>Ga0207864_1000002_pt1 | contig 620814 bp, 582 predicted proteins | sample HigsolmetaAR202D_FD_184834 | JGI IMG/M metagenome (GOLD analysis project Ga0207864, IMG submission 184834) | Ionic liquid and high solid enriched microbial communities from the Joint BioEnergy Institute, USA - AR20-2-D (SPAdes) (version 2) ... | reverse complement strand
CTTCAATCGGACCTTCCGCGAGGAGGTCCTGGACCAGCACCTGTTCACCCGCCTCGACGACGTGCGCGAGGCCGCGTACTGGTGGATGCTCGAGTACAACGAGGAGCGTCCCCACGATTCGCTCGGCAATCTGACCCCGGCCGAGTACCGCCAACGCGTCGCCGGAAGTTCTACTTTTGAAATGCCTGCTTGACGGGGAAGCTTACGGTTCCTCCTCCTGCGCAGCATGCAGTCTGCGACGCCAGATCGAGCGTGCATCCGGATTGGTGCCGCCGGGTATTTTGGCGTCCATCGATGATTTCGGCGTGGTCCAGAAGCGGGCGCAAGCTCTTGCGGGGCGACATGCGTCCACCGGATGTCGACGCCGGGATATTCCTGGGCGGGGTATCGCCTGGGGTGGATTGCCCTCAGGCGGCGACGTCGTGGCGCATCATCCGGGCTGGTCCGTCGGTCCGCCTGATGTCGCCGGCAAGGCAAGGCCGGACGTCGAATCCGGAAAACCCCTGAGGGGCTGCTTGGCACCCTGAAGTGGCTTTTCTCGCTGGTTGCCGCGGCGCTGCGTCACCGTTCGATGCGGCAGACAGCAAGCCGTGTCGATGGAGCATTGCTGAAGTGGTAGGCCGGGCGGGGCTCGAACCCGCGACCGACGGATTATGAGTCCGCTGCTCTAACCGACTGAGCTACCGGCCCGTGTCCTGCGCGTTGCACGCGGGAAGCGCGCATTGTAGTGGGCGTCTACTTCTGGCTGAGCGCGTTCGACACCAGCCGGGCCGTGATGTCCACGATCTGGATCATGCGGTCGTAGGCCATGCGCGTGGGGCCGATCACGCCCAGGGTGCCGACGATCTGGCCGTTCACTTCATACGGCGCGGAGACGACCGACAGCTCCTCGTAGGGCACCACCTGGCTCTCGCCGCCGATGTAGATGCGCACGCCCTCGGCGCGGCTGGAGACGTCCAGCAGCCGCATCAGCTGGGTCTTCTGCTCGAACAGGTCGAACAGCTTGCGCAGCGAGTCCAGGTCGCTGGAGAAATCCTGCACCTGCAGCAGGTTGCGCTCGCCGGAGACCACGACCTGCTCGCTGTCCTCGGCCATCACCTCGGTGCCGGCCTGCACGGCGGCCTGCATCAGCGTGGCGATCTCGCTGCGCAGCGCGTCGATCTCGTCCTTCAGGCGCGCGCGCACCTCCTCGATCGTCAGCCCGGCGTAGTGGGTGTTGAGGAAGTTGGTCGCTTCGACCAGCTGCGAGTCGGTGTAGTCCCGCTCGGTGAAGATCACCCGGTTCTGCACGTCGCCGTCGGGCGCGACCAGGATCACCAGCACGCGGCGGTCGGACAGGCGCAGGAACTCGATGTGCCGGAACACCGACGGCTTGCGCGGCGTGGTCACGACGCCGACGAAGCGCGACAGGCTCGACAGCATCTGCGCCGCGTTGGCGATCACGCGCTTGGGCTGGTCGGGCTGCAGCTGGCTGGCCACCGCCGGCGGGGCTGCCTCCACGTCCAGCGGCCGCACCGTCAGCATGGTGTCGACGAACAGCCGGTAGCCGCGCGGCGTGGGCACGCGGCCGGCCGAGGTGTGCGGGCTGGCGATCAGGCCGAGCTCCTCGAGGTCGGCCATGACGTTGCGGATGGTCGCGGGCGACAGTTCGAGTCCGGACGCCTTGGACAGCGTGCGCGAGCCGACCGGCTGACCATCGGCGATGTAGCGCTCCACCAGCGCTTTCAAGAGCAACCTGGAGCGCTCGTCCAAGCGGGGGTCCAACATGCAAAAGATTGTAGGCCGCCCCTTCGTCCGTCGGGTAGGGTGGGGCTTGCCGGCCTGCGTTCCGGGTGGCGCTGGCGCCCCCGGGATCGCCCGGAATCCGGGGGGAGCCCTGTGGTGTAATCCCGCCCATGCAGTCGTCGCGTTTCCGTCATGTTGCGTTGATCGGCAAGTACCAGGCCCAGGGGATCGAGCCGGTGCTGGAGGACATTGCCCAGTTCATCCTGCGGCAGGGCGCCGAGGTGACGCTGGAGCACGACACCGCGCTCAACACCGGGCTGGCCACGCGCTATCCGACGCTGGACGTGGACGGCATCGGTGCGGCCTGCGACCTCGCGGTGGTGGTCGGCGGCGACGGCACCATGCTGCACATCGCGCGCGAGCTGGCCCGCTACAACGTGCCGCTGATCGGCATCAACCAGGGCCGGCTCGGCTTCATCACCGACATCCCGGTCCACGAGGTGCACGCCTCGCTCGGGCCGATGCTGCACGGCGACTTCGAGGAAGAGCACCGCACCATGCTGGAAGGGCAGGTGGTGCGCGACGGCGAGGTGATCTACGACGGCTTCGCGATGAACGACGTCGTGGTCAGCCGCGGCGCCACCGCCAGCATGGTCGAGCTGCGGGTGGACGTGGACCGCCAGTTCATGGCCAACCTGCGCGCCGACGGCCTGATCATCGCCTCGCCGACCGGCTCCACCGCCTACGCGCTGTCGTCGGGCGGCCCCATCCTGCACCCGGCGATCAAGGGCTGGGTGCTGACCCCGATCGCGCCGCACACCCTGTCGCACCGGCCCATCGTGCTGCCGGATGCCAGCGAGGTGACGGTGGAGATCGTCGCGGGCCGGGATGCGAGTGCCAACTTCGACATGCAAAGCCTGGCGAGCCTGCTGCACGGCGACCGCATCCGCGTGCAGCGCTCCGCCCACCAGGTGCGCTTCCTGCACCCGCGTGGCTGGAGCTACTACGCCACTTTGCGCCGCAAACTTCACTGGAACGAAGGGGTGGGAGCCTGATGCTGCGCCGCATCGCGTTGCGGGATTTCGTCATCGTCAGCGAGCTCGACGTCGAGTTCGAGGCGGGTTTCTCGGTGCTGACCGGCGAGACGGGGGCCGGCAAGTCCATCCTGATCGACGCGCTGCAGCTTGCGCTGGGCAGCCGCGGCGACGCCGGCGTCGTGCGCGAGGGCGCGCAGCGCACCGAGATCACCGCCGTGTTCGACACCCCGCCGGCCCTGCACCCCTGGCTGGACGAGGCCGGCTTCGAGATTGCCGACGAACTGCTGCTGCGCCGCACGATCGACGCGCAGGGCAAGAGCCGCGCGTGGATCAACGGCAGCCCCGCCACCGTGGCCCAGCTGCGCGCCGCGGGCGAGGCGCTGGTGGACATCCACGGCCAGCACGCGTGGCAGAGCCTGACGCGCGCCGACGCCGTGCGCGGCCTGCTCGACGCCTATGCCGGCACCGACCTGAAGCCGCTGGCGGCCGCCTGGCAGGCCTGGCGCGAGGCGCAGCAGCTGCTGGACGACGCCCGCACCCGCCAGGCCGACCTGGAGCGCGAGCGCGAGCGCCTGGCCTGGCAGATCGGCGAGGTCGACAAGCTCGCGCCGGGCGCCGACGAGTGGGACGAGCTCAACGCCGAGCACCGGCGCCTGGCCCACGCCCAGTCGCTGATCGACGCGGTGCAGGCCGCGCTGGACGCGGTCTCCGAGGCCGACCAGAGCGCCGACGCGCTGACCGGGCGTGCGGTCGAGCAGCTGCAGGACGTGGCCGGGTACGACGCGTCGCTCGCCTCGGTGATCGAGGTGCTGCAGTCCGCGCAGGCGCAGCTGCAGGACGCCTCGCACAGCCTGCACGGCTACCTGCGCCACGTCGAGCTGGATCCCGAGCGCCTGCAGGAACTCGACGAGCGCCTGTCCACCTGGATGAGCCTGGCGCGTCGCTACCGCCGCCCGCCGGAGGAGCTGCCCGCGCTGCTGGAAGGCTGGAAGGACGAGCTGCGCCGCCTCGACGCCGCCACCGACCTGGAGGCGCTGGAGCGCGCCGCGGCCGAGGCGCGCCAGCGCTACGACGAGGCCGCCAGGAAGGTCTCGCAGGCACGCCGGCAGGCCGCGCCGAAGCTGGCCGCCACCGTCACGCAGGCGATGCAGTCGCTCGGCATGGCCGGCGGCCGCTTCGAGGTCGCGCTGGTGAAGCTTGACGCGCCGCAGTCGTTCGGGCTGGAGGCGGTGGAGTTCCTCGTCGCCGGCCATGAAGGCAGCACGCCGCGGCCGCTGGCCAAGGTGGCCTCGGGCGGCGAGCTGTCGCGCATCGCGCTGGCCATCGCGGTGACCACCAGCCGCCTCGGCGAGGCCGGCACGCTGATCTTCGACGAGGTCGATTCCGGCGTGGGCGGCGCGGTGGCCGAGACGGTCGGACGGCTGATGAAGCAGCTGGGCGTGGACCGCCAGGTGCTCGCCGTGACCCACCTGCCGCAGGTCGCGGCCTGCGCGGACCACCACTACGTGGTCAGCAAGGCCACGCGCGCGGGCGTGACGACCAGCGAGGTGCGGCCGGTCGCGGGCGAGCAGCGCGTCGCCGAGATCGCGCGCATGCTGGGCGGGCAGCAGCTGTCGGGCACCAGCTTCGCGCACGCGCAGGAAATGCTGGAGACCGCCGCCGCACCGGTCGCGGCAGCCCCCACCCCGTCACGAGGACGCAGACGCCCATGAGCCAGGCACGCGACGACGCTGCCGCCACGCCGCGCGAGGTGGTGCTGATCACCGGCATCTCCGGCTCGGGCAAGTCGGTGGCGCTGCATGCGCTCGAGGACGCGGGCTACTTCTGCGTCGACAACCTGCCGCCGGAGCTGATCGAGAGCTTCCTGTCGCTGGAACAGTCGCGCTTCACGCCGCGCGTGGCGATCGCCGCCGACGTGCGCAGCGCGCGCTCGCTGCCGCTGCTGCTGCCGACCATGGCCAAGCTGCGCGGCATGGGCCTGACGGTGCGCGAGGTGTTCCTGGACGCCTCCACCGACACGCTGGTGCGGCGCTTCTCCGAGACGCGCCGGCGCCATCCGCTGTCCGACGGCCGCCATGACTCGGACCTGGCCGCCGCGCACCGCGCGCTGATCGAGGCCATCGAGCTGGAGCGCGAGCTGCTCGCCGAGCTGCGCCAGGCGTCGTCGGTGATCGACACCAGCCAGCTGCGCCCGGCGCAGCTGCGCAGCTGGATCCGCAACCTGGTGCAGGCGCCCGCGGCCCAGCTGACGCTGGTGTTCGAGTCGTTCGCCTTCAAGCACGGCGTGCCGCTGGATGCGGACTACGTGTTCGACGTGCGCGTGCTGCCCAACCCGTACTACATCCGTGAACTGAGGCCCCTGACCGGCCGCGATGCCGACGTGATCGCCTACCTCGAGGCGCAGCCCGAGGTGCCGGAGATGGTGGCCCAGATCGAAGCCTTCCTGCGCCGCTGGCTGCCGGCCTTCGAGCAGGACCAACGCAACTACCTCACCGTGGCCATCGGTTGCACCGGGGGGCAGCACCGCTCGGTGTACTGCGCCGAGCAGCTGGCCAGACGCTTCCAGGGCCGTGGCACCACCCTGGTCCGCCACCGGGAACTGGACGCGCGCGACGCCGCTGCATGAACACTGCTTCCACCACTTCCCCGATCCCGTTGCCGCTGTTTCCGCTGCAGTCGGTGCTGTTTCCCGACGGCCTGCTGGGGCTGAAGGTGTTCGAGGCGCGCTACCTCGACCTGATGGTCAGCTGCCTGCGCGAGGGCCGGCCGTTCGGCGTGGTCGCGCTGCGCTGCGGCCAGGAGGTGCGCCGTCCGGGCGAGCCGGTCGAGTTCGAGGCGATCGGCTGCGAGGCGCAGCTGCTCGAGGCCGACAGCACCGAGCCGGGCATCCTCCACGTGCGCTGCCGCGGCGGCCGGCGCTTCGAGGTGGTCGACAGCCGCCAGGAACCCAACGGCCTGTGGGTCGCGGACGTGCGCTACCTCGACCCCGACGCGCAGACCTTGCCCACCGAGGAGCTGCTCGGCTCCGCGACCGGGCTGGCCAACGCGATCCGCGTGCTCAAGGAGCGCAACCAGGTGCCGTTCCTCGAGCCCTACCGCTTCGACGACGCCGGCTGGATCGCCAACCGCTGGTGCGAGATCCTGCCCATCCCGCTGGCCGCGCGCCAGAAGCTGATGGAGCTGCCCGACCCGCTGGTGCGGCTCAAGCTCGTCGACCAGTTCCTGCGCCAGAAGGGCATCCTGCAGGACTGAGCCCGCGCGGCGCGACTCAGCGCTGCGCGAGCAGCTTGCGCAGCGGCGCGGGCAGCCCGTAGGCGCCCAGGTCCTCGTAGCGGACCCAGCGACCGCCTTCCCAGCGCGGCGCGTCCTCCAGCTGCAGCTTCACCGGGTGCAGCACCCAGTCGAAGTGGGTCAGTGCATGCTCGATAGGTGGCTGCGCCACCGGCACGGCGCCCAGCGGCGCGGCCGCCTCGCGCAGCGCCTCCAGGCTGGGGTACTCCGGCAGGCTGTACAGCCCGGCCCACACACCCGTGTCCGGGCGCTGCATGAGCCAGACGGCATCCTCGTGTTCGGCCCACAGCCACCAGTTCTCGCGCCGGCTGCGCTTGAGCTTGCGTGTCTTGACCGGGTAGTCCTGCGGCCGGCCCGCGGCGCTGGCCGCGCACAGGGCCTGCACCGGGCACAGCAGGCAGTGCGGCGAGCGCGCCAGGCACACGGTCGCGCCCAGGTCCATCAGCCCCTGCGTGTAGGGGCCCATGTCACGTTCGGGCAGCAGCGCCTCGGCCAGCGCCCACAGCTCGCGCTCGTGCTTCGCCTGCGCGAGGTCGTGGCCGTAGCCCAGCACGCGCGTGAGCACGCGCTTGACGTTGCCGTCGAGGATCGCGGCGCGCTCGCCGAAGCAGAACGCGGCGATCGCGGCGGCGGTCGAGCGGCCGATGCCGGGCAGGCGCTCCAGTTCGGCGGCGCTGGCGGGAAAGCGTCCGCCATGCTCGTCGCGCACCACCTGTGCGCAGCGGTGCAGGTTGCGCGCGCGGCTGTAGTAGCCCAGGCCGCTCCAGGCGGTCAGCACCTCGTCCAGCGGCGCGTCGGCCAGCGCGACCACGTCGGGAAAGCGCGCGAGGAAGCGCTCGTAGTAGCCCAGCACCGTGGTGACCTGGGTCTGCTGCAGCATGATTTCCGACAGCCACACGCGGTACGGGTCGCGCGTGCGCTGCCAGGGCAGCTGGTGGCGCCCGTGCTCGCGCTGCCAGGCGATCACGCGGGCGGCGAACCCGGCGGGCAGGCGAGCGGCATCGACCGGAGACGGGGTCGGCATGGGCGGCGGTCGACCCTCAGCCCTGCGCGGAAGCCGGTGCGTTGAGCGGCAGCTCGATGGTGACCGATTCGATGCCGCCCATCGGCAGCGGCCCGGTCGCGGCGATCTCGATGCCTTCGATGAGCGTCGCCAGGCGCGCCTGCAGGTGGCGCAGGCGTTCCTCCTGGGCGCTCACTTCCTGGATGCGCGCCTCGAGCTCGTTGCTGGCGGCCTGGATGCGCTCCAGCGATTCGCGGCGGCGCTTGAAGTTGCGCCGGCGCTCGCGCAGCTGCGAGTCGATCTGCGACGAGGCGGTCTTGTTCCACAGTTCCAGCTCGCCGCTCGCGCCCTCGAACACGACGCGCAGCTTGGACACCAGCATGCGCCGGAACTGCTCCATGAAGCGGTGCTGCGACAGCCGCAGCGCGTGCGACAGCCCCAGGTACTGGATGTAGTTGCGCTCGATCATGTCCAGGTCGGCGATGAACTGGGACAGGTCGGGCGCCGCCGGCACCGACAGGCCGAAGCCGAACTCCGCGTTCAGCTTGGTGAACGAAGCCCCCAGCATGTCGTGGATCTCGTGGCCCTGGGTCTGTGCCTTGCGCAGCTGCTCGCGCAGCACGGCGCACATGTCCGAGAAGGCACGCTTGACGCCGAAGTTCAGCACCGAGCTGCGCAGCTTCTCCTGCAGCATGTCGGTCTGCTCGCGCACCACGTCGTTGCTGATGGTCGTCAGCGCGTCCTTGAGCATGCGCGTGTGCACCGAGCGCATGGCCTGCACGCGGGCGATGCACTGCTCGAACTCGGCGCTTTCGGCCTCGACGCGCTTGAGCATCATGCCGACCATGTTGCTGTTCTTGCCGCGCAGGCCGCGCAGCTCGAGCAGCTGTTCGGCCAGCTGGCGGCGCCGGTCGTTCAGGCGCCGGCCGATCTGCGCGGTGATCTGGCTGGTGCCGTCGAGCACCACGCGTTCGAGCACCTCGCGGCGCTGCGGCAGCAGCTGGTGGCCCAGCGCGTCTTCCAGCGCGAGGATGCGGCTGGCGCGCAGGACGTCGGCGTCGCCGCTGACCCGCCCGGCCAGCGCCTGCTTGGCCGAGATCGGGAACACGCGGTTCTCGGGGATGCCCAGCGTCTGCGCCGTCAGCGCGCGCTGGCGGGCGATGTGGATCTCCACCTCGGCGCTGGGGCTGAGCGGGTCGCTCAGCGAGTCGATCTTGTTCAGCGCGACGTAGCGCGCCAGCGGCTGGCCGCACAGGTGCTCGCGCCAGATCGTCAGGTCCGACTTGGTCACGCCGGTGTCGGCCGCGAGGATGAAGACCGTCGCGTGCGCCGAGGGCAGCAGGCTCACCGTCAGCTCCGGCTCGGCGCCGATCGCGTTCAGGCCGGGCGTGTCGAGCACCACCAGCCCGCGCTTGAGCAGCGGGTGCGGGTAGTTGATGATGGCGTGGCGCCACGCCGGCACCTCGACCATCCCGGCCGCGTCGACCGGCGGGTTGTCCTCCGGCCGGTCGTCGTCCCAGAAGCCCAGTTCGCGCGCCGCTTCCTTGGGCACCTTGCGCGTCTGCATCACCTGCAGCAGCTCCTCGGCCAGCAGGTCGGGGCGCTTGATGTTCAGCTCGACCTGCTTCCACGCGCTCGGGTGCCCGCGCAGCTCGGCCAGCGAGGCGCTGCCCAGTCGGGTGTCGATGTCCAGCAGCTTCAGCGACGGCGGCTCGTCCGGGTCGTAGCTCAGCTCGACCGGGCACATGGTCGTGCGACCGGGGGTGGCCGGCAGGATGCGCCGGCCCGTGTCGGCGAAGAAGATCGCGTTGATCAGCTCCGACTTGCCGCGGGAGAACTCGGCGACGAAGGCGACGACCAGCTTCTCGCCCGCCAGGCGCTGGGTCAGCGAATCCAGCAGTGCGGAGGTCGGCGGATCCAGCAGGTCGTGGTCGAACAGGAAGCGCGACAGCTCGCCCAGCCGCGATTCCAGATCGGCACGCCATGCGCCGAGCGCATCGAGCTTGTTCGCAAAGGACGGCACCATGGAAAGGGGCAGCAGGCTAAGGGGGAACAGCAAATAGTAGCCGAGGGCGCATGGTAGCCCAAGGCTGCGGGGCGCAGGGGCGGGCCGCCCCCGGGGCGCGGACAGGCGGTGCACCCGGTGGCGCGAACGGAATCCGTGTTACGTGCAGTCACATCCGCCGCGGCTCAGCGGCGCTGGCACTGAGGACAGAAGAAGGTCGACCGCTGGCCCTGCTGGATGCGGCGCACCGGGGTCCCGCAGCGCCGGCAGGGCAGGCCCTCGCGGTCGTAGACCTGGGTCTCGAGCTGGAAGTAGCCGCTTTGCCCCTCGGCGTTGCGGAAGTCGCGCAGGGTCGAGCCCCCGACCTCCAGCGCGCGGCGCAGGGTGGTCCGGATCGATGCCGCCAGGCGCTCGCAGCGCGCCAGGCCGATCCGCCCGGCGGCGGTGCGCGGATCGATGCCCGCGCCGAACAGCGCCTCGGACGCGTAGATGTTGCCCACGCCGACGACGATGTCGCCGGCCAGCAGCGCCTGCTTGATCGACACGCGCCGCCCGCGCAGCCGCTGGTGTAGGTAGGCGCCGTCGAAGGCCGGGTCGAACGGCTCGATGCCCAGCGTGCCGAGCAGCTTGACCGCGGGCGGCGCGTCCAGCGCCGGGGCCCACACCACGGCGCCGAAGCGGCGCGGGTCGTGCAGGCGCAGCAGGCCGCGGTCGGTGGCCAGGTCGAAATGGTCGTGCGGGCCGGGTGGCGGGGCCAGCGGCGCGAAGCGCAGCGACCCGGACATCCCCAGGTGCAGCAGCAAGCCGCCCTCGTCGAGCGCCATCCACAGGTACTTGCCGCGCCGGCTGACCGTGCCGACGGCCTGGCCCACCAAGCGCTCGGGCGCGCAGCCGAGCGGCCAGCGCAACGGCTTGCCCAGGCGCACCGCCTCGATGCGGGCGCCCTGGATGCGGTCGGCAAAGCTCAGCCGCGTGACTTCGACTTCCGGTAACTCGGGCATGAGGGGAATTATCGGGGGCTCCGTAGAATCAGACACGGTCGTCCCCGCGCCGCGCGGATGCCCGCACCATCACAGGGAGTGCCTTCCATGCCGTCTGCCGTGTCCTCGTTCCGCCTGCTGATGTTGGCCGCCAGCCTCGCGGGCGGCAGCTGGGCGGTGGCTGCCGAGGCGCCGGCGGCGTCCGGCGCCCCCGTGCGCGCGCCGGTGGAGTCGTCCGGCCTGGATGCGCCGCTGTTCTACCAGCTGCTGGTCGGCGAGATGGAGCTGCGTGCCGGCAATGCGGCTGCGGCCTACGAGATCCTGCTGGACGGTGCACGCAAGACCGGCGACGAGCGGCTGTTCCGCCGTGCCGTCGAGATCGCCTTGCAGGCGCGCGCCGGCGACCAGGCGCTGGCCGCCGCCCAGGCCTGGCGCACCGCGGTGCCCGGCTCGGTCGAGGCGCACCGGTTCGCGGCGCAGCTGCTGGTCGGGCTCAACCGCGTCGCCGAGGCGCTGGACCCGCTGCGCGCGTTGCTGGCCAACACGCCGGCGGCCGAACGGCCGGAGACCATCGCGACGCTGCCGCGCTTCTTCGTGCGGCCGGCCGACCGCAAGACCATGGCCGGGGTGCTGGAGCAGGCGCTGCAGCCCTACGCCACCATGCCCGAGACGCGCCTGGCCACGCTGCTGGCCAACGCGCGCATGCGCCTGCAGGCGGAGGAACCTGACCGGGCGCTGGCGCTCGCGCAGGAGGCCGCGAAGCTCGACCCGAGCGCCGAAGGCGTGGCGCTGCTCGCGCTGGAGCTGATGCCGCAGCGGGCGCAGGCCGAGTCCATCGTGCGCGACTTCCTGCAGGCCAAGCCCGCGTCGGCGGCGATCCGGCTGTCCTACGTGCGCACGCTGGTCAACCAGCAGCGCTACCCCGAGGCGGCCGTGCAGCTCGAGACCGCCACGCAGGTCGACCCGGCGCTGGCGCCGGCGTGGCTGAGCCTGGGCGCGCTGCGCCTGGAGCTGAAGCAGCCGCGCGAGGCCGAGCAGGCGCTGCGGCGCTACCTGGAGCTGGCCGAAGGGCGCAGCGAATCCACCCAGCCGACCAGCACGCCGACCGAGGACGGCAGCATCGAGGTCGTGACCGCCTCGCCCGCCGAGGGGGTCACGCAGGCCTACCTGCTGCTGGCGCAGGCCGCCGAGGCCCAGGGGCAGTACGAGCAGGCCGACCAGTGGCTGTCGCGCATCGACGAGGCCGACCGCGCGCTGAGCGTGCAGCTGCGGCGCGCGATGCTGCTGGCCAGGCAGGGTCGCACGGGCGAGGCGCGCGAGCTGCTGCGCAAGGTGCCCGAGCGCTCGCCGCAGGATGCGCGCGCCAAGGTGCTGGCCGAATCGCAGCTGCTGCGCGAGCTCAAGGACTGGGGCGAGGCCTACCAGGTGCTGGCGGCCGGCGCGACCCGCTTTCCCGACGACGTGGACCTGCTGTACGAGCAGGCGATGATGGCCGAGAAGCTGCGCCGGGTCGAAGAGATGGAGCGGCTGCTGCGCCGGGTCATCGAGCTCAAGCCTGATCACTACCACGCCTACAACGCGCTCGGCTACACGCTGGCCGACCGCAACGTCAGGCTCGAGGAGGCGCGCCAGCTGGTGCAGAAGGCGCTCGAGTTCGCGCCCAACGAGCCGTTCATCATCGACAGCATGGGCTGGGTCGAGTACCGCATGGGGCGCCCCGAGGAGGCGCTCAAGCACCTGCAGCGCGCCTACCAGGCCCGTCCCGACGCCGAGATCGGCGCGCACCTCGGCGAGGTGCTGTGGTCGCTGGGCCGTCACGACGAGGCGCGCCGGGTCTGGCGCGATGCGCGCGAACGCGACGGCAGCAACGAGGTGCTCATCGAGACGCTGGCGCGCCTGAAGGTGCAGCTGTGATGCGCGTGGCCCGCCTGCCCCGGCTGCTGCTGCTTGCGCTGGCCGTGCTGCTGGCCGGCTGCGCCAGCCTGCGCTCGCCGGTCGAAGGGCTGGCGATGGCGGCATCCGGGCGGTTGGCGATCCGCATCGAGGCCGCGCGCCCCGGCGAATCGCCGCGCGCCTCGACCGCCTTCTTCGAGCTGCTGGGCGAGGCCGCCCGCGGCGAGCTGCGCCTGTCCAACACCCTCGGCACCACGGTGGCCGTGGCCTGGTGGCAGCCTGGCGAGGCCTGGCTGCGCGCCGAAGGCCGCACGCAGCGCTACGCGGACCTGGACGAGCTGACGCGCGAGATGGTCGGCGAGCCGCTGCCGGTCGTGGCCCTGTTCCACTGGCTGCGCGGCGAGCCCTGGCCCGGGGCAGCCAGCGAGCCGCTCGACGGCGGTGCCCCGGGCTTCCGGCAGCTGGGCTGGAGCGTGCAGCTGGAGCAGGCCGCCGACGGCCTGATCACCGCGGTGCGCCAGGTGCCGCCGGTGGTGACCGTGCGCGCGCGCCTGGACCGCAGCTGACACCTCCTTCGTTGCCGTGATGAAAGCCCTGTACGACGTGCCGGCGCCGGCCAAGCTGAACCTGTTCCTGCACATCACCGGCCGCCGCGCCGACGGCTACCACCTGCTGCAGTCCGTCTTCGTGCCGATCGACTGGTGCGACACGCTGCATTTCGAGCGGCGCGGCGACGGCCGCATCGTGCGGCACGACCTGGGCGAGCCGCTGCCCGAGGACGACCTGTGCCTGCGCGCCGCGCGCGCGCTGCAGGCCGCCAGCGGCACGCGCCTGGGGGCCGACATCTCGATCCTGAAGGAGGTGCCGTCCGGGGCCGGGATGGGCGGCGGCAGCTCGGACGCGGCCACCGTGCTGATCGCGCTGAACCGCCTGTGGGGACTGGGCCTGAACCGCGCGCAGCTGATGCGCATCGGCGTGACGCTGGGCGCGGACGTGCCGTTCTTCCTCGGCACGGGGCCTGCGTGGGTCGAAGGCATCGGCGAGCAGCTGACGCCGCTGGCGCTGCCCGCGGCCGACTACATGGTGGTCAAGCCGCCGGCGCACCTGCCCACGCGTGAAATTTTTTCGAGCCCCCTCTTGGTTCGCGACACAAAACCTGCTATGATCTCGGTCTTTCTCGCAGAGACCACCAAATGCGAGGCCCGGCAGGGTGGTGCGGCAGGATTGTTCGGTCGCAACGACATGCAGGATGCGGCACAGGCGCTGTGCAGCGACGTGGGTCAGGCGGTGGAGCTGCTGGAAGCACGGTTCGGCCATGGCCGGATGACGGGCTCGGGCAGCGCGGTGTTTGCGAGAATCGGTGCCTTGGAGGCGTCCGATGGCGAGCAGCTCCTGGAGTTGCCGGCCGGGTGGCGTGCAAGAAGGTGCCGCAGCCTGGAGTCCCATCCCCTGCGGGACTGGACGCCGGACTGAAAAGCGACGTTTTCTGGGCTCGCGCAGCGGCCGCAAGGCGGTGGCGAGGGCCTGTGTAGGGGAGTCGCCAAGTTGGTTAAGGCATCGGATTTTGATTCCGACATTCGAGGGTTCGAGTCCTTCCTCCCCTGCCAAACCAATCCAGGAAGCTCTGGGTCGTAGCATCGGCCCAGAGCTTCCGTAGTTTTTGAGCCATACCGGGCGAAGTTGGTGCTCTGCTTGCAGGGTGACATCACGCGAGACGGTCACGACGCAGTCCTGTAGGCCTCGACGGAGAGGAAGATGCTGTCCGACACCTTGCTGTTCACCGGCAACGCCAATCCCTCGCTTGCCCAGGAAATCGCCACCCATCTCGGCCTGACGCTGGGACGTGCGGCGGTGGGCCGCTTCTCGGATGGCGAGGTCTCGGTCGAGATCCAGCAGAACGTGCGCGGCCGCGACGTGTTCGTGGTGCAGCCCACCTGCGCGCCGACCAACGAGCACGTGATGGAGCTGTGCATCATGGTCGATGCGCTCAAGCGTGCCTCGGCGCGCCGCATCACGGCCGTGATCCCGTACTTCGGCTATGCCCGCCAGGACCGCCGCCCGCGCTCGACCCGCGTGCCGATCAGCGCGAAGGTGGTGGCCAACATGCTGGAGGTCGTCGGCGTCAACCGCGTGCTGACGATGGACCTGCACGCCGACCAGATCCAGGGCTTCTTCGACATCCCGGTCGACAACATCTACGCCTCGCCGGTCCTGCTGGCCGACCTGAAGTCGCGCAGCTACAAGGACCTGGTGGTGGTCTCGCCCGACGTCGGCGGCGTGGTGCGCGCCCGTGCGCTGGCCAAGCAGCTGGGCTGCGACCTGGCCATCATCGACAAGCGCCGTCCCAAGGCCAACGTCTCGGAAGTGATGCACGTCATCGGCGAGATCGAGGGCCGCAACTGCGTGATCATGGACGACATGATCGACACCGCCGGCACGCTGGTGAAGGCGGCCGAGGTGCTCAAGGAGCGCAACGCCAAGTCGGTCTACGCCTACTGCACCCACCCGGTGTTCTCCGGCCCCGCGCTGGAGCGCATCCAGAATTCCGCCCTCGACGAGGTGGTGATCACCAACACCATCCCGCTGGCCGAGGCCGCCAAGTCGATCGGCAAGATCCGCCAGCTGTCGGTGGCTTTCCTGTTCGCCGAAACCATCCGGCGGATCTCCGACGGCGAGTCGGTGACTTCCCTGTTCTCGGAGCAGAACAACAACTTCTGAGCCGGGAACGCCACGGGCGGCCGCACGTGGGCCGCCCGGCCACAGGGCCGTGGTGACACGGCCGTTCTTGCGTCTGGTCGCGGACGCGTATTGACTGGAGAAACGAATGAAATTCGTCGCATTTGAGCGCCAAGTGCAGGGGACCGGAGCGAGCCGCCGCCTGCGCAAGGCCGGCAAGGTCCCGGGCATCGTCTACGGTGCGGGCGAGCCGAAGATGATCGAGCTCGACCACAACGCGCTGTTCCACGCGCTGAAGAAGGAAGCCTTCCATTCGTCCATCCTCGAGATGGAACTGAACGGCAAGGTCGAGCAGGTGCTGCTGCGTGACTACCAGATGCACGCCTACAAGCCGCTGGTGCTGCACGTGGACTTCCAGCGCGTCGACCCGACGACCAAGATCGTCAAGAAGGTGCCGCTGCACTTCGTGAACGAGGAAGAATCGCCGGCCGTCAAGACCGACAAGTGCACGATCTCCCACGTCGCCACCGAGCTGGAGATCCAGTGCCTGGCGCAACAGCTGCCCGAGTTCATCGAGGTGGACCTGAGCGGCCTGAACAAGGGCCAGTCGCTGCACGTCAACGACATCAAGCTGCCCAAGGGCGTGAAGGTCATGACCCACGGCAAGCCGAACCCGGCCATCGCCACCGCGGTGCCGCCGGTCGAGGAAGTGATCGTCGATCCGACCGCCGCCGCCCCCGCTGCCGAGCCCGCCAAGGGCAAGGGCAAGGGCAAGAAGTGATCGGCTCCTGCCTCGAAACTTTCGGACGAAAGCCCCGCACTGCGGGGCTTTTTTCATGCGTCTTCGTGTAGCCTTGCGTCGGCCCGGCCGCGCATGACCCCATGCCCGGCCGCAGGCCACGGGCACGACGATGAGCAAACCACCGCTGTTCCGGCGCGCGCAGCTGCCGGCCTTCCTCGCCTTCCTGCTGCTGGCCGTCAACCTGCGGCCGGCGATCACCGCGGTCGGGCCGCTGGTGGGCAGCATCCAGGAAACCACCGGCCTGTCCGGCACGGCGCTCGGGATGCTGACCAGCCTGCCGCTGCTGGCCTTCGCGGCGTTCTCCCCGCTGGCGGGCTTCGCGCGCCGGCTGGGGCTGGAACGTACCGCGGCCTGTGCGATGCTGATGCTGCTGGCCGGCGTGCTGCTGCGCTCGGCCGGCCCGACGGCGGCGCTGTATGCCGGCACGCTGGTGCTTGCGGCGGGCATCGCGGTCGGCAACGTGCTCGCGCCCAGCTTCATCAAGCGCGACTACGCCGCGCACGTGGGCACGTTGACCACGCTCTACGCGATGGTGCTGGCGCTGAGTGCCGCCGCCGGCACGGGGCTGGCGGTGCCGCTGGAGCGCGTGCTGCCGGGCGGCTGGCGCGGCGCGCTGGCGGCCTGGGCGCTGCCGGCTGCCGCCGCGGCGATCCTGTGGGCGCGCGCCTTCCTGCGCCCGCGCGCGCCCGAGCCACCGGCCGACCCGGTCGCGGCAAACACCTCGGTGTGGCGTTCGCCGCTGGCCTGGTGCGTCACCGCCTTCATGGGGCTGCAGTCGATCTGCTTCTACGTCCCGGTGGGATGGTTCCCGCGCGTGATCCAGGACGCCGGCTACGACCCGGCCGTGGCCGGCCTGATGATCACCGCCTTCCAGCTCGTCTCGCTGGTGGCCAGCGCGACCATGCCGCGCCTGCTCGCGGCGCGCCCCGACCAGCGTGCGCTCGCGGTGTTCGCCTCGCTCGTGATCCTCACGGGCGTGCTGGGCCTGATGCTGCATCCCGCGTGGGCGCTGCTGTGGGTGTCGCTGGCGGGGCTGGGTTCCGGGCTGTCGTTCCCGCTGGCGCTGGCGTTCATCGGCCTGCGCACCACCGACCACCGGCAGGCCGCGTCGCTGTCGCTGATGTCGCAGTCGATCGGCTACCTGCTCGCGGCGGCGGGCCCGCTGTTGTTCGGGCTGGCGCACGACCTGTCCGGCGGCTGGACCGCGCCGCTCGCGGGGCTGGCCGCGAGCACCGTGGTGCTGGCGGTCGTGGGCTACCGCGCCGGGCAGGCCCGCACCATTTCCGGTGCGGGTGGGTGAGAGGGCGCGGCCCGCACCTGTTTTCAATCGCTTGCAAGCTCGTGGCCGGCGTTGCCTGCGCGTCAGGCGGCGCCGCCCCGGTCGTCCCCCGATAATCGCGACCCATGATCCGTCTGTTTGTGGGCCTGGGCAATCCCGGGCCGGAATACGAAGCGACCCGCCACAACGCCGGCTTCTGGTGGGTGGACGCGGTGGCCCGCAAGCTCGGCGCTACGCTGCACGCCGAGCGCACCTACCACGGCCTGCTGGCGCGCGTGAACCGCCCGTGCCCGGACGTGCCCGGGCCGGTGTGGCTGCTGCAGCCGCAGACCTACATGAACCGCTCCGGCCTGTCGGTGGCGGCGCTGGCGCGCTTCTTCAAGATCGCGCCGCAGGAGATCCTGGTCGCGCACGACGAACTCGACCTGCCGCCCGGGCAGATGAAGATCAAGCTGGGCGGCGGCCATGCGGGCCACAACGGCCTCAAGGACATCCAGGCCCAGCTGGGCAGTGCCGACTTCTGGCGCCTGCGCCTGGGCATCGGGCATCCGGGCGTGAAGTCCGAGGTGGCCGACTACGTGCTGCGCAAGCCCGCGCCCGAGCACCGCGAGGCGCTCGAGCAGTGCATCGACCGCTCGATGCAGGCGCTGGATGCGATGCTGCACGGCGACATGGAGGCGGCGCAGCGCCTGATCCATGCCAAGCCCCCGCGGCCCAAGCCGCCGCGTCCGCAGGAGCCCGCCGCCTCATGAGGGCCCGCGCGCTGCTCGTCGCCGCATCGCTGTGCGTTGCGGCCGGCGCTGCCGGCGCGCCGCCGCAGGCGGTCTACCGCTGCGGCAACGTCTACGCGCAGCAGCCCTGCGGGCCCGGCGCACAGGCGCTGGATGTCCGGGACGAGCGTTCCGATGCGCAGCATGCCGAGGCATGGCAGGCGCAGCAGCGCCACCAGGCCGCGGCGCAGCAGCTGGAACGCGAGCGGCGCCGCATCGAGGCCGAGCCCGTCGCCGCCGGCGGCATCCACGGCGTGCCGCCACGCGCGCAGCCGGACGCGCAGGACGACCAGCCTCCTCGGAAGCCGCGTCGCAAGAAGCGGTTCAAGTCGCAGCGCCAGGCGCAGGCGGCCGCAGTCCCGACGGCGGGGCTGCAGGGACGTTGAGCGGGTACGGGCGTCCTGGCCCTCAGGAAGTGCCGCCTTGCGCGGCCTGCTGCAGGGCGTGGTACTTCGCCCAGAGCTGTTCCCTGGTTTCCCGGTGCGCCGGATTGACCGGGATGCACTCGACCGGGCACACCTGCACGCATTGCGGCTCGTCGAAGTGGCCCACGCATTCGGTGCAGCGCGTCGGGTCGATCACGTAGATCTCCGGGCCCATCGAGATGGCCTGGTTCGGGCATTCGGGCTCGCAGACGTCGCAATTGATGCACTCGTCCGTGATCATCAGGGCCATGGCGTGGGTCCTCAGCTGCCTTGCTTGACGCGATCCTGCAGTCGCTTGAGCACCGAGGGTGCCACGAACTTGGAGACATCACCGCCAAGCATGGCAATTTCGCGCACGAAGGTGCCCGAGACGAACTGGTACTGGTCCGAGGGCGTCAGGAACACCGTCTCGACGTCGGGCATGAGCTGGCGGTTCATGCCGGCCATCTGGAACTCGTATTCGAAGTCGCTGACCGCGCGCAGGCCGCGCACCACCACCTTGGCGCCCTGGCCGACGACAAAGTCGCGCAGCAGGCCGCGGAAGGCCATCACCTCGACGTTGGCGTAGGGCCGGGCGACCTCGCGGGCGATGTCCAGCCGCTCGTCCAGCGTGAACATCGTGCGCTTGTGGTGGCCGGCGGCCACGGCGACGATGAGGCGGTCGAACAGCGTGCTGGCGCGCCGCATCAGGTCTTCATGGCCCAGCGTCATGGGGTCGAACGTGCCGGGGTAGATCGCCACGCGGGCCTGGGGGGCAGAGGTCATCGAAGGGTCTCCATTGCAGGCAGGGGGCAGTTTATCGGCCCGCGACCGGGCGCAGCAGGTGGAAGTGCACCGTGCCGGCGCGGCCGCTGCGGTGCACCTGCAGGCCCAGCGCCTCCAGCAGCGCGGCCTCGGGCGGGGCGTCGGCTTCCAGGTAGACGTAGCCGTCGGGGACGACGAGGCGCGCCGCTTCGCGCAGCGCGGCCTCGAACAGGCCGGCGGCAAACGGGGGATCGAGCAGCACCAGGTCGAAGCGGGCCTCGGGGACGCGCCGCATCCACGCGAGCGCGTCGCCGCGCACGACCTGCACCGCATCGGCACGCAGGCGCTGCTTCAGGGCATGCAGCTGCGCGACGAGCATCGCATCCTGCTCGAGCAGCACCACCTCCGTCGCGCCGCGCGAGGCCGCCTCGAAACCCAGCGCCCCGGTGCCGGCGAACGCATCCAGGCAGCGCCAGCCGGCGAGGTCCTGGCCGAGCCAGTTGAACAGCGTCTCGCGCACCCGGTCGAGCGTGGGCCGCAGTCCCGGCTTGTCCGCGACGGGCAGCTTGGTGCGCTTCCACTGCCCGCCAATGATGCGCACTTCACGCGGCGGGGAGGAACGAGGGGATCGGGTGGCCATGCTCGGGACGTGCAGGGCGTCGATTGTAGGCAGGCGCGGCAGGGGCAGCCCGGTTTCTTAGAATCGACGGCACGACTCAAGGCACCCATGTTCAGTTTCTTCAAGAAAAAATCCCCCCCGCCGGCCTCCGCGCCTGCCCCTGCACCTGCCCCTGTCGAAGCGCCGGCCGCCCCTGCGCCCCAGGCGCCGGTCGAGCCCGCGGCGCCGGCTCCCGCGGTAGCGGCGGCGCCGGCCGAGCCCGCGCCCGAGCGCCGCTCGTGGCTGGACAAGCTCAAGCAGGGCCTGCGCCGCACCGGCTCGAGCATCACCCAGGTGTTCGTCGGCGCGCGCATCGACGACGCGCTGTACGAGGAGCTCGAGGCCGCGCTGCTGATGGCCGACGCCGGCGTGAAGGCGACCGAGCACCTGCTTGCCGACCTCAAGCGCCGGGTCAAGGAAAGCAAGGCCACCGACGCGGCGGCCGTCAAGGCGCTGCTGGTCGATGCAGTGACCGACCTGCTCAAGCCGCTCGAGAAGCCGCTGGTCGTGGGCCGGTACACGCCGACCGTGATGATGGTCGTGGGCGTCAACGGCGCGGGCAAGACCACCAGCATCGGCAAGCTCACGCGCCACCTGGCCGAATCGAACCAGAAGGTGCTGCTGGCTGCGGCCGACACCTTCCGTGCCGCGGCGCGCGAGCAGCTCGCGGTGTGGGCCGACCGCAACCAGGTCGAGATCGTCAGCCAGGAAGGCGGCGACCCGGCCGCGGTGACCTATGACGCGGTGACGGCCGGCCGTGCGCGCGGCTGCGACGTCGTGATCGCCGACACCGCCGGGCGGCTGCCGACGCAGCTGCACCTGATGGAGGAGCTGAAGAAGATCCGCCGCGTGATCGCCAAGGCCGACGAGACCGCACCGCACGAGGTGCTGCTGGTGGTCGACGGCAACACCGGCCAGAACGCGCTGGCCCAGGTCAAGGCCTTCGACGACGCGCTGCAGCTGACCGGCCTGATCGTCACCAAGCTGGACGGCACCGCCAAGGGCGGCGTGCTCGCGGCGATCGCGCGCGAGCGCCCGGTGCCGGTGTACTTCATCGGCGTGGGCGAGAAGCTCGAGGACCTGCAGACCTTCAACGCGCGCGAGTTCGCGCAGGCGCTGCTGGACTGACGGCCCGGCAGGCCGCTGCGCGGGGCAGCAGGCCGTCGCGTGCGCGGGCGGGTCAATGCGGCCGGCTGGTCGGGGCCGGGCCGAGCGGCATCGGGCCCGAATCGAGGTCGTCGAACCAGGTCGACGGCGGCGGCTCCTCGCGCCGCTCGCGCACGCCGTTGATGATCGGGAAGTTCGAATCGACGCGCGAGGCTCCGTTGGCGGCCTCGGGACGGGTGTCGTCCAGCCCGGTGTCCTGCGCGTCCTCGGCCATGTGCTCCAGCAGCGCCAGCCGCGCCGCGGTGGCCGACGGGATCTGGTTCTCGCGCCAGACATGCAGGGGCAGTCCCGCGGCCTGCAGCACGCGGTCCATGCGCGCCTGGCGCCTGAGCGTGCGTTCCTTCTCCTGGCCTTCGGGCGCGCGCACCTCGACGACCGCGATCACCTGGGACGCGTTGTCGCAGACGACGAAGTCGGCACACAGCTGGCCGACGCGGCGCACCCATTCGCTGTACGAATGCCGGGTCGGCACCTTGAGGAAACGCGCCAGCGGCACCTGGGCGAAGATGACATGGTCGGGCAGGGCCCGGCGCAGCACCATGTAGGCCTGCCGTTCGGTCGAGGTGAGGATGCGGGTGGGCTCCGGGGTCCACGCCATCAGCGTGTCCAGGTGTTCGAGGCTGCGCTTGCCGGGGTGCGCGTTCGGGGTCGCGGCGCTGCGGCGCAGCCACCACCAGCACAGGGCCACGACGAGCACGGCCAGTGCGAGCAGGATGAATACGGGTTCCATTGCAGACGAGTGTTCCGACTTGAGCGGGACCTTAGCGGCCCCTCCCGGTCGGGTCAACTCGTGAACCTGCAGGCGAGGACGGCGAAGTGCCCATTCCTGCACAGGACGCCGGGCGCGGCTAACAAACCGTTACCGCCCGAGGCCAGGCAGGCCCTTCAGGCCGCCCATGCGCTTCATCATCTTCATCAGGCCGCCGCCCTTCATCTTCTTCATCATCGCCTGCATCTGCTCGAACTGGTTGAGCAGGCGGTTGACCTCCTGCACCTGCACGCCGGCGCCGGCGGCGATGCGGCGCTTGCGGCTGGCCTTGATCAGCTCGGGCTTGCGGCGCTCCAGCGGCGTCATCGAGTTGATGATGCCTTCCATGCGGCGGATGTCGCGCTCGGCGCGGTCCATGTCGGCCTGCCCCGCCTTGGCGGCCACCTGGGTCGGCAGCTTGTCGAGCAGGCCGGCCAGGCCGCCCATCTTCTTCATCTGCGAGATCTGCGCGAGGAAGTCGTTGAGGTCGAAGCCCTCGCCGGACTTGACCTTCTGTGCGAGCTTCTCGGCCGCCTTCAGGTCCACGCCCTTCTGGACTTCCTCGACCAGCGCGACGATGTCGCCCATGCCGAGCACGCGGCCGGCGTGGCGTTCGGCGTCGAACACCTCCAGGCCGTCGATCTTCTCGGAGACGCCGGCGAACTTGATCGGCGCACCGGTGATGGCGCGCACCGACAGCGCCGCGCCGCCGCGCGCATCGCCGTCGAGCTTGGTCAGCACCACGCCGGTCAGCGGCAGGGCGTCCTTGAAGGCCTTGGCCGTGTTGACCGCGTCCTGGCCCTGCATCGCGTCGACCACGAACAGGGTCTCGACCGGCTTGAGCGCGGCGTGCAGATCGCGGATCTCGGCCATCATCGCCTCGTCGATCGCCAGCCGGCCGGCGGTGTCGACCAGCAGCACGTCGAAGTAGTGGCGCCGTGCGTGGTCGAGCGCGGCCAGCGCGATGTCGACCGGCTTGTCGTTCGGGCTGGACGGGAACCATTCGGCGCCGGCCTGCTTCGTGACCGTCTTCAGCTGCTCGATGGCGGCCGGCCGGTACACGTCGGCCGAGACCGTCAGCACCTTCTTCTTGCGCTTCTCGATCAGGTGCTTGGCGAGCTTGGCGGTGGTCGTGGTCTTGCCCGCGCCCTGCAGGCCGGCCATCAGGATCACCGCCGGCGGCTGGGTCGCCAGGTTGAGGTCGGACACGCCTTCGCCCATCGTCGCGGCGAGCTCGCGGTGCACCACGCCGACCAGCGCCTGGCCGGGCGACAGCGAGCCCACCACTTCCTGGCCGAGCGCCTTCTCCTTGACCCGGGCGATGAAGTCGCGCACCACGGGCAGGGCGACGTCGGCTTCGAGCAGCGCCATGCGCACCTCGCGCAGCATGTCCTGCACGTTGCTCTCGGTGATGCGGGCCTGGCCGCGCATCTGCTTGACCAGCCGCGACAGGCGATCGGAAAGGGTAGAGGCCATGGGGTGGAGCCTGTGGATCGGGGAGGGCCGGCCCGCCAGAACGGCGGGCCGCGAAAGTACACTGTATGAATGATTCTAGCTTCCGGGCCCTGGGCCGCCTTGCAACTCCAGTCCGCCATGACCGTGGCCGCCAGCCTGGCGGCGCTGGTCGGCTACGGCGTCGCGCTGCTGCAGAGCGAGCACACCGCCCGGCTGCTGCGCTGGACGCTGATCGGCGGCTGGGTCGCGCACGGGCTGGCGCTGGTGCTGGACGGTGCCGGCATCGGCGCGCCGCAGCCGGGCGCGCGCTTCGGCTTCGCGCCGGCGCTGTCGACGACGCTGTGGCTGGTGCTGGCGGTCTACGCGATCGAGAGCCGCTTCGTGCCGCTGCCCGGCGTGCACCGCGCGCTCGCGGTGCTGGGGCTGACCGCGGTGGTCGCGACACTGTTCTTTCCCGGCGAGATGCGGCCGAACGTCGATGGCGCCTGGATGCCGCTGCACTGGGTGCTGGGCATTGCCTCGTACGGCCTGTTCGGTGCGGCGGTGCTGCACGCGGCGCTGCTGAGCCGCGCCGAGCGGCAGATGCGCGAGCGACGCGGCGCGCCCGAAGCGCCGGTGGGCATGCCGGTGCTGCGCCTGGAAAAGCTCACCTTCCGCTTCGTCGCGGCCGGGTTTGCCGTGCTGTCGGCGGCGCTGCTGCTCGGGATCGCGTACGCCGATCCCTGGCGCTGGAACCACAAGACGATCTTCTCGGTGCTGGCCTGGGCCGTGTTCGCGGCGCTGCTGGCCGGCCGCCGCGCCTTCGGCTGGCGCGGGCGCCGGGCCACCCGCTGGGTCTACGCCGGGGCGGCGCTGCTGCTGCTGGCCTACGTGGGCTCGCGGTTCGTGATGGAAGTGTTGCTGGGCCGCACGGTCGCGTGAGGCGGGCGGGGATGCGATGGTGAAGTACCTGGTCTTGCTGCTGGTGGTGGTGCTGGTGCTGTGGTGGGCCGGCCGGCCGCGCGTGGCGCGCAGTGCCGGCAACACATCGCGCGGGGGTGCGTCGGCCGCCGGCCGTCAGGTGCGCCCGATGGTCGCCTGCGCGCACTGCGGCGTGCACCTGCCGCAGGACGAGGCCTTGAGCGGGCCGGGCGGACACTACTGCTGCGAGGCGCACCGCGCCGCCCACCGCTGATCCTGCTCCATGGCACGTCGCCCTTCCCCCGCAGGCGCCGAGGCGGCCCATCCGAGCGAGGAGTCCTGGTTCGCCGCGCTGGGCGTCAGCCAGGACACGCAGATCGACGACGAGGCCGCCGGCGGGCGCGGGAGGTCGCGTCCGTCGGGCTGGCGCGCCGCCGAGTCGCAGGACTCGCGCTTCCTGACCCGGCAGGCCCGCCGCCTGCTCGGCGCGACGACCCAGCCGTCGTTCCAGCGCATCTACCGGGCCTTCCTGGGCGCGCGGGTGGCCGTGGGCCTGCTGCTGCTCGGCGCCCAGGCCGCCTCCCACCTGATCGGCGCAGGCTCGCCCGGCCCCTCCTGGGTGCTGGCGGCGAGCGCGGCCTATGCACTGGCCACGCTGGTGGCATGGTGGCTGGGCCGCCACGCCGCCGAGGGCCGGCAGGGCCGCCCGGTGCACCGGCTGCGGCGCGGGCAATGGCTGTCCACCGTCGGGCTGGACGTGGCCGCGTTCGGGCTGCTGCACCTGTTCGGCTCGACCGGCAACATCAACTACCTGCCGCTGCTGGTGCTGCCGGTGCTGATGGCCGGCGTGCTGACCTCGCGCGGCGCGGCGCTGTCGGTGGCCGCGGCCATCACCCTGCTGCTGCTGGGCGATGCCTGGTGGCGTGCCGCGGACGGCAACTTCTCGATGCTGTACATGCAGGCCGGGCTGGTCGGCAGCGGCTTCTTCGTGATCGCGCTGCTGGCCGGCGAGCTGGCCAGCCGCCTGGCGCGCGAGGAGCTGGCTGCGCGCGGCAGCATGGAGCTGGCGCGCCAGCAGGCCCAGCTCAACCGGCTGGTGATCGAGGAGATGCAGGACGGCGTGCTGGTGGTCGACCGGCGCGGGCGCGTGCGGGTCGCCAACCCGGCCGCGCGCCGGCTGCTGGCCGAAGAAGGCCTGGTGCCCGCGCCGCCGTTCCAGCTCCACGGCGATCCGGCCTGGCAGCCGCTGGCGGCGGTGGTGATGCAGTCGTTCAAGAGCGGCAGCTCGCCGGAGACCGGGCTGGAAGTGCACCTGCCGTTCCCGTCCGGCCACAGCCGCGGGCTGCGGGTGCGCCTGCGCTTCACGAAGCGACGCCAGCCGCAGGCCTCGGAGGAGCTGTGCGTGCTCTTCCTCGAGGACCTGCGCGACGTGCAGGCGCGCACCCGCCAGGAGAAGCTCGCCGCGATGGGGCGCATCTCGGCTGGCATCGCGCACGAGATCCGCAACCCCCTGTCGGCGATCGCTCAGGCCAACGCGCTGCTGGCCGAGGACCTCACCACGCCGGCGCAGCGCCAGCTGTCGCAGATGGTGGCCGACAACGTCGAGCGCCTCAAGCGCATCGTCGACGACGTGATGGAGGTGGCGCCCGGCGGGCCGCCGGTGCAGGCGCAGCCCGTCGACGTTACGGCGCTGGTGGCCAGCACCTGCAGCGAATGGGCCCGCACGGCACGCCTGCCGCTGGACGAGCGCAGCGCCCTGCGGGTCGACCTGCCGCTGGCGCCGGTCGGCGCGGCCTTCGACCCCGACCACCTGCGGCGGGTGCTGATCAACCTGCTTGACAACGGCTACCGGCACGCCTCCAAGCGGCCGGGCAGCGTCGAGGTGCGGCTGGTGGCCGAGCCGGAGGTGCTGACGCTGAGCGTCTGCAGCGACGGCCCCCCCATTCCTCCCGACGTGGAGCGTTACTTATTCGAGCCTTTCTTCTCGACGCGCAGTCGGGGCACGGGGTTGGGCCTGTATATTTGCAAGGAGTTGTGCGAGCGCTACGGCGCGACGATCGACTACCGGCTGCGCAGCGCGCAGTACACGGCGCGCAACGAGTTCTACTTGGTCATGCGGGTCGTGCCGCTCGGTCCCCAAGACGTACCTTCCGCCAGTCTCAACCTGACGCGATGACATCTGCCTCTCACTACAGCCTGCTGGTGGTCGACGACGAACCTGACCTGCGCACCCTGTACGAGCTGACGCTGCTGCGCGAGGGCTATGACGTCGAGACGGCCGCCACGGTCGAGGATGCCTGGGCCCGCCTGAAGGTCGGCACCTACAGCGCCGTCATCACCGACATGCGGCTGCCCGACGGCACGGGGCTGGACCTGCTGCGCCGGCTCGAGGAGGCCGGCCGCCGCGAGAAGACCATCATGATCACCGCCTTCGGTTCGCCCGAGAACGCGGTCGAGGCGCTGAAGGCGGGGGCCTATGACTACCTCACCAAGCCGGTGGACCTGAAGCAGTTCCGCACCGTGGTCGCCTCGGCGCTTGGCCGGCCCAGCGCGGTGCCGGCCTCGGGGGCGGCGGCCAGCTCGGCGGTGCCGGCTGCGCCGCACACGCGCGGCAGCGTGCGCGTGACCGCCCCGGCGGTGCTGGTGACCGGCGCGTCCGGCGCGATGGAGCGCATGGCCGGCATGTCGCCGGCGATGCAGCAGGTGCGCAGCCTGATCGAGAAGGTCGCGCGCAGCATGGCGCCGGTGCTGGTGCAGGGCGAATCGGGCACCGGCAAGGAGCTGGTCGCGCGCTCGATCCACGAAGTCAGCGCGCGCCGTGGCCAGCCGTTCATCGCGGTCAACTGCGGCGCCATCCCCGAGCAGCTGCTGGAGGCCGAGTTCTTCGGCTACCGCAAGGGGGCCTTCACCGGCGCCAACGAGGACCGCGAAGGCTTCTTCCAGGCCGCGCGCGGCGGCACGCTGTTCCTCGACGAGATCGGCGACCTGCCGCTGTCGATGCAGTCCAAGCTGCTGCGCGTGATCCAGGAGCGGGCGGTGCGCCCGGTCGGCGCGGTCGCCGAGACGCCGATCGACGTGCGCATCGTCAGCGCCACCCACAAGGACCTTGCCGCCGAGGTGCAGGCCGGCCGTTTCCGCCAGGACCTGTACTACCGCCTCAACGTGATCCAGATCCGCGTGCCGGCGCTGCGCGAGCGGCTGGAGGACCTGCCGCTGATCTGCGAGCGCGTGCTCGAGCGCATCGCGCAGGACGCCGAGGTCTGGCCGCCGCCGCGCCTGACGCCGGCCGCGCTGGCGCACCTGGCGCGCTATCCCTTCCCCGGCAACATCCGCGAGCTGGAGAACCTGCTGCACCGTGCGGTGGCCCTGTCCGGAGGCGAGTGGATCGACCAGCCCGACCTCGAGCTGCCCGACGCGGTGCTCAACGAAACGGCGCTGCATGAGGCCGACGCGCCCCTCGTGACCGGCGGTGTAGAGCTGCCGGCCACGCGCGGGGCGGGCGCCGTGCCGCCGGCCTCGCAGGCCCCCTTGCCCAGCGACCTGGCGGCCTACCTCGACGAGGTCGAGCGCGACATCCTGATCCGCGCGCTCGAGCGGCACCGCTACAACCGCACCGCTGCCGGCGCGAGCCTCGGGCTGTCGCTGCGCCAGATGCGCTACCGCATGGCGCGCCTGGGCGTGATGGTGGCCGAGCACGGCGTGGCGGTCGAATCCGACGACCACTGAATGACCATCACCGCGGGCAGCCCGGACGGCTGGCGTGACGGCTGGTACGCTGCGGCGCGCCACATCGCCTCGCCCAACTTCGGCCCGCGTCCGCCGGGCACGCGCATCGACCTGGTGGTGGTGCACTCGATCAGCCTGCCGCCCGGCGTCTACGGCGGTCCGCACATCGAGCAGCTGTTCACCAACACGCTGGACTGGGACGCGCACCCGTACTTCCAGCAGATCCGTGGCCTGGAGGTCTCGGCGCACTTCGTGATCCGCCGCGACGGCGAGCTGCTGCAGTTCGTCTCCTGCGACGACCGCGCCTGGCATGCGGGGCGCTCGTGCTTTGGCGGCCGCGAGAACTGCAACGACTACTCGATCGGCATCGAGCTCGAGGGCCTGGAGGGCGGGCGCTTCGAGCCGGCGCAGTACCAGGTGCTCGCGCGCCTGCTGCATGCGCTGAAGCGGCGCTACCCGATCGAGCACGTCGCAGGCCACGAGCATGTCGCGCCGGGCCGCAAGCAGGACCCCGGTCCAGGGTTCGACTGGGCGCTGATCGCGCGCATGACACAGTGGCCCGATCGGTATTTTCCCGGGGCGTGAGCGCCTCTTCGTGAGGCGAGTTGCGCGAGGCGCGCGCAAACGCGGCACGGGGGGCGGCGTGAGAACTCCAGCAGCGAAGCGGCCTGGGCGGGCAAATCGCCGCGCCAGCCCAACGCTGATGCGGGATGTGCCTGCCACTGCCAGCACTGATGCGTGCAGACGGCGCATCGCACTCTCCTGGTGCCGGCCTCGCATGCAAAAAAACGGGCCCGCGTCAATCCTTCTTCGGGTTGGTCCGGACGCTAGAGGTAGCGCTTGAAGTCGGGCGGGGCGCTAGATATAGTGTCCCGTCATGGTATCCTCGCGCCCTCGCAAAAACGCCGAGCCATCCGTGTGCGAATGCCGCGGTCCTTGGCGCGAAGCCGCCTCCGCCGTGCCCGGCACGGTCACGGCAGCGGGGGCCATGCACCCGAACACTCCACCCTCGACGCAACTGCACGCCCCGGTGCCGGGGTCGCTGCGTTGAGGGTTTCGTTTTTTCGATCGAGCTTGAACAACAAGGAAGGGAACACATGCAGACCATCAGCACCAGCGTCGATCCGCAAGCTGCGGGCAGCGTCCCGGGGACTCCCCGTCCGGCGGTAGCCGCCGCCTCGGCCTACGCGGGCTACCAGATCATTCGTCGCAACGGTGCGGTGGTGGCCTTCGAGCCGAACAAGATCGCGGTGGCCCTGATGAAGGCCTTCCTCGCCGTGCACGGCACGCAGGGGGCGGCCTCGGCCAGCGTGCGCGAGACGGTCGACGGGCTGACCGAGACCGTGGTGCGTGCGCTGCTGCGCTCGCGCCCGAACGGCGGCACGTTCCACATCGAGGACGTCCAGGACCACGTCGAGCTGGCGCTGATGCGCGGCGGCCACCACGAGGTCGCGCGCGCCTACGTGCTGTACCGCGAGCGCCGCGCGCAGGAGCGCGCCCGCCAGCAGGGCACCCAGCAGGAAGCCGCGGCGCAGGAGCCGGTGCTGCACGTGATCGACGGCGGCCAGCGCGTGCCGCTGGACATGGGCAAGCTGCAGGCCCTGGTCAACTCCGCCTGCGAGGGCCTGGGCGAGGACGTGCGCCCCGAGCCCATCCTGGCCGAGACCAAGCGCAACCTGTACGACGGCGTGCCGATGGACGAGGTGCACAAGGCCGCCATCCTGGCCGCGCGCACGCTGATCGAGAAGGACCCCGGCTACACCCGCGTCACCGCCCGCCTGCTGCTGCACACGATCCGCAAGGAGGTGCTGGGCGAGGAGGTCACCCACGCCGAGATGCACGAGCGCTACGCCGAGTACTTCCCGCAGTTCGTCAAGAAGGGCGTCGAGGCCGAGCTGCTCGACGAGAAGCTGCTGCAGTTCGACCTGAAGCAGCTGGGCGCGGCGCTGAAGGCCGACCGCGACCTGCAGTTCGACTACCTGGGCCTGCAGACCCTGTACGACCGCTACTTCCTGCACGTCGACGGCACCCGCATCGAGCTGCCGCAGGCCTTCTTCATGCGCGTCGCGATGGGCCTGGCGCTCAACGAGATCGAGCGCGAGGCGCGCGCGATCGAGTTCTATGAAGTGCTGTCCAGCTTCGACTTCATGTCCTCGACGCCGACGCTGTTCAACTCCGGCACGCGCCGCTCGCAGCTGTCGAGCTGCTACCTGACCACCGTGCCGGACGACCTGGACGGCATCTACGAGGCGATCAAGGAGAACGCGCTGCTGTCGAAGTTCGCCGGCGGCCTGGGCAACGACTGGACCCGCGTGCGCGCGCTGGGCAGCCACATCAAGGGCACCAACGGCAAGAGCCAGGGCGTCGTGCCGTTCCTGAAGGTGGTCAACGACACCGCGGTGGCGGTCAACCAGGGCGGCAAGCGCAAGGGCGCGGTCTGCGCCTACCTGGAGAGCTGGCACCTGGACGTCGAGGAGTTCCTGGAGCTGCGCAAGAACACCGGCGACGACCGCCGTCGCACCCACGACATGAACACGGCCAACTGGATCCCGGACCTGTTCATGAAGCGGGTGATGGAAAACGGCGAGTGGACGCTGTTCTCGCCCTCGACCTGCCCGGACCTGCACGACAAGTTCGGCAAGGAGTTCGAGGAGGCCTACGTCCGCTACGAGGAGAAGGTCGCGCGCGGCGAGATCAAGCTGTACAAGAAGGTGCGCGCCGTCGACCTGTGGCGCAAGATGCTGACGATGCTGTTCGAGACCGGGCATCCCTGGATCACCTTCAAGGATGCCTGCAACGTGCGCTCGCCCCAGCAGCATGTCGGCGTGGTGCACAGCAGCAACCTGTGCACCGAGATCACGCTCAATACCAGCGACAACGAGATCGCGGTGTGCAACCTGGGCTCGGTCAACCTGGCGCGCCACCTCAAGGACGGCGGCATCGACCACGAGAAGCTGAAGAAGACCGTGCGCACCGCGATGCGCATGCTCGACAACGTCATCGACATCAACTACTACGCGGTCAAGAAGGCGCGCGACTCCAACCTGCGCCACCGCCCGGTCGGCCTGGGCGTGATGGCCTTCCAGGACGCCCTGTACCAGCTGCGCATCCCCTACGCCAGCCAGGAGGCGGTGGAGTTCGCCGACCGCTCGATGGAAGCCGTCTGCTACTACGCCTACTGGGCCTCGACCGAGCTGGCCGAGGAGCGCGGCCGCTACTCCAGCTACAAGGGCTCGCTGTGGGACCGCGGCATCCTGCCGATCGACTCGATCGACCTGCTGGCCGAGCAGCGCGGCGGCTACGTCGAGGTCGACCGCTCCCGCACGATGGACTGGGACGCGCTGCGCGAGCGCATCCGCCAGCACGGCATGCGCAACTCCAACTGCGTGGCGATCGCACCGACGGCGACCATCTCCAACATCGTCGGCGTCGACGCGTCCATCGAGCCCTGCTTCGGCAACCTGTCGGTCAAGTCCAACCTGTCCGGCGAGTTCACGGTCATCAACGAATACCTGGTGCGTGACCTGAAGAAGCTGGGCCTGTGGGACGACGTGATGGTCATGGACCTGAAGCACTTCGACGGTTCGCTGCGCCGCATCGACCGCGTGCCCGAGGACCTGAAGCAGCTGTACGCCACCGCCTTCGAGATCGAGCCGGTGTGGCTGGTCGAGGCCGCGGCGCGTCGCCAGAAGTGGATCGACCAGGCCCAGTCGCTCAACATCTACATGGCCGGCGCCTCGGGCCGCAAGCTCGACGAGACCTACAAGCTCGCCTGGCTGCGTGGCCTGAAGACCACCTACTACCTGCGCACCATCGGCGCGACCCATGCGGAGAAGTCGACCGTGAAGTCCTCCGGCCAGCTCAACGCGGTGCCGTCGCAGGGGGGCGTCTCGGCGCTCGACGCCGCGGCCCAGGCGGCGCAGGCGCAGATGGCTGCCGCGGCCGACAACGTGCCGGCCACCGACATCAAGTTCTGCGCGATCGACGACCCGACCTGCGAGGCCTGCCAGTGATCGCGTGATCCAGCGCAGCCAAGGTGCCGCACCTGCGCGTGCGGCACCGCGCTGCGCCGGACCACGACAGGCACGTCCCCGACGCGATGACAGCGATGCGACACCGCAACAAGTTCATCGTCCGGATGTCAAGAAGTGCTTGGTGTTTTGACGCAACAATCTCATAATTCGCCCCCATAGGAAGTCCACCATGTTGGTTTGGGAAGAAGAATTCCATCCCTCGACTGATCGCACGACGAGCACCGCGCCGAACCCCTCCAGTGCCGCGCGGGCCATGCCAGCGTCGCCCCAACAATCGGTGTCCGTTGCTTCCTCCGCTGCAGCGTTCGCTGACCCCCAACTGCAACTCCAGCCCGCCGTCTCCGCCTTCGGTGGTGCAGCCGCGCCCGTGGCCTCGCACAGCGTGCAGTCGACCAGCACGCGCCGCGTCAACGTCGCGGACAAGCGCATCATCAACGGCCAGACCGACGTCAACCAGCTGGTGCCGTTCAAGTACAAGTGGGCCTGGGAGAAGTACCTCGCCACCTGCGCCAACCACTGGATGCCGCAAGAGATCAACATGTCTCGCGACATCGCGCTGTGGAAGGACCCGAACGGCCTGACCGAGGACGAGCGCCGCATCGTCAAGCGCAACCTCGGTTTCTTCGTGACCGCCGACTCGCTGGCGGCCAACAACATCGTGCTGGGCACCTACCGGCACATCACCGCCCCCGAATGCCGCCAGTTCCTGCTGCGCCAGGCCTTCGAGGAGGCGATCCACACCCACGCCTACCAGTACATCGTCGAGTCGCTGGGCCTGGACGAGTCCGAGATCTTCAACGCCTACCACGAGATCCCGTCGATCCGGGACAAGGACGAGTTCCTGATCCCGTTCATCGACGCGATCATGCACCCGGACTTCCACACCGGCACGCCGGAGAACGACCAGACGCTGCTGAAGTCGCTGATCGTCTTCGCCTGCCTGATGGAGGGCCTGTTCTTCTACGTCGGCTTCACCCAGATCCTGGCGCTGGGGCGCCAGAACAAGATGACGGGCGCGGCCGAGCAGTACCAGTACATCCTGCGCGACGAGTCGATGCACTGCAACTTCGGCATCGACCTGATCAACCAGATCAAGCTCGAGAACCCGCACCTGTGGACGCCGGAGTTCCGGGCCGAGATCAAGGCGCTGTTCCTCAAGGCGGTCGAGCTGGAGTACCGCTACGCCGAGGACACCATGCCGCGCGGCGTGCTGGGGCTGAACGCTTCGATGTTCAAGGGCTATCTGCGCTACATCGCGAACCGGCGCGCGACGCAGATCGGCCTGGAGCCGCTCTTCCCGAACGAGGAGAACCCGTTCCCGTGGATGAGCGAGATGATTGACCTGAAGAAGGAACGCAATTTCTTCGAGACCCGCGTCATCGAGTACCAGTCCGGTGGCGCGTTGTCCTGGGATTGACGCGACGCGCAGGCACGAACGCTGCTCTCCAGGTCATGATGAAGAAGAGATCAAGATTCGCAGGTGAGGACCGCCAGACGCAGAAGCTGCGGTCCTTGCCTGCCACCCGATTCACGGCACCGGGGCGTCGCTCCGGGATGAACTTCCGGGCCGTGGATACCCGCGTTGTATCGATCAGCGCGGTGCTCTTTGCCACTTGATCAAGGAGAATCGTTATGGCAACTGCGAAGAAACCGGCCGCCAAGAAGGCCGCTCCCGCGAAGAAGGCTGCAGCCAAGAAGGCACCGGCGAAGAAGGCCGCTGCCAAGAAGGCGCCGGCGAAGAAGGTCGTCGCCAAGAAGGCCGCGCCGGCCAAGAAGGTCGCGGTGAAGAAGGTCGCCGCGAAGAAGGCGGCCCCGGCGAAGAAGGCCGTCGCCAAGAAGGCGCCGGCGAAGAAGGTCGCTGCCAAGAAGGCCGCACCGGCGAAGAAGGCCGTCGCGAAGAAGGTCGCCGCCAAGAAGGCGCCTGCGAAGAAGGCCGTCGCCAAGAAGGCTCCGGCGAAGAAGGTCGCTGCCAAGAAGGCTGCACCGGCGAAGAAGGCTGCTGCGAAGAAGCCTGCTGCCAAGAAGCCTGCGGCGAAGAAGCCCGCAGCCAAGAAGGCTGCGAAGAAGGCCGCCGCTGCCCCTGCTGCGGCTCCTGCGCCTGCTCCGGCTCCGGTGGCCAAGACCACGCTCAGCCCCCAGGCTGCGTGGCCGTTCCCGACCGGCGCGCGTCCCTGAAGCGGGATTTGCTTTCACGTCAAAACCCGGCCCTGGCCGGGTTTTTTCATGGACCCTCTCACTGCTGACCGATGAGTGCCTCCGCCGACCTTCCCAGCTTTGCCCGACGCACCCGGCACGGGCTCGAGCTCGACGTCAGCGTGATTCCCAATGCCAAGCGCACCGAGGTGGTCGGGCTGCATGACGGGGCGCTGCGGGTGCGCTTGCACGCGCCGCCGGTGGATGGCAAGGCCAACGAGGCGCTGATCCGCTGGCTGGCCGAGCAGCTCGGCGTCGCGCGCGCCTCGCTGTCGCTGCTGCGCGGGCAGACCGCGCGCCGCAAGACGGTGAGCCTGGCCACGGACGCGAGCGACGCACGGCTGGTCGCGCTGCTCGCGCGCCTGGTGCCGCCCGCGGAAGGCTGAGGCCGGCGCTCAGGCGAGGCCGAGGGCGGCGCGGTCGATGCGGTGGTTCTGCGGACCGGCGCAGGCGATCTTGATCGCTCCGACACGGTTGCCGAGCTCGGCGCAGCGCACCAGGTCCCAGCCGCGCTCCAGCCCGTACAGCAGCGCGCCGCGGAATGCGTCACCGCAGCCGGTCGGGTCGACCACGGCACTGGCCGTCACGCCCGGCACGTGCACCTTCTCGCCGCCGGTCCAGACCTCGCAGCCGTGCGCCCCGAGCGTCACGATGATGCCCTGCAGGTGCGAGCGCGACAGTTCGGCGAGGTCCGAGCCGGTGCGTTCGCACAGCAGCCGCGCCTCGTAGTCGTTGACCGCCACCCAGGTGGCCTGCGCGACGAAGCGGCGCAGTTCGTCGCCGTTGAACATCGGCAGGCCCTGGCCCGGGTCGAACACGAAGGGGATGCCCGCGGCGGCCAGCTGCTCGGCATGCTGCAGCATCGCGTCGCGTCCGTCGGGTGCGATGATGGCCAGGCGGATGTCCTCGCGTGCCTGCACCACGTTCCGGTGCGCGAACTGCATCGCGCCGGGGTGGAACGCGGTGATCTGGTTGTTGTCCGCGTCGGTCATGATGATGGCCTGCGCGGTGTAGCTGTCCCCGACCACCTGCACGAATTCGGTGGACACGCCCCACTCGCGCATGCGGTCCAGATAGCTCTGCCCGTCGGCGCCGAGCGCCGCCATCACCAGCGGTTCGCCGCCCAGCTGCTTGAGCGTGTAGGCGATGTTGCCGGCGCAGCCGCCGAACTCGCGGCGCAGCGTCGGCACCAGGAAGGAGACGTTCAGGATGTGGATCTGCTCCGGCAGGATCTGCTCCTGGAACCGTCCGGGGAAGGTGGTGATGGTGTCGAAGGCGAGCGAGCCGCAGATCAGGGCAGGCATGTGTGCTCCAGGGAGTGGATGGCGACGTTCTTCAGGGGTAGAAGGCGCTGACGGTGAAGCTGGCCACGCGCCGGCCGGGGCTGGTGAACTCCAGGTCCAGCGAGACCTCCGAGCGCGGCGCGATCACGACCTGCCGGTGGCGGAAGTCTGCCGGCGACAGCGCGCGGCGCGTGATCAGCTCGCCGTTGTAGTCGGCCAGCCGCAGTTCGATGTGGGGCACGGCCACCGGCACGTTGCCGTCGTTGCGCACCAGCACCGAGAGGCGGTAGCTGTCGGTCGCGGCGCCGGCCGAGAGGCTGCTGCCGCCGATCACGATGGCCTCGATGTGCTGCCAGGGCCCGACGGTGCAGCGGGCCACGTCGCACAGGCGCTCCAGCCAGGGGCGCGTGGCCGGGTAGGTCGCGGCCAGCCGGTCGCGCTGGTGGTGGGCCACCTGCAGCAGCAGGGCGCCGAGCAGCAGGAGCGCCACGAGGCCCAGCACGGCGCGCACCCAGGGGCGGCGCCAGCGCTCCGCGCGCTCGGCCTTGCGCAGGAATTCCGGCGCGACCTCGTCGTCGTCCGCGCTGCTGCGCCGCTCGCGCACGGGGGTGCCGCGCAGGCGCGACTTGCGGCGCGCCGCCTCGCCGCCGGCCGAAGGGGGCGCGGCGCCGAGGCCGGCCGCCACGGCCTGCGACTCGAGTTCGTGTTCCTCGAGGGTGCTGTCGAAGCGTGCGTCGGCAAAGCCGTCGTCCTCGTCCTTCTCGGGGGCCTCGTGGGCCCCGTAGGTGCTGCGGCTCAGGAAGCGCGAGTCGAGCACGTCGTAGGCGGTCGTGACCTCGTCCGCCTCGTCCTCCTCGACCGTCGCCGCTGCGGCCGCGGGCGCGCCGGCGGCGGCCTGCGGGGCAGGGGGGGGCGGCACGGCCGGCGCCGGTGCCGGAGGCGGCGGTGGGGGCGGGACCTGCCTGGCCGGTGCCTGCGCGGCCCGCGGGGCGGGCGCCGGCGGCGGCATGCCGTCGCGCTCGAGGTCGAACAGTCCCTCGATCGCGTTGAAGACTTCGTTGCAGCGCCCGCAGCGGACCCAGCCTTCGGAGACCTTCAGCTGGTCCTGGACGACGCGGAAGGTGGTGTGGCAGGCCGGGCAGCGGGTGGCAAGACTCATGGCGCGAATGATGCCATCGGGACGGCGGCTTGCCGTCCCCTCAGGCCGGTGTGCCGGGGCGGCCCGTCATGAGGATCCAGCCATCCTCCTGGTCGTTGACCTCGAGCCGGCACCACGGGGCGTAGGCCTCGGCGAGCTCGTCGGCCTGGCGCTCGAGGATGCCGGCCAGCACCAGGTGGCCGCCCGGGGCGACATGGCCGCACAGCAGCGGCGCCAGCAGCTTGAGCGGCGTGGCCAGGATGTTGGCGAGCACCAGCGGGTACCGTCCCTGCGCGAGCTCGGGCGGTCCGGCACGCAGCGTCACGCCGTTGGCCTGGGCGTTGGCCTGCGTCGTTTCGATCGCCGCCGGGTCGATGTCCACCGCGTCGATCGCCTGCGCGCCATGCAGCGCCGCGCCGATCGCCAGGATGCCCGAGCCGCAGCCGTAGTCCAGCACGCGCTGCCAGCTGGGCGCGAGCGCCGGGGCCTGCTGCGCGATCCAGCGCAGGCACATGCGCGTGGTGGGGTGGGTCCCGGTGCCGAAGGCCAGTCCCGGGTCGAGCCGGATCACGCGGCGCGCCTGCGCCGGCGGCTCGTGCCAGGTCGGCACGATCCAGAACTCGGGCGTGATCTCGACCGGATGGAACTGCGACTGCGTCAGTCGCACCCAGTCCTGGTCCGGCACCGGCTGCATCGCGACCACGTGCACCTCGCTGGCCCAGGGCTGGGCCAGCAGCAGCGTGGCCGCCTCGGTGGCGGCTTCCTCGGTGGGGAACAGGGCGCGCAGCGTCGAGCGGCCCCAGCCGCCCTTGGGTGGCGGCAGGCCCGGCTCGCCGAACAGCGCCTGCTCGGCCTCGGTGCCGGCGTCGGCGTCCTCCACCGAGACCGACAGCGCGTCGAGTTCCATCAGCGCGTCCGAGACGGTGTCGACCAGGTCCTCGCCGGCCAGCAGCAGCAATTCGATCATCGCGTTTCTCCTGCGTCGGCGCCAGCGCCTGGTCGTCGCGGGGACGGGGACGGCGTCACCGCTTGCGCTCGCTCATCCAGCTTTCCAGGTAGTGGATGCTGGTGCCGCCCTCGATGAACTTGGCATCGGCCAGCAGCTCGCGGTGCAGCGGGATGTTGGTCTGGATGCCTTCGACCACCGTTTCCGACAGCGCGATGCGCATGCGTGCCAGCGCCTGCTCGCGGGTGTCGCCATGCACGATGATCTTGCCGATCATCGAATCATAGTTGGGCGGCACGAAGTAGTTGGTGTAGATGTGCGAATCGACGCGCACGCCGGGGCCGCCGGGCGCGTGCCACATCGTGATGCGGCCGGGCGAGGGCGTGAACCTGTACGGGTCCTCGGCGTTGATGCGGCACTCGATCGCGTGGCCGCGCATCTCGATGTGGCGCTGCGAGAACGGCAGCTTCTCGCCGGCGGCCACCCGGATCTGCATCTGCACGATGTCGATGCCGGTGACGAGTTCGGTCACCGGGTGCTCGACCTGCACCCGGGTGTTCATCTCGATGAAGTAGAACTCGCCGTTCTCGTACAGGAACTCGAAGGTGCCGGCGCCGCGGTAGCCGATCTTGCGGCAGGCCTCGGCGCAGCGTGCGCCGATCTTGTCGATGATGCGGCGCGGGATGCCCGGCGCCGGTGCTTCCTCGATGATCTTCTGGTGGCGGCGCTGCATCGAGCAGTCGCGCTCGCCCAGGTACACCGCGTTGCGGTGCTGGTCGGCCAGCACCTGGATCTCGATGTGGCGCGGGTTCTCGAGGAACTTCTCCATGTAGACCGCCGGGTTGCCGAAGGCGGCGCCCGCCTCGGTGCGGGTGGTCTGCACGGCATGGATGAGGGCGGCCTCGGTGTGCACGACGCGCATGCCGCGCCCGCCACCGCCGCCCGCGGCCTTGATGATGACCGGGTAGCCGATCGATCGGGCGATCTTGATGATCTCCTTCGGGTCCTCGGGCAGCGCGCCGTCGGAGCCGGGCACGCAGGGCACGCCGGCCTTGATCATCGCGGCCTTGGCCGAAACCTTGTCGCCCATCAGGCGGATGCACTCGGGCGTGGGGCCGATGAAGGTGAAGCCGCTTTGCTCGACGCGCTCGGCGAAGTCGGCGTTCTCGGACAGGAAGCCGTAGCCCGGGTGGATGGCCTCGGCGTCGGTCACCTCGGCGGCCGAGATGATGGCCGGCATGCTGAGATAGCTCTGGGCCGAGGCGGCCGGGCCGATGCACACCGCCTCGTCGGCGAGCTTCACGTACTTGGCATCGCGGTCGGCTTCGGAATAGACGACGACCGACTTGATGCCCATCTCGCGGCAGGCGCGCTGGATGCGGAGGGCGATCTCTCCGCGGTTGGCAATCAGTATCTTCTTGAACATCGTGATCTCCGCGGCAGGCTCGTCGGGGGCCGGGGCGTTCCCGGCACGGCGTGGTGCCGCTGGGCCAAGCTGGCTGGGTGGCTGATCGCCCGTGCGATCAGGCAGGAGGCAGGGGCGGGTGGCCCCCGCCGGCTCACTCGATCACGAACAGCGGCTGGCCGTATTCGACGGCCTGCCCGTTCTCGCACAGGATCTGGGTGACCGTGCCGGACTTGTCGGCCTCGATCTCGTTCATGATCTTCATCGCCTCGATGATGCACAGCGGGTCGCCTTCCTTGACCTGCTGGCCCAGCTCGACGAAGGGCTTGGCGCCCGGGCTGGAGGCGCGATAGAAGGTGCCGACCATCGGCGACTTGACCACGTGACCCTTGACCTCGGGCGCGGCCGGCGCCGCGGGAGCGGCGGCTGCCGGCGCGGGGGCCGGGGCGGTGACGACCGGCGCCGCCACCGGCGCGGCAACCGGGGCCATCACGACCGGCGCGGCCGAGGCGGCGGTGTGGCCGTCGGACTTGACGATGCGCACCTTGCCGTCGGCTTCGGTGATCTCCAGCTCGGAGATGTTCGACTCCGACACCAGGTCGATGAGGGTCTTGAGCTTGCGTAGATCCATTTCGCTCTCCAACTTTCCTTTTTTGTCGTGATCAGCGGCGTTCGCGCACCAGTGAGCCTCGATCTGTCGTCAATCGCCGTGGGTGAGTGGAGCGGGGGAAGCGTCAGGCCGCGGGTGCGAGACGTTCCAGCGCGTACTCGAGGGCCAGGCGGTAGCCGGTGGCGCCGAGACCGCAGATCACCCCTTCGGCGAGGTCCGAGAAATAGGAGTGCTGCCGGAAGGGTTCGCGCCGGTGCACATTGGACAGGTGCACTTCGACGAAGGGGATGGCCACGCCCGCCAGCGCGTCGCGCAGCGCCACGCTGGTGTGGGTGTAGGCCGCCGGGTTGATGATGATGAAGCGGGTGCCGTCATCGCGCGCCTGGTGGATGCGGTCGACCAGCGCCCCTTCATGGTTGCTTTGGAAGGTTCTCAGTTCAATGCCTCGATCTGCGGCGAACTTGACCAGTTCTGCGTCGATTTGGCTCAAAGTGGTCGACCCGTAGACCTGCGGCTCGCGGGTGCCGAGCAGGTTCAGGTTGGGACCATGCAGAACGAGGATGGACATCAGCGGCGGGTCGTCGGGACGGCCGTCAGTAAAGAAGCCGTGACTTTACGCGCAAATCGGCGCAAATGTCGAGAAATTGTTTTCACAGACCGCGCCGGTCACATAGTTGTTGCATCTGCCCAGCCGGACAGCTCGGCAAAACTGGTTTCGCCCAGCTTGCGGTGCCGCACCGTACCGTCGCGTCCCAGCACGACGGTGAACGGCAGCCCGCCCTGCGGGTTGCCGAGCGCGCGCACCAGCTCCATGCCGGCGTAGCCTCCCAACGCGATCGGGAACGCCACCGGCACCTTGCGCAGGAACTCCTGCACTGGGGCTTGCTGGTCGATCGCGATGCCGACCACCTGCCAGCCCTGCGGCCCGAAGCGTCGGTGGAAGCGATCCAGCTCGGGCATCTCGCGCACGCAGGGGGCACACCAGGTCGCCCAGAAGTTCACGACCAGCGGCCGGCCGCGCAGCGCCTGCATCTCCAGCGTCCGCCCGTCCGGGGTGTCGAAGCGCAGCGACCACAGCGCGGCAGTGTCGGCCGCGTCAGCCAGTGCCGGCCGGCGCCACCAGGCCAGCCCGGCGCCGCCCGCGGCGGCAGCCAGGCCGGCCACGGCGGCCACGGCCCATTGACGGCGGTTCATGGCGTGCCCTCCAGCAGCGCGCGCACGGCGTCCAGGCTGCCTCGTTCGGTGCGCCCGCGTGCGTCCGGCTTGAGCGCACCGCGCAGGTCGTCATGGTCGTAGATCACCAGGTGCACGGAGACGGGCTGGCCCAGCTCCGGGCTGCGGTCGGTCAGCGTCAGCACGTCCACCGGCGCCCCGCGGAAGCCCTGGACGGTGCCGACGTCGTAGTCCACGCGCCGGTCGATCAGGCGGATCTCGGCGGACTTGGAGTCGTCGCAGAACAAGTTGATCCACACGTCGTTGAGCCGGGTGGCGGTGCCGTTCCACACCGCGCCGGTCAGGTGCGGGCGGAACTCGGCCAGCCGCTCCATCCAGCGCAGCGCGACGGCCCGCAGGGCGGCCAGCTCGGCCGGCTGGGTGTCGGCGCAGAAGATGTCGATGTAGGCACGCACTTCCGCCTCGACCGCGTCATTGTCGGGTAGGTCCACCGGCGCCAGCGTGCGCTTGGCGAGCAGCTTGGCGGCCTTGCGCTTGGCCGGACCGTACTCCATACCCTCCTCGACGATCAGCCGGGCGGCGGTGGCGGCGATTTCGGCGGCCAGGGGGGACAGGGGGGCGGACATGGCGAATCACGGACGGGGTAAATGCGGCACGGGGCATTGTAGGAGGCGGCGCGGCGGACCCGGCCGACCCACCTGCTCGGCGCGGGGTTACGGCAGCTGCACCGCGCCCATGCGGGCCCGGATCGTGGCGGCCCGCCCGAGCAGGTAGGCCGAGCCGGGGCGTTGCTCGTAGCGCTTGGGGGCGGGCAGCATCACCGCCAGCCGGGCCGCCTGCTGCGGCGTGAGCCGGTCGGCGCCGGTGCGGAAATAGTGCTGCGCGGCCGCCTCGGCGCCGAACACGCCGTCGCCCCATTCGACGTGGTTCAGGTAGATCTCCAGGATGCGCCGCTTGTCGAGCACGGCCTCCAGCATGAAAGTGATGACGAACTCCTGCCCCTTGCGCAGGAAGCTGCGCTCGCCGGAGAGGAACAGGTTCTTGGCCAGCTGCTGGGTGATCGTCGAGCCGCCGACGATCTTCGCCGGGCGGGCCTGGCCGCGCCGCGCGGCCAGTTCCTGGGCGCGCTGGTTGCGCTCCCAGGCGCGCTCGATCGCATCCCAGTCGACGCCGTCATGTTCGGTGAAGCCGGCGTCCTCGGAGGCGATCACCGCGCGCTTGAGGTGGTCGGAGATCTGGTCGTAGTCGCGCCAGCTCTGGCGCCAGGGCAGTTCGCCCTTTTCGGTCAGGATGCGCGCGATCTCGGCGCGCTGGAAGGTGGTCGACTGCGGGTCGACCACCGCCATCAGCGCGATGCGCAGCAGGAAGTACAGCTGCAGCGACATGCCGGCCAGCAGGCACAGCGCCAGCAGCCGTCCCGCCGCCGCCAGCACGCGTCGCATCATCGGCCCGCCGCGTCGGCCTGGGCGCGCAGCTCGGCCAGCACCGGGGCGGTGGCCGGGCGCACCCCGCGCCAGACGAAGAAGGACTCGGCGGCCTGCTCGACCAGCATGCCCAGGCCGTCGCGGCCGGTCGCACCGTGCTCGCGCGCCCAGGCCAGGAAGCCGGCCGCCGCCGGGCCGTACATCATGTCGTAGGCCAGCGCGCCGCGCGCCAGCACTGCGCCGGCCACCGGCACGCCGCCGCCGTGCAGGCTGGCGGCGGTGGCGTTGAGCACCAGGTCGAACCCGGTGCCGCAGCCCTCCAGCGTGGCGGCCTGCAGCTCCACGTCGCACTGCCGCGCCAAGGCGGCGTGGCTGTCCACCAGCTGCTGTGCCTTGCCGGGCGTGCGGTTGGCGACCACCAGGCGGCGCGGGCGCTGCTGCAGCAGCGGGCCCAGCACACCGGCCGCGGCCCCGCCGGCGCCGACCAGCAGCACCTGGCGGCCGGCGATCGCGAAGCCGGCGTTGGCCTGCACGTCGGCCACCAAGCCGGCGCCGTCGGTGTTGTCGGCGTACCAGCCTTCGGCGTCGAAGCGCAGCGTGTTGGCCGCCCGGGCCAGCGCGGCGCGCTCGCTGGTGCGTGTCGCCATCGCGTAGGCCTCGAACTTGAACGGCACGGTGACGTTGCAGCCCTTCGCGCCGCCGTCGGCGAAGGCGCGCAGCGTCGGCGCGAAGGCGTCGAGCGGCACCAGCAGGCGGGTGTACTCGACCGGCTCGCCGGTCTGCGCGGCGAAGCGGGCGTGGATGACCGGGGACTTGCTGTGTTCGACCGGGTTGCCAGCGACGGCGTAGCGATCCATGCAGGAGCGGAGGTGAAGTCGGTTCAGTGGGTGGTCAGCGTGGTTTCGAGGGCGTCGTCGCGGGTGAACTTGAAGCGCGACACCACCACGATCTGGTCGGCCTTGGCGCGCATCGCCGGCGAGAAGGGGCCGAACGGGCTGGCCGCGTGCACGATCGCGATCGCCTGGCGGTCCAGCACGCGCGAGCGCGACGACTCGACGATCTCGGTGTCGACCACGTGGCCCTGGGCGTCGACGGTCACGACCATGGTCAGTTCCCCGTAGAGCTTGCGGCCCTGGTGCTCGGGGAAGTTGCGCGTGCCGCGTTCCTCGATCTTGCGGCGCAACTGGTCGTAGTAGATCGCGTAGACCGCCTCGCGGGTGGCCGGGCTGATGAAGCGCCGCTTCGGCCGCGAGTTCTCCTCGTTGATGCGCTTCTCGATCTCGGCCAGCATGCGCAGCAGCTGGCGACGGCGTTCTTCCTGCGCCTGTTCCTCGGGCGAGCCGCGGTCGCGCCGCGGGTCCGGGGCCGGCAGCGCGGCCAGCTCCTTCTTGACCTGGGTGAGCAGGCGGGTCTGCTGCTCGAGCAGCATCTCGATCTGCTTGCGGCTTTCCTCCATCGAGTCGCCCAGCGCGACCGTCGGCGAAGGCGGCAGTGGCGAGGTGGCGCGGCCCTTCTCGGCGTCGCCGCCGCCGGCCAGCGTGGTCTGCGCGATCGCCTGGGCCTTCACGGGCGCCTCGGTGGAGCGGGCGTTGACCAGGATCACCTCCAGCGGGGTGTCCTCGAACATGCGGTTGAAGCCCTCCGGGTCGACAAAGCGCACGGTCAGCAGGGCCGCATGCACGGCGAGCGAGATGGCCAGTGCGATCTGCAGGGTGGTGAGCTTCTTCAGCATGCGTGGCAGCGGTTCAGGCGGCAGGGGCTGAGGCTGTATTGTCGCCTTCGTCCGGCCCCGCCTCGTCGTTCACGTCGATGGCCAGCGACAGCGGGCCGGCCGCGGCGCCGGCCTCCTCCTCGAGCTCGGCTTCGTCCTCGGCGACCATGTCGGCCGCAGGCGCCTCGTCCAGCCGCTCGATCACGCTGGCATGCACGTCCAGCGTCAGCTCGTCGACCGAGGTGACGCGCACGCGCACCCGCACGCCGCGCGCCAGGTTCTCCGCGCCGACCGCGCGCAGCACGAGCGGCAGCGTCTCGGCGCGCACCAGGCCGTCCTTCAGCACCGCGGCGACCAGTTCGGTGATGCCGTTCTGTTCCAGGTAGCGCAGCGTCCAGTAGCGCTCGATGCCCGACTGGAACTCGTTGTAGGCCGAGTAGGCCGCGTCGAACCCGGAGATGATCGAGAACAGTTCGGCATCCTTGGGCTTGAACGGCGCGGCCAGTGCGGCGGTGCGGCCGTGGCGGGCGCAGGCGATGATCTGCCACTGGTTGACCAGGTCCACGTAGCGGCGCAGCGGCGAGGTGGCCCAGGTGTACTGCTTCACGCCCATGCCCGCGTGCGGCAGCGGCTTGGTGCTCATGCGCACCTTCACGCCGGGCAGCAGGCTCGCCTGGCTGCGGTAGATGCCGGGCACGCCCAGCTCGGCGAGCCAGCCACCCCACAGGCTGTTGGCGAGGATCATCGCCTCGGCCACCATCAGGTCCAGCGGCGCGCCGCGCTTGCGCGTGGTGATGTGCACGGTCTCCTGGCCGGTGGGCTCCTGGTCGCCGTTGCCTTCCAACCGGAAGGTGTAGTCGGGGCGGGTGAAGTTCTCCGGCTTGCCGCGCACCACCTCGCGCTGCGCCTTGAAGTGCCTGGCGAAGCGGAACACGAAGGCCAGTTCGGCGTGGAACGGGTAGTCGGCCGGTGCCTGGCCGGTCAGCGAGGCCTCGGTGATCACGTCGTCGAGCTGGTCGTGGCGCAGGTTGGCCGCGATCGGCACCCGCTCGACGCGCGTCTCGCTGCCCCGGATCTCCAGCGTGGCCTCGTCCAGCGTCACGTACAGCGACACCGCCGGGCAGGCGCGGCCCTCGACCAGCGTGTAGGCCTGCACCATCTCGTCGGGCAGCATGGTGATCTTGTAGCCCGGCATGTAGACCGTCGAGTAGCGGCTGCGCGCCACCTGGTCCATCGGCGAGCCGGGCGTGATCGCCAGGCCCGGCGCGGCGATGTGGATGCCCAGCACCACGGTGCCGGTGCCCAGGCCCTGCACGGACAGCGCATCGTCGATCTCGGTGGTGGAGGAATCGTCGACGCTGAACGCCTGCACCGGCGCCACCGGCAGCTCCTCGCTCGCCTGGGGCAGTTCCAGCGGGGGGAAGCCGTAGCCCTTGGGGAAGTGCTCGAACAGGAAGCGCCGCCAGTGGAACTGGTACGGGCTGTCGATCGCGCCGGCGCGCTGCAGCAGCTCCAGCGGCGCGACGTGCGCGCGCTTGCTGGCCTCGACGACGGCCTTGTATTCCAGGCCGTTCTTGTCCGGCTTGAACAGGATGCGGTAGAGCTGGTCACGGATCGGCTGCGGGCAACGGCCTTCGACCAGCTCGGCCGCCCAGGCGCCGATCTGGGCCTGCTGCTGCTTCTTGCGCTCGATGCCGAGCAGGGCGGCCTTGACCGCTTCTTCGGGCGCCTTCCTGAAGCGGCCCTTGCCGACGCGGCGGAAGTAGTGCGGCGCGCCGAACAGGCGCAGCAGTGCGGCGGCCTGCTGCACCGGCGAGGCCTTCTCGTTGAAATAGTCGCGCGCGATGTCGGCGAAGCCGAACTCCTCGGCCGGGGCGAATTCCCAGGCGAGGTCGAGGTCGATCTCCTCGGCCTGCACCTGGGCCTGGGCGAGCAGTTCGGCGGGTTGCGGCTGCTCGAACTTCAGCAGCACGTTGGCGGACTTGACCTTGACGCGCTTGCCGGAGTCGAGCTCGACCTGGATCGAGGCCTCCGCTTCGGACATCACGCGGCCGGCGAAAAACTTCCCGGCATCTTCGAACAGGGCGAACATGGCGCAGATTGTCGCCTGACTCCGGCCCCGGCCCGGACCGAAACCCGTGCATCCTGTCGCGCCGCGGGGTTGCTGGTGGGGCGTCAGCGGCCGTCGAGGAAGTCGAACACCGCGTCGATGTGGTCGTCGAAGTCGCTCAGGCCGTGGTCGCTGCCTTCGAGCAGGCGCATCGGGCAGTCGCGGTAGCGGGCCGCCATCTCGCGCCAGTCGAGCACCTCGTCGCCCTTGGCGATCACCGCGAAGTAGCGCTCGGGGTGCGTCAGCGGCCCGGGCTGCATCGCGCGCAGCTCGTCGACGTACTTGGCGCGGAACCAGAAGCGCTCGCTGCTGTGCCAGGCCTGGATCTCGCCGATGTAGCGCGCGAGGTCGCGCGCGGGGTCCACGGCGGGGTTGAGCAGCACGGCCTTGCAGCCGAGCCGCTCGGCCACCACGGTGGCGTAGTAGCCGCCCAGCGAGCTGCCGATCACGCCCATGCGCTCGACCGGCCAGTCCGCCACGCCGCGCAGCACCTGCTCCAGCGCCTCGGCCGGCGAGGGCGGCAGCTGCGGGCACCGCCAGGTGAGCGGGCGTCCCGCCACGCGCAGCCGTTCCACCCGTGCGGCGACCTTCTGCGCCTTGATCGACTGCGGCGAGGAGCGGAAACCATGGAGGTAGAGCAGGTGGGAGAAAGTCACGGCAGCAAGTCTCGGGCAGGAAACGATGGGAGCTGCCGACCAGTCTAGCCCGGGTCACGGACCGTGGCACAGCGCACGGTGGCGGCGTGCACGTCGTCCAGCCCCGGGTTGTCGGGGAGGCAAATCCGGCGGGGCTTCCTATACTGGTCCATGCTTCGTGGCGCGTGCGCGCCACCCGGGTCGGACGACGAGGACAGGCAGTGACACCCATGTCGATGCGTTGGTGGGCTGGCGGCGGATTGGCAGTCCTGCTCGCCGCAGGCGGCTGCGCGACGCATCCGGTCGCCCCGGCGGCCGCCTCCGCCGCGACGCCTGCTGCCGTGCCGGAGGGCCCCGCCGCCCGTCCCGGGGCGACCGCGTTGCGGCCCTTCGACGAGGTGGTGCGCGGCGCGACCGTCACGCCCGGCTTCTTCCCGCTGTGGCGCAAGGACGAGCGCGTGTGGATCGAGGTGCCGCTCGCCCGGCTGGAGCAGCCCTTCCTGCTGTCGGCCAACGTCGCGCGCTCGGTCGGCGAGCGCGGCCTGTACGCGGGACAGATGGACGCCAGCTGGGTGGCGAGCTTCCGGCGCGTGGGCCAACAGATGCAGCTGGTCGCGCGCAACCTCGGCTACCGCGCCGACGGCAACGCGCCGCTGCAGGAGGCGCTGGAGCAGGCCTTCTCCGACAGCCTGCTGGCCTCGACCCCCGTGCTGAGCACCGAGCACCCAGAACGCCGCTCGGTACTGGTCGACGCGAGCTTCCTGCTCGGCGACCTGCCCGGGTATGCGAGCCGCATCGAGGCGGCGTTCCGCCTGCCGTACAACCTGGACCGCACCAACTCCTTCTTCGAGCGCACGCAGGCGCATGCCGGGATGAGCACGCTCGCCGTGCGCCTGCATTTCGCCACGCCGCGCCTGCCCGCCAGCGGCCCTGCCCGGCCGCCCGTGACGACGCCGGATGCGCGCAGCTTCTTCGTCGGCTTCGTCTACAGCTTCGCGCGCCTGCCCGAGCAGCCGATGCGCCCGCGCCGCGCCGATCCGCGCCTGGGCCACTTCACCGACGCGCACACCGACCTGGCCGCCGAGGAACGGCGCAACCCGCGGGTGCACTACATCAACCGCTGGCGGCTGGAGAAACGCGACCCCGACGCACCGTTGTCCGAGCCGGTCCGGCCCATCGTGTTCTGGCTGGACCGCAACATCCCGGAGCGCTACCGCGCCGCAGTGGCAGCAGGGGTGCTCGAGTGGAACAAGGCGTTCGAGCGCATCGGATTCAGGAACGCGCTGGTCGTGCGGCAGCAGCCGGCCGACGCCGACTGGGACACGCTGGACGCGCGGCATGCCTCGATCCGCTGGTACGTGGGCGCGGACGCGACCTACGCGCGCGGCCCGCACCACTCCGATCCGCGCACCGGCGAGATCCTCGATGCCGACATCGCGATCGCGGACGTGTTCTCGCGCAGCTCGCGTCGCTTCTTCGCCGAGGAGGCCGGCGCGCGCACGCCCGGCGGGCAGGGCGCGGCACGCCCCGTGCACGAGGACGCGCAGTGCCGGTACGCGGCCGAAGTGGCCGCCGAGCTGGACTTCGCGCTGGACGTGCTCGATGTGCGCGGCCTGCTCGATGCCGCGACACCCGAGGCCGAGGAGACCTTCGTGCAGGAGGTCATCAAGGGCACGGTGATGCACGAGGTCGGCCACGCGCTGGGCCTGAAGCACAACTTCAAGGGCTCCACCGTGGTGCCGCGCGAACGCCTCGCCGACCCCGACTACACCCGCGCGCACGGCATTTCCGGATCGGTGATGGACTACAACGCGTTCAACCTGGCGCTGGCCGGCGAGCCGCAGGGCGCCTACAGCCACGCGACGCTCGGTCCGTACGACTACTGGGCGATCGAATACGCCTACAAGCCGATCGACCCCGGGCGCGAGGCCGAGGAGCTGGCACGCATTGCCGCGCGCAGCGTCGAGCCCGAGCTGGCCTATGCCGACGACCACGATGCGGGCGGCTACGGCGGCTTCGAGGGGATCGACCCGCTGGCCAACCGCTTCGACCTCGGCGACGACCCGCTGGCCTACGCGGCGCGGCGGCTGCGCCTGTCCTACGAGCTGTGGCAGCGCGTGCAGGAACGCGAGCCGCCGTCCGGCGAGGACCCGATGCGGCAGCGTCGCCTGCTGATGAACGGCTTCCGCCAGGTGGCCCGGGCGGCCGAGCTGGCGAGCAAGTACGTGGGCGGCATGGTGCAGGTGCGCGACCTGCCGGGCACCAGCCCGCGCCGCACCTACACGCCGGTCGATCCGGCCCGGCAACGCGAGGCGCTGCGGCTGCTGACCACCGGCCTGTTCAGCACCGACAGCTTCCGCTTCCGTCCCGAGTTCCTGAGCAGCCTGCCGCCCGACTACCTGGACCGCCGCACGGAAGGGCCGGTGAGCGTGCCCGACGCCGTGCTCGGTGCCCAGGCCGCGGCGCTGGACCGGTTGCTGAGCGGCGGCGTGGCGCGCCGCCTGCTGGACCTGCCCAACTACCTGGGCGAGCGCGCAGCGCAGGCGATCTCGCTGCACGAGGTCTACCGTACGGTGCAGGACGCGGTGTGGAGCGAGCTGCGCGCCGGCACCGACATCGACCGGCTGCGCCGCAACCTGCAGCGCGAGCACCTCAGGCGCGTGGCCGTGCTGCTGACGCGCGGCTCGGCCGAGCTGCCGCCCGATGCCCTGAGCCTGCTGCGCTACAACGCGGTGCACCTGCAGGCGCAGCTGCGCCGCGCCGCGGGCAACCGGCGCCTGTCGGTCGAGACGCAGGCGCACCTGCAGGACAGCCTGGCGCTGCTCGGCGAGGCGCTGAAGGCCTCGATGACGAGAAGCTGAAGCGCGCCGGCGCGGCGGCGTTCAGCCGGCGCGCTGCGCGAGGGCGGCCAGCAGCTTCGCGTGGATGCCGCCGAAGCTGCCGTTGCTCATGCACAGCACGTGGTCGCCCGGCCGTGCTGCGGCGACCACGCGCTCGACCAGCGCGTCGATGCTGTCCTCGACCCGGGCGCGCCCGCCCATCGGCGCGAGCGCCTCGGCCGCATCCCAGCCGAGGCCGCCGCCGTGGCAGAAGGCGAGGTCGGCCTGTTCCAGCGCCCACGGCAGCTGCGACTTCATCGTGCCCAGCTTCATGGTGTTCGAGCGCGGCTCGAACACCGCCAGGATGCGCTGCGCGCCGACCTTGCGGCGCAGCCCGTCGACCGTGGTGCGGATGGCCGTCGGGTGGTGGGCGAAGTCGTCGTAGACCTTCACGCCGCCGGCCTCGCCGCGCAGCTCCAGCCGGCGCTTGACGTTGCGGAAGGTCGCCAGCGCCGCCGCGGCCTCGGCCGGTGCGACGCCGACGTGTTCGGCCGCCGCGATCGCGGCCAGCGCGTTGAGCTGGTTGTGCTCGCCCAGCAGCGCCCATGCGACGCGCGCGACGGGCTGCCCGGCCTTGAGCACGTCGAAGGCCTGCGGGTCGCCCGCGGCGCTCCAGCCGTCCGCGACGCCGAAGCGCACCGTCTCGCTCCAGCAGCCGCGCTCGAGCACGCGCTGCAGCGAGGCCTCGCGGCCGTTGACCACCAGCCGTCCCGAGCCTGGCACCGTGCGCACCAGGTGGTGGAACTGTTTCTCGATCGCCGCCAGGTCCTCGAAGATGTCCGCGTGGTCGAACTCGAGGTTGTTGAGCACCGCGGTACGCGGCCGGTAGTGCACGAACTTGCTGCGCTTGTCGAAGAACGCGGTGTCGTACTCGTCCGCCTCGATCACGAACGGCGCGCGCCGTCCCTCGGGCGCCGGCGTGCCCAGGCGTGCCGAGACACCGAAGTTCTCCGGCACGCCGCCGACCAGGAAGCCCGGCTGCCGGCCGGCGTGCTCCAGGATCCAGGCCAGCATCGAGGTCGTGGTGGTCTTGCCGTGCGTGCCGGCCACGGCCAGCACGTGGCGGCCCTGCAGCACGTTCTCGGCCAGCCACTGCGGGCCGCTGATGTAGGGCAGCCCGGCTTCCAGGATGGCTTCCATCAGCGGGTTGCCGCGCGTGACCACGTTGCCGATCACCCAGACGTCGGGCCGCAGCGCCAGCTGGTCGGGCGTGTAGCCCTCGATCAGGTCGATGCCGAGCGCGCGCAGCTGGTCGCTCATCGGCGGGTAGACGCCGGCGTCGCAGCCCGTGACGCGGTGGCCGGCCTCGCGGGCCAGTGCGGCGATCCCGCCCATGAAGGTGCCGCAGATGCCGAGGATGTGCAGGTGCATCGGATGCTCGAATGAAGCGCCGGCCGCACGCGGCGGCCGGCAGGATCTCAGCGCAGGGCCTCGCGGGCTGCGGCCAGCGTGGCGTCGATGTCGGCCGCGCCGTGCGCGGCGCTGACGAAGCCGGCCTCGTACAGGGCCGGGGCGAGGTAGACGCCGCGCTCCAGCATGCCGTGGAAGAAGCGGTTGAAGCGCTCCTTGTCGCTGGCCATGACCTGCTGGTAGTTCTGCGGCAGCTGCTCGAGGAAGAAGAAGCCGAACATGCCGCCCTCGCTGTCGGCGACCAGCGGCACGCCCGCCTCGCGCGCCACCTGGGCCAGCCCGTCGACCAGCGTGCGGGTGCGCTGCGCGAGCGCCTCGAAGAAGCCCGGGCGCTGGATTTCCTTCAGCGTGGCCAGGCCGCAGGCGGTGGCCACCGGGTTGCCCGACAGCGTGCCGGCCTGGTAGACCGGGCCGGTCGGGGCCAGGTGCTGCATCACCTCGCGCGGGCCGCCGAAGGCCGCCAGCGGCATGCCTCCGCCGATCACCTTGCCGAACACGCTGATGTCCGGCCGGAAGCCCGGGATCAGCTGCGCGTACAGCCCCTGCGCGCCGTGCAGGCCGACGCGGAAGCCGGTCATCACCTCGTCGAGCACCAGCAGCGCGCCGTGCCGCGTGCACAGCTCGCGCAGCCGGGTCATGAACGGCACGCTGGCGCGCACGAAGTTCATGTTGCCGGCGATCGGCTCGACGATCACGCAGGCCAGCTCGGCACCGTGCAGCGCGAAGGCCTGCTCGAGCTGCTCGACGTTGTTGTATTCCAGGACCAGGGTGTGCTGCACCACCTCGGGCGGCACGCCGGCGCTGGTCGGGTTGCCGAAGGTCGCCAGGCCCGAGCCGGCCTTGACCAGCAGCGCGTCGGCATGGCCGTGGTAGCAGCCCTCGAACTTGATGAGTTTCGGCCGGCCGGTGACGCCGCGCGCGAGGCGGATCGCGCTCATCGCCGCCTCGGTGCCGGAGCTGACCAGGCGCACCTGGCCCATCGACGGCACCAGCTTGAGGATTTCCTCGGCCAGCTCGATCTCGCGCTCGGTCGGCGCGCCGAACGACAAGCCCTCGTCGGCGGCCTTGTGCACGGCCTCGAGCACCGCCGGGTGTCCGTGGCCCAGGATCATCGGGCCCCAGGAGCCGATGTAGTCGATGTAGCGCCGGCCTTCGGCGTCGTAGACGTAGGCGCCTTCGGCGCGCTGGATGAAACGCGGCGTGCCGCCCACCGCGCGGAAGGCACGCACGGGAGAGTTCACGCCGCCCGGGATGACGCGCTGTGCGCGCTCGAACAGGGCTGCGTTAGTGGACATGTCGGGGATCTTGCGAAGTTTCGGCGTCGTCGGCGCCTTCCTGGGCCTCGCCGCCTTCCTCGGGCGGCTGGGCCCAGAAGAAGCGGTCGGGCACGACCGAGCCCATGCCGGGCCGGAAGCCGGCGTCCAGCGTCTGGTCCAGGAAGGCCAGCGCCTCGGACACGGCGATGTGCAGCTCGGCGCCGTTGGCCAGCATCGCGGCCAGCGCGGCCGACAGCGTCTCGCCGGCACCGATGAAGGTGGTGTCGAAGCGTTCGAACTTCTCGCCGGTGATCGCCCCCTCGGGCGAGGCCAGCACGTTGTCGACGTAGTGGTCGGGCAGCTGCACGCCGGTGACCAGCACGAAGCGGGTGCCGTGGTCGGCCGCGGCCATCGCCAGCTCGCGCGGCGAGGCCGGGCGGTCCGCGTCCCATTCGGGCAGCAGGAAGTCGGTCAGCGTCTTGTGGTTGCCGACCAGCACCTCGGTCTGCGGCAGGATCAGCTCGCGGAAGGCCTCGTGGTAGGCCTCGTGGGCGGCCTCGTCCATCCAGGACAGGTTGGGCAGGTGCGTGACCAGCGGGACGTCCGGGTAGTCGCTCAGGACCTCGGCGACCGCGCTGACGCCCTCGGCGCTGCCGAGGAACCCCACCTTCCAGGCCGAGATCGCGGCGTCTTCCAGGATGCTGCGCGCCTGCTCGACGATGGCGTCGTCGTCGATGGTGTGGTGGTCGAAGACCTCGGCCGTGTCACGGATCAGCACCGCGGTGACCACGGGCAGGGGATGGGCCCCCATCGCGCACAGGGTGGCGACGTCGCCACCCGTCCCCCCGGCCCCGCTCGGGTCGTTGGCGTTGAAGGTCATCACGCACGGCGGACCGGTCAGGTCCTGGGCCGGATCTTGCGGCGTCTCTAGGGGGGCGGATTCAGTGGTCATGGGAAGCCGGTTGGGCTACGTGATGCAGAGACAGGATTCACGTGAACAATCACGTGTAAGTTCGCACAAACCCTCGCGGTTTCGTGTATTCGTAAGGCTACAATGGCTCGCATCATTGTAGTGAAACTGATACAAAGTGAGCGAGTCTCGAACTTGGATGTGCCTGATCTGCGGATGGATCTATGACGAGGCCGCCGGCGACCCCGAGCATGGCATCCCGCCCGGTACCCCCTGGGCCGAAGTGCCGATGAACTGGACCTGTCCCGAATGCGGCGCCCGCAAGGAGGACTTCGAGATGGTTCAGATTTAGCCGACGCAAACCTGTCACGCAAGTCGTTGAGGAGAGGGGTCAGTGAGCGATAACGCGACGAACGCAGGCGCCACCACGAAGGTGCTGGTGATCGACGACAGCAACACGATACGTCGCAGTGCCGAAATCTTTCTGAAGCAAGGTGGATACCAGGTGGTGCTGGCCGAGGACGGCTTCGACGCACTGGCCAAGGTCAACGACCATGAGCCCGACCTGATCTTCTGCGACATCCTGATGCCCCGTCTGGACGGCTACCAGACCTGCGCCATCATCAAGCGCAACCCCAAATTCTCCCAGGTCCCGGTGATCATGCTGTCGTCCAAGGACGGCCTGTTCGACAAGGCCCGTGGGCGCATGGTGGGCTCCGAGGACTACCTGACCAAGCCGTTCACCAAGGATCAACTGCTCCAGGCCGTGGAGCAATACAGCAGTCGGGCGACTTAATACACAGACTGACGGCGCGGTGCCGCATCACAATCATCCGCCCGTACACATACTGTAAGGAAGAGGCCGCCTCGATGCGGCAACGAGTGAGGAACTGAGTCATGCCAGTCAAGAAGATCCTTTTGGTGGACGATTCGAAAACGGAGCTGCACTTCCTTTCCGAGCTGCTGACCAAGAAGGGTTATTCGGTGCGCACCGCAGAGAACGGCGACGAAGCCATGCGTCGCCTGGCCGAGGAAAAGCCGGACCTGATCCTGATGGACGTCGTCATGCCGGGCCAGAACGGCTTCCAGCTGACCCGCTCCATCACCCGCGACCCCAACTACGCGGACGTGCCGGTGATCATGTGCACCAGCAAGAACCAGGAGACCGACAAGGTCTGGGGCATGCGCCAGGGCGCGCGCGACTATGTCGTCAAGCCGGTCGATCCTGATGAACTGATCGCCAAGATCCGCGCGTTCGACTGACCCGTCCGGGCGCAACCGTACAGCACGACCGGACGCCCGCGCGCGATCCCACAGGACCACAGGCGAGACGAATGGCGAAAAAAGAAGCGCTGCGTGAGTTGCAGAGCCGGCTGGCCGAACGTTTGCAGGCGGCCCGTAGCGAGGCTCGCACGGCCAACTGGCTGGCGGTGGAATCGGCCGGCCAGGGGTTCCTGCTGCCGTTGTCCGAGGCCGGCGAGATCTTTCCCTTTGGCGCTTACGTGACGGTTCCCCATACCAAGTCCTGGTTCCTCGGCGTGGCGAACCTGCGCGGCGGCCTGCACGGGTTGGTGGACCTGGCAGGCTTCCTGGGCTTCAGGAACACCGCCTCGACCGTGGCGCCGTCGGACAGCCTGCGAGAGCAGGCCCGCCTGGTGGCCTTCAACCCGGCGCTGGAAGTCAACTGCGCCCTGCTGGTCGAGCGGCTGGCAGGGCTGCGCAGCAAGGAACAGCTGCAGGCGGAAGCCGACGACGGCCGGGTGCGGCCGTCGTTCGTGGGTGGACGCTACCGCGACGGCCAGGGCCGCCGCTGGCAGGAGCTGAGCCTCAGCGCGTTGGCCGGCGACGAGGCCTTTTTGAAGATCGTGGGCTGATCGGTCCCGAATTCGAGCGAGAGCTAGAGGGAAATATGGGGTTCTTCAACAAGTTCAAAGGTTTGGGCAGCAAGTCGTCCGCAGACGACGGGCCGGACGCGTCGTTCGATGGAGGGACCCAGGCGCTCGGCGATCTGCCGCTGCCGGGCCCTGGCGGCGCGGCGGCGCTGGACCGCGCACCGGTGTCGACCGTCGCCAGCGATTCTTCGATGATCTCCGAAGCCGCCCCGTCCGAGCTGCCCGGCGAGTTCGCCGAGACCCGCACGGCCAGCCTGGAGGGCGAGGCCGGCGGCGTGGCGATGCCGGTCATCGGGCACCTGCCGTCCAACACCCAGCAGCGCGTGCTGTGGTCGCTGACCGGTGCCGGCCTGCTGGGCCTGGTGCTGGTGGTGTTCCTGGCACAGACGTCGGCCAACCGCGTCGCGGCCCAGGTGGGTGCCACCGGCCAGGCGCTGATGCAGTCGCAGCGGCTCGCGAAGTCCGTGTCGCAGGCGCTGGTGGGCAGCCCCCAGGCCTTCCCCGAGGTCAAGGAAAGCGTGACGGTGCTGGTGCGTGACGCCCGCGGCCTGCGCCAGGGCGATGGGGCCACCGGCCTGCAGCCGGCCTCGCCCGCGGTGCAGGAGGTGCTCGCGCCGCTGATGCCGCTGGTCGACCGCGCCGAGAAGAACGCCACCACCGTGCTCGAGCAGCAGCAGATCCTGACCCAGGTCGGCCAGGCGCTGCGCGCGATCAACCGCCAGTCGTCGGACCTGCTGGAGATCGCCGAGACCATCTCCTCGCTCAAGCTGCAGCAGAACGCCTCGCCCGCCGAGATCTCCGCCGCCGGCCAGCTCGTGATGCTGACCCAGCGCATCGGCAAGTCGGCCAACGAGTTCCTGACGATGGAAGGCGTGAGTCCCGAGGCGGTGTTCCTGCTGGGCAAGGACCTGAACTCCTTCCGCGAGATCGCCGAGGGCCTGAAGGACGGCAGCCCCGAGCTGCGCCTGCCCAGCACCCGCGACGAGCAGACCCGCGAGCGGCTCGAGGCGCTGCTGGAGCTGTACGAGCAGACCCGCACGCAGGCCGGCGCGATCCTGGGCAACCTGCAGGGCCTGGTGTCCGCGCGTGAAGCGCAGGCGTCGATCATCGCGGACAGCGAACCGCTGCGCAAAGGCCTGGAAGCGGTGCAGGAGCGCCTGTCGAACGAAGCCGGCTTCGGTACCGCCAACCTGATCTTCGTCGCGGTCTCGCTGCTGCTGGCGCTGCTGGGCATCGCCGGCCTGGCCTATGCCTACATCCAGGACCAGCGCCAGCGCGCCCTGATCGCCGAGCAGCAACGGCTCGAGGCCGAGCGCCAGGAGCAGGAAGCCAAGCGCGTCAACGACGCCAACCAGGCGGCCATTCTGCGGCTGATGAACGAACTGCAGACGGTGGCCGAGGGCGACCTGACGCAGCAGGCCACGGTGACCGAGGACATCACGGGCGCGATCGCCGACTCGGTGAACTACACCGTGGAAGAGCTGCGCACCCTGGTGGCCCAGGTGCAGGGCACGGTGGCGCGCGTGACCGAGACCACGCAGCAGGTGGAAGCCACGTCGACCGAGCTGCTGGCCGCCTCGACCGAGCAGCTGCGCGAGATCCGCGAGACCGGCGAGTCGGTGCTGCAGATGGCCAACCGAATCAACGAGGTGTCCGCGCAGGCCCAGCAATCCGCGCAGGTGGCCCGCCAGTCGCTGCAGGCCACGGCCCAGGGCCGCGCGGCGGTGGAAAACGCGATCGGCGGCATGAACGCGATCCGCGAGCAGATCCAGGAAACCTCCAAGCGGATCAAGCGGCTGGGCGAATCGTCGCAGGAGATCGGCGAAATCACCGAGCTGATTTCCGACATTACCGAGCAGACCAACGTGCTGGCGCTGAACGCCGCCATCCAGGCCGCCTCGGCCGGTGAAGCGGGCCGTGGCTTCTCGGTGGTGGCCGAGGAAGTGCAACGGCTGGCCGAACGCTCGGCGGACGCGACGCGCCAGATCGCGGCGCTGGTGAAGACCATTCAGACCGACACGCAGGACGCCGTGGCGGCCATGGAGCGCTCGACCCAGGGCGTGGTCGAGGGGGCCAAGCTGTCCGACGCGGCCGGTGCCGCCCTCGGCGAGATCGACCGCGTGTCGCGCCAGCTGGCCGACCTGATCGAGCAGATCTCGGCGCAGGCGCTGCGCGAAGCCGAATCGGCGAACGTGGTGGCCGGCAACATCCAGCACATCTTCGCGGTGACGGAGCAGACCGGTGAAGGTACGCGTTCGACGGCCCAGCTGGTGCGCGAGCTGTCGAAGTCCGCGGAAGAGCTGAAGCAGTCGGTGGCACGTTTCAAGATCAACTGATCGCCGCAGGGACAAGGGGCGGCCTGGCCGCCCCTGCTTGCACTGGGACCTGGTTTTGACCGAGAGAGGCATCCCCCGGGAGCACTGGATGGACAGCAACCGCGACACGATGACCAGCGACGACCTGAGCTCCCTGGCTTGGGTGCAGGAGGAGCTGCGCAAGTCGCTCGATGCCGCGCACAAGGCGCTACGCCGCTTTCTGAAGGAATTCGAGGGCGCGTCCGGCTCGGACGTCGACGACGTCGACCCGGCCGTGCTGCGCACCGCGCGCCAGCAGCTGCACCAGGGCGTGGGCGCGCTGGAACTGGTCGGCATGCCCGCGGCCGCCACGTTGCTGCGCGCCTCCGAGGCCGCGGTGCAGCGCTTCGTGCAGAAGCCGCAGAAGCTCAACGCTGCGGCGGTCGAGGCGATCGAGCGCGCGTCCTTCGGCCTGCTGGACTACCTGTCGCGCGTGCTGTCGGGCAAGAAGGTCTCGCCCGTCTCGCTGTTCCCGCAATACCGTGACGTGCAGGAGCTGGCCGGCGCCGACCGCGTGCACCCGGCCGACCTGTGGAACTACGACTGGCGCTGGGCCGAGCTGCCGGCCGTCGGCCAGGCCGACGAGCGCCAGGCCGACGAAGCGACCAAGCTCGAGATCGAGAAGCTGCTGCTGGCGCTGATGCGCGGCTCGGCTGCCGCGGCCACGCAGATGAGCGAGCTGTGTGCCGGCCTGGCGGCCGGGCGCGTGAGCCCGCAGGTGGCCACCTTCTGGCGCCTGGCCTCGGCCTTCTTCGAAGGGCAGGCCAAGGGCGTGCTGCGCTCGGACCTGTACACCAAGCGTGTCGCCTCGCGCATCCTGGCGCAGTTCGGCATGCTCGAGCGCGGCGAGTCGGCCGTCTCCGAGCGGCTCGCGCAGGACCTGCTGTTCTTCTGCACCCAGTGCACCGCGGTCGACCCGGCGGTGGCGCCGCGCCTGGCGTCGGTGCGCCAGGTCTACGGCCTGGACGCCATCGAGCCGGTCGACTACGAGGTCTCCTACCTGGGCCGCTTCGACCCGGCGCTGCTGACGCAGGCGCGCAAGCGCGTGGCCGCCGCCAAGGATTCCTGGTCGGCGGTGGCCGGTGGCGAGATGCACCGGCTCAGCGGCCTGAACGAGCAGTTCACGCTGGTCGGCGAATCGCTGCGCAAGATCTACCCGGCCGGCGAGGCGCTGGCGCAGGCGTTGCAGCATGCCGTGCAGCAGACCGTCGAGAGCAACGCCAGCCCGGCGCCCTCGCTGGCGATGGAAGTGGCCACCAGCGTGCTCTACCTGGAAGCCTCGCTGGAAGACCTGGACTTCGACCATCCCGACCAGGAGAGCCGCACCCGGCGCCTGGCCGAACGCATCGAGGCGGTGCGCGGCGGCGCCGCGCCAGAGCCGCTCGAGCCCTGGATGGAGGAGCTGTACCGGCGCGTCTCGGACCGCCAGACCATGGGCAGCGTGGTGCAGGAACTGCGCAGCGCGCTGACCGAGGCCGAAAAGCACATCGACCAGTTCTTCCGCAACCCGGCCGACCGCAGCGTGCTGCTGCCGGTGCCCGGCCAGCTGACCGCGATGCGCGGCGTGCTGTCGGTGCTGGGCATGGACCAGGCCTCGCAGGCGGTGCTGAAGATGCGCGAGGTGGTCGACGAGCTGATCGCCACCGAGGTCGACCCGGTGCGCGCCGCCGAGGCCGGCACCTTCGACCGGCTGGCCGGCAACCTCGGCGCGCTGGGCTTCCTGATCGACATGCTCAGCTACCAGCCGCAGATGGCGAAGTCGCTGTTCCGGTACGACGCGGAACAGGGCGAGCTGCGGCCGGTGATGGGCCGCTCGGGCGCGCGCCGCGACGCGGCCGAGGCCGCCGCGCCGGCACCGACGCTGATCGAGCCGCGGCTGATCGAGCGGGCGCAGACCTTGGGCGAGACCGTGCAGCGCGAGGACGTGCCGTTGCAGGACGTCTCCGAAGGGCTGCTGAAGCTGTCGCAGGAGGCCATCGTGGCCGACCAGCCGGCGCTCGCCGCCTCGGTGGTGAGCGCCCAGGCCGCGGTCGAGCAGGCCGCGCGCGGCCAGGCCGATGCGCAGGAGGCGCGCGCCCAGGTCGCGCAGGCAATGGCGGACTTCGTCGCCACCGCCTCCGATGCCTCGACGCTGGAGCCGCTGCCGCCCGCACCCGTTCCCGCCCCGGCCCCGGTGGCCGCGCCGGCCCCGGCGGCTGCTTCCGGGCTGGAGGAAGACGACGAGATGCGCGAGGTCTTCCTGGAAGAAGCCCGGGAAGTGATGGCCAACGCGCACCAAGGCCTGCGTGAGCTGCAGCGCACCCCGGACGACCTCGAGCAGCTGACGCTGGTGCGTCGCTCGTTCCACACGCTCAAGGGCAGCTCGCGCATGGTCGGCCTGAACGACTTCGGCGAGGCCGCGTGGGCCTGCGAGCAGCTGTACAACGCCTGGCTGGCCGACCAGCGGCCGGCCAGCGAGGACCTGTTGGGCTTCACCGGCGAAGCGCTGGCCTACCTTGGCGCCTGGGTGGAGGAAATCGCCGCCGGTGCCCAGCCGGCTCACCAACCGGCGCCGGTGCGCGCGGCCGCCGATGCACTGCGCCTCGAAGGCCGCCGCGTGCCGCTGGCTGCCGATGCCGTCGCCCCGGCGGTGGCCGAGGCGGCCCCGGTGGTCGCTGCGGAACCCGCACCGGCTCCCGCGACGGTACCCGAGTCGGTGGCGGCCCCCGAACCGCTGCCCGAACTGAGCCTGGACCTGGGTGCCTTCGAAGGCGGTGCGGCCGAACCTGCACCGGCCCCGGTGGCCGAAGCGGCAGACCTGTCGCTCGACATCGACCTGCCGGCCGACGCCCCGGCGCTGCCCGAGGTCGAGACGCTGGAGTCCTTCGACCTTCCCACCGAGCCGTCCGAGCTGGCCACCTCGACCGTGCCGGCCGAGCTGCCGCCGCTGGAGGTGTCGTTCGACCTGGACCTGGGGGCCCTGGAGGGCGGCGCGCCTGCCGCGGTGACCGAACCGGAGCAGCCGCCGGCCGCGCCCGAACCCGCCGCGGCCCCGGTGGCCGAAGCCGCTGCGCCCGAGGCGCCGGCCGCCGCCGAGGAGCCGAGCAGCGACCAGGTCAAGGTGGTCGGCCCGCTGCGCATCGCGATCCCGCTGTTCAACATCTACCTCAACGAGGCCGACGAGCTGTCGCGGCGCCTGACCACCGAGGTCGCCGAGTGGGCGATGGAGCTGCATCGCCCGATCGGCGAGACGCCGATCGCGCTGGCCCACTCGCTGGCCGGCAGCTCGTCGACGGTGGGCTTTGCCGACCTGTCGCAGCTGGCGCGCCGCCTGGAGCACGCGCTGATGCGCTCGCAGGCCATCGGCCGTGGCACGCCCGAGGAGGCGCGCCTGTTCGTCGACGTGGCCGAGGAAATCCGCCGCCTGCTGCACCAGTTCGCCGCCGGTTTCCTGAAGGAGCCGCAGCCCGAGCTGCTCGAGCGGCTGGCGCAGCACGAGGTCGAGTCGGCCCGCCTGCTCGAGGAGGTCAACGCCCGCCTGCAGCGCGACGACGTGCCGAGCACCGGCGGGCTGGAGCGTCCGGAAGAGACGCTGCGCATCGAGGTCGATGCCCCGCAGGACGAGGCCGCGCTGCCGGTCGACCTGGCCCTGCCTGACCCGTCCGGACCGCCGGCCGGCCCTGCCGCGGAGGTGACGGCCGAGGCGGTGCCGGTCGAGCCCGCGCCGGTTGTGCCGGCGGTCGAGCCCCCGGTGGCATCGCAGCCCGCGCCGGCCGTCGAGCCGGTCGCCGCAGCCCCGGCGCCCGCCGCGCCGGCCACATCCTTCGCGCCGCTGACCATCGGCCAGGCCGAGTTCCGCGAGCTGACCGACCTCGACCCGCAGGCGCCGCCGGCCACCCACGTGACCGGGCTGCCCGGCGGGGTGGACATCGACGACGACATCGATGCGGTCGACGTGGTCGATCCCGACCTGTTCCCGATCTTCGAGGAAGAAGGGCAGGAGCTGCTGCCGCAGCTGGCGGCACAGATGCGTGACTGGCTGCAGCAGCCGCAGGAGGCGCGCCATGCGCACGCCTGCATGCGCACGCTGCACACCTTCAAGGGCGGCGCGCGCCTGGCCGGGGCGATGCGCCTGGGCGAGATGGCGCACCGCCTGGAGACCGCGATCGAGAAACTGCTGGCCGGCGCCGAGGTGACGCTGGCCGACGTCGAGCCGCTGCAGGGGCGCGTCGACGCGCTGGCGGCGGTGTTCGAGGCGCTGCGCTCGCACGACGCCCAGGCCTATGCCGAGGCCACCGCGGCGGTGCAGCCGCTGCCGGTCGAGGCGCCGGCGGCGCTGGTCGAGGAGCATGCGCCCGAAGGCGAATTCCACACCTCCGGCGCGATGCCGCTGCAGCCCGAACCGGCGCCTGCGGTGCCGGCCGAGGCGGTGCCCGCGCCCGAAGCGCCGGTGCCGGCCGCCGAGCCCCAGCCGGCCGCCGACGCCGGCGAGGCGATCGACTGGTCGCGCTTCCTCGCGCCGCAGGCGCTCACGGCCGAGGGCCAGGCCGCGGCCCGTCCGGCGGCCACCGGCCCGACCCATCACGCGGCGGTGCGCGTGCGCGCCCAGCTGCTCGACCGCCTGGTCAACCAGGCCGGCGAGGTGAGCATCACCCGCGCGCGGCTGGAGTCCGAGGTGAGCCAGATCAAGGGCTCGCTCAACGACCTGACCGACAACCTGGAGCGCCTGCGCCAGCAGCTGCGCGACATCGAGCTGCAGGCCGAGACGCAGATGACCTCCCGCATGGAGGCCGCCAAGGCCGAGGGCCATGCGTTCGACCCGCTGGAATTCGACCGCTTCACGCGCTTCCAGGAGCTGACCCGCATGATGGCCGAGTCGGTCAACGACGTGGCCACCGTGCAGCGCACCCTGCAGCGCGCGCTGCAGGTCACCGAAGACGAACTGGCCGCGCAGGCGCGCCTGACGCGCGAGCTGCAAGACGACCTGCTGCGCACCCGCATGGTGGAGTTCGAGGGCCTGTCCGAGCGCCTGTACCGCGTGGTGCGGCTGGCCGCGAAGGAAACCGGCAAGCAGGTGCGGCTGGACATCATCGGCGGCAGCATCGAAATCGACCGCGGCGTGCTGGAGCGGATGACCGCGTCCTTCGAGCACCTGCTGCGCAACTGCGTGACCCACGGCATCGAGTCGCCGCAGGAGCGCGCGGCCAAGGGCAAGGACCCGGTCGGCACCATCACCGTGTCGCTGCACCAGGAAGGCAACGAAGTCTCGATCGAGTTCCGCGACGACGGTGCCGGCCTGGACCTGGCGAAGATCCGCAACCGCGCGGTGCAGATGAAGCTGCTGGCCGAGGATGCCCGGCCGGGCGACGCCGAGCTGGCCAACCTGATCTTCACGCCGGGCTTCTCGACCGCCGAGACCGTGACCGGCCTGGCCGGCCGCGGCATCGGCATGGACGTGGTGCGCTCGGACGTCAACGCGATGGGCGGCCGCATCGAGACCGCGACCCGCGCCGGGCAGGGCACCAGCTTCAAGCTGGTCGTGCCGCTGACGACGGCGGTCACGCAGGTGGTGATGATGCGCTGCGGCCAGGTGATCGTCGGCGTGCCGTCCAACCTGGTCGAGATCGTGCGCCGTGGCTCGCCCGAGGAGCTCGCCGCCTGCTACGAAAGCGGCGTCTACACGATGGGCGGGCAGGCGATGCCGTTCTTCTGGCTGGGCGCGCTGCTGCAGTCCAGCCCGCGCGGCACCGAGATCGGCCGCACCGTGCCGATCATCGTGATCCGCAGTGCCCAGCAGCGCATCGCGCTGCACGTCGACGAAGTGCTGGGCAACCAGGAAGTGGTGGTGAAGAACCTGGGCCCGCAGCTGTCGCGCCTGCCTGGCCTGGCGGGCATGACGCTGCTGGCCTCCGGGGCCGTCGCGCTGATCTACAACCCGGTGGCGCTGGCCACGGTGTACGGCGAGGAAGCCCGCGCGATGACCGCGGCGTCGCTGACGCCGCAGGCCCAGGCCGCGGCGCAGCAGGCCGCCCAGGAGGCCCAGCCGGAGGCGCCCGTCGCGCCGCTGGTGCTGGTGGTCGACGATTCGCTGACGGTGCGCCGCGTCACGCAGCGCCTGCTGGCGCGCGAAGGCTACCGCGTGGTGGTCGCCAAGGACGGCCTCGAGGCGCTGGAACGCCTGGCCGAGGAACGTCCGGCCGTGGTGCTGAGCGACATCGAGATGCCGCGCATGGACGGCTTCGACCTGGTGCGCAACATCCGCGGCGACGCCCGCCTGGCGCACCTGCCGGTGATCATGATCACCTCGCGCATCGCGCAGAAGCACCGCGACTATGCGGCCGAGCTGGGCGTGAACCACTACCTCGGCAAGCCGTACAGCGAAGAGGAGCTGCTGGCGCTGATCCGGCGCTACACCGCCGAAGCGGAGGCCGTGCCGGCCTCGGCCTGAGGCCGTCCCGCCGCGCCGGCGGCGCCGCGTGTCCCGGGCTGCTTGCAGATGCCGAAGGCCATCGACCATCTCGCCGCGCTCACGGGCTACCGTGACCGCGACCTGCTGGACGTGACGCTGGCCCATGCGCTGACCGACCTGCTGCGCCCGCGCGGCGTGGCGGTCTGGAAGCTGGTCGGCGAGGGCGAGCAGGCCCGCTGGCTGCTGCGTGCCCGGCTCGAAGCGGGCCAGGCCACCGCCGTCTCCGACCCGCCCTGGGTCGCCTACGAGGACCTGCCGCCGCGCGACAGCGCGCCGCTGCGCTGCGACTGCCTGCGCACGCAGGCGGTGCTGCGCGGCGAGACCGACGAAGGCGCCTGCTTCACGCTGTTTCCGCTGATGGCCGAAGGCGAAGCGGTCGGGGTCGTCGAGGTGTGCAGCGACCAGCCGCCGGGTGCTGCCACGCTGCGCCTGGTCAGCAGCATCCTGCGCATCTACCGCAACTTCCATGGCCTGCTCGACTACAGCGAGCGGGACATGCTGACCGGCCTGCTCAACCGCAAGACCTTCGACGAGGCCTTCCTGAAGATCATCCATGCGCCGCCGCCGGCCGTGGCGGCGGGTGACGAGCGCCGGCAGGCGCTGACGGCCACGCGGCACTGGCTGGGGGTGGTGGACATCGACCACTTCAAGTCCGTCAACGACCGCTTCGGTCACCTGATCGGCGACGAGGTGCTGCTGCTGGTCGCGCGCGTCCTGCGCCACACCTTCCGCTACCAGGATCGGCTGTACCGCTTCGGCGGCGAGGAGTTCGTCGTGCTGCTGCGCTGCGGGAGCGAGGCCGATGCGGCCGGCGCGTTCGAGCGCCTGCGGCAGAACCTGGAGAACTTCGCGTTCCCGCAGGTCGGCCGGGTCACCGCCAGCATCGGCTTCACCGAGGTGCAACCGGGCGACGCGCCCAGCGCCGCCTTCGAGCGGGCCGACCAGGCCGTCTACCACGCCAAGCAGCACGGCCGCAACCAGGTCTGCGGCTACGACGACCTGGTGCGCCGCGGGCTGCTGCGGCGCGGTCCCCGCGTGGGCGACGTGGAGCTGTTCTGAGCAGCGGGGCGCTCAGCGGCCCGTGCGTGCCGCCGCGTAGCGCCGCAGCGCGCGCTGCCGCGCGTCCTCGTGCGAGACGACCGGTTCCGGGTAGTCGCGGCCGAGCACCACGCCGGCGGCCTCCAGTTCCACCGGACTGGCCTGCCAGGGCGCGTGCAGCAGCGCATCGGGCAGGCGGGCGAGCTGTGGCAGGTAACGGCGGATGAAGCGGCCCTGCGGGTCGAAGCGGCGGCTCTGCGTGACCGGGTTGAAGATGCGGAAATACGGCTGCGCGTCGCAGCCGGTGGAGGCAGCCCATTGCCAGCCGCCGTTGTTGGCGGCCAGGTCGTAGTCGTTGAGCTTCCCGGCGAAGTAGCGCTCGCCGCGGCGCCAGTCGATGCCCAGGTCCTTGACCAGGAAGCTGGCCGTGATCATGCGCAGCCGGTTGTGCATGTAGCCGGTCTGGTTCAGCTGCGCCATCGCCGCGTCCACGATCGGGTAGCCGGTGCGCCCGGTGCACCAGGCCTCGAACAGCCGGTCCGCGTGGCGCCCGCGCTCCCAGCGCACGTGCTCGTATTCGGGCCGCCAGCTGTGCGCCACCACGTGCGGGTGGTGGTGCAGCACCTGGTGGAAGAAGTCGCGCCAGACCAGCTCGCCGAGCCACGCCTCGGCGCCGCGCGAGCCGGCTGCGGCGCGTTCCCAGGCCAGGCGCGCCACCTCCCGGATCGAGACGGTGCCGAAGCGCAGGTGCACCGAGAGGTAGCTCGGTCCCTTGAGCGCCGGGTAGTCGCGTGTCTCGTGGTAGCGGTCGATGCGCTCGAGGAAGTCATCCAGCAGCTGGTGGCCGCCCTCGGTGCCGGTGGGCACCTTGAGCGCGCGCAGGTTGGTCGGCTCGAAGCCGAGGTCCTGCAGCGTGGGCAGCGGGCGGCGCCAGTGCGCCGGCAGCGGCGCGAGTGCCTGCGCGTGGCGCTCCACCGGCCAGGGCTGCAGGTCGGCCGGCGCGAGCTGCTTCAGCCAGGCCTTGCGGTAGGCACCGAACACGCCGTAGGCCGTGCCGGCGGCGGACAGCACCTCCTCGGCCTCGAACACCACGATGTCCTTGACCGTGTGCAGCACCACGCCCAGGTCCGCGAGCAGCCCGCGCACCCGGGCGTCGCGCTCGCGCGCCTGCGGCTCGTAGTCGTGGCTCGCATAGACCGCCTGCACGTGCAGGTCGACCGCCAGGCGCGGGATCCACTCGGTGGGCCGCCCGTGCACGACGATCAGGCCCGTCTCCGGCCGGCCGTGGCGCCGGCCCAGCTCGCGCAGCTGTGCATCGAGGCTTTCCAGGCTGTCGCGGATGAACTCGACGCGCCGGTCGGCCCGCGGCAGGGGGTCGAGGATCGTGGCGTCGAACACGAAGGCGCACCAGACGCGGCGCGCCGCCTTCAGCGCGTGGTACAGCGCGGCGTGGTCGTGGGCGCGCAGATCGCGCCGGAACCACACCAGGGCCGAGTCGAGCGCCTTGTCCATGGAGCCCCATCTTGGCAGAGGAATAGAATCCGCGCATGGCCGCCAACCCTGCCAGCATCAACCTCACCAACCAGTTCCTGATCGCCATGCCCGGCATGGCCGACGACACCTTCGCCGGCGCCGTGGTCTACATGTGCGAGCACACGGACAAGGGCGCGCTCGGGCTGGTGATCAACAAGCCGATCGACATCAAGCTGCGCAACCTGTTCGAGAAGGTCGAGCTGCCGCTCGACCGCGAGGACCTGGCCGACGCCCCGGTGTACTTCGGCGGCCCGGTGCAGACCGAGCGCGGCTTCGTGCTGCACGAGCCGGTGGGCGGGCACTACAGCTCGTCGCTGACGATTCCCGGCGGGCTGGAGATGACCACCAGCAAGGACGTGCTGGAAGCCCTGTCCAACGGCGCCGGCCCGAAGAAGGTGCTGGTCACCCTGGGCTACAGCGGCTGGAGCGCCGGCCAGCTGGAGGACGAGATCGCCCGCAACGGCTGGCTGACCGTTTCCGCCTCGCCCGAGATCATCTTCGACACCCCGGTCGAGCTGCGCTACGAACGCGCGCTGTCGCTGCTGGGTGTCCACCCCGGCATGCTGATGCAGGAGGCGGGGCACGCATGAGCCCCGCACGGCCGCCCGAAGGGGCGAATCCCCTCCCGGAGGGGGAGGCGCGTCGCCCGCGTCCGCCCGCCACCTTCCTTGCCTTCGACTACGGCCTCAAGCGCGTCGGCGTGGCCAGCGGCAACTCGCTGACCGGCACCGCGCAGCCGCTGCGGACCATCGCGGCCGAGGGCGACGCCCGCTTCGTGGCGATCGCCCGGTTGATCGACGAATGGCGCCCCGACGCGCTGGTGGTCGGCGTGCCGTTCCACCCGGACGGCGCCGCGCACGAGAACACCGCCCGCGCGCAGCGCTTCGCGCGCCAGCTGCACGGCCGCTTCCGGCTGCCGGTGCACGAGGTCGACGAGCGCTACAGCACCACCGAGGCGCTCGCCTCGGGCGCCGCGGATGCAGACGCCGCGGCGGCCTGCATCATCCTCGAACAGTTCCTGCGAACGAGCACCCCATGAGCACCCTGTACCTCGACGCCGAAGCGCTGTACCTCGACCTGAAAAACGGCATCCGCCCGCTGCTCAAGCCCGACGGCGTGCTGGTGGGCATCTGGTCGGGCGGCGCCTGGCTGGCCGAGCGCCTGCAGTCCGACCTGGCGCTGCCCGGCGAGCACGGCGTGATCAGCAGCGCGCTGCACCGCGACGACTTCGCGTCGCGCGGGCTGGCCGGCGGCGGCGACCACACCCGGCTGCCCTTCGACGTGAAGGACCGCCACATCCTGCTGATCGACGACGTGCTCTACACCGGCCGCACGACGCGCGCGGTGCTCAACGAGCTGTTCGACTTCGGCCGCCCCGCGAGCGTGACGCTGGCGGTGCTGGTCGACCGTGGCGGACGCCAGCTGCCCATCGAGCCGGCCTTCTCGGCGGCGCGCATCTCGCTGCCGCCCACGCAGCGGCTGTCGCTGACGCGGGACGAGCGTGGCCGCTTCAGCTTCGACATCCAGGCCGTGTCGCTCTGACCCGGGGCGACGCCCAAGAACGAGACCTTTCCCGAGGCCGTCATGCTTCCTACCCGCAATCCCCAGCTCAACAAGCACGGCGAGCTGATCCACCTGCTGTCCATCGAGGGCCTGCCCCGGCAGGTGATCCACCACATCCTCGACACCGCGAGCACCTTCCTCAGCGTCAACGAGCGCGAGGTGAAGAAGGTGCCGCTGCTGCGCGGCAAGAGCGTGTTCAACCTGTTCTTCGAGAACAGCACGCGCACGCGCACCACGTTCGAGATCGCCGCCAAGCGCCTGTCGGCCGACGTGCTCAACCTCGACATCGCGCGCTCGTCCACCGCCAAGGGCGAGAGCCTGCTCGACACCATCGCCAACCTGTCGGCCATGCACGCGGACATGTTCGTCGTGCGGCACAGCGAGTCGGGCGCGCCGTACCTGATCGCCGAGCACTGCGCGCCGCACGTGCACGTGGTCAACGCCGGCGATGGCCGCCACGCCCACCCGACGCAGGGCCTGCTCGACATGTACACGATCCGCCACTACAAGAAGGACTTCAGCAACCTGACGGTGGCGGTGGTCGGCGACATCGTGCACTCGCGCGTGGCACGCTCGGACATCCATGCGCTGACGACGCTGGGCGTGCCCGAGGTGCGCGCGGTGGGCCCGAAGACCCTCGTGCCGGGCGACCTGCGCGAGATGGGCGTGCGCGTGTGCCACGACATGATCGAAGGCATCCGCGACGCCGACGTCATCATCATGCTGCGCCTGCAGAACGAGCGCATGAGCGGCGCGCTGCTGCCCTCGGCCGGCGAGTACTTCAAGAACTTCGGCCTCACGCCCGAGAAGCTGGCCTGCGCCAAGCCCGACGCGATCGTGATGCACCCGGGACCGATCAACCGCGGCGTCGAGATCGACTCCGCCGTGGCCGACGGCAAGCAGAGCGTGATCCTGCCGCAGGTGACCTTCGGCATCGCGGTGCGCATGGCCGTGATGTCCATCATCGCCGGCAACGAGGCCTGAGCACGCAACAGAGGCTGCAACCATGAAGATCCTGATCAAGAACGGCCGCCTCGTCGACCCGGCCTCCCAACTCGACCGCACCGGCGACGTCGCGATCGCCGCCGGGCGCATCGTCTCGCTCGGCACCGTCAGCGGCGAGTTCACTCCCGACCGCGTCATCGATGCCACCGGCCTGGTGGTCGCGCCCGGCCTCGTGGACCTGTCGGTGCGCCTGCGCGAGCCGGGCCACGAGCACGAAGGCATGCTGGAAAGCGAGATGGCCGCCGCGGTGGCCGGCGGCGTGACCAGCATGGTCTGCCCGCCCGACACCGACCCGCCGCTGGACGAGCCCGGCCTGGTGCAGATGCTCAAGTTCCGCGCGCGCAACCTGAACCAGCTGCGCCTGTACCCGCTGGGCGCGCTCACGCGCGGCCTGGCCGGCGAGGTGCTGACCGAGATGGCCGAGCTGACCGAAGCCGGCTGCGTCGGCTTCTCCCAGGCCGACGTGCCGCTGAAGGACACCCAGGTGCTGATGCGTGCGCTGCAGTACGCCTCGACCTTCGGCTACACGGTCTGGCTGCGCCCGCAGGACGCCTACCTCGGCAAGGGCGTGGCCGCCAGCGGCCCGGTGGCCACGCGGCTGGGCCTGCCCGGCGTGCCGGTGGTGGCCGAGACCATCGCGCTGCACACCATCTTCGAGCTGATGCGCGTCACCGGCGCGCGCGTGCACCTGTGCCGCATCAGCAGCGCGGCCGGCCTGGCGCTGGTGCGCGCCGCCAAGGCGGAGGGGCTGCCGGTGACCTGCGACGTCAGCATCAACAACCTGCACCTCACCGACGTCGACATCGGCTACTTCAACGCCGCGATGCGGCTGACGCCGCCGCTGCGCCAGCAGCGCGACCGCGACGCGATCCGCCAGGCACTGGCCGACGGCACCATCGACGCGCTGACCAGCGACCACACGCCGGTCGACGAGGACGCCAAGACGCTGCCGTTCGGCGAGGCCGAACCGGGCGCCACGGGCCTGGAGCTGCTGCTGAGCCTGGCGCTCAAGTGGGGCGAGGAGCAGGGCATCGGCCTGCTGCGCACGCTGGGTGTCATCACGAACGAGCCGGTACGGGTGCTGGGCGAGGCGATCGGCTCGCTCGGCTCGAGCGCCGGGCGCCTGGTCGAAGGCGGCGTGGCCGACCTGTGCCTGTTCGACCCCGAGGCCCGCTGGGTGGTCGAGCCCGCCCAGCTCAGGAGCCAGGGCCGCCACACGCCGTTCAACGGCTACGAACTGCCCGGTCGGGTGCGCTGTACCGTGGTGGCCGGCCAGGTCGCCTACGAGTCCGGCCTGCCGGGGGCCTGAGCGCAGCCGCCGCGATGCTGCGCGCCGGCGTGCGGCTGGTCCGCCTGGGGCTGCACGTGCTGCACGGCCTCGCGGTCGTGCTGCTGCAGTTCGGCCACCTCGACGCCGAGGGCCGGCGCGCGCGCGTGCAGTGGTGGTCGCGCAAGCTGCTGCGCACGATCGACGCCGAGCTGGTCGTCGAGGGCACGCCGCGCCCGGGCGCCAAGCTTTTCGTCGCCAACCATGTCTCGTGGCTGGACATCGTCGCGATCAACGCGGTGGCGCCGGCGCGCTTCGTCTCCAAGGCCGAGGTGCGGCACTGGCCGCTGCTCAACCGCATGGTCTCGGCCGCGGACACGCTCTACATCGAGCGCGAGCGGCGGCGCGACGCGATGCGCGTGGTGCACCAGATGGCCGAGGCGCTGGAGGCCGGCGACACGGTGGCGGTGTTTCCCGAGGGCACGACCTCGGACGGCACGGGCCTGCTGCCCTTCCATGCCAACCTGCTGCAGGCCGCGATCGCCACCGGCGTGCCGGTGCAGCCGGTCGCGCTGCGCTACCGCGACGCGCAGCATGCGGTCAGCCCGGCGGCGGCCTATGTCGGCGACACCAGCCTGGTCGCCTCGCTGTGGAACGTGCTGCGTGCCCGCGGGCTCGCGGTGCAGGTGTGCTTCCTGCCGGCCGAGGGCACGCGCCATGCCGACCGGCGCGCGCTGGCGCGCCTGCTGTCGGACCGTATCGCCGAGCGCCTCGCGGCACTGGGCTGAACGGCCGGCGCGGCGGGGACGGTCAGGCCTTGCCCTGGCTGGCCACGGCGGCCGCGGCGCGGGCGGCGGCTTCGGCGTCGCCCAGGTAGTAGTGCCGGATCGGCTTCAGCTCGGCGTCCAGCTCGTAGACCAGCGGGATGCCGTTCGGGATGTTCAGCCCGACGATGTCGCTGTCGGAGATGTTGTCGAGGTACTTCACCAGCGCGCGGATGCTGTTGCCGTGCGCGGCGATCACGACGCGCTTGCCCGCCTTGATGGCCGGCGCGATCGAATCGTTCCAGAACGGCAGCACGCGCGCCACCGTGTCCTTCAGGCATTCGGTCAGCGGGATCTGCTCGGGCTGCAGCTTCGCGTAGCGGATGTCCTGGCGCTGGCCGCGCGGGTCGTTCGGGTCCAGCGCGGGCGGCGGCACGTCGTAGCTGCGGCGCCAGATCAGCACCTGCTCCTCGCCGTACTGCTTGGCCATGTCGGCCTTGTTCAGCCCTTGCAGCGCGCCGTAGTGGCGCTCGTTGAGGCGCCAGCTGTGCACCACCGGCAGCCAGGTGCGGTCCATCTGGTCCAGCACGTGCCACAGCGTCCAGATCGCGCGCTTGAGCACCGAGGTGTAGGCCACGTCGAAGTCGTAGCCTTCGGCCTTCAGGATGCGGCCAGCCTCCTTGGCCTGCTCGACGCCGGTGGGCGTGAGCTCGACGTCGGTCCAGCCCGTGAAGCGGTTTTCCAGGTTCCAGGTGGACTCACCGTGACGGATGAGCACGAGCTTGTACATCGAAGCCTCCTGAAGAGATGTCTTGAGATCCGGGAGAGGGCGGCAACTTGCCAAAAGCCCGGAATTCTATAATCCGCGCCCGTCACGGCCTGCCTGCAGGGGCCTGGCGCGTCAGGCGCCGGGGCTGCCGCAGCAGGTGCCCGTTCCCCAGCCACCGTTCAGGTTTCCCAAGTGAAATTCATCCTCGACAACTGGTTCCTCATCCTGGTCGCCTTCGTCTCCGGCGGCATGCTGGTGTGGCCGCTCGTCACCCGCGGCACCCGTGCCGGTGCGGTCAGCACGGCCCAGGCGGTGCTGCTGATCAACCGCGAGAAGGCCGTGGTCGTCGACGTCAGCGAGCCGGCCGAATACGCCGCGGGCCATGTCGCCGGCGCGCGCAACATCCCCTTCGGCAGCCTGGAAGGCGCCAGGGAGCTGCCGTCCAACAAGTCCCTGCCCATCATCGTGGTTTGTCCGACCGGCGCACGCGCTTCGCGTGCTGCGGCTACGCTGCGCAAGTCGGGCTACGAGAAGGCCGTGCCGCTGGCCGGTGGCACGGCGGCGTGGCGCGAAGCGAACCTGCCGATCGAGAAAACCACGGCCTGAAGGTGCTCACCGCCCGCAGGGCCAGGACGAAGGACTGCTGCATGCAACCCGTGAAGATGTACACGACGCTGGTGTGCCCGTACTGCCAGCGCGCGAAGATGCTGCTCAAGCAGCGCGGCGTGGCCGAGATCGAGGAGATCCGGGTCGACCTGGATCCGGCCCAGCGCGAGGCGATGACGAGCCTCACCGGCCGGCGCACCGTGCCGCAGATCTTCATCGGGGACACGCACGTGGGTGGTTGCGACGATCTGATCGCGCTGGACCAGCGCGGCGGCCTGATCCCCCTGCTCGAAGGCCGCGCCTGAGCGAGCGCATCTGACGCAGGCCGCGCCGGAGCAGCTTCCGGCTCGGCCATAATGCGTGTTCGCAGCCCGCACCCCCTACCGGTTGCGGGCTTTTCGTTTCCGAGGAAGAACGACACTCACCATGGCCGAGCAAGCAAACAACCCCGTGTTCCAGATCCAGCGCGTCTACACGAAGGATCTGTCGCTGGAGCAGCCCAATTCCCCGCAGATCCTGCTGGAGCAGGAACAGCCCAAGGTGGACATCAACCTGGGCCTGGAGGCGCAGCCGGTCGCCGACGGCGTGTTCGAGGTCAGCGTGGTGGCCACGGTGCACACCAAGGTCAAGGACAAGACCCTGTTCCTGGTCGAGGCCAAGCAGGCCGGCATCTTCGAGATCCGCAACATCCCGGAAGACCAGGTCAACCCCATCATCGGCATCGCCTGCCCGCAGATCGTCTACCCGTACCTGCGCGCCGTGGTGGCCGACGTGATCTCGCGCGCCGGTTTCCCGCCGGTGCACCTGGCCGAGGTCAACTTCCAGGCCATGTACGAGGCCCAGCTGCAGCAGCAACAGCAGCAGGGCGGCAACGGCGGCTCGCCGATCATCACCAGCGCCTGATCCCCGCCGTTCCTGCCGATGAACATCACCGTCCTGGGCGCCGGCGCCTGGGGGACGGCGCTGGCGGCGAGCACCGCGCCGCGGCATCCGACGCTGCTGTGGGCGCGCGACGCCGCGCAGGCAGCGTCCATGCAGCAGGCGCGGCGCAACGAACGCTACCTGTCCGGCGCGGACCTGCCGCCGGAACTCCTCGTCAGCAGTGACTTCGACCAGGCCCTGCGCCATGCGCAGGGCGGGCTGCTGGTGGTCGCCACGCCGATGGCCGCGCTGCGCGAGATGCTCGGCCGCGTCCCCGAAGACGCCTGCGTGTGGTGGCTGTGCAAGGGCTTCGAGGCCGGCACCGGCCTGCTCGGCCACGAGGTGGCCCGCGAGGTGCGCCCGCAGGCGCGCGTGGGCGTGCTGTCCGGGCCCAGCTTTGCGCTCGAGGTGGCGCGCGGCCTGCCCACCGCACTGGTGGCCGCGAGTACCGATGCCGCGCTGGCCGAGGCCGCGGTGCACGCCTTCCACGGCGACGCGCTGCGCGTCTACACCTCGCCGGATCCGGCCGGGGTGGAGGTGGGCGGGGCGGTCAAGAACGTGCTGGCGATCGCCACCGGCATCGCCGACGGCATGGGCCTCGGCCTCAACGCGCGCGCCGCGCTGGTGACGCGCGGCCTGGCCGAGATGACCCGGCTGGGCCTGGCGCTCGGCGCCCGCCCCGAGACCTTCATGGGCCTGAGCGGCCTGGGCGACCTGGTGCTGACCGCCACCGGCGACCTGTCGCGCAACCGCCAGGTCGGCCTGCAGCTCGCGCAGGGCAAGTCGCTGGCGCAGATCCTCGCCGAGCTCGGCCACGTGGCCGAAGGCGTCTACAGCGCCCCGACCGTGCTGCAGCGCGCGCGCGAGCGCGGCGTCGAGATGCCGATCACCGAGGCGGTCACGCAGATCCTGGACGGGCGCCTCACGCCGCAGCAGGGGCTGGAACGGCTGATGGGCCGCAGCGCCCGCGCGGAGTGGTGAGCCCGTCCACCGAATCCCACACGGAGGTGTACATGCAACGTCGTCAGTGGTTGAAGGTCGCCGGTGCGGCGGCCGCATCGCTGTCCTGGCCCGTGCAGGCGCAGCAGCCGTGGCCGGCGCGGACCATCCGCCTGGTCGTGCCGTTTCCGGCCGGCAGCTCGCCGGACCTGATCGCGCGTGTCGTCGCCGAGCCGCTGTCGCACGCGCTCGGGCAGACCATCGTGGTCGAGAACCGGCCCGGCGCGGGCGGCAACATCGGCACCGGGCTGGTGGCCAAGGCCGCGCCGGACGGCTACACGCTGCTGTTCACGATCCAGGGGCCGCTGGTCACCGCGCCGCTGCTGAGCAGGAGCCTGCCGTACGACCCGGTCCGGCAGCTCGCGCCGGTCAGCCTGGTCGCGACCAGTCCCAACGTGCTGGTGGTCTCGCCGCAGCTGGGGGCGAAGACGCTGGCCGACTTCGTGCGCATCGCCCGGGAACGCAAGGGCCAGCTCAACTACGGCTCGGTGGGCAACGGCAGCGCCTCGCACCTGGCGATGGAGCTGTTCAAGGCGCGCGCCGGCATCGACCTCGCGCACGTGCCCTACCAGGGCTTCCCGCAGATCGTCAACGCGATCCTGGCCGGCGAGGTGCAGGCCGCCTTCATGGTGCCCGGCATCGCGATGGGACAGGTGAGGGCCGGCAAGCTGGTCGCGCTGGGCGTGACGACTGCCGGCCGCAGCGCGGCGCTGCCGGAACTGCCGTCGTTCGCCGAGCTGGGCTACCCCGGCTTCGAGGCCATCTCCTGGCAGGCCGTGCTGGCGCCGGCCGGCACGCCCAAGCCCGTCATCGACCGGCTCAGCCAGGAGCTGGTGCGCATCATCAAGAGCGACGAGGTGCGCGCGAAGATGCTGGCGCAGTACTTCACCGCCGCAGGCACCGCGCCGCAGGCGCTGGCCCAGCTGATGAAGTCCGAGCGCGAGAACTGGGGCCGCGTGATCAAGGCCGCCGGCGTGCAACCCGAGTGATTCACGCCCCGCCCGCGTAGCCGTTCTGCCGCCACGCCTCGAACACCGCCACCGCGACGGTGTTCGACAGGTTCAGGCTGCGCTGGCCGGGCCGCATCGGCAGGCGCACGCGCTGCCCGGGCGGGAAGGACTCGCGCACCGCAGGGGCGAGGCCGCGCGATTCGGCGCCGAACACCAGCCAGTCGCCCGGCTGCCAGGCCACGTCCGCGAACGGGCGGCTGCCGTGCGTGGTGAACGCGAACATGCGCTCGCGTTGCGGCTGCCGGGCCTGCAGGAAGGCGTCCCACGAGGCATGGCGCTGCACGTCCGCGTACTCGTGGTAGTCCAGCCCGGCGCGCCGCATCAGGCGGTCTTCCATCGAGAAGCCGAGCGGCTCCACCAGGTGCAGCTCGCAGCCGGTGTTGGCCGCCAGGCGGATCACGTTGCCGGTGTTGGGCGGGATCTCCGGTTCGACGAGCACGATGCGGAACATGTCCGCGATTATCGGCGCGGGGACATCATTCCCGCGGCGTGCGCGTGACGACCCACACCCGCACCTCGCGCGCACCGGCCTGCAGCAGCGTGCGCGCGAGTTCGCCGGCAGTGGCGCCGGTGGTCATCACGTCGTCGACGAGGGCGATGGAGCGCCCGTGGACCGCCGCCAGCCGGTGCGGCTCGACCGCGAACGCCCCGCGCAGGTTGGTCCGGCGCTGCGCCTGCGACAGCGTCATCTGCTGCGCGGTGTCGCGCACGCGCACCAGCCAGTCGGCATGCGCCGGCAGCCCGAGGCGTCGCGCCAGCCAGCGCGCGATCTCCCAGGCCTGGTTGTAGCCGCGCTCGCCCAGGCGGGCGCGCGACAGCGGCACCGGCAGCACGAGCTCGGGTGGCGCGGCATCGCGCTCGCGGATCGCCGCGAGCAGCCGCTGCGCCAGCGGCTCGACCAGGTCGAGCCGCTCATGGAACTTGAGGTCGGCCACGAGCTTGGCCCACGGGTAGGCGTGGTCGAGCGCGGCGACCGCGTGGGTCCACGGCGGCGGATGGCGCAGGCAGGCGCCGCAGGTCAGGACGCCTTCGGGTACCTGGATCGCGCAGCGCACGCAGCGCGGCACGGTGCGCGCAAAGCGCCGCAAGCAGGCGGCACACACGCGCCTGGCCTGCCAGGTGCGGCAGACCGCGCATTGGCTCGGCAAGGCACGCAGCCAGGCCGCAGGACGCAGCAACAGGGACGTGAGCATGATCGCGGCACACCCACGGGCCGGTCCTGCACCCGTGGCCAGGGTCCGTCGGGACACGCTGCACGCGTGCGGCCGTGGGGCCTTCGCCAGGCCGCGCATCGCGTGCAGCGGGTGGTCAATATACTGCGTCCATGCCCGTTTCCCCGCGCCCCTTCGATCCCGCTGCCGCGGCTGCGTGGTGGCGCAGCGGCACGCAGCCGCCCTGGCTGCACGCCGAAGTGGCGCGCCGCATGGCGCAGCGCCTGGAGATCATCAGGGCGAAGCCGCAGCGGGTGCTGGACTGGTGGAGTTCGCGCTCGGGCAGCCTGGCGCTGTTGCAGCAGGCCTATCCGCAGGCCGAGCTCATCGCGGTCGAGCCCGACGAGGCCGCGCGCGATGCCTGGCTGGCCGCGCAGCGTCGGCCCTGGTGGTCGCCGTCGCGCTGGGGCAAGTCGCCGCGCGCGCTGAGCGAGGCCGAGGCCGACGGGGCCGGCGCGCAGCTGCTGTGGGCCAACATGGTGTTGCACTGGATGGCCGATCCGGCCGAGATGATCCGGCGCTGGCACCGCGCGCTCGCAGTCGACGGGTTCACGATGTTCTCGTGCCTCGGGCCGGACACGGCGCGCGAGCTGCGTGCGCTGCACGCGCGGCATGGTCACGGGCCGGCGGGTGCGGAGTTCGTCGACATGCACGACCTCGGTGACATGCTGGTGCATGCCGGCTTTGCCGACCCGGTGATGGACATGGAGCGCATCACGCTCACCTGGTCCACGCCGGAAGCCGCGCTTGCGGAACTGCGCACGCTCGGGCGCAATACCCACCCGCAGCGCCATGCGGGCCTGCGCACGCCACGCTGGAAGCGCGCGCTGATGGCGCAGATGCAGGCACCCGACCCCGCACGCGTGGCGATCACGTTCGAGATCGTCTACGGTCATGCCTTCAAGGGTGCACCGCGCGCCGTGGCAGGTGGCGAGACGCGCGTGTCGCTGCAGGACATGCGCACGATGGTGCGTTCCTCGCAGCGTCCCCGTTGACGTGCAGTGTCGTCTTGCAGGCGTGAAGTTGTTCTGATCTGCGTCAAGCTGGTTGTGACCAGAGTTTGCGCTAAGCTAAAATCCTTCGGTTTGGTTGGGTAGGTTCCGCAGCCGTTGCAGGCTTGGGTCCATCCGACCCGGTTGACCGGACCGGCGCTGCGTGCAGGCAGGGCATCACCGACAGGCATGGTGCTGCAAGCCGCGGGTGCGATGGTGTCGGGTCCACGCGAGCATGGATCGTGATGATGCCGTCTCGCGAGGCATCTCCAGCAAGGCCTCCTCGTCCGAGTGCATGGCATCCTGCTGGAAGTGCGTCCATCCGGGTGCGGTGGCCGGTCGGCGCGCGGCAGGGTGGGTGGATCCAGCCTGACATGGACCGGGTGTGTGTCGATGCACGAAGGGCGCACGGTGCCGATCCTGCCGTCGTGCATGACCGCGCAGGAGGCGGCCGGTGCCTCAGGTCGTGAGGGCCCGCCCGTGTGGCCGAAGGATTGCGCACGGCGTGGCGCGGGCCGCCGTCCGGTGAAGGCGGTGCGCGCGGCGCCAGTGAAGAGAGTTTGAAACTGAAGTGACCACGATGAAGACCATGAAAGCACTTTGGCACAAGGCGGGGCAGGCCGGCCTCGGATTGGGCGCAGCGCTCGCCACCACCTGTGCGATGGCCGTCAACAGCCTGCCCGGCGGCCCCGCGGTGCGTCAGATCGACATGCATCCGCCGGTCACCCGCATCGCCGAGGAACAGCAGTTCCTGCACTACATGATGCTGTGGATCTGCGGTGTGATCTTCGTCGCGGTCTTCGGCGTGATGTTCTATTCGATCATCAAGCACCGCAAGTCCAAGGGCGCCCAGCCGGCCAACTTCCACGAGAGCGTGAAGGTCGAGATCGCCTGGACCGTGGTGCCGTTCCTGATCGTGATCGGCATGGCGCTGCCCGCCACCAAGGCCGTGGTCGCGATGAAGGACACCACCAACGCCGACCTCACCATCAAGGTCACCGGCTACCAGTGGAAGTGGGGTTACGACTACCTGAAGGGCGAAGGCGAGGGCATCTCCTTCCTGTCCACGCTCGACGTGACGCACCGCCAGGCGTCCGACGCCGGCCAGCCGGTCGGTGACGACTACCTGCTCAAGGTCGACAACCCGATGGTCGTGCCGGTGGACAAGAAGATCCGCATCGTGACCACCGCCGCCGACGTGATCCACTCGTGGATGATCCCGGCCTTCGGCGTCAAGCAGGACGCGATCCCCGGCTTCGTGCGCGACACCTGGTTCCGCGCCGAGAAGGTCGGCGACTACTACGGCCAGTGCGCCGAGCTGTGCGGCAAGGAGCACGCCTACATGCCGATCCACGTGAAGGTGCTGTCGCAGGAAGACTACGCCGCCTGGGTCGAAGAGAAGAAGAAGGAAATGGCCGCCAAGGCCGATGACCCGAGCAAGGTCTGGACGCTGGACGAGCTGGTCGCCCGTGGCGAGAAGGTCTACGCCGCCAACTGCGCCGCCTGCCACAAGGCCGACGGCACCGGCGCCGGCCCGATCAAGGCGCTGGACGGTTCGCCCATCGTGAAGGACGAGGATGCCGGCAAGCAGATCCAGGTCGTGCTCAACGGCGCGGCCAACGGTGCGATGCCGGCGTGGAAGCAGCTGTCCGACACCGAGATCGCGGCCGTGATCACCTATACCAAGAACGCCTGGTCCAACCAGACGGGCAAGATCGTCCAGCCGTCGGAAATCGTGGCTGCCCGCCAGTAAACCAGCCGAGTTCGAAATCCAAAGGAATTGACGATGAGTGCAGTGCTCGACTCCCACGGTCACGTTGCGGGCGGCCACGCCCACGACCATGCGCATGACCATCCGCACGGCTGGCGTCGCTGGGTCTTCGCGACCAACCACAAGGACATCGGTACCCTGTACCTGCTGTTCAGCTTCACGATGCTGATGATCGGCGGCGTGCTCGCGCTGCTGATCCGTGCCGAGCTGTTCCAGCCCGGCCTGCAGGTGGTCAACCCCGAGCTGTTCAACCAGCTGACCACCATGCACGGCCTGATCATGGTGTTCGGCGCGATCATGCCCGCCTTCGTGGGCTTCGCGAACTGGATGATCCCGCTGCAGATCGGCGCTTCCGACATGGCGTTCGCGCGGATGAACAACTTCAGCTTCTGGCTGATGATCCCCGCGGCGATCATGCTGGTGGTGTCGTTCTTCCTGCCCGGCGGCGCGCCGGCGGCCGGCTGGACGCTGTACGCCCCGCTGACGCTGCAGATGGGCCCGTCGATGGACGTGGGCATCTTCGCGATGCACATCCTCGGCGCCTCGTCCATCATGGGCTCGATCAACATCATCGTGACCATCCTGAACATGCGGGCGCCCGGCATGACGCTGATGAAGATGCCGATGTTCGCCTGGACCTGGCTGATCACCGCCTACCTGCTGATCGCGGTGATCCCGGTGCTGGCCGGCGCCATCACGATGACGCTGACCGACCGCCACTTCGGCACCAGCTTCTTCAACCCGGCCGGCGGCGGTGACCCGGTGATGTACCAGCACATCTTCTGGTTCTTCGGGCATCCCGAGGTCTACATCATGATCCTGCCGGCCTTCGGCATCATCAGCCAGATCGTGCCGGCCTTCGCCCGCAAGCGCCTGTTCGGCTACACCTCGATGGTGTACGCGACCGGCTCCATCGCCATCCTGTCGTTCATCGTGTGGGCCCACCACATGTTCACGACCGGCATGCCGGTGACCGGCCAGCTGTTCTTCATGTACGCGACCATGCTGATCGCGGTCCCGACGGGCGTGAAGATCTTCAACTGGGTGGCCACGATGTGGCGCGGCTCGATGACCTTCGAGACCCCGATGCTGTTCGCCGTGGGCTTCATCTTCGTGTTCACGATGGGTGGCTTCACGGGCCTGATGCTGTCGATGGCGCCGATCGACATCCAGCTGCAGGACACCTACTACGTGGTGGCCCACTTCCACTACGTGCTGGTGGCCGGCTCGCTGTACGCGCTGTTCGCCGGCTTCTACTACTGGGGTCCGAAGTGGACCGGCGTGATGTACTCCGAGGCGCGCGGCAAGTTCCACTTCTGGGGCTCGCTGATCACCTTCAACATCACCTTCTTCCCGATGCACTTCCTGGGCCTGGCCGGCATGCCGCGTCGCTACGCCGACTACCCGATGCAGTTCGCGGACTTCAACATGATCGCGTCCATCGGTGCGTTCGGCTTCGGCCTGATGCAGGTGTACTTCTTCTTCTTCATCGTGCTGCCGATGATGCGCGGCAAGGGCGAGAAGGCGCCGCAGCGTCCGTGGGAAGGCGCCGAGGGCCTGGAATGGGAAGTGCCGTCGCCGGCTCCGTTCCACACCTATGAAACGCCGCCCAAGCTGAACGCCAGCGCCACCCGCGTGATCGGCTGAACGTCGGACTGGAAAGGGGCCATGCGATGATCACTCCCGACAAACGCAAGCAGAACCTGCGGCTGGCGCTGATCCTGGCGTCGGTGGCGGCTGCCTTCTTCATCGGGTTCATCATCCGCATGGCCTATTTCGGCGGCTGAGGCCGGCCTGGTCATCAGGTTCGAGAGTCATGAGCACCCCTGAGGCATCCGGCGACCGACACGACAACCGTCGCATGCTCGGCAAGCTGCTCGTCATCGTCGCGATGATGTTCGGCTTCGGGTATGCGCTGGTGCCGATGTACAAGCACATCTGCGAGGCGCTGGGCATCAACGTGCTGTCGCTGAGCGAGCGCCTGGTGCCCGGGATGGCGCAGCGCACCTCGGTCAACACGCAGGTCGACACCTCGCGCACGATCACCGTCGAGTTCGATGCCAACGTGCGCGGCCCGTGGGAGTTCAAGCCCGCGGTCAACTCGATCACCGTGCACCCGGGCGAGCTGGCCACCGTGATGTACGAGTTCCGCAACGTGCAGAACCGCACCATGGCGGCGCAGGCCATCCCGAGCTACGCGCCCAAGCAGGCGACGGCGCACTTCAACAAGCTGGAGTGCTTCTGCTTCAACGAGTACACCCTGGCGCCGGGCGAATCCAAGCAGTGGCCGGTGGTGTTCGTGATCGACCCGAAGCTGCCGCGTGACGTGACCACGATCACGCTGTCGTACACGTTCTTCGAGGTCGGCGGCAAGGTGCCTGCCGCCCCGAAGGGCGAACAGCAGGCGGCGCAGGCCGCCGTGGAGCCCCGCACATGACCGGTACCAACGACAGGCAGGACGCCGCCCCGCGCAAGGGGACCTTCCTGCAGACGGTCAAGGCGATCCTGTGGGCGTTCCTCGGCGTGCGCAAGTCGTCGGGTTACGAGAAGGACGTCAACGAGCTGAAGCCGGCGCACGTGATCATCGGCGGCCTGGTCGGCGCGCTGATCTTCATCGTGCTGCTGATCCTGATCGTCAACTGGGTGGTCGGCAGCGGCGCGGCGACGTGACGGGCAATCCGGCATCCGGGCAGCAGCGCCCGGGGCCCCACAGGACAGACAAGAGACAGGTTCATTAGGAGAAAAACATGTCGGCAGCGACGCATCAAGGCACCACGCCTTATTACTTTGTGCCCGGGCCCTCGCGGCATCCGGTCATGGCCGCGATCGGCCTGTTTTTCGTGATTCTGGGCGCGGGCCAGTGGATCAACGGCCACGGCTGGGGGGCGTACGCCCTGCTGTTCGGCCTGCTGTGGTGGCTGTTCGTGCTCTACCAGTGGTTCGGCGACGCGATCCGCGAGAGCGAGGGCGGCCTGTACAGCCAGCGCATCGACGCGTCCTACCGCTGGAGCATGGCCTGGTTCATCTTCTCCGAGGTCATGTTCTTCGCGTCGTTCTTCGCCGCGCTGTTCTGGTCGCGCCTGTATACGCTGCCGGTGCTGGGTGGCCTGGAGAACCAGCTGCTGTGGCCCGACTTCAAGGCGATCTGGCCGAGCGCCGCGCCGGGCAGCGGTGCCACCGCCTCGCCGGCCGGCATCGTCGAGCCGTTCCAGACCATGGGTCCGTGGCCGCTGCCGACCATCAACACCGCGCTGCTGCTGGCCTCGGGCGTGACGCTGACGATCGCCCACCACGCGCTGCGCGAGAACCAGCGCGGCAAGACCATCGGCTTCATGTGGCTGACCGTGCTGCTGGGCGTGACCTTCCTGATCCTGCAGGGTGTCGAGTACGCGCACGCCTACAACGACCTGAACCTGAAGCTGAGCTCCGGCATCTACGGCTCGACCTTCTTCATGCTGACCGGCTTCCACGGCTTCCACGTGTTCGTCGGCATGCTGATGCTGCTGGTCATCACGCTGCGCCTGATGAAGGGCCACTTCACCTCCGAGCGTCACTTCGGCTTCGAAGGCGCCGCCTGGTACTGGCACTTCGTCGACGTGGTGTGGCTGGGCCTGTACGTGCTGGTCTACTGGATGTAAGCCACGTGGAGGCGGCCACGCCGCCTTCGCTGGCACGCCATGACGACAAACGCCGCGCGAAGCGGCGTTTGTTTTTTCGTTCCTGGCGGTGCAGCCTTCAGCGCACGATGGGCACGCCGGTGGGCTGGATCCAGCCGAGCTTGTAGCTGAGCAGGATGAACAGGAACAGCGCGACCGACAGTCCGACGCGGACCGCCAGGGCGCGCACCATGTTGTTGGTCTTGGGCTTGCCGTCGCGGCCGTCGCGCATCATGAAGACGAGGGCGGACGCCAGGCTGGCGATGATGAAGATGAAGGCGAGGCCGACGAGGAGTTTCATGGAACGGATTATCTCCCCCGTCCCGCGACGCCATGGCTGAAGCGAAGCAAGCTCCCTCCTGGCGACGCTGGGTCGTGCTGGTCGCCACCATCGCCGGCGTGGCGGTGACGGCCTCGCTGGGGCGCTGGCAGCTCGGCCGCGCGGCGCAGAAGGAGGCCCTGCAGGCCGCGATCGAGCGCCAGTCGCAGCTGCCCGCGGTGCCGCTGGAGGAGCTGCGCCGACCGAGCGACGTGGACGCGCACCTGCTGCACCGTCCCGTGACGCTGCGCGGGCGCTGGCTGCACGAGCACACGGTGTTCCTCGACAACCGGCAGATGCACGGCCGTCCCGGCTTCTACGTGCTGACGCCGCTGAAGCTCGCGGGGCGCGAGGAGGCGGTCGTGGTGCAGCGTGGCTGGGCGCCGCGCGACGTGCAGGACCGCACGCGGCTGCCGTCGGTGCCCACCGGCGACGACGAGGTGCGCCTGGAGGGCCGCATCGCCCCGCCGCCCGCCAAGCTATACGAGTTCGACGTGGCAGGCAGCGGACCCATCCGGCAGAATCTCGACCTGGCGTCGTACGAGCAGGAGGTCGGCACCCCGCTGTGGCCCGTCTCCGTCGTCCAGACCGCAGCCGTTGCCGGCGACCCCGAGGACGGGCTGCTGCGCGACTGGCCCGCACCGGCGGTGGACGTTCACAAGCACTATGGCTATGCCTTCCAGTGGTTTGCCCTGAGTGCGCTGATGACTGGTTTGTATGTCTGGTTCCAACTCCTTCGCCCCCGGCTCCGCAGATCGTCCTGAGGGCGGGCCCCCCGAGCCGCTGAGCTTCACGGTCCACACCATGCCCAGGCCGTCCGTCGACGCGGACCGGCGCACGCGGGCCGGCCGGCTCAAGATGCTGCTGGTGCTGCTGGTGTGCGCGGCCCCGGTGATCGCGTCGTACTTCACCTACTACGTGATCCGTCCCGAAGGACGCACCAACTACGGCGAGCTGATCCTGCCGCAGCGCCCGCTGCCGGAAGCGCTGCCGCTGCGCGACCTGCAGGGCCAGCCGGTCGCGGCCACCTCGCTGAAGGACCAGTGGCTGCTGGTCGTGGTGGCCGGCGGCGCGTGCGACGAACGCTGCGAGCGCCACCTGTACCTGCAGCGCCAGCTGCGCGAGACGCTGGGCAAGGACCGTGACCGCCTCGACAAGGTGTGGTTCGTCACCGACGAGGCCGCGGTGCGTCCCGAGGTGCTGCAGGCGATCCCCGGCGCGCAGGTGCTGCGCGTGCCGCAGGAGGCGCTGGCCGAATGGCTGGCTCCGGCCGAGGGCCGGCAGCTGCCGGACCACCTGTACGTGGTCGACCCGCTGGGCAACTGGATGATGCGCTTTCCGGCTGAGGCCGACGCGAACAAGGTCAAGCGCGACCTGGCCAAGCTGATGCGCGCCTCGGCGAGCTGGGACCGTCCGGGACGTTGAGGGGGCCGTGGCGATGGACGCGCAGACGCTCTACGACTTCACCCCGGTGGCGCGCATGGCGCTGCTCGGCATCGTGATCGCGCTGGGGCCGCTGGCCTGGGTGTGGCTGCGCCACCGCAGCGCCGCACCGGCGCAGCGACTGGCCGCACTGACCCTGCTGACGCTGTTCCTCACCTTCGACCTGATCCTGTTCGGCGCCTTCACGCGCCTGACCGACTCGGGCCTGGGCTGTCCGGACTGGCCGGGCTGCTACGGCAGCGCCAGCCCGTTCGGCGCGCACGAGCAGATCAGCGCCGCGCAGGCCGAGGCGCCGACCGGGCCGGTCACGCACCAGAAGGCCTGGATCGAGATGGTGCACCGCTACCTGGCCACCGGCGTGGGCGTGCTGATCACGGTCATGGCGATCGCCGCGTGGCTGCTGCGCCGCGAGATCGCGCTGTCGCCGTGGTGGGCCACGGTGACGCTGGCGTGGGTGTGCGTGCAGGGGGCGTTCGGTGCGCTCACCGTGACCTGGAAGCTTTATCCGGCCATCGTGACCGCACACCTGCTGGGCGGGCTGATCCTGCTGGCGCTGCTGGCGGCGCAGGCCCAGGTGTTCCGCGGCCGCCGCCTGCCCCTGGCGGGCGGCGTGCACCTGCTGGCCTGGGTCGTGTTCTTGCTGGTGTGGGTGCAGGTCGCGCTGGGGGGCTGGGTCAGCACGAACTACGCGGTGCTGGCCTGCGGCGGCTTCCCGACCTGCAACGGCAGCTGGTGGCCGGAGATGGACTTCGACCACGGCTACACCCTGCTGCGCGAGCTGGGCGCCGGCAAGGACGGCGGCTACCTGCCGTTCCCGGCCCTGGTCGCGATCCACTACACCCATCGCCTTGCGGCCTACGTGGTGTTCGTCGCGGTCGGCCTGCTGGCCTGGCGGCTGCTGGCCGTGCACGGGCAGGACCGCTCCGCGCGCCGCTTCGCCTGGGCGCTGGCCGGCTGCGCGCTGTGGCAGCTGGGCACGGGCCTGTCCAACGTCGTGCTTGGCTGGCCACTGGTCGCGGCCGTGAGCCACACCGGCGGGGCGGCCGCGCTGGTCGGCGTGCTGACCGCGCTGCTGACGCGCGCGCGGCTGACGCAGGCCGCGCCCGACCGCCTGGCGGCCGCAGCGGCAGGCCCTCGTCTCGCATCCTAGAATCGACAGCTTCCTCCCATGTCCGCCATGCCTGGATCGATCGCCAGCTCCCACACCCTGCCGTCGCGCGTAGCGCAGTTCTACGCGCTGACCAAGCCCCGCGTGGTGCAGCTGATCGTCTTCTGTGCCGTGATCGGCATGTTCCTCGCGGTGCCCGGCCTGCCCGACCCGGCGACGGCGATCGCCGCCACCGTGGGCATCTGGCTGGTGGCCAGTGCCGCGGCGGCCTTCAACTGCCTGGTCGAGCAGCACATCGACGCCAAGATGGCGCGCACCGCCTGGCGCCCGACCGCCAAGGGGCAGCTGACCACGGCCCAGACGCTGCTGTTCTCGGGCGTGCTGTGCGGCGCGGGCATGGCATTGCTGTACGCGCTGGTCAACCCGCTGACGATGTGGCTGACCTTCGGCACCTTCGTCGGCTACGCGGTGATCTACACCGTGGTGCTCAAGCCGCTGACGCCGCAGAACATCGTGATCGGCGGCGCCTCCGGGGCGATGCCGCCGGTGCTGGGCTGGGCCGCGATGCGCGGCGACGTCGGCCCCGAAGCGCTGATCCTGTTCCTGATCATCTTCCTGTGGACGCCGCCGCACTTCTGGGCGCTGGCGCTGTACCGCGCCGAGGACTACCGCAAGTCCGGCCTGCCGATGCTGCCGGTCACCCACGGCTCGGAATTCACCCGCCTGAACGTGCTGCTGTACACGCTGGTGCTGTTCGCCGCGACGCTGCTGCCGTTCATCTACGGCATGAGCGGCTGGCTGTACCTCGCCGCCGCGCTGGTGCTGGGAGGCGCGTTCATCGCCTACGGCTGGCGGCTGTGGCGCGAGTACTCCGACCAGCTCGCGCGGCGCACCTTCCGTTTCTCGATCCTCCACCTGGCGCTGCTGTTCGCCGCGCTGCTGGTGGACCACTACCTGAGGCCCTGGCTGTGATGAAACGACGCGCATTCGTGGTGGCGGCCGCCGGCGCCGTGGCACTGCTGGCCGCGTGCGGCAAGACGGGCACGGATGCGGGCGCGTTCCACGCGATCGACATCACCGGCGCGCAGTACGCGCGGGACTTCCGCCTGCCCGACCCGGACGGGCGCGAGCGCACGCTGTCCGAGTTCAAGGGCAAGCTGGTGGCAGTGTTCTTCGGCTATGCGCAGTGCCCCGACGTGTGCCCGACCTCGCTGCTCGAGCTGGCGCAGGCGCGCCAGCTGCTGGGCGCGGACGGCGAGAAGCTGCAGGGCATCTTCATCACCGTGGACCCGGAGCGCGACACGCCCGAGGTGCTGAAGGCCTACATGGCCAGCTTCGACCCCGGCTTCATCGCGCTGCGCGGCACGCCCGAGCAGACCGCCGAGGTCGCGAAGGAATTCAAGGTGTTCTACGCCAAGGTGCCGGGCAAGACGCCGGACACCTACACCATCGACCACACGGCGGGCATGTACGTGTTCGACACGCAGGGCCGCATCCGGCTGTTCACGCGCCACGGTGCCGGCGCCCAGGCGCTGGCCGAGGACCTGCGTCGCCTGCTGCAGTCCGCGTCCTGAGCGGGACGCGAGTTCCCTCCCTGTCCGCCCCGTCCGGGGTCCGTTGCTCATGTGTTCCAACCGCGTCGTCCTCCGGCCCACCCGTGGGGCCGATCTTGCCCGCATCCGCCAGCTGCAGGACCTGGCCTACGCGCCCGAACTGCCGCCGGACCGCTACAGCGGCCTGCGCAGCCGCCTGAAGGCCGGTGGCGCGGTCTGTGCCGTGGTCGAGGTCGGCGGCTCGGTGGTCGGCCACGTGCAGGCACTGCCCTGGCCGTCCGGCCACGTGCTGCGCCTGGACGAACGGCTGGCCCCGGGCGCGGCGCAGGGCGACAGCCTGTTCGTCTACGAGGTGGTCGTGCACCCGGCCATGCAGGGGCGGGGCCTGGCGCGACGGCTGATGGCCGAGGTCGAACGGCAGGCGCGCCGCCGCGGCGTGTCGCGGCTGGGGCTGGTCGCCTACGGCCAGGCCGCCGGGTACTGGCAGGTGCTCGGCTTCCGGCCGCACCCGCTGCGCGACGACGCGGCGCGCGACGCCCTGGCCAGCTACGGCGGGCAGGGCCAGTACATGCTCAAGGCGCTGGACTGAGCGCGCCCCTGCGTTGATGCAGGGCAAGGGCCGTGCGGGTCGGGCGTGCTGTCATGATGGCTTCCATCTGGCAACCCCTGACAGGAGAACGGCATGCTCAAGGACAAGGTGACCCTGGTGACCGGCGCGGCCACCGGCATCGGCCGCGCGATCGCATTGGCGTATGCCCGCGAAGGGGCGCGCGTGGTGGTCTCGGACGTGGCGCCGCTGGACGAGACCGTCGCGCAGGTGGAAGCCGCCGGCGGCACGGTGCTGGCCGTCCCGGCCGACGTCAGCCGCGCCGAGGACTGCGAGCGGCTGGTCGCCGCGACGGTGCAGCGCTTCGGGCGGCTGGATGCCGCCTGCAACAACGCCGGCATCGGGGGCGCTTCGGCGCCGACGGCCGACTACCCGCTCGAGGCCTGGCAGCAGGTCATCGGCGTCAACCTCAGCGGGGTGTTCCACTGCATGAAGTACCAGATTCCCGCGATGCTGGCGCACGGCGGCGGGTCCATCGTCAACATGGCCTCGATCCTGGGCCAGGTGGGCTTTGCCAACGCCCCGGCGTACACCGCGGCCAAGCACGGCGTGGTGGGCCTGACGCGCGCGGCGGCGCTGGAGTACGCCACCCAGGGGGTGCGCGTCAACGCGGTCGGCCCGGCCTTCATCCACACGCCGATGATCGCCGCGCTGGAGGCCGATCCGGCCACGCACCAGGCGCTGCTCGGCATGCACCCGCTCGGGCGGCTGGGCCGGCCGGAGGAAGTGGCCGAGCTGGTCGTGTGGCTCAGCTCGGACCGCGCCTCCTTCGTGACCGGTGCCTACTACCCGGTCGATGGCGGCTTCCTGGCCCGCTGAGGCACTCCCTCCACAAAAGCGAAGCGGCCCCGGCGGGGGCCGCTTGCGGGGCTCGCGGGCCGGAGAACCTCAGGCGTACTCGGCCAGCGCCTTGCGCATCTTCTTCATCGCCGCGGCCTCGATCTGGCGGATCCGCTCGGCGCTGACGCCATAGTCGGCGGCCAGTTCGTGCAGCGTCTTGCCGCCCGAGCCGTCGTCGTTGACCTTCAGCCAGCGCTCCTCGACGATGCGGCGGCTGCGTGGGTCCAGCACTTCCAGCGCGCGGGCCACGCCGTCGGTGGCCAGCTCGTCGCGGCGCTGGGCCTCGAGCAGGCGGGTCGGCTCCTGGCTTTCGTCGGCCAGGTAGGCGATCGGCGCGTAGCTTTCCTCGCCGTCCTCGACCGTCGGCTCCAGCGCGACGTCGCCGCCGGCCAGGCGCGTCTCCATCTCGATGACTTCCTCGCGCTTGACGTTCAGCTCGCGGGCGACGGTGTCGATCTCCCGGTCGGTCAGCGTCGAGCGGTGGGTGTCCGCGTCGGCCGCGTCATCCTTGAGGTGCTGCTTCATCGAGCGCAGGTTGAAGAACAGCTTGCGCTGGGCCTTGGTGGTGGCCACCTTGACCATGCGCCAGTTCTTCAGGATGTACTCGTGGATCTCGGCCTTGATCCAGTGCAGCGCGTAGCTCACCAGGCGCACGCCCTGGGCCGGGTCGAAGCGCTTGACCGCCTTCATCAGGCCGATGTTGCCTTCCTGGATCAGGTCACCGTGCGGCAGGCCGTAGCCCAGGTACTGGCGCGAGACCGAGACCACCAGGCGCAGGTGCGACATGACCAGCTTGCGCGCCGCTTCCAGGTCGTTCTGCTCCCGATACTGGCGCGCGTAGCGGGTCTCTTCCTCCTGCGTCAGGATGGGCAGGCGGTTGACGGCCGCGATGTAGGCGTCCAGGTTGCCCAGCGAGGGCACCAGGCTCCAAGGGTCGCGAACAGCGAGCGCAGTGGACGGTGTCATGTTCATGCTGCTATCGACCTCCTGAACCTTGGTTGGTTCCGTCAATATTAGCACTCGCATCCGGTGAGTGCTAAAACCTGCCACGGATCCTGCCGAGGATCAAGTTCCGGCCGGGAAAGACCTCACATGGGTACCGTTCGGGCCGGAAAATGTAAGCATTTGCTTTCATCTTTCCGGCAGATTCCAGGCGTGCCGCCTCAGCGCGACATGCCCCAGCGGCGCACGGTCACGCGCGCCAGTCCGTCGAACACCAGCCGCTCGACCAGCAGGCCGATCAGGATCACCGTGGCCAGCCCGGCGAACACCCGGTCGGTGTAGAGCTCGTTGCGGTTCTGGAAGATGTACCAGCCGAGCCCCCCGCGCCCGGACGAGGCGCCGAAGAACAGCTCGGCGGCGATCAGCGTGCGCCAGGCGAAGGCCCAGCCGATGCGCAGCCCGGACAGGATCGACGGCAGCGCCGAGGGCACCAGGATGTGGGTGACGTAGGACACCCCGCGCAGCCCGTAGTTCCGTCCGGTCATGCGCAGCGTCTCGGGCACCGACTGGAAGCCGGAATGGGCCGCCAGCGCCAGCGGCCACAGCACCGAGTGCACCAGCACGAACAGCAGGCTGACGTTGCCCAGGCCGAACCACAGCAGCGCCAGCGGCAGCAGCGCGATGGCCGGCAGCGGGTTGAACATCGCGGTCAGCGTGGCCAGCAAATCGCGCCCGATGCGCGTCGAGACCGCCAGCGCGGTCAGCACGAAGGCGCCGGCCACGCCGAGCGCGTAGCCCTGCACCAGCAGGCCGAGCGAGATCGCGGCGCGCTGGGTCAGCTCGCCGCTGGCGATGTCGTCGACGAAGGCGCGGGCGGCCTGGCTGAAGCTGGGCAGCAGCAGGTCGTTGGCGGTCCAGCGGGCGACGGCTTCCCACAGCGCGGCCAGTGCCAGCACGATCAGGCCCTGGCGCAGCAGGTCGTGCTGCCAGGCGCGTTGCCACCAGGGCAGCGGCTGCTCGACGGCCACGTCGATGCGGGTCTCGACCTCGCGGGTGTACTCGGGGCGGACGGGAGGGGTGAGGGTACTGCTCATGGCGGGGTCCGGGTGGGCGGGCGCTCAGGCCCGCAGCGCCAGCGGCGCGGCGTCGGGGGAGGCCGGCGCGGCGGCCGGCACCTCGAACAACAGGTCGTGGATGCGCTGGGCCTGGGCCTGGAACGCGGGGGTGCCCGCGACCCCGGCTCCCGGGGAGTTCAGCTCGGCGCGCACGCGGCCCGGGTGCGGCGACAGCACCAGGATGCGGTTGCCGACCACCAGCGCCTCCTCGATGGAGTGCGTGACGAACAGCAGCGTGAAGCGCACCTGCTCCCACAGCGCGAGCAGCTCTTCCTGCATGCGGCGCCGGGTCAGCGCGTCGAGCGCGGCGAACGGCTCGTCCATCAGCAGCACCTTGGGCTGCATCGCCAGCGCACGCGCGATCGCCACGCGCTGCTTCATCCCGCCGGACAGCTCGTGCGGGTAGGCGCCGGCGAAGTCCGCCAGCCCGACCTTGGCGAGCACGTCCATCGCCAGGTCGCGCGCCTCGGCCTTGCCCAGCCGGCGCGCGGTGCGCAGCGGGAACATCACGTTGGCCAGCACCGTCTTCCACGGCGGCAGCTGGTCGAACTCCTGGAACACGACGATGCGGTCCGGGCCCGGGCCCTCGACGCGCCGGCCGTCGAGGCGGATCTCGCCTTCGCGTGGCGGCACGAAGCCGGCCACGGCCTTGAGCAGCGAGCTCTTGCCGCAGCCCGAGGCGCCCAGCAGCACGAAGCGGTCGGCGCGGTGCACGTCGAAGCTGACCCGGTGGGTGGCGCGCACGCGGCGGGTCGCGGTCGCGTACTCGAGGCTGACGCCGTCGACCTGCAGCAGCGGGGCGGACAGGGCGGGTTCGGCGCCGCGCAGCACGGAAACGTTGGCCATCTCAGCTGCCTGCCGCGTTGTGCGGGTCGTCGAAGAAGTACTCGCGCGCCGAGGCCGGGCGGTGCTTGATCGCGCCGACGCGGTGCATGAACTCGGCCAGCGCGTAGGTGTTCTGCGGCGTCAGCGTGAACTCGACCTCGGGGCTGCGGATGATCTGCAGCAGCAGCTTGCGGTCGATGCCCGACTTGTTGACGCGCAGGAAGATGTCCGCCGCCTGCTCGGGATCGGCCTTGATCAGCCGGGCCGCCTCGGCCAGCGCGTCGACGAAGGCCTTGTAGGTCTTGGGGTTCTCCTGGCGGAAGCGCTCGGTGGCGTAGAGCGCGGTGGCCGAGGACGGGCCGCCCAGCATGTCATAGCTCTTGAGCACGACGCGCGCGTTCGGGTTGGCCGCAAGCTCCTGTTCCTGGAACGGCGGGCTGGCGAAATGGGTCGTCACCTCGGTGCCGCCCTTGATGATCGCCGCGGCGGCTTCGGGATGGGGCAGGGCGACCTGCAGCTTGTCGAGCTTGTTGTACTGGTCGTAGCCGAAGGCCTTGGCCGAAGCCAGCTGCAGGATGCGCGACTGCACCGAGACGCCCACCGCCGGCGTGGCGATGCGGTCCTTGTCGGTGAAGTCGGCGATCGTCCTGACCGCCGGGTTGTTGGTGACCAGGTAGTACGGGAAGTTGCCCAGCGCGGCGATGCCCTTGACGTTCTGGCGGCCGCGGGTGCGGTCCCACAGCGTCAGCAGCGGGCCGATGCCCGCGCCGGCGACGTCGATCGAGCCGGACAGCAGCGCCTCGTTGATCGCGGCGCCGCCGGAGAGCTTGACGAACTCGACCTGGATGTCGATGCCCTGGGCCTTGCCGTGCTTCTCGATGAGCTTCTGGTCCTGCGCGACGTTGAGCAGCAGGTAGACCACGCCGTACTGTTCGGCGATGCGCAGGCGCCCCTCGGCATGGGCGGGGGCGGCGAGTCCCAGCGCGCCGCTGGCGGCCAGGACGAGGGAGAGGAAGCGTCGGCGAGCCGAGCTGCGGATGACTGGCATGTGATGACCCCGTGATCTTGTGTGGGTGGTGTGTGGCAGAAGGTGTCGCGCGGCTCAGAACGGCGCGTCGCCTTCGATCGTCGTGCGGTACAGGCGGCGGCGCAGGTGCGCCGGGCAGCCGGTGGCCAGGTGCACCACCGAGCGGTTGTCCCAGAACACCATGTCGTGCGGCTGCCAGACATGGCGGTAGACGAAGCGCTCCTGCGTGCTGTGCTCGAACAGGCGCTGCAGCAGGTCGCGGCTCTCGTCCTCGGGCCAGCCGACGATGCGGGTCGTGAAGTGCTCGCTGACGAACAGCGCCTTGCGGCCGGTTTCCGGGTGGGTGCGCACCACCGGGTGCACGACCGGGCGCACCTGCTCGATCTGCTCCTGGCTGAGCGGCGGGCGCCACGGGCTGCGCGCGCGCAGCTCCTCGTATTTCTTCAGGTAGGAGTGCTCGGCCTTCAGGCCGGCGATGGCGCGCTTGAGCTCGTCCGGCAGCGCGTCATAGGCCTGGTGCTGGTCGGCGAACAGCGTGTCGCCGCCTTCGGCCGGCAGCTCCTGCGCATGCAGCAGCGAACCGAGGCTGGGCTTTTCCTTGTAGGAGATGTCCGAGTGCCAGTAGTGGCCGGCATCGCCCAGGCCGATCGGTTTGCCGTTTTCGATGACGTTGGAGATCACCAGCACTTCCGGGTGGCCGGGCAGCTGGAACTGGTGCAGCACGTGGATCTGCAGCGGGCCGAAGCGGCGGCTGAAGTCCACCTGCTGCTGCGGCGTGATGTGCATGTCGCGGAACACCAGCACGTGGTGCTCCAGGTGGGCGCGGTGGATGGCGCGGAAGGTCTCCTCCGGCAGCGGCTGGCCGAGGTCCAGGCCGAGGACCTCGGCGCCGAACGGCGCGTCCAGGCGGCGGATCTCGACACCGGAGCGGGACGAGGGGCGGGCTTGCGCGGCGGGCGTGGGCTCAAAAACAGCGGACATCTGACTACCCTGTTGGATTCGGTGCAGCCACTCTAGGGAGCTTGCCGGCGCGCCGGAACGAAGGGTTTCGCATACGCATGCTCGGTCTTCGCATTTGCAAGGCCCCACGAGGGTTTGCTGGGAATCCAGCACGGTGGCGGCGCGGGTGTCGGGTTGCCAGCAGGCGTTGCGCGGGACCCACCAGCAGGCCGCGCCGAGACCGCCTGCGACGCTGGCACGGGGACTGCATGAGGCGGGGCATCGGCCGGCGCGGCCCCTGTGGCGCGCCGGCCGTCGCGTTTCACTCCGGAGCCTCGAGCCATGACCACTCCCAAGATCGTCGCGGTGTCCGGCGGACTGCAGCGTCCGTCCAAGACCCTTGCGCTGACCGAAACCATCGTCGCGCGCCTGGTGCAGGCCAGCGGCGCGCAGTCGCAGGTGCTGAGCCTGTCCGAGCTGTGGCCGCACCTGGGCGCCGCGCTGTACCGCCAGGAACTGCCCGAGGTGGCCCGGCAGGCGCTGGACGCGATCGAGGCGGCCGATTTCCTGGTCGTCGCCAGCCCCGTGTTCCGTGCCACCTACACCGGGCTGTTCAAGCACCTGTTCGACTTCGTCGGCCAGCACGCGCTGGTCGAGAAGCCGGTGCTGCTGGCCGCCACCGGGGGCAGCGAGCGCCATGCGCTGGTGATCGACCACCAGCTGCGCCCGCTGTTCAGCTTCTTCCAGGCGCGCACGCTGCCGATCGGCGTCTACGGCACCGACCGCGACTTCAGCAACTACCAGGTGAGCGACGGGGCGCTGTCGGCGCGCATCGACCTGGCGGTCGAGCGGGCCCTGCCGTACCTCGCCTCCCGTCCCGTGGCCGTGCGCCAGGCCGAGCCGGTCGCGCTGGCGGCCTGAGCGATGGCCACGCTGCACGAGACGAGGCCCTCCCGCGGGGGCGGGACGGTCATCGCGGCCGGTGGCCCGGGGCGGTCTACCATGCCGGCATCTTGTTCCATGGAGCCCGGACGATGACCGCCAGTACGCCACGACCCTCGCCCCTGCTCGAGGCCGCACGCGCGGCGATCCGCCTGCGCTACGGCGAGCAGCCGTGTGCCGGGCGGGCCGCGCAGTCGGTGGACGCGGGCAACGTCGCGTCCTGGAACCCGGTGCTGGACACGCTGCTGGCGCACCGCTCGGTGCGCGCGTTCCGGCCCGATCCGTTGCCGCCGCACCTGCTGCCGTGGCTGGTCGCTGCGGCGCAGTCGGCGCCGAGCTCGTCCAACCTGCAGACCTGGAGCGTGGTGGTGGTCGAGGACGCCGGGCGGCGCCAGCGCCTGGCCGCGCTGGTCGGGAACCAGCGCCACGTGGAGGAAGCGCCCCTGCTGCTGGTGTGGCTGGTGGACCTGTCCCGGCTGCAGCGCGTGGCCGAGGCGGCCGGGCGCACGATCGAGGGGCCGCAGTACCTCGACACCTTCCTGATGGGCGCGATCGACGCGGCACTGGCGGCGCAGAACGCGCTGGTCGGTGCCGAGTCGCTCGGGCTCGGCTCGGTCTACATCGGCGCGATGCGCAACCGGCCCGAGGAGGTCGCGGCCGAGCTGGGGCTGCCGCCGCAGGTGCACGCGGTGTTCGGCCACTGCATCGGCTGGCCGGACGAGGCCCGGCCGGCGTACGTCAAGCCGCGGCTCGCGCCCGAGGCGGTGCTGTCGCGCGAGCGCTACCAGCCCGCGCCGCCCGAGGCGATCGCCGAGTACGACCAGGCGCTGCAGGCCTACTTCGCCGCGCAGGGGATCGCGCATCCGGCCTGGAGCACGCAGGTGCTCGACCGCCTGCGCGACCCGGCCGCGCTCAAGGGGCGCCACCGCCTGGTCGAGGCGCTGCACGGCCAGGGGTTCGAACTGCGCTGAGCCCCGGGGCCGGCCGCCGGTGGCGCGTTTCGCGCACCGAGGAGGCGGCGCAGGCCAGGTGGGCCGGGCGGCAGTGCCGCGGGCCGTTCCGTACCGCCTGCGAGGGCCGTACGCGGCGTCAGCGCAGCGAGTCGCCGCGCCGGTACTCGGCGGTGAGCTCGTCGAAGCTGGCCTTGACCTGCGGGTCCAGCGCCAGCTGCACGGCCGCGAGGCTCGCGTCGAGCTGCTCGGCGCGGCTGGCGCCGATGATGGGGGCCGTCACCACCGGGTTGGCGAGCACCCAGGCCACCGCCGCGGTGGTCAGCGACAGTCCGGCCTCCTGCGCCACGGCCTGCAGCTGCTGCACGGTGGCGAACTTGCGCGCTTCCCAGTAGCGCTCCTGGTAGCGCTCCGCGGCGGTGCCGAGCGTGAAGCGGGTGCCTTCGGTCGGACCGGTGTCGAGGCGGTGCTTGCCGGTCAGCAGGCCGCCGGCCAGCGGGTTGTAGGGGATCACGCCCAGGCCTTCCTCCTGCGCCAGCGGCAGCAGCTCGCGCTCGATCTCGCGGTACAGCAGGTTGTAGCGCGGCTGCACCGAGACGATGGGCGCCAGCCGCAGCAGCTCGGTGCGGCCGATCGCGCGCGCCAGCCGCCAGGCGAGGAAGTTGGAAACCCCGACGTAGCGCGCCCGGCCGCTGCGCACGATGGTGTCGAGCGCCTGCAGCGTCTCGTCCAGCGGCGTGTGCGGGTCGTCGAAGTGCAGCTGGTACAGGTCCACGTAGTCGGTGCCGAGCCGGCGCAGCGAGGCGTCGATCGCGTCGAGCAGGTGCTTGCGCGACGCGCCCTGGTCCCAGGGGGCGGGGCCGGTGGCGCCGACCGCCTTGGTCGCGACGATGTAGCGTTGGCGCTGGCCCTGCAGCCAGCGGCCGAGGATCTCCTCGGTGCGGCCGACGGTGGCCAGCGTGCCGCCCAGCGGGTAGACGTCGGCCGTGTCGATGAAGTCGATGCCGGCATCCGCGGCGCGGTCGAGGATGGCGCGCGCGCCATCCTCGTCGGTCTGCAGGCCGAAGGTCATGGTGCCGAGCGCCAGGCGCGAGACGGTCAGGCCGGTGCGGCCGAGTCGGGTGGTGGGCAGGGTCATGGCAGCGTGTGCGGACGGAAATGCGCGCCAGTGTAGGGAGCGCCGGTGCGCGCGTGCAGAGGGGTTACGCGAGGATCGCGCCGGCGGCCGCACCCGCCGGCAGGCGTTCAGTGGCTGAGCGCCGGCTGCTTGCGCGGCTCGGCCGTGGCCAGGCCGTAGGGTGTCCGGGGCCTCGGGGCATTCAGCAGGCCGTGGCGCTTGAGCAGCGTGCGCAGCGTGTTGCGCGTGATGCCGAGCAGCCGCGCGGTCTGCACCTGGTTGTCGCGGCACAGCCGGAAGGCGCGGCGCACGATGGCGGCTTCCAGTTCCTGGAACAGTGCCGGCGGGGGCGCGGCCAGCAGGGCGTCGAGTGCGGCGACGAACGGCGCCAGCGCCGCCGGTTCTTCCGTCTCGGCATCGGCAGCCGGGTGCGATGCTGCCGTCGCGTGGGTGGCGTCGGCCAGCGGCGAGCGCACCGGCGCGAAGCGGAAGTCCGCGGCGCGCAGCACGCCGTGGCGGCACACGATCAGCGCATAGTGGATGACGTTCTCCAGCTCGCGGATGTTGCCCGGCCAGCCGTAGGCCAGCAGCGCCGCCTCGGCGTCCGGCGCGAGCGTGACGGCCTCCAGGCCCAGCTTGTGGCGGTACAGGTCGATGAAGTGGCGCGCCAGCGGCAGGATGTCGCCCGGGCGTTCGCGCAGCGGCGGCAGCTCGATGGTGGCCACGCTCAGGCGGTAGTAGAGGTCGGCGCGGAAGCGCTGGGCCTCGACCGCAGCCTGCAGGTCCACGTTGGTCGCGGCGACCAGCCGCACGTCCAGCGGGATCGGGCGGCGCGAGCCGAGCCGCACCACCTGGCGCTCCTGCAGCACGCGCAGCAGCTTGACCTGCAGGGCCAGCGGCAGGTCGCCGATCTCGTCGAGGAACAGCGTGCCGCCGTTGGCGGCCTCGAACCAGCCGGCGCGCGCGCCCGAGGCGCCGGTGAACGCGCCCGATTCGTGGCCGAACAGTTCCGCATCGATCAGGCTCTCGCTGAACGCGCCGCAGTTGACCGCGACGAACGGGCCGCTGCGGCCGCTTTGCGCATGGATGTGGCGCGCGATCAGTTCCTTGCCGGTGCCGGTCTCGCCGACCACCAGCACGGTCGCTTCGCTGCGCGCGACGCGTTCGACATGCCGGAGCAGGGCGACCGAGCGGGGATCGTGAAACAGCAGGGCCTTGGCGCGGATCGACAGCGCCATGGCGCCGGGGTCGGGAAACGTCAGCAGGTGGTTCACGGGCAGGGTCCGGTCGATGCGGCGATGGCAAGGGCCCAACCATAGAGGGCGCGGCGGCGGCCGCCAACGCATCATTTCGCGCTTGGATATGCGCGCAGCGCATGGCATGCGGCGGCCGGGGGCGGCATCCGAGCGGCCTGCAGGGTGACTTCCGCCCCGGGCGTCCGGGCTCATATACTGTATAAACATACAGTCATTGCCATGTCTTCCACCCTTGCCCTGGCGCCGGCCGAGCCGGCGTCGTCGTCTTTGTCGCTGCCTGCGGACGTCGAGGCCCTGGCCGAGCGCGGCCGGCTCTGGCGCGGCCACCAGCTGGGCGGCGCCGGGGCCCGGGTGCTGCCGACCGGGCATCCCGTGCTGGACCGCGAGCTGCCCGGCGGCGGCTGGCCCTGCCAGGCCCTGACCGAGCTGCTACTGCCGCCCGGCGCCGGCTGCGAATGGCGGCTGCTGGGGCCGGCGCTGCGCGCGCTGGCCGCCGAGGGCGGGGCCTGCGTGCTGGTCGGCGCCCCCGCCGGCCTGATGCCGCATGCGGCCGGCCTCGCGCTGGCCGGGCTGGACCCGGCGCGGCTGGTGTGGGTGGCGCCAGGGACGCCGGAGCAGGCCTTGTGGGCCGCCGAACAGGCACTGCATTGCCGCGACACGGCGGCGGTGCTGCTGTGGCTGCCGCAGGCGCGCGTGGCGGCCTTGCGGCGCCTGCAGGCCCATGCCCAGCAGGCCGATCTGCCGCTGTTCGCGTTGCGGCCGCAGCAGGCCGCACAGGACTCCTCGCCGGCGCCGCTGCGCCTGGCCGTGGCCCCGGGGGCATGGCCCTGGAGCCTGCAGGTGCGGGTGCTCAAGCGCCGCGGTCCGGCGCACGAGGGGGTGCTGGAGCTGCCGGCGCTGCCGCCGCGCCTGGCCGGCGTGCTGGCGGCCCGGCTGCGCAGCCTGGCCGCGCCGCCGGCGGCTCCGGCCCCGTCCGCGCCTAACCAGGAGGCCCGCGATGCCGTACTGGCTGGCCCTGATCGCACCGCCCTGTCCGTCGTCGCCTGAGCCCGGCCGGGCCGCGGCCGGCGCCGTGCCGGCGCACGACCTGGCGCAGCAGCAGGCGATCGGCTGCTGGGCGCTGCAGTACACGCCGCGCGTGACGCTGCTCGACGAGGCGGTGCTGATGGACGTGCAGGCCAGCCTGCGGCTGTTCGGCGGCGCGCGCGCGCTGTGCCGGCGCGTCGCGCAGGAAGCGCCGGCGCTGGGCTGCGTCGCGCTGGCGCGCGCGCCGACCGCGCGGGCGGCGCTGGCCCTGGCCCGCAGCGGGTCGCCCGCGCCCGCACTGGCGCGCGCCGGCTGGCGGGCCCGGCTCGACGCCGCGCCGCTGGCTGCCTTGACCGCCGCAGCCGAACACCTGCCGTTGCTCGAACGCCTGGGCTGCCGCACGCTGGGCGAGGTGCGGGCGCTGCCGCGCGCGGGGCTGGCGCGCCGCTGCGGCGCGGCGCTGCTGGAGGCGCTGGACCAGGCCTATGGCGAGCGGCCCGAGAGCTTCGAGTGGCTGTGCTGCCCGGAGACCTTCGAGGCCTGGCTGGAGCTGCCCGGGCGGGTCGAGTCGGCCCCGGCGCTGATGTTCGGCGCGCGCCGACTGCTGCTGCAGATGTGCGGCTGGCTGGCCGCGCGCCATGCCGGCGTGCGGCGCTTCGTGCTGTGCTGGCGGCACGACTTCCACCGCAGCGGGGTCGACGATGCCGGCGAGCTGGAGGTGCGCCTGGGCGAGCCGACCCGCGAGCCGGAGCACCTGGCACGGCTGCTCGGCGAGCTGCTGGCGCACGTGACGCTGCCGGGGCCGGTCGGCGAGCTGGGGCTGCGCGCCGACGCCCCCGAGCCCTTGCAGCCCGCCGGCCCGGCGCTGCCGCTGACCGCCGGCCGCCAGGTGCGCGAGGGCGAGACGCTCGCCCAGCTGCTGGAACGCCTGTCGGCCCGCCTCGGCGCGGAGCGGGTGCGCCGCCCGGTGCTGTGCTCCGACCACCGCCCCGAGGCCATGCAGCGCTGGGTGCCGGCCGCGGTCGCCGGGGCGGCGGCCGGGTCCGTGGCTGCATTGCCCGCGGGACTGCCGCAGCCCGGCTGGTTGCTGCCGCAGCCGCAGCCGCTGGCCACGCGCCAGAACCGGCCGCAACACCACGGCCCCTTGCAGCTGCTGGCCGGCCCGCACCGGGTGGAGGCCGGCTGGTGGGCGGTGACGCCGGGCGAGCCGGGCCGGGCCGGGCGCGACTACTTCGTCGCCTGGAACGAGCGCGCCGGGCTGCTGTGGATCTACCGCGAGCGGGTGCCGGCCGGCACGGCGGCGGGCTGGTTCCTGCACGGCGTGTTCGGCTGAGGGGAGGGGCGATGGAGGCCCTGCTGCCGGCCTACGCCGAGCTGCACTGCGTGTCGAACTTCAGCTTCCAGCGCGGGGCCTCGCACCCGGGCGAGCTGGTGCGGCGCGCGCATGAGCTGGGCTATGTGGCGCTGGCGATCACCGACGAATGTTCGCTCGCCGGCGTGGTGCGCGCCTACCAGGCCTGGCTGGAGCTGCGCGAGGACGCCAAGCTTCAGGGCAGGGCCGGGCCGGCCCTGAAGCTGATCGTCGGCAGCGAGTTCCGCGTCGAGGCCGACACGCCGTTTCGCCTGGTCGTGCTGGCGCGCAACCGCGAGGGTTACGGCAACCTGAGCGAGTTCATCACGCGCCTGCGCCGCAGCAGCGCCAAGGGCAGCTACCGCCTCGCCTGGCCGCAGGTGGTGCCGGCGTCCCTGCACGACTGCTTCGTGCTGCTGGTGCCGGATCGCTCAGCCTCGTTCGACGCCGTGTACGCGCAGGCGCAGTGGCTGCGGCGCGCCTTCGGCGACCGGGGCCGCCTTGCGGTCGAGCTGCTGCGCGAGCTGGACGACCACGCCTGGCTGCACCGGCTGCGCGAGGTCGCGCGGCTGACCGGCGTGCCGCTGGTGGCCGCCGGCGACGTGCACATGCACGTGCGCTCGCGCAAGCCCTTGCAGGACGTGCTGACCGCGATCCGCCTCGGCCGCCCGGTGCGTGACTGCGGCACCGCCCTGCAGCCCAGCGCCGAGCGGCACCTGCGCTCGCGGCTGCGCCTGGCGCAGGTCTACCCGCCCGAGCTGCTGCAGGCCAGCGTCGAGCTGGCGGCGCAATGCACCTTCAGCCTCGGCGAGCTGGCCTACGAGTACCCCGAGGAGGTGGTGCCGCCGGGCGAGACCGCCGCCAGCTACCTGCGCCGCAGGACCTACGAGGGCGCGCGCGAGCGCTTCCCGCAGGGGCTGCCGCCGAAGGTGCACGAGCTGATCGAGCGCGAGCTCGCGCTGATCGGCGAGCTGAAGTACGAGAAGTACTTCCTCACCGTCTACGACATCGTGCGCTTTGCCCGCAGCCAGGGCATCCTTTGCCAGGGGCGTGGCTCGGCGGCCAACTCGGCGGTGTGCTACTGCCTGGGCATCACCGAGATCGACCCGGCGCGCATCGAGACGCTGTTCGAGCGCTTCATCAGCAAGGAGCGCAACGAGCCGCCGGACATCGACGTCGACTTCGAGCACCAGCGCCGCGAGGAGGTGATCCAGCACCTCTACCGGAAGTACGGCCGCGACCGCACCGCGCTGGCCGCCACCGTCATCACCTACCGCTCGCGCAGCGCGATCCGCGACGTCGGCAAGGCGCTGGGCTTCGACGAGGTGCACATCGACGCGCTGGCCAGGAGCTATCACGGCTGGGACCACCTGGACGTGATGGGCGAGCGCCTGGCCGAACTGGGGCTGGACCTGGACGAGCCGCGCGTGCAGCAGTGGATCGCGCTGACGCTGCAGCTGCGCGGCTTCCCGCGCCACCTGAGCCAGCACACCGGCGGCTTCGTGATCGCCAAGGGACCTCTCAGCCGCATCGTGCCGATCGAGAACGCCACGATGCCGGACCGCACCGTGATCGAGTGGGACAAGGACGACCTCGACACGCTGCGGCTGATGAAGGTCGACGTGCTGGCGCTGGGCATGCTGAGCGCGATCCGGCGCACGCTGGACTTCATCTCGCAGCGCCGCGGCCGGCGCTTCCGCCTGCAGGACATCCCGGACGACGACGGCCCCACCTTCGAGATGATCGGCCGCGCCGACACCATCGGCGTGTTCCAGGTCGAAAGCCGCGCGCAGCAGAGCATGCTGCCGCGCCTGAAGCCTCGCAACTTCTACGACCTGGTGGTGCAGGTGGCCATCGTGCGGCCGGGGCCCATCCAGGGCGGCATGGTGCACCCCTACCTGAAGCAGCGCGAGCTGGCCGCCGAGCGCCGCCGCCAGGGCCTGCCGCCGCTGGAGATCGAGGATCCGCGCCTGCGCCAGGCGCTGGGCCGCACGCTGGGCGTGCCGATCTTCCAGGAGCAGGTGATGCAGCTGTGCATCCTGTGTGCCGACTTCACGCCCGGCGACGCCGACCGGCTGCGCCGCGCGATGGCGGCGTGGAAGCGCCACGGCGACGTCACGCCGTTCCGGCAGCGCATCGTCGAGGGCATGACGCGCAACGGCTACGCGGCCGAGTTCGCCGAGGCGCTGTTCCGACAGATCGAGGGCTTCGGCGAGTACGGCTTCCCGGAAAGCCACGCCGCCTCGTTCGCGCTGCTGGCCTATGCCAGCAGCTGGATGAAGTGCCACGAGCCGGCGGCCTTCCTGGCCGGGTTGCTGAACGCGCAGCCGATGGGGTTCTATTCGCCCAGCCAGCTGGTGCAGGACGCGCGCCGCCACGGCGTCGAGGTGCGTCCGGTGGACGTGCAGTACAGCGCGGTCGAGGCGGCACTGGAAGACCTGGACGCCACCCCGCCCGGGCGGCAGCCGCCGGTGCGGCTCGGGCTGCAGATGATCCAGGGCCTGGGCCGGCCGGCGGCCGAGCGCATCGTGCAGGCCCGCCGCGACGGCCCCTTCGCCGACGTGCAGGACCTGGCCCGGCGCGCCGCGCTCGATGCGTCCGACCTCAGGCGCCTGGCCGGCGCCGACGCGCTGCGCAGCCTGGCCGGGCACCGGCGCCAGCAGGTCTGGCAGGCCGCGGCCTGGCAGCCGGCGCCGCCGCTGCTCGGCGAGGCGCCGGTGGCCGAACCGCAGCTGGAGCTGCTGCCCGCACCGGAAGGCGAGGAGGTGCTGTTCGACTACAGCGCGCTGAAGCTGACGCTGCGCAGCCACCCGCTGCAGCTGCTGCGCCCGCTGCTGGCGCGGCGCCGGCTGATGACCTTGGCCGCGCTGCACGCGCTGCCCGACGGCCGGCTGGCGCGCGCCTGCGGCATCGTCACGATGCGCCAGCAGCCCGGCACCGCCCAGGGCACCATCTTCGTCTCGCTGGAGGACGAGACCGGCGCGGTCAACGTGATCGTCTGGCCGCGCGTGCGCGACCGGCAGCGCCGCGTGCTGCTGGAGTCGCGCCTGCTGGCGGTGTACGGCCGCTGGCAGCGCCAGGACGGCGTGTGCCACCTGGTCGCCGACCGCCTGGAGAACCTCACCCCGCTGCTCGGCCGGCTGGGCACGCGCAGCCGGGACTTCCGCTGACGGCGGGGCGCGTCAGGGCGTGGTCCACGGGTCGTAGGTGCCCACGCTCCACAGCCGGCCTTCCAGGTCCCGGCAGGTGAAGCCGCGACCGCCGTAGGGCTCGTCCCGCAGGGGGATGACGATCTGCGCGCCGGCCGCCTGCGCGCGGGCATGGACCGCGTCGGCATCCTGCACGATCAGGTAGGGGCTTTGCGTCTCCACGCCGCCCACCTGGTCCGGCAGGTTGACCAGGTCGCCGTATTCCGACTCGTGGTCGGCCGAGGCGACCATCACCATGCCGTTGCCGAAGGCGAGCTGCGCATGGGCGATGCCCCCGTGGTCGTCCGGCACCACGAGATGCCGCTCGAAGCCGAACACCAGGCACAGCCAGTCGATCGCGGCCGGGGCGTCGCGGTAGCGCAGGCAGGGGATGGCGGTACAGCGGGTGTCCTTGGCGGTCGGGTGCATGCGTGTCCTCCCGGGCGAAGCAGTCCTGCCAGCTTGGGGCCGTTTGCACCGCACGCAAAGCGCGGCCGCCGATGCCCCCGTTGCGGTGGTGGGAGAATCGCGCTTCATGACGACCCCCCAGACGCTCACCCTGACCCGCCCGGACGACTGGCACCTGCACGTGCGCGACGGCGCCGCGATGCAGTCCGTCGTGCCCGACAGCGCCCGGCAGTTCGGCCGCGCGATCATCATGCCCAACCTGCGCCCGCCGGTGACCACCACCGCGCTGGCCCTGGCCTACCGCGACCGCATCCGTGCCGCCGTGCCGGCCGGCCTGGACTTCGAGCCGCTGATGACGCTGTACCTGACCGACAACCTGCCGCCCGACGAGATCGCGCGCGCGAAGGAGGCAGGGGTGGTCGCGGCCAAGCTCTACCCGGCCGGTGCCACCACCAACAGCGACGCCGGCGTCACCGACCTCCGCAAGATCCACGCGACGCTGGAGGCGATGCAGGCGCACGGCCTGTTGCTGCTGGTGCACGGCGAGGTCACCGACCCGCAGGTCGACGTGTTCGACCGAGAGAAGGCCTTCATCGACACCCGGCTGATCCCGCTGCGGCGCGACTTCCCCGAGCTGAAGATCGTCTTCGAGCACATCACGACGAAGGAGGCGGCGCAGTACGTCGCCGAGGCCGACGAGCGGCTGGGCGCGACCATCACCGCGCACCACCTGCTGTACAACCGCAACGCCATCTTCACCGGCGGCATCCGCCCGCACTACTACTGCCTGCCGGTGCTCAAGCGCGAGGAACACCGCCAGGCGCTGGTCGCCGCGGCCACCTCGGGCAGCCCGAAGTTCTTCCTCGGCACCGACAGCGCGCCGCACCCGGCGCACCTGAAGGAGCACGCCAGCGGCTGCGCCGGCTGCTACACCGCGCATGCGGCGATCGAGCTCTACGCCGAGGCCTTCGAGGCGGCCGGCGCCCTCGACCGCCTGGAAGGCTTCGCCAGCTTCCACGGGGCCGACTTCTACGGCCTGCCGCGCAACACGGGCACCATCACGCTGCGCCGCGAGGCCTGGACGCCGCCCGAGAGCGTGCCGTTCGGCGACGCGCAGCTCAAGCCCCTGCGCGGTGGCGAAACACTGACATGGAGGCTCGCATGAATGGTCCGCGCCGTCGCGTGATGCTGCTGGTCGATGCCGACAACGTCTCGGTGGACGTCGTCCAGCAGGCCGTCGACCTGGTGATGCAGCGCCACGGCGCGATCCACGTGCGCCGCGCCTATTGCACGCCCGAGACGGCGCTCAAGCACCTGAAGCTGTTCAAGAGCCTGTCGATGCGGCCCATGGTCAACCTGTCGATGGGCAAGAACTGCACCGACATCGCGCTGGCGATCGACGCGATCGACCTGGTCAACGCCGAGCGGCCCGACGTGGTGGTGATCGTCTCGTCCGATTCCGACTTCGCGCCGTTGGTGCTGCGCCTGCGCGAGAAGGGCTGCCGGGTCGAGGGCATCGGCCAGGTCGGCAAGACCGGCGAGGACGCCACCGCGATCTACGACGACTTCACCGACCTCGCGCACCGCAAGCCGGCCGCCCGTGCCGCGGTCACCCCGGCGCCCGCGCCGGCACGCAAGGCCGCCGCCCCGGCCGCGCCGGCCCCGGCACCTGCTCCCGCTCCGGCGGCCCGCAAGCGCCCGGCGCGCAAGGCCGCCGCGGCACCGCGTGCGCCCGAGCCCGCGGCCCCGGCCGCGCCGGCGCTGCCCGAAGGCGTGCAGCAGATCCTCGAGGCGGTGCCGGAGCTGCGCGACGGGGCCCAGCTGGAGCTGCGCCTGGCGGCCGAGCGCCTGCGCGCGGCCAAGCTGCTGGCGCGCAACGCCCCCTCGACGCGGCTGTTCAAGAAGTACCCCGAGTGCTTCCGGCTCACGCCCGAAAGACAGCCCAACAAGGTGCAGTACCGGGCGCCCGGTGCCGTCTGACGCTGTCCCGGCGTGCTGGCGGCGCTGCAGACCCTGCGCTCCATCGCGGCCGACCCGCCGCCCTGGTGGCGGCCGTGGCAGGCCGTGGCCGCGCGGGTGGCCGTGCACGCCGGGGCGCCGAGCGTGGCCGAGGCGCTCAACCGCGCGCTGGCCGCGCAGCCGGTCGACCTGGCGGCCGGGGCGCTGCGCTTCGTGCCGCAGGCGGCGCTGCCGCCCGGCGAGGCCTACGAGGCCTACATCCACCGCACCGCCTGCGTGCCCACGCGCGACAACCTGCACGACCTGTTCAACGGCCTGATGTGGCTGGCGCGCCCGGCGCTCAAGCGCCGCCTCAACGAGCTGCAGGCCGCCGAGATCGCCCGCGCCGGCATCGGTGCGGTGCGCGGCCCGCTGCGCGACGCGCTGACGCTGTTCGACGAGAACGCCGCGCTGCTGCAGGCCCCGCCGCCGCTGGTGCAGGCGCTGCGCGGGCGGCAGTGGCACGAGCTGTTCGTCACGCTGCGCCCGCTGTGGGCCCGGGCCCGTCTGGAACTCTTCGGCCACGCGCTGCTCGAGAAGCTGGTGTGCCCCTACAAGAGCATCACCGCGCACGTGTACCTGGTGCCCCCCGGCGCGCCGGACGACCTGGGCCTGGCGCCGGCCTCCCTGGTGCCCAAGCCCTTCCTGCCGCTGCCGGTGCTGGGCGTGCCCGGCTGGTGGCCGGCCAACGAGGCGCCGGACTTCTACGCCGACGCCGAGGTGTTTCGCCCCCTGCCCGGCACGAAAACCGCGACGCTGAGATAATTAGCATGTGAAGCAAGCCAGACCGCCGCTGGTACAGGTGCCGAAAGGCCGTACTGGAGGAAGGTCCGGACTGCACAGGGCAGCGTAGCAGGTAACACCTGTCCGCCGCGAGGCGAGGATCAGAGCAACAGAGACGAGTCGTGCCGGGGCATCGAGCCCCGGCACGGGTGAAACGGGCAATCTCTACGCGCAGCAATACCAAGTAGGTGGACGTCGAGGCGGCCCGCTGAGTCCACGGGTAGGTAGCACCGAGCCGCATCCGCGAGGGGCGGCCCAGAGGAATGGCGGTCACGGCGGGGCAACCCGCTGCACAGAATCCGGCCTATCGGCTTGCTTCACTTTGTCTTTCTTTCCCGTTCACCGTCCTGGCGCCTTGGCTGGCGACAAGAAGAACACGAGGCGCTGCTGTCCGCATGAATCCTGACGCATCCAAGATCTGGAAGGCCCCCCGCTGGGCGCTGGCCTTGTTGCTGGCCGCCCTCGGCATGCTGGGCGCGTTCTCCATCGACACCTACCTGCCGGCGTTCGCAGGCATTGCGAAGGCGCTGGGGGCGACGCCGGTGCAGATGCAGCAGACGCTGTCGGCCTACCTGTTCGCGTTCGCGTTCATGAACCTGTTCCACGGCGCGCTGTCCGACAGCTTCGGGCGCCGCCCGGTGGTGCTGGTCGGCATCCTGGTCTACACGCTGGCCACGATCGGGTGCGCGCTGTCGCAGTCGATCGGCCAGCTGGTGTTCTTCCGGGCGCTGCAGGGCCTGTCCGCCGGGGCCGGGATCGTGATCTCGCGTACCGTGGTGCGCGACATGTTCCCGCCCGAGCAGGCGCAGCGCGTGATGGCGCAGATCACCATCTACTTCGGCGTCGCGCCGGCGCTCGCGCCCATCATCGGCGGCTGGCTGTACGTGCATGCCGGCTGGCACGCGATCTTCTGGTTCCTGGCCGCGTTCGGCGCGCTGCTGCTGGTGACCAACTACCGCGTGCTGCCGGAAACGCTGCCGGCCTCGCAACGCCAGCCGTTCAACGCGCGCAACCTGCTGGCCGGTTACTGGCAGCTCGGCTCCGACCCGCGCTTCCTGCTGCTGGCGCTGGCCAGCGGCGTGCCGTTCAACGGCGTGTTCCTGTACGTGCTGTCGGCGCCGACCTTCCTCGGCGAGCACCTGCAGCTGGCACCGACGCAGTTCTTCTGGTTCTTCATGCTGTTCATCGGCGGCATGATGTGCGGCTCGTGGTGCAGCGGACGGCTGGCCGGCCGCATCACGCCGCGCCGGCAGATCCGCTGGGGCTTCACCATCATGCTGGCCAGCTCGGCGGTCAACGTGCTGGCCAATGCGCTGTTCGAGGCCCACGTGTCGTGGGCGCTGTTCCCGGGCGCGGTCTACGCGTTCGGCTGGGCCCTGATGACGCCGGTGGTGACCCTGCTGGTGCTGGACCTGTTCCCGCAGCGCCGCGGCATGGCCTCGTCCCTGCAGACCGTGATCGCCTCGGCCTCCAACGGCCTGGTGGCCGGCGTGGTGGCGCCGCTGGCGATGCATTCCACGCTGGGCCTGGCCGTGACCTCGGCGGTGCTGATGGTGCTGGGCCTGGTCGCCTGGACCTACGTGCGTCACCGCTGGCCCGCGGCCGTGGGCGTGCGCGCCGAGGCGCCTCAGGCCGGCTTGGCCACCATCAGGTAGAAGACCGCCACCAGCGCGAAGAAGGCCGGCACCCCCAGCGCCGCCCACAGCTTCAGGTCGCGGAAGTACTGCGGCGGCAGCGCCTGGCCGGCGTCCGCCGCCTGGCGTGCAAGGCGCCGCATGCGGATCTGCAGCCCGACCACCGGCAACCAGCAGGCGCCGGCCACCCCGTAGAGCACGATCGACCAGACGATCCACGCGCTGCTCCACGGGTAGCCGGCCAGGTGGATCAGGTAGAAGCCGCTCAACGGCTGGAACACCATCGTGGTGGCGGTGAACATCCAGTCGGCCCGTACGACGTGCGCGACGACCTGCGCCACCGCACGCGGCTCGCGGCCCAGGCTGGTGAACAGCATGTAGTAGGCCGAGCCCACGCCGGTGCCGAACAGGAAGGTCGACGACAGCACGTGCAGCCACTTGACGACGAGGTATTCCATCAGGCGGCCTCCCGGGCCGGCGTGTCGAGTTCGGCCATCAGCCAGGCGAGGGCCAGCAGCGGCAGGTTCTTCAGCACCGGGCCGTACGGATGGGCCCAGAACTCCGGCAGCGTGAGCGTGATGACCGCGGTGTAGAAGAGCATCAGCGCGATCTGCATGAGCCACAGCCAGCGCCGGCGCCGCAGCACCAGCAGCCCGAGGCCGATCGCCAGGTCCAGCGTCGCCGCGCCGTACAGCGCTGCAGGCCGCCACGCCTCGGGCAGGCCGGCGCGCGCCAGCAGCGCGAGGCTGTCGGCCACCGGGTGGATGCCCAGCGACACCAGGCCGGTGACGATCCACACCAGCGCCATCGCGACGCGCAGCAGCGGCAGCAGCCAGCCCAGGCGTGCCGAGGTCGCCACCGCCCGGGCCTCGTCGCGCGCGATGAACGCGGCGGGCGGGCGGGGTGGCCGGCCGAGCAGGGCCCGGGTCAGCCGCGCGTCGCCGGTGTTGCCCCGTTGCAGCATCTGCCAGGTGTCGTGGTCGAGCAGGCTGCCCGGCAGGGCGCCCGCTGCGCGCGCGCCGAGCGCGACCAGCGGGGCCGGGACGGAGACGAAGCGCGCCGGGCCGAGTCCCATCGCCGTGCGCAGCCGGGCCAGCCAGTCGCGCAGCGTGACGGCCTCGGGCCCGACCAGCGGGACGCGGCCGCCCGGGGCATCGTCGTCCAGCAGCGCGACGATGGCCTGCACCGCGTCGTCGACATGCAGCGGCTGCACGAGCTGCCGGCCGTCGCCCGGCAGCGGGATCAGCGGCAGGCTGGCCAGGCGGGTGAACAGGCGCGCGCTGGTACCGCCCGGGCCGTAGATCAGCGACGGCTGCACGACCGCCGCCGAGGCGAGCGGCAGGCCGAGCAGGTAGTCGTCGGCGGCCTTCTTGCTGCGGTGGTAGGCGGAGGTGGCCGCCTCGTCCGCGCCCAGCGCCGAGACCTGCACCACGCGCGCGACGCTGGCCGCCGCGCACGCGGCGAACAGCGCGCAGGGGCCGCGCACATGGATGGTGTCGAAGCGCTGCGTGCCGTGCTCGCGCAGGATGCCCGCCGCGTTGATCACCGCATCGACCCCGGCCAGCCGCGGCAGCCAGTCCCCGACCTCGAGGTCGCGCGTGAAGTCGGCGGCGAAGTAGCGCAGCGGTTGCCCGTAGGCCGGCGTGGCCGGCGGATGGCGCATCGCGCAGATGACATGGTGGCCCGCAGCCAGCAGCGCGGTGACGAGGCGCCGGCCCAGGAAGCCGTTGGCGCCGGTCAACAGAACGATCACGTGTTGCCTCCCTTGGTGACGGTCGTACTGCCGGAACGGCCTTTGCCATCACTCAGCAAGCGATGTTCCGTCGCGTTGGACGAGGAGGCAGCCGGCATGCGGACCTGGAGCGAGGCACTGCGCGCAGCGTGGACCACCGGCGGCTGGGCGAGCCTGGCCTCGACCTGCGTGCTCGCCTGGCGCGGCCGGGCCGACAACGGCCGCATCTGGGGCGCGCTCAACGCGCCGGGCCACTGGGTGTGGGGCGACGCCGCCCTGCGCGAGGACGGCCCGAGCCTGCGCCACACCGGCACCGGGCTCGCAGTGCACCACCTCGCGTCGCTGTTCTGGGGGCTGCTGTACGAGCGGGCCTGCCCGGCGCCACGCCCGCGCGCGGTGCGGCGCCTGTGCGGCCATGCCGCCGCGGTGGCCTCGGTCGCGGCGGCGGTGGACCTGCGCCTTGCGCCGCCGCGCCTGACGCCCGGCTTCGAGCACCGCCTGTCGACGCACAGCCTGGTGGCGGTCTATGCCGCGTTCGCCGTCGGCATCGTGCTGGGCGGCTGGTGGGTCGATCGCCGGCACGGGGCTTGCCGGAAGCCGGCGTGCGCACGCGGCAACGCCCTCCCACCGCACCGGCCGCCTCGCTCGACGACCTGAGGGCGGACTGCCGGCGCGGCAAGGTGCTGCTGTTCGTCGGCGCCGGTGTGTCGCTGTCGCTCGGCCTGCCCGACTGGAGCGAGCTGATCGACCACATGGCGCAGGAACTGGGCTTCGAGCCGGACGAGTTCCGTGGCTACGGCAGCTACCTCGCGCTGGCCGAGTACTTCCGCCTGCATCACGGCGACGTCGCGCAGCTGCATCGCTGGATGGACCGGCGCTGGCACGACGCCGGCATCCGCGTGCAGGACTCGCGCGTGCACGAGCTGATCGTGCGCGGTGGCTTCCGCCTGATCTACACGACCAACTACGACCGCTGGCTGGAGCGTGCCTTCGAGCACCACGGGCGACCCTACGTGAAGATCGTCGACGTGGGCGACCTCGCGCACATCCGCCCCGACGCGACGACCCAGATCGTCAAGTTCCACGGCGACTTCGAGCGCGAGGACTCCATCGTGCTCGACGAGACCAGCTACTTCCGGCGGCTGGAGTTCGAGTCGCCGCTGGACATCAAGCTGCGTGCCGACGTGCTGGGGCGCTCGGTGCTGTTCATCGGCTACAGCCTCAGCGACGTCAACCTGCGCTACCTGTTCTTCCGCCTCGCCTGCCTGTGGAAGCAGGCCATGCCGGGCACGCCGCAGCCGCGCTCGTACATCTTCACGCCCGAACCCAACCCGGTGCAGCAGGCCGTGCTCGGGCAGTGGGGCATCGAGATGCTGTCGGTCGATGCGGGCGACCCGGGGCAGGCGCTGGCGGCCTTCCTGGAACAGGTGGTCGGGTAGCGCAGGCGGCGCCGGCCATGCCGGCCGGGCTGTGCCTGCGGGGGCGTTACAGACGCGCCTGCGTCCTCGCGGCGGAGTGGTCGCACACCTCGACCAACACTTTCACACCGCCTTGCAAGTCCTTATTTTTGCAACGTTTTTTGCTTCCCAATCTCTGCGAAATCTTTTGTAAGTACTTGATTTCATTGGAGATTTTTCACGCTTTGCCTTGACCGGCCACAAGGCGCGCGCTAAAGTGGGAGAAAGTGTACTTTAGTGGGTGATTGTGGCGAATTTTGTGTTCCAAGGCGCTTCGGCGCTCGCGCTGGACGCGAAGGGGCGGCTCTCCGTCCCGGCGCGGCATCGCGACGTGCTGATGGCCACGGCGCAAGGCCAGCTCACGATCACCAAGCATCCCGAAGGCTGCCTGATGGTCTTTCCCCGCCCGGCGTGGGAAAGCTTCCGCGACAAGATCGCGGCGCTGCCGATGTCGGCTTCCGGCTGGAAGCGCATCTTTCTCGGCAACGCCCAGGACGTCGAGATGGACGGCTCCTCGCGCGTGCTGATCTCCCCTGAACTGCGCGCGGCGGCCGGACTGACCAAGGACGTGATGCTGCTCGGCATGGGCAGCCACTTCGAGCTGTGGGATGCGGCGCGCTATGCCGCGCACGAGGCCGAGGTCATGCAACAAGGCATGCCCGACGTACTCAAGGACTTCACCTTCTGACGCGCGCCATGCAAGGGGAGCATGACACATGGCAGCACCGGACGGTCTTGCTGCACGAGGCCGTCGATGCCCTCGTGACCGACCCGGACGGTGTCTACATCGACGGCACCTTCGGGCGCGGCGGTCACACGCGGCTGTTGCTGTCGCGGCTCTCCGGGCGGGGGCGCGTGCTGGCGTTCGACAAGGATCCCGAAGCCGTCGCAGAGAGCACGCGGGTCCAGGACCCGCGTTTTTCAATCCAGCACGCCAGCTTCGCCGAGATGGGCGAGGTGTGCCGGCAGCGCGGCATCGCGCAGGTCCAGGGCGTGTTGCTGGACCTGGGCGTCTCCTCGCCGCAGATCGACAACCCGGCGCGCGGGTTCAGCTTCCGTTTCGACGGCCCGCTGGACATGCGCATGGACCCCACGCGCGGCGAGAGCGCCGCGGACTTTCTCGCGCGTGCCGATGAAAAGCAGTTGGCGGAGGTGATACGCAGCTATGGCGAAGAACGGTTTGCTGTATCGATTGCAAAGGCGATTGTGGCTCGCCGGGAAAGCGGGCGTCCTGTTCGAACCACAGGCGAGCTTTCCGAAGTCGTGGCTCGTGCGGTCAAAACCCGCGAGCCGGGCCAGGACCCTGCAACGCGCACATTTCAGGCTCTTCGGATTTTCGTCAACGCCGAGCTTGAGGAGCTCCAACAGGCCCTGAACCAGACGCTGGAGCTGCTTGCCCCCGGCGGCCGGCTGGTGGTGATCAGCTTCCACTCGCTGGAGGACCGCATCGTCAAGACCTTCATCGTGCGCCACAGCCGCCACCAGGTGGACCGCCGCGCGCCGTTCGCCCCGGTGCCCGAGCCGCTGCTCAAGGCGGTGGCCCGCATCAAGCCGGGCGAGGCGGAGGTCGCGGCCAACCCGCGTGCACGCTCGGCCGTGCTGCGCGTGGCCGAACGCACCGCGTGGAACGACCGGAGGCGTGCATGACCCGGCTCAACGTCGTGCTGTTCGTCGCGCTGGTGTTCAGCGGCCTGTACCTCGTGCGCGTCTCCTACGAGGCGCGGCGCCTGTTCGTCGAGGTCGAGCGGGCGCAGTCCGAGGAACGCGCGCTGGAGACCGAGTTCGAGCAGCTGCAGCTGGAAAAGCGCGCCCAGGCCACGCCGCTGCGCGTCGAGAAGGTGGCGCGCGAGAAGCTGCAGATGCGCACCGCCACGCCGGCGGTGACCCACTACGTGACGCACGCGGGCGCCACCGACGCGCCGCAGGCGGCCAGCGCGGCTGCCCCGGGAGGCCAGCCATGAAGTTCTGGCCGGCACGCAGGAGCAGTCGCGGCGACCGCGCGCGCCAGGCGCACGCGGTGCGCACCGTCATGTACGCGAGCAGCCCGCTGCTGGCGTCCAAGACGCCGCCGTGGCGCTCGAAGTTCCTGGTCGCCTGCATCGGCCTGGGCTTCTGCGTGATGGTCGGGCGCGCGCTGTACATCCAGGTCATCGGCACCGACTTCTACCAGCGCCAGGGCGAGAGCCGCTACGCGCGCACGCTGGAGCTGCCCGCCAACCGCGGCCGCATCATCGACCGCAACGGGCTGATCCTTGCCTCCAGCGTGCCGGCGCCGTCGATCTGGGCCATCCCCAAGGACCTGGAGGCCACGCCCGCGCAGCGGCGCCAGCTCGCGAAGCTGCTGGGCATGAGCGTGGCCGACCTGGACAAGCGCCTGAAGGACAACCCGAACTTCGTCTGGCTCAAGCGCCAGGTCGACGAGGAGGTCGGCGAGAAGGTCAAGGCACTGGGCCTCAAGGGCGTGCACCAGGTCAAGGAATACAAGCGCAAGTACCCCGAGGGCGAGGCGGTCGCGCATGTGGTGGGCTTCACCAACGTCGAGGACCGTGGCCAGGAAGGCATCGAGCTGGCCTTCCAGGAAGAGCTGGCCGGTCGCAACGGCACGCGCCGCGTCATCAAGGACCGGCTGGGCCGCATCGTCGAGGACATCGGCGAGAGCGTGAGCCCGGTCGACGGGCAGGACATCGAGCTGTCGATCGACTCCAAGGTGCAGTTCTTCGCCTACCAGCGCATCCGCGACGCGGTCGCCGAGCACAAGGCCAAGGCCGGCTCGGTGGTGGTGCTGGACGTGCAGACCGGCGAGGTGCTGGCGCTGGCCAACTACCCGAGCTACACCCCGGGCGACCGGCGCAACCTGACCGGCGCGCAGCTGCGCAACCGCGCGCTGACCGACACCTTCGAGCCCGGCTCGACGATGAAGCCCTTCATCGCCGCGCTCGCGCTGGATACCGGCCGGGTGCGCCCGCACACCGTGATCGACACCTCGCCCGGCTGGATGGTGGTGACCGGCGCGACCATCCGCGACTCGCACCGCTACGACGCGCTGACCGTGGAGCAGGTCATCCAGAAGTCCAGCAACATCGGCGTGGTCAAGATGGCCATGCAGATGCCCGCACGCGAGATGTGGGAGATGTTCACCGAGATCGGCATCGGCCAGCGCCCGCAGCTGCGCTTCCCCGGCGTGGTCACCGGCCGGCTGCGCCCGTACAAGACGTGGCGCCCGATCGAGCAGGCGACGATGAGCTACGGCTACGGCCTGTCGGCCTCGCTGTTCCAGCTGGCCCAGGCCTACACCGTGTTCGCGCGCGACGGCGAACTGATCCCCGCGTCGCTGGTGAAAAACCCGGAGCCGGTCAGCGGCATTCGCGTTTTTTCTCCCCAGACCGCCCGCGCGGTGCGCAAGATGCTGCAGATGGCCGCCGGCCCCGGCGGCACCGCGCCCAAGGCCCAGACCGTCGGCTATTCGGTCGGCGGCAAGACCGGCACGGCGCGCAAGCAGGAAGGCAAGGGCTATGCGGACCGCAAGTACCGCTCCTGGTTCGTCGGCATCGCGCCGATCGAGCAGCCGCGCATCGTCGTCGCCGTGATGGTCGACGAGCCGAGCAACGGCAAGTTCTACGGGGGCGACGTGGCCGCGCCGGTGTTCAGCGAGGTGGTGCAGCAGACGCTGCGCATGATGGGCGTGCCGCCCGACATGGACGTGCAGCCGCAGATCGTGGCGCGCCAGGCCGAGGCCGTGGAGGAGAGCTTCTGATGGCCTTGCATCGCCTCCACACCCCCGCCGACGCCCTGGCCTGGCTGCGTGCGCGCGTCACCGGCGAGCTGCGCACCGACAGCCGCAAGGTGCGGCCGGGTGACGCCTTCATCGCCTGGCCTGGCCATGCCACCGACGGGCGCCGCTTCGTCGCCCAGGCGCTGGACGCGGGTGCGGCCGCCTGCCTGGTCGAGGCCGAGGGCGCCGGGGCGTTCGCGCTGGAGGCGCTGCCCGGCGACCGGATCGCCGCGCTGGCCGGGCTGAAGCCTGCCACCGGGACGATCGCCGATGGCTGGTACGGCGAGCCCTCGCAGGCGCTGCAGGTGGTCGCGACGACCGGCACCAACGGCAAGACCTCCACCGCGTGGTGGACCGCGCAGGCGCTCGGTGCGCTGGGGCGGCGCTGCGGCGTGATCGGCACGCTGGGCGTCGGGCAGCCGCCCGTGGCCGGCGCGCCGGGGCAGGTCCTGTCCACCGGCCTCACCACCCCCGACCCGGTGACGCTGCACGCGGCGCTGCGCGACTTCGTGCAGCAGGGCCTTGCCGCCTGTGCGATCGAGGCCTCGTCGATCGGCGTGGTCGAGCACCGGCTCGCCGGCCTGCGCATCGCGGTGGCGCTGTTCACCAACTTCACGCAGGACCACCTCGACTACCACGGCGACATGGACGCCTACTGGGAGGCCAAGGCGCGGCTGTTCGCCTGGCCGGGCCTGCGCCACGCGGTGCTCAACCTCGACGACCCGAAGGGCGCACAGCTCGCCGCACGGCTGCGGGCTGGCGGCGGGGTGCAGGTCACCGGCTACGCGGTCGGGCACGATGCCGCGCTGGCTGCGCACGAGGTGCGCTACGTCGACGGCGGCCTCGCGTTCACGCTGCACGCCGGCGCGCAGCGGCTGGCGGTGCGCACCGGCCTGATCGGCGACTACAACGTCTCGAACCTGCTCGCCGTGATCGGCGGCCTGTGCGCGCTGGGCGTGCCGCTGGCCGAAGCCGTGGCGGCGTGCCGGGCGCTGACCCCGGTGCCCGGGCGCATGCAGCGCGTCGGTGCCGACGGCGGGCCGCTCGCGGTGGTCGACTATGCCCATACGCCCGACGCGCTGGACAAGGCGCTAGCGGCGCTGCGCCCGCTGGTGCGCGAGCGCGGCGGAAGGCTGTGGTGCGTGTTCGGCTGCGGCGGCAACCGCGACGCAGGCAAGCGCCCGCTGATGGGCGGCATCGCGCAGCGCGGCGCCGACCGCGTGGTCGTCACCAGCGACAACCCGCGCCACGAGCCGCCCGAGGCGATCATCGGGCAGGTCGTCGCCGGGCTGGAACGCAACGAGCACGTCTCGGTCATCGCCGATCGCCGCGAGGCGATCGCCACCGCACTGGCGCAGGCCGACGCACGAGACGTGGTGCTCATCGCCGGCAAGGGCCACGAGGACTACCAGGAGATCGCCGGCGTCCGCCACCCGTTCTCCGACGTGGCCGAGGCCGAAGCCGCCTTGCAGAGGAGGGCCACCGCATGATGACCCTGGCCCAGGCCCACGCGCTGCTGCCCGGCTCGACGCTGGTCGGCGACGGCGGCGTGCAGATCCTGCGCGTGCACAGCGACACCCGCACGCTGCAGCCTGGCGACCTGTTCGTCGCGCTCAAGGGCGAGCGCTTCGACGCGCACGACTTCCTGGCGCAGGCCCGCGCGGCCGGCGCGGTGGCCGCCATCGCGCAGCATGGCCTCGCCGAGGCGGGCCTGCCCGGGCTGCGGGTCGACGACACCCGGCTGGCGCTGGGCGAGCTGGCGGCCGGCTGGCGCCGGCGCATGCAGCTGCCGCTGGTCGCGGTGACCGGCAGCAACGGCAAGACCACGGTCACGCAGATGATCGCGTCCATCCTGCGCGCCTGGGTGGGCGAGGCCGCGTTCTCGACGCAGGGCAACCTCAACAACGACATCGGCGTGCCGCTGACGCTGCTGCGGCTGCGCCAGGACGAGCGCCTGTGGCACCGTGCCGGCGTGGTCGAGCTGGGCATGAACCACCCCGGCGAGATCGCCTACCTCGCGCGCCTGGTCGCGCCGACCGTGGCGCTGGTCAACAACGCGCAGCGCGAGCACCAGGAGTTCATGCAGTCGGTCGAGGCGGTCGCGCGCGAGAACGGCGCGGTGATCGCGTCGCTCGGCGCGGACGGCGTCGCGGTGTTCCCGGCCGACGATGCCTACACCGGGCTGTGGCGCGGGCTGGCCGGCACGCGGCGCGTGCTGACCTTCGCGCCCGAAGGCGAGGCCGACGTGCGCGGCACGGCGACCTGGACCGACGGCCGCTGGGCGCTGGCCCTGCACACGCCCGCGGGCGAGGCGACCACGCAGCTGCGCATCGCCGGTGCGCACAACATCCGCAACGCGCTGGCGGCCACCGCCTGCGCGCTGGCCGCGGGGGCACCGCTGGAAGCGGTCGCGCGCGGCCTGGCGGACTTCGAGCCGGTCAAGGGCCGCTCGCAGCTCCGGCGCTACGTGCAGGACGGGCGGGCGGTCACGCTGGTGGACGACACCTACAACGCCAACCCCGATTCGGTGCGCGCCGCGATCGACGTGCTGGCCGCGATGCCGGGACCGCGCTGGCTGGTGCTGGGCGACATGGGCGAGGTCGGCGACCGCGGCCCCGAGTTCCATGCCGAGGTCGGCGCCTACGCGCGCGAGCGCGGCATCGACGCGCTGTGGACCGCGGGCCAGGCCACGCGGCACGCCGCGCAGGCCTTTGGCGCTGCGCGCCACTTCGGGCAGGTGGAGGCGCTGGTCGCCGCGCTGGACGCGCGGCCCGAGGCGGCCTGCGTGCTCGTCAAGGGGTCGCGCTTCATGAAGATGGAACGGGTGGTCGAGGCCCTGCTGGCCGCGGCTGCCGATGAGAAGAAGGACGCGCCGGGTGCCACCGGCGCGGGAGCATGAGATGTTGATCGGCCTCGCCCAGTGGTTGCAGAGCCTGTCGCCGGAGCAGTTCGGCTTCCTGCGTGTGTTCCAGTACCTGACCTTTCGCGCGGTCATGGCGGCGATGACCGCGCTGGTGATCGGCCTGGTGCTGGGTCCGTGGGTGATCCGGCGCCTGACCGAGCTGAAGATCGGCCAGCCGGTGCGCGAGTACGGCGTGCAGACCCACCTGGTCAAGAGCGGCACGCCGACCATGGGCGGGGTGCTGATCCTGCTGTCGATCACGATCTCCACGCTGCTGTGGTTCGACTGGACCAACCGCTTCGGCTGGATCGTGCTGCTGGTCACGCTCGGCATGGGCGCGATCGGCTGGGTCGACGACTGGCGCAAGGTCGTGCACAAGAACCCCGAGGGCATGCGCTCGCGCGAGAAGTACTTCTGGCAGACCGTGATCGGCCTGGTGGCGGCGTTCTACCTCGCGTTCGCGGTGTCCGAGTCGTCCAACGTGCGCGTGTGGGAGCTGTTCGTGCGCTGGGTGCAGTCGGGCTTCTCGGCGCCGCTGCCGCCCAACGCGGACCTGTTCGTGCCGTTCTTCAAGAGCATCAGTTATCCGCTGGGCGTCTACGGCTTCATCATCCTGACCTACTTCGTCATCGTCGGCGCAAGCAACGCGGTGAACCTCACCGACGGGCTGGACGGCCTGGCGATCATGCCGGTGGTGATGGTGGGCTCGGCGCTGGGCGTGTTTGCCTACGTGGTCGGCAACGCCGTCTACTCGCGCTACCTGATCTTCCCGTACATCCCGGGCGTGGGCGAGCTGCTGATCTTCTGCGCCGCGATGGCCGGCGCGGGGCTGGCCTTCCTGTGGTTCAACACCCACCCGGCCCAGGTGTTCATGGGCGACGTCGGCGCGCTGGCGCTGGGCGGTGCGCTCGGCACGATCGCGGTGATCGTGCGCCAGGAGATCCTGCTGGCGGTCATGGGCGGCATCTTCGTCGTCGAGGCGCTGTCGGTGATGCTGCAGGTGACGTATTTCAAGTACACGAAGAAGCGCTACGGCGAAGGCCGGCGCATTCTGAAGATGGCCCCGCTGCACCACCACTTCGAGAAGTCGGGGTGGAAGGAAACGCAGGTCGTGGTGCGCTTCTGGATCATCACGATGCTGCTGTGCCTGGTGGGCCTCGCGTCGTTGAAGCTGCGGTAAGGAACGGATGAAGGACTTGCAAGGCATCACCGTCCTCGTGCTCGGGCTGGGCGACTCCGGCCTCGCGATGGCACGCTGGTGCGCGCGTTGCGGCGCCGAGGTGCGCGTGTGGGATTCCCGCGAGCAGCCGCCGCAGGCCGAGGCGTTGCGGCAGCACGTGCCGCAGGCGCGGCTGTTCAGCGGGCCGCTCGGCCCCGAGGCGCTGGACGGCGTGCAGCGCGTGCTCAAGAGCCCGGGGCTGGCACCTCACGACGAGCGCCTGGCGACGCTGTTCGCGCGCGCGGCCGAGCTGGGCGTGCCGGTGCAGGGCGAGCTGGACCTGTTCGCGCAGGTGCTCGCGGACCTGAAGGCCGAGCGCGGCTACGCGCCCAAGGTGGTCGCGATCACCGGCACCAACGGCAAGACCACCACCACCTCGATGGCGGCGCTGCTGATCGAGCGCACCGGCAAGCGGGTCGCGATGGCCGGCAACGTCGGCCCGACCATGCTGCAGACGCTGTCCGACGCGCTGGACCTGGAGCCGCCGCCCGCGGCGCCGGCTGCGGCCGGCGACGCAGCGCCTGATGCGGCCGTGCCCGGGACGGCGCCGGAAGCAGGCCAAGAGCCGGCCGCGGCCGTCGACGCGACCGCCGCGGTGGGCGACGACGACCTGGCGGCGACGGAACACGCTGCTGCCGGGCTTCCGGCCGGCGAAGCGCCTGCCGTGGAGGCGTTGGCACCGGAAGGGGACACGGAGGGCCCCGCGGTTGCCGACGATGCCGCGGGCGAGGGGGCTGCCGGACAGGATGAACCCGCAAGCGACGCGACCGCGGCGGACGGGGCCGTGCCGGGAGAGGCCGCCCGTGCGGCGGCCCTGCTGCTGGACGACGACAGCGCCGCGCTCAGGCTCGCGCCGCCGCCTCCGCCCGAGCCGGTGTTCGAGCACCTGCCGCAGGTCTGGGTGCTCGAGCTGTCGAGCTTCCAGCTGCACGGCGTGCAGGGCTTCAACCCGAGCGCGGCGACGGTGCTCAACGTCACGCAGGACCACCTCGACTGGCACGGCTCGATGCAGGCCTATGCCGCCGACAAGGCGCGCGTGTTCGGGCCGGACACCGTGCTGGTCATCAACCGCGACGACCCGCTGGTGGAGGCCATGGTGCCCGCGCCGCAGGTGGTCAAGGGCGGCCGTGGCCGTCCTGCGCGCCTGGTCGAGCGCCACGTGGTGCGCTTCGGGCTGGACGCGCCGCGCCGTCCCGGCGACTACGGCCTGGTGGTCGAGAACGGCATGGCCTGGCTGGTGCGCGCGATGGAGGCCGACGAGACGCTGAAGCTCGGCCGCACGCGCCGCCGCGACGACGAGGAAGAGGAGCTGCACATCCAGCGCCTGATGCCGGCCGACGCGCTGCGCGTGCGCGGCCGCCACAACGCGGCCAACGCACTGGCGGCGCTGGCGCTGGCCACCTCGATCGGCTGCCCGCTGGCGCCCATGCTGCACGGCCTGCGCGAGTACACCGGCGAGCGGCACCGCGTCGAGTACGTGCACACCGTGGCCGGCGTCGACTACTTCGACGACAGCAAGGGCACCAACGTGGGCGCCACCGTGGCCGCGCTCAACGGCCTGGCGCTGGACCGCGCGCCGGCGCGCATCGCGGTGATCCTGGGCGGCGACGGCAAGGGGCAGGACTTCTCGCCGCTGGTCGAGCCGGTGTCTCGCCACGCGCGCTATGTCGCGCTGATCGGCCGCGACGCCGGCCTGATCGAGCAGGCGCTGGCGTCCACCGGCGTGCCGATGGAACGCTTCGAGACCCTGCAGGCCGCGGTGCGCGCCTGTGCCGCGCGCGCCCATGCCGGGGACGCGGTGCTGATGAGCCCGGCCTGCGCGAGCCTGGACATGTTCCGCAACTACGGCCACCGGGGCGAGGTGTTCGTCGCCGAAGTGCAGGCGATGGCCGCCGAACAAGGGGAGATCGCATCGTGAGCGAAGCCCGCACCGCCCGCCTGTCCGCCTGGGTTGCCCTGCGTGAGCGCCTGGCCGCGTTCAAGGGGGGGCGCTTCGGCCGCGCGCGCAAGGACGTGCCGGTGCGCGACTGGGTCTCGACCGGGCAGCCCGCGCGCGTGCAGGGCTTCGACCAGCCGCTGACGTGGATCGTGGTGGCGCTGCTGGCCCTGGGCCTGGTGATGGTGTACTCGGCCTCGATCGCGCTGCCGGACAACCCGCGCTTTGCCCGCTACTCGCAGAACTACTTCCTGGTGCGCCACGCGTTGTCGATCGCGATGGGCTTCGTTGCCGCGCTGATCGCGGTGCAGGTGCCGATGCGGGTGTGGGAGAAGTACGCGCCCTGGCTTTTCGTCGCCTCGCTGCTGCTGCTCGTCGTGGTGCTGCTGCCCTTCGTCAGCAAGCCGATCAACGGCGCGCGGCGCTGGATCCCGCTCGGGGTGCTGAACTTCCAGCCGTCCGAGCTGGCCAAGCTCGCCATCGCGCTGTACGCGGCCAACTACATGGTGCGCAAGATGGAGGTCAAGGAGCACTTCTTCCGCGCCGTGCTGCCGATGGCGGTGGCGGTCGGCCTGGTCGGCGTGCTGCTGCTGGCCGAACCCGACATGGGTGCCTTCATCGTGATCGCGATGATCGCGATGGGCATCCTGTTCCTCGGCGGCGTCAACGGCCGCATGTTCTTCCTGATCACCGCGGTGCTGGTGGGTGCCTTCGTGACCATGATCGCGTTCAGCGACTGGCGGCGCGAGCGCATCTTCGCCTACCTCAACCCCTGGGACGAGAAGTACACGCTGGGCAAGGCCTACCAGCTGTCGCACTCGCTGATCGCCTTCGGCCGTGGCGAGTTCTTCGGCCAGGGCCTGGGCTCCAGCGTCGAGAAGCTGCACTACCTGCCCGAGGCGCACACCGACTTCCTGCTCGCGGTGATCGGCGAGGAACTGGGCTTCGTCGGTGTGGCCGCGGTGATCTTCGCCTTCTTCTGGCTGGCGCGGCGCGTGTTCCACATCGGCCGCCAGGCGATCGCGCTGGACCGCGTGTTCTCGGGCCTGGTCGCGCAGGGCATCGGCATCTGGATCGGTGGCCAGGCCCTGATCAACATGGGCGTGAACCTCGGCGTGCTGCCGACCAAGGGGCTGACGCTGCCGCTGATGAGCTACGGCGGCTCGGCCGTCCTGCTCAACTGCATCGCGCTGGCGGTGGTGCTGCGGGTCGACATCGAAAACCGTCAACTCATGCGCGGAGGTCGTGCATGAGCCGCCATCTCGTCGTCATGGCGGCCGGCACCGGCGGCCACATCATCCCGGGCCTGGCGGTCGCGCACGAGATGCAGCGCCGCGGCTGGACGGTGAGCTGGCTGGGCACCACGCAGGGCATGGAAAACCGCCTGGTGCCCGCGGCCGGCGTGCCGCTGGACACCATCGGCTTCACCGGGCTGCGCGGCAAGGGCCTGATGCACGCGCTGACCGGCGGGTTCCGCCTGCTGGGCGCGTTCGCCGCCTGCTGGCGCATCCTGGGCCGGCGCAAGGCCGACGCGGTGCTCGGCATGGGCGGCTACGTCTGCTTCCCGGGCGGCGTGATGGCTGCCGCGCGCGGCAAGCCGCTGGTGCTGGTCAACGCCGATGCGGCGCTGCTGATGAGCAACCGCGCGCTGCTGCCGGTGGCCGACGTGGTCGCGTTCGGCTTCGACGGGGCGGCGGCGACCGTGCACAAGCGGGCGGTGGTGACCGGCAATCCGGTGCGCGAGGAGATCGAGGCGCTGCCCCCGCCGGCCGAACGCTATGCCGGACGCAGCGGCCCGCTCAAGGTGCTGGTGGTGGGTGGCAGCCTGGGCGCGAAGGTGCTCAACGAGACCCTGCCCAAGGCGCTGGCGCGGATCCCGAGGGACGCCCGCCCGCAGGTCACGCACCAGACCGGGCAGCTCAACCGCGACGCGGTCAAGGCACTGTACATTGCAGAAGGCATCGACCCCGAAGCCGGCGAGGTCGAGGTGCTGCCGTTCATCGACGACATGGCGCGCCGCCTGGCCGAGGCCGACCTGGTGGTCTGCCGCGCCGGCGCGGTGACGGTCAGCGAGCTGTGCGCGGCCGGGGTCGCCAGCGTGCTGGTGCCGCTGATCGTCAGCACCACCTCGCACCAGCGCGACAACGCGCTGTACATGGCCCAGCACGGCGCCGCGGTGCACCTGCCGCAGACCGAACTGACGCCCGAGAAGCTGGCCGAGGTCCTGCAGGGCCACGACCGTGCCGCGCTGCTGGCGATGGCCGAGAAGGCCCGCACGCTGGCTCGTCCGCGTGCCGCCGCCCGGGTGGCCGACGAGATCGAGAAGCTGGTGAACAAGAAGGGAGGCACGCCGTGAAGCATGCCGTCAAGCACATCCACTTCGTCGGCATCGGTGGCGCCGGCATGAGCGGCATCGCCGAAGTGCTGTTCAACCTGGGCTACACCGTCTCCGGCTCCGACCAGAACGACAGCGCGACGCTGCGCCGCCTCGCGTCGCTGGGCATCAAGGTGACGGTGGGCCACGACGCGGCGCACATCGAGGGCGCTGACGTGATCGTCACGTCCACCGCGGTGCGTGGCGACAACCCCGAGGTGATCGCCGCGCGTGCGAAGCGCGTGCCGGTGGTGCCGCGCGCAGTGATGCTGGCCGAGCTGATGCGCCTGCGCCAGGGCATCGCGATCGCCGGCACGCACGGCAAGACCACCACCACCAGCCTGGTCGCCAGCGCGCTGGCCGAGGCGGGCCTGGACCCGACCTTCGTGATCGGCGGGCGCCTGAACAGCGCCGGCGCGAACTCGCGCCTGGGCACCGGCCAGTACATCGTCGTCGAGGCGGACGAGTCCGATGCGTCCTTCCTCAACCTGATGCCCATCCTGTCGGTCGTCACCAACATCGATGCCGACCACATGGAGACCTACGGGCACGACTTCGCGCGGCTCAAGGGCGCGTTCGTCGAGTTCCTGCACCGCATGCCGTTCTATGGCGCGGCCATCCTGTGCGCCGAGGACGCGGGCGTGCGCTCGATCATCCCGATGGTCTCGCGTCCCGTGGTCACCTACGGCTTCGGCGAGGACGTGCAGGTGCGCGCGGTGGACTTGGTGGCGCGCGAGGGCCGCATGCACTTCACCTGCCAGCGCCGCAACGGCGTGCACCTGCCGGACCTGCAGGTCACGCTGAACCTGCCGGGCGCGCACAACGTGCTCAACGCGCTGGCGGTGATCGCGGTGGCGGCCGAGCTGGAGCTGCCCGATGCACCGGTGCTCAAGGCGCTGGCCGAGTTCAAGGGCGTGGGGCGGCGCTTCCAGCGCTACGGCGACCTGCCGTCCGCCGACGGCGGCCACTTCACGCTGATCGACGACTACGGCCACCATCCGGTGGAGATGGCCGCGACGCTGGCCGCGGTGCGTGGCGCCTTCCCGGGCCGCCGCCTGGTGCTGGCGTTCCAGCCGCACCGCTACACGCGCACGCGTGACTGCTTCGAGGATTTCGTCAAGGTGATCGGCACCGCCGACGCGGTGCTGCTGGCCGAGGTGTATGCCGCCGGCGAGCAGCCCATCGTCGCCGCCGACGCCCGGTCGCTGGCGCGCGCGCTGCGCGTGGCCGGCAAGGTCGATCCGGTGTTCGTCGACGACATCGCCGCGATGCCGCGCGCCATCGTCGACCACGCACGCAGCGGCGACGTGGTGGTCACGATGGGCGCGGGCTCCATCGGCGGCGTGCCGGCCCAGGTGGTGGACCTGCTGAAAGGACGCGCATGAAACTGGATCTCGCCTCCATCGACCCGAAGGCGCTCGGCAAGGTGGCCGTGCTGATGGGCGGGCATTCGGCCGAGCGCGAGGTGTCGCTGATGTCCGGCCAGGGCGTGCTGGACGCGCTGACCTCGCAGGGCGTGGACGCACATGCCTTCGACCCGGCCGAGCGCAGCCTGGACGAGCTGCGCCGCGACGGCTTCGACCGCTGCTTCATCGCGCTGCACGGCCGTTTCGGCGAGGACGGCACGGTGCAGGGCGCCCTCGAGCTGCTGCGCGTGCCGTACACCGGCTCGGGCGTGATGGCCTCGGCCATCGCGATGGACAAGATCATGACCAAGCGCATCTGGCGCTTCGAGGGCCTGCCCACGCCCGACTGGCGGCTGGTGTGCAGCGCCGACGAGACGCGCGCGGCGCTGGCCGCGCTCGGCGCGCCGATGATCGTCAAGCCCTCGCGAGAAGGCTCGACCATCGGGCTGACCAAGGTCACCAGCGTCGAGCAGTGCGACGCGGCCTTCGAGCTGGCCGCGCGCTGCGACCCGCTGGTGCTGTGCGAGGAGTTCATCGAGGGCGACGAGACCACCTGCCCGGTGCTGGGCGAGGGGGCGGCGGCCGAGGCGCTGCCGCTGATCCGCATCGTCGCGCCGGAAGGCAACTACGACTACCAGAACAAGTACTTCACCGACGTCACGCAGTACCACTGCCCGAGCGGCCTGCCCGAAGCCGAGGAGCGAGAGATCCAGCGCATCGTCGTGCAGGCCTACCGCACGCTCGGCTGCAGCGGCTGGGGACGTGCCGACGTGATGATCCGCAAGAAGGACCGCAAGCCCTTCCTGCTCGAGATGAACACCTCGCCGGGCATGACCGGCCATTCGCTGGTGCCGATGTCGGCGCGCGCGGCGGGGATCAGCTACGAACAGCTGTGCCTGTGGCTGGTGGCCCAGGCCTCGCTGAAGCTCTGAAGCGCGCAGGAGGACGACCCCGATCATGCAGGCCACCGCCACCCCGCTGGACATCCGGCTGATGAACGCCACCGCCGCCGTGCTGAGCGCGGCCGCGGTGCTGGCGTTCGTCTGGATGGCGGTGACCTGGGTGACGCGCTGGCCGGTGTTCGCGATCCGCGCCGTGCGCATCGAGGGCGACGTGACGCGCAACAGTGCCAGCACCATCCGCGCCAACGCGGTGCCCAAGCTGGCAGGCAACTTCTTCACGATCGACCTGGAGCGCGCGCAGCGTGCCTTCGAGTCGGTGCCGTGGGTGCGGCGCGCACGGGTGCAGCGCGTCTGGCCGGACCGGCTGGCGGTGCACCTCGAGGAGCACCGTCCTGCGGCCTACTGGGGCGAAGACCGGCTGGTCAACACGTTCGGCGAAGTGTTCGACGCCAACCTGGGCGACGTCGAGGACGAGGACCTGCCCACGCTGCGCGGCCCGGAGGGCTCGGCGGCGCAGGTGCTGGCGCTGTACCGGCGCCTGACGCCGGTGATCGCGCGGCTGGACACGCGCATCGACACCCTCGTGCTGTCGGCGCGTGGCTCGTGGCGCGCCGAGCTGGACGACGGGGGACGGATCGAGATCGGGCGCGGCGAGCCCGACGAGGTGCTGGCCCGGGTGGAGCGCTTCGTCGCGACCTGGTACCAGGTCTCGGCCCGCTACCCGGGCCCGCTGCAGTACGCCGACCTGCGGCACCACAACGGCTACGCCGTGCGCATCAAGGGCGTCACGACCACCGTTCCGGAGTCACGAAGAATCAACTGAGAGCAACATGGCCAAGGAATACAAGGATCTCGTCGTCGGCCTCGACATCGGCACTGCCAAGGTGATGGCGGTGGTGGCCGAGGTGCTGCCCACGGGCGAGCTGCGCGTGGCCGGGCTCGGCGTTGCGCCGTCGCACGGCCTCAAGCGCGGCGTCGTGGTCAACATCGATGCCACCGTGCAGTCGATCCAGCAGGCGCTGAAGGAGGCCGAGATGATGGCCGACTGCAAGATCACGCGCGTCTACACCGGCATCACCGGCAGCCACATCCGCGGGCAGAACTCCACCGGCATGGTGATCGTGCGCGACAAGGAGGTCACGCCGATCGACGTCTCGCGCGTCGTCGAGACCGCCAAGGCGATCAACATCCCCAACGACCAGAAGCTGCTGCTGGTCGAGCCGCAGGAATTCGTGATCGACGGCCACGAGGTCAAGGAGCCGATCGGCATGAGCGGCGGGCGCCTGGAGGTCAAGGTGCACATCGTCACCGGCGCGCAGAGCGCGGCCGAGAACATCGTCAAGTGCGTGCGCCGCTGCGGGCTGGAGGTCGAGCAGCTGGTGCTCAACCCGAGCGCCTCGGCCGCCGCGGTGCTGACCGAGGACGAGAAGGACCTGGGCGTGGCGCTGGTCGACATCGGCGCCGGCACCACCGACGTGTCGATCTTCACCGACGGGGCGATCCGCCACACCGCGGTGATCCCGATCGCCGGCGACCTGATCACCAGCGACATCGCGATGGCGCTGCGCACGCCGACCAAGGACGCCGAGGAGATCAAGGTCGACTACGGCGTGGCCAAGCAGTTGCTGGCCGACCCCGGCGAGCAGGTCGAGGTGCCGGGCCTGGGCGACCGTGCGCCGCGCATGCTCAGCCGCCAGGCGCTGGCCGGCGTGATCGAGCCGCGTGTCGAGGAGATCTTCTCGCTGGTGCACCAGGTCATCCGCGAGAGCGGCTACGAGGAGCTGCTGTCCTCCGGCATCGTGCTGGCCGGCGGCTCCGCGGTGATGCCCGGCATGGTCGAGCTGGGCGAAGACATCTTTCTGAAACCCGTACGCAAGGGCATCCCGACCTACTCGGGGGCCCTGTACGACATGGTGGCCAACCCGCGTTCGGCCACCGTGATGGGACTGCTGGAGGAGGCGCGCCTGGCGCGCGTACGCGGGCATCGGGCGGCCCAGCAGGCCGGCTCGGTGACGACGCTCTTTGGCCGTATCAAGGACTGGTTGATCGGGAATTTCTGATGCCGTCGGGAACCGCTTCCCTCAGGCTGGGTTTGTTTTCTGGTTTTTGTGTGTTTGGTTTTTTTCTGCAAGGCAACTGCTGACGAAGGAGGTCCACCATGCCTATCGAGATGATTGAGGAATTCAACATGGGCACCCAGATCAAGGTGATCGGGGTGGGAGGCGGCGGTGGCAACGCCGTCGAGCACATGATCGCCAAGGGCGTGCAGGGCGTGGAGTTCATCTGTGCCAACACCGACGCCCAGGCGCTCAACAGCTCGTCGGCGCACAAGCTGATCCAGCTGGGCACCACGGGCCTGGGCGCCGGCGCCAAGCCGGAAGCCGGCAAGGCCGCGGCGGAAGAGGCGGTGGATCGCATCCGTGAAGCGATCGAAGGCGCGCACATGCTGTTCATCACCGCCGGCATGGGGGGCGGCACCGGCACCGGCGCCGCCCCGGTGATCGCCCGCGTGGCCAAGGACATGGGCATCCTGACCGTGGGCGTGGTCACCAAGCCGTTCGAGTTCGAGGGCCCGCGCCGCATGAAGCAGGCCGACACCGGCCTGGCCGAGCTGGAGGCCAATGTCGACTCGCTGATCGTGGTGCTCAACGAGAAGCTGCTGGAGGTGCTGGGCGACGACGTCACCCAGGACGAGGCCTTCGCGCAGGCCAACGACGTGCTGCGCAACGCGGTGGGCGGCATCAGCGACATCATCCACATCCCTGGCCTGGTCAACGTCGACTTCGAGGACGTCAAGACCGTGATGAGCGAGCCGGGCAAGGCCATGATGGGCACCGCGACCGCCTCCGGCCCGGACCGCGCGCTCAAGGCCGCCGAGGCTGCCGTCGCCTGCCCGCTGCTGGAAGGCATCGACCTGTCGGGCGCGCGTGGCGTGCTGGTGCTGATCGCCGCGGCGCGCAGCACCTTCAAGCTGGCCGAAAGCCGCAACGCGATGAACACCATCCGCCGCTACGCCGCCGAGGACGCGCACGTGATCTACGGCACGGCCTACGACGACAGCCTCGGCGACCAGCTGCGCGTGACGGTGATCGCCACCGGCCTGTCGGCCCAGGCGCGTCGCCAGCAGGCCCCGATCAGCGTGGTGCACTCGCAGCCGGCGCTGCGCACCGGCACCGACAACATCCCGGTGCTGAACGCGGCCGTCGGTGGCGTGGGCCATGGCCCGGCCACCCACGACTACAGCAGCCTGAACACCCCCAGCGTGTGGCGTTCGGGCCGCACCCAGGCGGCGGCCAAGGTCGACGCGCTCGCGAGCAACGGGATGGACGAGATCGAGATCCCGGCGTTCCTGCGCAAGCAAGCCGACTGAGCCGGCGCCGAGCGGCGGCGCGGGCGGATCTGCCACCGGCGGTCTCGCCGTACGGGGGTACGGCGGCACCTCCGCCCGCTCGCGACGCTCGTCGTCCGGCCCCAATGGGCCGGTTGCGCCATCCGTGCGCAGGGGATAACCCTGCCTCATAGAATGCGGACATGCTTCAACAACGCACCCTCAAGTCGCTGACGCGCGCCGTCGGCGTCGGGCTGCACAGCGGGCAGCGCGTGGAACTCACGCTGCGGCCGGCCGCGCCCGACACCGGCATCGTGTTCCGCCGGGTCGACCTGCCCGTGCCGGTCGAGATTCCGGTGTCGGCGATGGCGGTCTCGGACACGCGCCTGGCCTCGACGCTCTCGGCCGGCGGCGACCCGGGCGCGCCCAAGGTGCACACGGTGGAGCACCTGATGTCCGCCTGCGCAGGCCTGGGGCTCGACAACCTGTATGTCGACATCACGGCCGAGGAAGTCCCGATCCTGGACGGCTCTGCAGCCTCCTTCGTCTACCTCCTGCAGAGCGCCGGGATCGAGCTCCAGGGTGCCCCGAAGCGGTTCCTGCGCGTCAAGAAGCCCGTGGAAGTGCGCGAAGGGGAGGGCCGCACCCTCAAGTGGGCCCGCCTCGAGCCCTACCACGGCTACAAGCTTTCCTTCGAGATCGACTTCGACCACCCGGCGGTGGACCAGACCGGCCAGCAGGTGGTGTTCGATTTCGCGTCCGGCCGCTACACCCGCGACATCGCGCGGGCGCGCACCTTCGGGTTCACCAAGGACCTGGAGGTGATGCGCGCGCGCGGGCTGGCGATGGGCGGCAGCATGGACAACGCGATCGTCGTCGACGACTACCGCGTGCTCAATGCCGAAGGGCTGCGCTACGACGACGAGTTCGTCAAGCACAAGATCCTGGATGCGATCGGCGACCTGTACATCGTGGGCAAGCCGCTGCTGGCGGCCTACAGCGCGTACAAGTCGGGCCACGCGCTCAACAACAAGCTGCTGCGCGCGCTGCTGGCCGATGCCTCAGCCTACGAGATCGTCACCTTCGAGGATGAACGCGAAGCGCCGGCCGGCTTCGCGCAACTGGCGCCTGCCTGGTAAGGGATCCGCACGATGTTCGCCGTCGTGCGGTTGCTGATCTTCCTGTTGCTGCTGGGCGCGATCGGCTGCTTCGCGGCCTACCTCGTCACGCGCGAACGGCGCTACTTCCGCATCGGCGCGGCGATCGTCAAGTGGACGGTCATCGCCGGCCTGGTGTTCTTCGGCGTGCTGTTCGTCGAGCGGCTGCTTCAGGCCTGAACCGGCGCGGCCTGCAGTGCCCCGGCCAGCCGCGCGGCCTGCGGGCCGAACGCGTAGGCGTCCATGCCCAGCACCCCGAAGGTCACGTGACCGTGCAGCCGCACCGGCACGTGCTCGCGCCCGCCGGCACCGGCCGGGGCGTAGAACGGCAGCCAGTGCTCGTCGGTCGGGTGCATCAGCGCCGCATGCGGGGCCTGCGCGCGGTAGTCGAACAGCGCGTCCCAGTCGCGTGCGGTGGCCCTGGCGTGCACCCACTCGCGGAACGCGGCCGACTCCGGCGCTTCCGGCACGCCCTCGACCCGGCCGCGCAGCGACAGCAGGCGCAGGTTGTGCGTGATGCTGCCGGTGCCGAGCACCAGCACGCCCTGGTCGGCCAGCGGCTGCAACGCCTCGCCGACCGCGAACTGCGCGGACGGCGGCGCGAACGGCACCAGCGACAGCGGCACCACCGGGATGTCCGCCTCGGGCCACATGTGGATCAGCACGGTCCAGATGCCGTGGTCCAGCCCGCCGGCGTCGACCGCCTGCGCGGGCACCCCGGCCGCCTCCAGCAGGTGCGCGGCGTCCTGCGCCAGCGCCGGGTCGCCCGGCGCGTCGTAGCGCAGCTCGTACAGCGCCGGGGGGAAGCCGTAGAAGTCGTGCACCGTCTCGTGCCGCTTCGCACCCAGCAGCACCGGCTGGCGGGTCGCGGTGTGCGCCGAGACCGCGACGATGGCGCGCGGACGGCCGAACTCGCGATCGATCGTGCGGCCCAGCCGGCCGAAGAAGGCACCGGTGGCGCCCGGCTCGAGCGCGATCATCGGCGAGCCGTGCGAGACGAACAGCGGGGGCAGGGTGCGGGTGTCCATGCCTGCCATTGGAGCACCGAAGTGCCCCGCCGGGGTTGAGCGCACTTGAACGCAGCATTCAACCCGGGCGGTGGCCGCGGCTGCACAATGCCCTCGGTTTGTGGCCGGGCGCGGCATGCGCTACCGTGCCGGACAGGGAGAGCCTTCCATCCATGCCGAATCAGATCCTTGCACTGGCCTGGCGCCAGACGGTGCGCGATTTCCGCAGCGGCGAGCTGCGCCTGCTGGTCGTCGCGGTGATGCTGGCGGTCGCGGCGCTGACCGCGGTCGGCTTCTTTGCCGACCGCCTCAAGGGCGGGCTGGCGCGCGACGCGCGGCAGCTGCTGGGCGGCGATGCGCTGGTCGCGACCGACCACCCGACCCCGCCGGAGTTCGTCGAACGCGCCCGCGCCCTGGGGCTGTCCACCGCGCTGAGCGCCTCGTTCCCGAGCATGGCCCGCGCCGCCGACGAGCAAGGTGGCGCGACGCGCCTGGTGACGATCAAGGCCGCCGGCGAGGGCTACCCCCTGCACAGCCAGGTGCGGCTGGCCGATGCGCCCGGCGGGGCCGAGCGGCTGGCCGGTGCCCCGCCGCAGCGCGGCACGGTCTGGGTCGAGGCCTCGATCCTGGACGCGCTGGGGCTGGCCGTGGGCGATCCGCTGCTGCTGGGCGACGCGACGCTGCGCATCGCGCAGGTCATCACCTTCGAATCCGACCGCGGGGCGGGCTTCCTGGCCTTCTCGCCGCGCGTCATCGTGAACATGGCCGACCTGCCGGCCACCGGGCTGATCCAGCCGGCCAGCCGCGTGACCTACCGGCTCGCGGTCGCCGCGCCCGACGTGCGCCCCCGCGCGGCGGCCGACTACGTGGCCTGGGCCGAGGCGCAGATCAAGGCGCAGGGCCTGCGCGGCATCCGCGTCGAGTCGCTGGCATCCGGCCGGCCCGAGATGCGCCAGACGCTGGACCGCGCCGAAAAGTTCCTCAACCTGGTCGCCCTGCTGGCGGCCCTGCTGGCCGCGGTCGCGGTGGGCATCGCGGCGCGCGACTTCGCCAACCGCCACCTGGACGACTGCGCGATGCTGCGCGTGCTGGGCCAGTCGCAGCGCACCATCGCCACCAGCTATGCACTCGAGTTCGCCGCGGTGGGCCTGCTCGCCAGCGCGCTCGGCGTGGCCGTGGGCTACGGCGTGCACCATGTGTTCGTCGCGATGCTGGCGCAGCTGCTCGAGGCGACGCTGCCGCCGGCCGGGGCCTGGCCCGCGCTGCTGGGCCTGGGGGTGGGGATGACGCTGCTGTTCGGCTTCGGCCTGCCGCCGGTGCTGCAGCTGGCGCGCGTGCCGCCGCTGCGCGTGATCCGGCGCGACGTCGGCGAGCTCAAGCCCGCCTCGCTGGCGGTGCTCGGCGCCGGCACGCTCGGCTTTGCGGCCCTGCTGCTGGCCGTCTCGGCGGACCTGAAGCTGGGCGCGATCGCGGTGGGCGGGTTCGCCGCAGCGGTGGCGCTGTTCGCGCTGCTCGGGTGGCTGGCGGTGCTGCTGCTGCGCCGCGCCGTGCCCGAGGCCGGCGCGCCGCGCTGGCTGGTGCTGGCAACGCGCCAGGTCGGCGCGCGGCCGGGCTTTGCGGTGCTGCAGGTCTCGGCGCTGGCGGTCGGGCTGCTGGCCCTGGTGCTGCTGGTGCTGCTGCGCACCGACCTGATCGCCAGCTGGCGCGCCGCCACGCCGCCCGATGCGCCCAACCGCTTCGTGATCAACATCCAGCCCGAGCAGGGCGAGCCGTTCCGGCAGCACCTGCGCCAGGCCGGGGTGCAGAAGCTGGACTGGTACCCGATGATCCGCGGCCGGCTGGTGGCCATCAACGGCCGAGCGGTCAGCGTGGACGACTACGCCGAGGACCGCGCGCGGCGCCTGGTCGACCGCGAGTTCAACCTCAGCCACGACGCGCAGATGCCCCCGCACAACGAGCTGGCGGCCGGACGCTGGGTGCCCGACGAGCCCGGGGCGGTCAGCGTCGAGGAGGGACTGGCGCGCACGCTGGGCCTCAGGCTCGGCGACACGCTGCGCTTCGACATCGCGGGCCTGGAGACCGAGGCGCGCATCACCAGCCTGCGCAAGGTCGACTGGGCCTCGATGCGGGTCAACTTCTTCGTGATGTTCCCGCTGGCGGAGATGCCCGAGGTGCCCGGCACCTACATCGCCGCGTTCCGGGCGCCGGAGACGCCCGGCTTCGACAATGCGCTCAGCCGCGCCTTCCCGAACGTCACCAATGTCGACGTCTCGGCCTCGATCGGCCAGGTGCAGCGTGTGCTGGACCAGGTGATCCGCGCGGTCGAGTTCCTGTTCGGCTTCACGCTGGCCGCCGGCCTGGTGGTACTGTTTGCCGCGGTGGTCGCCACGCGCGAGCAGCGCTCGCGCGAGTTCGCGATCATGCGCGCGATGGGGGCGGGCGGGCGCCTGCTGGCGCAGGTGCAGCGCGCCGAGCTGCTGGGCGTGGGCGCGCTGGCCGGGCTGCTGGCATCGCTCGCCGCGGTGGCGGTGGGCTGGGGGCTGGCGCGCTTTGCCTTCGAGTTCAGCTGGAACGCCTCGCCCTGGGTGCCGCTGGCCGGCGCTGCCGCCGGGGCGGTGCTCGCACTGGCGGCGGGCTGGTGGGGGCTGCGCGAGGTGCTGCGCCGCCCGGTGGTCGAGACGCTGCGCAAGGCAGCGGTGTGAAATCCTTGGGGCTCGCACCCTACAGAACCCCGCCCAGCTGCCGATAAGGCAGGGACTGGGGGTGGCGGCCCGTGCCGCGGCCCTCGTCCGTGCCTGGTCCCGCGGGGCCGGGTTCGCCCAACGCACTGCCGCCTCGTGGACCGCCCATCCGAACTTTCGCTGCTGAACCTGCGCGACCTCGACCTGGAGCAGGCGCTGTCGTTGCTGGAGCAGGCCGGCCATCCGTTGCCGCCGCAGGCCGACGCCGACCCCCGCGTGCTGCTGCAGGCCGTGATCGACGGCCTGTGCGATCTGTCGCTGCGCGACGCGCTCACGGGGCTGGCCAACCGGCGCCACTTCCGCGCGGTGCTGGAGCGCGAGATCGACCGCGTCGCGCGCACCGGCGAGGCGGCGCTGCTGCTGATCCTGGACATCGACCATTTCAAGCACATCAACGACACCTACGGCCACGAGGCCGGCGACCAGGTGATCCAGGCCGTGGGCCGGCGCCTGGCCGAATGCGTGCGCCCGATGGACACCGTGGCCCGCTACGGCGGCGAGGAGTTCGCCATCGTGCTGCCCAACTGCCAGCCGGCATTCGGCCTGGCGGTGGCCGAGCGCATGCGCCAGGCGGTGCAGGAGCACCCGATCCTGCTGCGCTCGGGCCACCAGGCGCACGTGACGGTCAGCCTGGGCGGCGCCTTCGCGCCGCAATGGGTGCGCTCGTCGGTGTCGTTGTGGATGGAGCGCGCCGACCTGCAGCTCTACTGTGCCAAGACCGAAGGCCGCAACCGCGTCTGTCTCGAGGAGACGCCGGCCAGCAGCGTGACCACCGAGGAGAAAAGCATGCTGTTCGGCGTGAGCCTGTTCAGCGACCTGGAGGTGCCGGGCGATGAGTGAACCGACCAACCGACTTCCGTCCATGCCTGAAACCTCGCGCGACAAGCAGGCCTGCGTGCTGGCCGTGACCAGCGGCAAGGGCGGCGTCGGCAAGACCTTCGTGTCGGCCAACGTCGCCGCCGCGCTGGCCCGCCTGGGCCACCGGGTCCTGGTGCTCGACGCCGACCTGGGCCTTGCCAACCTCGACGTGGTGCTCAACCTGCAGTCCCGCCGCACGCTGCACGACGTGTTCCTCGGGCACTGCGCGCTCGAAGACGCGATCCACGTCGCGCCGGGCGGCTTTTCGGTGGTGCTGGCCGGCTCGGGCCTCGTGGAGTACTCGCGCCTGACGCCCGAGGTGCGCGAGCGGCTGCAGGCCGTGGTCGCCAGCCTGCTGCCGCGCTACGACTACGTGCTGCTGGACACCGGCGCGGGCATCTCCGACGTCGTGCTCTACGCGATCTCGCTGGCCGACCAGGTGCTGGTGGTCGCCACCCCCGAGCCCACCTCGCTGACCGACGCCTACGCGACCATCAAGGTGCTGGCCACCCAGCAGCGCCGCCGCGAGCTGAACCTGGTGCTCAACCAGGTCGCGCGGCCAGGCGACGGCAAGGCCATCGCGCAGCAGCTGCAGCAGGTGCTGGCCCGCTTCGTCTCGACGCCGGCGGGCGATCCGGTGAAGCTGGCCCACCTCGGCGACATCCCGAGCGACCCGTCGGTGCGCCAAGCGGTACAGAAGCGCCAGCTGCTGCTGGAGACCTTCCCCGGCTGCGCCGCCGCGCATGCGGTCAAGGCCGTGGCCGGCCGCCTGGAAAAGGTGCCGGCGCGGGCGGCCTGAGCGGCCCCTTCCTACAATGCCTCCTGTCCATCGATGGGAGGTCGTCCATGAACCATCACGCCGACGCCTTCGCCGCGCGGCTGCGCAGCAACCGCCTGAGCCGGCGCGATGCCCTGTGGCTGTTCGGCGCCAGCACCGCCGCGGTCGCCGGGCTGCAGGGTTGCGCCACCTCGCCCGTGACGGGCAAGAGCATCCTGGTGGGCCTGAGCGAGGAGCAGGAGCGCGCCATCGACGCGCAGCAGGCCCCGCACCAGTTCTCCGCCGACCTGGGGCCGGTGCAGGACGCGGGCCTGAACGAGTACGTCGCCGACGTGGGCCGCCAGCTGCACCAGAACTCGCACCGGCCGCAGATGCCGTATTCGTACCGCGTGCTCAACGCCAACTACGTCAATGCCTACACCTTCCCGGCCGGCGCGGTGGGCGTGACGCGCGGCATCATGACCGAACTGGACGACGAGGCGCAGCTGGCCGCGCTGCTCGGCCACGAGCTGGGCCACGTCAACGCCCGCCACAGCGCGCAGCGCCAGGGCCAGGCGATGGTCGCGCAGGCGGTCGTGGCCGGCATCGGCGTGGCGGCATCCAACTCGCAGTGGGGTGCGCTGGCCGGGCTGGGCAGCCAGATCGGCGCCAGCGCGCTGCTGGCCAGCTACTCGCGCGACAACGAACGCGAGGCCGATGCGCTGGGACAGGAGTACATGGTGCGCTGCGGCTATCCGGCCAGCGGCATGACCGCGCTGCACCAGATGCTGGTCGAGCAGGAGAAGGAACAGCCCAGCCTGCTGGCGACCATGTTCTCGTCGCACCCGATGAGCACCGAGCGGCGCGACACCGCGAAGCGCTTGGCAGAGACCCGCTACGCCACCAGCCTCAAGGCCCCGGCGCAGCGCGAGCGCTACATGGACCACACCGCCGGCCTGCGCCGCATCAAGCCGACCATCGACGCCTGCAAGAACGGCGAGACCGCGATGGCCCGCAAGGCCTACCAGGAGGCGCAGAACCAGTTCGCCACGGCCATCAAGCGCACCCCGCAGGACTACGCGGCCAACCTGCGCATGGCGCAGTGCCTGCAGGCGCAGGGCCACACCAAGGAAGCCCAGCGCTACGTCGAGACGGCCAAGACCATCTACCCGCAGGAGGCGCAGGCCCGCAAGCTCTCGGGCGTGCTGGCGCTGTCGGCCAAGGACCCGGCGCGCGCCTACGCGGAGCTCGACGCCTTCGACCGCATGCTGCCCGGCGACCCGGGGGTGACCTTCCTCAAGGGCATCTCGGCCGAGGGCATGGGCGACCGCCTGCGCGCCGCCCAGCACTACAACGCCTACCTCAGGGCCACGCGCAGCGGCGAGGCGGCCCAGTATTCCGCTTCCCGGCTCAAGGCCTGGGGCTACCTGAAATGACCGAAGACCACACCACCACGCAGCAGCCGGCCTCCGCGTTCGAATGGATCGGCGGCGAGGCCCGGGTCCGCGAGCTGGTCGACCGCTTCTACGACCTGATGGACCTGGAGCCCGCCTACCGCGAGCTGCGCGCGCTGCACCCGACGCACCTCGACGGCTCGCGCGACAAGCTGTACTGGTTCCTGTGCGGCTGGCTGGGCGGGCCGCAGCACTACGTCGAGCGCTTCGGCCACCCGCGCCTGCGCGCGCGCCACCTGCCGTTCCCGATCGGCATCAGGGAGCGCGACCAGTGGCTCGCCTGCATGGACCAGGCGATGGAGGAACTGCAGCTCGACCCCGCGCTCGTGACCCGGCTGCGCGAGGCATTCTTCAACACCGCCGACTGGATGCGCAACCGCGGCGGCTGACCCGGTGGCGTTCAGCGGCGGGCGCCGGGCCGCGACGGCTGCAGCAGCACCACCAGCGCGCCCTGGCCGCCGTCGGCCGCGCGCGCCTGGGTGAAGGCGATCACCTCGTCCTTCTGGACCAGCCAGCTGCGCACCTTGCCCTTGAGCACCGGCTCGCGCCCGGGCGAGCCGTTGCCCTTGCCGTGGATCACGCGCACGCAGCGCAGGCCCTGCTTGACGGCCTCGCGCAGGAACTCGGCCAGCCGCTCGCGCGCCTCGTCGCGGCGCAGGCCGTGCAGGTCGACCTGGCGCTGGATCACCCAGTCGCCGCGCCGCAGGCGCTTGACCACGTCCGGGCCGATGCCCGGCCGCCGGTAGGACAGCGCCTCGTCGGTCTCGAGCAGCGACTCGACGTCGAACTCGTCGGAGATCGCCTCGCGCAGCACCGCTTCCTCGTCCAGCCGCCGCTGCAGCGGTGCCGGCACCGGGCGGGGGCGGGCGATCTCGGCGCGGCCGGTGTCCTTCAGCGCGGTGACCGGCCCCACGGTGCGCGCGAACAGCTCGCGCTCGCGGCGTTCGCGTTCCTCGGCGGCCCGGCGCTGCGCTTCCTGCCGCGCGGCTTCCTCGGCCTGGCGCTGGAGCGCCTTCTTCAGTTCGCCCAGGTCGGCGAAGCTCCGGGCCTTCATCGCATCCATCCTGCTCACAACAAGCCCCGCTCGGCGAACGACACCGCCTGGTCGCGGCCGACCACGATGTGGTCCAGCACCTGCACGTCCACCAGTCCCAGCGCCTGCTTGAGCGTGCGCGTCAGGTATTCGTCGGCCCGGGACGGCTCGGCCACGCCCGACGGGTGGTTGTGCGCCAGGATGACCGCGGCGGCGTTGTGCGCCAGCGCACGCTTGACCACCTCGCGCGGGTAGACACTGGTTTGGGTGAGCGTGCCGCGGAACAGTTCCTCCAGCGCCAGCAGGCGGTTCTGCGCATCGAGGAAAAGCACCGCGAACACCTCGTGGTCGCGCGCGCCGAGCTGCAGCCGCAGGTAGTCCTTGACCTGGTCCGGCGAGGCGAAGGCGGGGCGCGCCTTCAGCTCCTGCGCCAGCGCCCGGCGGGCCAGCTCCAGCACCGCCACCAGCTCGGCGCGCTTGGCCGGTCCCAGGCCCTTGACGCCGTCCAGCGCTCCGGCCTCGGCATGCAGCAGCCCGGCGATGCCGCCGAAGCGTTCGAGCAGGTGCTCGGCCAGCTGCAGCACCGACATGCCGCGCACGCCGGTGCGCAGCAGCAGGGCCAGCAGTTCGGCATCGGCCAGGGCGCCGGGGCCCAGGCTCAGGAGCTTCTCGCGCGGACGCGCGTCCTGGGGCAGATCCTTGAGGAGCATCGGTCGGGGTGGTGCAAAAGACAGGCCGCCAGGACTGCGAAAACGCGGCGGGAAGGGGCTTGCGCCCGACTTTTACAATGGCGGGAAGTCTACAAAACCAGGATCTGCGCCTGTGGCCGTCGTACAACCGGGGTCGTACCTGACCCTGCATTACCGCCTGGCCGGCCCCGACGGGGCCGACATCATCAACACCTTCGGGGGGACCCCCGCCACGTTGCCGCTGGGCACGGGCGAGCTCGCGCCCGCCATGGAGCAGCGCCTGATCGGGCTGGAAGAGGGCGCGCGCGCCCGCTTCGAGATCCCCGCCGGCGAGGCCTTCGGCGAACGCAACCCGGACATGGTGCAGCGCGTCAAGCGCAAGCTGCTGGACGAACTGGGCGACCCGGACGAGGTCTACCATGTCGGCGACGTCGTGCAGTTCCCGACGCCCGACGGCGAGGGCAGCTACGCCGGTGTCGTGCGCGAGGTCGGCGAGGACTGGGTGCTGTTCGACTTCAACCACCCGCTGGCCGGCCAGCCGGTGGTGTTCGAGGTCGAAGTGATCGGGGTGCTGTGACGCACGCCGCCGGGAGCCAGCCTTGACCATGCAACGCGAAGTCCTGCTAGCCGAGCCGCGCGGTTTCTGCGCCGGCGTCGACCGCGCGATCGAGATCGTCGAGCGCGCGCTGCAGAAGTTCGGCGCGCCGATCTACGTGCGCCACGAGATCGTGCACAACACCTACGTCGTCAACGACCTGCGGGCCAAGGGCGCGATCTTCATCGAGGACCTGTCCGAGGTGCCGCCCGGCGCCACGCTGGTGTTCAGCGCGCACGGCGTCAGCAAGGCGGTGCGCGAGGAGGCCGCGCGGCGCGGCTTCAGCATCTTCGACGCCACCTGCCCGCTGGTGACCAAGGTGCACGTCGAGGTCGCCAAGCTGGCCCGCGAGGGCTACGAGTTCATCATGATCGGCCACAAGGGGCACCCCGAGGTCGAGGGCACGATGGGCCAGCTCCACGACGGCATCTACCTCGTCGAGGACGTGGACGACGTCGAGCGCGTGCCGGTGCGCGACCCCGAGCGCGTCGCGGTGGTCACGCAGACCACGCTGAGCGTGGACGACGCCGCCGAGATCCTCGCCGCCGTGAAGCGGCGCTTCCCGAACGTGCGCCAGCCCAAGCAGCAGGACATCTGCTACGCCACGCAGAACCGCCAGGACGCGGTCAAGGTGCTTGCGCCGCAGGTGGACGTGGTGATCGTCGTCGGCAGCAGGACCAGCTCCAACAGCAACCGCCTGCGTGAGCTGGCGCAGCGCCTGGGCACGCCCGCGTACCTGGTCGACGGGCCGGACGACCTGCAGCCCGCATGGTTCGAGGGCAAGGCGCGCGTGGGCCTGACCGCCGGCGCCTCGGCCCCGGACATCCTGGTGCAGCAGGTCATCGCCCGCCTCAAGGAGCTGGGGGCCGTCTCGGTGCGCCGCATGGAAGGCGTGCAGGAGACGGTGCGCTTCCCGCTGCCCAAGGGCCTGGGCGACAAGGCCCTGGGCAGCTCGCCGTCCTCCGCGTAAGGCGCGTCTTCCGTCCACGGTCCGGCCGGCGCGCTGCCGGCCGGCGGCTCCCTACAATCCGTCCACACTTTCGGGACACCCACCATGCTAGACATCACCCTGCTGCGCAAGGACCTGGATGCCGTGATCGAGCGTCTGTCGCGGCGCAAGTCGCCCCAGCCCTTCCTCGACGTGGAGCGGTTCAAGGCGCTGGAGTCCGAACGCAAGACCATCCAGATCCGCACCGAGGAATTGCAGGCCAAGCGCAACAGCCTCTCGAAGCAGATCGGCCAGCTCAAGGCCAAGGGCGAGGACACCTCCGCCGTGATGGCCGAGGTCGGCGGCATCGGCGACGAGCTGAAGGCCTCCGCCGAGCGGCTCGAGGCGATCCAGTCCGAGCTGAACGAGATGCTGCTGCAGGTGCCCAACCTGCCGCACGAGAGCGTGCCGGTCGGCGCCGACGAGACCGGCAACGTGGAAGTGCGCCGCTGGGGCACGCCGCGCCAGTTCGACTTCCCGGTCAAGGACCACGTCGACCTGGGCGCGCCGCTGGGGCTGGACTTCGACACCGGCGCCAGGCTCTCGGGCGCGCGCTTCGCCTTCCTGCGCGGCCCGGTGGCGCGCCTGCACCGCGCGCTCGCGCAGTTCATGCTCGACGTGCAGACCGGCGAGCACGGCTACACCGAGTGCTACACGCCCTACATCGTCAACGCCGACGTGCTGGTCGGCACCGGCCAGCTGCCCAAGTTCAAGGAGGACATGTTCTGGGTCACGCGCGGGGGCGACGACAGCGGGTTGGTGCAGTACCTGATCTCCACCTCGGAGATCTCGCTGACCAACTCGGTGCGCGAGCAGATCCTCGCCGCCGAGCAGCTGCCGATCAAGCTGACCGCGCACAGCCCCTGCTTCCGCTCCGAGGCCGGCAGCTACGGCAAGGACACGCGCGGCATGATCCGCCAGCACCAGTTCGACAAGGTCGAGATGGTGCAGATCGTGCACCCGCAGAAGAGCTACGAGGCGCTGGAAGAGATGGTCGGCCACGCCGAGGCCATCCTGCAGAAACTCGGCCTGCCGTACCGCGTCGTGACGCTGTGCACCGGCGACATGGGCTTCGGCGCGGCCAAGACCTACGACCTGGAGGTCTGGATCCCGGCGCAGGGTACCTACCGCGAGATCAGCTCCTGCTCCAACTGCGAGGCCTTCCAGGCGCGCCGCATGCAGGCCCGCTTCAAGAACGAGAAGGGCAAGCCCGAGCTGGTGCACACCCTCAACGGCTCGGGCCTGGCCGTCGGCCGTGCGCTGGTGGCGGTGCTGGAGAACTACCAGAACGCCGACGGCAGCGTCACCGTGCCGGAGGTGCTGCGCCCCTACATGGGCGGCCTTACCGAACTGCGCCCATAACCTGCTACAATGGCGAGCTTCGCTCTTGTAGCGACCACGAGAACACAAGGAAAGGTGGCAGAGTGGTCGAATGCGCCGGACTCGAAATCCGGTTCACGGGTTCTCCCGTGACGAGGGTTCGAATCCCTCCCTTTCCGCCAAACCCCCGAAAAGCCGCCTCGAGCGGCTTTTTTTCTTGCCCGTCGCGTGTTCCCCGGGGCGTGCGTGCGGCGGAGGTCGATTTCCGCCGCGCCGGATCGTCGTGCAGGCGTGTGCAACGTTCTCCGATGAAAGGACCCTGCCATGCCGACCGGAACCGTCCAGCTGCACCGCGTGCTGACTGCCCCGCCCGAGCGGGTCTATCGCGCCTTCCTCGAGCCCGATGCGGTGGCCAGGTGGCTGCCGCCGCACGGCTACACCTGCCAGGTGCATCACCTGGAGCCCCGCGTCGGGGGTACGCATCGCATGTCGTTCCGCAACTTCGGCACCGGCCATGTCGACCACTTCGGCGGCGAATACCTGGAGCTGGTGCCGCACGAACGGATCCGGTACACCGACCGCTTCGACGATCCCGGCCTGCCGGGCGAGATCACCGTGACCGTCACGCTGCGCCCGGTGGCCTGCGGCACCGAGCTGCGGATCGTGCAGGAGGGGATCCCGGAGGTCATCCCGGTCGAGATGTGCTACCTCGGCTGGCAGGAGTCGCTCGAGCAGCTGGCGCGGCTGGTGAACCCCGGGATCCCGGACGCGTGAGCACCCCGGCGTGGGCGCTCAGTTGCGCACCACCACCAGCCTCGACAACCCGAACAGGTTGACCGGCCGCACCGAGACGACCTCCCAGTCGTGGGCGAGCACGTGCGCCTCGTAGCTGAAGTCGGAGCGGAAGCCGATGCGATCGGCCAGCGTCGTGACGCAGCGTTCCAGCCACCACCACAAGCGGCTGCCGCTGAAGTGGTTGAGGATGACGATGTGGCCACCCGGGCGGCAGACGCGGCGCAGCTCCGCGACCAGCCGCGCCGGATCGGGCGTCACTGACAGCACGTAGGGCAGCACCACGCAGTCGAAGCTGGCGTCGGCGAAGGCCATGCGCTCGGCGTCCATCGCGTGCAGCTCGATGCGGCGCTGCGGCAGGCGCGCGGCGCGTTGCCGGGCGCGCACGAGCATGTCCTCGGAGATGTCGATGCCGGTGACGTGGGTGGCTGCCGGGTAGCGCGCCAGCGTCAGTCCCGTGCCGACCCCGACCTCGAGCAACGTGCCGGGCGCCAGCTGCTGCACCGTGCGCGCCAGGTGGCGGCGCCCGGGCTCGAGCACCGCGCCGAAGATCCAGTCGTACCACGGCGCATAGCGGCCGTAGGTGCGCACGACGCTGTCCAGCGTGACGGCCGGCGGCGTGCGCCGCGACGCGGTCGCCGGGAGCCGGCCGGAGTCTCCGGCCGCGCGAGGTGGTGTCATGCCGCGTCCTTTCTGCAGGGATCGGATCGGGGTCGATCATCGCACGCTGGGCCCGGGATGCGCGAGGACCGGAAACCCCAAGGCAGGCAACCGCCGTTCCCTGTGTGCCGGCGCGGTCCTTCCGGACGCCGGTCTTTCGTTTCAGGGCCGCGCCTTGCGCGGTGGCACCGGCAGCAACACTTTGCTTCAACGTCGGCCCGCGGGGCGCGCTAGGGTGGGCCCGGTGTCGTCACGTCGTGGCCGGGCACGCGCACCGGGAGCGGCCAGGGAGAAGAGCATGAAGCAAGCGTTCAAGGAGTGGGCCAAGGCCCTGGTGCCGGCCCCGTGGCTGACGCAGTGGCAGGTCCGGCGGACCCTGCGCCGCTCGCCCGAGGCGGAGATGCGGCTGCTGCCGGCGCTGTGCCGCGCCGGGACCTTCGTCGACGTGGGCGCCAACCTCGGACACTGGAGCGGCTGGGCGGCGCGCATGTTCGCGCAGGTGCATGCCTTCGAGCCGCTGCCCGCGCTGGCGATCGCGCTGCGTCGGGCTGCGCCGCCGCATGTGACGGTCCACGAGCTCGCGCTGTCGGACCGCGAGGGCGTGGGGCGCTTTGCCGTGCCGATCTACCGCGGCCGGCCGTGGATGACCCGCGCCTCGCTGGAGCGCGATGCCAACAGCGGCTTCGACGATGAAACCGTGGTGCACGTGCGGGTGGCGCCGCTGGACCAGCTCCAGCTGCGCGACGTCGACGTGATCAAGATCGACGTCGAAGGCCACGAGGCGGCGGTGCTGGCCGGGGCGCGCCAGACGCTGCAGCGCGAGCGCCCCACGCTGATCGTCGAGATCGAGGAACGCCACCATCCCGGCGGCTCCGAGCCGGTGATCGAGGCGCTGCAGGCGCGCGGCTACATGTGCTGCTACCTGCGGGGCCGGCGCATCGAGACCTACCGGCCCGGCTCGATGGCCGAGCTGCAGCCGGTGCAGGCGCGGCCGCTGCCCGGGCGGGAGCCTCCGGCGGCCGGCTACGTCAACAACTTCTTCTTCGTGCCCGTCGAGCGCGCCTACGAGGTCGAGGCGATGGAACGCCTGCTCGGCGTGTCGCCGTCTCCTGCCGAGCCGGAAGCCTCGGCCGCCTGAGGCGGCGCGACCCCTTCACACAACTTTACCCTCGGTCCATCCCCGCTTAACGCCCTGTTCCGATGATGCCTTCCATGGGCGCTGTGCCCTGACCCACTCTCAAGGAAGGAGTACATCGTGACCGCTACCACCCAACGTCTGCGTCGTCCCTCGAAGACCCTGATCGCCGGCCTCGTCCTCGGCGTGGCCGCCGCCATGGCCGTTCCGTCGTTCGCCCACGGGCCCCGCCACGGCGCGCCGATGGGCCTGATGGGCGGCCCCGGCGGCTTCATCGGCAACCCCGAGCGCGTGGACCGCATGGTCGACCGCATGCTGCGCGACCTGAACGCCAGCGAGGACCAGCGCACCCAGATCAAGCAGATCGCCCGGGCCGCTGCCGCCGACCTGAAGGCGCAGCGCGAGGCCAGCCGCGGCCTGCACCAGAAGGCGCTGGAGCTGTTCACCCAGCCGACCGTGGACGCCAACGCCGTCGAGGCGCTGCGCCAGCAGCGCATGGCCCAGGCCGAGCAGCGCTCCAAGCGCATCAGCCAGGCCCTGGTCGAGATCAGCCAGGTGCTGACGCCCGAGCAGCGCACCCAGCTGGCCGAGCGCATGAAGCAGCGGGCCGAGCGCTTCAAGGAGCGCAAGGCGCGCCATGAGCGCCACCACGGCCCGCGCGGCGAGCAGCCGCGCCAGTGATGGCCTGACCCCGCAGGCGCCGCCGCATCCCGGCGGCGCTTGCCGTTATGCTCGGCGCTTCTTCCCTTGCATCGACCTTGCTGCCCATGTCTGCCCGCATCCTGCTGATCGATGACGACACCCGCCTGACCGGCATGGTGGGCGATTACCTGCGCCAGGCCGGCTACCTGATCGACGCGGTGGCGTCGCTGAAGGCCGGCCGCGAGCGCCTGGAGCGCCGCGACCACGGCTTCGACGGCGTGATCCTCGACCTGATGCTGCCCGACGGCGACGGGCTGGACCTGTGCCGCGAGCTGCGCGGGCTGGCGCACACGCGCCAGCTGCCCATCCTGATGCTGACCGCGCGCGGCGAGCCGATGGACCGCGTGGTCGGGCTCGAGCTGGGCGCCGACGACTACCTGCCCAAGCCCTTCGAGCCGCGCGAGCTGCTGGCGCGGTTGCGCGCCATCCTGCGGCGCAGCGTCGCGAACGGGCAGCCGCCGGCCGACGACCCCGACGTCAAGCGCTTCGGCCGGCTGGAGATCGACTTGGGCGCCCGCGTCGCCCGGCTGGACGGCCGCGAGTGCGACCTCACCAGCTACCAGTTCCAGATGCTCGCCGTGCTGGCCGAGCACCCGGGCCGCGTGCTGTCGCGCGACCAGATCATGGATGCGCTCAAGGGCCATGCGCTGGAAGCGTTCGACCGCTCGATCGACGTGCACATCTCGCGCATCCGCGCGGCGATCGAGGACGACCCGAAGAACCCGCGCCGCATCCTGACCGTGCGCGGCGCCGGCTACGTGTTTGCCAAGAAGCAGGACAGCGACGAAGCGTGAAAAGCCTCTACCTGCGCATCTACCTCACCGTCGTGGCGGTGCTGCTGCTGTTCGCGCTGGCCGCCGGCTGGCTGTTCAAGCGCAACATCGAGGAGGAACGCCAGCTCGACCAGGCCGCCTGGTCGGAGCGCCTGGCCGCCTGGGGCGACCTGGCGCAGAACAACCTGCCGCCGGCCGACGCGCCGCGCGCGGAGCAGCGCGCGGTCCTGCTGGAATGGTCCGAGCGGCTGCGCCTGCCGCTGGCGCTCGAGGACGCGCAGGGGCGGCGCATCGCCGCCTCGGACAGCTACGAGCGCATCGAGCGCGAGGGGCCGCGCCGCCGCTGGCGCATCCCGCTCAACGACGGGCGTGCCATCGTGGTGCTGCGCCCGCAGCGCACCGCCGTGCCGCAACGCGAAGGCGGGGAACAGCGGCCGGACCAGGCGTGGCGCGACGGCGCGCCCGAGCGCGAGGGGCAGGCCGCACGCCGCGACCTGCCGCCGCCTCCGCCACCCTTCCTGAGCGGCGGCGGGCTGGTGGTCGCGCTGCTGGTGCTGTTCATCGCGGTGTCGGCCGGGGCCTACCCCGTGGTGCGCCGCCTGACCCGCCAGCTGGAGGCGCTCAAGCGCGGCGTCGAGACCTTCGGTGCCGGCCAGCTGCACCACCGCGTCAGCGTCAGCGGGCGCGACGAGGTGGCCGCGGTGGCGGCGAGCTTCAACCAGGCCGCCGACCGCATCGAGGCGCTGGTGCGCTCGCACCAGTCCCTGCTGGCCAACGCCTCGCACGAGCTGCGCTCGCCGCTGGCACGCCTGAAGATGGCGCTGTCGCTGCTGGAGACCGCCTCGCCCGAGTCGCGTGCCTCGTTGATGCAGGAGATCGGCAACAACATCCGCGAACTCGACGCGCTGGTCGAAGAAGTGCTGCTGGCCAGCCGGCTCGATGCAGCGCCGCGCCTCGACCGGCACGACCCGGTGCACCTGCTGGCGCTGGCGGCCGAGGAGGGCGCCTACGTCGACGCGCGGGTCGAGGGCACCGACGCGATGGTGCGCGGCGACGAGCGCCTGCTGCGCCGCGCGCTGCGCAACCTGCTCGAGAACGCGCGCCGCTACGGCGGCAGCGAGCCGATCGAGGTCAGCGTGACGGTCGAAGGCCAGGACGCGGTGGTGCGCGTGTGCGACCGTGGCCCGGGCGTGCCCGAGGACCAGCGCGAGCGCATCTTCGAACCCTTCTACCGCATGCCCGGCCACGCCGAGCATGCCGGCGGCGTCGGGCTGGGCCTGAGCCTGGTGCGGCAGATCGCCGAGCGCCATCGCGGCCAGGCGCGCTGCGAGCGGCGCGAAGGGGGCGGCAGCTGCTTCAGCCTGCGCCTGCCGCTGGCTGCGGCGTAGCCGCGTCGGCGCCGGCCTGCGCCGCAGCGGGCGCATCGAGCGCCCGCTCGGCGTAGCGGTTGAAGCGCCACGCCGTGCCCTCCTGGATCACGCGGCGCCAGGTGGCGCGCTTCTCGGCCGGGGTCATCTCGGGCCAGAACTGCACCTCGTCGAAGGTGCGCCCGCAGCCCTTGCAGACGTCGTCGCCCTGGCTGGTCGAGCAGATCGCGATGCACGGCGTGTCGGGCGTGCTGGCGTACCACCGGAGCCACGCCTCCTTGGCGCGCCGCGGCATCGTGTGCTCGTCGCACTCGGACTCGCGGTAGTACACCATCAGCGCATACACCTCGGCCAGCGCGCGCACCTCGGCGCAGGCGGTGATGCCGTCGGGCGAGGGATGGCGTTCGCGCCACCAGTTGATGGCAGCCTCGATGTCGGTGATGTGGATGCCGGCCATGGCCGTCTGCGCGCTCACTCCTCGCTGGCCGCCACCAGTGCGCCCAGCGCCGCTTCCACGTCCTCGCGCGCGACGCCGGCCGGGATCTCCACCGGCGCCTCGGCCAGCGCCGCGGCGCCTTCGGTCTTCAGGCGCTTGACCCAGCCGCCGGCCTCGCGGCCTTCGGCAAAGCCGCGGCTTTGCAGCAGCACCGTGCCGTTGGCCGCCGTCAGCTTGAAGTAGAACTGGCCGTCGGCCTCGCGGTACTGCTTGAACACCGGCAGCTGGGGCTTGGCCGCCTCGCTGCGCCGGGGCTGCGCGGTCACCGGCAGGGCCTTCATCGGACGCAGGCCGACCGCTTCGCGCAGCTCGGCGAGGAATGGCGTGGCAATGCGCCGGGCGCGGCGCGCGCCGTCCTGCAGGATCTCCTCGATGCGCTCCGGATGGGCCATCAGCTCCGCGTAGCGGTCGCGCATCGGGCCGATGTGCGACTCGATGAGGTCCACCAGGCGCTGCTTGGCATCGCCCCAGCCCAGGCCGGCGCGCAGGTCGGCGCGGAACTCGGCACGCTGCTCGGGCGTGGCGAAGGCATCGTAGATCGTCACCAGCGGCGTGCCGTCCGGGTCCTTGGGCTCGCCGGGCAGGCGCGAGTCGGTGACGATGCGCGCCACCGCTTCCTTCAGCGCCTTGGGGCCGCCCTCGAACAGCGGGATGGTGTTGTCGTAGCTCTTGGACATCTTGCGCCCGTCCAGGCCGGGCAGCGTGGCCAGCTCCTCGTCGATCTGCGCCTGCGGCAGCACGAACAGGTCGCGCCCGCGGCCGTAGAGGTGGTTGAAGCGCTGCGCGATGTCGCGCGCCATCTCGATGTGTTGCACCTGGTCGCGGCCCACCGGCACGCGGTGCGCGTTGAACAGCAGGATGTCCGCGGCCATCAGGATCGGGTAGCAGTACAGGCCCATCGTGACGTCCGCGTCGACATCCTTGCCGGCGGCAAGGTTCACGTCGGTGGCCGCCTTGTAGGCATGGGCGCGGTTCATCAGGCCCTTGGCGGTGACGCAGGTCAGCAGCCAGGTCAGCTCCGGCGTCTCGGGCAGGTCGCTCTGGCGGAAGAAGTACACCCGCTGCGGATCCAGCCCGGCGGCCAGCCAGGTGGCGGCGATCTCCAGCCGCGAGCGCTCGACGCGCGCCGGGTCGTCGCACTTGATCAGCGCGTGGTAGTCGGCCAGGAAGAAGAAGCTTTCGACGTCGGGCGCGCGGCTGGCCTCGACGGAGGGGCGGATGGCGCCGACGTAGTTGCCCAGGTGGGGGGTCCCGGTGGTGGTGATCCCGGTGAGGACGCGTTCGGTCATGGTGGGAGAATCGCAGGGCAAAGGATGCGGGCGCGCGGCGCCCGGAAAGAGGGAGATTGTAGGAGGCCGTCCGGGAACCGGTTCGGCCGAAGGCTACACTCGCGCCCCATGAAACGCATCGTGATCCTGATCTCCGGCCGTGGCTCCAACATGGAAGCCATCGTGGAGGCCTGCGCCGCCGAGCGCTGGCCGGCCGAGGTGGCGGCGGTCATCAGCAACCGCCCCGACGCCCGGGGACTGCAGTACGCCGCCAGCCGCGGCATCCCGACCGACACGGTCGACCATCGCAAGTACGACACCCGCGAAGCCTTCGACGCCGAACTGGCCCGCGTGATCGACCGCCACGCCCCCGACCTGGTGGTGCTGGCCGGCTTCATGCGCATCCTGACCGCGCGTTTCGTCGAGCACTACGCCGGTCGCCTGATCAACATCCATCCGTCGCTGCTGCCGGCCTTCCCCGGGCTGCACACGCACCGCCGCGCGATCGAGGCGGGCTGCAAGCTGGCGGGCGCCACCGTGCACTTCGTCACTGCCGAGCTGGACCACGGCCCGATCATCATCCAGGCCGTCGAGCCGGTGCATCCCACCGACACCGAGGACACGCTGTCGCAGCGCATCCTGGCCAAGGAGCACGTGATCTACCCGCGCGCGGTGCGCTGGATCGTGCGCGACGAGCTGGAGGTGCGCAACGGCATCGTCACGCACCGCGAAGGCGAGCCGCAGCTGCTGTTCTGAGCCACGCGCCTTGCATGCCGCTCAGGGCCGCGGCTCGATGCGGCGAAGCGCGGCTGCGCGCGTCCCTCGACGACCACGGTTTCGAAGAACATCGCATGCGGGCGCACCCACAGCGCGCCTTCGCCGTACAGCGGCCGGTACACCACCAGCGGCTCCAGCGTCTCGCTGTGGCGGGCGCAGCCGAGCACTTCGTACTCGCGGCCCTTGTAGTGGCGGTAGCGGCCGGGCGGGGTGGGAGGCAGCGGGGGCAGGTCGTTGGCGGGCATCGGATCTCTGTCGCACGGGATAATTCGCGTCATGCATCCTAATGCCCTCCTGGACCTGGCCACCGAACTGCTGCGCCAGGTCCTGAAGTTCGACGCGCCGGCCGACACCGTCGTGTCCGGCTTCTTCCGCCAACACCGCCAGCTCGGGCCGCGCGAGCGCCACACGCTGGCCGAGACCGCCTACCACGTGCTGCGCCAGCGGCTGCTGCTGCAGCACTTCGCGCAATCGGGCGCCGGCGCGCTGGAGCGACGCCTGGCCATCCTTGGATGGCAGGGCGACGAGCGCTTCCTGCAGGGCGCGCTCGGCCCCAAGGAACAGCAGTGGCTGGCCCAGGTGCGCCTGGTCGACGTCGCGACGTTGCCCGAGAAGCTGCGCCACAACCTGCCGGACTGGCTGGTCGCGCCGCTGAAGCAGTTCCTGCCCGAGGCCGAGTTCTGGCCGCTGGTCGACAGCCTGGCCCGGCCCGCGCCGCTGGACCTGCGCGTCAACCTGCTGCGCCTCAAGCGCGAGGCGGCGGTCGAGGAGCTGGCCCGCGCGGGCATCGCCGCGCAGCCGACGCCGTACTCGCCCTGGGGCCTGCGCGTCGACGGCAAGCCAGCGCTGAACAAGCTGGACATCTTCACGCGCGGCGACATCGAGGTGCAGGACGAAGGCAGCCAGCTGCTGGCGCTCTTGATGGGCGTCAAGCGCGGCGAGATGGTGGCGGACTTCTGCGCCGGCGCCGGCGGCAAGACCCTGGCGCTGGGCGCGGCGATGCGCAACACCGGCCGGCTGTATGCCTTCGACGTCTCCGGTCATCGCCTGGACAAGCTCAAGCCGCGCCTGGCGCGCAGCGGCCTGTCCAACGTCTACCCGGTGCAGATCGCGCACGAGCGCGACGAGCGCATCAAGCGCCTGGCCGGCAAGATCGACCGCGTGCTGGTGGACGCGCCGTGCTCGGGCCTGGGCACGCTGAGGCGCAATCCGGACCTCAAGTGGCGCCAGTCGCCGCAGGCGGTGGCGGAACTGCGCGACAAGCAGCAGGCAATCCTTGCCAGCGCTGCCCGCCTGGTCAAGCCGGGCGGCCGCTTGATCTATGCCACGTGCAGCCTGCTGGAGGACGAGAACGAGCGCATCGCCGAGGCCTTCGCCGAGTCGCATCGCGACTTCGCACCGCTGCCGGCCGCTGCGGTGCTCGAACAGGCCAAGGTGGCCGACGCGCAGCAGCTCGTGACGGGCCCTTACCTGCGCCTGTGGCCGCACCGCCACGCCACGGACGGATTTTTTGCCGCCGTCTGGGAACGCAGGTGAGGTTTCGCGGTCTGAGTCACCAAGCCCGATCGCAAGGCCCCGGTGGGCCTGAAATTTGCCCTCTTGTGGTCGGATACAGTGGATGTCACCGGGAAACCGGTGTATTTTGGCGGCCCATCCCGGGGGGCCTCACCTACAATCCAGCCAGCTTCTGAAAGGCTGTTCTCAATGTCTGAATTCCTGATCGTGTGGGAAAGTTTGATCGATTGGCTCGCCAACGGCGTGACCAATGCCACCTGGTGGCAGATCGTGCTGTACACGCTAGTCACCACCCACATCACGATCGCGTCGGTCACCATCTTCCTGCACCGATCGCAAGCCCACCGCGCCCTCGAGCTGCACCCGGCGGTGGCCCATTTCTTCCGCCTGTGGCTGTGGCTCACCACCGGCATGGTGACCAAGGAATGGGTCGCCATCCACCGCAAGCACCACGCCAAGTGCGAGACCGAAGACGATCCGCACAGCCCGCAGACGCGCGGCATCCGCAAGGTGCTGCTCGAAGGCGCCGAGCTCTATCGCGCCGAGGCCAAGAACCAGGAAACCCTCACCAAGTACGGCCACAACACGCCGGACGACTGGATCGAGCGCAACCTGTACAGCCGCTACACGTGGCAGGGCGTGGGCCTGACGCTGATCCTCGACCTGCTGCTGTTCGGTGCCGCCGGCGTCGCCGTGTGGGCCGTGCAGATGCTGTGGATCCCGATCACCGCGGCCGGCATCATCAACGGACTGGGCCACTACTGGGGTTACCGCAACTTCGAGGCGCCCGATGCGTCCACCAACATCTCGCCGTGGGGCATCATCATCGGCGGCGAGGAGCTGCACAACAACCACCACACCTACCCGACCTCGGCCAAGCTGTCGGTCCGCAAGTACGAGTTCGACATCGGCTGGCTGTACATCCGCTCGCTGGAGCTGATGGGCTTGGCCAAGGTGCGCAAGACCCCGCCGATGCTCAAGCTCGGCCCGGTCAAGCCGGTGGCCGATGCCTCCACCCTGCAGGCCGTGATTGCCAACCGCTACGAGGTGATGGCCAAGTACGGCCGCGAACTGCGCCGCGCCGTGAAGGCCGAACTGGTGCAGCTCAAGGAAGCCGGCGCCAAGAACTCGGCGCGCTGGAAGGAGCTGCTGCTGGCCAAGCGCTGGCTGCACCGTGACGAGAACGTCATTCCTCCCAGCATCAAGCCGCAGCTGGCCCATGCCTGCGAGAGCTCGCCGGTGCTGTCCAAGCTGGTCGCGATGCGCGAGGAGCTGCGCCAGATCTGGACCCGCACCAACGTCTCGGCCGAACAGCTGGTCGCCGACCTGCAGGCCTGGTGCAAGAAGGCCGAGGAAAGCGGCGTGGCCGCGCTCCAGGACTTCGCGCTCAAGCTGCGCGCCGCGACGGCCTGAGCAGCCCCCCGTTCCGTTCCTGCAACAAGCGCCTCCGTCGGGAGGCGCTTTTGTTTTGGGGCGCGCCCAGGCTTCGAGGCGGTCTTGCGCCCACGGCGCGCAGCCGGTGGGGCCGGGCCCTGCGGCGCCGTGCCGTCGTTGCTCCCGGGCGGGCCCTGGACCGCCGTCGTGCAGGAGGTGCGCCGCGCGGCCCCCGCGGGCGTGGCCGGCAGGGGCCTGGGGGGGCAGTGCGCGGGCAGGCCAAGGCCCTGCACGGGGCTGCCAGGCGGGCGGCGGGTGCCGCAGCGGACCGGCGGGCGTCGGGCAACAAAAAACCCGCCGGGCGTGCGCCGGGCGGGTTTCCTGCGGAGAAGCGCGGCCGAATTACTTCAGCTTCACTTCCTTGTAGATGACGTGCTTGCGAGCCTTCGGATCGAACTTCATGATCTCGAGCTTCTCGGGCGTCGTCTTCTTGTTCTTGGTGGTCGTGTAGAAGTGACCGGTACCAGCGGTCGACTCCAGCTTGATCTTTTCGCGAGCGGTCTTGGCCATGGTGCGTTTCCTTCAGGGGGCGATCAGAGTTCGCCTTTGGCGCGCAGGTCGGCCACGACCTGGTCGATGCCGACCTTGTCGATCAGGCGCAGCGCGGCGTTGCTCACGCGCAGGCGCACCCAGCGGTTTTCGGACTCGAGCCAGAAGCGACGGTACTGCAGGTTGGGCAGGAAGCGGCGCTTCGTTTTGTTGTTCGCGTGGGACACATTGTTGCCCACCATCGGGCGCTTGCCCGTAACTTGACAGACGCGTGCCATGACGCTTCTCCGTTTCAATCTCGGTTCAGATGTGACGCCTAGAGCAGGAGGCCTGGGTCACTGCGGCCGTCGCCGGCCGGGCCTGCCCGCCTGATGAACGCCCTTCGAGGACTGGCGCTGTTCCGACGGCTCCCGACCCTCGCGGGTCGCAACAGTTGGATGGCGCAGTCACCATCGGCAAAGAATGCGATTATAGCCATAAAGCGAACGCCGGCCAATCCGGCCGGCGTCCCAGGGGTTTCGGCCGGCCTTGCCGTCAGGCCGCGCCGCCTTGCTCCAGGTAGCGCTGGGCGTCCAGCGCGGCCATGCAGCCGGTGCCGGCGCTGGTGATCGCCTGGCGGTAGACGTGGTCCTGCACGTCGCCGGCGGCGAACACGCCCGGCACGCTGGTCATCGTGGCAAAGCCGTTCAGGCCGGAGCGGGTCAGGATGTAGCCGTCCTTCATCTCCAGCTGGCCCTTGAAGATGTCGGTGTTGGGCTGGTGGCCGATCGCGATGAAGCAGCCCTTGAGCGCGATCTCCTCGGTGCTGCCGTCGTTCACGTTGCGGATGCGCACGCCCGTGACGCCCGAGTCGTCGCCCAGCACCTCGTCCAGCACCGAGAACAGCTTCAGCTCGACCTTGCCGTCGCGCACCTTGTCCATCAGCTTGTCGACCAGGATCGGCTCGGCGCGGAACTTGTCGCGGCGGTGGATCACGGTCACCTTGCGGGCGATGTTGGACAGGTACAGCGCCTCCTCGACGGCGGTGTTGCCGCCGCCGACGACGCAGACGTCCTCGCCACGATAGAAGAAGCCGTCACAGGTGGCGCAGCCGCTGACGCCGCGGCCCATGAAGGCCTGCTCCGAAGGCAGGCCCAGGTACTTGGCCGAGGCGCCGGTGGCGATGATCAGCGCGTCGCAGGTGTACTCGCCGGCGTCGCCCTTGAGCCAGAACGGGCGCTTCGACAGGTCGACCTCGTTGATGTGGTCGAACACGATCTCGGTGTTGAAGCGCTCGGCGTGCTGCTGGAAGCGCTGCATCAGGTCCGGGCCCATCACGCCGTTGACGTCGGCGGGCCAGTTGTCGACCTCGGTGGTGGTCATCAGCTGCCCGCCCTGGGCCAGGCCGGTGATCAGCACCGGCTTCAGGTTGGCGCGCGCGGCGTAGACGGCGGCGGTGTAGCCGGCAGGACCGGAACCGAGGATCAGGACCTGGGCGTGCTTCGGTGTGGTGCTCATGGAGGGGCGCTTCGATGCAAAGTGAGGGCAGACTCGGGTCGCACACCTTCCAGCAAATGCGGGGCTTACGGTAGAGTGCCGCTTGTGAGATATCTCACGAGCCAGCGGGAAGGGTACTTTCCAGCCGACGGATGGAGCTTTCCGGCGCCATCGCCAGGCTGCATTGTAGGAAAGGCTGGCAGCCGGACGGGCGACGCGGGCTTTGCACGCGATCAAGGGCCAAACAACGCAAAAGGTGATCTCTGATGGCGATGCTGTCCAACCTGGACCTGATTCGACGGGTCCCCTTGTTTTCGATGCTCACCAACAGCCAGGCCGAGGCCGTTGCCGAGGGCGTGGTGAAGCGGCGTTACCGCCGTGGCGAGATCATCGTGGAGCAAGGGCGCAAGTCCAATGCGCTGTTCATCCTGCTGACCGGCCGGGCCCGGGTGCTGACGGCCGATGCCCGCGGGCGCGAGGTCATCCTGGCGATGTTGCATCCGGGCGACTATGTCGGCGAGATGAGCCTGATCGACAACGAACCGCACTCGGCCACGGTGCGCGCCGAGGTGCAGACCGACGTGCTGGTGCTGGGCCGCACCGAATTCGCCCGCTGCCTGCCGGAGAACTCCAGCCTGTCGTACGCGATCATGCGGGGCCTGGTGTCCCGGTTGCGCGCGGCCGACCGGCAGATCGAGTCGCTGGCGCTGCTGGACGTCTACGGCCGGGTCGCCCGCACGCTGCTGGACATGGCCGAGGACAACAACGGCACGCTGCTGATCCGCAACAAGGTCTCGCGCCAGGACCTGGCCAAGATCGTCGGCGCCTCGCGCGAGATGGTCAGCCGGGTCATGAAGGACCTGGAAGAACGCCACTACGTCGAGACCCAGCCGGACGGCTCGGTGATCATCAAGGAACGCCTGCAGGTCAACTGAACGGGACCGGCGCGAACGCCGGTCCGGCGGGGGCCGCGTGCCCCCCGCAGGGGTGGATGTGCGCGCCTTGCGGTGGCAGGATGCGCGCTTGATTCACAATCCGCGCATGGCATTTCCACTCGGATCCCTCGGTGCGCAGGACGCCGACGCGGCTGCGCCCGCCCCTGCTCCGTCCGGACGCGGCGCGTCCGGGACCTACACCCGCAAGCCCAAGGCCCCCCCGCCGCCGCCGGCGCCGCCACGCTGGCGCCTGCAGCTCAACGTCTTCCTCGGCGCGCTGGGGCTGATCCTGCTGCTGCTCGCGATGGCGACCCACTCGCCGTCGGATGCCGCCTGGTCGACCACCGGCGACGGCGCGCCGACCCGCAACGCGGCGGGCGTGCTGGGCGCCTGGGTGTCGGACCTGCTGCTGTTCCTGTTCGGCTTCTCGGCCTGGTGGATCGTGCTGATCGCGGTGCGCAGCTGGCTGTCGGCGCTGGCGCGCCTGCTGCGTGGTGACCGGGTGCCTGCGGTCGAGGCGCCGGAGGCCCCGCCCAAGTGGCTGCTGTGGGCCGGCGTGGTGGCGCTGCTGTGCGCGAGCAGCAGCCTGGAATGGACCCGCCTGTACCACCTCGAGGCCCACCTGCCCGGCCCGGCCGGCGGCGTGCTGGGCCACACGCTCGGCCCGGCCAGCATGCGGCTGCTGGGCTTTGCCGGCTCGGGCGTGTGGTGGATCGCGCTGCTGGTGGCCGGCGTCTCGATGGCGCTGCGCTTCTCCTGGGTGCGCACGGCCGAGCGGCTGGGCGCCTGGATCGACGGCTGGCGCGTCTGGCGCGAGACCCGCCGCGAGATCCGCGAGGACCGCCGCCTGGGCGAGAAGGCCATGAAGGAACGCGAGCAGGTGGTCGAGGTCGAGCGCCAGGTGATCGTCGACCATGCGCCGATCGTGATCGAGCCGCCGGTGATCGAGGTGCCCAAGTCCGAGCGCGTGGTCAAGGAGCGCCAGAAGCCGCTGTTCACCGAGCTGGCGGACACCAGACTGCCGCAGGTGGACCTGCTCGATGCGGTGCCGTCCAAGGTCGAGACCGTGACGCCCGAGACGCTGGAGATGACCTCGCGGCTGATCGAGAAGAAGCTCAAGGACTTCGGCGTCGAGGTGCGCGTGGTCGCGGCCGCCCCGGGGCCGGTGATCACCCGCTACGAGATCGAGCCGGCCACCGGCGTGAAGGGCGCCCAGATCGTCAACCTGGCCAAGGACCTGGCGCGCTCGCTGAGCCTGGTCAGCATCCGGGTGGTCGAGACCATCCCGGGCAAGAACCTGATGGCGCTGGAGCTGCCCAACGCCAAGCGCCAGACCATCCGGCTGGCCGAGATCCTGGGCTCGCAGGCCTACAACGACGCCCAGTCGATGCTGACGCTGGGGCTGGGCAAGGACATCGTCGGCCACCCGGTGGTGGCGGACCTGGCCAAGATGCCCCACCTGCTGGTGGCGGGCACCACCGGCTCGGGCAAGTCGGTCGGGATCAACGCGATGATCCTGTCGCTGCTGTACAAGGCCGAGGCGCGCGACGTGCGCCTGATCCTCATCGACCCCAAGATGCTGGAGATGGCCATGTACGAGGGCATCCCGCACCTGCTGGCGCCGGTGGTGACCGACATGAAGCAGGCCGGCAACGCGCTCAACTGGTGCGTCGGCGAGATGGAGCGCCGCTACAAGCTGATGAGCAAGCTGGGCGTGCGCAACCTGGCCGGCTACAACAAGAAGATCGCCGAGGCCGCCGAGCGCGGCGAGAAGATCCCCAACCCGTTCAGCCTGACGCCCGAGGAGCCCGAGCCGCTCGACCGGCTGCCCTACATCGTCGTGGTGATCGACGAGCTGGCCGACCTGATGATGGTGGTGGGCAAGAAGATCGAGGAGCTGATCGCGCGCCTGGCGCAGAAGGCGCGCGCGGCGGGCATCCACCTGATCCTGGCCACGCAGCGCCCCTCGGTGGACGTGATCACGGGCCTGATCAAGGCCAACATCCCGACGCGCATCGCGTTCCAGGTCTCGAGCAAGATCGACAGCCGCACCATCCTCGACCAGATGGGCGCGGAGACCCTGCTCGGCCAGGGCGACATGCTGTACCTGGCGCCCGGCACCGGCCTGCCGGTGCGGGTGCACGGCGCCTTCGTCAGCGACGAGGAGGTGCACCGCGTGGTCGAATACCTCAAGACCCAGGGCGAGCCCAACTACATCGAGGGCATCCTGGAAGGCGGCACGCTGGACGGCGAGGGCGGACCGGCCGGCGAGGGCCTGGGCGGTGGTGCGGACGGCGAGGCCGACCCGATGTACGACCAGGCGGTGCAGGTCGTCCTGCAGCACCGGCGCGCCTCGATCTCGCTGGTGCAGCGCCACCTGCGCATCGGTTACAACCGCGCCGCGCGCCTGCTGGAACAAATGGAAAAAGCCGGCCTCGTATCCAGCATGGCCACCAACGGAAACCGGGAGATCCTCGTCCCGGCACGCGAAGAATGAAACACCTGTTCCTGACGGCCCTGCTGGCCGTCGCGATGCCGGCCTGGGCCGATGCGGTCGACACGCTCAAGCGCTTCGTGCAGGAGGTCAGGAGCGGCCAGGCCGCCTTCACCCAGACCGTCACCTCGCCCGACGGGGCGAAGAAGCGCGTCACGCAGGGGCGCTTCGAGTTCGCCCGTCCGGGGCGTTTCCGCTTCGAGTACGACAAGCCCTTCGAGCAGCTGATCGTCGCCGACGGGCAGAAGGTCTGGCTCTACGACCCGGACCTGCACCAGGTCACCGTGCGCGCGATGGACCAGGCGCTGGGCGCCACGCCGGCGGCGCTGCTGGCCGGCGGGTCGCTGGAGAAGGATTTCCGCCTCGCGCCGGCCGAGGCGAGCGACGGCCTGCAATGGGTCGAGGCGGTGCCGCGCGACAAGGACAGCCAGTTCCGCACGGTGCGCGTCGGCTTCCGCGACCAGGCGCTGGCCGCGCTCGAGATCCTCGACAACTTCGGGCAGAAGTCGGTGCTGCAGTTCAGCCAGGTGCAGTCCAACGTGGCGGTGCCGGCCGAGCGCTTCCGCTTCACGCCGCCGGCGGGCGCGGACGTGCTCGAACAGTGAGGTAACGCGGCAATCGCTTTGTAACCACGCCGCCGCCAATCCCGGCTAGGCTGTCGGCGGGAGACGGCCCCTGCGGAACACTCGTCGCATGGGGTGGCTGTCGTGGCGACACGGCAGCACCGCGGGGGCTCGACCCCACCTTGCCGCAGCGGACGCCAGGGCACCGCGTCCGCGACGGCGCCTTCCCGTGTCAGCGCACCCGCATGCCGGGCTCGGCACCGGGCCAGGGCTCCAGCACGAAGACGCCGGGATGCGCCTTCTCGTCGGCGTGCGAGGCCGCCAGCACCATGCCCTCGCTGACGCCGAACTTCATCTTGCGCGGCGCCAGGTTGGCCACCATCACGGTCAGCTTGCCGATCAGGTCCTCGGGCTTGTAGGCGGACTTGATGCCGCTGAAGACGTTGCGCGTCCGGCCCTCGCCGACGTCCAGCGTCAGGCGCAGCAGCTTGTCCGAGCCTTCGACATGCTCGCAGTTGACGATCTTCGCGATGCGCAGGTCGACCTTGGCGAAGTCCTCGATGCCGATGGTCGGCGCGATCGCCTCGCCGCCGGGCAGCGCCGGGGCGGCCGGCGCGGGCGGCTCGAACAGGGCGTCGAGCAGCTTGGGGTCGACGCGCTGCATCAGGTGCTGGTAGGTGCCGATCACGTGCTCGCCGAGCCGGCGTTGCGCGTCGGCGAAGCTCAGTGGCTCGACCTTCAGGAAGGCCTCGACGTTGGCGGCCAGCGCCGGCAGCACCGGCTTGAGGTAGATGGTCAGCAGGCGGAACGCCTCGATGCAGACCGAGCAGACCTCGTGCAGGCGCGCGTCCTGCCCTTCCTGCTTGGCCAGCTCCCAGGGCTTGTTCTGGTCGACGTATTCGTTGACGCGGTCGGCCAGCAGCATGATCTCGCGCACCGCCTTGCCGTACTCGCGCTCCTCGTAGAGGCGCCCCACCTCGGCGGCGCCGGCGCGCAGCGTGGCGAGCAGCTGCTCGCCGTCGGCCGAGATCGCGGCGGTGAGCCGGCCGCCGAAGCGCTTGGCGATGAAGCCGGCCGCGCGGCTGGCGATGTTGACGTACTTGCCGACCAGGTCGCTGTTGACGCGCGCGACGAAGTCGTCCGGGTTGAAGTCGACGTCCTCGACGCGGGCGTTGAGCTTGGCGGCGATGTAGTAGCGCAGCCACTCGGCGTTCATGCCGAGCGACAGGTACTTCAGCGGGTCGATGCCGGTGCCGCGGCTCTTGCTCATCTTCTCGCCGCTGACCGTGATGAAGCCGTGCACGAACACGTTGTTCGGCGTCTTGCGGCCGCTGAAGTGCAGCATTGCCGGCCAGAACAGCGTGTGGAAGTAGGTGATGTCCTTGCCGATGAAGTGGTACTGCTCCACCTCGGGGTCGGCGATGAAGTCCTCGAACGAGCGCACCTCGCCGTACTTCGCCTTCGGGCCGCCCTTGTCGAAGTAGTTCTTCAGCGAGGCGAGGTAGCCCACCGGCGCGTCCAGCCAGACGTAGAAGTACTTGCCCGGCGCGTCAGGGATCTCGATGCCGAAGTAGGGGGCATCGCGCGAGATGTCCCAGTCGGACAGGCCGCCAGCGCCGCTGTCGTCGGTGGCGAACCACTCCTTGACCTTGTTGGCCACCTCGGGCTGCAGCTTGCCGTCCTGCGTCCACTGCTGCAGGAACTCGATGCAGCGCGGCGAGGACAGCTGGAAGAAGTAGTGCTCGCTGGACTTCATCACCGGCGTCGCGCCGGTCAGCGTCGAGTACGGGTTCTTCAGCTCGGTCGGGGCGTAGACCGCGCCGCACACCTCGCAGGAGTCGCCGTACTGGTCCTTGGCGCCGCAGCGGGGGCACTCGCCCTTGATGTAGCGGTCCGGCAGGAACATCTCCTTGACCGGGTCGAAGAACTGCTCGATGTGGCGCGAGTAGATCAGCCCGTTCCTGCGCAGCGCGCGGTAGATGTCCTGCGCCAGCTGGGTGTTCTCGGGGCTGTCGGTCGAATGCCAGTTGTCGAAGCTGATGTGGAAGCCGTCCAGGTACTGCTTGCGGCCGGCGGCGATCGCCGCGACGAATTCCTGCGGCGTCTTGCCGGCCTTCTCGGCGGCGATCATGATCGGCGCGCCGTGGGCGTCGTCCGCGCCGACGAAGTGCACCTGGTGGCCCTGCATCCGCTGGAACCGCACCCAGATGTCGGCCTGGATGTACTCCATGATGTGGCCGATGTGGAAGTTGCCGTTGGCGTAGGGCAGGGCGGTCGTGACGAAGAGCTTGCGGGTCATCGTGGCCTCGGGTGGCTGGCGCCCGGCGGGCGCATCGGACAGGGAAATCCAGGATTCTAGGCGGCTCGCCACAGGTTCGCGTCGGCTGCGATAGACTGCCCGTTGGCCGATCCCTTCGCCCTTTGTCGTCCGCTTCTTTCCATGACCCTGACCGAAACCGCACTGCTTGACGCGCTCAAGACCGTCATCGACCCCAACACCGGCAAGGATTTCGTGTCGACGAAGTCGGTGAGGAACCTGCGCATCGACGGCAGCGACGTGTCTTTCGACGTCGAGCTCGGCTATCCGGCGAAAAGCCAGCTCGCCGACCTGCGCAAGGCGCTGATCGCCGCGGCCCGCAGCGTGCCGGGCGTGGGCAACGTCAGCGTCCAGATCGCGACCAAGGTGATCGCCCACGCCGTGCAGCGCGGCGTGCAGCTGCTGCCCAACGTGAAGAACGTGATCGCCGTTGCCTCCGGCAAGGGCGGCGTCGGCAAGAGCACCACCGCGGCCAACCTGGCGCTGGCGCTGGCCGCCGAAGGTGCCACGGTCGGCATGCTGGACGCTGACATCTATGGCCCCAGCCAGCCGATGATGCTGGGCATCGACGCCCGCCCGGAAAGCCTGGACGGCAAGACCATGGAGCCGCTGGAGAACTACGGCGTGCAGGTCATGTCGATCGGCTTCCTGATCGAGCCGGACAACCCGATGATCTGGCGCGGCCCGATGGCCACGCAGGCGCTGGACCAGCTGCTGCGCCAGACCAACTGGCGCGACCTGGACTACCTGATCGTCGACATGCCGCCGGGCACCGGCGACATCCAGCTGACGCTCAGCCAGCGCGTGCCGCTGACCGGTGCGGTGATCGTCACCACGCCGCAGGACATCGCGCTGCTGGATGCCCGCAAGGGCCTGAAGATGTTCGAGAAGGTGGGCGTGCCCATCCTCGGCGTGGTCGAGAACATGGCGGTGCACGTGTGCCCGAACTGCGGCCATGCCGAACACATCTTCGGCGCCGAGGGCGGCAAGCGGATGGCTGCCGAGTACGGCGTGGACTACCTGGGTGCGCTGCCGCTGAACCTGTCGATCCGCGAGCAGGCCGACTCCGGCCGCCCCACCGTGGTCAGCGACCCGGACGGCGAGATCGCGAAGATCTACAAGGAAGTCGCCCGCAAGGTGGCGGTGAAGGTGGCGCAGCGCGCCAAGGACTATTCGTCCAGGTTCCCGACCATCACCATCTCCAAGGGCACCTGAGAGGCTGACCGTCATGCCGCGTCCCTGCGTCGAAGTTGCCGTCGTGCTGGAGCGCGAGGCCAGTCCGAACGTCTGGGAAGACTGGCGTTTCCGCATCGTCGAGGTCGTCGAGCAGCAGGAGGCTTTCGGCCGCGAGCCGCGTCTGCTGCACGACGACGGCCGCATCGCGCGCTGGATGTTCCCGGCCTTCCGGCTGGAGCTGTTCCGTGACGAGGCCGAGGGCTACTACCTGAACCTCAGCTCCGGCCAGCCGGTGTGGTTCGTGATGTGGCGCATCGATGACGAGGACCCGTCGCGCGCCACCGTCGAGCAGGTCAGCCTGTCGTACAACGAGGCAGGCCGCTGGCTGGACGCGCAGGAGCGGGTCGACAACGTGCCGCTGCAGCCGCCGCTGGTGGCCTGGCTGCAGGCCTATACCGCCGAGCACTACAAGCCCGAACCGAAGAAGCGGCAACGCCCGGCGTCCTTCGTGTCGCCCGATGCACGCATCGCGCACGCCGGGCTGAAGGGCGACAAGGCTCCGGAGTGAGCGATGGCGGCTGAAAGCTTCTTCTCCCGTTGGTCGCGACGCAAGGCCGAAGCGCGGGAGGCGGCCGAGCCGCCCGTCGCAGCGCCCGCGCCGCCGCAGCAGCAAGGGGCCGACGCCGCGGCTGCCGCCGTGCCGGCCGAAGCCGAGGCACGAACCCCGGCACCGGCGGTGCAACCGCCGGCCCCCGAACGCCAGGAGCCGCCGCCGACCTGGGAAGACGTCGCGCGCCTGACGCCGGAGTCGGACTTCTCCCGCTTCGTCTCGCGTGGCGTCGACGAGGACGTCAAGCGGGCGGCGCTGAAGAAGCTGTTCAGCGACCCGCACTTCAACCAGATGGACGGGCTGGACGTCTACATCGACGACTACACCCGGCCCGACCCGATCCCGGCCACGGTGCTGCGGAAGATGGCCCAATCCGCGATGCTCGGGCTGTTCCGCGACGAGGAAGAACGACAACGCCAGCCCGCCGAGGCGGCCAACGACGCAGCCGCCACCGCGCCCGCGCTGCCGGCGGACGACCGCTCCAAGATCACCGAAGACAGGGGTACGGCCGATGCCGCCGACGCCCCGCCTGCCCACGATGAAAACCCTGCTGTGCAATTGCAACCGGACGATGCCGCTGGACGGCCAGGCGCTGAGCCGGGCCCTGAGCGCTGACGGCACCGCCGCAGCCCTGCCGATCCACACGACGCTGTGCCGCCGCGAAGCCGGCGCGTTCCAGCGCGCGGCCAAGTCCGGCGACGACCTGCTGGTGGCCTGCACCCAGGAACGCCGGCTGTTCCTCGAGCTGAACCAGGAAACGGAAGGCGCGCCGCCGGTCACCGAGCGGCCGATCCGCTTCGTCAACATCCGCGAGACCGGCGGCTGGTCGAAGGACGCCGCCAAGGCCACGCCCAAGCTGGCGGCGCTGATCGCCGCGGCCCAGCTGCCGGAACCGGAGCCGGTGCCCACGGTCGGCTACCGCAGCGGCGGACGCTGCGTGGTGATCGGCCCGGCCGAGGCGGCCGAGCGCGCCGCCACCCTGCTGGAGGACCGGCTCGACGTCACGCTGCTGGTCACCCGCACCGGCGGGGCGCTGCCGCAGCGGCGCGAGCGCGCGGTGTTCGCCGGCGAGGTGGTGCAGCTGCGCGGCTGGCTGGGTGCCTTCGAGCTCACCTGGCGCCACGGCAACCCGATCGACCTGGAGCTGTGCACGCGCTGCAATGCCTGCATCGACGCCTGCCCCGAGGGCGCGATCGGCTTCGACTACCAGGTCGACCTCGAGGCGTGCCGCGCGCACCGCGACTGCGTGCGCGTCTGCGAGGCGGCCGGCGCGATCGACTTCGAGCGCAGCGTGCAGGAAAGCGGCGAGCGCTTCGACCTGGTGCTGGACCTGGGCGAGCAGCCGCTGTTCACGATGCACCAGCCGCCGCAGGGCTACTTCCACGCCGGCAGCGACGAGCGCCGCCTGATGGACGCGGTGCTCAAGCTGCGCGAGATGAGCGGCGAGTTCGAGAAGCCCAAGTTCTTCCAGTACAAGCAGAAGCTGTGCGCCCACAGCCGCAACGAGCGCGTCGGCTGCGACGCCTGCATCGAGGTGTGCTCCGCGCGCGCGATCCGCAGCGAAGCGCAGGCCGGCGGCGGCATCTTCGTCGAGCCGCACCTGTGCGTGGGCTGCGGCGCCTGCACGACCGTGTGCCCGAGCGGCGCGCTGGCCTATGCCTACCCGGGCACGGTGGACCAGGGCAGGCGCCTGCGCACGATGCTGCAGACCTACCGCCGCGCGGGCGGCCGCGACGCCGCCCTGCTGGTGCACAGCGAGGGGGCCGGGGCCCGGATCCTCGAGGACCTGGGCCGCGCCGCCCGCACCGACCGCAGCGTGCACGGCGTGCCGGCGCGCGTGCTGCCGGTGGCGGTATGGCACACCGCGAGCATCGGCCTGGACCTGTGGCTGTCGGCCATCGCCTACGGCGCGGCCGACGTGTGGGTGCTGCTGACCGACGAAGAGGCGCCCGAGTACCGCGAGGCGCTGGCCGCGCAGGCCGCGGTCGCGAACGCGATCCTGCAGGGCCTGGGCTACCGCGGCGAGCACGTGCGGCTGCTGCAGGCGCGCGACGCGCGCGACCTCGCCGCGCTCGATGCCGCGCTGCGCGCCGCGCCGTCGCAGCCGGTGGCGCAGCCGGCGGCCTTCGCGACCCAGGCCGACAAGCGCGCGACGCTGGAACTGGCGCTGGACCACCTGCTGGCGCAGGCGCCGCGGCCGGTCGACGAGATCGCGCTGCCGGCCGCCGGCAGCCCGTTCGGCGCCGTGCAGGTCGACACCGACAAGTGCACGCTGTGCCTGAGCTGCGTCGGGGCCTGCCCGGAGGCCGCGCTGGCCGACAACCCCGACCGCCCGCAGCTGCGCTTCGTCGAGAAGAACTGCGTGCAGTGCGGCCTGTGCGAGACCACCTGCCCCGAGGATGCGATCACGCTGCAGCCGCGCCTGTGGCTGGCCGACGGCGGCAAGGCGCGCAAGCAGGCGCGCGTGCTGCACGAGGTCGAGCCCTACCGCTGCATCCGCTGCGGCAAGCCCTTCGGCACGCTCAAGGCGATCGAGGTGATGATCGGCAAGCTGGCCGGCCATGCCGCGTTCCAGGGCGCCGCGCTCGAGCGCCTCAAGATGTGCGGCGACTGCCGCGTCGTGGACATCTTCAGCAACCCGAACGAAGTCAGGATCACCGACCTATGAGCGCCGGCGCCGTCCAACCCCTGTCGTTTTCCCCTGCCGGTCCCGACGAGGAGCTGGCACGGGCCGAGCTGTACGGCCTGCTGGCGCGCCTGTACCTGGCGCCGCCGGACGAGGCGCTGCTGGCGCAGTTCCGCGTCGCGGTGACGCAGGCGCCGCAGGAAGGCGCCTTCCTCGAGGAACCGTGGCAGGAGCTGGTGGCCGCGATGCGCGCCACCGACGCGCAGGCCGCGGCCGACGAGTACGACGCGCTGTTCCAGGGCGTCGGCAAGCCCGAGGTGTTCCTGTACGGCTCGTACTACCTGGCCGGCTTCCTGAACGAGAAGCCGCTGGCGGCGCTGCGCGCCGACCTGGCCCGCCTGGGGCTGGGGCGCGACGAGGCCAGCGGCGAGACCGAGGACCATGTCGCCTACGTGTTCGAGGTGATGCGTTACCTGATCGCCGGCGACGACGTGGAGGTCTGCAACCTGGAACAGCAGCGCCGCTTCTTCCGCCGGCACGTGCAGACCTGGCTCGGCAGCTTCTGCGAGACGCTGGCCGCGCACCCGAGCGCCCGGCTGTACCGGGCGGTGGCCGGGTTCACGCAGAAGTTCATCGAGGTCGAGACCCAGGGCTTCGACCTGCTCGAGTGAGCCGGCTCAGCCGGTGTTGCGCAGGCCGGCGGCCACGCCGTTGATCGAGATGTGCAGGCCGCGCTGCACGCGCTCGTTGGTCTGGCCGGCGGCGCTGAGCTGCCGGTAGCGGCGCATCAGCTCGACCTGCAGGTGGTTGAGCGGGTCCAGGTACGGGAAGCGGTGCTCGATCGAGCGCGCCAGCGCCGGGTTCGAGGCCAGGCGCTGCTTCTCGCCGGTGATCAGCGCCAGCGCGTCGTGCGTGCGCTGCCATTCGGCCTGGATGGCCGCGAAGATCCTGCGGCCCAGGCGCCTGTCCTCGACCAGCTCGACGTAGCGTGCCGCCACCGCCAGGTCGCTCTTGGCCAGCACCATGTCCATGTTGGACAGCAGCGTGCGGAAGAACGGCCACTGCCGGTGCATGCGCTGCAGCAGCGCGAGGCGCTCCTTGCGCTGCGTGCGGCCCGTGCCGAGGAAGGCCTCGACCGCCGAGCCGAAACCGTACCAGCCCGGCAGCGCGACGCGGCACTGGCCCCAGGAGAAGCTCCACGGGATCGCGCGCAGGTCCTCGATCGCGCGCGTGGCCTTGCGCGAGGCCGGGCGCGAGCCGATGTTCAGCTCGGCGATCTCGCGGATCGGCGTGGCGGCGAAGAAGTAGTCGGTGAAGCCGGGCGTCTCGTAGACCAGCTTGCGGTAGGCCGCCATGCTGGCGTTGGACAGCTCCTGCGCGGCTTCGAGGAAGGACCTCGGTGCAGGCTTGGTCGGATGCAGCAGGGTGGCTTCCAGCGTCGCTGCCACCAGCGTCTCCAGGTTGCGCAGGCCGATCTCGGGGTTGGCGTACTTGGAGGCGATCACCTCGCCCTGCTCGGTCAGGCGGATCTGGCCGTTCACGGTGCCGGGCGGCTGCGCGAGGATGGCCTGGTAGCTCGGGCCGCCGCCGCGGCCGACCGAGCCGCCGCGGCCGTGGAACAGGCGCAGCGTGAGGCCGTGCTCGTTGCGCAGCCCGCTGAACAGCTCCACCAGCGCGATCTCGGCGCGGTAGAGCTCCCAGTTGCTGGTGAAGTAGCCACCGTCCTTGTTGCTGTCGCTGTAGCCGAGCATGATGTCCTGCTCGGCGCCCGAGCGCTTGACCAGCTCCAGCACGCCGGGCAGTGCGTAGAACTCGCGCATGATGGGCGCGGCGTTGCGCAGGTCACCGATGGTCTCGAACAGCGGCACGACGATCAGGTCGGCGTGGCCGTCGTCGTCCAGCGTGCCGTGCATCAGTCCGGTTTCCTTCTGCAGCAGCAGCACCTCGAGCAGGTCGCTGACCGTCTCGGTGTGGCTGATGATGTAGTGCTTGATCGAGGCCGCGCCGTACAGCGAGCGCATGCGGCGCGCGGTCTCGAAGATCGCCAGCTCGCCGACGGTGAGCTCGGAGTACTGCGCGCCGCGCACCTGCAGGCCGCGTGCGTCGTTGAGCAGGCGCAGCAGCAGCGCGATCTTGTCTGCTTCGGGCAGCTGCGCGTAGCGCGGCTCGATGCGCGCGGTGGCGAGCAGCTCGGCCACCACCGCCTCGTGCTTGTCCGAACTCTGGCGCAGGTCCACCGTGGCGAGGTGGAAGCCGAACACCTGCACCGCGCGGATCAGCGAATGCAGCCGCGTGCTGGCCAGCGCGCGGCCGTGGTGCGACAGCAGCGAGGCCTCGATGGTGCACAGGTCCTGCAGCAGCTCGTCGGCCGACGCGTAGGGCTCGGACGGGGCGACCGCATGGCGCAGCGCCTCGGTGCCGGTCAGCCGCTGCAGCGTCGCGGCCAGCCGCGCATAGATGCCGACCAGCGCGCGGCGGTAGGGCTCGTCCTTGCGGTGGTCGCTGCGGTCGGGCGAGCGCTCGGCCAGCGCCTGCATCTCGGGTGTCACCTGCACCAGCAGCGCCGAGATCGACAGCTCGGCACCCAGTTCGTGCACCTCGGTCAGGTAGTGGCGCAGCGCGGTCTCGCACTGCGCGCGCAGCGCCAGCTCCAGCGTGTCGGCGGTGACGTTGGGGTTGCCGTCGCGGTCGCCGCCGATCCAGTTGCCCATGCGGAAGAACGGCGCGATGTCGTAGCCCGGCAGCGCGCGCTCCAGCTCGCGGTACAGGCGCGGGATCTGGCGCAGGAAGGTGGCGTGGTAGTAGCTGAGCGCGTTCTCGATCTCGTTGGCCACCGTCAGCTTGGTGTAGCGCAGCATGCGGGTCTGCCACAGCTGCGTCACGCGCGCGCGCAGCATCGCCTCGTTGTCCTCCAGCTCGCGCTGCGTGTGCAGCTCGTCGCGCGCATGGATCAGCTCTGCGATGGCGCGTTCGGCGTCGAGGATGGACTTGCGCTGCACCTCGGTCGGGTGCGCGGTGAGCACCGGCGAGATGTACGCGCGCTCGAGCATGCGGGCGATCTCCTCGGCGCGCACGTTCTTCTCGGCCAGCCGCTCCAGCGACATCGCGAGCGACCCTTCCTGCAGGTGGCCCTGGCGCTCGTGGTGCTCGCGCCGGCGCACGTGGTGGCGGTCCTCGGCGATGTTGGCCAGGTGCGAGAAGTAGCTGAAGGCGCGGATCACCGAGACGGCCTGGTCGGTACTGAGGTTCTTCAGCAGGCGCGCCAGCGTCTTGCCGGCATCGGCGTCGCGCTTGAGGCGATAGGCCACCGACAGCTTGCGGATGCGCTCGATCAGGTCGAACGCCTCCTGGCCCTCCTGCTCGCGGATCACGTCGCCGAGGATGCGCCCGAGCAGCCGGATGTCCTCCATCAGCGGCCGGTTCTTTTCGGCGGCGTCGTCGCGTTTGCGCGTCGCGGCAGCGGGCTGGCGACGGCGGGCGGGGGTCGTCGTGGAGCGGACGGCGGCGCGTGGCATCGGTTACCTCGGCGGAAGCAGGGGTGGTAACAAAATTACATGCGAGCCCAGGATGGTAGCACCCTGCAGGGCGATCACCGCGCGCGTTGCGGGGCTCGGGTAGCATCCCGGCATCATGACGACGACAACTTCCCCCTGGGTGATCGCCACCCGAGAAAGCCGGCTGGCCCTGTGGCAGGCGCGGCACGTGCAGGCGCTGCTGCAGCAGCGCTTCGGCCGCACGGTCGAGCTGCTGGGCATGACCACGCGCGGCGACCAGATCCTCGACCGCACGCTGTCCAAGGTGGGCGGCAAGGGTCTGTTCGTGAAGGAGCTGGAGGTCGCGCTCGAGGAAGGGCGCGCGCACCTGGCGGTGCACTCGCTCAAGGACGTACCGATGGACCTGCCGGCCGGGTTCCTGCTCGCGGCGGTGCTGGAGCGCGAGGACCCGCGCGACGCCTTCGTCTCGCCGCGCTACGCCTCGCTGGAGGAACTGCCGCCGCAGGCGGTGGTGGGCACCTCCAGCCTGCGCCGCATGGTGCAGCTGCGCGCCTTGCGCCCGGACCTGCGCATCGAGCCGCTGCGCGGCAACCTCGACACGCGCCTGCGCAAGCTCGACGAAGGCCGGTACGACGCCATCGTGCTGGCCGCGGCCGGCCTGATGCGCCTGGGCCTGGCCGAGCGCATCCGCACCCGCTTCGAGCCGGACCGCATGATCCCGGCCGCCGGGCAGGGGGCGCTGGGCATCGAGATCCGCGCCGACCAGGCCGAGCTGCGCGAGCGCCTGGCCGGGCTGGTCGACCGGCCGACCTGGCTGGCGGTGCACGCCGAGCGCGCGGTCTCGCGCGCGCTGGGCGGCAGCTGCAGCGTGCCGCTGGCGGCCCACGCGGTGTGGCAGGACGGGCAGCTGCGCCTGAGCACCGCGATCGGCCATCCCGAGCGCGCCGATGCGCCGCTGCTGAAGGCCGCCGTGAGCGGCCCGGTGGCCGACACCGCGCAGGCCGAGGCGCTGGGCGTGGCCGCGGCACAGCAGCTGCGCGAGCAGGGGGCCGACGGCTACCTGCAACACGGCTGACGCTGGTGCGATGAAGGTGCTCGTGACGCGGCCGGCCGCCCAGGCCGGCGAATGGGTCGAAGGGCTGCGCCGCGGCGGCATCGAGGCCGAGGCGCTGCCGCTCATCGGCATCGGCGCGCCGGCCGACGTGGCGGCCGTGCACCGGGCCTGGCGGCAGCTGCGCGACTACCGCATGGTGATGTTCGTCAGCCCGAACGCGGTCGAGCAGTTCTTCGCGCTGCGGCCCGAGGGCGTCGCCTGGCCCGACACCGTGCAGGCGGCCTCGCCAGGCCCCGGCACCGCCCGGGCGCTGCTTGCCGCAGGCGTGCCGCCGCAGCGGCTGGTCCAGCCGTCCGACGATGCCGCGCAGTTCGATTCCGAGACGCTGTGGGCACAACGCCTGTGCCACGAGGACTGGCAGGGCGCCGCGGTGCTGGTGGTGCGCGGCGAGGGCGGGCGCAACTGGCTGGCCGAACGCTGGCGCGAGGCCGGCGCGCGCGTGGACTTCGTCAGCGCCTACCGCCGCCAGCCGCCCGAGCTGGACGCGCGCGCCGAGGCGCTGCTCGCGCAGGCGCTGGCGCAGCCGCGCGGGCATCTCTGGTTCTTCAGCAGCTCCGAGGTGATCGACCACCTCGAACGCTGCTGCGCCGAACGCGGCCTGCAGCCGCCCTGGGGCGCCATGCTGGCGCTGGCCACGCACCCGCGCATCGCGCAGCGCGCGCGCGCGCTCGGCATCGTCGCGCCGCTCGAATGCCGGCCGGCGCTGGCCGCGGTCCAGGCCACCATCAGGCGCTCTATACAATCGTCCGCACCGTGAGCGATACCACCACAACCACCAACACGAACGAAGCGCCTCCGCCCGCCAGCCCCGTGCCGCCCGCGGAGCCCCCGCGGCCCGCCTCGCCACCGGCGCGCGGCCCGGTGTGGGTGGCGATGATCGTGCTGCTCGCGCTGGCCGCCGGCAGCCTGGTGCTGGCCTATCAGACCCGCCAGCACCTGCAGGTGCTGGAGCAGGACCTGGTGCGCCGCCAGCAGGACAGCCACGAGCAGGCCACCGAGGCCCGTACGCTGGCGCGCGAGGCGCAGGACGTCTCGCGCGACGCGAGCGCCAAGGTCGCGCTGCTCGAGGCCCGGTTGTCGGAGGTGGCCGTGCAGCGCACGCAGCTGGAAGAGCTGATGCAGTCGCTGTCGCGCTCGCGCGAGGAGAACCTGCTGGGCGACGTCGAGGCCAGCCTGCGCGTGGCGTTGCAGCAGGTCACGATCACCGGCAGCGCCGAGCCGCTGGTGGCTGCGTTGCGCTCGGCCGACGAACGCCTGCAGCGCGCCAACCAGCCGCGCCTGGAAGGCGTGCGCCGCGCGATCGCCCGCGACCTGGAGCGCGTCAGCGCGGCCGGCCTGGTGGACGTGTCCGGGCTGGTGATCCGGATCGACGAGGCGGTGCGCCTGATCGACGAGCTGCCGTTGCTGTCCAACCCGGCCGAGGCCGTTCCGCAGGCGGGTGCCGCCGAGGCGCAGCCGGCCGCGCCGGCGCCGGCGTCGAGCGCCGACTGGTGGCGCCAGGCCGGCCAGCGCGCCTGGGCCGAGGTGCGCTCGCTGATCCGCGTCACGCGCGTGGACCGGCCCGAGGCGATGCTGGTCGCGCCCGAGCAGGCCTTCTTCCTGCGCGAGAACCTCAAGCTGCGGCTGCTGAACGCGCGGCTGGCGCTGCTGGGCCGCCAGTTCGACACCGTGCAGGCCGACCTGGACGCCGCGGGCCAGACGCTCGAGCGCTACTTCGACGGACAGTCGCGCCGCGTCGGCACGGTGCGCGAGCTGCTGGGCCAGGTGGCCGCGCAGGCGCGCCAGACGGCGGTGCCGCGGCCGGACGACACCTTCGCGGCGCTGGCGGCCGTGTCCGCCGCGCGTTGAGGAGCCGCAAGCGATGCGCGCGATCGTCTGGCTGATCCTGTTGTTCGTCGCGGCCGTCGTGGCCGCGGCCGTGCTCGGGGCGAACGACGGGCTGGTCACCGTCTTCTGGGCCCCGTGGCGGGTCGATGTCTCGCTCAACTTCTTCGTGCTGGCGCTGGTGCTCACCATCGCGGTCGCGTATGTCGCGGTGCGCGGCATCAACGCGCTGATCGGGCTGCCGCGCCGCGCGCGCGAATGGCGCCTTGCCAAGCGCGAGCGCTCGGCCCAGCAGGCGCTGCGTGAGTCGCTGGCGTTGTTCTTCGGCGCGCGCTACACCCGCGCGCACAAGGCGGCCGAACGCGCGCTGACGATCCAGCAGGACACGCCCGAGCTGCGCGAGGACGCCGAATTCACGATGCTGGCGCACCTGCTGGCCGCGGGCAGCATGCACCGCCTGCAGGATCGCGCGCGCCGCGAGGAGCACCTGTCCCGGGCGCTAGCAGCGGTGCGCCCGGGCGGCAGCACCCGGGCCGCCGAGGAGGGCGCGCGCCTGATGGCCGCCGAATGGGCACTGGACGACCGCGATGCCGACCGTGCACTGGAGCTGATCGCCGGGCTCTCGCCCGGCGTCGCGCGCCGCACCCAGGCGCTGCGGCTCAAGCTGCAGGCCGCCCGCTATGCCCAGCGGCCGCTCGAGGCGCTGCGCACCGCGCGGCTGCTGGCCAAGCACCAGGGCTTCTCGCCCTCGGCCGCCACCGGTCTGCTGCGCTCGCTGGCGATCGACGCGCTCGAGACCGCACGCGATGCCGACCAGCTGCGCCGTGTCTGGCAGCAGCTCGATGCCACCGACCGGCGCGACGTATACGTCGTTGCGCGCGCGGCCACGCTGATGGCGCGCATGGGCGGCTTCGAGGAGGCGCGCGCCTGGTTGCGCCCCTACTGGGAGCAGATCGCCACCTTCGGCGCCGACGAGCGCGCCGAACTGAGCCGCGCGTTCGTCGCCAGCGTCAGCGGCGTCGGCGCCGACTGGCTGCCGCGCCTGGAAGCGGCCGTCGCGGCCGACCCGGGCGACCCGGCGCTGGCCCATGCGTTGGGCAGCGCGCTTGCGGAACTGCAGCTGTGGGGCAAGGCTCGCCAGCTGCTCGAACGCTGCGCCGGCCACGAACAGCTGGCCCCCGCGTCGCGCCGCGCCGCCTGGCGGCAACTGGCCGAACTGGCCGAGCGCGACGGCGACCTCGATCGCGCCCAGGCGTGCTATCGACACGCGGCACGCATCGAGTAGTAGACAACGAAAAAATTGTCGTGCTATACTTTCGTTCTTCGCGGCTGTAGCTCAGTTGGATAGAGTACTTGGCTACGAACCAAGGGGTCGTGGGTTCGAATCCTGCCAGCCGCGCCAAACACGAAAGGGCCACGCAACGCGTGGCCCTTTTTCTTTTCCCGTCGCCCGGGCGGTTGCCGTTTCCCGTCGGCGCTGTCAGCGCTTGCAGCAGCCGGACCATGTCCTGCCGGTGAGGCAGCGGCCGGGCTGCATGGCGCCGGCGTGCCCGGTCCAGCGGCGTGCGGCCTTCGGCATCGATGCGGCGGGTGTCGCGGCCCCGTGCTGCAGCAGCAGGCGCACGGCCACCGGGTCGCCCTCGGCCACGAGTGATGCGTTCGCGCGTGGCCGCTCCGCCGGGCTGCGCGGCCGCCTGGATGGATATACAGTCCAGGGTGCGCTTGCCCGTCCACCGTTGCGGCAGGCGGTTGCCGATCGCATGACCACGACCCTCCTCGAAGTTCCTCCCCTTCAGGCCCCGGACCCCTTTGCGGCGCTGAACGCGCAGCAGCGCGATGCCGTCGAGCACGGCATCGCCGACGGGCCGGGCTGCGCGCCGCTGCTGGTGATCGCCGGGGCCGGGTCTGGCAAGACGATGACGCTGGCCGCGCGCGTGGCGCGGCTGGTGCTGGCCGGCGCCGATCCGCAGCGCCTGCTGCTGCTGACCTTCTCGCGCCGTGCGGCGCAGGAGATGGAGCGCCGCGTCGGCCGCGTGCTGCAGCAGGCGCTGGGGCTGGCGGGCGAGGCGCGGCCGCCCGCGCTGCCGTGGTCGGGCACCTTCCACAGCGTGGGCGCGCGGCTGCTGCGCGCCTATGCGCCGCGCATCGGCCTGCCCGAGGACTTCACGATCCACGACCGGGCCGATGCCGAGGACCTGATGGGCTGGGTGCGCGAGGAGCTCGGGCTGGCGCGCACGAAGCACCGTTTCCCGCTCAAGGGCACGTGCCTGTCGATCTACTCGCGCGTGGTCAACAGCCAGGCGCCGCTGGCCGAGGTGCTGCAGTGGCACTACCCGTGGTGCCAGGCCTGGGAGGACGAGCTGGTGCGGCTGTTCGGCGCCTACGTGCGCGCCAAGCAGCAGCAGCACGTGCTCGACTACGACGACCTGCTGCTGTACTGGGCCGAGATGGTGTCCGTGCCCGAGCTGGCGCGCGAGCTGGGCGCGCGCTTCGACCACGTGCTGGTGGACGAGTACCAGGACACCAACCGCCTGCAGGCGGCCATCCTGCAGGCGATGAAGCCCGACGGGCAGGGGCTCACCGTGGTGGGCGACGATGCGCAGTCGATCTACTCGTTCCGCGCTGCCGAGGTGCGCAACATCCTGGACTTCCCGCGCCAGTTCGGACGCGAGGTGCGGGTCGTCACGCTGGAGCGCAACTACCGCTCCACGCAGCCCATCCTCGATGCGTCCAACGCGGTGATCGCGCTGGCGGCCGAGCGCCACGCCAAGCAGCTGTGGACCGACCGCACCTCGTCCGAGCGCCCGGCGCTGGTCACGGTGCTGGACGACGCCGCGCAGGCGCGCTGGGTGGCCGACGAGGTACTGCGCCTGCGCGAGCAGGGGCTCAGGCTGCGGTCGCAGGCGGTGCTGTTCCGCGCGGCGCACCACAGCGCGGCGCTCGAGCTGGAGCTGGCGCGGCGCAACATCCCGTTCGTCAAGTTCGGCGGGCTGAAGTTCCTGGAGGCCTCGCACATCAAGGACGTGCTCGCGGTGCTGCGCTGGGTCGAGAACCCGCGCAACCGCCTGGCCGGCTTCCGCGTCGCGCAGCTGGTCCCCGGCATCGGCCCGGCGACGGCGCGGCGCCTGCTCGACGCGCTGGAGCAGGCCGCCGACCCGGCCGCGGCCCTGCTCGCCTTCGAGGTGCCGGCCGCGGCGCGCGACGACTGGCAGGCGTTGCGCACGCTCTATGCCGCACTGCGGCAGGGCGAGGCCGGCTGGCCCGACGACCTGCGCCGCGTGCAGCAGTGGTACCAGCCGCACCTGGAGCGGCTGCACGACGATGCGCCGGTGCGCGCGGCCGACCTGGCCCAGCTGGCGCGCATCGCCGAGGGCTACCGCTCGCGCGAGCAGTTCCTGGCCGAGCTGGCGCTGGACCCGCCCGAGGCCACCAGCGCCGAGGCCGGGCCGCCGCTGCTCGACGAGGACTACCTGATCCTGTCGACCATCCACTCGGCCAAGGGGCAGGAATGGCAGGCCGTCTACCTGCTCAACGCGGTCGACGGCTGCATCCCGTCGGACCTGGCCACCGGCTCGGCCGAGCTGGTCGAGGAGGAGCGGCGCCTGCTGTACGTGGCGATGACGCGGGCCCGCCAGCACCTGCAGCTGATCGTGCCGCAGCGCTTCTACGTGCACGGTCAGGGCAAGGGGGACCGGCACGTGTACGGGTCGCTGTCCCGCTTCATCCCGCCGCAGGTGCAGCCGCTGTTCGAGCGGCGCCAGCCGGCGGCGGCCGCGGCCCCGGAGGCGGTCGCGCCGTCCGGCGCGACGGTCGACCTGGCCGCGCGCCTGCGCGGACGGTGGGGATAGGCGCGCGCACGGCCGGGGCTATCCCGCGGCGCGACCGGGGCAGGGCCGCTTCCCCGAAAATCCGTGCTCGTTCGCGCCGCGACGCACCGTGCCCGTGACGGCGCCCGGCGTCGCGCCGTCGCTGCTGGATCGATCAAGGACTTCCCATGAACCACCCGGATGGCACCACGACCATCGCCTTCGGCATCCCCAAGTTCCCGGCGCGCTTTGCGCCGCTGGTGACGGCCTTCCTGCTCTCGGTGCTGATGACCTGCATCGTCTCGTTCATCAGCACGCTCAAGGGCGTGGGGCTGTCGCCGCAGTTCGTCTCGCAGTGGATGACGGCCTGGGGCCTGTCCTGGGTGGTGGCGTTCCCGGTGCTGCTGCTGGTGCTGCCCGTCGTGCGCCGCGCGACGGCGGCGCTGGTGCGCGCGGGCTAGCCGCCGGCGCGGCGTTGCGCCGCGCACCCCTCACACGATGCCTTGCGCCTTCAGCGCCGCGATGCGCGCGGCGTCATAGCCCAATACCTCCGACAGCACCTGTTCGGTGTGCTGCCCCAGGTCGGGCGGCGCGTGGCGTACCACGGGCGGCGTTTCCGACAGCCGCAGCGGGCTGGCGACCCCGGCGACCTGGCCGAAGCGGGGATGCGGCAGCTCGACGCGCAGGCCGCGCGCGCGGACCTGCGGGTCGGCGAAGGCCTGGCCGATGTCGTTGATCGGGCCGCAAGGCACGGCACGGTCCTCCAGCAGCTCGACCCACTCGCGCGTGGTGCGCTGGCGGGTGATCGACTCGATCATCGGCACCAGCACCGCGCGGTGGCGCACGCGTTCGGCGTTGGTCGCAAAGCGCGGGTCGCGGCTCCACCCGGGCACGCCGGCGGCCTCGCAGAAGCGCGCGAACTGCCCGTCGTTGCCCACCGCGAGCAGCATCGCGCCGTCGGCGGTCGGGAAGTCCTGGTAGGGCACGATGCTCGGGTGCGTGTTGCCCTGGCGCTGCGGCACGCGACCGGTGTGCAGGTAGCCGGCCGCCTGGTTGGCGAGCATCGCCATGCCGACGTCCAGCAGTGCCATGTCGATGTACTGGCCGCGCCCGGTGCGGTGGCGCGCCTCGACCGCGGCGAGGATCGCGGTGGCGGCATAGACGCCGGTGAACAGGTCGATCACCGCCACGCCGACGCGCATCGGCCCGCCGCCGGGCTCCCCGTCCGGGCGGCCGGTGATGCTCATCAGGCCGCTGGCTGCCTGCACCAGCAGGTCGTAGCCGGCGCGGCCCGCGTAGGGGCCGTCCTGGCCGAACCCGGTGATCGAGCAGTAGATCAGGCGGGGGTTGAGCTCCTTGAGCGTCGCGTAGTCCAGCCCGTAGCGCGCCAGCCCGCCGGCCCTGAAGTTCTCGATCAGCACGTCGCTCCGGCACGCCAGCTCGCGCACGATGGCCTGGCCTTCCGGGCGGGTGAGGTCCACCGTGACCGACTGCTTGTTGCGGTTGGCGCAGGTGTAGTAGGTGGCGGCGTCGGTGTCGCGCCCGTCGGCGTCCTTCAGGAAGGGCGGGCCCCAGTGGCGCGTGTCGTCGCCTTCGTCGGGGCGCTCGACCTTGATGACCTGCGCGCCCAGGTCCGCGAGGATCTGTCCGCACCAGGGGCCGGCCAGCACGCGGGAGAGGTCCAGCACGCGCAGGTGGCCCAGCGCGGTGGGTGCGGGGTCGGCGCTCATGCGCTGAAGGCCTGGATGCCGGTCTGCGCGCGGCCGAGGATCAGTGCGTGGATGTCGTGCGTGCCTTCGTAGGTGTTGACCACCTCCAGGTTCACGACATGGCGGATCACGCCGTACTCGTCGCTGATGCCGTTGCCGCCGTGCATGTCGCGCGCCATGCGGGCGATGTCCAGCGCCTTGCCGCAGGAATTGCGCTTCATCATCGAGGTGATCTCGGGCACGGCCGTGCCCTCGTCCTTCATGCGGCCCAGCCGCAGGCAGCCCTGCAGGCCCAGGGCGATCTCGGTCTGCATGTCGGCCAGCTTCTTCTGGATCAGCTGGTTGGCTGCCAGCGGCCGGCCGAACTGCTTGCGGTCCAGCGTGTACTGGCGCGCGGCGTGCCAGCAGAACTCGGCCGCGCCCAGCGCGCCCCAGGCGATGCCGTAGCGGGCGCTGTTGAGGCAGGTGAACGGGCCCTTGAGGCCCTCGGCATGCGGCAGCTCCTGCTCGGCCGGCACGAACACGTCGTCCATCACGATCTCGCCGGTGATCGAGGTGCGCAGGCCTACCTTGCCGTGGATCGCCGGCGCCGACAGCCCCGGCATGCCCTTCTCGAGGATGAAGCCGCGGATGCGGCCCTCGTCGTTCTTGGCCCAGACCACGAACACGTCGGCGATCGGGCTGTTGGTGATCCACATCTTGCTGCCCGAGAGCCGGTAGCCGCCGTCCACGCGGCGTGCGCGGGTCTCCATGCTGCCGGGGTCGGAGCCGTGGTTGGGCTCGGTCAGGCCGAAGCAGCCGATCCATTCGCCGCGCGCCAGCTTGGGCAGGTACTTGCGCTTCTGGTCCTCCGAGCCAAATTCGTGGATCGGCACCATCACCAGCGAGGACTGCACGCTCATCATCGAGCGGTAGCCGGAGTCCACCCGCTCGACCTCGCGGGCGATCAGCCCGTAGCTGACGTAGTTGAGGCCGGCGCCGCCGTACTCGGCGGGGATGGTCGGGCCCAGCAGGCCCAGCTCGCCCATCTCGCGGAAGATCGCCGGGTCGGTCTTCTCGTGGCGGAATGCTTCCTGCACGCGCGGCATCAGCTTGTCCTGGCAGTAAGCGCGCGCGGCGTCGCGCACCATGCGTTCGTCCTCGGTGAGCTGTTGTTCCAGCAGCAGGGGGTCGTCCCAGTGGAAGGCGGGTTGGGCCATGACGTTCTCCAGGCAGGCAATGCGCCGATGGTAGGCGCGCCGTGCCGCCGGGGCAAACGAGAATTGGTCAATAAGTTGTGCGTGAATGGAACTCCGTCGACGGGCCGACAGCTCTCGACGCTTAAGATACCGGTTCTTCGAGATGCAGGTTGCGCACAATGAGACGCAGGATTCCCAGCACCCAGGCGCTGGTGTGCTTCGAGGCCGCGGCGCGCCATGAGAGCTTCACCAAGGCCGCGCAGGAGCTGGCGCTGACCCAGAGCGCGGTGTGCCGGCAGATCGCGGCGCTGGAGCGCTACCTGGGCGTGCCGCTGTTCCGGCGCACGCGCCGCGGCGTGCTGCTGACCGAGGCCGGGGCTGCCTACGGCCGGCGCATCGGCCAGCGGCTGGATGCGGTCGAGCGCGACACGCAGGCGCTGATGGCGCATCCGGGCGGCGGCTCGCTGGACGTGGCCGTGGTGCCGACCTTCGCGACGCGCTGGCTGATCCCGCGCCTGCCGCGGCTGGCGCAGGCCTGCCCGGACCTGGTGCTGAACCTGGAGACGCGCACGCGCCCGTTCCTGTTTTCCGACGGCGAGTTCGATGCCGCGCTGTACGCCGGCACCGTCGAGCAGGTGGCCAGCTGGCCGGGCACCGAGGCGACCGAGCTGCTGCGCGAGGACCTGGTGCCGGTGTGCAGCCCGGCGCTGCTCGGAGGCCGCGGGCCGCTGCCGCCGCAGGCGCTGACGGCGTTCCCGCTGCTGCAGCAGAGCACTCGCCCGCGCGCCTGGCGCGACTGGTTCGCCGCGCAGGGCGTCGAGCACCCGCGCGACAGCGCCGGGCCGCGCTACGAGCTGTTCTCGATGCTGGCGATGGCCGCCGCGCACGGCATGGGGCTGGCGCTGATGCCCACGCTGCTGATCGAGGCGGAACTCGCGCGCGGCGAGCTGGTCGTCGCCTGCGACGCGCCGCTGCGCGGCGAGCGGGCCTACTACCTGGTGACGCCCGAGCGCAAGGCCGGCGACCCGCTGGTGACCCGGCTGCGCGAGTGGATCGTCGCCGAGGCCAGGGCCTATGCTATGCAGATGTCCCGCGCCTGAGCGGGCCCCCGAGGAAGACCATGAGCAAGGCTTTCACGAAGGAAACCGACCAAGACGACGATGACGACCTGGCGCTGCCGGCGATGCCGGCCGGCACGAAGAACTACATCACGCCGGAGGGCTACCGGCGCCTGCGCGAGGAGCTGATGCACCTGATCGACGTGGAGCGCCCGAAGGTGGTCGAGGTGGTGTCCTGGGCCGCGTCCAACGGCGACCGTTCGGAAAACGGCGACTACCTCTACGGCAAGAAGCGCCTGCGCGAGATCGACCGGCGCATCCGCTTCCTGACCAAGCGGCTGGACATCGCCGAGGTGGCCGACCCCTCGGTGCACTACGGCAACGACCAGGTGTTCTTCGGCGCCACGGTGACCTATGCCAACTCGCGCGGCGAGGAGCGCACCATCACGATCAAGGGCATCGACGAGGCTGACGCGCTGAAAGGGGAGGTGAGCTGGATCTCGCCGATCGCGCGGGCGCTGCTCAAGGCGCGCGAGGGCGACGAGGTGCAGCTGATGACGCCGGGCGGGCTGGAGAAGCTCGAGGTGCTGGAGGTGCGCTACCCGCCGCCGCAGGCCTGAGAGGCCGCCGCCAGGGTGGCGCGGCTTCGCCTCACTGCGGCTTGATGCGCTGGGCGCGCAGCACCAGCGGCGCGCGCTTGAGGGTGCGCAGCACGTCGGCCAGGTGCACCCGGTCGTGCACCGACAACAGGAGCTTGAGCTCCATCGTGGCGTGGCCGGGGTCGTGGCCCATGTCGATGTGGGTGATGTCGGCTTCGGCCTCGCTGACCGCCTGGGCCACCTTGGCCAGCACACCCTTGCCGTTCTGCACCAGCACCGAGACCGCGGTCTCGAACGGGCGCTGCAGTTCCTCGGCCCATTCCACCGCGATCCAGCGTTCGCTGTCGCGCTGGAACAGGCGCTTGCCGACCTGGCATTCGCCGGTGTGCACCACCAGGCCCTCGCCGCGGCCCAGGTAGCCCACGATGCCGTCGCCCGGGATCGGGCGGCAGCAGGTGGCCATCTGCACGGTGGCGCCCTCGCTGCCGTCGATCGTCACCATGGCCTGCGACGGGGTGCTGTCGTCGCTCAGGTAGCGGTTCATGGACAGCGTCAGCGCGTCGGGCTTGGCGCCGGCTTCGGCCATCAGCTTGGCCAGGCGCTTCGCGACGATGGTCGCGATTTTCTTGCCCATGCCGATGTCGATCAGCAGCTCGCGCCGGGTGCGGTTGCCGCTCCAGCGGATCAGGTTCTGCCACAGCGAGACGTCGTGCGGGTCGCCGCTGGCCTCGTCGCCGCCGGGCAGGTGCAGGCCCTCGGCGCGCATGGCCTGGTGCAGGAGCTTCTCGCCCAGCTCGAGCGATTCCTCCTGCTTCATGTTCTTCAGGTAGTGGCGGATCTTGGAGCGCGCCCGGCCGGTGCGCACGAAATTCAGCCAGGCCGGGTTGGGGCGCGACACCGGCGCGGTAATGATCTCGACCACGTCACCGCTGCGCAGCTCGGTGCGCAGCGCCACCTGCTCGCCGTTGACCTTGGCCGCCACGGTGTGGTCGCCGATGTCCGAGTGGATCGCGTAGGCGAAGTCCACCGGGGTGGCGCCGCGCGGCAGCGCGAGGATCTTGGACTTGGGCGTGAAGACGTACACCGCGTCCGGGAACAGGTCGACCTTGACGTGCTCGAGGAACTCGGCCGCGTCGCGGGTCTCGTCCTGGATGTCGAGCAGCGACTGCAGCGACACGGCGCCGGCACGCTGGGCCTCGGTGACGTTGCCGCTGCCGGCGGCCTTGTAGAGCCAGTGCGCCGCGATGCCCTTCTCGGCGACCAGGTGCATCGCGTCGGTGCGGATCTGGAACTCCACCGCGGTGCCCAGCGGGCTGACCAGCGTGGTGTGCAGCGACTGGTAGCCGTTGGCCTTGGGGATGGCGATGTAGTCCTTGAAGCGCCCCGGCATGGGCTTGTACAGCTGGTGCAGCACGCCCAGCGCCAGGTAGCACTCCTGCAGCGTCGAGACGACGATGCGGAAGCCGAAGATGTCGTTCACCTGGGCGAAGCTCAGGTGCTTCTCGCGCATCTTGGTGTAGATCGAGTAGAGCGTCTTCTCGCGCCCGTGGATCTGCACCTGGAGGTTGGCCTCCCGGAACGCGCGCTCGACGTCCTGCTGGATGCGATCGACGATGTCGCGGCGGTGCCCGCGCGCCTTCTGGACCGCCTTGGACAGGGCCGCGAAGCGCCACGGCAGCTGGTACTGGAAACACAGCTCCTGCAGCTCCCGGTAGACCTGGTTCAGGCCCAGCCGGTGGGCGATCGGCGCGTAGATGTCCAGCGTCTCGCGGGCGATGCGCGAGCGCTTGGCCGGCGGCATCGCGTCCATCGTGCGCATGTTGTGCAGCCGGTCGGCCAGCTTGATCAGCACGACGCGCACGTCACGCGCCATCGCCAGCAGCATCTTGCGGAAGGACTCGGCCTGCGATTCCTCGCGGGTGGAGAACTGCAGCTTGTCCAGCTTGGTCAGCCCGTCGACCAGCTCGGCGGTCGGGGCGCCGAATTTCTCGATCAGCTCGACCTTGGTGGCGCCGGTGTCCTCCATCACATCGTGCATCAGCGCGGCCATGATGGCCTGGGCGTCGAGCTTCCAGTCGGCGCACAGGCCCGCCACCGCGATCGGGTGGGTGATGTAGGGCTCGCCGCTGGCGCGGAACTGGCCCAGGTGGGCCTCGTCGGCGAACTTGTAGGCTTCCCGGACCCGCTTGATGTCGGCCGGGTCCAGGTAGTCGAGCTTGTGGGTCAGGGCGGCAAAGGAGGCCGCCGCCGCATCCATGCGGGGAACTTGCCCGTCAGCCTCGGCGGGGACAGGCGTCTGGGGACCGGCTTTCGGTGCAGCTTGGGCGACCATGACGCCACTTTATCGCGGAATGCAAGTCCACAAGCTGAAACGCCCGAAACCACGGTTCGGGCGCCTCGGCGCCGGCCGTGGCCGGCCGGCGGGAACAGGGGTGGACCGCCTGTGGCTCAGGTCGGGACCTTGCGCAGCATCTCCAGGCCGACTTCGCCCGCGGCGACTTCGCGCAGGGCCGTCACCGCCGGCTTGTTCTTCGACTCGATCTTCGGAGCGTGGCCCTGGCTGAGCATGCGGGCGCGGTAAGTGGCGGCAAGCACCAGCTGGAACCGGTTCGGGATCTTCTGCAGACAGTCTTCGACCGTGATGCGAGCCATGGAAAACACTCCCCGGGCCGCCTTGCGGCAGCCCTTGCGAAATCAACTGAGGTTGAGGGCGTCGAAGACGGCTTTCCTGCTTCGACGCTGGGCGGCGTACTTGAGCCGCTGTGCGTGGACGATCGCTTTCAGGTCAAAAAGCGCCGTCTCGAACAAGGCATTGATTATAACGAAGTCGAAATGCCGGGCCTGGGCCACTTCCATCCGGGCGTTGGCCATGCGGGTCTGGATCACCTCCGGGTCGTCCTCGCCGCGGCGCTGCAGGCGCTGCAGCAGCTCGTCGTAGCTGGGCGGCAGGATGAAGATCAGCACCGCGTGCGGGAACAGCCGCTTGATCTGCAGCGCGCCCTGCCAGTCGATTTCCAGGATCACGTCCTCGCCGGCGGCCATGCGCGACTCGATCCCGGCCCGGGAGGTGCCGTACAGGTTGCCGTGCACCTCGGCCCATTCGAAGAAGTCGCCGCGGTCGATCATCGCGCGGAATTCCTCCTCGCTGACGAACCAGTATTCGCGGCCGTTCTGCTCCTGCCCGCGCGGGGAGCGGGTGGTGTGCGAGATCGACACCATCAGGCGGGAATCCAGCTCCAGCAGGGCCTTCACGAGGCTGGACTTGCCGGCGCCGCTCGGGGCGGCCACCACGAAGAGATTGCCGGGGTATTCCATCTCGCGAGCTTATTCGATGTTCTGGACCTGCTCGCGCATCTGCTCGATCAGGACCTTCATTTCGACCGAGATCTGCGTCAGCTCGAGCGCCGCGGACTTGGAGCCCAGCGTGTTGGCCTCGCGGTGCAGCTCCTGGATCAGGAAGTCGAGCCGCTTGCCGATCTCGCCGCCGACCTTGAGCAGGCGCTCGATCTCGTCCAGGTGGGCCCCCAGGCGGGACAGCTCCTCGGCGACGTCGATGCGCAGCGCGTAGGCAGCCGCCTCGCTGAGTGCGCGCTCACGCAGCGCCTCGGCGCTGAGGCTCTGGCCCGCACCGGCGGTATCCAGCGCGGCCTGCCAGCGTTCCAGGAAGCGCTGCTGCTGGCGCTCGACCACCTGCGGCACCAGCGGCTGGGCCTGCTGCGCCAGCTCGCGCAGCTTGACGATGCGCTCCATCAGGATGCCCACCAGCCGCTCGCCCTCGCGGGCGCGGGCCTCGACCAGGCCGGCGATGCACCGGCGGGTGGCGGCGATCGCGGCTTCGTCGAGCTTCTCGCCGGTGGCGCTGCCGCGGCACCACTGCAGCACCTCGTGGACCGACAGCGGCTGGGCCTGGGGCAGCCAGGCGCGCACGGTGTCCTGCACGCCGGCCAGCCGGCCCAGCTGCTCGGGCTGAGGGGCTGGCAGGGCGGTGTCGGCGTCGCGCTGGGCGTTCAGGCGCAGCTCGATCTTGCCGCGGCGGAAGGCGGCGGTCAGCAGCTCGCGCAGGGCCGGCTCGACCGCGCGCAGCTCGTCCGGCATGCGGAAGGTCAGGTCCAGGAAGCGGCTGTTGACCGAGCGCAGCTCGACGGTCACGCCGGCCTTGGGCGGGGTGCCGTGCGCGGTGGTCGTGGCCTCGTCTTTGGGGGAAACCAGGGCAGGCGAGGCGGCGCTCGCGTACCCGGTCATGCTGTAAACTGCCATGACACTTATCGCATTGCAAAATCCGATTATGTCAAAGCCCAAACCTTCCCCGTTGCCTCCCGGCACCGTGGTAGGCGGTTATCAGATCATCAAGAAGCTGGCAGCCGGTGGCTTTGGCGTCGTGTATCTGGCCGAAGACCAGGACAAGCGCCTGGTGGCGCTGAAGGAATACCTGCCGTCTTCGCTCGCCGAACGCGCCCCCGGCGAACTGACGCCGCGTGTCAAGCCCGAAAAGCAACCGCTGTACCGCCTGGGCCTGAAGAGCTTCTTCGAGGAAGGCCGGTCGCTCGCGCAGATCTCGCACCCCAGCGTGGTCTCGGTGCTGAACTTCTTCCGCGAGAACGAGACCGTCTACATGGTGATGAACTACCTGCAGGGCGACACCCTGCAGGACTTCATCGTCACCGCGCGCGAACTCAAGCGCGACAAGGTGTTCCGCGAGTCGACCATCCGCTCGCTGTTCGACGAGATCCTGCGCGGCCTGCGCATCGTCCACCAGCACAAGATGCTGCACCTGGACATCAAGCCGGCCAACATCTTCATCACCAACGACAACAAGGCGGTGCTGCTGGACTTCGGCGCGGCGCGCGAGGTGCTGAGCAAGGAGGGCAACTTCATCCGCCCGATGTACACCCCGGGCTTCGCCGCGCCGGAGATGTACCGCCGCGACGGCACGCTCGGCCCCTGGACCGACATCTACGCGATCGGTGCCTGCATCTACGCCTGCATGCAGGGCTACCCGCCCAACGACGCACCGCAGCGGCTCGAGAAGGACCGCCTGACGCTGTCGCTGTCCCGCCTGCGCAACATCTACTCGGACAACCTGATCGAGGTGACCGAGTGGTGCATGGCGCTCGATCCGCTGTCGCGCCCGCAGAGCGTGTTCGCGCTGCAGAAGGAGCTGGCGCGCGAGACCGAGCGCCGCTACACCAAGCTCAGCTTCAGCGAGCGCCTGAAGCTGCAGCTGGAGAACCTCAAGGGCGGCAAGCAGGCCTGATCCCCCCCGAGCGACGGAGTTCCGATGCCTGCCTTCCACGCCTTCGCGCTCCTGCCTTGCGTGCCGGCAGCCCGGGATGACGCGAGGGGATGCCGGGAACGGGCGTGGCATGTATCCTGCTGACCGAGGCGCCAGGAGACGCACGATGAGGTTCTCGGTTTACCAGGTCAGCCGCAAGGGCGGTCGCGAGAAGAACGAAGACCGCATGGGCTATTGCTACACGCGCGACGCCGGCCTGTTCGCGCTGGCCGACGGCATGGGCGGACACCCGGAAGGCGAGGTGGCGTCCCAGATCGCGCTGCAGACCATGGCAGCGTTGTTCCAGCGCGACGCCCGGCCGGCGCTCAAGGATCCGGTGCGCTTCCTGCACGACGCGATCATCGCGGGCCACCACCAGCTGCTGCGCTACGCCACGGAGAAGGCGCTGATCGACACCCCGCGCACCACCGTGGTCGCCTGCGTGCTGCAGAACGGCGCCGCCTACTGGGCGCACTGCGGCGATTCGCGGCTGTACCTCGTGCGCGGCGACAAGCTGATCGCGCGCACCCGCGACCATTCCTATTCCGAGCTGCAGGAGACGCTGAACGGGGTCGTGCCGCTGGGCGAGAAGTTCAACCGCAACGTGCTGTTCACCTGCCTGGGCAGCCCGGGCAAGCCGGTGGTCGACGCGGTCGGGCCGATGCTGCTGCAGTCGGGCGACCGCATCATGCTGTGCTCGGACGGCCTGTGGAGCTCGGTGCCGGACCAGGTCATCACCGAGCAGATGGCCACCCGCCCGATCTCGGACGCCGTGCCCGAACTGGTCGAGCAGGCGCTGCGCCGCGCGGGCAGCAAGAGCGACAACGTGACCGTGCTGGCGGTGGAGTGGGAATCGTCGGAGGACTACGATTCCACCAAGGCCATCTCGACCCAGACGCTCGGCGAGGAGGTGTTCGCCTCGACGATCCAGGCCAGCGTGCTTGGCCAGGAGCCGGACGACCTCGACGAGGCCGAGATCGAGCGCTCGATCCGCGAGATCAACGAGGCCATCAAGCGCTCCTCGCAACAGAAGAAGCCGTAGCATGTACGGCCGTGGCGGGGCGCATGCAGGCGCCCCGCGTTCCGTTTCCTTGCAGATTTCCCAGATGACCACCTACCTCCGCAGCCAGGGCCGCGCGCCCGATGCCTTGCGCCCCGTGCGCATCACCCGCAACTACACGCGCCACGCCGAAGGGTCGGTGCTGATCGAGTTCGGCGACACCCGCGTGCTGTGCACGGCCTCGGTCGAGGAGCGCGTGCCGCCGCACAAGCGCGGCAGCGGCGAGGGCTGGGTGACGGCCGAGTACGGCATGCTGCCGCGCTCGACCCACACCCGCACCGACCGCGAGGCCGCCAAGGGCAAGCAGAGCGGCCGCACGCAGGAGATCCAGCGCCTGATCGGGCGCTCGCTGCGCGCGGTGTTCGACCTGGCCAAGCTGGGCGAGCGCACCATCCAGCTCGACTGCGACGTGATCCAGGCCGACGGCGGCACGCGCACCGCGGCGATCACCGGCGCCTGGGTCGCGGCACACGACGCCGTGACCAAGCTGCTCGACCTGGGGCTGATCGACGAGTCGCCGATCCGCGACGCGGTGGCCGCGGTGTCCGTCGGCATCGTGCAGGGCGTGCCGCTGCTGGACCTGGAGTATGTCGAGGACTCGTCCTGCGACACCGACATGAACCTGGTGATGACCGGCTCCGGCGGCTTCGTCGAGATCCAGGGCACGGCCGAGGGCGTGCCGTTCTCGCGCGCCGAGATGGACGCGCTGCTCGCGTTGGGCGAGAAGGGCATCCGCGAACTGATCGCCGCGCAGAAGGCGGCGCTGGAGGGCTGAGCGTGCGCCTGGTGCTGGCCTCCAACAACGCCAAGAAGCTGGCGGAGATGCAGGCGCTGTTCGCGCCGCTGGGCGTCGAGCTGGTCGCGCAGGGGGCGCTGGGCATCGGCGAGGCCGAGGAGCCGCACGGCACCTTCGTGGAGAACGCGCTGGCCAAGGCGCGCCACGCGGCCGCGGCCTGCGGCGGGCCGGCGATCGCCGACGATTCCGGCCTGTGCGTCGACGCCCTGGGCGGCGCGCCCGGGGTGCTGTCGGCGCGCTACGCGACGCTGTTCGGCGGCGCGAAGGACGACGCCGAGAACAACAGCGTGCTGCTGAAGCAGCTCGAAGGCCGCAGCGACCGCCGCGCGCGCTTCGTCAGCGTCCTCGTCGCGCTGCGCGCGGCCGACGACCCCGAGCCGCTCGTCGCGATGGGCCGCTGGCACGGCGAGGTGCTGGCCGGGCTGCGCGGCGAGGGCGGCTTCGGCTACGACCCGCTGATGTACATCCCGGAACTGGGCCGCACCGTGGCCGAGCTCGACGCGCAGGAGAAGAACCGGCTCAGCCACCGCGCCCAGGCCGCACGCCAGATGCTGCAGCTGATGCGCGAGGTCTGGCGCCTGGGCTGACCCGCGATGGCTTCCGCCCCCGAGACCCATCTCCGGCCCGGCACGCTGCAGCTGGGCGCGCTGCCGCCGCTGTCGCTCTACGTGCACGTGCCATGGTGCCTGAAGAAGTGCCCGTACTGCGACTTCAACTCGCACGAGCTGCGCGGCCCGCGCCCGGCCGGCGGCCTGCCGCCGGTGGTCGCCGAGGGGGCGGCGCCGGCCCGGGACGGGCTGCCCGAGGCCCGCTACCTGGACGCGTTGCGCGCCGACCTGGAGGCTGCGCTGCCGCTGGTGTGGGGGCGGCGCATCCAGACGGTGTTCATCGGTGGCGGCACGCCCAGCCTGTTCTCGCCCGAGGCGATCGACCGGTTGCTGGCCGACATCCGCGCCCGCCTGCCGCTGGAGCCGGGCTGCGAGATCACGCTGGAGGCCAACCCGGGCACCTTCGAGCGCGACCGCTTCCGCGGCTACCGTGAGGCGGGGGTGACGCGCCTGTCGATCGGGGTACAGAGCTTCGACGACGAGAAGCTGCGCGCGCTCGGCCGGGTGCACGACCGGGCCCAGGCGATCGCGGCCGTCGAGGAGGCGCGCGCCTGCTTCGAGACCTACAACCTGGACCTGATGTACGCGCTGCCGGGGCAGAGCGTGGCGCAGTGCGAGGCCGACCTGCGCCAGGCGCTGGCCTTCGCGCCGCCGCACCTGTCGGTCTACCACCTGACGCTGGAGCCGAACACCTACTTCGCCAAGTACCCGCCCGCGGTGCCGGACGACGACACGGCCTTCGAGATGCTCGACCGCATCACCGGGCTGACCGCGGCGGCCGGCCTGCAGCGCTACGAGGTCTCGGCTTACGCGCGGCCGGGGCATGCCTGCGCGCACAACCTCAACTACTGGCGCTTCGGCGACTACCTCGGCATCGGCGCCGGCGCGCACGGCAAGCTGAGCTTCCCGCACCGGGTGCTGCGCCAGGTGCGCTTCCGCGAGCCGGCGCGCTACATGGAAGCCGCGCTGGCCGGCGACGCGGTGGCGCAGGAGCACGAGGTGGCGCGCGCGGATCTGCCGTTCGAGTTCATGCTCAACGCGCTGCGCCTGAAGGAAGGCTTCGAGCTGGCGCGCTTCACCGAGCGCACCGGGCTGCCGCTGTCGGCGATCGCCGCGGCGCTGGACGAGGCCGAGCGACTGGGCTTCATCGAGCGGGACTGGCAGCGCGTCTGGCCCACCGCGCGCGGCTTCGACTTCCTCAGCGACTTGCAGGCGCTGTTCCTACCGGAGGCCGACTGAAGCGGCCGGGAAGGCCGGGGTTTTCAGCGCCGGCTGCCCATGGCAGCATGGCGGCATCTTCATCTTCCAGCCACCCCGATCAGGAGCGTCCTGCCGTGCCTTCCGGTGTCGTCCGTGCCCCCCTGAACCCGGACACGGCCGCGGCAGGCGGGCTGCAACCCTTGCGCGTGCTGGTGGCCGAGGACGACCGCGTGCAGCAGGTGCTGCTCAGCGCGCACCTGGAAGCCTGCGGCTGCCTGGTCGACATCGCCGAGGACGGCGAGGAGGCGCTGCAGGCATGGCGCGAACACCGCCACCGGCTGGTGATCACGGACTGCCGCATGCCGCGCATGGACGGCTACGCGTTCGCCCGCGCGCTGCGGGCCGAGCCGGGCGGGACGGCGGTGCGGCTGGTGGGCACCAGCGCCGACACCGACGATGCGCCGCTGGCGCTGGCCGCGGGGATGGAGCGCCTGCTGCAGAAACCCGTCTCGCCGGGGGAGCTGGCCGCGCTGTGCGAGGCGGTGCGGCGGGGCTGAGGCCCTACACCCGGTTCAGGCTGGGGCCGGCGGTGCTGCGCAGCCGCTCGATCAGGTGCGGCGCGATCTGCTTGAGTGGCAGCACCTCGTGCGCGGCGCCCGCCTGGATGGCCTCGCGCGGCATGCCGAACACCACCGAGGTGGCCTCGTCCTGCGCGTAGTTGTAGGCGCCGGCATCGCGCATCGCCTTCATCGCCTTCGCGCCGTCGGCGCCCATGCCGGTCAGCATGATGCCGATCGCGTTGGGGCCCACGACCCGCGCGGCCGACAGGAACAGCACTTCGACCGAGGGGCGGTGCCGGTTGACCGGCTCGCCGTCGTACACGCGGGCGATGTAGTTGGCGCCGCTGTGCTCGACGCAGAAGTGGCGGCCGCCCGGCGCGATGTAGGCGTGGCCGGGCAGGATGCGTTCGCCGTCCTCGGCTTCCTTGACCGCGATGCGGCACAGCCCGTCCAGGCGTGCGGCGTAGCTGCGCGTGAACCCGGGCGGCATGTGCTGCGTGATGCACACCGCGGGGGCGTCGGCCGGCAGCGCGGTCAGCACCTCGCGGGTGGCTTCGGTGCCGCCGGTGGACGCGCCGATGAAGATGATCTTCTCGGTCGACAGCCGCCCGATGCTGGCCGGCACGGCCACAGGGGTGTTGCCGGTGACCGCGGCGACGGGCTGGGCCGGCTTGCTGATGCGCGCCTTGGCGGCGATGCGGATCTTCTCGGTGATCTCCTGCGCGAGCAGCTGCAGGCCGTTGGCGATGCCGATCTTGGGCTTGGCGACGAAGTCCACCGCGCCGAGCTCCAGCGCGCGCAGCGTGACGTCGGCGCCCTGCTCGGTCAGGGTCGAGACCATCACCACCGGCATCGGGCGCAGGCGCATCAGCTTGGACAGGAAGTCGATGCCGTCCATGCGCGGCATTTCCACGTCCAGCGTGATGACGTCGGGGTTGAGGTTGCGGATCATCTCGCGCGCGACGTAAGGGTCGCTGGCCGCACCGATGCATTCCATGTCGGGCTGGCGGTTGATGATCTCGGTGAGCAGGCTGCGCACCAGGGCCGAATCATCGACGACCACGACGCGGATCTTGGACATGGGCGAAGGTCCTCCTCGGATTCCGGTTCAGAACAGGTCCACCGTGCCGGCGCCGCTGGCGGGCGGGATGATGCGCTGGCCGGCGGCCCGGTCCTGGGCGAGCAGCGCTTCGGGGTTGCTGGCGCTCAGGCGCTTGACCATGGCCTTGCCACTGGCCGGGAAGAAGCAGACCTTGCGGGGGTAGATGTCGAGCACGTCCTTGGACACGATGGGGATGCGCTCGGTCTTCAGGTAGTCGATCACGAAGTCCGTGTTGCGCTGGCCGACGTTGAGGCTGTTCATGCCGCTGATGACCTGGCCGCCGCCGAACACCTTGGCCTCCAGCGAGCTGCGCGTGGCGCCGAGCTTCATCAGCTCGTTGATCAGCAGTTCCATCGCGTAGAAGCCGTAGCGGCCCGAGTCCTGCGCGCCGATGCCGTCGGGCAGCATGAAGTGGTTCATGCCGCCGACGCGCAGGTTGCGGTCCCACAGGCAGGCGGCAATGCAGGAACCGAGCGTGGTCAGGATGACGATGTCCTCGTCGTGCACGAAGTACTCGCCCGGCAGCACCTTGACGGCCTCGCAGCGGAAATGCGTGTCGTAGAAGAAGAACGAGGCCTCGCCCGGCTTGCGCGGGCGGGCCTTGAGGCGTTCCAGGCGCTCGGTGGAGGTCGCCCCCCCGGGGCCCTGGAGGCTGCTGCTGCGGGGGCGTGCGGTGTCGAGCATGAGGGTCTTATCGTCCGGTAGGCGGCTGCACTTGAGCGACGGGCCTCACAGCCGCTGGTAGACCGTCTTGCCGCGCAGGCGGAACAGCTGGCGCGCATCGGTGAAGTTCTCGGAGTGGCCGACGAACAGCAGCCCCTGTGGCTCCATCACCGCATGGATGCGCTCGAGCACGCGCCGCTGCGTCGGCGCGTCGAAGTAGATCATCACGTTGCGGCAGAACACGAAGTCGAAGCGCGAGCCGAGCGACCAGACCGGCGAGGTCAGGTTGAAGGTGCGGAACTCGACCAGCCGCGCCAGCTCCGGCTTGACGCGGATGCGCCCGGTGTTGCGGCCGGTGCCGCGCAGGAAGTGGCGCTTGAGCAGCTCCGGCGTCAGGCCGCGAGATTCTGCCTCGTAGATGCCGCGGCTGGCGGTGGCCAGCACCCGGGTGTCGATGTCGCTGGCCAGGATGCGCACCGGCGCGTCGTGTCCCAGCGTGTCGACCACGGTCATCGCGATCGAGTACGGCTCCTCGCCGGTGGAGGCCGCGTTGCACCAGATGTGGATCGGGTGGTGCGGGCCGCGCCGGCGCAGCTCCTCGGCCAGCAGGCGGAAATGGTGCTCCTCGCGGAAGAAGGCGGTCAGGTTGGTGGTCAGGCAGTTGACGAACTCCTGCCATTCCGCCTCGGCCTGCGCGCCCGCACCCTTTTCCAGCCAGTGCAGGTAGTCGGCAAAGCTGCGGTGTCCGGTCTCGCGCAGCCGGCGCGACAGGCGGCTGTAGACCATGGCCTGCTTGCCGGCGTGCAGGCTGATGCCGGCGCGCTGGTGGATCAGTTGCCGCACGCGTTCGAAGTCCGCCTTGTCGAAGGCGAACTCCTGGATCACGGGGTCGGCCACGGCGGGCGAGGCCGCCGCGGCGGAGGGGAGCACGGCGCTCATGACGGTCGGAACTCTGGGCAGTGTTGCGGCGCTCAAAGGCGAGCGTCGTCACTCCGGGATATCGGCCGGGCCGGGAAGTTCTTGAGCGCCGGTACCAGATGGCACGTTCAGTGCGCGGGCTTGCGCTCGAGGAAATGCCAGTGCAGTTGCAGCGAATACACCTCGGAGGCCTCGCTGCCGAGCGTGCGGCCGGCGTTGAGCTGCAGCCCCAGCCGACCGGGGATCAGCCAGAGCCGGGTGCCCAGTGACTGCACCGTCGGCGTGCGGTCGGTGGCGTGCAGTTCGCCCGAGAAGGAGAACCGGTTGTGCGGTGACCAGGCCAGCGCCGCGTCGAGCAGGGTGGTGGTCTCGCGCGTCTCGACATGGTGGCGCGGGCCCAGGTTCAGCCGCAGCGACATGCCCGCGGGCAGGCCCAGCGAGCTGAGCGCGGTGAGCGTCGCATGCTCCATCTGCATGCGGCCGAGGTCGGCCAGGCGCTGGGTGAACGCGGCGACCTTGAGGCCCCAGCGGGCCGGGCCGAGCCGCCAGTCGCCGTCGGTGAAGCGGGCCGCGGCCCCCAGGCCCCAGTTGCCTTCGCGGACCTGGGTCAGCGGCTGCAGGAACGCGCCCAGGCGCACCGGTTGGGCCTTGCTGCACGCGGGCAACGACATCCACGCGTGGGCCCCGCTGGCGTGGGCATACCAGCTGTCGATCTGGCAGCCGCCGGGGGCGATCTGCTGCACGTCGTCCGGCGGCAGGCCGGCCTGCGCGGTAGCGAATCCGGGCGTGCCGCACAGCGCCACCCCGAGCGCCACGAGCGGCAGCGAGCGGGGCGACGGAGACGGGCGGGCGTGTGACATGGCAGCGGTCCGGTCGGCGCATTACACCGTACGCGGCCTGCCGCTGTGAACCACCGGCCCGGTAACAGCGCGCCTCGCTGCGGCATACGCCACGTTCAGGGTGCACGACCTAGCGTAGGTCGCGAACCGCGCGAGGCCCACCCCCGGAACCGGGGAAGGCCGGGAAACCACCAGGGGGTTGGCCGCGGGCCTCAGAAGGTCGTCCAGTCGTCGTCCGCGGTGGAGGCGGCGGCGGGGGCTGCGGCGCGCCCTGGCTCCGGCTTGGCCGCTGCCGGGGCGGCCGGTGCAGCCGCGGGCGCGGCGGCTTGAGGCACGGGCGCCGGGGCGGCTTGCGTGTGGGCGCGTTCGATGGCCTGCTGCGCCAGGCGCCCGGCATCGTGCTGGTCCAGCCGGAAGGTGCCCACCAGTTCCGCCAGGCGCTGCGCCTGCTGCTTGAGGTTCTCGGCGGCGGCGGTCGATTCCTCGACCAGCGCGGCGTTCTGCTGCGTCATCTGGTCCAGCTCGCTGACGGCCGCGTTGATCTGGCCGATGCCCTGGTGCTGCTCGGCAGCTGCCGCGCTGATCTCGCCGATGATGTCGGTGACGCGCTGCACCGAGGCGACGATCTCGTTCATGGTCTGGCCGGCCGACTGCACCAGCTTGGAGCCGGAGTCGACCTTCTCGACCGAGGCGCCGATGAGGGTCTTGATCTCCTTGGCTGCCTGCGCGGAGCGCTGGGCGAGGTTGCGCACCTCGCCGGCGACGACCGCGAAGCCACGGCCCTGCTCGCCGGCGCGGGCGGCTTCGACCGCGGCGTTGAGGGCGAGGATGTTGGTCTGGAAGGCGATGCCGTCGATGACGCCGATGATGTCGGCGATCTTTCTGGAAGCGGCGTTGATCTCGTCCATGGTCGAGACGACCTGCGAGACCACCTCGCCGCCCTTGGCCGCCACCTCGCTGGCCGAGACCGCGAGCTGGTTGGCCTGGCGCGCGGCGTCGGCGGACTGCTTGACGGCGCTGGTGAGCTGCTCCATGGAGGCGGCGGTCTGCTGCAGGTTGGAGGCGGTCTGCTCGGTGCGCGAGGACAGGTCCTGGCTGCCGGTGGCGATCTCGGTCGAGGCGGTCGAGATGCTGTCGGTGGCCGAGCGCACCTGCGCGACCATGGTCCGCAGCGAGCCCTGCATGGCCGCCATCGAGGCGACCAGCTGCCCGATCTCGTCGCGCTGGGCCGCGACGATGTCCTGCGACAGGTCGCCCTGGGCGATGCGCGCGGCGAGGTCGCGGGCGCGCAGCACCGAGCCGGCGATGCTGCGCACCGTGAAGACGGTCAGCGGCACCATCACGAGCAGCGCGACGACGACCGCGCCGACCAGCAGCTGCGACAGCCGCCCGGTGCTGGCCTCGAGTTCCGCCTTCGAGGCTTCCATCTCCTGGCGCAGCGCGGCCACCAGCGCGCTCATGTCGCGGTCGGCCGCCTCGACATGCTCCTTCAGGCGGTCGGCGTAGGCACCGGCGGCGGCGCCGTCCAGCTGGGCGCGCTCGATCTGCTCGATGATCGGCGCGATGCCCTGCTCATATTCCTTCAGGGCGACCTGCGCCTGCCGTGCCAGCTCGAGGTCGCGCGGGTTGGCCAGCTGGCCGAGCAGCTTCTCGAGGCGGGCATGGGCCTGCGCCGACGCCTGCTGCCACTGGTCCTTCAGGTCCGCGACCTTGGCCGCGTTGTTGTGGTCGATGATGATGTCCTTCTCGAGGCGCCGGACCTCGGACATCAGCGAGCGCACCCCGTCGGCCTCGACCATCGCGCCGACCTTGTGGCCGAGCAGGTCGTCCAGCGTCTCGCGGGTGCTGCCGAGCGACATCGAGCCCATCAACCCGATCAGGGTCAGGAGCACCAGCGCGAAGGCGGTGCTGAAGTAGAGGCGGGCTCTGATCGAAAGATGGGCGGACAGCTTCATGCGCGATTCCTGATGGTGCAACGAAGCGGGACGCTAGCAATCAGTGCGCCAGCAAGGCCCCGGTGTCCTGGCGCAGGTCCAGGCGGAACGCGCGCACCACGTCGGCCAGCTTGAAGGCCTGCTCCTTGAGGCTTTCGGCGGCCGCGGTGGACTGTTCGACCAGCGCGGCGTTCTGCTGCGTCATCTGGTCCAGGTGCGTGACGGCCTGGTTGATCTGGCCGATGCCGTCGCGCTGCTCGGCGGTGGCCGCGGTGATCTCGCCGATGATGTCGGTGACGCGCTGCACCGAGCCGACGATCTCCTGCATCGTCGTGCCGGCGGTCTGCACCAGGCGGGCGCCGGACTCGACCTTGTCGACCGAGGCGCTGATCAGCGACTTGATCTCCTTGGCTGCCTGCGCGGAGCGCTGGGCGAGGTTGCGCACCTCGCCGGCGACGACCGCGAAGCCACGGCCCTGCTCGCCGGCGCGGGCGGCTTCGACCGCGGCGTTGAGGGCGAGGATGTTGGTCTGGAAGGCGATGCCGTCGATCACGCCGATGATGTCGGCGATCTTCTTGGAGGCGGTGTTGATCTCGTCCATGGTCGAGACGACCTGCGAGACCACCTCGCCGCCCTTGGCCGCCACCTCGCTGGCCGAGACCGCGAGCTGGTTGGCCTGGCGCGCGGCGTCGGCCGACTGGTTGACGGTGCCGGTGAGCTGCTCCATGGAGGCGGCGGTCTGCTGCAGGCTGGAGGCGGCCTGTTCGGTGCGCGAGGACAGGTCCTGGTTGCCGGTGGCGATCTCGGCGGACGCGGTCGTGATGCTTTCGGTCGACGACTGCACGCGGGTGACGATGGCGCGCAGCGAGTCCTGCATCTCCTTGAGGGCGCGCAGCAGGTCGGCGGCTTCGTCCTTGCCGCTGACCTCGACGTGGTGCGTGAGGTCACCGTCGGCGATCGAGCGCGCCAGGGCCTGGGCACTGGCGATGGGCTTGCAGATGCTGTGCATGTTCATCAGCGTCAGCGGCACCACCACGACGACCGCGCAGGCGACCGCCACGCTGAACAGCGCGATGGTCAGCTGCATCGCGTCCTGGTTGGCCGCTTCGGCACTGCGGTTGCGCTCGGCCTGCGCCTGCTCGAGGGCGGCGAGCTGCTTTTCGGCCGCGTCGTAGGCAGCGATCGCCTTGCCCATCACGCGCTGGGCGACCGTGGCGCTGTCGTAGCCGCCGTTGACCAGCTGGTTGGCAGTGGGCTCGAACGAGCGGGCGTAGTCGTCCAGGTGCCTGGACAGTTCCTGCACGATCGCGACGTCGCTCGAGTCGGACGCGAGGATGGCGTTGAGCTGCTGCCGCACGGACGTGAAGGTCTGCTGCCAGAGCTGGCGGATCTGCGTGACCTTCTCCGGCGTCTCGTAGTGGATGATCATGTCCTTCTCGTACCGGCGCATCATCCCCATGCCGTCGCGCAACGACGACAGCGCGCCGGTGGTCGCCGCGGTCTGGGCGATGTACTCGCTGCCCAGCGCCTGCAGGCGGAACAGCCCGAACAGGCCGGCACCGCCGACCAGGCTCAACAGGAAAAGGACCACCACGATCGCCCCGATCATCCGGGTGCGGATCGTGAAGCTGCGCATGAGCTGGAACAGGAAGGCCATTGTCGTCTCCTTGTCGTCGTTCTAGTCGACCAGACCCATCGAGGGGTCGCACATCAGGCGCTCGATGTCGAGCAGGATGAGCATGCGGTCGCCGACCTCGCCCAGCCCCAGGATGCAGCTGGCATCCACGGCGGAGCTGATCTCCGGTGCGGGGCGCACGCTTTCGGCGGGGATCTCGAGGACGTCGCTGACGCCGTCGACGACCACGCCGACCACCCGACCGCCGACATGCAGCACGATGACGACGGTGAAGGCGTTGTATTCGCAGGTGTCGGTGTTGAGCCGCACGCGCAGGTCCACGATGGGCACGATCACGCCGCGCAGGTTGACGACACCCTTGACGTGCGCAGGCGCGTTGGCGATGCGCGTGGGCGGCTCGTACGAGCGGATCTCCTGCACCTTGAGGATGTCGATGCCGTACTCTTCGGTGCCGAGGCGGAAGGTCAGGTATTCCTTGGGCCGGGAGGCGGTCGTCGTGAACTGGTCGTTGGCACCCATGGTGTTGTCCGTGTTCGGTGTCTCTGTGACCGGTTATCGGCGCGTCGGGGGCGGGACTGTAGGGTTCAGGGCACCCGCATCGCGCCACGGCCGCCCGTGCGGCGGCCGTCGGGGGAAGGAAGCGATCCCCGCCCAGGGATGCGCGGCAGGCAGGGCCGGCAGCGCTGCGCCGGTGCGATGCCGCGTGCCATGGGCAAGGGGCCGTGCCGTCAGGCGAGCGCGGCTTCGGCGCTCGCCAGGCCGAGGCTGGGCGAGAGGATCAGGCGCTCGATGTCGAGCAGGATCAGCATGCGTTCGCCGACCTGGCCCAGGCCCGTGATGAATCGGGCATCCACTGCGGAGCTCAGCTCGGGCGCAGCCTTGATCGCCTCGGCCGGCAGCTCCATCACGTCGCTGACCGCGTCGACCACCGCGCCGACGGTGCGGTCCTGCACGCACAGGATGATGGTGACGGTGAAGCCGTTGTACTCGACCCGCTCGCAGCCGAAGCGCATGCGCAGGTCGACGATGGGCACGATCACGCCGCGCAGGTTGACCACGCCCTTGATGAAGGCCGGGGCGTTGGCGATGTGCGTGGGTTCCTCGTAGCCCCGGATTTCCTGCACCTTGAGGATGTCGATGCCGTACTCCTCGTTGCCGAGGCGGAAGGTGAGGTACTCCTTGGGTTTGCTGGCGGCAGCCTGTGCCGACGCGCCGCGCGCGCTGGTGGCAGGCTGGATGTGCTGGATGGGGTCCATGGCGCCCATGTCGTCTCCTGCTAGAGGTGGTATTCAACGGTGTTTCGGCCGCGACCGGCCGAACTTGAGCCGGTGACCCGGCGGCGGGCGGATCGCCGGCTGCGGTCGCGGATCAGAACGTGGTCCAGTCGTCGTCGCCGGTCGTCTCGGCGGGGACGGGCGCGGGCGCCGGGCGTGCGGCCGGTTGTGCCGCGGGCGCCGCCGCTTCGCTGCGCTTGGGTGCGGCAGGCGGCGTGGCCGGTCGGGGCGTGGCCGCCGTGGCGCGGGCGCGCGAGATGGTCTGCGCCGCGAGGGCGTCGGCCTGGCGCAGCTTGAAGGTGCTGACCAGCTCGGCGAGCTTCTGGGCCTGCTGGCGCAGGCTCTCGGCGGCGGCGGTCGACTCCTCGACCAGCGCGGCGTTCTGCTGGGTCATCTGGTCCAGCTCGCTGACGGCTGCGTTGATCTGGCCGATGCCCTGGTTCTGCTCGGCAGCTGCCGCGCTGATCTCGCCGATGATGTCGGTGACGCGCTGCACCGAGGCGACGATCTCGTTCATGGTCTGGCCGGCCGACTGCACCAGCTTGGAGCCGGAGTCGACCTTCTCGACCGAGGCGCCGATGAGGGTCTTGATCTCCTTGGCTGCCTGCGCGGAGCGCTGGGCGAGGTTGCGCACCTCGCCGGCGACGACCGCGAAGCCACGGCCCTGCTCGCCGGCGCGGGCGGCTTCGACCGCGGCGTTGAGGGCGAGGATGTTGGTCTGGAAGGCGATGCCGTCGATGACGCCGATGATGTCGGCGATCTTCCTGGAGGCGGCGTTGATCTCGTCCATGGTGGTGACCACCTCGGCGGCGACCGCACCGCCCTTGGCGGCGACCTCGCTGGCGGAGACGGCCAGCTGGTTGGCCTGGCGCGCGGCGTCGGCGGACTGCTTGACGGTGCCGGTGATCTGCTCCATCGAGGCGGCGGTCTGCTGCAGGTTGGAGGCGGTCTGCTCGGTGCGTGCCGACAGGTCCTGGCTGCCCGCGGCGATCTCGCCGCTGGCGGTGGTGATGCTGTCGGTGGACTGGCGGATGCGACCGACGACGGTGCGCAGCTGGTCCTGCATGCGGCCGAGCGCCGACAGCAGCAGGCCCAGCTCGTCCTTGCGGTCGACCAGCACGTCCTTGGACAGGTCACCGTTGGCGATCAGGTCGGCCGCGCCGATGGCCTGCTGCAGCGGACGGGTGACCGAGCGGGTGATCAGCCAGGCCAGCAGGATGCCGGCCAGCAGCGCGCCGACGGTCAGCACCGTCAGCCAGACGAGGGCCGAGGAGACGCTGTCCGCGACCAGCGCGCGGGTCTCCGCGAGACGCTGGTTCTGGCGCTGCACGTAGGCGTCGATCGCGCCAAGGTAGGTCTGCGAGCGCGGTGCCAGCTCGCCCGCGAGGAGTTCGTCGGCCTCGTCGTATTGGGCCAGTTCCAGCGCCTTGAAGACCTTGTCGCGCACCGAGACGTACTCCTTGCGTGCCTGTTCGGCCTGGGCGAGCAGCTGCTTGCCCTCGGTGGTGCGGGTGCGTTCCTGCAGTTCCTTCAGCAGCCCGTTGATGCGGGCGCTGGATTCTTCCATCGGGGTGCGCAGGTCGTCCCACAGGGTCCGAGCGCCTGCGGACTTGGCGATCGCGTGCGTGCGCGCCAGGTTGACCCCGGTTTCGTTGCGCCACTGGACGGCGAGGGTGTTCAGCTGTTCTCGGGCATCGGAATCCTGCTCGAGCGTGCGGATGCGTTGCAGTTGGCTCATGCCCAGCGCGGCGACTGCGAGCGTCAACGCAAGGACGATCGAGAAGCCAGCGCCGAGGCGCACTCCAAGTTTCAGGTCGGCCAGTTTCATGTGAGTCTCAAGAGCGGGGCGTCCCCTGCGATGCGGGGCGGATGTCAGGCAATGCAGGGGAACGATGGGTATGGTCTGCACCGCGCGGGCGGTGCGGGTCTGAGGGGTTGGACACTCCAGATCACGGTATCGGCAGGTCGCCTCAGGACTTGAATCCCGGGCCGACGGCCGGCCGGGTCGGCATGAGAACTTCTTCATGGATGGCCCGGAAACGACGACGCCCGGCCGGGGCCGGGCGTCGCGCAAGGCAGGTCAGCGCGAGGTCAGAACGTGGTCCAGTCGTCGTCGCCGGCTGCCGTGGCCGCAGGCTGGGCGGTCGGTGCGGCAGGGGCTGCGGCCTCGCTGCGCTTGGGGGTCACCTGCGCGGCCGGCCTGGCCGGTGTGCCGGACGCGGTGCGCGCGCGCGAGATGGCCCGGGCAGCCAGCGCGTCGGCCTGCTGCAGCCTGAAGGTGCTGACCAGCTCGGCGAGCTTCTGGGCCTGCTGGCGCAGGCTCTCGGCGGCGGCGGTCGACTCCTCGACCAGCGCGGCGTTCTGCTGCGTCATCTGGTCCAGCTCGCTGACGGCCGCGTTGATCTGGCCGATGCCCTGGTTCTGCTCGGCAGCTGCCGCGCTGATCTCGCCGATGATGTCGGTGACGCGCTGCACCGAGGCGACGATCTCGTTCATGGTCTGGCCGGCCGACTGCACCAGCTTGGAGCCGGAGTCGACCTTCTCGACCGAGGCGCCGATGAGGGTCTTGATCTCCTTGGCTGCCTGCGCGGAGCGCTGGGCGAGGTTGCGCACCTCGCCGGCGACGACCGCGAAGCCACGGCCCTGCTCGCCGGCGCGGGCGGCTTCGACCGCGGCGTTGAGGGCGAGGATGTTGGTCTGGAAGGCGATGCCGTCGATGACGCCGATGATGTCGGCGATCTTCCTGGAGGCGGCGTTGATCTCGTCCATGGTGGTGACCACCTCGGCGGCGACCGCACCGCCCTTGGCGGCGACCTCGCTGGCGGAGACGGCCAGCTGGTTGGCCTGGCGCGCGGCGTCGGCGGACTGCTTGACGGTGCTGGTGAGCTGCTCCATGGAGGCGGCGGTCTGCTGCAGGCTGGAGGCGGTCTGCTCGGTGCGTGCCGACAGGTCCTGGCTGCCCGCGGCGATCTCGCCGCTGGCGGTGGTGATGCTCTCGGTGGCCAGCTGCACGGTGCGCAGGCTGTCGTGCAGCGCACGGCGCATCTCCTCGACGGCGCGCGTGATGGCGCCGATCTCGTCGCGGCGGTCCGAGGCGAGCGGGACCGACAGGTCACCGGCCCCGATGGCCTGCACGCGCGCGGCCAGCGGCGCGAGCGGACGCAGCATGTGCCGCATGAACCACCACAGCAGGCCGGCAACGGCCAGGCCGGTGACCGTGATCGCCAGGCCCAGCACCAGCACTTGGCGGTGCAGCGCGGCCAGCACCTCGGACTTCGGCGCTTCGGCGATCACGTACCAGCCGGTGCTGGCGCTGCGCACGCCGGCGGCCCAGCGTTCGCCGGCCACCTCCGGATGGAGCAGTGCGACCATGCCGGTCACCCAGCCGTTGTCCTCGGCGACCAGGCGCCGCACCCAGCCGGCCGTGCCCTCGCCCAGCACGGCCTTGAGCGGCTTGCCGCTGTGCTGCGGGTGCAGCACCAGGCGCCACTGTTCGACGTCCTCGTGCGGGGCCAGCACGTACAGCCCGCCGTGCTCGTAGACCTGGGCTTCCTGCACCGTCTTCATCAGCGCGGCCTGCTGCATCGAGATGTCGACGCCGATGTAGAGCACGCCCACGATGCGGCCGCTGCCATCCTTGACCGGGTCGTAGACCGTCATGAAGGGGCGGCCGAACAGCGTGGTCGTGCCCACGTAGCGGCGGCCGGCACGCAGCTCGGCATAGGCGGGGCTGCTCCGGTCGAGCAGGGTGCCCACCGCGCGCGTGCCGTCCTCCTTCTTCACCGAGGTGGTGATGCGGCGGAAGTCCTCGCCCTGCACCACGAAGACGGTGGCGTTGCCGCCGGGGTAGTCCAGCGCGAAGTCGTCGACGGCGACGGTGTTGTCGTTGATCGCCTCGCCGCGGCTGGTCAGGATGCCCTGGATGGGGTCCTCCAGCGTGAAGGTGGAGGCGAAGTGGCGGCGGAACGAGGCGAAGGCGTTCTCGGCCGTGACGCGCATGCTCTGGTGGAAGGCGTCCAGCGCTCCGGCCAGCGCGTCGGCCTTGGCGTGCGCGTAGGCGTAGGTGTTGTCGCGGTGCTGCATGGAGGCCGACAGGTAGAAGGCCACCGTCAGCAGCAGCGTGCCGAGCAGCAGGGCGCCGCTGGCCACCAAGGCCATGATGGTGGCCAGCGAGCGCTGGGTTCCGGTTCGGGGGTGATGGGCACCCTGCAAGGCGTGCGCGGAAGTTGTCGAGGTCATGAGCAGCCCTTCTGTGACAAGCGGTGTTGCGATCGGGAGGCGGGTTGGGGCGGCTTGTGGCCGCCGGCCCGTCCCGGTGTGGCGGGGTGGGTGGGCCAGCGTCAGGCCGACCCGTCGGCAGTGACCAGCCCGAGGCTCGGCGAGAGCATCAGGCGTTCGATGTCCAGCAGGATCAGCATGCGTTCGCCGACCTGGCCGAGTCCGGTGATGAACGTCGCGTCGATCGCGGCGCTGAGCTCGGGAGCCGGCCGGACCGCCTCGGCGGGCAGTTCCAGCACGTCGCTCACCGCATCGACCACGGCGCCGACCACCCGGCCGCGGACGTTGAGGACGATGACGACGGTGAAGTCGTTGTATTCGACCTGCTCGCAGCCGAAGCGCATGCGCAGGTCGACGACGGGCACGATCACGCCGCGCAGGTTGACCACGCCCTTGATGAAGGCCGGGGCATTGGCGATGCGGGTCGGATCTTCGTAGCCGCGGATCTCCTGCACGCGCAGGATGTCGATGCCGTATTCCTCGCGGCCCAGGCGGAAGGTCAGGTACTCCCGGGAGGGCAGCGCGGTGGCCTGCGGCAGGACGGGGGTGCTTTCCTGCACCGGGGGTTGCATCGTTGCCATGTGCGGTTCCTCTACTCTCCAGGGTTGTCGGCCGGGCCGCACGAAGACTTGAGGAACTGTTTCACGGCCGGACCGCACGGGGCGGCCCGGCCTGCGGGAAGGCTCAGTGGCGCGAGCGGCGCACCAGGCTGCCGACGTCCAGGATCAGCGCGACGCGGCCGTCGCCCATGATGGTGGCGCCCGAGACGTCGGGCACCTTGCGGTAGTTGGCCTCGAGGTTCTTGACCACCACCTGCTGCTGGCCGAGCAGCTCGTCCACCAGCAGCGCGACGCGGCCCCCTTCGGCCTCGACGACCACCATGATCGAGCCGGGGCGTTCGAAGTCGAAGCGCGGCACGTTGAACACCTGCTCGAGCTCGATCACCGGCATGTACTCCTGGCGCACCTCGACCACCCGGCCGTGGTTGCCGATGGTCCGCACCATGCCCGGCTCGACCTGGAAGCTTTCCACCACCGAGGACAGCGGCAGGATGTAGACCTCCTCGCCGACACCCACGCTCATGCCGTCCATGATGGCCAGCGTCAGTGGCAGGCGCACCGCGACGCGCATGCCCTGGCCCTCGACCGACTGGATCTCGACGGTGCCGTTGAGCGCGGCGATGTTCTTCTTCACCACGTCCATGCCGACGCCGCGGCCGGACACGTCGGTGACCTGCTCGGCGGTCGAGAAGCCGGGTTCGAAGATCAGGTTCCAGACCTCCTGGTCGGACAGCGTGTCCGGTGCGTGCAGGCCGCGTTCGCGTGCCTTCTTCAGCAGCTTCTCGCGGTTCAGCCCGCGGCCGTCGTCGGCGACCTCGATCACGATGGAGCCCCCCTGGTGGGAGGCCGACAGCGTGATCGTGCCGGTTTCGGGCTTGCCCCTGGCCAGGCGCTCCTCGGGCAGCTCGATGCCGTGGTCGCAGGAGTTGCGCACCAGGTGGGTGAGCGGGTCGGTGATCTTCTCGACCAGGCCCTTGTCCAGCTCGGTGGCCTCGCCGTGCGTGACCAGCTCGACCTTCTTGCCGAGCTTGTGCGCCAGGTCGCGCAGCATGCGCGGGAAGCGGCTGAACACCGTGGACATGGGGATCATGCGGATCGACATCACGGCTTCCTGCAGGTCGCGCGTGTTGCGGTCCAGGTCCGTCAGGCCGGCCAGCAGCTGCTGGTGCACCACCGGGTCCAGCGTGCGGCTGTTCTGCGCCAGCATGGCCTGGGTGATGACCAGTTCACCGACCAGGTTGATCAGCTGGTCGACCTTCTCGATCGAGACGCGGATCGTCGCGGCATCCAGCGAGGCGGCGCTGCGGCCCTCGGCCTTGGCAGCCGCCTTGGGGGCTGCGGCAGGCTTCGGGGCAGCGGCTGCCGGGGCCGGCGCGGCCACCGGCGCTGCCGGGGCGGCGGCCGGTGCGCCGGGGGCATCGTCGAAGAAGCCGTAGCCCGGGTCGGCGCTGGCCGCCGGCGCGGCTCCCTGGATTTCAGGCGCCGCAGCCGGGGCGGCTTCCATCGGCGCAAAGCGCACCTGCTCGCGTGAGACGTGGAAGGTGAACAGGTCGAGCAGCTCGCTTTCGCTGCTGCTCGTGACCACCTTGAAGCGGCGCATGCCGTCGACGGCCTGGCCGTCGTCCAGGGGCTCGATCGTGCCGAGGTCGGTGATCTCGCGGAACAGTTCCTGCAGGTTGTCGGCCTGCGAGGGGTCGGGCAGCGGGCCGACGGTCAGCTCGAGCGTGCGCACGCCCCCCGCTGCGGCCGGGGCTGCGGCAGGGGCAGGTGCCGGCGCCGCCACGGGGGCGGGGGCCGGTGCCGGGGCCGCCACCGCAGGCGCCGGGGCCTCGCCGGCCACCATCGCGCGGATGTTGAACAGCAGCTCGGACGTGTCGATCTCCTCGCCCACGCCGGTCTGGTGGCGCTTGAGCTGGGCGCGCAGCGCATCGCCCGAGGCCAGCAGCACGTCGACCATCTCGGCGGTGGGCTGCAGTTCGTGGCGGCGCAGCTTGTCCAGCAGCGTCTCCATCTGGTGCGTCAGTTCGGCCACGTCGGCAAAGCCGAACGTGGCGGCGCCGCCCTTGATCGAGTGGGCGCAGCGGAAGATGGCGTTCAGTTCCTCGTCGTCCGGGGCCTCGATGTCCAGCTCGAGCAGTTCCTGCTCCATGCGGTCGAGGTTCTCGGCCGCTTCCTCGAAGAAGACCTGGTAGAACTGGCTCAGGTCGATGCCTGCACTGCTCTGGGAAGCGGAGGACGTGATCTCGCCCATCGGGTACTCCTGGTCTTGTCGTCGTGTTGGCGCAGCGTCCCCGGCGGTCAACGGATGACCTTGCGGATCACTTCGATCAGCCGGGCGGGATCGAAGGGCTTGACCAGCCAGCCGGTGGCGCCCGCGGCGCGGCCGGCCTGCTTCATCTGCTCGCTCGACTCGGTGGTCAGGATCAGGATGGGCGTGGTCTTGAACTGGGGGGTCTCGCGCAGCTTGCGGGTGAGGCTGATGCCGTCCATGCGGGGCATGTTCTGGTCGGTCAGCACCAGGTCGAAGTTCTGCGTGCCGGCCTTCTCGTAGGCGTCCTGACCATCCACGGCCTCGACGACGTGATAGCCCGCGCTTTTCAGGGTGAACGAGACCATCTGGCGCATCGATGCCGAATCATCCACGGCAAGGATTGAATGCATAGCGCTCTCCGTTTTCGCCTATATCGGAAGTTGCCCGGGGATCTTTAGAACAGCTCGATCGAGCCGGCATCCATCTCGGCCTGGGTGACCGGGTTGGGGCGCAGCGGCGCGACCTCGACGACGGCCTCGCCGTCCTCGTCCTCGTCGCCCATCGCCTCGCGCGCCAGCTGGTCCGCGCAGCTGCGCAGGCGCCGGTGCGTGTGGGCGATCAGCTGCGAGGCCATGTCCTGGAACTGCAGCGCGACCACCGCCGCGCCCAGGTGCTGCATCACCGCCGTCAGCTCGTCGGTGCCGATGCGGCGCTCGGCGGCAGCGGCCGACAGCGACTGCATCTGCGCCACGGCTGCGGAGAAGCGCTGCAGCAGGCTGTCGCTGGCATCGGCGAGCAGGGTGTCGAGACGCTCCAGGTCGTGGCTGGCGGTCATCAGGTGGTCCTGCAGTTCGGCTGCCATCAGCAAGGGGATGGCGCTGGTCGTGCCGGGCAAGGATGTGTCATTCGTCACCGGGGGTCTCCACGTCGGGGGCTGAGGCTGCAGGCGTCCCAGTAGAATTTTTGTCACGGCTTGCCGGGGTCGAAGGACCGACAAGGCAAGGAATCTGATGGCTATTCGGCATGGCGGCCCTGATCCTGTAGGACTTTTTTCTCGTTTCGGGGCCGGCATGCGATGCTGCAACCCATGAGCGCCACCCCGCCCCGCCGCCTCCTGCGCGTGCTGCACATCGAGGACTCGGACCTGGACCACCAGCTGGTGGTGACCCAGATGCGGCGCGCCGGGCTGGACGTGACCTCGATGCGGGTGGAGACCGCCGCCGAGTTCGAGGCCGCGCTGCGCGACGGCTGCGGCGGCGAGGACTGGGACGTCATCCTGTCCGACTACAACCTGCCAGGGTTCTCCGGGCTGATGGCACTGGACATGCTGCGCGCCAGCCAGCGCCTGGTGCCGTTCATCATCGTCTCGGGCGAGATCGGCGAGGACGTGGCGGTCGAGGCGATGCGCAACGGGGCGAGCGACTACCTGCTCAAGAACAACCTGGCACGCCTCGTGCCTGCGACCTTGCATGCCATCGATGCCCAGCAGGCCATGCGCGCGAAGCAGGTGGCCGACGCCGCGCTGGCGCAATCCAAGGAGCGGCTGCGCGAGCTGGCCCAGCACCTGCAGACCAGCGTCGAGGCCGAGCGTGCGGCCATCGCGCGCGAGGTCCACGACGACGTGGGCGGCTCGTTGACCGCGCTCAAGTTCGACATCGCCTGGATCGCGCGGCACGCGCAGGACGAGGCGGTGCGGCAGCGCGCGCAGTCGGCGCTGGAGACCGTCAACCACGCGCTGGAGGCCAGCAAGCGCATCATGCACAACCTGCGCCCGGCCATCCTGGAGCAGGGCCTGGTCGCGGCGCTGCAATGGATGACCGCCCGGTTCGAGAAGCGCACGGGCATTGCCACCACCTTTCACTCCAGTCACGAACAGATGCAATTGCCGGCCGGCGTGCCGCTGGTGGCCTACCGCACCGCCCAGGAGGCGCTGACCAACATCACCAAGCATGCCCAGGCGAGCCGGGTGAAGGTCGACCTGACGTTGGCCGGCGGGGTGCTGTCGCTGGAGGTCAGCGACAACGGCCGGGGCCTGAGCCCGGCGGACCTGTCCAAGGCCCGCTCGTTCGGCATCCGCGGGCTGCACGAGCGCGCCGGCACCGTGGGCGGCTGGGTGGACCTGACCAGCGGCCCCCATGGCACCACGCTGATCCTGCTGGTGCCGTTGACCGGGGAAGGGCCGCCAAGCGATGATGCGCCGCACGAGGACGTGCGCTCGGGACAACACGACCCGACGTTCTGGGGAGAACTATGATCAAGGTGATCCTGTGCGATGACCACGCGCTGATCCGCCGGGGCATCCGCGACACCCTGGCGGACGTGGACGACATCGAGGTGGTGGGCGAGGCCGGCGACTATGGCGAGCTGCGCAGCCTGCTGCGCACCACGCCGTGCGACGTGCTGGTGCTGGACATCAACCTGCCCGGACGCAGCGGCCTGGACGTGCTGCACGTGCTCAAGGACGAAGGCTCGCCGGTCAAGGTGCTGGTGGTCTCGATGTACCCCGAGGACCAGTACGCGATCCGCGCACTCAAGGCCGGCGCCTACGGCTACGTCAACAAGGGGGGCGACCCGGCGCAGCTGGTCGCAGCGGTGCGCATGGTGGCCCAGGGCCGCAAGTACGTCACGCCCGAGATGGCGCAGATGCTGGTCGAGAGCCTGACCGCGCCGGCCACCGAGGCCGCGCACGAGCGCCTGTCCGACCGCGAGCTGCAGACCCTGGTGATGATCGCCTCGGGCAAGCGCCTGTCAGACATCGCCGAGGAGCTCACCCTGAGCCCCAAGACCGTCAGCGTCTACCGCGCCCGCGTGCTGGAGAAGCTCGGGCTGTCGAACAACTCGGAACTCACCGTCTACGCGATCCGCAACGGCCTGGTCTGAGGCCGGCTGCGCTCACTGGAAGCGCGAGAGCATCTGCTCCAGCGCCACCGTGAACGGCTGCTCCAGCAGGGGCAGGATCGCCAGCACGCCCACCAGCCCCACCGACAGCGTGATCGGGAAGCCGATCGCGAAGATGTTCATCTGCTGTGCCACCCGGGTGATGACGCCCAGGATCAGGTTGATGAACAGCAGCATCGCCATGATCGGCAGCGCGATCCACACGCCGATCCTGAACACCTCGGCACCCAGCGTGTGCAGCTGCACCGCGTGCAGGAAGGCCATCGGCTCGGCCGAGACCGGGAAGGCGTGGAAGCTCTCGATCACCGCGGCGATCAGCACCAGGTGGCCGTTGATGACGACGAACAGCAGCGACACCGTGGTGCCGAACAGGCGGCTGACCGCGTTCGTCTGCCCGCCCGAGCCCGGGTCGAAGAAGGCGGCAAAGCCCAGGCCCATCTGCAGGCCGATCAGTTCGCCCGCGTATTCGATCGCGGCGAACACCAGTCGCACCGCGAAGCCGATCGCCAGGCCGACGACCAGCTGCTGTACGACGGCCGCGAGGAACCCGGCCGACTCGAAGCCGATCGCCGGCGGCGCGGGCATCGACACCTGTGCGGCCAGCGCGACGAAGAAGGCCAGCCCGATCTTCGCGCGCACCGGGATCGAACGCAGCGACAGCACGGGCGCGCTGCTGAACAGCGCCAGCGTGCGCAGGAAGGGCCACAGGACCGGCGTGATCCAGGCCATCAGCTGCTGCTCGGTGAAGGTCAGCACGGGCGGATCTCCGGCGCGCAGTGGCGCCTCAGCTCACGACCGAGGGGATGGCCAGCAGGGTGCGCTGGATGTATTCGACCAGCATGGTCAGCATCCAGGGCCCGGCGATCGCCAGCACCGCGACGGCGGCGAGCATCTTGGGCACGAAGGACAGCGTCGCCTCGTGGATCTGCGTGGCGGCCTGGATCACGCTGACCAGCACGCCGACGACCAGCACCGCCACCAGGATCGGCGAGGCGACGACCAGCAGCAGGTGCAGGCCCTGCTGCCCGAACGTGAAGACCTGTTGGGCGTCCATGGGGATTCCTCTTTCCCGACCTCAGGTGGCGAAGCTGGCGGCGAGCGAGCCGAGCAGCAGGTTCCAGCCGTCGGCCAGCACGAACAGCATCAGCTTGAACGGCAGCGAGACCAGCACCGGCGACAGCATCATCATCCCGAGGCTCATCAGGACGCTCGCGACGATCATGTCGATGATCAGGAACGGGATGAAGATCATGAAGCCGATCTGGAACGCGCTCTTGAGCTCGCTGGTCACGAAGGCCGGCACCAGCACCCGGAACGGCGCGTTCTCGGCGGTGACCGAGGGATCGAGCTTGGCCAGCTTGGCGAACAGCGAGAAGTCGGATTCGCGGGTCTGCTTGAGCATGAACTCGCGCATCGGCACCTCGGCGCGCTCGAGCGCCTGCTCGAACGGGATCTGCTGCGCGGCGTAGGGCTGGTAGGCCTCGCTGTAGACCCGGTCGATGGTCGGGCTCATCACGAAGAAGGTCAGGAACAGCGCCAGGCCGATGATCACCTGGTTGGGCGGCGCGGCCTGGGTACCCAGCGCCTGGCGCACCAGCGACAGCACGATCACGATGCGCGTGAAGCCGGTCATCAGCAGCACCACGGCCGGGATGAAGCTGAGCGCCGTGAAGAACAGCAGGGTCTGGATCGGCACCGAGTAGGTGGTGCCGCCGGCACCCTGGCCGACGACCAGTGGCAGCGAGCCGCCCGCGGCGGCCTGGGCGGCGGCGGTGTCCGGCAGGGCGGCAAGCAGCGCGAGGGCGGTGCCCGCACCGGCCCGGGCGGCGCCGCGCAGCGACGGGAACTCCAGGGCGCGCATGTTCAGCGCTCCTTCCTCGCGCGGGCCAGCAGCGACGGGAACGAGGCGCCGCGGCCGACGGTGTGGCCGTCCGGCGGCAGCGCGCCGGCGGGCAGGGTGTGCACGGTGGTGATGCTCTGGGCGGTCACGCCCAGCACCAGCCACTGGCGTGCCTCGCCTTCGCCGACCTCGACCGTGACCAGCCGCTGGCCGGGGCCGAGCGCGGTGGTCGAGACGATGCGGGTGACCTGCAGCGCGCCGGCGGTGCCGAGGCCGAGCACCGGCGAGCGCTTGAGCAGCCACAGCACCAGCGGGATCAGCGCGAGGATGAACAGGAACCAGAGGGCGAACGTTCCGGAGGACGGCATGGGCGGCAACAGGTGTCGGTGCGCGTGGCGCCACGCGGGCGTGGCATGTGTCCATTCTCGGCAAGCGCGCCGCGCGCAATGCAAGAAACAAGGGGGCCAAAGGCCCCCTTGTTGTGCGTACCGGCGCCGTGACGCGGATCACGATCCGCGGCTGAGGCGGCGCATGCGCTCGGACGGCGTGACGATGTCGGTCAGGCGGATGCCGAACTTGTCGTTGACCACGACGACCTCGCCCTGCGCGATCAGGTAGCCGTTGACCAGCACGTCCATCGGTTCGCCGGCCAGCGCGTCCAGCTCGATCACCGAGCCCTGTGCCAGCTGCAGGATGTGCTTGATCGGGATGCGCGTGCGCCCGAGCTCCACGGTGAGCTGCACCGGGATGTCGAGGATCATGTTGATGTCGTTGCCGGCCGTGGTCGGGCCGGTCGACGAGAAGTTGGTGAACGACGGGGTCGACACCTGTTCGGCCGGGCCGCTCACCACCTCGTTGATGGACGAGGTGCTGGCGCCGGCCTGTTGCTGCTGGGCCAGCGCGGCTTCCCACTCGGCAGCCATCGCTTCCTGCGGGTCGAGGGGCTTGGAGGCATCATGAGACATGGGGTTCTCCCAACCAGCCGAAGTCGCGGCCGGTCAACACTTGCTCGATCTTGATGGCGTACTTCCCGTTGGAAGTCCCGTAGTGGCATTCGAACACCGGCACGCCGTCGACCTTGGCCTGCACCAGCGGCGACAGGTCCAGCTCGATGAAGTCGCCGGGCTTGAGCGCGAGCAGCTGCTCGACGGTGGCCGGCGCGTGGCCCAGCTCCACGCACAGCTCGACCTCGGCCGCCTGGATCTGGTGGGTCAGCAGCTTGACCCAGCGGCGGTCGGTGCCGATCGAGTCCCCCTGCACGGTGGAATAGAGCACGTCGCGGATGGGCTCCAGCGTCGCGTACGGGATGCACAGGTGGATGGTGCCGGAGGTGTCGCCGATCTCCAGGGTGAACGAGGTCGCGACGACGATCTCGCTGGGCGTGGCGATGTTGGCGAACTGCGGCTGCATCTCCGAGCGCTGGTATTCCAGCTCCAGCGGGTAGATGCCCTGCCAGGCCTTCTTGTACTCCTCGCGGATCACGTCGACCAGGCGGGCGATGATGCGCTGCTCGGTCGGCGAGAAGTCGCGGCCTTCGATGCGGGTGTGGAACTTGCCTGAGCCGCCGAACAGCGAATCGATCACCGCGAACACCAGCGTCGGGTCGCAGACGATCAGGCCCGAGCCGCGCAGCGGCTTGACCGAGACGATGTTGAAGTTCGTGGGCACCACGATCTCGCGCAGGAAGGCGCTGTACTTCTGCACCTTGATCGGTCCGACGGAGATCTCGGGGCTCTTGCGGATCAGGTTGAACAGGCCGATGCGGACGTTGCGGGCGAAGCGCTCGTTGATGATCTCCATCGTGGGCATGCGCCCGCGGACGATGCGCTCCTGGCTGGCGATGTCGTACTCGCGGATGCCGCCGACCGGCTCCTCGGTCTGCTCGAGCTTCTGGCTCTCGCCGGTGATGCCCTGCAGCAGGGCATCGACTTCGTCCTGGGAGAGGATCTGCTGGTTCATGTTGCGGTTCCCGCGCCGGTGCCCGTCGACTGCTTCACTGGATGATGAAGTTGGAGAAGTGCACGGCCTTGATGACGGCGTTGCCGCGCGGTGCACGCCGGCGGCCCGAGCCGTCGTCGTCGGCGAACTCGGCGTCCACGGGCGGCATGCGCATGCCCAGGGGACGCACGGCCTCGCGCAGGATCTCGGCGGCCAGGCGTTCCTTGCCGGCGCGATCCAGCAGCTCGTCGGCGGTCTTGTGCATCAGCAGCATCAGGATGTTGCTGCGCACCGCCGGCAGGTAGGCCTTCAGCCGCTCGGCGGCTTCGGGCGAGGTCATCTCGAACGTGATGCCGATCTGGGCATAGCGCTCGACGTTCTTGTCCGACAGGTTGAAGGTGAAGGGCTCCAGCGGCAGGAACACCGGCGGCTGGCCCGGCACCGTGCGCGGCCGCGCCACTTCCTGGACCGGCACCTCGTCGATCTCGTCGTCGTAGTACGCGCTGGCCTGGCGCTGCTTGAGCAGCAGCAGGCCGGCCACGGCGGCGGCGACCAGCAGGGCGAGGACCGCAAGGACGATCAGCAGCAGCTTCTTCTTGCCGCCGTTCGGATGCGCGGCATCTGCGGCGGCTGGGGCCATGGCAGCGGGCATGTTCTTGGTTTCCTTCGGTGCTTCGAGGCGGTGGCGCAGCGCGTGGGCCGCTTTCACCGCGATGTTCCGATTATTCGAATCCGGGGCGCTTCAGAAGCGGGGAAAAGGCAGGGAAATCGGTCGTTTTCGACGCCAGGCTCAGGCATACAGGTCCAGCCGGCCGTCGATGCGGCGCGCCGGGGCCGTCACGGGCGCGACGGGCTCGGCGTCCGGCACGTCGCCGCGGCCGCTGCGGCCTCCCGGGGTCGAGGCCGGCCCGGCCTGCCGTGCCGGCTGGTGCTGCTGCGACACGCCGCCGCCGCTCAGGGTCAGCCCGGCTTCGTGCAGCGCGGCCGCCAGGTGCGACAGGCTCTGCTCGATCGCCGCGCGCGTGGCCGCCGACGCAGCGGCGAAGTCGACCTGCGCCTGCTGGCCCTGCACCGCGATCTGCACGCTGATCGGGCCCATCTCGGCCGGGTTCAGCGTCAGGCGTGCCTGCTGCACGCCGTCGCGCACCAGGTAGCTCACCTGCGAGGCCAGGGCCTGCGGGAACTCCGGTGCATCGGCCGGGGTGTCGACATGCCGGCTGGCGAGGGCCTGGGCGGCGCCGGTGGCCGAGGTGGCGCCGACCGGTGCGGTGCCCGGCACCGCGGCCAGCGCGGGCGGGGGCTCGGCCGTCCTTGCGGGTGCGCCGGAGGCCCTCTGCGTGGCCTCGGCCGTGGCGGCCATCAGCGTCTCGAAAGCTGCCTCCGTGTCCACGGCCCCGGCCTCGGCCTCTTCCACCGGGGCGTGCCCGGCCTGCGTGGCCGCGAGGTCCGGGGTGCCCGCGCCTTGCCCTGGCCGGGCGGCGCGTGCACCCGGCGTGGCGGCCGTGGCCTCGTCCGTGACGTCGTCGGTGGCGGCGGTCGCAGCGGCTGCCACGGCCGCCTCCTCGCGAGGAGGCGGCGCCGCCTCGAGCGCCACCATCAGCGCGGCAGCGTCCGGGTGGAGCGTGGCGTCCGCTTCGTCGGCGTCGGCGGACTCGCGCGCCGGTTCGGCCTCGGCGGGACGCTGCTGCGCCTCGCCGCGCCCGGGCGCTTCCTCGGCGCGCGGCGGCTGCGCTTCGGGGGCGGGTGGCTGCTGCGCCTGGCGCAGCAGCTGCGAGAAGCCGCGCGATGCCGCGGTCGGCGTCACCGGGGCGGGCGGTGGGACCGGCGCGACCGGGGCGGACAGCAACAGCGAGGTGATGGCACTCATGGCGTCCCGTTCAGGCGGTCAGCACATGGACGCGCGCGGCCCATGCCAGGCGCGAGGCCTGCTCGTCGGTGGCCTTCTGCTCGCGGCGCCGTTGCGCCAGCGCTTCCTCGGCCTCGCGGCGCTCGATCAGCTTGCGGATGGAGGCGGCGCGCGTCTCGCGCTCGACCAGCACGGCCTGGCAGCGTTGCCGGCCGGCGCGCGCCTGCGCGACGACCCGCTGCTGCTGCTCGATCGCGGCGTTCAGGCGCGACATGAAGTTCTGGTAGCACTGCAGGATGTCGACCGTGCTTTCGCGCTGGAACTGCTGGCTCCAGCGCTTCTGGTAGTCGGTGCGGTAGTCCTCGAGCTGCGCGGCCTGCCGTTCGGCGGCTTCCAGCTGGGCGGCGGCACGCTGCATCGCGCGCAGGGCCGCGTCGCGTTCCTGCTCGGCGTGTTCGAGGGCAACCTTCAGGGCATGCAGGCGACTCATGGGCGGTTCTCGGTCGGGGGTCAACGGGCGGCCGCGGCCGGGTCGCCGTGGGTGGCGAAGACCGTGGCCTGCATCTGCGCGACGCTGTCTTCCAGCGTGGCGCGTTCGTGCATGTCCTGCTGCAGCAGGGCACGCATGGCGGGAAAGGCGCGCACCGCGGCGTCCAGCTCCGGGTCCTGCCCGGGCGCGTAGGCGCCGATCTGCAGCAGGTCGCGGCTGCGGTTGTAGCGGGCGTACATCTGGCGGAAGCGCCGCGCGGCCTCGAGGTGCTGCGGCGAGGCGACGTTGTGCATCACGCGCGAGGCGGACTTCTCGACGTCGATCGCGGGGTAGTGGCCGGACTCGGCCAGCTCGCGGGTCAGCACGATGTGGCCGTCCAGGATGGCCCGCGCGGCGTCGGCGATCGGGTCCTGCTGGTCGTCGCCTTCGGACAGCACGGTGTAGAACGCGGTGATCGAGCCCACGCCGTTGAGGCCGTTGCCGCTGCGCTCGACCAGCTGCGGCAGCTTGGCGAAGCACGAGGGCGGGTAGCCCTTGGTGGCCGGTGGCTCGCCGATGGCCAGCGCGATCTCGCGCTGCGCCATCGCGTAGCGGGTCAGCGAATCCATCAGCAGCAGCACGTGCGCGCCGCGGTCGCGGAAATGCTCGGCCACGGCAGTGGCGTAGCTCGCGCCCTGCATGCGCGTCAGCGGCGGGGCGTCCGCCGGGGCGGCGATCACCACCGAGCGCGCCAGGCCCTCCTCGCCGAGGATGTCCTCGATGAACTCCTTGACCTCGCGGCCGCGCTCGCCGATCAGGCCGACCACGATCACGTCGGCGGCGGTGTAGCGCGCCATCATGCCCAGCAGCACCGACTTGCCGACGCCGGAGCCGGCGAACAGGCCGATGCGCTGGCCCCGGCCGACGGTGAGCATCGCATTGATCGCGCGCACGCCGGTGTCCAGCGGCACGCGCACCGGGTCGCGGTCCATCGCGTTGATCGGGCGGCGCACCAGCGGCTCGTTGCGCACGTTCTCCAGCGGGCCCTTGCGGTCCATCGGGCGGCCGTGCGAGTCGACCACGCGGCCGAGCAGCCCGTCGCCCATCGGCAGGTGCAGGCTGCGGTCCTCGCTGCGCCGCCAGGGATGGGCGGGCTGGCCGAGCCGCGGCGGGGTGATCGGGCTGGCCAGCGGCACCACGCGGGCCCCGCTGGCCAGGCCGTGCACCTCGCCGGTGGGCATCAGGTAGGCGCGGTCGCCGGCGAAGCCGACCACCTCGGCCTGCACCGGGGGCTGACCGTCCATGCGCACCTCGCAGACCGAGCCGACCGGCACGCGGATGCCGGCGGCCTCGAGCACCAGGCCGGCCACCTTGACCAGCGTGCCCTGCATTTCCAGCGGCATCGGTGCCGAGGCGAAGGCGCGCAGGTCGCGCATGTACTGCTGCCAGTCGCGCAGCTTGTCGGCGGGCGAGCGCAGCTGGCCGTTCATGCCGGGTCTCCCGCGTCGGGCGCGGCGTCGCTCCAGTCCCCGGACTGGCCGAGCGCGGCCAGGGCCTGGCGCCAGCGGGTCTCGATCGCGGCGTCGACCGTGCCGATGTCGGACTCGACGATGCAGCCGCCGCGCGTGACGGACGCATCCGCGACCAGCCGGGCGTTGCGCGATTCGAGGTCCAGCTGCCCGCGCTCGACGAGCAGCGCATGGTCCTCGGGGTGCACGTGCACCTGCACGTGGCGCGCCGAGTGCAGCAGCGTGGACAGGGCTTCCTGCGCCACCGCCTCGACCAGTGCCGGGCGGGTCTGCAGCTCGGTGCGCACCACCTGGCGGGCGATGTCGCAGGCCACCGCGGCCAGCGCGCCGGCCAGCTGCTGTTCCAGCAGCTCGAGCTGGGCCTGGAAGGCCTGCGCGATCTGGCCCACCTGCGCGGTGATCTGCGCCGCGTAGCTTTGCTTGAAGTTCTCCAGCGCGACCAGGCCGTCGCGGTAGCCGTCCTTGTAGCCGGCCTGGCGGGCCTCGTGCAGCGCGGCCTGGTGGGCCTCGCTGAGGGCCGGTTCAGGCTCGGGTTCCGGCGCGGGCGCCGCGGCCGGTGCGGCGGGCGGCTCGGGCGGCACCGGGCCGCCTTCGCCTTCGGCCAGCGAACCCAGGCTCCAGGCCGAAAACGAGTGCAGCTCCTCGCGCGGGATGAAGCGGCTGTAGAGCGGGCGCTGGCCCGGCTTGTTAGACGAAGCTGTCATCGCCACCCATGCCCAGGACGATCTGGCCTTCTTCCGCCAGGCGGCGGACGATCTTCAGCAGTTCCTTCTGCTCGGCTTCCACCTCGGACAGGCGCACCGGGCCGCGCGATTCCAGGTCCTCGCGCAGCGCCTCGGCGGCACGCGTGGACATGTTGCCGAACACGCGCTCGCGCAGCTCGGGGCTGGCGCCCTTGAGCGCGATGACCAGCGATTCGGTCTGCACTTCCCGCAGCAGCAGCTGGAAGCCGCGGTCGTCCATCTTCAACAGGTCGTCGAAGGTGAACATGTTGTCCATGATCTTCTGCGCCAGCTCCGGGTCGCTCTGGCGGATGTAGTCCAGCACCGAGCTCTCGACCGAGGACCCCATCATGTTGATGATCTCGGCGGCGGTCTTGGCGCCGCCCAGCGAGGCCTTGCGCAGCCGGTCGCCACCGGCCAGCACCTTCGACAGCACCTCGTTGAGGTCCTTGAGGGCGGCCGGCTGGATGCCGTCCAGCGTGGCGATGCGGATCATCACCTCGTTGCGCTGGCGCTCGGTGAAGCACTTGAGCACCTGCGAGCTCTGCTCGAAGTCCAGGTGCACCAGGATGGCGGCGACGATCTGCGGGTGCTCGTTGCGCAGCAGCTCGGCCACCGAGGTCGGGTCCATCCACTTCAGGCTCTCGATGCCGGTGACGTCGCTGCCCTGCAGGATGCGGTCGATCAGCAGGTTGGCCTTGTCCTCGCCGAGCGCGCGGCGCAGCACGGTCTTGACGTATTCGTCGCTGTCGTTGACCAGCATGCTCTGCTCGGACGCGTCGGCGGCGAAGCGCTCCAGCACGGCCTCGACGCGGTCGCGCGGGATGACCTTCATCCTGGCCATCGTCTCGCCCAGGCGCTGCACCTCCTTGGGCGAGAGGTGCTTGAACACCTCGGCCGCGTCCTCTTCGCCGAGCGACATCAGCAAGATGGCCGAGTCCTGCAGTCCTTGTTCATCCATGGCGGGTCCGGGAAGGATTCATCTGGGGTTCTCAGGCCGCGGCGTCCTTGTTGACCCAGGTGCGCACGATGTTCGCGACCGCGCCTGGGTTCTCGCGCGCGAGCATGCGCGCGGCTTCCAGCTTGTCGCTGGCCACCGGGGCGGCCAGCATCGGCACGCTGCTGGTGCTGCCGGCCTGGTCGGGCAGCGGCGGCAGCACCTCGGGGTCGTCGACCTTGGCGTCCAGCGCGGGCACGGGCTCGGGCTGCGGCGCGGCGGCCTTCAGGGCCGGGCGCACGACGCCGAAGATGATCAGCAGCGCCAGCAGGGCCAGTGCCGCCGGCATGGCCGCCACGCGCAGCAGGTCCAGCGCCTGGGGCTGCTGCCACAGCGGCAGGTCGCTCGGCTCGTCGTTGCGCTCGGGGTGGAACGGGGCGGCGATCACCTTGACCGAGTCGCCGCGCTCCGGGTTGTAGCCGATGGTCTCCTGCACCAGCGCGGTGAGCTTGTCCAGTTCCTCCTGCGACGGCGGGCCGGTGACGGTCTTGCCGTTCGGGCCGGTGGTGGTGCGGTGGTTGACGACCACGGCCGCGTTGACGCGCTTGATCGTGCCGCTGGCGTTGCGCGTCACGCGCACCGTCTTGTCGACCTCGTAGTTGGTGACCGCCTCGCGGCGCACGTTGACCGTGGCGGCCGCGCTGCCCCCGGCCGGCTGCAGGGCCTGCGCCGGGCCGTTGATCGGGGCGGAGGCGGGCACCGGCGGCTGGTTGCTCACCGCACCCGGGATGCCGGTGGCGGTGGTGCCGTTGGGCTGGGTCGATTCCAGGGTCTGCTGGCTGCGCACCGCGGCCGGCTCGCCGCCCTGGTTGGGGCGGAACTGCTCGGAGGTCGATTCGCTCTGCGAGAAGTCCACCTCGGCGGTGACCTGCGCGCGCAGGTTGTCGCGGCCGAGCACCGGCTCGAGCAGGTCGATGATGCGCCGGGTGTAGGACGCCTCGATCTGCGCGACGTACTGCAGCTGCTGCGCATCCAGGCCCAGGCCGTGGCGGGCCTCGGGGTTCTCGGTCAGCAGCGCGCCGGTCTGGTCGACGATGCTGACGGCCTTGGGCGAGAGGTCCGGCACGCTGGAAGAAACCAGGTGCACGATGCCGGCGATCTGCGCGCGGTCGAGCGTGCGCCCCGGGTAGAGGGTGACCAGCACCGAGGCGGAGGGTTTCTGCTGCTCGCGGAAGAAGCCGTTCTGGTTCGGCAGCGCCAGGTGCACGCGGGCGCTCTGCACCGCCGACAGCGCGCTGATCGAGCGCGTCAGCTCGCCTTCCAGGCCGCGCTGGAAGGTCAGCCGCTCCTGGAACTGGGTGATCCCGAAGCGGGCGTTGTCCATCAGCTCGAAGCCGACGGTCGAGCCCTTGGGCAGGCCGGCCGAGGCCAGCTTCAGGCGCACGTCGTGCACCTTGTCGGCCGGCACCAGGATGGCCGAGCCGCCGTCGGCATGGCGGTACGGCACGTTCATCTGCGACAGCTGCGCGATGATCGCGCCGCCGTCCTTGTCCGACAGGTTGGCGTACAGGACCTTGTATTCAGGGCGCGCGGACCACAGCAGCATCGCGACGACGATGGCCAGCAGCGCGGCCAGGCCGGCGCCGAGCGAAAGCTTGCGCGAGGCGGGCAGCGCGTTCAGGCGGCCGAGCAGGCCCGGCTGCACGGCATCGGGGCCGTCCGATGCAGCGGGCAGGTGTTGGGGTTGCAAGGCAACGGCGTTGTCCATCGGGAGTCCCAGCGGTCCTTCTTCTGGGATCGATTATTCGGATCGGGCGCGCCGCAGATGGCTGGAAGAGGGCGGCAAACCGGTCCCAGTTCGATGCATTGCCGGGTCCGGTCCGGCCCTAAGATCCGCTCACCTCATGGGGAGGTGTGTCCTGCCGGAGGATGTGTCATGGATGTGAGGCTGAAACCGTTCAACTTCGAGCAGGCGCTCGCCCGCAGCGGCGTGGTGCTGCCGGCGCAGCAGCGCCCGGCGGCTCGGGTCGAGACGTCCGGCACCCAGGTCGGGTTCTCGCAGGCGCTGACCCAGGCGCTCAAGTCGGTGAGCCAGGCGCAGCACAAGGCCACGGAGCTGCAGCGCGAGGTGCAGCTGGACAACCCCAGCGTCTCGCTGGAAGAGACGATGATCGCGATGCAGAAGGCGCAGATCGGCTTCCAGGCCACGCTGCACGTGCGCAACCGCCTGGTGCAGGCATACTCCGACATCATGAACATGCAGGTCTGAGGCCTGCGGCGCGGCCGGCACCGGGGCCACGCATCGTTTCCTCCTGGCAAAGAAAAACGGGCCGCCCGGACACGGGCGACCCGCCAACGGCACGGGAACCGTGCCACCTCAGGAGGAGACTGCCTTGCTTCCCAACAACGTCCCTTTGATGTCCGTCATCCGGCCGGAACGGTACGCCTGAGCCTGGGGCGTGGTCCGGCCGTGTCATGACTGCTGTGTCCCATTCTGGGCGGCGCAGCGCCCCGGCGGTATCGGACGGCTTCGGTGCCGTGTGTCCCTGTCTTGCCCGGGCCATGTAGGGAAAACTCCGGCAAGCCGTGTCGCACGGCTTGCCGCAGCTTCATGCGGCCGGAAGGTGGTCCGGGGACTGGCCCGCGAGCCTGCGTTCCCACATCCGCGCGTAAAGCGCCTCGATGTCGCGGGCAAAGCGCGTGCTGTCGAACAGCGGGCCGTGGTCACGCCCGTGCGCCAGGCGGCTGCGCAGCTGCGCCAGCCGGGCGGGATCGCGCGCCAGCGCCACGGCGGTCCGCTTGTAGGCCTCGACATCGGCGCAGACCAGCTCGGGCAGGTCCAGCGTGTAGAGCAGGCTTGCGGCCACGCGCGAGGCGAAGGTCTCGCCCGGCAGCGTGACGATCGGCAGGCCGGCCCACACCGCGTCGCTGGCCGTGGTGTGGGCGTTGCAGGGCCAGGTGTCCAGCATCAGGTCGGCATGCACCAGGCGCGACAGGTGGTGTGCCGGAGTCACCGGCGCCCCGAAGATCAGCCTTTGCGGATCGACGCCGCGCGCTTCGGCCTGCGCCCGCAGGTTGGTACAGGCCTGCGGGCCGCAGTCGAGCAGCCACAGGCAGCTGCCGGGCACGTCGCGCAGGATGTCCATCCAGGCCTCGAAGGTCTCGGGGATGATCTTGTACGATTGGTTGAAGCAGGCAAACAGGAACGCCTGTTCCGGCAGCCCCCACTGGGCGCGCGTGCTCGGCACCGGCTTGGGGCGCTGGCGGTCGTTCGGCTGGTAGCAGTGCGGCATCTGCGCGATCTTCTCGCTGTAGCCGTCCGCATGCGCCAGCGGCGTGACGTGGCGGTCGCCGATGAAGTAGTCGACATAATCGGCACCCGTCGTGCCGGGGAAACCGAGGAACGAGGCCTGCACCGGCGTGGGCCGGTAGGCCAGCGTCGTGAAGCGGTTGTCGGTGGTGTGGCCCTTGAGGTCGACGAGGATGTCGATGCCGTCGTCGTGGACGCGTCGTGCAATCGCCGCCGGTGACAGTGGGGCCACGTCGACGAAGTGTTCGGCCGCGCGGCGCAGCCGCTCGCGCACGGGAGAGCCATCGTCGACGCCGTGGGAGTAGAGGAACACCTCGAAGCGATCGCGGTCGTGGCGTTCGAACATCTCGGTGATCAGCAGCGCGGTCGCGTGCTGGTGGAAGTCGCATGACAGGTAGCCGATACGCAGCCGCCGGCGCGCATCTGCCGCGGTGAGGGGACGCGCGGGCAGCGGCTTGACGCCCCGTGCCAGGCGGCGGGACTCGAGGCGAGCCGCCAGCAGGAAGTCCTCGCGGCTGTGGGGCATCGCCACCAGCGCGAACGGGGTGCTCTCCGCGCCTTGGCCGGTGCAGCGACGGGCGGCTTCGTGCAGCGCGCGCAGGTATTCCTCCCGGTTGGCCGTGAAGCTGGTCCAGCGGCAGGCGAACTGGTCCAGGTGCGCGACGAAGGCGCGTGCGGCCACGTGGTGGGGATCGAGGGCGGCGGCGGTGCGGAAGCATTCCACCGCTTCTTCATACAGCTTGAGTTCACGGAACGCCAGGCCGAGCTGGGTGTGGGTGGGCGCGGCGTCCATGCGGTACTGCAGCGCCTGCAGGAACTCGCCGATGGCTTCCTGCGGGCGCTGCGTGCGTAGCAGGCAGATGCCGTAGTTGAGGTGGAAGTCGTGGTCACGGGGTGCCCCGGCGGGCAGGGCCTCGAACACTTGTGCGGCCTCGGCGAAGCGCTGCTGGGCGATCAGCGCCTGGGTCAGCACCATGCAGGCGGTCGTGTTGCCCGGCTGCAGCTCCAGCGCCTTGCGACCGGCAGCCACGCTGCCGTCCAGGTCGTCGAGCTTCCAGCGTGCGATCGACAGGCCGATCCAGTCGAGCGCTTCCCGGCTGCCGTAGCGGACCGCGTTCGCCAGTTCCCGTTCGGCCTGGCTCCACTGCTTCTGCCGCAGGAACTCGTGTCCGCGGTGCTGGTACGGGGCGAGGCCCTTGCGGGGGGCCGACGAAGGCAGGTGTGCGGTATTGCGCATGTCGGTGAGGTTCCGGGTGGAATGGCTGCAATGCAGGGCACTGTAGGCAAAAGTCGCGCCGCCAAACGGCCGATAAAGCGCCTGAATCCGGCCAGTTGGGTGCAACGGCCCGAAGGGCTCGCGACGTTGCCGCCGGCCTGTCAACGGGTCGATCGATCGAAAAACGTCGCGATGTCCCTAAAGTTCCCCGGCAGCCGGCCGAAATGCAGTGCAACGGGCCGCTTGCGACCCGGAAGCTGCCGGAGCCGGAAGGCCCGGGCAGGAGATCGGTCCGAGGGAACGTTCCTGAAGGACAGCTTCGCAGAGGAGCATTCGGCGGTCAACGCCGCTGTTCATACACGTTTTAGGAGCTAGAACATGGCTTTGTCTGTCAATACCAACATCATCTCGATGAACTCGCAGCGGAGCTTGTCGGGGACCCAGAACTCGCTGGCCACCGCCATGCAACGGCTGTCTTCGGGCCTGCGCGTCAACAGTGCCAAGGACGATGCCGCCGGTCTCGCGATCGCCGAGCGCATGAACGCCCAGGTGCGCGGCATGAACGTCGCGATCCGCAACGCCAACGACGGCATCTCGCTGGCCCAGACCGCCGAAGGCGCGCTGGGCAAGATCGGCGACATGCTGCAGCGCATGCGCGAGCTCGCGGTGCAGTCGCGCAACGCCACCAACAGCGACGATGACCGTGCCAACCTCCAGAAGGAGTTTGGAGAACTTCAAGCTGAAATCCAGCGGACCATCGAGTCGTCCAAGTTCAACGGCAAGAGCCTGTTCGACTCGAGCGATTCGACGTTCGAGGCAACCATGGCCTTCCAGGTCGGTGCGAACACCAACGACTACGACAAGATCGAGGTGACGGCGCAGAACCTGAAGGGCACGGCCACCACCGCGAGCGCCGCGGCCGCCAGCACCGACGCGGCCGAGATCCTGGCGACCGCCTTCACGACCAACGCGACCGGCACGGGCGCGACCGGCATCGCGATCGGTGGCTGGAGCAACACTGCCACGACGGCCGGCGACGAGATCGACAACGCGATCGACGTGATCGACAAGGCGCTGGACGTGGTCAACGAACAGCGTGCCAAGTACGGTGCCGTGCAGAACCGCTTCGACGCGGTGATCGCGACGCTGCAGGTGAGCGTGGAGAACGCTGCGGCCTCGAAGAGCCGGATCATGGACGCGGACTTCGCCGCCGAGACGGCCAACCTCTCGCGAGCCCAGATCCTGCAGCAGGCCGGCACGGCGATGGTCTCGCAGGCCAACCAGCTGCCTCAGCAGGTGCTGGCGCTGCTGCGCTGATCGCAACGGCAGGTGCCTCCGCCCCGCCGGAGGCAACCCCTGGCCCGGCCCCTGGCCGGGCTTTTTTGCGTGGAATTGGGGGGTGTTTGGATCGCTTATCGAGGCCTATCGCTCACGGAAAGACTTCCACAATGAGTCCACCGTGAAGGTAGAGCCGGCTCTCAGGCCGGAGTCAAGCATTTGATTCGTGTAGGAGAGCCACCATGCCTCAGATCATCAACACCAACATCGTTTCGCTGAACGCCCAGCGCAACCTGAACTCGTCGCAAACCGCACTGAGCACGGCGATGCAGCGGCTGTCGTCGGGCCTGCGCGTCAACAGCGCCAAGGACGATGCGGCGGGCCTGGCCATCGCCGAGCGCATGAACGCGCAGATCCGCGGCATGAACGTGGCCATTCGCAATGCGAACGACGGCATCTCGCTGGCCCAGACCGCCGAAGGCGCGCTGGGCAAGATCGGCGACATGCTGCAGCGCATGCGCGAGCTGGCCGTGCAGTCGCGCAACGCGACCAACAGCGATGGCGACCGCGCCAACCTCCAGAAGGAGTTCCGGGAGCTGCAGGACGAGATCAAGCGCACCATCGAGTCGTCCAAGTTCAACGGCAAGAGCCTTTTCGACGAGAACGGGGACTCCTTCGAGGCGACGATGGTCTACCAGGTGGGTGCCAACACCGATGCGTCCGACCACATCGTGCTGACCGGCCAGAACCTGAACGGCATCGCTACCACGGTCACCGGTACCGGTGCCTTCGCCGCCACCGACCCGGCCACGATCCTGGCCACCGCCTTCACCGCCGACCTGGACGGCGCCTCCTCCGGCATCGCCATCGGCGGCTGGACGGACACGGCCGCGGTTTCCGGCGCGGTGGTGGGTGAAGAAATCGACAACGCCATCAAGGTGATCGACAAGGCGCTGGACGTGGTCAACGACCAGCGCGCCAAGTACGGGGCGATCCAGAACCGCTTCGAGAACGTGATCGCCAACCTGCAGGTGGCGGCGGAGAACCAGTCGGCCGCGCGCAGCCGCATCATGGACGCCGACTTCGCGGCTGAGACCGCGGCGCTGTCGCGTGCCCAGATCCTGCAGCAGGCCGGCAACGCGATGGTCGCCCAGGCCAACCAGCTGCCGCAGCAGGTGCTGGCGCTGCTGCAGCGCTGATTCTCCACAGGCGGGAGGCTCGTCGGCGCGCGCGCGCCGGTCGTCGGGGCCGTCCCGCCTCAAGTTTTTCCGGCAGGCGGCCGATAAGGCCCCGGAAGGCTTCACAGCAAGACCTGCCCAGGAGCGCGCATGGCAATCTCTTCTCCCGGTCTCGGCAGCGGACTGGACGTCACCAGCATCGTCGAGCAGCTGGTGGCGCTCGAGCGGCAGCCCATCGTGCAGCTGAAGTCGCAGGCGTCCAAGCTGTCGACCCAGCTGTCGTCGTTCGGGCTGCTGCAGAGCTACACCTCCAACCTCAGGGACGCGGCCGCGCAGCTGACCAACCTCAGCCTGTGGCGCGGCACGACCGCGACCAGCAGCGATGCCGCGGTGGGCGTGACCTCGTCCACCTCGGCGACTGCCGGCTCCTACAGCATCCAGGTCCAGCAGCTCGCGCAGGCGCAGTCGCTGGCCTCCCAGGCCTATGCCGACACCTCGTCGGTGATCGGCACCGGCACGCTCAGGTTCACCAAGGGCGACGGCTCGTTCATCGAGGTGCAGATCGACGGCGCCGGGACGCTGGCCGACATCCGCGACAAGGTCAACGCGGCCCATGCCGGTGTCAGCGCGTCCATCGTGCGGGACGCGGCCGGCGCCCGCCTGGTGTTCACCGCGACCGAGACCGGCGTCGCCAATGCCGTGACCATCGAGGCCACGGGCGACCCCGGCCTGCAGGCGCTGGCCTACGATCCGCAGATGCCGGGCGGCATGACGCAGACCCAGGCGCCGCTCAACGCCCTGGCCACCATCAACGGCCTGGCCATCGAGTCGGCTTCGAACCAGCTGAGCAACGTGGTCGAGGGCCTGACCCTGACGCTGACCCAGGTCACCAGCAGCCCGGTGCAGGTGAAGGTGGCGCTGGATACCGAATCGATCCGCAAGGCGATCGACGGCTTCGTCAGGGCCTACAACGACATCAACAGCTACATCGCGGCCCAGACCAAGTATGACGAAGGTTCCAAGACGGCGGGGACCCTGCAGGGTGACCGTGCCACGCTGACGCTGCAGAACCAGCTGCGCACGCTGCTGCGCCAGGACAGCGGTGCGTCGGCGATGTTCCCGAACCTGTCCAGCCTGGGTCTGGAGGTGCAGCGCGACGGCTCGCTCAGCGTCAACAGCAGCAAGCTGTCCAAGGCGCTGGAGAACATCGACGAGCTGGCCCGGGCCTTCGCCAACCTGGACGAACAGGCCCCGGAGAACAACGGCTTCGCGCAGCGTTTCCGTTCGCTCGCCGCGGCGCTGACGAGCAGCGAGGGCCTGATCAGCACCCGCACGGAAGGACTCAAGGAAAGCATCAAGCGCAACGAGGACCAGCAGAACCGGCTGGAAGACCGCGTGGCGCTGGTGCAGCAGCGCCTGTTGCGCCAGTACACGGCCCTGGACGCAAGCCTGAGCAGCCTCAACAGCCTGGCGAACTACGTCTCGCAGCAGGTGACGGCCTGGTCGAAGACGAACTCGAAGTGAGCGGCCTGCGGCATCGGGCAGACAGGGCGGAACTCCGCCCTGTTCGCTTTTTCGGGCCCTGCGGGGAAGGCATGGAGGGCAGCGAAAGATTTCGTTCAAGTCGGGCAGGCGCGGACCGATATCACATCTGTGAGGATCAACCGCGAGAGCAATGACCATGTACGCACCCTTCAGAAGCCAGGCGACTGCATACGGCCGCATCCAGGTGGAAACCGGCGTCACCACCGCCGATCCGCACAAGCTGGTGGCGATGCTGTTCGAAGGAGCCGTCTCGGCCATCACCGAGGCCCGTGGTGCGCTGCAGCGTGGTGACGTGGAAGCCAAGGGCCGCGCGATCGGGCGCGCCGTGCGCATCGTCGAGGAAGGCCTGCGCGCCGCGCTGAACCACAAGGACGGCGGCGAGCTGGCGCGCAACCTCGACAGCCTCTACGTCTACGTCACCGGGCGGCTGACCCACGCCAACCTGCGCAACGACGAGGCGGCGATGAAGGAGTGCCAGGAGCTGCTGGCCGGCCTGCTCGATGCCTGGTCCAACATGAAACTGCCGCACCCCCACGCCGCGTGAAAGACGATTCCCCCATGCAACGAGTGACGACCGTGGCGCCCGCGCCCCACCTGGAGACGACGATGGAAGAGAAGGCACTGCTGGGCTTCTACGAAGCCCTGGAGCAGGCGAGCGAAGACATGCTGCAGGCCGCGCGCAACGGCGACTGGGACCGCGTCGTCAAGCTCGAGGGCGCCTGTGGCGTGCTGATCTCCCAGCTCAAGCATGCCGCGTCGCAGTGCGAGCTGGCGCCCGAGGAGGCCAAGGTCAAGGGCCGCATCATGCGCCGCATCCTGCACAACGACGCGCAGATCCGCTACCTGGCCGAGCCGTGGCTCGAGGACCTCGACCGGCTGCTCGCCGGCACGCCCAAGTCCATCCACTGATCCGGGCGCGCGCCGCCCCCACGCGACATGAGCACGCTGTTCCCGGACCCGGAAGGCCTCGACGACTTCCGGGTCTTCGACCCTTACGAGGTGCATGCCCTGCTGAGGCAGATGGCCGAGCAGCGCGTGCTCGTGACGATCGCCACCGCCGACGGCATCAGCTACACCACGACGCTGTGGGAAGTCGACAAGGCCCAGGGCGTCGTGCGCTTCGGCGCCGACAGCCGCGATCCGCAGATCGACCGGCTGCTGGACGCGGAGGACGCGGTCGCGGTGAGCTACCTGGACGACATCAAGATCCAGTTCGACGTCGCCGGCCTGGTGCACGTGCATGCGGGCGACGGCGCGAGCGCCCTGAACTGCCGCTATCCCCACGAGCTGTACCGCTTCCAGCGGCGCCACGCCTACCGCGTGCAGCCGCTGCGCAATGCCACGCCCCACGTGCGGCTGCGCCATCCGGCCGCAGTCGACGGCGAGCTGACCCTGCGCGTGATCGACGTCAGCATCACCGGCATCGCGCTGTTCCAGCCGGCCGGCCAGCCGGCGCTGGAGCCGGGGTTGCAGATCGACGGCGTGGTCATCGGCCTGGACGCGCAGACGCAGCTCAAGGCGATGCTGCGCGTCGTGCACGTCACGTCGATGAACGGCCAGGCCGCCGGCGTACGCGTGGGCTGCGAGATCGAGAACATGGACGGTGAGTCGCTGCGCACCCTGCAGCGCTACATCGACCAGACGCAGAAGCGACGCCGGATGATGTCGGCCGACGGCGCCTGAGCGCGGCGGGCCGCTTGCTCAAGATGCCTGCCGGGACGCCGATAAGGAATACGTGAAGCAACAAGGGGCCACCGGCCACCTCCCGGTTCGGGACGAAGCACCTCGGAAAAAACAACGATCATGTTAGTGATCCTCGGCTACATCGTGGCGCTCGGCTGCATCTTCGGCGGGTTCATCATCCACGGCGGCAACATGGCGGTGGTGCTGGCCGCCCTGCCCACCGAGATCCTGGTCATCGGCGGCGGTGCCTTCGGGGCGTTCATCGTCAGCAACCAGCCCAAGGTCATCAAGGCGACCTTTGCCGCCCTGCCCAAGCTGCTGAAGGGCTCCAAGTACACCAAGGCCCGCTACATGGAGCTGATGGCGCTGCTGTACGAGATCCTGCAGAAGGCGCGCAAGGAAGGGCTGATGGCGATCGAGAAGGACGTCGATGCGCCGCACGAGTCGCCGCTGTTCCAGAAGTACCCGACGGTGGGACGCGACCCCAAGGTGGTCGAGTTCGTCACCGACTACCTGCGCATGATGGTCTCGGGCAACCTCAATGCCCACGAGATCGAGTCGCTGATGGACAGCGAGATCGAGACGCACCACCAGGAAGCGCATGCCCCGGCCGCGGCGCTGATGCGCGTGGCCGGCGGCCTGCCGGCGTTCGGCATCGTCGCCGCGGTGCTGGGCGTGGTCAACACCATGGGCTCGGTCGGCCAGCCGCCGGCGGTGCTGGGGGCGATGATCGGCTCGGCGCTGGTCGGGACCTTCCTCGGCATCCTGCTGGCCTATGCGGTGGTCGAGCCGATCGCCGGGCTGCTGGAGCAGAAGATCGACGAAAGCAGCAAGGAACTGCAGTGCATCAAGACCACGCTGCTGGCGAGCATGCAGGGCTACGCGCCGCAGGTGGCCGTGGAGTTCGGGCGCAAGGTGCTGTACTCCACCGAAAGGCCCAGCTTTGCCGAGCTGGAGGGCCACGTGAAGGGCCGCCGCGCCGAGGCGCGCCGCTGAGCCGAAGGCAACGACCATGGCCGCCGACTCGAAGAAGCTCCAGCCGATCATCGTCAAGCGCGTGCGCAAGGCAGCCCCGGCCCACCACGTGGGGGCCTGGAAGATCGCCTACGCCGACTTCGTGACGGCGATGATGGCGTTCTTCCTGCTGATGTGGCTGCTCGGCTCCACCACCGAGGGCGACCGCAAGGGCATCGCCGACTACTTCAACTCGCCGCTCAAGGTGTCGCTGCTCGGAGGCGGCAGCGGCTCGGGCGACTCGTCGCACGTGATCAAGGGCGGCGGCACCGACCTGTCGCGCACCACCGGCCAAGTCAAGATGGGCGACATCGACGCGCGTCGCAAGACGGTCAACCTGCAGGCGCTCAAGGAGCACCAGCGGCGCCTGGAAGCCCAGCGCATGGAGCAGCTCAAGCTGCGCATCGAGCAGGCGCTGCGCAGCAACCCGCAACTGGGACCGTACCTGTCGCAGATCCGCCTGGACGTCACGACCGACGGCCTGCGCATCCTGATCTTCGATGCCCAGAACCGGCCCATGTTCGACACCGGCAGCGCGCTGGTGAAGGACTACATGCGCGCGATCCTGCGCGAGGTCGGCAAGTCGCTCGGGGAGGTCGAGAACAAGGTCACGCTGGCCGGCCACACCGACGCGGCGCCGTACAGCAGCGGCGAGCGCGGCTACAGCAACTGGGAGCTGTCGGCCGACCGCGCCAACGCCTCGCGCCGCGAACTGATCGCCGGCGGGCTGCGCGAGGACCAGGTGGTGCGCGTGCTGGGCCTGGCCTCGAGCGCGCTGCTGGACAAGGACGACCCGATGAATCCGGCCAACCGGCGCATCAGCATCATCGTGATGAACCAGGAGGCCGAGGAGCGCCACGCTCAGGGCGGCGACGTCAGCCCCGAGGACCTGCCCGCCTATCCGCTGCCCGGCATTCCCGACATCCGTCCCTCAAGTCCCGCGCCGGTCGGCCGATAACCCCGGCAATTCGCCATTTCATCCAGGAAACCGTCCATGAGCACTGCCGCCGACACCAAGTTCCTCATCGTCGACGACTTCTCGACCATGCGTCGCATCCTGCGCGGCCTGCTGAAGGAAATCGGCTACAACAACGCGGAAGAAGCCGAGGACGGCGTGGCGGCGCTGCAGATGCTGCGCAACGGCAACTTCGACTTCGTCGTCAGCGACATCAACATGCCCAACATGAACGGCTTCGAGCTGCTCGAGCAGATCAAGCAGGACGAGTCGCTCAAGCACCTGCCGGTGCTGATGGTCACGGCCGAGGCGCGCAAGGAAGACATCGTGCGCGCGGCGCAGGGCGGGGCGGCCGGCTACATCGTGAAGCCGTTCACGAAGGCCACGCTGGAGGAGAAGGTCCTGAAGATCCTCCAGAAGCAGGGCAAGTGAGAAAGGTGGCATGAGATGAAGCGCGACGATTCCATGCCGGACGGCACTGCCGGCGGTGTCACCTCGCCGGAAGTCTTCCAGCAGCTGGGCGAGATGACGCGCCAGCTGCACGACACGCTGACCCAGCTGGGCTTCATGCCGCGGCTGGGCGAAATCACCGACAGCCTGCCCGATGCGCGCAGCCGCCTGAACTACATCGCGAACAAGACCGCCGAGGCGGCCGAGAAGGTGCTGAACCTGGTCGACCAGGCCAAGGCCGAGCAGGGGCAGATCGCCACGCGCACGCGGCACATCGCCCAGGCCATCGTGGCCGACCCGGTCAAGGCGGTGGCCAGCGGCGACGTGATGAACTTCGTCGGCGACGTCGATGCCGCCACCGCGCGCATCGACCAGTACCTGACCGACATCATGCTCGCGCAGGACTTCCACGACCTGACCGGCCAGGTGGTGGCCAAGGTCGTCAAGCTGGCCACCGACATCGAGGACCAGCTGGTCGCGCTGCTGCTCAAGGCCGCCCCCCCCGGCCAGGCGCACAAGGTCGAGCAGACCTTCCTGAACGGCCCGGTGGTCAACCCCGAGGGCCGCACCGACGTCGTGACCAGCCAGGAGCAGGTCGACGACCTGCTTGCCAGCCTCGGCTTCTGAGCCGGCCGGCCGCCGCAGGTGGCGGCAATAGCGCCGTTCCTGCCCCGTTATTCCCCCTGACGGGCGGCGGGGAACTTTCCACAATGGCGGTGCAATCCCCCACGCACCGCCATGGCCGAACAAGACCAGCAGGACCGCAACCTGCCTGCTTCCCCGCGCAAGATCAAGAAGGCGCGGGAGGAAGGTCAGGTCGCGCGTTCGCGGCACCTCGGGCACTTCATCATCGTCGGCGCCGGCGTCGCCGCCCTGGCGGTCGGCTCCCCGTGGCTGGCCGCCTGGCTGCAGGACCTGCTTGCCCACGAGCTGACGTTCCGCGCTGCCGACCTGCGCTCGCCCCAGCAGATGACCGAGCGGCTGGCCGCGCTGGTGCTCAAGTTCCTGCTCGTGACGGTGCCGCTCGGTGCGGTGATCGGCACCGGCGTGGTGGTGTCCAACATCGCCTCGGGCGGCTGGAACTGGACCCTCAAGCCGCTGCAGCCCAAGTTCTCCAAGCTCAACCCGGTCACCGGACTCGGGCGGCTGGTCTCCAAGGAGCAGCTGCTGGAGGCGGCCAAGGCGAGCGGCTTCGCGCTGGTCATCGGCACCGTCGGCGGGGTCTACCTGTATGCCCAGCTCGATGCCTTCGTCGCTGCCCTGGGCATGGCCTTGCCTGCGGGGATCGGCCAGGTCGGCCAGACCCTGCTCAACGGCCTGGCGCTGATGCTGCTGGCGCTGGCGGTCTCGGCGACCGTGGACGTGCCGCTGCAACGGCACCTGCTCGCCAAGCGGCTGAAGATGTCGCACCAGGAGGCCAAGCAGGAGCACAAGGAGCTCGAGGGCAACCAGGAAGTCAAGGTCAAGATGAAGGCGCGCATGCGCGAGATGGTCAAGCGCCGCATGATGGCTGCGGTGCCGCGCGCCGACCTGGTCGTGATGAACCCGACCCACTACGCGGTGGCGCTGAAGTACGACGAGGCGACCATGGCGGCACCGCGCGTGGTCGCCAAGGGCGCCGACCTGCTGGCGCTGCAGATCCGCGACATCGCGCGCGAGCACGAGGTGCCGGTGCTGCAGGCGCCGGTGCTGGCGCGTGCGCTGTACGCGCACGCCGAGCTCGACCGCGAGATCCCGTTGCCGCTGTACGGCGCGGTCGCGCAGGTGCTGGCCTACGTCTACCAGCTGCGCGCGGCCATGATCGGGCAGGCCCCGATGCCGGGCGAGCTGCCGCCGCTGGACGTGCCGGCCGAGCTGGATCCCCATCATGGCAAGGCCGCCGAGCCGGCCTGAGGCCGCCGGCGCCACGAGGGTGGACGCTGCTGCGCCATCGCCGGAATAGGACGCCCGAACCCCTTTTTTTCGGCCTCAAGCCCGCGAGGCGGACCCAGACAATGGCGTGTAACTGAACGCGCCATGTCCAAGCTCCGCATCTTTGCCGTCCGTCCGTCCGAGCCGCCGTCCGCGCCGGCTTCCGCGGCGTGCACGGCGCCGGGGAGGCTGTCCCGATGAATGCCGTCCTGCAACGCATGCAGCCCATGCTCGGCGGCCTGCCGTTGAAGGCGCTGGCCGCGCCGCTGGTCGTCGTGATGATCCTCACGATGATGGTGCTGCCGCTGCCGCCGTTCGCGCTGGACCTGCTGTTCACCTTCAACATCGCGCTGGCGCTGATGGTGATGATGGTCTCGGCCTACATGGTGCGGCCGCTGGACTTCGCGGCCTTCCCGGCGGTGCTGCTGCTGACCACCATGCTGCGCCTGTCGCTGAACGTGGCCTCCACGCGCGTGGTGCTGCTGCACGGCCACACCGGCACCGGCGCGGCCGGACAGGTGATCGAGTCGTTCGGCCACTTCCTGATCGGCGGCAACTTCGCCGTCGGCCTGATCGTGTTCGCGATCCTGGTGGTGATCAACTTCATCGTCGTCACCAAGGGTGCCGAACGCATCGCCGAGGTGAGCGCGCGCTTCACGCTGGACGCGATGCCCGGCAAGCAGATGGCGATCGACGCCGACCTCAACGCCGGCCTGATCGACGAGAAGGAAGCCAAGCGCCGCCGTGCCGAAGTGGGCGACGAGGCCGAGTTCTTCGGCTCCATGGACGGCGCCTCGAAATTCGTGCGCGGCGACGCGGTCGCCGGCATCCTGATCCTGGTCATCAACATCGTCGGCGGCCTGATCGTCGGCGTCGCGCAGCACGGGCTGTCGCTCGGGCAGGCCGCCAACAGCTACATCCTGCTGGCCGTCGGCGATGCGCTGGTCGCACAGATCCCGGCGCTGCTGATCTCGATCGCCGCGGCGATGGTGGTCTCGCGCGTCGGCAAGGAGCACGACGTCGGCAGCCAGATCCTCAAGCAGGTGTTCAGCTCGCCGCGCTCGCTGGCGCTGACCGGCGCGGTGATCGGCTTCATGGGCGTGATCCCGGGCATGCCGCACATCACGTTCATCGCGATCGCCGGCGGCCTGGGCTACGCGGCCTGGTGGATGCGCCAACGCCAGGAGCAGGCCAGGCGCCAGACCGAGGTGCCCGCCGCGCCGGCGCAGCCGAACCCGGACGCGGAAGCCACCTGGGACGACCTGCAGCCGGTGGACATCCTGGGCCTGGAGGTCGGCTACCGCCTGATCCAGCTGGTCGACAAGGAGCGCAAGGGCGATCTGCTCGCGCGCATCAAGGGCGTGCGGCGCAAGTTCGCGCAGGAGGTCGGCTTCCTGCCGCCGGCGGTGCACATCCGCGACAACCTCGAGCTCAAGCCCAGCGTCTACCGCATCACGCTGCGCGGCGCGGTGATCGGCGAAGGCGAGTGCTTCCCGGGCATGTACCTCGCCATCAACCCCGGCCACGTGAGCACGCCGCTGATCGGCACGCAGACCACCGACCCGGCCTTCGGGCTGCCTGCGGTGTGGATCGAGGAGCGCCAGAAGGAAAGCGCCCAAATGGCCGGATTTACGGTCGTTGATTCCTCGACCGTGGTGGCGACCCATCTTTCACACTTGATGCAGGTGCACGCCGCCCGCCTGCTGGGGCGTGCCGAGACGCAGCAACTGGTGGAACACGTGACGAAGCTCGCGCCGAAACTGATGGAAGACGTGGTGCCCAAGATGGTGAGCGTCGCCACGCTCCAGAAGGTGCTGCAGCTGCTGCTGGAAGAGTCGGTCCACATCCGCGACATGCGAACCATCGTCGAATGCCTGGCCGAGCACGGCAACGTCACCGACCCGGCCGAGCTGGCGCGCCGCGTGCGCGTCGCCCTGGCGCCGGCCATCGTGCAGCAGATCTACGGTCCGGTGAAGGAACTCAACGTCATCGCGATCGAGCCGGAGCTGGAACGCCTCGTGACCCAGGCGCTGACCTCGCCGCACGGCGCGGCGCTGGACCCCGGCGTCGCCGAGACGCTGACCCGGCAGGTCGCCGACGCGTCGAAGAAGCAGGAGGACGTGGGCGTGCCTGCCTGCCTGCTGGTGCCCGACGTGATCCGCGCGCCGATCGCGCGCCTGTTGCGCCGCGCCGCCCCGCGCCTGGCGGTGCTGGGCCACAGCGAGATCCCTGACACCCACACCATCCGGATCGGCTCGATCATCGGAGGAACAGCATGAACGTGAAGCGTTTCGTCGCCCGCACCTCGCGCGAGGCCCTGGTGCAGGTGCGCCAGGCCTTCGGCGAGGATGCCGTGATCCTCTCCACCCGGCCCTGCAAGGAAGGCGTCGAGGTGCTGGCGATGGAGCCCGAAAGCGTCGCGGCGATCGAGAAGTTCGCCAGCGCCCCGGCCCCCGCGCCGGCGCGTCCCGCCAAGCCGGCGCCGAAGGCCAGCCCGGTGGAGCAGGACGTCGAGCGCCTGGCGATGAGCACGCTGTCGTTCCAGGACTACGTGCGCGAGCGCATGCTCAAGCGCCGCCAGGCCGCCCTGCAGGCCGCTGCCGCGGCGAACGCCCCGGCCCCCGCGCCTGCGCCGGCGGCCGCGCCGCAGCAGCCCGCGTGGCGCCAGCCCGAGCCGGTGGCCGTGCCGGCCGCGCCCGAACTGCCGCGTGCCCCGGCCGCGCCGGTGCCGCCGCTGCATGATGCCCCGGCCTGGTCCGCGACGCCGTCGCTGGCGCAGGCCGCCGATGCCGAGCAGCGCGCGATGCTGCAGGAGCTGCGCGAGATGAAGGGCCTGATCGAGGAACGCTTCGGCGCGCTGGCCTTCATGGAGAAGATGCAGCGCAACCCGCACCAGGCCAAGCTGACGCAGAAGCTGCTCGACTGCGGGTTCTCGCCGGCGCTGATCCGCAAGCTCGCGGCCAACACGCCGGCCGACGTGGCCGACCTGGAGGCCTGGGTCGCCGGCGTGCTGGAGCGCAACCTGCTGACCGGCGAGGCCGAGCCGGCGCTGGAGGACCAGGGCGGCGTCTATGCGCTGGTCGGCTCCACCGGCGTGGGCAAGACCACCACGACGGCCAAGCTCGCCGCCGCGTTCGCGGCCAAGTACGGCCCGTCCAACCTGGGGCTGATCACGCTGGATGCCTACCGCGTCGGCGCCCACGAACAGCTGCGCGCCTACGGCCGCATCATCGGCGTGGCGGTGCATACCGCGCACGACCGCACCGCGCTGGAAGACCTGCTGGACCTGCTGTCGGGCAAGAAGATGGTGCTGATCGACACCGCCGGCATCGGCCAGCGCGACAGCCGCACCCAGGAACTGCTCGAGATGGTCGGCCACCGCAGCATCCAGCGCCTGCTGGTCGTCAACGCCGCCTCGCAGGGCGAGACCATCGAGGACGTGCTCGTGTCCTACCGCGCCGCCCAGTGCAAGGGCGTGGTGCTGTCCAAGCTGGACGAGGCCGTCAAGCTGGGCCCGGCGCTGGACGCGATGATCCGCCACAAACTCAAGGTCGTCGGCGTGGCCAACGGCCAGCGCGTGCCGGAGGACTGGCACCGCATGTCGGCGCACGCGCTGGTGCACCGTGCGCTGCGCGGCGGCGGCAGCGCGGCCTACCGCCTGGCCAGCGACGACGTCAACCTGGTGTTCACCGCGCCGCCGGCGCGCGCCAGCCTGATCGCGGGGGGCCTGCATGCTTGAGCGGGGCTTCGACCAGGCGCACGGGCTGCGGCGGCTGTTCTCGTACCACGCGGTGCACCTGCTGCCGGTGGTCGCCAACCCCTGCCTGCCCGGCAGCCCGGCGCTGCTCGAGGGGCTGTGCCAGGGCCTGGCCGCCCAGGGGCTGCACACCCTGGTGGTCGACGCCGTGCCCGGCGGCGGGCTGGACATCGCCGATGCGCTGACGCGCGACCTCGACCTGGGGCAGTGGATCGTCGATGCCGACGCGCTGACCTCGGTGCTCGCGGTCGGCCCGACGCTGGCCTCGTTCGGCCAGGTCGAAGGCGCGCCTTCGCTGCTGTTCGAATCGCTGCGCGAGGCCGTGCCCTCGGCCGACGTCGTGATGTTCCATGCCGACGCGAACACGCTCGCCGGCCTGTTCCGCGCGCGTCGCGTGCGTCCGCTGGTGCTGGCCGGAGACGACCCGCAGGCGCTGACGCACGCCTATGCGTCGATCAAGATCCTCGCGCTGTCGGCCGGGCTGCGCCGCCATGCGGTCGTGCTCGACACGGGCGCCCCGGTGTCCGGGACCTGCCCGGCCGCGACCAGCCTCGTGCGCTGCGTGCGCGACTTCCTCGACGGCGAGGCCCGGATCGAGGCCGTCACCTGCACGGCCCGCGACGACGAAGCGGCGCTGGAGCGCACGCTGCGCGAGCTGTCGAACAACCTGCTGCATTGCGCGCTGCCGTTCTCGATGCAGGACGGCGAAGGCTGCGCGTGGGACGGCCTGGCCACGTTCCAGGCCGCCCACGTCGCTGCCCACCAGGCGTTCAACTGATCCATCGGAGTGCCAACGACATGTACACCGCCAAAGGCCGCCTCGACATCAACTCGATGCTGCAGCAGTACAGCCCGCTGGTGCGGCGCCTGGCGCATCAGATGATCGCGAAGCTGCCGGCCAACGTCGAGATCGATGACCTGATCCAGGTGGGCATGATCGGCCTGAACGACGCGCTCAGCCGCTACGACGCGACCCAGGGCGTGCAGTTCGAGACCTTCGCGACCCAGCGCATCCGCGGCGCGATGCTCGACGAACTGCGTGGCGCCGACTGGATGAGCCGTGGCACGCGCAAGCAGCAGCGCGAGATCGAGGCGGCCGTGCACCGCCTCGAGCAGCGGCTCGGCCGCGCGCCGCACGAAAGCGAGATCGCCAAGGAGATGGGCATCAGCCTGGCCGAGTACCAGGACCTGCTGAACAAGGTGCGCGGCACGCAGCTGGTCTACCTGGAGGACATGAACGGCGACAACGGCGAGGACGATTACCTCGACCGCCACGTGGCCGACAACGACGCCGACCCGCTGCACCAGCTCAACGACTACCGCCTGCGCCAGGCGCTGGTCGAGGCGATCAAGACGCTGCCCGAACGCGAGCAGTTCGTGATGAGCATGTACTACGAGCGCGACATGAACCTCAAGGAGATCGCCGCGGTGCTGGGCGTGACGGAATCCCGGGTCTGCCAGCTGCACAGCCAGTCGATCGCGCGCCTGAGGGTCAAGCTGCGCGAGTGGTGACCGAAGTTTCACCAAGGGGGTGGAAGCCAGCGGACGCCAGAGCCGTGTCGGATGCCAGGAGGCAGAGATGTTGTCAGTACTGAGGAGAAAGGCCGAGGCCCCTGTTCCTGCTCCCGCGACTCAGGAAGCGGGCGGAACCAGGGACATCGACGTGCGCAGCCTGGTGCAGTCGCTGCAGAAGGAGGCTGCCCGGCTCGGCCGCGAGGCTGCCGAGGTGCGCGGCGTGCTCGACGACACGATCCGCTTCTCCTCGCGCCAGACCGAGGCGATCGCCTCGCTGGCGCAGCAGCTGCAGGGGATCCAGCAGTCGCAGGCCGCGATCGGCAACTTCACGGCGCAGAGCCTGCAGTCGGTGGGCCAGGCGCGCAGCGTGGTCGAGGCCGTCAGCAAGGAAGTGGCCGCCATCGTCGACACCCTGCGCGAGGTGGCCGGCGCCGCCCAGCAGATCACCCAGATCGCGATGCAGACCCGCCTGGTGGCGTTCAACGCCTCGGTCGAGGCCAAGCGCGCCGGCGAGGCCGGCCGGGGCTTCGGCGTGGTCGCCGATGCCGTGAAGGACCTGGCCGCCAAGGTCGAGGGCTCCTCCAAGGACATCATGAGCACGGTGGGCGCGCTGGACACGCGCATCGCCGCGTTGTCGCGCGAGATCAGCCACGACGCCAGCGGCAGGCAGCAGGGCGCGTTCCACCGCGCGGTCGCGGCGGTGGAGGCCGACGTGCACCGCATCAGCGATGCCGCCTGCGAAAGCCGCGCGGTGACCGACACCATGGGTGCGCAGATGGACGTGATCGACCGCGAGGTGCGCCAGGCCACCGAGGCGCTGCACGCCGCGATGGGGCGCAGCGAGGCCTTCCTGAAGGTCAGCGAGCACCTGATGGAAGTGATCGCCGCCTGCGGCATCGAGACCGAGGACACGCCCTTCATCCGCGCGGCCCAGGAGGGCGCCGCGCAGCTGAGCCGCCTGCTCGAGGAGGCGGTGCGCGACGGCACGATCGCGCTGGAGGACCTGTTCGACGAACGTTACGTGCCGGTCGAGGGCACCGACCCGCAGCAGCACCTGACCCGCTTCGTCGAGCTGACCGACCGCCTGTTCCCGCCGGTGCAGGAGCGGCTGCTGGGCCTGTCCGAGCGCGTGGTGTTCTGCGCCGCGGTGGACCGCAACGGCTACCTGCCCACGCACAACCGCAAGTACAGCCACCCGCAGCGGCGTGGCGACACGGCCTGGAACACGGTCAACAGCCGCAACCGGCGCATCTTCAACGACCGCACCGCGCTGGCCTCGGCACGCAACCGCAAGCCCTTCCTGCTGCAGACCTATCGCCGCGACATGGGCGGTGGCCAGTTCGTGCTGATGAAGGAGGTGGCCGCGCCCATCGTCGTGCAGGGCCGGCATTGGGGCGGGTTGCGCTTCGCCTACGCGTTCTGACCCGCAGGCCGCCGCCGCGGGCTCAGGCGTCGACGCGCTCGGGCGACGGCGTCGCGGCGGCGGTGGGCTGGGGCGGCGCCGCGGGCGATGCCTGGAGCGCTGCGGGCAGCTCGGTGCGCGCCAGCCGCTGGCGCCACACCTCCAGCAGCCCGAGCGCGACCGCCAGCACCACCGGCCCCAGCACCACGCCGGCAGCACCGAACACGAGCAGGCCGCCGACCACCGACATGAACACCGGCACCGTGTGCAGGCGCAGCCGGTTCTTCACCAGCAGCGGGTAGAGCAGGTTGTCGACCAGGCCGACCACCACGCTGCCCCAGATCACGAGCAGCAGGGCCTTGTCCCACTGTCCGTCGAAGGCCAGCATCAGCGCGGCGGGCATCCACACGATGGCCGCCCCCAGCATCGGCAGGATGGCCAGGAAGGCCATCACCGCGCCCCACATCAACGGTGCGGGCAGGCCCAGCCACCAGAACATCAGGCCGCCGAGCGTGCCCTGCACCAGCGCGACCACCAGCGTGCCGTAGACGATCGCGTGGATCGTGTCGTGCACGCGGCGGAACACCAGCTCGCTCTCCGGGGCCGACAACGGCACCAGGCGCCGCAGTGCGCCGAGCGTCTTCTCCTTGTCGCGGAAGAAATAGAACAGCAGGTACAGCGTGATCAGCCCGCCCACGACCGCGTACACCGAGCTCGAGACGAAGCGGCGTGCGCTCTCGAGCACGAACTCGGAGAAGCGGCTCATCTGCTCGCGCACGTTGGCCTCGCGCTCGGCCCAGCGCATCAATGGCGCCACCCGCGGGTAGCGTTCCTTGGTCTGCTGCCAGAGCTTCTCCGCGGGGTCGCCGCGCAGCTTGGCCACCCGCTCGCTCGCCTGCTGGGCCACCTCGTGCGCGACGAACACGGTCGGCACGGCCAGCACCACCGTCACGGCCAGCACGGCCAGCGCCGCGACGACGGACTTGCCGTGCACCTTCTCGCGGATGCGTTCGTGCAGCGGGTTGGCGATCACCGCCAGCACCAGCGCCCAGGTCAGCGCCGGCAGGAAGGGCAGGGCGATCAGGTAGCACAGGTACAGCACGACGGCCGTCAGCGCCGCCAGGGCGATCACCTGCACGCGCGAACGGGTCAACCAGCCGTCGGCGTTGGACGGAGAAGGGGGCATGCGGTCCTCGGGCATACGGCGGCGCAGCGGCCGTGCCGCAGCAACGAGCAATCGCCGTGCCGAGGAGGGTGACACCGGCCGGGGCCGGTGGAAGGAAGGTGCCTCAGGCGCTGGCGCTGTGCTGGCTGCGAGCGCCGCTGCCGTAGGCCGCCAGGCCCGGGCTGTAGACCACGTCGGGCGTGCGCGGCAGCAGCACGTCCATCGCGCGGTCCAGCGCGGCGGTGGCGCGCGCCAGGCTTTCGCGCTGGGCGGCCACCTGGCCGGTGGCGCGCACCAGGCGCTGGCGCAGGGCGGGCGTGATGCCGCCGGAGCGGGCGGCGTGACGGAAGGTTTCCACCGCCTCGGTCAGCGCACGGTGCAGGTCCGAGGCGCACTGCTCGACGGCCGCGCTGTCGCGCTGCTGCAGCGCCTGGCCCAGCGCCTGCAGGCGCGCCTCCACCGCCAGCACGACCGGTTCGAGCAGGTTGTCGTCGCGGGAGGCGGGGGCGTTCAGGGCGTGCATGGCAGGGCGGTCAGGAGGTTCGAAAAGTCTCGGGGGGAACGGATCAAGGCCGGCAGCGCGGGTCAGACCGGACCGGGGCGGTTCAGCAGCTCGCGCGCGTTGGCGATCAGCTTGTCGGCGATCGCTTCCGGGTCGATCCGGTAGGTGCCGTCGGCAATCGCCTGGCGGATGGCGGCGACCTTCTCGGCGTCGAATTCGGGGGTGGCGGCCAGGAGGCTGGTGGCCGTGCTCGACAGCTTCACCGTGGCGCTTTCGTTGCCCGGCTCGGCCGCAGCCGCCGGCTTGGCCGAGCCGCTGGATTCACCGACCCCCGGGCGCGGCGTGGCCGCACCGGTGCCACCGACAACGGGGGTCTCGATGGGATTGCCGATCTTCATGTGTTTCTCCTTGAGCAGCGCTGGGCAGCCGGGTGGCCGTCCGCCATGAACGGTATTTCGTCACCTGTGCGCCGGACTTTAGGGTCAACCTGCAAATTTTCTTGAGTTCCGTCTCACAACCGCACCTCGACGGTGTGCTGGTCCAGGGCGATGCCCGTCAGCACGCGGCCGTTGTGGGTGCGCACTTTCACGGGCTGTCCCTCCAGGCCTGCCACGAGGGCACGGCCTTCGCTGCTGATCGCAAAACCGCGCCCGCGCGCGACCACCTTGACGGTTTCTCCGGCGGCAAACCATTGTTTCGGCCGCAAATGGCTGGACCTGAGGGCTTCCCCCGCAGCCAGGGGGGCGGCGATGCGGCGGCCGATGGCCTGCGACAGGTCCAGCACCGCCGGCGAAGGGGCGGCGGCCAGGTCCACCTCGGCGGGCTGCACCATCTCGGCGGTCAGCACCTCGCCGGCGGACAGGGCGGTGCGCGCCACCCAGGCCTGGGCGTAGACGCTCACGGTGGCGGGCAGGAACACGTTCCAGCGCCGCTCGCCGTCCTTGCAGCGCACGCCGATGCGGGTGCGCCCCCAGGGCTTGAGGCCGGGCGGCAGGTAGGGCTCGATGCGCGCGCACGGCGACAGGCGCACGCGCCGGTCCAGCTCGCCGATGCGCACCTCGACGCGGGTGATCACCGGTGTGCCGTGGGCGCCGGAGGCCGCGCCGCTGCTGCCGGCGTGCGCGAGCGCCAGTTCGTGCAGCCTGGATTCGAGGACCGCCACGTCCTGGCCCCGCGCCGGTGCCGCAGCGAGCACGCACAGCCCCGCCGCGACGCCGGCGAGGCGGCGCAGCGTCACGGCCTTCTTCAGGGTGCGCACAAGCTCGGACATGGCACGGTTCACCAATGGGATGCCGTGCACTTTAAGGCCGGTGGCGTCGGTCCCAGGCGCCGAATTGGGCGCGTTTTGGCCCGCTATTCGGGCTCATGTTTTCCGGGCCGATCCAGACAATGGCTGACATCGGCACGAGCCAGCGCGTCCTCGCGATGCCGGGCGTCGTGTCCCGCAGTGTCAGACACCGGAAAGCCCACCATGCTCGACCGCCTCACCAGTACGTTGAACTTCCAGTCGGAAGCGCTCGTGCTGCGCGCCGAGCGGCAACGCCTGCTCGCCAGCAACATCGCCAACGCCGACACGCCCGGCTACGTCGCGCGCGACATGGACTTCGCCGCCGCGCTGCGCCAGGCCACCGGGGCGGGCCAGGCGGCCGCCGGCACCACGCTCGCGACCACCGCGCCCGGCCACATCGCGCCGAATCCGGCCGACGCGCGCGCGACCGCGACGCTGAACTACGCGCTGCCCGCGCAGACGAACCTGGACGGCAACTCGGTCGACATGGACCGCGAACGCGCCAACTTCGTCGACAACACGGTGCGCTACGAGGCGACGCTGCGCTTCATCAACGGCAGCGTCAAGACCATGCTGTCCGCCATCACCGGGCAGTCCGCCTGATCCGGGAGTCCGCCATGTCGATGTTCAAGATCTTCAACATCTCCGGCAGCGCCGTCAGCGCGCAGTCGCAGCGGCTCAACGTGGTCGCGAGCAACCTGGCCAACGCCGACACCGTGGCCGGCCCGGACGGGCAGGCCTACAAGGCGCGCCAGGTGGTGTTCCAGACCGTGCTGATGGGCGAGCAGGGCGCCGCCGGCGTCAAGGTCAACCAGATCGTCGAGGACGACACCCCGGGGCGCCGCGTGCACGATCCGCAGCACCCGCAGGCCGACGCCGAGGGCTACGTCACCTACAGCAACGTCAACGCGGTCGAGGAGATGGTCAACATGATCTCGGCCTCGCGTTCGTACCAGAACAACATCGAAGTGATGAACACGGCCAAGTCGCTGCTGCTCAAGACGTTGCAGATGGGCCAGTGATCGACCGAGGAACCACCATGAGCGTCACCGGCACTGCCAGCACCACCACCTCCGGCCTGGGCCCCGAGTACACCGGCGGCACCGCCGCGGCGAAGACCGACGAATCCGCGCAGGACCGCTTCCTGAAGATGCTGGTCGCGCAGATGCAGAACCAGGATCCGCTCAACCCGATGGACAACGCCGAGGTCACCAGCCAGATGGCGCAGATCAACACGGTGACCGGCATCGAGAAGCTCAACGCCGGCATCTCCACGATGATCACGCAGCTGCTGCAGGCACAGACCATGCAGGGGGCGGCGCTGGTCGGGCGCGACGTGCTGGTGCCGGGCAACTCCATCTACATGATCGAAGGCCGGGGCAACGGCGCCTTCGAGCTGTCGGGCAAGGCCGACAAGGTCACCGTCGAGGTGCTCGATGCCAGCGGCAAGGTGCTCGACACCGTCGAGCTGGGCGCGCTGGAGGGCGGGCGCCACCACTTCCAGTGGCAGGCCGAGGACGCCGACCAGGTCCCCGCCGTGGTGAGCTACCGCATCACCGCGACCTCGGGCGGCAACGGCGTCCCGGTCAGCACCTACACGCGCGACACCGTGGGCGCGGTCAGCGCCAACGGCAGCAAGCTCGAACTCGACCTGTATGGCGGCAGCACCGTCTCCTACGACCAGGTCAAGGCGGTCGTCTGACCGCATGTCCCACCTGAAAGGACTCGCACCATGGGTTTCCAACAAGGCCTCTCCGGACTGAACGCCTCCAGCAAGAACCTGGACGTCATCGGCAACAACGTCGCCAACGCCAGCACCTACGGGGCCAAGGCGGCGCGGGCCGAGTTCGCCGACATCTACGCCGCGGCGATGAACGGCACCGGCGCCAGCAACATCGGCATCGGCGTGAAGCTGGCCACGGTGGCGCAGCAGTTCACGCAGGGCAACATCACGCCGACCGAAAACCCGCTGGACATCGCGATCAACGGCGAAGGCTTCTTCCAGGTCGCGGGCATCCGCAGCGGCACCGGCGCCACGCCGCAGATCGACGGGGCGGTGATGTACACCCGCAACGGCCAGTTCAAGGTCAACCGCGAAGGCTACGTCGTCAACAACCAGGGCCAGGCGCTGCTCGGCTACGTGGCCGACGCCAACGGCGTGATCTCGCCGCAGCAGGCCCAGCCGATCCGGCTGCCCACGGCCGGCATCAACCCGCAGGCGACCTCGCGCGTCGAGCTGGAGTTCAACGTCGACTCGCGCGCCGGCATCACCGGCCCGACGGCGAACAACATCGACTTCAACGACCCGACCACCTACAACAACGCCACCTCGGTGACGATGTACGACGCGCTGGGCCAGGACGTCGCGGTCACCTACTACTTCCAGAAGACCGCCGACAACACCTGGAACGTCTACGCCACCGCGAACGGCACGCCGCTGAACGTCAACGGCGCGGGCGATCCCCAGCCGGTGGCGACGATCAACTTCCCGGCCACCGGGGGCAACCCGACCGGCGCGGGCGGCGGCACGATCCAGTACTACATGGGCGGCGGTGGCACCTCGACCAACGGCCGGATCCCGCTGGACATCCCGGCCACCACCCGGCCCGACGGCAGCACCACGCAGCCGATCACCGGCATCGAGATGAACCTGGGCGGCGCGACCCAGTACGGCACGGCGTTCGGCGTGACCAGCCTGTCGCAGAACGGCTACACCGCCGGGCAGCTGGTGGGCGTCACCATCGACGACAAGGGCGTGATCGTGGCGCGCTTCTCCAACGGCCAGTCGCGCGCGACCGGCCAGGTCGAGCTGGCCACCTTCCGCAACCCGCAGGGCCTGCAGCCGGCGGGCGGCAACGCCTGGATCGCCACCCATGCCTCGGGCGACCCGGCGCGCAGCGTGCCGGGCTCGGGCAACATGGGCCTGCTGCAGTCCGGGGCGCTGGAGGACTCGAACGTCGACCTCACCGCCGAGCTGGTGAACATGATCACCGCGCAGCGCAACTACCAGGCCAACGCGCAAACCATCCGCACGCAGGACCAGGTGCTGCAGACGCTGGTTAACCTGCGCTGATGAGGCACTGAGCCGGGAGGGCGTCCATGGACCGCATGATCTACCTGACGATGTCGGGGGCCAAGGCGATGATGCAGCGGCAGGAGTCGCTGGCGAACAACCTGGCCAACGTCTCGACCACCGGGTTCCGCGCCGAGCTGCAGGCGTTCCGCGCCGTGCCGGTGCGCGGCGACGGCGCGAGCACGCGGGTCTATGCGCTCGAGACCACCATCGGCCACAGCGACGCGCCCGGCGTGATCACCCAGACCGGTCGCCCGCTCGACGTGGCAATGCAGGGCAACGCCTGGCTCGCGGTGCAGGCGCTGGACGGTACCGAGGCCTACACGCGCAACGGCGCGATGACGGTCGGCCCCGACGGCATGCTGATGACGCACGGCGGCCTGCTGGTGCTGGGCGACGGTGGCCCGATCCAGGTGCCCGAGAACGCCGGCGTCTCGATCGCACCGGACGGCACCGTGAGCGCGCGCGGCCAGGACGGCCAGATCGTGCCGCTCGGCCGCCTCAAGCTGGTCACGCCCGAGCAGCCGCTGCAGCGCGGCACCGACGGGCTGTTCCGCACCGCGCAGGGCGAGGAGCTGCCCGCCGACCCGAACGCGCGCGTGGTCGACGGGGCCCTGGAGGGCTCCAACGTCAGCGCGGTGGAGACGATGGTTTCGATGATCGCCGCGGCGCGGCAGTTCGAGGCCCAGATGAAGATGCTGCAGACCGCCGAACGCAACGAGCAGACGGCCGGCCGGCTGCTGTCCAACAGTGCAAGCTAAGGAGCCGACGCCATGATGCGATCGCTTTGGATCTCCAAGACCGGCATGGAAGCCCAGCAGGTGCAGCTGGACCATGTCTCGAACAACCTGGCCAACGCCGCCACCACCGGCTACAAGCGAGCCAGCGCCCAGTTCGAGGACCTGATGTACCAGAACCTGCGCCAGAGCGGGGCCAACTCCAGCGAGCAGACCAGCCTGCCGACCGGACTGCAGGTCGGCCTGGGCACGCGCGCCGTGGCCACCGCGCGCAGCTTCTCGCAGGGCAACCTGCAGCAGACCGGCAACACGCTGGACGTGGCGATCAACGGCAACGGATTCTTCGAGATCCAGATGCCCGACGGCACCTCGGCCTACACCCGCGACGGCTCGTTCAAGACCAACGCCGACGGCCAGATCGTCACCAACAACGGCTACCTGCTGGCCCCGGGCATCACGGTGCCGCCCAACACGCAGAGCCTGACCATCGCGCCGGACGGCACGGTCAGCGCGGTCGTCAGCGGCTCGGCCCAGCCGGTGGTGCTGGGCAACCTGCAGCTGGTCAGCTTCGTCAACCCGGGCGGCCTGGAGCCGCGCGGGCAGAACCTGTTCGTCGAGACCGCCGCCTCGGGCGTGCCGATGGCCGGCGTGCCGGGCACCGAGGGGCTGGGGCTGATCGAGCAGGGCATGCTCGAGACCTCCAACGTCAACGTGGTCGAGGAGCTCGTCACGATGATCCAGACCCAGCGCGCCTACGAGCTCAACTCCAAGGCGATCCAGACCTCCGACCAGATGCTGCAGCGCCTGACGCAGCTGTGATGCGGGAGCCCCTCATGCGCACGATGCACAAGCTGTCCACCCTGGCCCTGCTGCCGGCCGTGCTGCTGGCTGCCGGCTGCGCGACGCTGGACCCGCAGGTCGAGGTCGCCGAGCAGCGCACGATGCGCCCGCAGCCGGTGCCCGACGTGCAGTCGACCAACGGCGCGATCTTCCAGGCGGTCAACTACCGGCCGCTGTTCGAGGACCACCGCGCCCGCCTGCCCGGCGACACGCTGACGGTCAACATCGTCGAGCGCGTGCAGGCCAGCCAGAAGTCGTCCACCACGGTGGACAAGTCCGGCAGCGTGCAGGCCGGCATCACCGCGCTGCCGTTCGTCAATCCCAACTCGTTCGGCCGTGCCAGCGCCTCCGGCTCGTCGTCCAACACCTTCTCCGGCAAGGGCGGCACCGAGGCCTCGAACAACTTCACCGGCACGATCACCGCCACGGTCATCGAGGTGCTGCCCAACGGGCACCTGGTGATCGCCGGCGAGAAGCAGATCGGGCTGAACAAGAACGTCGAGATCATGCGCTTCTCCGGGCGCGTCGACCCGCGCGCGATCCAGCCCGGCAACGTGGTCGCCTCCTCGCAGATCGCGGATGCGCGCATCCAGTACAAGGGCCAGGGCCAGCAGGCCGAAGCGCAGGGAATAGGCTGGCTCGCCCGGTTCTTTTTGAGCGTTCTGCCGATGTGATCGGGGCGACACTTTCCTCAAGCCTGAGGAAAGTCCGCCGATGAAGAACACCCTCGACAAGCTCCTGCGCCAGGCCATCGTCGTCGCGACGGTGGTCGCCGGCGCCGCCCTGTGGTGGCCTGCCTCCGCCCAGGCGCTGCGCATCAAGGAGGTCGCCTCCGTCCAGGGCGTGCGCAGCAACCAGCTGGTCGGCTACGGCCTGGTCGTGGGCCTGGACGGCACCGGCGACCAGACCACCCAGACCCCGTTCACCACCCAGAGCATCGCCGCGATGCTGCAGCAGATGGGCGTGACCATCCCGCCTGGCACCAACATGCAGCTGCGCAACGTCGCGGCGGTGATGGTCACCGCGCAGCTGCCGCCGTTCGCGCAGCCCGGGCAGACCATCGACGTGAACGTCTCGTCGATGGGCAACGCCAAGTCGCTGCGCGGCGGCACGCTGATCGCCACGCCGCTGAAGGGTGCCGACGGGCAGATCTACGCGCTCGCCCAGGGCAACGTCGTGGTCGGCGGCGCCGGCGCGGCGCAGGGCGGCAGCAAGGTGCAGATCAACCACCTCAGCGCCGGGCGCATCCCCGCCGGTGCGACCGTCGAACGCAGCGTGCCCACGCCGCTGCAGCATGGCGACCACATCCAGCTCGACCTGATGGCCGACGACTTCAGCACCGCGCACCAGGTGGTGCTGGCCATCAACCGTGCCAAGGGCGAGGGCGTGGCCGAGGCGCTCAACGGCCGCGCGGTGCGCGTGCGCATGCCCGCGGGACTGACCGAGCGCGTGGCCTTCCTCGCCGACATCGAGAACCTGCCGATCGACCGCGCCGCGCCGGCGGCCAAGGTGGTGCTCAACGCGCGCACCGGCTCCATCGTGATGAACCAGTCGGTGACGCTGGGCGCCTGCGCGGTGGCGCACGGCAACCTGTCGGTGAGCATCAGCTCCACGCCGGTCATCAGCCAGCCGGGGCCGCTGTCGGCCGGCCAGACCGTGGTCGCCGAGCGCGCCGACATCCAGATCTCGCAGCAGGCCGGCACCCTGGTGCAGATGCCCGCCGGCACCCAGCTGAGCGAGGTGGTCAAGGCGCTCAACGCGCTGGGCGCCACGCCGCAGGACCTGCTGGCCATCCTGCAGGCCATGAAGGCCGCCGGGGCCCTGCAGGCCGAGCTGGAGGTGATCTGATGGCGGTCAGCCTTCCCCCCCAGGGCCTGACGAGCGACGTGAAGTCGCTCGACGCCCTGCGCGGTGCCGCGGCCAAGGACCCGAAGGCGGCGCTCAAGGAGGCCGCGCGGCAGTTCGAGGCCGTGTTCATGCAGGAGCTGCTGAAGAGCATGCGCGAGGCGACGATGAAGTCCGGCATGTTCGACAACGAGGGCTCCGACCTCGCCACCGACATGCTGGACGTGCAGTACGCCTCGCAGCTCAGCGGCCGCCCGGGCGGGCTGGCCGACCTCATCGCGCAGCAGCTGTCGCGCCAGGTCGGCGGCCCCGAGGCGGCCACCAGCGCCACGCTGACCCGCACGCTGCCGGCGCGCTTCGCGAAGCTGCCGCAGGACATCGCGGCGCCGCGCGCGCCCGGTGCCCAGGGCGACTTCCTGCGCCAGCATTGGGATGCGGTGCAGGTCGCCACGCGCGAGACCGGCATCCCGGCGCAGTTCATCCTCGCGCAGGCCGCGCACGAATCCGCCTGGGGCCGGCGCGAGATCCGCATGCCCGACGGCTCGCCCTCGCACAACCTGTTCGGCATCAAGGCCGGTGCCGGCTGGACCGGCAAGGTCGCCGAGATCACCACCACCGAATACGTCAACGGCCAGCCGCGCAAGGTGACGGCGCGCTTCCGTGCCTACGACTCCTACGAGGACGCGTTCCGCGACTACGCGCGCCTGCTGAAGCACAACGACCGCTACGCCGAGGTGATGCGCCGCGGGCAGACGGCCGAGGGCTTCGCGCAGGGGCTGCAGAAGGCCGGCTATGCGACCGACCCGGCGTACGCGGACAAGCTGGAGAAGGTCATCAACACCACGCTGCGGCTGCAGCGTGCGCTGATGTGAGGGTGCCATGGCAGGGATACTGAGTATCGGCACGCGGGCGATGTTCGCCGCACAGGCCCAGATCAACACCGCCGCCGGCAACATCTCGAACGCGAACACGCCGGGGTACTCGCGCCAGTCGGTCCAGCTCGAGACCGCCGGCGGCCAGTACACCGGGCGCGGCTTCTTCGGCTACGGGGTGGCGATCACCACCGTCAGCCGCGCGCACGACGCCTTCCTGACCCGCGAGGCCGCCGCGACGCTGTCGATCGCCTCGATGGACAGCACGCGGCTGACCCAGCTGCAGCGCCTCGAGCAGGTGTTCGACATGGGCGAGGCCGGCCTGGGCCATGCGGCCAGCCAGGTGCTCAATGCCTTCGTCGACGTGGCCAGCCGGCCGACCGACTCGTCGGCGCGCCAGGTGGTGCTGTCGCGGCTGGAGGAGCTGGCCTCGCGCTTCCGCTCCGCGGCGCAGGAACTGGCCACGCTGCAGTCCGGCGTGACGCAGGAGCTCAAGACCGGCATCGCCACCGTCAACGAGCTGGCGCGCCGCGTCGCGGACCTGAACCAGCAGATCGCCCGCGTGCAGGGCCTGGGCCACGAGCCCAACGACCTGCTCGACCAGCGCGACCAGCTGATCCGCGAGATCAACAAGTACGTGCAGGTCACGCAGATCCCGGCCGACGACGGCACGGTGGGCCTGTTCATCGGCGGCGGCCAGCGCCTGGTGCTGGGCAACCACGCGCTGGAGCTGCGCGCCGTGCCGGACGAGTACGACGCCTCGGTGATGCGGCTGGCGGTGCACGAGGGCAACGTCGACCGCCTGCTGCCGGAGAACACGCTCTCGGGCGGTTCGCTGGCCGGCCTGCTGCGCTTCCAGCGCACCGACCTGGCCGATGCGCAGAACCAGCTGGGCCGCCTGGCCGTGGCGTTCTCGAGTGCGCTCAACGCGCAGCACGCGCTCGGGCTGGACCAGGCCGGCCAGCCGGGCACCGCACTGCTGTCCACCGCCGCGCCCCGGGTGCTGCCCAGCAGCCGCAACACCGGCTCGGCGCTGCCCGAGGTGGCGGTCAGTTCCGCCCACCTGCTGGCCGCGAGCGACTACGAACTGCGCTACGAGGGCGGGGCCTGGCAGCTCACGCGCCTGAGCGACGGCACCAGCGTGCCGTACACGCCGGGCACCGAGTTCGACGGGCTGACGATCACGGTGCCTGCCGGTACGCCGGCCGAGGGCGACCGCTTCCTGCTGCAGCCGCTGCGCCAGGCCGCCGCCGACATGCGCAGCCTGCTCGGCGACCCGCGCGGCATCGCGGCCGCCTCGCCGGTGATCGCGACGCTGCCGCCGGGCAACACCGGCACGGTCGCGGTGTCCGGCCTGATCCCGGCACAGGCCGACCCCAACCTGGCCGAGCCGATCGAGATCACGTTCACCTCGCCCACCACGTTCACCGTCAACGGCACGGTCAGCGGGACCGTGCCGACTTCGCTGGTGCCTGGCGAGCCGATCCGCATCAACGGCTGGGAGCTGACCCTCACCGGCACGCCGCAGCCGGGCGACCGCATCCTGGTGCAGCCGGCCACGGTGACGCCCTCCAACAACGGCAACGCGCTGGGCCTGCTGGCCCTGCGCGATGCCCCGCTGGTCGGCCAGCAGCTGGTGGGCGGCGTGGCCACCGGCGGCGAGACCATCACCGACGCCTATGCCAGCGTGATGGCGGCCGTGGGCGTGCGCGTGCAGGGCGCCAAGGCGTCGGCCGAGATGTCCGACGCCATCGCCCGCGAGGCCGAGCAGGCGCGCACCAGCGTCGCCGGCGTCAACCTGGACGAGGAAGCCGCGCGCCTGATCCAGTTCCAGCAAAGCTACCAGGCCGCCGCCAAGGTGCTGCAGATCGCGCAGACGGTGTTCGACAGCCTGCTGCAGACCGTCGGACGTTGAAGCACAAGGACCTGAACCATGCGTATCGCCACCGCCAACGCCTACGACAACACCATCGCCCACCTGCAGAAGCGCCAGCAGGAGCTGGCCGAGTCGCAGGTACGCCTCACCAGCAACAAGCGCGTGCTGCGCGCCAGCGACGACCCGACGGCTGCCGCACGCGCCGAGCGGGCGCTGGCCGCGGCGCAGCGCGCACAGGTCTCGCAGCGCGCGGTGGATGCCAGCCGCAACGCGATGACGCTGGCCGAAAGCGCGCTCGGCGACGCGGTGGACATGCTGCAGGCGGTGCGCGACAGCCTCGTGGCCGCCGGCAACGCGACCTACACCGACGCCGAGCGCAAGAGCATCGCCGAGCAGCTGCAGCAGTACCGCGACCAGCTGCTGTCGATCGCCAACCGCAGCGACGGCGCCGGCACCTACCTGTTCTCGGGGCAGGGCACGCTGGGCCAGCCCTTCGTCGATGCGCCCGGCGGCGTGCAGTACCGCGGCGTCGGCGGCGCAGCCTCGGTGGCCTCCGACGAGGCCCTGCCGATGACGGTGGACGGCCACTACGCCTGGATGACCGCGCCGAGCGGCAACGGCGTGTTCGAGACGCGCGCCGTCACCTCCCTGGGCTCGGCGTGGATCGACGCCGGCCGCGTCACCGACCCGGCCGCGATCCTGGACCGCGGCTACGACATCGACTTCAGCGTCACCGGCGGGACCACCACCTGGTCGATCCAGCGCCGCAACCCCGACGGCACGCCCGACGGGGCGCCGGTGACCGGCACCTACGAAAGCGGCAAGGCCATCGAGATCGACGGCATGTCGTTCACGATCAGCGGGGCGCCGGCCGACGGCGACCGGTTCAGCATCGAGCCCAGCACCGGGTCGCTGTCGGTCTTCGACGTGCTCGACCGGGTGATTGCAGGCCTGAAGCAGCCCGGCGCGGGCAGCGGCCAGGTGACGCAGACGGTCAACGACGGGCTGCGCGACGTCGACTCGCTGCTGGTGCGCATGCAGTCGGTGCGCAGTGCGGTCGGCGACACCCTGAACCGGGCCGACGCGGTGTCCGACCGCCTGGGTGAAACCGAGCTGCAGGCCAAGACCGAGCGCTCGAATGCGGAAGATTTGGACCTTGTCGAGGGCATCAGCGACTTCCAGACCAGGCAAACCGGCTACGATGCGGCCCTGAAAACCTACGCCCAGGTGCAGCGCCTGTCGCTGTTCCAGTATCTCGGTTGATTTGACGGACAGGGTCCCGTCAGGCCTGCACAAGAAGAGAAGAAAGCCGCATGGACAACAACGTTCTTCGCAACATTGCGTTGAGCTACTCGCCGATGATCGATCGCCAGCGTTCGGTGGTGGCCACCCGCTTGACCGTGTCCGCGCTGCGCACCGGCGTGCCGATGCAGGCCGACCAGCTGCTCGCGGCAATCGCCGAGGTGTGGCCCGAGGGCGGGGCGCGGGTGTCGCTCAACATCATGAGCGAGACGCTGCTCAACGACCTGCTGCGGGCCACGCCGCTGTCCAACGTGATGATCGAGATTCCCTCGTTCATCGCCTGCGACCCGGCCAACACCCAGGCCCTGCTGTCGCTGCGCGGCACCACGCTGCTGCTGCACGGCCGGCCGACGTCCACGCTGCCGCGCGAGCTGCTGCCCTGCTTCAAGTACTCGATCATCGACCTGGCCGACGACCGGCGCCGCAACGAGGTGCCGGGCCAGGCCGCCACGCGCCCGGCGCGTTCGGTGGGCTTCATCCAGAGCGGGGTGCGCACCGTCAGCGAGATGGAGGCGAGCTTCGCGCGCGGGGCGGTCGCCATCCTGGGCTGGCCGATCGAGGACGTGGTCACCCAGTCGGGCAGCCGCGCCGGCCAGCCTGACCTCGCGGTGCTGGTGGAGCTGATCCGCCGCGTCGACGACGGCGACGACGTCGACAAGCTCGACGCCGTGCTCAAGCGCGACCCGGCGCTGGCTTTCCAGCTGATGCGCTACATCAACTCGCCGGCCTTCGGCCTGTCGGTCGAGATCAGCTCGTTCCGCCATGCCATCATGCTGCTCGGCTACAAACGGCTCAAGCGCTGGCTGGCGCTGCTGCTGGCCACCGCGAGCAAGGACGTCAACATGCGTCCGGTGATGTACGCCTCGGTGCGCCGCGGCCTGCTGATGGAGCAGCTGATCGCCAACACCGGCGACGAGGAGATCCGCGGCGAGGTGTTCATCTGCGGCGTGTTCTCGCTGCTGGACCGGCTGTTCAACAAGCCCTTCCACGAGCTGCTGCAGACCATCCCCGTGCCCGAGCGGGTGTATCAGGCCCTGGTCGAAGGCACCGGGCCGTACCACCCGTACCTGGAGCTGACCAAGGCGGTCGAGACCGAAACCGCTCCGGTCATCAACGAGCTGGCCGAAGGCCTGCTGATGAGCCTGCTGGAAGTCAACCGTGCGGTGCTGGGCACCCTGACGATGGCCGCGCAGCTGGAGTGATCCGGCCGCGGTCGCGGCACGGCCAGTTGCCGGGTCGCGGCTGCCTCTACACTTGGGGCCAGTCAGACCATGGTGGCCCGATGAGCAGTCTTTCCCTCGGCCTTGCATCCGGGATCCCGCGCCCGCCCCGTCGCGGCCGGCGCGTGGTCGCGCCGCGGCGGTGCGTCGACACGCGGGGGAGGCCATGAGCGCGCAGCCCGAGGCCGGTCGTCCGGGCGAGCGCCGCGCCGGGGCGTTCGAGCGCTCCGACGTGCCGGCGCTGCGGCTGACGCCCACCGGCGCGATCGCCGGCGCCAACGCCGCGCTGCATGCCCGCCTCAAGCTGCCGGCCAACGCGATGCTGTCGTCGCTGGTCTCGCCGCTCGGGCTGCCGGCGGTGCAGTGGGTGATCCACCAGCTGCGCCAGGCCGCGCGCGAATCGGGGTTCGCGCCGGTGTCGCTGGTCGGGCCGGAGGTGACCCTGCCGGGCGGCCTGCCCGCGCGGCTGCGCCTGGTCGGCGATGCACGCGAGGGCTGGCTGCTGCGCTTCGAGCCGGTCGTGCCGGTGCTGCCGGAGGACCCGGAGCCCGGCCCCGCGGCGGAACCCGACGACGGCACCGCCCTGCGCGAGCTGCGTCGCATGTTCTGGCATTCGCCGTTTCCGGTGGTGCTGCAGGACGCGGAGCACCGCATCGTCGACGTCAACCAGGCCCTGCTCGACTACAGCGGCTATGCCCGCGAGGACCTGCTCGGGCTGGACCCGGCGGTGCTGTTCCATCCCGAGGACCGTGAACAGCGCGAGGCACTGCGGCACCGGCTCGACCAGGAGCTGGAGCGCGCCGGCACGTCGGTGATGGGTGAGCAGCGCTTCATCGACGCCAGCGGCCGCACCCGCTGGTACCGCGCCGCCCACCGCCAGGTGCGCGATGCGCGCGGCCGGGTGCTGCTGCTGTCGGTGCTGTACGACTGCACCGCCGAACACCAGGCGCGCGAACGCGCCGAGCGCTCGGTGCACGAGCTGGACCAGTGGTTCGACCTGTCGCCGGTGGGCATGATGCTGTTTGACGAGGACGGCCTGATCGTGCGCTCCAACCGCGCGCTGCACCAGCTGATCGGCGAGGTGCCGCTGTCGCTGTCGCAGGCCCATCCGCGCCTGCAGGACCTGCTCGGCTGGTACGTGGGCGGGCCGCTGGCCTCGCTGTACCCGGGCAGCGAGCCGCTGCACCGCGATGCCCTGGTCGACCACCTGGGCGACGAGCGCGTGCTGCACGCCGTGGTGCGCTGCCTGGAGGTGCGCAACGGCCAGCGGCGCTACATGGTGGTGATCGAGGACCGCACCGCCGAGGAGCGGCTCGACATGGCCGAATCGCAGCTCGGCGCGCTGGCCGAGACCGCGCAGGCCGAGCTGGCCACCTTCGACGAGGACACCGGCGTGCTGCAGCTGGGCCGCGCGGTGGCCGGCGAGGGCGGCGGGGTGATGGACAACGAGTTCCGGGCCATCCAGCGCGAGCGCGTGCGCCCGGACACCCTGCCCGAATTCGACCGCGTGCAGCAGGCGCTGCGCGAGGGCGGCCGCGCCGAGGCGCGCTATGCGATCCAGCACCCCGAGCTCGGCACCCGCTGGCTGCACACCCGGGTCGAGCCGCGCCTGCTGCGCTCGGGCAAGCGCAGCATGGCGGTGGTCACGCTCGACGTCACCGAGCAGCACCTGATGCAGCAGCGCAGCGAGCGGCTGCTGCGCGAGCTGACCTCCATCCTCGACAGCGTCACCGCCGGCATTGCCTACCTGCGCGGCCAGACCCTGCTGCGCTACAACCGCCAGTTCGAGCGGCTGCTCGGGCTGGCCCCGGACGCGGCGCGCGAGCAGCGCTTCGCCGACCTGCTGCCCTCCAGCGTCGATGCGGCGCGCCTGATCGGCGAAGCGATGCACGTGCTGTCGCAGACGCTGCTGTACGAGACCGAGATCGAGATCGCGCGGCCCGGCCAGCCGACGCGCTGGTGCGCGCTGTCGATGCGGCGCATGGACGCGAGCGGCCCCGAGATCGAATCCATCGTCGTGCTGTCCGACGTCACGCGCCTGAAGCTGCAGCAGGCCGAGCTGGAGGCGGTGGCGCGCGACCGCGAGCTGATGTTCAGCCTGTCCGACGTCGGCATCGTGTTCCTGCGCCACGGCCGCATCCAGCGCGCCAACGAAGGCTTCAGCCTGCTCAGCGGCTACGCTCCCTGGGAGCTGGAACAGCTGGAGCAGCGCGCCCTGTTCGCCGACCCGGACGACCACGCGCGGCTGTACGCCGAGCAGAGCGAGGCGCTGCTGCGCACCGGGCGCTGGACCGGCGAGCGGCTGCTGCGTCGCAAGGACGGCGTGCTGTGCTGGGTCCAGGTGCACAAGCGCCTGGTGCACGAAGGCGACCCGGACGGCGGGATGATCGCCTCCTACGTCAATGTCGACGCGCGCCGGCTGGCCGAGCAGGCGCTGGCGATCCAGGCCGAACGCACGCGCGCCATCCTCGATTCGGTGCTGGTGGGCATCGTCACCGTCGGGCCGCAGGGCATCGAGTGGATGAACCGCTCGGCGCGCCGCATGTTCGGCGGCGACCTGGCCGACTTTTCCGGGCAGCCGATCAGCGTGGTCGCCACCGACGACCCGGACCATCCGCTGCAGCAGGCCGCGGTGGCGCACCTCGAACTGGGCCAGACGCAGAACTTCGAGTGCGAGCTGCGCGCGCGCGACGGGCGCAACTTCTGGGTGGTCGGCAACGCGGTGGTCACCGGCAGCGGCCCGCACGGCCGCGAGATCACGTACGCGCTGCTGGACATTGACAGCCGCCGCCAGGCCGAGCAGCGCATCGCCGAGGCGCAGGCCTCGCTGCAGCGCCTGATCGACCTGGCGCCGATGGCGATCACGCTGTTCGACGCCCGCACGCTGCGCATCCTGCAGGTCAACCCGGTGGCCGCCGAGCTGGCGCGCCGCGAGGTCGGCGCCTTGGTCGGCCGCACGCTGGAAGACAGCTACCCGCCGCGCGAGGCCGCGCTGATGCGCGCCGACATGGCCGCGGCGCTGGCCAGCGAGGGCGTGACGCAGCGCGAGTACCGCTTCGATGCCGGCGACGGCAGCACCACGGTGTGGGACGCGCGCTACCTGCCCCTGGCGCGCCCGGGCCAGCCGCCCGACCAGCTGCTGCTGGTGGCCACCAACGTCACCGAGCAGCGCGCCGCGCAGGAGGCCCGGCTGGAAGCGGCCATCGCCCAGCGCGAGCTGCTGGTCAAGGAGGTGCACCACCGCATCAAGAACAACCTGCAGGGCGTGGCCGGCCTGCTGCAGCAGATCGCGATGCGCAAGCCCGAGATGGCCGGGCCGATCAGCGAGGTGGCCGGCCAGGTGCAGGCCATCGCGCATGTCTACGGCCTGCAGGTGGGCTCGGTCGGGCCGCTGCGCCTGACCCGCGTGGTCGAGGCGATCACCGGCTCGGTGCAGAAGACCTTCGACCGGCCGATCGCACTGCGCATCGAAGGCGAGGACGCCCAGGCCTGGGTGCTGCCCGAGGCCGAATCGATCCCGATCGCGCTGACCCTCAACGAGCTGCTGACCAACGCGATCAAGCACAGCGCCTCCGGCGAGGTGGGCTGCCGGCTGGCATGCGAGCCCGATGCGGTGCAGATCGAGGTGTCCAACCCCGGCCGGCTGCCGGCGGGCTTCACGCTGGCCCAGATCCCGGGCGGCGTCTCGGGGCTCGGGCTGATCCGCGCACTGCTGCCGCGCCGCAGCGCGCGCCTGACGCTGGAGAACGATGGCGACCGGGTGCTTGCGGTGGTGCGCCTGACCCCGCCCGGCGTGACGCGCCTGCCCCACGCCTGACCGCCGGTGCGGCGTCGCGCCCTGCGGGCGGGGTTTTGCGCCACAATCGCTCATCGGCGCTTGTACCCGCGCATAGCCAGAAATCGAGAACGTGTCCGGCAAAGGCAAGATCCTGGTGGTGGACGACGACCGGCTGGTCCTCGCCACCCTGACGCATGGCCTGTCACAGGCAGGCTACGAGGTCATCGACGCCGACAATGGCGACGATGCGATCCTGCTTGCACGCGAGCACCGGCCCGCCCTGGCGCTGCTGGACATCCGCATGGAAGGCAAGAGCGGCTTCGACGTCGCGGCCTACCTGCGCGACTACCTGCAGATCCCGTTCATGTTCCTGTCGGCCTTCTCCGACAGCGAGACGCTGGAGCAGGTCAAGCAGCTGGGCGCGGTGGCATACCTCGTCAAGCCCCTGGACATCCGCCAGATCGTGCCGGCTGTCGAGGCGGCCTTCGCCAGCAGCGCCCGCGCGCCGGCGGCTGCCGCGCCGCGCCCGGCCGCGGCCGAGCATGCCCAGGTGCTGGAGCAGGTCACGGCCATCGCGGTGGGCATCGCGATGCACCGCTTCTCGCTCAACCGCGCGCAGGCGCTCGAGCGCCTGAAGCGCCAGGCCGAGCAGGAGCAGCTCACGCTGGAGGAGCAGAGCTGGCGCTTCGTCGCCGCGCTCGAGACGCTCAGCGCACCGGGCCAGCGAAAGGCGTGATGCAGTTCACGCCGCGCGACTGCCGTCGCCCAGCGTGAAGTAGAACGTCGCGCCCTGGTCGACTTCCGATTCGGCCCAGATCTGGCCGCCATGGCGGCGCACGATGCGCTGCACGGTGGCCAGCCCGATGCCGGTGCCCTGGAAGTCGTTGGCACTGTGCAGGCGCTGGAACACGCCGAACAGCCGGTCGGCAAAGCGCATGTCGAAGCCCGCGCCGTTGTCGCGCACCCGGTAGACCAGCCGTCCGCCCTGCGCTTCGCAGGCGAACTCGATCTGCGTGCGCTCGCGCTTGCTGCTGTACTTCCAGGCGTTGCCGAGCAGGTTCTCCAGCGCGATGCGCAGCAGCGTCGGGTCGCCCTCCGTGGTCATGCCGTCCTGGATGTGGATGTCCGCCTGGCGTTCGGGCGACTGCCGGCGCAGGTCGTCGACGATGTAGGTGGCCAGCTGCGTCAGGTTGACCGGCTGCTGCTGCACCGGCTTGGCCGACAGCTGCGACAGCGCGAGCAGCGCGTCGATCATGCGGTTCATGCGCGCGGTGGCGCCGAGCACCCGGTCCAGGTGGTCGTTGCCGATGCGGTCCAGCACGCGGCCGTAGTCTTCCTTGAGGATCTTCGTGAAGCCCTCGACCACCCGGATCGGCGCGCGCAGGTCGTGCGAGACGGTGTAGCTGAACGACTCCAGCTCGCGCGCGGCGGCCTGGCGCTCCAGCTGCACCGCTTCGTCGGTCGGCGTCACCGGCGGTGTCAGCAGCACCAGCACCGTGTGGCGTTGCAGGCCGCCGTGCTCGAACGTGAAGCGGTCGACCCGGGCCTGCCAGGGCCGCGTCCCGGCGGGAGGTGCGTCGCGCGGCGGCACGGGGGCGCCCAGCGCTTCGCACACCGCGGCCAGCGGCCACTCGGCCACGCGCGCCAGCTCGCCCGTCAGCTCGCGCCCGACGAGCTTTGCCGCCGGCTCGCCCAGGCGGCGCGCCGCGGTCTCGTTGCAGTGCCGGATCACGCAGCGCCCCGGTGCGGCGGCGGGGGATTCCGCCACGATCACGGCGCTGGGCAGCGCATCGAGCAGCTGCTGCCCGATCCGGCGGGAAAAGCGCAGCTCGCCGTCGTCGGTCACGTCGCGTGCCGTGCCCTGGTAGCCCGCGAAGCGGCCCTCGGCATCGAAACGCGGCACGCCGTGCAGCAGCCACAGCGTGGTGCGCCCGTCCGCCTCGCCGCGCCACGCCGGCAGCGCCTCGAAGCCGCGTAGTGCATCCAGCGCCTGGCGGTGGCCATGCCACAGCTGCGGGTCGCTGTCGTACACCTCCCACAGCGCGCGGCCCAGGCGATCGCCGACCTGCCAGTCGGCCGCAGGGGCGCCGCGCGGCGGCAGCAGCAGGGTCAGGCGGTGGCGTTCGTCCGTTTCCCAGTACCAGTCCGACAGCAGCTGCTGCAGGCCGTGCTCTCGGGCCAGCGCCTGCCGGCGCTGGGTCTCCAGTGCCTGCAGCCGGCCGGCGAACCACCAGGCCATGCCGAGCATCAGCAGCAGGCCCGAGGCCAGCGCGAGCAGCAGCCAGCCGGCGCGGAAGGCGGCGGGGGAGCCGGCGTCCAGCCAGGCGGCACCGGCCAGGCTGACGCAGAACCAGGCGATCGCGACGGTGGCCCCGACGCCCGCGACGAAGCGGGCGGGCTTGCCGCGAACGGCGTCGGCTGGGGCGGGGGCGCGAGGCATCGGGGCATTTTAAGTTTCCCGACCGGGTTCCTCAGGCGGTCGGCCCCTGCCGCCGGCCCGGCCCGAGGACGACCGCACGCGCGTGCGCCAGGCGGACGCTCAAGTTCGGCCGGAAACGGGCGAAAACGACGAAGAACCAGCCCGCGGCAGGGTGTACCCTGCCTCCCGCCTGGAAGAAGGATGCCGAGGAACCGACACGCCACATTGCAGCTCATCGCCGCCGGTCTGCTGGCTGCGGCCGGCTGGCTGTGGGCCTGGCGGGGGCAGGGGCTGCCTGCCGCCGGCTCGCTGCCGCTGCTCGTTGCCGCGGTGGCGTGGGCGTGGCGCGTGCGCACGTCGCCGGCCCCGCCGCCCGCCCTGGCGGCCCGCCATGCGGCCCTGGAGGCGGTGGTCGATGCGGTCAACCAGGCGCGCACGCTCGGCGCGGCGCTGGAGGCGGTGGGCCAGGCGCTCGCGCGCTACATGGGCGCCCAGGGGCACGCGGTGCTGCAGGTGGCCGACTGGAACGGTCAGACCGGCGTGGTGTTCCCCTGGGACGAGCGGGGCAACGGCCACGAAAGCCATCTCGACCTGGAGCGCCTGGCCGTGGTGCGCGCCGACGACGGCCTGGCCGGCAGCGCGATCGCGCGCCATGCGGTGGCGGCCAGTCCCGGGCCGTTGCCCGGGCACCCGTGGCGTGCGCCCGGTGCGTGCGGCGGGGTCGCGGTGCCGGTGTGGTCCGACGACGAGCCGGTGGCCGTGGTCGAGTGGTACGGGCTGCAGCGGTCGACGGACGACGTCGACGTGCAGCAGCTGCTGGCCACCGCGATGGGGCAGCTGTCGGTGCTGGCACGGCGGGAGGTGGCGCGCTCGGGCATGGTGCTGCACCAGGAGCGCCTGCGGCGCATCGCGATGGTCGCCGCGCGCGTGCCCAGCGGCGTGATCATCGCCGACGAGCGGGGGCGCATCGAATGGGTCAACGAAGCCTGCAGCAGCATCACCGGGCTGCCGGCCGAACAGCTGATCGGCCGCGAGTGCTGGGCGCTGATGTCCGACCCGCAGACCGCGCAGGCGCTGCGCGGGGCGATCGCCGAGGCCAAGGACTTCCGGCTCGAGTTCCAGGGCCGGCGGCTGCTCGACGACGGGACCGTCGTGCCGTACTGGGCCGAGATCGACGTGGCCTACGTGCTCGACGAGCAGGAGGCACGCTTCGTCTACCTCGCCGTGCTGAGCGACGTCACCGAGCGCCAGCTCAAGGCCGAGCAGCTCGAGGCCGAGCGCGCCCACCTGGACGAGCTGATCGAGCACCTGCCGGTCAGCCTCTACGTGATGGAACCCGGGCAGCTGCGGCTGCTGGCGGTCAACCAGCACGCCGAGCGCGAGTTCGCCGTCCAGCGCGAGGCGCTGCTCGGGCTGCCGGCCGAGCAGGCGCTGGGGCGCAAGCTCACCGCGCTGATCCTGCCGGCGATTCGCCATGCGCTGGACGGCGGCGAGCCGATCGAGGACGAGTTCGTCTGGACGACCCGGCAGCGCGGCGAGCGGGTGCTCAACGCCCGCTGCATCGCGTTGCGCCATCCCGACGGCACGCCGCGCGCGGTGATCGTCATCGCACGCGACCTGACCGAACGCCGCCGCGCCGAAGGTGCGCTGATGGAATCGGAGGCGCGCTTCCGCGAGTTCGCCGACGCGGTGGACGACCACCTGTTCATCACCACGCCGGACCGCTCCAGTTTCCTCTACGTGAGCGACCGGCTGCAGGCGTTCTGGGGCGTCACGCCCGACGAGCACGCGCGCAACCCGCGCGCCTACCTGGAGCATGTCCCGCCCGAGGACCGGCCGCTGCTGGACGAGTGCGAGCAGCGCGAGCGCCAGCTGCTGCCGGTGGACTTCGTGCACCGCCTGCGCCATCCGACGCGCGGCCTGCGCTGGCTGCGCACGCGCACCCGCGCGCGCCAGCTGCCCGGCGGCGGGATCCGCGTCTACGGCCTGTGCACCGACATCACCGAGGAGCACGAGCGCGAGGAGGAGCTGCAGCGCGCCCGCGACGCGGCCGAGGCGGCCAGCCGGGCCAAGAGCCAGTTCCTGGCCAACATGAGCCACGAGATCCGCACGCCGATGAACGGCATCCTCGGCATGACCGAGCTGCTGCTCGGCACGGCGCTGAGCGAGAAGCAGCGCCGCTTCGCGCAGGCGGTGTACCGCTCGGGCGAGAGCCTGCTGGAGATCATCAACGACATCCTGGACTTCTCCAAGATCGAGGCCGGCAAGCTCGAGCTGGCGCCCACGGCCTTCTCGCTGCGCGCGGTGGTGGAGGACACCCTGGAGCTGATGGCCCCGCGCGCGCACGAGAAGGCGCTGGAGCTGAACTTCCGCGAGCAGCCCGGCCTGCCCCCGGTGCTGCACGGCGATCCGCTGCGGCTGCGCCAGGTGCTGACCAACCTGGTGGCCAACGCGATCAAGTTCACCGAGCGCGGCGAGGTGGTGGTCGACGTGCAGCAGGTGCCCGGCGTGCCGGTGCCGCCCGGGCAGGTGATGCTGGAGTTCACCGTGCGCGACACCGGCATCGGCATCGCGCCCGAGGTGCTGCCGCGCCTGTTCAGCGCCTTCACGCAGGCCCATGGCGGCATGGCGCGTCGCTACGGCGGCACCGGGCTCGGGCTGGCGATTTCCAAGCAGCTGGTCGAGATGATGGGCGGGGAGATCGGCGTCACCAGCATGCCCGGGCAAGGTTCGCGGTTCACCTTCCGGGTGCCGCTGGGCATCGTGGCCGGTGCCGGCGAAGGCCTGGTCGAGGAAGACGCGCAGCAGATGCCTGCGCTGCGCGTGCTGGTGGTGGAGGACAACGAGACCAACCGCACCGTGCTCGAGAACATGCTGGGCGCCTGGGGCATGCGGGTGGCGCTGGCGCGCGACGGCGTCGACGCGCTGGAGCTGCTCGAACGCGAGCGCGAGCTGGGCGGGCAGTTCGACCTGGCGCTGGTGGACATGTCCATGCCGCGCATGAACGGGGTGCAGTTCGCCCGGGCGGTGCGCGAGCAGCCGCACTGGCGCCACCTGAAGCTGATGCTGCTGTCCTCGGTGTCCAGCCCCGACGATGTGCGCGTGGCGCACGATGTGGGCTTCCAGCGCTTCGTCGCCAAGCCGGTGCGCAAGGTGGAGCTGCGCCAGGCCATCCTCGGGCTGTCCGCGCCGCCGGCGCGCCAGCGCGAACAGCCGCTGCCGCGCCTGGACCGGCACGTGCTGGTGATCGAGGACAACCCGGTCAACCAGGAAGTCATCCACCAGATGCTGCGCCGGCTGGGCTGCCGCACGCATCTCGCGCATTCCGGTCTGGAGGGCTTGCGCGCCTTGTGCGAACATCGGTTTGATTTGGTGCTGATGGACATCCAGATGCCGGGCATGGACGGCGTCGAGACGCTGCGCTGGTTCCGCCGCGGGTCGGGAGGGCGGTTCGAATTCCGCACCCCGCCGGACACCCCGGTGCTGGCCGTGACGGCCAATGCACTGGGCGGCGACGAGGAGCGTTTCCTCGCCCACGGGTTCAACGACTACCTGTCGAAGCCCTTCCGCCAGAGCCAGCTGCTGGCCGTCCTGACGCACTGGCTGAAACCGGCCATGGAGGATGCCGACGGTCGCGCGGGAGCGCCAGATGCCCAGCCCACGATGACTGCGGTCGGAACGACCGCCGCGCGAACCGACGATAGGGAGCCGAAGATGATTGAACCCGACCCGCAGGTTTTCGATGCCGACGCCGTCGCGCGCCTGCGCGAGCTCGACCCGCAGGGCGAGAACCAGCTGCTTTTGCGGCTTTTCCGGACATTTCACACATCCTTGCACCGTCTGGTCCCCCAAATGGAGGAGGCGCACGAGCTCAACGATCTCGCCACAATCCGGCTGGCGGCCCACACGCTCAAGTCGTCCTCGGCCAGCGTGGGGGCCATGAGGCTGTCGGCGCTGTGTGCCGAGATCGAGTCCCTGATCCGCTCCGGGCAGCCGGGTCCGTACGACCGGCTGATCGAGACGATCCGGCAGGAGGCCGACCGCGTGCTGGGCAGTTTGCGTACCCTGCTGGGATCCGACCGATGACCTCTGCGCTCGCCGACGATGCCGACCTGAAGCAGCCGACCGTGCTGCTGGTCGACGACGACGAGGTGAACCTGCTGCTGACGTCGATGGCGCTGCGCGAGCGCGGCTTCGCGATCACCGAAGCCTCCAGCGCCGAGCGGGCGCTGGCCCTGCTGGCCGACTGGTCGCCCGACGTCATCGTGCTCGACGCGATCATGCCGGGCATGGACGGCTTCGACTGCTGCCGCGAGCTGCGCGCGATGCCGGGCTTCCAGTCCATCCCGGTGCTGATGCTCACCGGGCTGGACGACGAGGCCTCGATCAACCGGGCCTACGAGGCCGGCGCCACCGACTTCTTCGTCAAGTCGCACCAGTGGAGCCTGCTGGCCGGTCGGCTGCGCTACCTGCTGCGCTCCTCGCGCACCCGGCTCGAGCTGGAGCGCAGCAAGGTCCAGCTCGCGCGTGCCCAGGACCTGGCGCGCATGGGCAGCTTCGACTGGCGCCCCGACGGCAGCGGGCTGGTGTTCTCGGTCGAGGGCCTGCGCGTCTTCGGCCTCAGCCCGCGCGACCATCTCTCGCTGCGCGAGGCGCTGCGCATGGTGCCGCGCGACGAGCGCAACAACTTCTTCGCGATCCTGCGCGATGTGCTGGCGCACTACACCGTGCTGTGCACCGACGTGCCGGTGCGGCTGCGTGACGGCCGCCAGCGCGTGCTGCACCTGGAAGCCGAGCCCGAGTTCGACGAGCACGGCGCGATCTCCGGCTACACCGGCATCGTGCAGGACGTCACCGACCGCCGTGCGGCCGAGGACAAGATCAAGCACCTGGCCAACTTCGATTCGCTGACCGGGCTGCCCAACCGGCGCCAGCTGATCTGGCGTGCCGAGCGCGCGATCGAGCATGCGCGCCACATGGGCCACCAGGTCGGGCTGCTGCTGATCGACCTGGACCGCTTCAAGATCATCAACGACACGCTGGGCCATGCCGCCGGCGACGAGCTGCTGGTCGAGGTGGCGCACCGGCTGCGCGCCTGCGTGCGCCATTCCGACCAGGTCATCGACGCGGCGCCGGACACGCCCGGCTCGCGCGCGCACCGCACCCTGGAGGCGGTGGGACGCCTGGGCGGCGACGAGTTCGTCGCGCTGCTGTCCGAGGTCGGCGACGAGCGCGACGCGGTGCGGGTCGCGCAGCGCATCCTGGAGGCGCTGCGCGATCCGGTGCTGGTGGGCGGGCAGGAATGCTTCGTCACCGCCAGCGTCGGCATCGCGCTGTACCCGCGTGACGGCACCACCGTGGCCGACCTGCTGCGCAACTCCGACGTGGCGATGTACTCGGTCAAGGCCCAGGGGCGCAATGCCGCGGCGATCTACACGCCGCAGCTGGCCGGCAAGGGGCGCGAGAAGCTGGCGCTGGAGACCGCGCTGCACAAGGCGCTCGAACGCGAGGAGCTGGTGTTGCACTACCAGCCCAAGGTCGACGTGCGCAGCGGCCGCTTCATCGGTGCCGAGGCGCTGATGCGCTGGCAGCGCAACGACCAGATCGTGCCGCCGGCGGAGTTCATCCCGCTGGCCGAGGAAACCGGGCTCATCATCCCGATGAGCCACTGGGCGATCCGCGAGGCGATCCGCCAGGCGCGCGCCTGGCAGCAGGCCTTCGGCATCGAGGTGTCGATCGCGGTCAACATGCCCAGCCGCATGTTCCTGCGCACCGACCTGATCGAGAGCATCCAGTCGGCGCTGGCCGAGCAGCATGCCGCTCCCGGCTGCCTCGAGCTGGAGATCACCGAGACCGGCCTGATGAAGGACCTGCAGAACGTGATCCCGGCGCTGCGGCAGCTCAACGCGCTGGGCGTGGAGATCTCGATCGACGACTTCGGCACCGGCTACTCGTCGCTGGCCTACCTGACGACGCTGCCGATCAGCGAGCTCAAGATCGACCGCTCCTTCGTGCGCGAGCTGGGCCACCGGCGCGAGAGCACCGCGGTGGTCACCGCGATCCTGGCGCTGGCGCGCTCGCTGGGCCTGCGCGTGGTCGCCGAGGGCGTCGAGACGCCGTTGCAGATGGACGTGCTGGACCGCCTGGGCTGCGGCATCATGCAGGGCTACCTGTTCAGCAAGCCGCTGCGCGGGCCCGACCTCGAACAATGGCTGCGCGACACCGTGCTGCCCCGCAAGGCGCACTGGATGCACGCCGGTGCCGCCCGCCAGGGGGCCGGCGACCCGGCGCAGGAACACACCCCCGGGGCGGCGTCCGCCAAGCCCCTGTACTGACCGATCCTCACCGTCATGGAATCCAAGCCTGGTGCCCTCGGCCGCGCCACTTCGCCGGCGCCGCACGGAGGCCCTGCGGCCACGCCCGCCCAACTCGCCAAGGCCGCGCTGTTGCGGCTGGCCCAGGACCGGCTCGAGCCGACGCCCGAGAACTACCGCCGCGCCTATCGTGCCGAAGCCGGCGACCCGCCGGAGGCCGACACCCCGCTGCCGCCTGCGGTGCGCCGGCTGCTGGAGCGCCTGGGCATGCAGGCCGGGGCGAGCGTGCCGGGCCTGGCCGAAGCATTGCAGCAGGGCCGCTGGGACGCGGCCGAACGCCTGCTCGATGCGGCCGACGACAGCGGCACGGGTCCTGCGCCCTCCTGGGCCGCGCTGATCGGGCGCCTGGTCAAGGCCATCGAGCGCGGCGGCCGCCAGTGGACCAGCGGGCGCAAGAAGGAAAGCCTGCAACGGGTGCTCGCCGGCAGCCGCAGCGACCTCGCACGCCTGCAGCAGCGCCTGACCCAGCTGGTCGCGAGCTGGGAAACCGACACCGCGCCCGATGCCGCGGCCTGGGGCGATGCCCTGCTGGCCGAGGCGGCCGCGGCAGCTTCCGGGCCGGCCACCGTGCCGGGCGAGCTGGCACCGGCTGCCGCGGACGAGGCGCTGCTGCCGCCGGCCTGGCAGGCGGTGGTCGGTGGACTTGCCAATGCGATCGAGCCGGCGCTGCCGGCCGACGACCCGCGTTGCGCCCGGCTCGGCGCGCGCCTGGAGGAACTGCGCCGGCCGCTGGCCACGGCGGCCGACGACGAGCTGGCCGAGGACTGGTGCGGCTGGGCCGCCGACGCGCGGCGCCTGCTCGAGCATCGCCAGCACCTGACCGACCAGCTGCGCGGGCTGTGCGAGGAGCTGACCGCGGGCCTGGCGGACCTGTCCGAGGACGACTCCTGGGTGCAGGGCCAGTGCGAGGCGATGCGCAGCAAGCTGCAGGAGGGCCTGAGCGCGCGCACCGTGCGGGCGGTCAGCCACATGCTGCACTCCACGCGCATGCAGCAGGTCGAGCTGAAGGCGCAGCGCAACCACGCGCGCGACCTGCTCAAGCAGGCGATCAACGCGATGCTGCGCGACATCGGCGAGCTGGGCGCGCAGACCGGGCGCTTCCACGACAACATGGGCCGCTACGCCAGCGCGATCGAGCAGGCCGACTCGCTCGAGAGCCTGGCCGGCATGGTCAAGGAGCTGGTCGAGGAGACCAAGTCGGTGCAGCAGCAGGTCGGGCAGACGCAGCAGCGCCTGCAAGCCGGGCAGGCCGAGGCCGAGCAGCTGCAGCAGCGCGTCAGGCAGCTGGAGGACGAGCTGCAGCGCCTGTCGGCCGAGGTGTCCACCGACCAGCTCACCGAGATCGCCAACCGGCGCGGGCTGATCCAGGCCTTCGAGGCCGAGCACGCGCGCGCCGAACGCAGCGGCCGCGAGCTGGCCGTCGGATTGCTGGACATCGACAACTTCAAGAAGCTCAACGACACGCTGGGCCACCAGACCGGCGACCAGGCGCTGCGCTTCCTCGCGCAGCACGTCAAGCAGGCGCTGCGCCCGATGGACACGGTGGCGCGCTACGGCGGCGAGGAATTCGTCGTGCTGCTGCCCGAGACCAGCGCCGAGGAGGCACAGGTGGTGCTGACCCGCCTGCAGCGCACGCTGTCGGCCAGCTTCTTCATGCAGGAAGAGCGCAAGGTGTTCGTGACCTTTTCGGCCGGCGTAACGGTCTACCGCCCGGGCGAGCGGCTGGAGGAAACGCTGGACCGCGCGGACGAGGCGCTGTACGAGGCCAAGCGCACCGGCAAGAACCGCACCTGCATCGCGTGACGCGGTGCGCCGGCGGCGCTGGTCCCCCCGACAGGAATCGAACCTGTATCTAGCGCTTAGGAGGCGCTCGTTCTATCCATTGAACTACGGGGAGGCAGGGCAGGCGCGCATTGTAGACGGCCTGCCCGTCCGGTACCTGGGGCAGGGTGCGGGACGGCGTGGCGGCCAGCGGGCAGAACCGGGGCGGTCGAGTCCTCACAGGGCGCGACCGGCCCCGCGCCGGAGGCGGCTTCGTGTGCAGATTCCTGGCACACGCCGTGACCCTCGGCGAGGTGCGGGCGATCCCCGGCCGGGATCATGATCGACCCACCCCGGCCGCGCCTGCGGCCGGCCGGGTCAGTTCCAGCGGAACATCCACACCAGGTCGAGCGCGGAGTCCTGCCCGGCCTGGGCACGCAGCGTGAAGCGCTGCGCGATGCGGTAGACCACCTGCCACGAGCCGGCGGCGGCGCTCAGCCCGCGCTCGTAGCCGACGTAGATGCGGTCGGAGATCTGCTTGCCGATGCTGACCACGGTGTCGGGCACCGCGCCTTCGGTCTGGCGCACCGAGAGCTCGTCCAGCGGCATCATGTCCATGATGTTGCGGCCTTCGCCGCTGCCGTCGCCGGCCAGCAGCGCCAGCGCCGCGCGCTGCAGCAGCAGGGTCTGGTTGCCCGCCAGCGTGTCGTAGCTGCGGCCCGTGACCAGCAGCGCGAGCTTCTCGGTGTCGGACAGCGGCGGCTCGGAGAACAGCGACACGCGAGGCGACAGCGCGCTGCCGCTGACCGTCACGCCGACGCGCTGGTCCAGGTTGGGGCGGATCGCGACGATGTCCAGGCGCGGGTTGGCGACCTCGCCGACGAAGGTCAGCACGCCGCGCTCGATCTCCAGGTCCTGGCCGTAGGCCTGGTAGCTGCCGTCGACGGTGCGGATCTCGCCGGCGACCGCCAGCCGGTTGCGCGGCGAGGTCAGGTGCAGGTCGCCTTCGAGCCGGGTGTCGATGCCGCGCCCGCGCAGGCGGAAGCGCTCGCCGAGGTTGACCCGCAGGTCCAGGGCCAGGTCGCGCGCCGGGCCGGCCGAGGCCTTCGCGGCCGCGTCCTCGTCCTCGTCGTCGGCGCCGCGCACCACCACGTCCTCCGACAGGCTGGGTGCGTCGGCGCGGCTGATGTCGATCAGCCCTTCGTCGGCGCGGAAGCGCCCCTCGACCCCGATGCGCTCGCGGTCCAGCTGCATCGCGGCCTCGCCGCTGACCACCACGCGCCGGTCCACGCGCGACAGCACCGCGAACTGCTTCGCCTGCAGCTGCAGGCGCGCGACCGGGTCGGCGCCGAGCTGTGCGCTGCCCTGCAGCTCGGCGTGGCCGTCGCCGGCGGCAAAGCGCAGCGTCTCGACGCGCGCGGTCTCGCCCTCGAAGCTCATGCGCAGCGTGCCGTCGTGCAGGTTGACGCCCTCGATCGCGTTGCGCACCGCGAGCTGACGGCCTTCCAGGCGGCCGACCAGGTTGGGGCCGCCGAACTGGCCGGCGATCTCGAGCTGGGCGCTCAGCTGGCCGCCCAGGCGCCAGCCGGCCGGCATCCAGATGCCCCAGCCGGCGAGGTTGTCGACCTGCATCTCGAGCTGGCCGGCCACCGGCGCCTCCGGTTGCGGCCACAGGGCGGTGGGCAGGGTGCGCACGGCCTGGTCGCCGACGATGCGGCCGAGGTTGCTGCCGGCGATGCGCTGGCTGAACCGCCAGGTGCCCTGCGCGGCCTCCAGGCGCAGCTGCAGCTCGCCCAGGCCCAGCGCCTGCACGACGCCGAACTCGTTGATGCGCACGTCGCCGCCGGTGCGCGCCAGCTCGATGCGCGCGCGGACCTCGGGGTCGGTGTGCAGCGACACGCGCGCCCCGATGCGCAGGTCGCCTTCCCAGCCGAAGTCGGGCTGCACACGCTGCAGCAGCGGGATGATGGCCACCGGCTCGACCTGCAGTTCCACGTCCAGCTGCGGGTCGCCGGCGCCCCGGCGCCAGCGCGCCTCGCTCCAGCGCACCACCTGGTCGAGCAGCCTGAGCTGGCCGGGCTCGATCTCCAGGCGCCTGCCGCCGCCCGCGTCTTCCAGCCAGGCCAGGCGCAGGTTCTCGGCCACCAGCAGCGGCAACGCCTGCTCGCCGCGCAGCAGGGCCGGGGCGCTGTCGGTCGGGCGCAGCGCCAGGGTCTCCAGCGTGCCGCGCCAGCCCGGGGGGCTGCCCGCCTCATCCCAGCGGCCGGCCAGCGCCAGCGTCAGCGCCAGCGGCGCGGCGGGGCGGCCGTCCGGGGTGGTCGCGGCCCGGCCGGTGGCCGGCTCCAGCGCGGCCTCGAGCTGCGCGCGGTGCGCCGCCAGGCTGCCGTCGGCGCGCAGCGTGGCCGCCGGCACCTGCAGTCCCGGCAGGCGCAGCTGCGCGGCCTGCAGGTCGGCGCTGAGGCGGCCGGCGCCCTCGGTGCTGGCGTCCCAGCGGCCCTGCAGCCGGTCCAGCCCGATCCCGCCGGCGCGCAGCGCCTGCACGTCGGCCTGGCCTTCGGTGCGCAGGGGCGGCAGTGCGGGCGTGCCCATGCCGCGGCGGGGCGCGGGCGCCGTGGCCTGCACGATCCAGCCGCCCAGCGGGCCCTGCACCTCGGCCTGCAGCCGCGCCTGGCCTTGCAGCGTGCCCAGGCCCAGCGCTTCGGCCAGGCCGGCCAGGCGCTGCAGCGCCGGGGCCTCCAGCGTCAGCCGGACATGGTCGTCGGCCGGCGCCGCGCGGCCGGCCACCGGCAGGCGCACCAGGCCGTCCAGCGTGGCGGTGTTGCCGGCCGCGAGCAGCTGTCCTTGCGCGCCGAGGCGGCCCGCGCCGTCGGCATCGAGCTTCAGGCCCAGCTGGGCGGCCTGGCCGGCCAGCAGGCTGTCGTCCAGCGCCACCTGCAGCGTGCCGCGCAGCTGGCGCAGCAGCGTTGCCGCATCCGGCGCCTGGGCCGGCACCTCGGCGTCCACCTTCACCGTGCCGTTCAGCGCGTGGCGCTGCCGGCGCCAGGCCGCCTCGGGCGGGCCCGGCACCCACTGCGCCGGGTTGAAGGCGCGCAGGTCCAGGCCGGCCTGCACCTGCCAGCGCTCGCGCTCGTCGCGCTGCGCGCTGCCGCGGGCCTGCAGGCGGGCTTCGCCGGCGCGTGCCTCCAGCGTCGTCACCTGGTAGCGGGTGGGGGTGCCGTCGGCTTCCAGCACCAGCTGCACCGGCTGGCCGTCCTGCAGCGCCTGCGGGGCGCCGGCGCGGCCGCGCCGGGTCAGCCCGCCCTGCAGCGTGGTGCGCAGCTGCACGGTGCCGAAGGGCGCGTCCGGCGTGGCCCCGGGCGTCATCTGGACGGTCACGGGGCCGCTCAGCAGCATCGGCGGCAGGCGCTGGTCCAGCGCCTCCAGCACCAGCGAGGCCAGCGTGGCCTGCAGCTGCAGCTCGCCGTCGTTCCAGCTGCCGGTGGCGCTCAGCCGCCCGGCCGGGTGGCCGGGTGCCCCCGCGGCGTCGAGCTCGGCGCGCTGCACGGTCCAGCGCCTGCCTTCGCCGCTGGCCTGCACGACGGCGCGCGCCAGCGGCAGCCGCAGCGCGTGCCAGCTGCCCGGCACCACATTGGCGAGCTCGACCTCGATGCCCATCGGCTGGCCGCCGTCGCGCAGCGTCACCACGGCGCTGCCGTCCAGCTGGGTGGTCGGCGCCAGCGCGGTGAACGGCCCGAGCAGCCGGGCCAGGTCCAGCTTCCGGAAGCGAGCGTCCAGCCGCGACAGCGGCAGCGGCTCGAACGGGGCCAGCCCGGCCTCGGCCTGCAGCGACTGTTCCTGCATGTGCAGCGACAGGGTGGCGGCCAGCCGTTCCAGCGGGCCGTCGGCGCCCAGCTCGGCCTGCACGTCCTGCGCCCAGGCGGGGATGGGCGCGCCGGCGCCGGCCTCGGGGTCGCTCGTGACGCGCACGCGGGCCTGTACCGGCAGCGGGGCGTCGGCGCCGATGCGCGCCTCGCCCTCGGCGCGCAGGCCGTTCCAGGCAGCGCTGAAGGACTCGATGGCGTGCTGCTCGCCGGCGACGAGGCGGGCGCGCAGCGCCGTCACCGGCACGGCCTGGCCGGGCAGCACCAGTTCGTCGACCCGCAGTGCGTCGACCTGCACGCCCAGCGGCAGGCGCAGCGATGCCGGCGGCTGCGGGCGCGCCGCGGCCGCTGCCTCTTCCGGGAGGCCGCTGCGCACGACGACGCGGCCGGCCGCGATCTCGGTGGCTCCCAGCTGCACGTAGGGGGCGGACAGTCGCCAGCCGTGCAGGCGCAGGCCCGACCAGTGCAGCTGCTGGACCTCGACCGTGGTGGCGCCGGCCGGCACGACCAGCTGCCGGGCCTGGAAGTCGCCCAGCAGGCTGCCCTGCGGGTCGCGCACGACGAAGCCGGGCACGTGGCGCGCGGCCTGGTCCAGCGCCCAGCGGGTGCCGGACTCGGTGTGCAGCACCCAGCGCAGGCCGGCCCCGGCGCCGACGAGCAACGCCGCCAGCAGCACGAGCGCGGCCAGCAGCCAGGGCCACCAGCGGCGCCGCGGACGGCCGGCGGGGGCGGGGGAGGGGGGCGCAGGACGGCTCATCAGAAACTCACTCCCACGCTCAGGTGCAGGCGGATGTTCCTCTGCGCTTCACCGTAGGCGATGTCGGCCTTCAGCGGGCCGATCGGGCTGCGCCAGCGCACGCCGAAGCCGACGCCGTAGGCCGGCTCGTAGTCACGCCAGTTGCGCGCGGCATTGCCGGCATCGACGAACACCGCACCATACCAGTCGCGCAGCCCCTCCATCAGCGGCCACATCAGCTCGGCCGAGGCGGTGGCGAGCACCGGGCCGCCGACCACCGCGCCGTCGCGCTCGGGGCCCAGCGTGCGGTAGCCGTAGCCGCGCACCGAATCGTCGCCGCCGGCGCGGAACAGCAGGGTGTCCGGCACGCCCAGGCCCTCGCGCTTGAACACCTGGCCGGCCTCGCCGCGCAGCTGCAGGATGCGCCGCTGGCCGAGCGGCTGGTACCAGGTGGCGCGCAGGTAGGCGCGCACGAAGGGCCCGCGGTCGTCGTCTGCGTCGTAGGAGACGCCCGCGCCGCCATGCGCCGAGAGGATCAGCCCGCGCGTCGGGAACAGCACGTTGTTGACGTCGCGCCGGGTCCATTCGTAGTTGGCCCACAGGGCACGGTCGATGCGTTCGGTGGTGTCGGTGCGGACCTCGGTGCGGTTGAACTCGCCGTAGTAGAGGCGGTCGAGCCGTTCGGTGTCCTGGGTGCGGCCGTAGCGCACGCGCTGCGTGCTGGTCTCGGCGCCGCCGGCGGCCAGGTACTCGGTCGACAGGCTCATCAGGTTGCGGTAGCCCTTGGGCTTGGGGTAGGAGAGCAGGTCCAGCGCCGCCACGCGCTCGTCGCGGCCGTACAGCAGCCGGGTGCTGGCGACCCAGTCGTGGCCGAACGGCCGGCGGTGCGTGAACTGCAGGCCGGTGCGCGGGCCGGTGTTGCTGCTGAAGCCGATGCTGACGGTGGCGGACTTGGTCTGCGTCTCGCGCACCCGCACGATGATCGGTGCGGCATCGGCCTGTTCGACATCCGGGTCGAGCTCGACCGCGACGCCGTCGTACAGCCCGGACTTCTGCAGGTTCTCCTGGTAGTCCAGCAGCATCTTCTCGGTGAACACCTCGCCGCGCTGGAACGGCGCGAGGTTGCGCACCGCCTGTTCGGTGGTGCGTTCCACCCCTTCGACGCGGATGTCGCCGACGCGGAACAGCGGGCCGCTGTCGGCCACCACGAAGATGCGCACCTTGTGCGTCTTCGGGTCGACCTGGGCCGAGGTGCCGGCGTAGCTGGCGGTCGGGTAGCCGCGTGCGCGCAGGCTTGCCAGCAGCGCGTTCTTCGCCGTGGTCCAGGCGTCCTGGGTGAACACGCTGCCCGGCTGCAGCGGCCAGCGCGCGCGCAGGAAGCGGATGCGGCGCGCGGCGCCCTGGTCGCCGGCATCGGCGGCTTCCTGCAGGTGGCCCTGGATCTCGACGGTCAGGCGGTCGACCTCGGCACGCGGGCCCGGGTCCACCTTCAGGATGATCAGGGGCTGGCGGCCCGCCTCGGCAGGCGGCTCGCGCGTGATCGACACCTGGGCGGCGAAATAGCCTTCGGTCTCCAGCAGGGCGCGCGCCTGCGCCGGGGCGGCGCTCATCAGGCGGCCGACCTCGGCCTCGGTGATGTCGCGCTCCTGGCGGAAACGCGACAGGTCCAGGTGGCGGCGCAGCAGGTCACGCAGCTCGGCGGACGGGGCCTGGATGCGCAGGCGGTAGGAGGTGCCGGCCGCTTCGGGTTCCGGCTCGGCCGCCGAGGCGGCCTCGGCGGGCGGGGGGGCGGCGTCCCCGGCATCCTGGGCCCGGGCCGGGGCGGCAGCCAGCGCGACGGCCAGCAGCCCGAGCCAGGTGCCATGGCACAGCCGGGTCCACGAAGCGCGCGCCAGCCGGATCACTTGGACAGCAGTCGCATGGCCCCTTCCAGGCCGTTGAGGGTCAGCGGGAACATGCGCTGGTTCATGATCTGCTGGATGATGGCCACCGACTGCCGGTAGGCCCAGACGCCTTGCGGCTCGGGATTGATCCACACGTATTTGGGGAAGGCATGAGTGAGCCGCTGCAGCCATTCGGCGCCGGGCTCCTCGTTGTTGTACTCGACGCTGCCGCCGGGCTGCAGGATCTCGTAGGGGCTCATCGTCGCGTCCCCGACGAAGATCAGCTTGTAGTCCTTGTTGTACTTGCGGATGACGTCCCAGGTCGGGAACTTCTCGCTGAAGCGCCGCCGGTTGTTCTTCCACAGGTAGTCGTAGACGCAGTTGTGGAAGTAGTAGAACTCCAGGTGCTTGAATTCCGCCTTGGCGGCGCTGAACAGCTCCTCGACGCGGTGCACGTGCTCGTCCATCGTGCCGCCCACGTCCATCAGCAGCAGCACCTTCACGTTGTTGTGCCGCTCGGGCACCATCTTCAGGTCCAGCCAGCCGGCATTGGCCGCGGTGGAGCGGATGGTGTCGTCCAGGTCCAGCTCCTCGGGCGCGCCCTCGCGGGCGAAGCGGCGCAGCCGGCGCAGCGCGACCTTGATGTTGCGCGTGCCCAGCTCCAGCGTGTCGTCGTAGTCCTTGAACTGGCGCTGGTCCCAGATCTTGACCGCGCTGCGGTTGCGGCCCTTGTCCTGGCCGATGCGGATGCCCTCGGGGTTGTAGCCCCAGGCCCCGAACGGCGAGGTGCCGCCGGTGCCGATGTAGCGGTTGCCGCCCTCGTGGCGTTCCTTCTGCTGCTCGAACAGCTCCTTGAGCCGCTGCATCAGCGCGTCCCAGCCGAGCTTCTCGATCTGCGCCTTCTCCTCGGGCGAGAGCTCCAGCTCCAGGCGCTTCTGCAGCCATTCGAGCGGGATGTCCTTGCCGAAGTCGGTCAGCAGCTCCACGCCCTTGAAGTACGCGCCGAAGGCGCGGTCGAAGCGGTCGTAGTGCGCCTCGTCCTTGACCAGCGCGGCGCGCGCCAGGTAGTAGAACCGGTCGATCGTCGGGCCGCCCTCGTCGTCGAGCACGCCGCTCTTGATCGCTTCGAGCAGCAGCAGGTACTCCTTGATGGAGACCGGCAGCCGGGCACTGCGCAGCGTGAAGAAGAAGTTGATCAGCATGGTCGGACGCCCCGAAGTCACCTATTGTGGCGCGGCGGCTGCGCGCATGTGCAACCAGACCCTGCGCCGTGCCCGGCCGCCGGCAGGGCACGGCGCTTGCCGCGGCGTTCGCATCGTGACTTTGCCGATGCGAGCACCGCCATGGACATGCAGCGCAGCAGCGACAGCGCCCTGATCGACCAGGACACCGCCCGCGCCGCGGTCGAGCTGGCACGGCCCGTCCTCGAGGCCTCCACCCGCGACCCGCGCATCAACCAGGGCGGCTTCCTGCACGTGGTCGTGATGGACCCGGCGCGCACCCCGCTGGACGCGGGCTTCGAGGAGGCCATCCTGTACGAATGCTCGCTGGGTGGCCGGCGCGAGGACTGGGATGCCGACTATGCCGGTTTCGCGCGCGCCAAGGCGCGCCTGAGCTGGCAGCACGGGCGCGACAGCTTCCACCTGCAGACGGCCGAGCCGTGGCGCCTGCGCCCGGGTGACACCACGCTGTGGGGCAGCGTGTGGCTGGACGGCATCGTGGTGGCCGCCAGCGGCGGCGAAGCCGAGTTCGACGAGGCCTTCGCCGGCATGGTCGCGCTGCTGATGCGGGCACTGGCCCGCCAGGCGCAGCGCGGCCGGCCGCATGCGCCGCATCACGGCTGAGGGCGGCACGCTCAGCCGCGCGGGCGCGCCAGCTGCCATTCGAGGTGGGTCTTCACGGTCGGCCACTCGGCCGCGACGATGCTGTAGACCACCGTGTCGCGCACCGTGCCGTTGGGCATCACCATGTGGCTGCGCAGGATGCCGTCGAGCTTGGCGCCCAGGCGCTCGATCGCGCGCCGGCTGGCGTGGTTCATGAAGTGCGTGCGGAACTCGACCGCGATGCACCCGAGCTGCTCGAAGGCGTGGGTGAGCAGCATCAGCTTGCATTCGGTGTTGATCGGGGTGCGCTGGGCGCTGGCCGCATACCAGGTCGAGCCGATCTCGACGCGGTGGTGGACCGTGTCCGCGTTCAGGTACGCGGTCAGCCCGACGATGCGGTCGGTGCGCTGGTCGCGCACCGCGAACGACAGCCCGGTGCCCTTGGCCTGCAGCGCCAGGCGCCGCTCGATCTCGGCCGGCATCTTCTCGGGCGGCTGGACGGTGGTGTACCAGAGCTTCCACAGCTCGCCGTCGCGCACGGCCTCGGCCAGCGCGTCGGCGTGCGCCATCGTCAGCGGCTCCAGCGTGGCGTGCCGGCCGCGCAGCGTCACCGGTTCCAGGGTCATCATCGCTCGCTTGCCTCCGGTCTCAGCGGTTGTGCCGCTGCATGAACACCAGCTTCTCGAACAGGGTGAGGTCCTGCTCGTTCTTCAGCAGCGCCCCGACCAGCGGCGGCACCACGACCTTCTCGTCCTTGCTCTGCAGCGCCTCGGCAGGGATGTCCTCGGCCACCAGCAGCTTGAGCCAGTCCAGCAGCTCGGAGGTGCTGGGCTTCTTCTTGAGGCCCGGCAGGTTGCGCACGTCGTAGAAGTTGCGCAGCGCGGCGGCCAGCAGCTCCTTCTTCAGCCCGGGGAAGTGCACCTCGACGATCTTCTGCATCGTCTCGGCGTCCGGGAAGCGGATGTAGTGGAAGAAGCAGCGCCGCAGGAAGGCGTCGGGCAGCTCCTTCTCGTTGTTGGAGGTGATGAACACCAGCGGGCGGTGCCTGGCCCGGATCATCTGCCGCGTCTCGTAGACGTAGAACTCCATGCGGTCCAGTTCGCGCAGCAGGTCGTTGGGGAATTCGATGTCGGCCTTGTCGATCTCGTCGATCAGCAGCACCACCGGCCGGTCGGCCTCGAAGGCCTGCCACAGCACGCCCTTGACGATGTAGTTGTGGATGTCCTTGACCCGCTCGTCGCCGAGCTGGCTGTCGCGCAGGCGGCTCACCGCGTCGTACTCGTACAGGCCCTGCTGCGCCTTGGTGGTGGACTTGATGTGCCACTGCAGCAGCGGCATGTCCAGCGCGCGCGCGACTTCCTCGGCGAGCATGGTCTTGCCCGTGCCCGGCTCGCCCTTGACCAGCAGCGGGCGCTTGAGCGTGATCGCGGCGTTGACAGCCAGCCGGAGGTCGTCGGTGGCGACATAGTTCTCGGAGCCTTGAAACTTCATGGGAACCTGCGATGCGTCAATGTTGGAGGGGCGTCGATCCAGTATAAGAGCCGGGCCTATAATGCGTGGTTGCTTTGAATTCCAGAACTCGTTCGCGCAACCCCATGAACAAAGTGCTTTCCACGATGATGGTGCTGGCCGCGGTGGCCGGTTTTTCAGGCGCCGCGCAGGCCCAGGACGCGAAAGCGGGCGGCAGCAAGGCGGCGATGTGCATCGGCTGCCACAGCATACCGGGTTACCAGTCGAGCTTTCCGGAAGTGCACAAGGTGCCGATGATCGCGGGCCAGAACGCCCAGTACATCGTCGCCGCCCTGAACGCCTACAAGAAGGGTGAGCGCAAGCATCCGACGATGCGCGGCATCGCCGACACGCTGAGCGAGCAGGACATGGCCGACATCGCCGCCTACTACGAGGCGCTGCCGGCCGCACAACCCGTGCCGGAGCAGCCGGCCAAGCAGCCCAGCGCCGAAGTGGCCGCGCTGCTGCAGAAGGGCGCCTGCGTGTCCTGCCACGGCGCCAACTTCAGCAAGCCGATCGACGGCAGCTACCCGAAGATCGCCGGCCAGCATCCCGACTACCTCTACGTCGCGCTGAAGTCGTACAAGACCGAGGGCAACCCCTACATCGGTCGCGCCAACGCGATCATGGCCGGCCAGGTCAAGCAGTTCTCCAACGCCGAGCTGAAGGCCATCGCCCAGTACATCGGTTCGCTGCCGGGCGAGATGAAGGTCGTGCCTCAAAGCCGCTTCCGCTGATCACCGGGAGCGTCGGTTCGTGCGCAGGTCGCGCAGCTGACGCTTTTACGCGACAAGGCCGCTGCCGTTGCAGCGGCCTTTTTCATGGGCGCGGCGCGGGCGCGGGGGTCTGCGCAAGGTCGTCCAGGATGGGGCAGTCCGGCCGCCCGTCGCCGTGGCAGTGGGCGGCCAGCTGCTCGAGCGAGCGCTTCATCGCCTGCATCGCGTCGATGCGCTGCTGCAGGTCGGCCACGTGCTGCAGGGCGATGCGCTTGACCTCGGCGCTGGTGCGCGAGGGGTCGCTCCACAGCTGCAGCAACGCACGGATCTCCTCGATCGGAAAGCCCAGCTCGCGGGCGCGGCGGATGAAGCGCAGCGTGTGCAGGGTGGCCGCGTCGTACTGCCGGTAGCCTGCCTCGGTGCGCCGCACCGGCGGCAGCAGGCCCAGCGACTCGTAATGGCGGATCATCTTGGCGGACACCCCGCAGGCGCGCGCCGCCTGGCCGATGTTCATGGCGCGCGTCCCGTGCCGGCGGGGCGCGACGGCCGCCAGTAGCGCAGCAGCAGCGCGTTGCTGACGACGCTGACGCTGCTGGCTGCCATCGCCGCGCCGGCGATCACCGGGTTGAGCCAGCCGAAGGCGGCCAGCGGGATGCCGACCACGTTGTAGACGAAGGCCCAGAACAGGTTCTGGCGGATCTTGCGCGTGGTGCGGCGCGAGATGTCGATCGCGTCGGCCACCAGCGCCGGGTTGCCGCGCATCAGCGTGATGCCCGCCGCGTGCATCGCGACGTCGGTGCCGGTGCTCATCGCCATCCCGACGTCGGCCGCGGCCAGCGCCGGCGCGTCGTTGATGCCGTCGCCGACCATCGCGACGCGCCGCCCGCCGGCCTTCAGCCCGGCCACCACCGCGGCCTTGTCGGCCGGCAGCACCTCGGCGTGCACCCGCTCGATGCCCAGCTGCTGCGCGACCGCCTGCGCGCTGTCGCGGTTGTCGCCGCTGATCAGCACCGTCTCGACCCCCTGCGCCTTCAGCCGGGCGACCGCGTCGCGCGCACCGGCCTTGAGCGTGTCGCCGAAGGCCAGCAGCCCCAGCCACTGCGGCTGCGGCGCCAGCTGCACCAGCCAGGAGACGGTCCGTCCCTCGGCCTGCAGCGCATGGGCTGCGTCCTGCAACGGCATCGGCGGCAGCGGCAGCTCGGTCATCCAGCGCCCGCTGCCCAGGCGCAGGTCGCGCTCGCCGACCTGGCCGGCCATGCCGCGGCCGGCCACCGCGCGCAGCTCGCGGGCCTCGGGCGCGGCCACGCCGCGCGCGGCGGCCTCCTGGCGCACCGCATGGCCCAGCGGGTGCTCGCTGCCGGCCTGCAGTGCCGCGCACAGCGCGAGCAAGGCGTCCCCGTCGAGGCCGGCGCCGGGGGCCGGCTGCAGCGCGACCAGCGTCGGCCGGCCTTCGGTCAGGGTGCCCGTCTTGTCGAATGCCACCACCTGCACCGCGTGGGCGATTTCCAGCGCCTCGGCGTCCTTGATCAGGATGCCGTGGCGCGCGGCCGTGCCGGTGCCGACCATGATGGCCGCCGGCGTGGCCAGCCCCAGCGCGCAGGGGCAGGCGATCACCAGCACCGCGACCGCAGGCAGCACGGCGGCCGACCAGTCGCCGCCGGCCAGCCCCCAGGCGAGGAACGTCAGCAGCGCGATGGCGACCACCACCGGCACGAACACGGCGCTGACGCGGTCCACCAGGCGCTGGACCGGCGCCTTGCCGGCCTGGGCCGACTCGACCAGCCGCACGATGCGCGCCAGTGCCGTCTCGTTGCCGATCGCGGTGGTGCGTACCTGCACCAGCCCTTCGCCGTTGATCGCCCCGCCCGTGACCCGGTCGCCGGGGCCCTTGGGCACCGGCAGGCTTTCGCCGGTCAGCAGCGACTCGTCGAAATGCGAACGGCCGTCCACCAGATCGCCGTCCACCGGCACCCGCTCGCCAGGGCGCACCACGACCAGGTCGCCGAGGCGCACCTGCTCCAGCGGCACGGCCTGCTCGGCGCCGTCGCGCAGCACCCGCGCGGTGTCCGGCCGCAGCGCCTGCAGCGCGCGGATCGCCTCGGTGGTCTGGCGCTTGGCGCGCGCCTCCAGCCACTTGCCCAGCAGCACCAGCGTGATCACCACCGCGGCCGATTCGAAGTACAGGTGCGCGTGGCTGCCGTGCGCGAGCAGCAGGTACAGGCTCAGGCCGTAGGCGGCCGAGGTGCCCAGCGCGACCAGCAGGTCCATGTTGCCGGTACCGGCCTTGAGCGCCTTCCAGCCGGCGCGGTAGAAGCGCGCGCCGAGCAGGAACTGCACCGGGGTGGCGAGCGCGAGCTGCAGCCAGCCGTCGAGCATCCAGTGCCGCCCGAACAGGTCGCCCGCCATCGGCGCCACCAGCGGCAGCGACAGCAGGGCGGCCAGCAGCACCGCCCGGCCTTCGCCGAGGCCCGGGCGGGCTGCGGCAGGAGGCGGCGCGGCGAGGTCGCGCGCCTCGTAGCCGGCGTCCTGCACCGCCGCGCGCAGGGCCGCGTCGCTGACGCTGGCCAGCGCCTCGACCGTGGCGGTCTCGGTGGCGAGGTTGACGCTGGCCGCGAGCACGCCGGGCACGCGCCGCAGGGCCCGCTCGACGCGGTTCACGCAGGAGGCGCAGGTCATGCCGCCGATGGCGAGCTGCACCTGCCGCTGCGGCACGGCGTAGCCTGCCTCCCGCACGGCTTCGATCAGCCGGGGCAGGCCCAGGTCAGGCCCCTGGACGGTGGCGGTCTCGGTGGCGAGGTTGACGCTGGCCGCGTCCACCCCGGGCAGGCGCTGCAGCACGCGTTCGACGCGCCGCACGCAGGAGGCGCAGGTCATGCCCTCGATGGGCAGGGTCACGGAGGCAGTGGCGGAGGTGTTCATGGTTCACAGCCTGAACCTTGACATGATGTCAAAGTCAAGCGCCCGGCTCGTGATGCGGGTCAACGGGTGGCGCGCCGCCTGACGCAGTCGATGTAGGCGTCGCCGTCGGGCGGCAGGCCGCTGCGTTGCGATTCCCAGATCATGCGCCCCAGGCACTCCATGATCTCGTGGTGCGCCTCGTGCAGCGAACCCAGGCGCCGCGCCAGCAGCTCGCAGGCCTGCTTGATGCCGCGCGGCTGGTCGATGCCGGTCTGCTCGCTGATCGACAGGTGCATCGCCAGGTGCAGGAACGGGTTGGTGCGTCCCTCCTCGACCTGGTAGCTCGCGGCCTTGGCGGCCTCGGCGTCGGCCAGGTCGGCGTGGTACTCCGGGTGCTCGGCGATCCAGTCGGCGGCCAGGGCCTCCATCGGCGTCAGCGGCTCGCCGGCACGGTTCTTGCGCCAGGCCTCGCAGAAGAAAAGCCGCACGTCATGTTGAGAGGGGGAAAACATCCGACAATTCTCGCCTTTCCCGATTCACCCGACTGCCTGCATGAACATCACCACCGAACAGCTGTTCGACAACGCCCGCACCCACAACGCCTGGCAGGACCGTCCGGTCGACGATGCCCTGCTGCAGCGCCTGTACGACCTGATGAAGTACGGCCCGACCTCGGCCAACTGCTGCCCGGCGCGCATCATCTTCGTGAAGTCGCCCGAGGCCAAGGCGCGCCTGCTGCCCTGCATGAGCGAGGGCAACCGCGCCAAGACCGCCGCGGCGCCGGTCACCGCCATCATCGGCATGGACCTGAAGTTCTACGAGAAGCTGCCGCAGCTGTTCCCCCACAACCCCGCCGCGCGCACCTGGTTCGAAGGCAACGAGGCGGTCGCGCAGGCCACCGCGTTCCGCAACTCCAGCCTGCAGGGCGGCTACTTCATCATGGCCGCGCGCGCCCTGGGCCTGGACTGCGGCCCGATGAGCGGCTTCGACGCCGCGCGCGTGGACGCCGAGTTCTGGGCCGGCACCGACGTCAAGACCAACTTCATCTGCAACCTCGGCTACGGTGATCCGAGCGGGCTGTTCCCGCGCAGCCCGCGCCTGAGCTTCGACGAGGCGTGCCGGATTGCCTGAATTCTTCGCCAACGCACTGATCACCGACCCATGGTTCTACGCCACGGCGGTGCCGGCCGTCCTGCTGATGGGACTGGCCAAGAGCGGCATCGGGGTGGGCTTCGGTTCGCTGGCGGTGCCGCTGATGGCGCTGACCATCCCGGTGCCGCAGGCCGCCGCGGTGATGCTGCCGCTGCTGATGGTGGCCGACGCGATGGGCCTGATGGCCTACGTGAAGCAGGTCGAGCGCGACGTGCTGCGCCTGCTGCTGCCGGCCGGGCTGGTGGGCATCGTGATCGGCACGCTGCTGTTCGGCCTGCTGTCGTCGCAGGCGGTGGCGGCGGTGGTCGGGGTGCTGACCCTGCTGTTCCTGGCGCAGCGCCTGTTCTTCCCGCCGCGCGCCGATGCCAAGGCGCCGCCGCGCTGGGTCGGCTGGCTGCTCGGGATCGTTTCGGGCTTCACCAGCTTCGTCGCCCACGTGGGTGCGCCGCCGGTCAACGCCTACCTGCTGCCGCTGCGCCTGTCGCCGGTGAAGTTCTCCGCCACGCTGGCGGTGTTCTTCGCGGTCGTCAACGCGGCGAAGTGGATCCCCTACGCCTGGCTGGGGCTGATCGACCTGCGCAACATGGCCACCGCGCTGGTGCTGATGCCGCTGGCGCCGGTGGGGGTGTGGATCGGCGTGCGGCTGGTGCACCGCGTCAGCCCGGTGTGGTTCTACCGGCTCGTCTATGCGGGCATGCTCCTGACCGGCATCAAGCTGGTGTGGGACGCGTTCTGAGCCGGCGTCCCTGAGGTCGCCGCTGCCCCTGCGCGGGCAGCGCGGCCCTCCCGCCTCGTCGTGCTCAGGGGCCCCAGCCTTCCTTGCGCCGCGCCTGGCGGGCCGCGCGTTCCTGCGCGAACATTTCCTCCAGCTGGCGACGGCCCTGCTTGGCGATCGCCACCAGCTTGGCCTCGTCCTGGTAGTGCGGCCGCTGGGCCTCCAGCTGCTGGAGCGTGTGCTGGCGGAAGCGCAGCGCCAGCTCGCGCGCATGGTGCGGGTGCCAGCCCAGCGCCTCGAGCACGCTGCGCGCGCTGGTCAGCGCCGAGCCCAGCGTCTCGCGCTCGATGTCGGTGATGCCGCGCCGGCGCAGCTCGTGCCAGTGGGTGACGTTGCGCGCCCGCGCGACGATGCGCAGGTGCGGGAAATGCTGGCGCGCCAGGTCGGCGATCTGCAGGCTGTGCTCGATGTCGTCCACCGCGATGACCAGCACCTTGGCCTGTTCGGCGCCGGCCGTGCGCAGCAGGTCCAGCCGGGTGCCGTCCCCGTAGTGCACGCGCAGCCCCAGGCGGCGCACCGCCTCGACCTGGTCCGGGTCATGGTCCAGCACGGTCGCGTCGATGCTGTTGGCGTACAGCAGCCGGCCGATGATCTGGCCGTAGCGCCCGAAGCCGGCGATCAGCACCGGCGCCTCCTGCGGTTCGCTCAGCTCCTCCACCTGCGCCTTCCTGCCGCGCCTGGGCGTGTGCTCCGCGTAGCGGTCGACCAGCATCAGCAGCAGCGGCGTCAGCAGCATCGACAGGGTGACCGCCGCGATCAGGATCGACGTGGTCGAGGCGTCCAGCACCTCGGCCAGCGTCGCGGCCTGCAGCACCACGAAGCCGAACTCGCCGCCCTGGGCCAGCAGCAGGATGAACACCGGCCGTTCCTCGCGCGGCACCGGCATGCCGCGCGCGATGCCCCACATTACCAGCAGCTTCAGCACCAGGAAGCAGGCCAGCACGGCCAGGATGACGCCGGCATTGGCCAGCACGACCGGGAAGTCGATCGACATCCCGACGGCCATGAAGAACAGGCCCATGAGCAGCCCCTTGAAGGGCTCGACGTCGGTCTGCAGCTGGCGGCGGTACTCGCTGTCGGCCAGCAGCACGCCGGCCAGGAAGGCGCCCAGCGCCATCGACATGCCGATGGCCTGCATCAGCGTGGCGATCGCCACCACCAGCAGCAGCGAGGTGGCGGTGAAGATCTCGCGCGAGTTGCTCTTGGCGATCCAGCGCAGCACCGGCCGCAGCAGCAGCCGCCCGCCCAGGATCACCGCGGCGACCACCGCGACCGCCTTGAGCGCCGTGGCGGCGCTGCCGGCCTCGGCCACGTGCGGCGCGTTGCCCAGCAGCGGCAGCAGCGCGAGGATGGGGATGGAGGCGACGTCCTGGAACAGCGCGATCGACAGCGCCGCCCGGCCCGACTCGCGCGCCATCAGGTGGCGCTCGCCGAGCACGCCCAGCGCGATCGCGGTGGAGGACATGCTCAGGCCGAAGCCCGCGGCCACGCTGACCTGCCAGGACCAGCCCGCGGCCAGGCCGAGCAGCGCGATCAGCAGCGTGCTGCCGAGCACCTGCACGCTGCCCCAGCCGAAGATGGGCTTGCGCATCGCCCACAGGCGCGACGGTTCCAGGTCCATGCCGACCAGGAACAGCATCAGCACGACGCCGAACTCGGAGAAGCCGAGGATCTGCTCGGCATCGCTGACCAGCCCCAGCCCCCACGGCCCGATCGCCATGCCGGCCACCAGGTACCCGAGGATGGAGCCCAGCCCGAGGGCCTTGGCCAGCGGCACCGCGATGACCGCGGCGGCGAGGTAGATGAGGGAGGTGGTCAACCAGGCAGATGCTTCCATCCCCGGATTGTCCGGCCTCCCGGCGCGCCGATGTGCGCGCTCCGAACAAGTGAATGTCGCGCGCCGGGATTTGGTGTGCGTTTATGCCAGCTCGGGCCAGTCCGGGTAGCTGCGCAGCCGCTGCACGAAGGTGTCCACGTGGTCCTGCAGCTCGGCGGCCGTGACGCGGTGCGCGCCGCGCAGCACCAACGGCGGCAGGAAGCGCATGCCGCACACCGTGGCTGTCTGCTCGTAGGGCGGCAGGAACAGGTCGAACACCGGCCGGCCGCTGGCGTCGGGCTGGTACGCGGTGCGCGGGCCGTCGGTGGAGGCGACCAGCCACAGGGACTTGCCGTGCAGCGCGTGGCCCTGCGCGCCGTAGGCCCAGCCCGCGGTCAGCACCTCGTCCAGCCACAGCTTCATCATCGGCGGCATGCCGTACCAGCGGATCGGGTGCACCCACACGACCAGTTCGGCCTCGCGCAGCGCCTGCTGTTCGGCCGCGGTGTCGATCAGGTAGTCGGGGTAGGCGGCGTACAGGTCGCGCACCACCACCTCGTCGCCGAGGCCGGCGGCGGCCTTCATCAGCGCCGCGTTGACGCGCGACAGGTGCATCTGGGGGTGGGCGACGAGGACGAGGGTCGGTCTCATGGACGTGTTGTGCGGTATGCGGACGGGGCGGATGCGGGCCGGAAGCCGGGGTTGCTCTCGAAGCGGCATGCCGCACGGGCCGCTAACATTACCCGATTCCAGTTTCCGACGGGCGGAGGGCGCGATGCCGGTGATCGTGGTGGCCAATCCCAAGGGCGGCGTGGGCAAGTCGACCCTGTCGACCAACCTGGCGGGCTACTTCGCCGCGCAAGGCCACAAGGTGATGCTCGGGGACGTCGACCGCCAGCAGTCCTCGCGCACCTGGCTGTCGCTGCGCCCCGCCGCGGCGCGCCCGATCGCCACCTGGGACCGCGCCCGCGAGGACCTGGTCCGCCCGCCCAAGGGCACCACCCACGTGGTGCTGGACACCCCGGCCGGGCTGCACGGCAAGCGCCTGGAACAGGTGGTGCAGCTGGCCGACGCCATCGTCGTCCCGCTGCAGCCCAGCATCTTCGACATCTACGCGACGCGCGCCTTCCTCGACGAGGTGCTGGCGCACCGCAAGTCCGAACGCGTGCGCGTCGGCGTGGTGGGCATGCGGGTCAAGGAGGGCACCATCGCGGCCGACCAGCTGCGCGCCTTCGCCGCGACGCTGGAGGTGCCGGTGATCGGCTACCTGCGCGACACGCAGAACTACATCCAGCTCGCCGCCCGCGGCCTGACGCTGTGGGACGTCGCCCCCGGCCGGGTCGAGCGCGACCTGGAGCAATGGCAACCCATCGTGCGCTGGCTGCAGTCCTGAGCCGGCCGGGAGACGACATGAGGATCTTCGAGCACCTGCATGACCTGGCGCCGCTGGTGGGCGCCTCGCTGGGCACCAGCGACTGGATCGAGATCGACCAGGCGCGCATCGACCAGTTCGCCGACGCGACCGGCGACCACCAGTGGATCCACGTCGATCCCGAACGCGCCAAGGCGGGGCCGTTCGGCACCACGGTGGCGCACGGCTTCCTGACGCTGAGCTTGATGCCGGTCTTCTTCGCCACCGCATTCGACGTGCGCAACACCCGCATGGGCATCAACTACGGGCTGAACCGGGTGCGCTTTCCCGCTCCGGTGCCGGTCGGCAGCCGCCTGCGTGCGCACTTCAAGCTGCTCGGCTACGAGCCGGTCGACGACGGCGGCGTGCAGCTGACCATCGAGGTCACGGTCGAGCGCGAAGGCTCGGCCAAGCCGGTGTGTGTCGCCGAGTCCGTCACGCGCCGCTATCCCTGACGCCCCGACGCGCGCGCAGTGCGTGCGCATCCCCCCCTTAGGGGGGGGCCGGCGGCCGCGGCGGGGCGGTAGCATCCCGGGGCTGGGCACGTACTGAGAGAACTGACAGGCTGATGGAGGAGAAGCGCGCATGAAGGTCCTGCTGGTCGATGACCACCCCCTGATCCTGTCGGCGCTGCAAAGCGTGATCCAGGGGCTGGGGGACGGCGTGCAGGTGACCTCCGCCAGCAGCGGGCGGGCCGCGCGCGAGACGCTGCAGCAGGACGCCGACTACGACCTGGTCCTGCTCGACCTGGCCCTGGGCGACGCCGACGGCTTCGACCTGCTGGCCGAGATGCGCCAGACCTACCCGGCGCTGCCGGTGGTCGTGATCTCCGCCTCCGACCGCACCAGCGACGTGATCCGCGCGATCGACATGGGCGCGATGGGCTTCGTGCCCAAGCGCGCCTCGAACGACACGCTGTTCGAGGCGCTGCGCATGGTCATGTCCGGCGGCGTGTACGTGCCGCCGATGAGCATGGGCGTCGACAACCCGGCGTCCTCCGGGGAGTCGTCCGCCCCGGCCACGGTGCGCCAGGCCGCCGCCCAGGCGGGCTACCAGACCCATCCGCCGCTGGCCTCGCTCGGGCTGACGCCGCGCCAGACCGACGTGCTGGCGCTGCTGCTGCAGGGCAAGCCGAACAAGCTGATCGCGCGCGAACTGAACCTGTCCGTGGAGACCGTCAAGGACCATGTCGCGGCGGTGCTGCGCGCGCTGGGCGTCAGCTCGCGCACCCAGGCAGTGCTTGCGGTGAGCCAGATGACGCAGCAGCACGGCGCCTTCCCGACCTGGCGATCGACGTCGCGCTGACGTGGCCTCGCCCGGCTGAACGAGGTCTCGTCATGCGTGTGGCCGTCATCGCCGTCTTCACCGACTACCACCGCCGCGGAGCGCACCACCGCGGCGGGCTGCAGCCGCAGATCGGCCCGTTGGTCGCGGCCCTGCTGCCCGACTGGTGCGAGGTCGAGATCATCAACGACACATGGGACGACCCGGACTGGTGGCGCAGCTACGACCTGGTGTTCCTGTCCTGCGTGCACGCCGATTTCGACCGGGCGCGCCAGATCAGCCATTACTTCCGCCGCCGCGGCGCGCGCACCGTGCTGGGCGGCGGCATGGCCAGCACCTACCCGCACCTGTGCCTGCCGTACTTCGATGCGGTGGTGGTCGGCGATCCGGAGGACACCGTCGCGCGCGTGGCCGAGGATGCGCGTGCCGGCCGGTTGCAGCCGGTCTACCGCTCCAGCGGCTATCACGCCGAGCTGGTGCCGGTGCCGGCCATCGAGGGCGTGGCCCACAAGCAGATCTTCCCGCTGTCGGTCGAGGCCACGCGCGGCTGCCCGTACTCGTGCGACTTCTGCGCGCTGACGGCGCTGGGCACGCGCCACGCGCTGCGGCCGGTGCACAGCGTCATCCGCGACATCCAGGCCGGGCAGGCGACGCTGCGCCAGCTCAAGGTGGCCAACTGGAAGCAGCGCCTGATCGTCTTCTACGACAACAACCTGGCCGGCAACCTGAAGTGGTTCCGCGAGCTGTGCCTGGCGCTCAAGCCGCTGGACGTGCGCTGGGGCGCCTGCCTGACCTTCAACGTGATCGCCAACCGCGAGCTGCTCAAGCTGATGTACGACTGCGGCTGCCGCTCGGTGTTCGTCGGGCTGGAGACCTTCAACCCGGCCACGCTGAAGGACATCACCAAGCCGCAGAACAACATCGGCAAGATGGCCGAGGCCATCGCCCAGGCACGCGACGAGGGCATCCTGGTCATCGGCGGGCTGATCGTCAGCCCGCTGCACGACGACACGGCCTACATCCGCTCGCTGCCCGAACACCTGCACCGCTGCGGCCTGCACGTGCCGAGCTTCGTCTCGTTCGAGACGCCGATCCCCGGCACGCCGTTCTTCGACCGGATGGCCGCCAGCGAGGCGCCGATGTTCCTGCCGCACGCCAACCTGTACGACTTCAGTGCCTACACGCTGGTGCTGCAGCCGCAGCTGAGCCCGCTGCAGGACTTCCTCGACACCTACTACGAGGTCATGCGGCGCATCTATACGCCGTGGAACCGCCTGAAGAAGCTGGCCGACGACATCCCGCGCCTGCTGCGGCGCGGCTCGGTCACCGCGGCCGTGCTGGACGTGGGCGACATGTACTCGACGCGCTTCGACCCGGTGCCCGGGCGCACCTTCATGGCCGGCACCGACACCCTGCCGCCCGAGGTGGTGCCGTTCGGGCCCGACGACTTCGAGTCCGAGGCGCAGCGCCTGGACATCTGCAGTCCCACGATGGTGACCGACGCGCAAGGGCACGTGCTGCCGCACTGGCGCAGCGCGCAGAAGGTGTTCCAGCCCGTCCACCTGCAGAAAAGAAAGATCGCCGCCTGAACGATGAGCAGCCCTTCGCTCCTGTCCGGCCCGGCCGACGCGACGGCGTCCGCCGGACGCGCCCGTGAACTGCCGGACCACGTCCGCAACCTCTACGCCTACACGGCTTCGAGCCTGCTGGGCAACCTGATCGGCAGCACGGTCGTCGTGATGCTGCACGTGGGGTTCGCCCCGCCGCTAATGCTCACGCTCTGGGCGGCCGGCTTCGCGCTGGTGTGGGCGTACCGCGCCTGGATCGCGTACCGCTTCGCCAAGGTGCAGCTCGACCCGGCCACCGACTTCGCCGCCTGGCAGCGGCGCTGGAACGCCGGCATCCTCGCCTCCGGCGCGATGTGGGGCACCGCGGCGCTGCTGTTCTACAGCCGCGGCGAGGCCATCCAGCAGATCGGCCTGATCATCACGATCTTCAGCTACTGCGTGGCCTCGGTGCCGGTGCTGGCCGAGCATCGCAAGCTGTTCCTGACCTTCCTCGGGCTGTGCTTCGTGCCGACCATCGCGAGCATTGCCGCCGAGCGCACCCTCTACAGCTACGAGCTGGCCGGCGTGCTGATGCTGACGATGGCGATGACCGCCTTGCTCGGGCGCAACTACCGGCAGGCGATGGAACGCGTCATCGAGCTGAAGGTGCGCACCGAGCAGCTGGCCGAGCAGCTGCGCGTCGAGAAGGAGGTCGCCGAGGCGGCGCGCCGCGACGCCGAGGTCGCGAATCGCGCCAAGACCCAGTTCTTCGCAGCCGCCAGCCACGACCTGCGCCAGCCGCTGCATGCGGTGGGCCTGTTCGCCGAGGCGCTGCGCAGCAAGAGCCGCGACGAGGAAGTGATCCAGCTCGTCAACAGCATCAACAGCTCGGTCGACGCGCTGGAAGGCCTGTTCAGCGAGCTGCTGGACATCACCAAGATCGACACCGGCGCGGTGGAGTGCCGCCCCGAGCACTTCAGCCTGCGCGACATCTTCGCGCGCCAGCGCCTGCACTACGAGCCGATCGCATTCGAGAAGGGGCTGGAACTCAAGTTCCGCGGCGGCCACCACCATGCCTACGCCGACCCGGTGCTGGTCGACCGCATCCTGCGCAACCTCATCTCCAACGCGATCCGCTACACCGAGGACGGCGGCGTGCTGGTCAGCTGCCGCGCGCGCGGCGACCGGCTGCTGCTGCAGGTGTGGGACTCGGGGGTGGGCATCCGCGAGCAGGAACTGGGACGCATCTTCGAGGAGTTCTACCAGGTCAAGGTCGACCAGCCCCTGCCGCCGCACCAGCGCAAGGGGCTGGGCCTGGGTCTGGCGATCGTGCGGCGCCTGGCCGACCTGATGCAGGCCGAGCTGACGGTGCGCTCGGTGCCCGGACGCGGCACGGTGTTCTCGCTGTGGGTGCCCAAGGGCCGTCCGCCGCGCATCGAGGAAGCCACCGCGCCCCGCAGCGCGCCGCTGGGCCTGACGCTGGACCGGCGCCACATCGTCGTGGTCGAGGACGAGCCCTCGGTGCGCGAAGGGCTGGAGGTGCTGCTCAAGAGCTGGGGGGCGACGGTCTACGCCTTCGACACGGTCGAGCCGTGCCGCCAGTGGGCCGCGCAGGCCAGCCAGCAGGGGCTGCGTCCGGACCTGGTCCTGGTCGACTACCGGCTGGATGCGAGCAGCAACGGCATCGACGCGCTGAAGATGCTGCGCGGGTTCTTCGACGCTTCCCTGCCCGCCATCATGGTCACGGGCAGCACCACCGCGACGCTCGAGGCCGAGGCGCAGAAGCATGACTTCCACCTGCTGTTCAAGCCGGTGGTGCCGAACAAGCTGCGCGCGATGATCGCGTTCAAGCTCAACGTGCGGAGCCGGTGATGGCCGAGCGTGCTTCCCGGGTGCAGCTGGAGTTCCAGCTCGACGACGACGACCTGGCGCCGGGCGCGGCAGGGCTGGCTGCAGCTGCCGCGGTGGCGCCCGGCTTCGCCATGCCGGGCGACGACGCACCGCACGAGGCACGGACCCGTCGTCCGCGCCGGCAGCCGCCGGTCGAGAAGATCGAAGGCTGCCTGTGTGCGCACGAGGTGCTCGAGCGCTTCGAGGCCCGGCGCGCCGAGTGGTTTGGCGAGGAGCTCGCCCCCTTCGTCGAGGGCATCGCCCAGCAGCTGCGCCAGGAAGCGCGCCTGAGCGAGCACCTGCACGGGCTGCCGTGCACCGACCACCGTGCCGTCTGGGCCGACGAGATGGTGTCCGACGCCGCGATCGAGGAGCCGGTGGCGCGCCGGCTGCGCGTCTGGCAGCCGCCGGTGTGGTGGATCGCGCCGATCGTGCGCCGCCACGGCCGCCCGCTGCGCATGAAGCTGCCGCTGGCGCAGGCCGACGAGCTGGCGCAGGAGCTGGCCGAGCAGCTTCCGCCCGAGTGGCGCAACAAGCGCGTGGTGGTGCAGCTGGAGGTCGAGACGCGGCTGTACTGGGGCGGCTGCGCGCCGCGCGGCTGGACCCCGCCGCCGCCCGGCGAGGAGGCCGCGCGCGTGCCGTGGCAGCCGTGCAGCTTCCGGGGTGACGGCATCGGGTTCTCGGAAGACCTGCTGTACCTGAAGAAGGGCCAGCCGACCTGGCTGCACGACGCGAACCGGGGCCAGGCGCCGGAGGTGCGGCGCTCGATGCGCCCGGGCGTCGGCCTGCTGGTCGCGGTGCCGGTGTTCACCTTCGAGCTGCAGGAGACCACCTTCGCCTGGATCAAGCGGCAGGCGCTGCGCGTGCTGCGCTGGCTGGGCATCCGGAAGACCATCGCCGACCGCGATCCGACCTTCGTGCAGCGGCTGCGCGAGGACGAGGCGTGGTGGGCGCAGGTGTTCGGCGAGCCGGAGCCGGGGCCGGACGTGCTGCGGCTGGCGCAGAAGCGCGGCGCGCGGCTTGCCCCTGCCTCGCGGCCGGCGGTCGCGCACCGTCCCGAGCAGCCGGCCGGCGACCGCCACGTGGTGCTGATCCATGGCGGCCTGAGCTCGGCGCGCAGCGGCTTCGGCGCCTGGCTGGAGACCGACGCCGCCCAGGTGCCGCAGGCCGGGCCGTGGCGGCGCATGCCGCTGCTCGACGGCTGCTGCACCTGGCGCTTCGAGCATGACACCTTCCTGCGCGTGGCGCGCAACATCGACCAGCTGGTCGACGCGCTCGACCGCGCGGTGATCGGCGACCGGCCCGAGGGCACGTTGGTGCTGCTGGCGCATTCGCGCGGCGGCAACGTCGCGCGCTTCGCGCTGCCCCGGCTGCGCCAGCGCTGGCCGGGCTGGCGCTTCTACGCACTGACGGCCGGTTCGCCGCACCAGGGCACCGGGGTGTTCCGCAGCATCGGCCGGCGCTGGTCGGGCGCGGCGGTGCTGGTCGGCTGGGTGCGCGACCTGGCCTCGGGGATCCTCGACAAGCAGCACCTGGTGCAGCTGACCATCCTCGAACGCGCGCTGGCCTACGACATCCCGCCCGGCTTCCGCGACGTGGAGCCGGCCGGGGTCGCGCGCATGGCGCGGCGCCATCCGGGGATGCCGGAGGGCATGTGGGTATGGGGCTCGGAATGGGGCCCGGGCGACAGCCGGCCGATCGGCGAGCGCGTCTGGCACCGCGTCATCGAGGACTGGGCCGGCTTCGAGGCCGACGGCGACGGCATCGTGCCCAAGCAGTCGGCGCTGGCGGGCCTCGCCGAGGCGATGGACGCCTCGCCGGTGTTCCACACCGAGTACTTCGAGCACGAGCCGACCGTGCGGCAGATCCGCGCGCGGCTCGAATCGCTGCTGGCGCCCTGAGGCGCCGGCGCGCTCAGATCTCCAGGTTGTCGATCAGGCGCGTGCGGCCCAGGCGCGCGGCGCCCAGCACCACCAGCGGCTCGCCGGCGGCACGCTCCTGCGGCGTGGGGGGCAGCAGGTCGCGCTGGCGGCGGATCGCGACGTAGTCCGGCGTCCAGCCGCGCGCGCGCAGCTCCTCCATCGCCGCCTGCTCCAGCGCGGCCAGCTCGGCCGTCTCGCCGTTGCGCAGGCGGCGCTGGATGTCGCGCAGGGTCATCGACAGGCGCACCGCCTCGGCGCGCTCGGCCTCGCTCAGGTAGCTGTTGCGCGACGACAGGGCCAGCCCGTCGGGCGAGCGCGCGGTCTCGCCGGCGACGATTTCCACCGGCAGCGCCAGCTGCTGCACCATGCGGCGGATCACCAGCAGCTGCTGGTAGTCCTTCTTGCCGAACACCGCCACGCGCGGCTGCACGCAGTTGAACAGCTTCAGCACCACGGTGCAGACGCCGTTGAAGAAGCCCGGACGGAACGCGCCTTCCAGGATGTCGGCCAGTTCGGCCGGCGGCTGCACGCGGTAGACCTGCGGCTCGGGGTAGAGGTCCTCCTCGCGCGGGGCGAACACCACGTTGCAGCCGACGCTGCGCAGCAGGTCGCAGTCGCGCTCGAAGGTGCGCGGGTAGCTGTCGAAGTCCTCGTGCGGCGCGAACTGCAGCCGGTTGACGAAGATGCTGGCCACCACGGGGCCGCCACGTTCGCGTGCGAGCTTGAGCAGCGACAGGTGCCCCTCGTGCAGGTTGCCCATCGTGGGCACGAAGGCCGTCGCGGTGGCACCGGCCAGGGCCTGGCGCAGTTCGGGGATGGTGTGGACGATGCGCATGGGCGTGGATCCGGTCAGTAGCCGTGCAGTTCGGGGTCGGGGAAGCGGCCGGCCTTGACGTCCTGCACGTACAGGCGCACGGCGTCCTCGATGCTGGCGGCACCGGCCATGAAGTTGCGCACGAAGCGCGGCAGCCGGCCGCGGGTGACGCCGAGCATGTCGTGCAGCACCAGCACCTGCCCGCCGCACCGCGGGCCGGCGCCGATGCCGATGGTGATGAGGTCCGGCCGGGCGGCGCCGATCTCGGCGGCCAGTGCGCTGGGCACCAGCTCCAGCACCAGCATCGCGGCGCCCGCGTCGGCCAGTTCGGCGGCGTGGCGCTTCAGCGTCGCGGCCGCCGCCTCGTCGCGGCCCTGGACGCGGTAGCCGCCCAGCGCGTGCACGCTCTGGGGCGTGAGCCCGAGGTGGGCGCACACCGGGATGCCGCGCTCGACGAGGAAGCGCACGGTCTCGGCGGTCCAGCCGCCGCCTTCGAGCTTGACCATCTGCGCACCGGCCTGCATCAGCGCCACGCTGCTGCGCAGCGCCTGCTCGGGCGAGGCCTCGTAGCTGCCGAACGGCAGGTCGGCGACCAGCCAGGCGCTGCGGTTGCCGCGCGCCACGGCGCGGGTGTGGTAGAGCGCGTCCTCCAGCGACACCGGCAGCGTGGAGGGCTGCCCCTGCAGCACCATGCCCAGCGAGTCGCCCACCAGCAGGCAGTCGACGCCGCAGTCGTCCAGCAGCCGGGCGAAGCTGGCGTCGTAGCAGGTCAGCATGGCGATCTTCTCGCCGGCGGCGTGCATCTCGCGCAGGCGGTGCAGCGTCACGGGCTTGCGGCCGGTGGCGCCGGCATCGGGGGTGGCGTGGGAACTCATCGCGCCGTCTTGGGGGGCTGGTCCGAAGTGGAGCGGATTCTAGCCACCCGCGGCCGGCGATGCTGCATCGCACAACCGCTCCCCACCGGGTCGGGGGGAGGGCCTCAGGCCGGCTGGTAGGCCAGGCGCACGTAGATCGGGGCGTAGGCCTCGGCCTGGGTCACCTCGATCAGGCGCTCGCGGGCGAGCTCCAGCATCGCGATGAAGGTGACCACCAGCACCTGCGGACCGCGCGAGGGGTCGAACAGTTCCTGGAACTCGACGAAGCGCCGGCCTTGCAGCGTGCGCAGCACGATGCTCATGTGCTCGCGCACCGAGAGTTCCTCGCGGGTGATCTTGTGGTGCTGGGTGAGCTTGGCCCGCTTGAGGATCTCCAGCCAGGCCTCGCGCAGCTCGTCGATGCTGACGTCCGGGAAGCGCGGCTTGAGCGACTGCTCGACGTAGACCTGGGCGCGCAGGAAGTCGCGGCCCAGCAGCGGCAGCTGGTCCAGCTTGGCGGCGGCCAGCTTGATCTGCTCGTACTCGAGCAGGCGGCGCACCAGCTCGGCGCGCGGGTCCTCGGGCTCCTCGCCTTCCTCGGTCTTCTTCGGCGGCAGCAGCATCCGCGACTTGATCTCGATCAACATCGCCGCCATGAGCAGGTACTCGGCGGCGAGCTCGAGGTTGGTCGAGCGGATCTGGTCGACGTAGCTGAGGTACTGGCGCGTGACGTCGGCCAGCGGGATGTCGAGGATGTTGAAGTTCTGCTTGCGGATCAGGTAGAGCAGCAGGTCCAGCGGGCCTTCGAAGGCCTCGAGGAAGACCTCCAGCGCATCCGGCGGGATGTACAGGTCCTGCGGCAGCTCGAACAGCGGCGCGCCGTAGAGCTTGGCGACCGCCACCGTGTCGACCACCTCCGGCAGGCCGGCACCGACGGATTCGGTTTCGGGCGCCTCCGGCGCCGGCAGGTCGGTCGTCACGGCTGCTGGACGGGGCTCAACGCGACGAGCCCTTGGTCAGGTAGACGTAGGGCGGCTGCGGCACGCGCGCGGCCTGGTAGGCCTCCAGCGCCTCGCGGTCGAGTTCGCGGTCCCACAGCAGGGCGCGGCCTTTGCGCTGCTCCTCTTCCAGTTTCGGGTTCTTGGCCTTCAGTTCCTCCAGGAACTGCGTGACTTCGGACTTGTAGGGTTTCCAGAACAGAGGCATGGCTTTCAGGACCCGGCCGGTGGCCGTCGCTAGGTGAACTCGAGGATTTTACCGGGGCCCGGCGCCGTCGCCCCGCGCCCCCCCTGGCGGGCAGGCCGGGCGGGGCGCCGTGGCGGCCTCAGGCGGCCGCGCTGTCGGGCTTGAGGGCGCCGGCCTGCGGCGCGCCGGCCGGGGACGGCGCCTGCGCGGCAGCTGCCGGGGACTGGTGCGCCAGCGTGATGGCCTCGCCCAGCGTGTCGACGATGTGCTGCGCGCCGATGCGCTCGATGAAGCCCGAGCGCCGGATCAGGCCGAGCGGCTGCTCGTTGAGCTCGCACAGGATCAGGCGCACGCCCTTGCGGGCCAGGTCGCGGTGCAGCTGCTCCAGCGCGTCCAGGCCGGTGGTGTCCACCGAGATCAGCTGGTGCATCTCGAGGATCAGCGCGCGCGTCTCGGGGCGCAGCTGGCGCGCCACGTCCTCGATCTTGCCGACCGCGCCGAAGAACAGCGAGCCGTACAGCGCCAGCGCCTGCACGTCGCGCCCGGCCGCCGGCAGCGGCAGCTCGGCGATGCGGAACAGCACGCTCATGCGGTAGATGAAGAACACGCAGGCCAGCACCAGGCCCACCTCCACCGCGACGGTGAGGTCGAACACCACGGTCAGCACGAAGGTGCCGACCAGCAGGACGCGGTAGGGCATGTTGAAGTGCTTCAGGCGCGCGAACTCGCGCCACTCGCCCATGTTCCAGGCGACGAACAGCAGGATGCCGGCCAGCGCCGCGAGCGGGACGCTGGAGGCCAGCGGCGCGGCCACCAGCACGATCAGCAGCAGCGTCAGCGCGTGCACGATGCCGGCCACCGGCGTGGCCGCGCCCGAGCGCACGTTGGTGACGGTGCGCGCGATCGTGCCGGTGGCGGGGATGCCGCCGAAGAAGGGCGTCACGATGTTGGCCACGCCCTGCGCCATCAGTTCCTGGTTGGGGTCGTGGCGCGGCAGGTCGGTCATGTTGTCGGCCACGCGCGCGCACAACAGCGACTCGATCGCCCCCAGCATCGCGATCGTGATGGTCGGGATGAACAGCTGCTTGGCACCTTCCCAACTGAAGTCGGGGAACTGCAGGCTGGGCAGGGCCTGCGGGATGCCGCCGAAGCGCGAGCCGATGGTCTCCACCGGCAGGCCGAACAGCGCGGTCGCCGCGGTGGCCAGGCCGAGCGCGATCACCGTGCCGGGCAGCCGCGCCAGCGTGCGCAACCAGCGTTCGCTGCGCGAGGCCAGCCCCGAGGGCAGCGGCAGCGCGTACAGCTTGGGCCAGACCACGACGATGGCCAGGCAGGCCAGGCCGGTGGCCACCGCGTACGGGTTCAGCGTGTCCAGGTGCCGCGCCAGCACCGCGATCTGGGTGAAGAAGTCTGCCGGCAGGTTCTCGATCCGCAGGCCCAGCAGGTCCTTGACCTGCGACAAGGCGATCAGCACCGCGATGCCGTTGGTGAAGCCGATCACGATCGACACGGGGATGTAGCGCACCAGCACCCCGAGCTTGAACAGCCCCATCAGGAACAGCAGCCCGCCGGCCAGCACGGTGGCGATCAGCAGGTTGCCCAGGCCGTAGCGCTGCACGATGCCGTAGACGATCACGATGAACGCGCCGGCCGGCCCGCCGATCTGCACGCTCGAGCCACCCAGCGCCGCGATCAGGAAGCCGGCGATGATCGCGGTGAACAGGCCCTGCTCGGGCTTGACCCCGGAGGCGATCGCGAAGGCCATCGCCAGCGGCAGCGCGACGATGCCCACCGTCAGGCCGGCCGAGAGGTCGGAGGCGAAGCGCTGGCGGTCGTACCCCTGGATGGCGGACAGCAGACGCGGACGGAACGGGGCCAGCTCCAGGCCGGGCAGCCCCGGGAACTTGATGCTCATCGGTTCGTTCTTCTCTACTGCAGTGCGGATCTGCCGCGCCCGGCAGACGGGCCGGGACGCGCAGGATGCCTGTCGGGCGTGAGGTCGGCGGCCGAAGCTGGCGAGGTCAGGCAGGCCGCGATAGGCTAGCGCAGTTTCCTTCTCCGAGCCTTTCATGCAAGCTTCGCGCAACATTCTGCTCGACCTTTTCCACGCCGCGGTGCGGCGCGCGTCGCCGGCGCATTGCCTGGCCCCGTACCTGCCGCCCCCGCCGCGCGGCCGCACGCTGGTGCTGGGAGCGGGCAAGGCCGGCGCGGCGATGGCGGCGGCCGTCGAAGCCGCCTGGCCAGCCGGGGCGCCGCTGTCGGGGCTGGTCGTGACGCGCTACGGCCACGTGCCGCCGCAGGCGCGCCTGCAGCGCATCGAGGTGGTCGAGGCCGCGCACCCGGTGCCGGACGACGCCGGCCGCCGCGCCGCGGAGCGCATCGCCGCGCTGGCGCAGGGGCTCACCGCCGACGACCTGGTGCTGTGCCTGATCTCGGGCGGCGGCTCGGCGCTGCTGTCGCTGCCGGCGCCGGGCGTGAGCCTGGCCGACAAGCAGCGCGTCAACCAGGCGCTGCTGCGCAGCGGGGCGACCATCGGCGAGATGAACTGCGTGCGCAAGCACCTCTCGGCGATCAAGGGCGGGCGGCTTGCGGCGCGCTGCGCGCCGGCGCGCGTGGTCACGCTGCTGATCTCGGACGTGCCGGGCGACGACCCGGCGGTGATCGCCAGCGGCCCCACGGTGCCGGACCCCACCACCTGCGCGGACGCGCTGCGCATCCTGGAGCGCTACCGCATCGAGGTGCCGCCCGAGGTGCGAGCGGCGCTGGCCGACGGCCGGCTGGAGACGCCCAAGCCGGGCGACCCGCGCTTTGCCGGGCACGAGGTGCACCTGGTCGCGACGCCGCGCCAGTCGCTCGAGGCCGCCGCGCAGGCGGCGCGTGACGCGGGGCTGGCCGCCTACGTCCTCAGCGACCAGATCGAGGGCGAGTCGCGCGTGGTCGGGCAGGTGCACGCGGCGCTGGCGCGCCACGTGGCCCGCCACGGGCAGCCGTTTGCCGCGCCCTGCGTGCTGCTGTCCGGAGGCGAGACCACGGTCACGGTGCAGGGCCGGGGCGGCCGCGGCGGACGCGCCACCGAGTTCCTGCTCGGCGCGGCGCTGGCCCTGCAGGGCGAGGCGGATGTCCACGTGCTGGCCGCGGATACCGACGGCATCGACGGATCCGAAGACAACGCCGGCGCCATCGTCGCGCCCGACACGCTGCAGCGCGCTGCCGCGCTGGGGCTGGACGCGCGGGCCTGCCTCGACCGCAACGACAGCTACGGCTTCTTCGCGGCGCTCGGTGACCTGGTCGTCACCGGTCCGACGTACACGAACGTGAACGATTTCCGCGCCCTGCTGGTGGGCGCGCCGCCGGCTTCCTGCGGTTGACACCCTCTTACGCTTGCAGCCTGGGCTGCGGCAAGGGGCGCGAGGCACAATGCCGGAGTCATGCACTTCCCGTATCGGACGATTCCTTGCTCCGTGGGCACGACCCGATGAGCTGGAGCCCCTCGCTGCTGAGCCTGCTGCGCGGTGGCCTGGGTCTGGACGGCCCGGCTGAATTCGATCGCTGGTGGGCCACGCTGCCCGAGGCCGAGCCGGTGCGGCGTGCGCAGGAGCTGCAGCGGTTGCGAGCCTGGGTGGAGGCGTTGTGCGCCTCGCATGCCCGGCTCGAAGCGCGCCTCGAACACGCCGAAGCCGCGCTGCGGTCCGGACGCCGCCGTGACGAGCGCCTGGAGCTGGCGCTGCGCAGCGTCAGCGACGCGCTGTGGGACTGGAACCTCGTCGACGACAGCCTGTACGTCAGCCCGCGGCTGTACGAGATGCTCGGCTACCAGCCCCGCGAGATCACGCTGGATCCGTCCTCCTGGCGCGAGCGCATGCACCCGGACGACCGTGCCGACGTGCACGAGCGCCTGCAGGCGCACCTGCGCGGCGACGTGCCGGGCTACGAAGCCGAGTTCCGCGTGCGCGACCGGGAGGGCCACTGGCGCTGGGTGCATTCGCGCGGGCGCGTGGTGCAGCGCGATGCCGCGCAGCAGCCGCTGCGCATGGTGGGCACCTACACCGACGTGACCGACCGCCGCAGCGCCGAGGAGGAGGTGCTCAACCAGCTGCGCTTCATCGAGGAGCTGGTCGAGATCATCCCCAGCCCGGTGTACTTCAAGGACCGCCTGGGGCGTTACATCGGCTGCAACCGCGCCTGCGAGGCGCTGTTCGAGCTGCGTCGCGAGGACTTCCTCGGGCTGAGCGCGGCCGACCTGCGCCCGGACAGCGGCGGTCGCGAGGAGGAGGCCCACGACGAGCAGCTGTATGCCAGCGGCGGTATCCAGACCTACGAGACGCGCCTGACGCTGCCCAGCGGCGAGGTGCGCGACGTCATCTACAGCAAGACGCCGTTCACCGGCGCCAACGGCGAGATCGGCGGCATCCTCGGCGTGATCACCGACATCACGCAACAGAAGCGCGTCGAGAGCGAGCTGCGCGAGGCCAAGGCCGCGGCCGAGGAGGCCAGCCGCGCCAAGAGCGAGTTCCTGGCCAACATGAGCCACGAAATCCGCACGCCGATGAACGGCATCATGGGCCTGGTGGACCTGACGCTGGAGACCCCGCTGACCGACACGCAGCGGCGCTACCTGACGCTGGTGAAGTCCTCGGCGGTCGCCCTGCTGAACATCATCAACGACATCCTGGACCTGTCGCGCATCGAGGCCGGCCGCATGAGCGTCGGGCACCTGGCCTTCGACGTGCGCACGCTGCTGCAGGAAGCGATCGCGCCGCTGGAACCGCGCGCGCGCGAGAAGCACCTGCAGCTCAACTGCCTGGTCGCCCCCGACGTGCCGCCGCGGCTGGTGGCCGACCCGCTGCGGCTGCGGCAGATCATCGTCAACCTGGTCGGCAACGCGATCAAGTTCACGCGCCAGGGCCGCATCGACGTCTCGGTGTGGCCCGAAGGGCAGGGCGGCTCGGCCGTGCTGCACCTGGCGGTCAGCGACACCGGCGTGGGCATCGCCCCCGACAAGCTGGAGCGCATCTTCGAATCCTTCACCCAGGCCGACAGCTCGACCACCCGCGAGTTCGGCGGCACCGGGCTGGGGCTGACGATCTCGCGCCGGCTGGCCGAGGCCATGGGCGGGCAGCTGTGGGCCGAAAGCGAGGTCGGCAAGGGCAGCCGCTTCCACCTGACGCTGCCGCTGCTGCGCGTGGACCCCGGGGAGGACGACGACCCGGAGGCCGCTCGCGAGTGGGCCGTCGCCGCCGCGCAGAACCTCAACCTTTCGCACGACAAGGCGCGTTCGCGCTTCGAGTCGACCGCCTACCGGGGGTTGGCCGGGCTGGAAGCGGACGCCGCGCCCGATGCGGGCAGCGGCCTGCACGTGCTGCTGGTCGACGACCATGCGGTCAACCGCTTCGTGGCGACCACCCTGATCCGGCGCCTGGGGCACCGCGTCACCTGCGCCGTCAGCGCCGCCGAGGTGCTGCAGCTGTGCGAGGCCGAGGACTTCGACCTCATCTTCATGGACCTGCAGATCCCCGGCATGAGCGGCATCGAGCTCACGCACCGCATCCGCGCGATGGAAGCCATGCGCGGCGGGCATTGCCCCATCGTCGCGCTGACCGCGCACGCGATGCCGCTGGACCGCGTGCGCTGCCTGGAAGCGGGAATGGACGACTACCTCACCAAGCCGGTCGAGCAGGACCGGCTGCGCGGCGTGCTGCAGCTGGTCAGCCGCGCGCGCGGCCGCCACGCCTAGCGGCGGCCGGGCAGGTCCTGCGTGCCGGGCGCGGGTGCGCCGCGGCGTCGTGCCATCTCGGCACCGATGGCCGGCAGTGCGGCCGCGTCGATCTGTTGCCGCGCGACCGGGTAGACCTGCTCGTCCTCGAGGCGCAGGTGGGCCTCGTAGAGCGCGACGAAGCGCTGGATGCGCCCGGCATCGGCCTCGTCCAGCGTGTCGGCCTCGCCGTCGGCGAGCCGCTGCAGGCCCGGGCGCAAGGCCGCCCAGGCCCGCGCCATCTCGCGATGCTCCTGCTGCAGCTGCCGCACCGCCGCCTGCACGGCGGCCGGGCCGCACGCCAGCAGCGGCGGAAACACGTGGCGCTCCTCGTCCTCGTGGTGGTGCGGGGCGGCCAGGTCGAAGTAGCGCAGCACGTCGGCGGCCGCCTGGCGCGCCGGGGCATCGTTGCCGTGCGCCTGCAGGTGCGGTACCAGAAGCGTCAGCCGCCGCAGGCTGCGGCGCACGCGATCGTGGCAGGCGGCGAGCATCTCGAACGGCTGGTCGAAGCTCGCGGCGGGGCTGGAAAAGCCGGGCAGCATGCGGTGTCCTCGCTGGAGGCGCCCATTGTGCGGCCGGGTCCGTCCGCCTGCTTGAGTCAGGTCAAGCAGGCCTGCTGCCGGCAGGGTGGGGCCGGTGCCCCCGGGGCCGCGGGGCAGACCTGGCGCAAGTCGGCGGGAATCCGGCCGGTGGCCGTGAGGCTTTCTTGAGCCAGCGCAACGTCCCGCGGCGGGCTTGCCGCCAAAGTCCGCATCACGCCGAGGAGCCCTCAACGTGAGTACCGTGTCTGCTTCCCTCATCGATCGCCAGCCGCCGCGCCTGCCGGTGCAGCTCGACCACCCGCCCGGACGCGCGATCCCGCTCGATGCGCGCACCGCCATGCTGCAGGCGGCGTTGCAGCCTGCCCGGGTGCCGCGCGAGGCGGCGCTGGCGCTGGCGCGGGAGGCCGTCGAGCACACGCTGCCGCCGGGCTGCCCGGTGCTCAGCCGCGGTGACGCGGCACATGCGCTGTGGCTGGTCGCGTCGGGGCAGGTGGCGCTGGGCACGATGTCGCAGGGGCGGCTGACGCAGCAGACGCGGCGCGTGGAGCCGGGCCAGTGGCTGGACGTGGCCAGTGCCTGGCTGAACGGCCGCTACCTGGAAGACGCGTGCACGCAGAGCGACGTGCTGCTGTGGTCCTTCCCGCTCGAGGCGGTGCGCGCCCTGTGCATTGAGCACCCGCTGCTGGCCGAGGGGCTGATCACGGTGCTGGCCGTGCGCGTGCGCGACCTGACCGAGGGCACGCTCGGCCTGATGCAGAAGGATGCCGAGGCGCGCTGCGCGACCTGGCTGCTGCAGCACGCCGAGCTGCGCCCCGGCCGCGAGGGGGCGGTGGTGGTGCTGCGCGAGCGCAAGCGCGCCATCGCCTCGCAGCTGGCAGTCACGCCCGAGACCTTCTCGCGCGTGCTGCGCCAGCTGCGCGAGAAGCAGATCATCGAAGTCGCCGGCTACACGGTGCGCGTGCTGCAGCTCGACGCGCTGCGGCGGATCGCCGGCGACTGATCGAACGGACCGGCACCGGTCCGACCGGCTCCTCGTCGAGGGCTGCCTGATCAGGCAGGGGGAGGAGGAGTCGTCGTGCGCGTTCCGTGCCGGGCCTCCGACGGAGGCCAGGCAGGGGACGCGCCCGGCCCTTCGGCCGCCGCAGGCGGCTCGCCGATCGCCAGCGCCGGCGGGGCGTCGCTGGCCGCGTGCCCGCCGTGGCGCGGCAGCGTGACTTCCAGCACCGTGCCGTGCTCCGGGCTGGAGTGCACCACCACCTGGCCGCCGTGCGCGGTGATGAAGCGTTCGACGATGTACAGCCCGAGGCCCAGCCCGCCGGGCGTGGTGCCGTCGCAGCGGTGGTAGGGCTCGAACAGCCGTGTCATCACCGAAGGCGGGATCACCCCCTGGTTGTGCACGGCGACCTTCAGCACCTCGGCCTGCGTGCCGTCGAGCCGCACGTGCACCGGGCTGTGCGCGTCGCCATGCTCGAGCGCGTTGCCGACCAGGTTGGCCAGCACCTGCAGCGTGCGGTCGACGTCGAAGCGGCCGCACAGGTCGCCCTCGGCCTGCACCTGCACGCGGGCCGAGGCACCACCCAGGTCCAGCTCGGCGAGGATCTGCTCGCACAGGGCCGACAGGTCGGCCTGGGTGTAGCTCAGCCGCAGGCCGCCGCTGCGCAGCCGCGAGACGTCGAGCAGCTGCTCGACCATGCGCGACATGCGGGCGCTGCTCGACTTGAGGCGCTGGCCGATGGTGCGCGAGATCTCGTCCTTGCCCTGCATCAGCAGCAGCTCGGCGCTGAGCTTGACCACCGACAGCGGCGTGCGCAGGTCGTGGCTGAGCACGGCGGTGAACATCTCGTTGAGCTGCAGGGCCCGTTGCAGCTCCTCCATCTGCTGCGCCAGCTGGCGACGCTGCCGGTGCATCTCGATGAACACGTTGATCTTGCTGACCAGCACGTGCGGCTCGACCGGCTTGTGCAGGAAGTCCACCGCGCCGGCGTCGTAGCCGCGGAAGGAGCGCTGCTGGTCCGCCGCTGCCGCGGTCAGGAAGATGATCGGGATGTGCCGGGTGCGCTGCGATCCGCGCACCAGCTCGGCCAGCTCGAAGCCGTCCATCCCGGGCATGTGCACGTCGAACAGCGCGGCGGCCACGTCGTGCTGCAGCAGCATCTCCAGCGCCTCGGTGCCGGAGCGGGCGCGCAGCACGCGCACGCCGGGGCGGTTCAGCAGTGCCTCCATCGCGACGATGGTTCTGCTCGATGTCGTCAACGACCAGGAGATGGATGTCAGGTTCCATGGCGCTCATCTCGCGGTTCGCCGGTCGGCGGGTGGGGGTGGTGGGACGTGCCGGAGAGCAGGGCAAGTTGCCTGCCCATCTCCTCCAGCGTGTAGACGGCGTCGGCGCCGGCCATCTGCAGCGCGGCCTGCGGCATCGTCGGGTGGGCGGCGCTGTCGGGCCGCTGCACCCAGGCGGTGCCGCCGGCGCGGCGCACCGCCGCCAGCCCGGCGGCACCGTCGGCGCTGGCGCCGGTCAGCACGATGGCCAGCAGCGCCTCGCCGTAGGCCGCGCTGGCCGATTCGAACAGCGGGTCGATCGCCGGGCGCGAATAGAGCACCGGCGGGTCGACCGACAGCGCCAACGTGCCGTCGGTCTCGACCAGCAGGTGGTAGTCGGGCGGGGCCAGGTACACCGTGCCGGGCCGGATCCGTTCCTTGTCCAGCGCCTCGCGCACCGGCACCGCGCAGCGCGCATCCAGCATCGAGGCCAGCGGGCTGGGGTGGCGCGGCGGCAGGTGCAGCACCACCAGGACCGGCCGGGCGAAGTCCGCCGGCAGGCGCGGCAGCAGCGTGCCCAGCGCTTCCACACCGCCCGCGGAGGCGCCGATCGCGATGGCGCGGCAGCGTCCGGCAGCGGCGCAGGGCGGGGGCGCGACGACCATGTGCGGCTTCATCGGCGGCGGTAGATGCGGTGCTCGGGCACCAGGTCCTCGAACGCCTCGGCATGCGCGGTGAAGCGCACGGTCTCGTGGCTGCCCAGGCCCAGGAAGCCGCGCCGCACCAGCGCGTCGTGGAACAGGCCGAGCGCGCGGTCCTGCAGCGCGCGGTTGAAGTAGATCAGCACGTTGCGGCACGAGACCATCTGCACCTCCGAGAACACGCTGTCCGTGGCCAGGCTGTGGTCGGCGAACACCACCTGCTTGCGCAGGCGCCGGTCGAACGCCGCGGCGTCGTAGCCGGTGACGAGGTAGTCCGACAGCGACCGGCGCCCGCCCGCCTGCCGGTAGTTGGCGCTGAACCGGGCGATGCGGTCAAGGGGGTAGATGCCGGCCTCGGCCGTGCGCAGCGCGACCGGGTTGATGTCGGTGGCGTAGAAGACCGTGCGCTCGAGCAGGTCTTCCTCGTCGAACAGCACCGCCAGCGACCACAGCTCCTCGCCGGTGCTGCAGCCGGCCACCCACACCTTCAGCGACGGGTAGGTCTTCAGCACCGGCACGACCTCCTGGCGCAGCGCCAGGAAGTAGCCGGGGTCGCGGAACAGCTCGCTGACCTGCACGGTGAAGAACTGCAGCATCTGCGCGAACACGCGGCGGTCGTGCAGCACCCGGTGCTGCAGCTCCGAGATGCTGGTGCAGCCGAAGTGCTCCATGGCCTGCTGCATGCGCCGGCGCAGCGAGGCGGTGGCGTAGTTGCGGAAGTCGTGCTGGTAGACCTGGTACACGCCTTCCAGCAGCAGCCGCACCTCGATGTCGAACAGCCGGGTGTCCTCGTCCATGGCGGTCCTACTTGCGCACCCACACCCGGCACAGCGCCACCAGGCGGTCCACGTCGATGGGCTTGGCGATGTAGTCGTCCGCACCGGCCTCGAGGCAGCGCTCGCGGTCGTCGGGCATGGCCTTGGCCGTCAGCGCGATGACCGGCAGCGACTGCAGCACCGGGTCCGCGCGCAGGTGCCGGATCGTGGTCAGGCCGTCCATCTCCGGCATCATCAGGTCCATCAGCACCAGGTCGACGCGCTCGAGCTGCTGCAGCCGCTCGAGCGCCTCGCGGCCGTTGCGCGCGAGCTCGAGCTGCACGCCGAGCGGCTCGAGCACGCTCGCCAGCGCGAACACGTTGCGCACGTCGTCCTCGACCAGCAGCACGGTGCGGCCGTCGAGCACCGAATCGCGCGTGCGCGCCTGCTGCAGCAGGCGCTGCTGGTCCGGCGGCAGGCTGGACTCCACGCTGTGCAGGAACAGCGTCACCTCGTCGAGCAGGCGCTCCGGCGAGCGTGCGCCCTTGATGATGATGGAGCGCGAGTAGCGCCGCAGCTGCTGTTCTTCCCCGGGCGTCAGCGAGCGGCCGGTGTAGACGATCACCGGGGGGAAGGAGTACTCGGTGCTGCGCGACATCGCCTCGAGCAGGTCGTAGCCGCTGCCGTCGGGCAGCGCGAGGTCCATCACGACGCAGTCGTAGGTGTGGCTCGACAGCTGGTCCAGCGCGTCGGCGACGGTGCCGGAGGTGGTGATCTCGGCCTGCGTGGCCCCGAGCAGCGCGCGGATGCTGTCGCGCAGCGAAGCGTCGTCCTCCACCACCAGCACGCGGGCGCGGCGGCGGTCCAGGCGCTCCTCGATCCTGCGGATCACGCCGGCCAGCTGCGAGCGGTCCACCGGCTTGACCGCATAGCCGATCGCGCCCAGTTCCAGCGCGGTCTGCACGCGGTCGTGCAGCGACACCACGTGCACCGGGATGTGGCGCGTGGCCGGGTCGCGCTTGAGCTGCTCCAGCACGCTCAGGCCCGACTGGTCCGGCAGGCTCATGTCGAGCAGGATGCCGGCCGGCTGGAAGCGCTGCGCCAGCTGCAGTGCCTCGGCGCCGGTGTCGGCCAGCAGGCAGTCGAAGTCCAGCTCGTGCACCAGGGTGTAGAGCACCTCGGCAAAGCGTGCGTCGTCCTCCACCGCGAGGATCACCCGCTGCGGCCGTTGCAGGCGGTGGCGGTCGTCGCGCGCGGCCTGCGCGGGCGGCGCGGCCTGCGGCGCCGGCGGCTCGGCGTGGTCGGGCGCGGGCCGCGCGGGCACCGGGGCGGGATGCGGGGCCGGCGGCGGGGCCTGCGGCAGCTGCAGCACCACCGGCAGTTCGAGCGTGAACACGCTGCCCTGGCCGGGCGCGCTCTGCAAGCGGATCTCGCCGCCCAGCTGGTGCGCCAGCTCGCGCGAGATCGACAGCCCGAGGCCGGTGCCGCCGTACTTGCGGCTGGTCGAGCCGTCGGCCTGGCGGAAGGCCTCGAACACCACCTCGTGCTGCTCGGGCGCGATGCCCACGCCGGTGTCGCGCACCGCGAAGGCGATGCGCCCGGGCAGCGGCTGGAACACCTCCAGCGCCACCGCGCCCCGCTCGGTGAACTTGACCGCATTGGACAGCAGGTTGCGCAGCACCTGCTGCAGGCGCTGGTCGTCGGTCAGCAGCGTCTCGCCGACGGCCGGATCGACGCGCGTGGTCCATTGCAGCCCCTTGTGCTCGGCCATCGGCGCGAAGATGTCGTGCAGGCGCTGCACCACCTCGGCCACCGCGACGCGCTCGAGGTTCAGCTCCACGTGACCGGCCTCGATCTTGGCCAGGTCCAGGATGTCGTTGATCAGCCGCAGCAGGTCGTTGTTGGCCGAGTGGATGGAGCGCGCGAACCTGACCTGTTCGTCGCTGAGGTTGCCGTCGCGGTTGTCGGCCAGCAGCTTGGACAGGATCAGCGAGCTGTTGAGCGGCGTGCGCAGCTCGTGCGACATGTTGGCGAGGAACTCGGACTTGTGGCGGTTGGCCTTCTCCAGCTCCTTGGCCTTGAGCTGCAGCGCCTGCTGCGCGATCACCAGGTCCTGGCGCTGGCGCTCCAGCCGCTGCGCCTGCTCCTCCAGCCGCGCGTTGGTCTGCTCCAGATCGGCCTGGTGTGCCTCGAGCCGCGCCTGCGATTCCTGCAGCGCCCGGCTCTGTTCTTCCAGTTCCTCGTTCGAGACGCGCAGCTCCTCCTGCTGCGCCTGCAGCTCCTCGCTCTGGCGCTGGGTCTGCTCCAGCAGCTCGGCCATGCGCTGCCGGTACAGCGCCGAGCGCAGCGCCACGGCGACCGGCTCGCCGACCTGCACGGCCAGCTGGCGGATGGCCTCGGCGTTGGCCGGGGTGCCGACGAAGCCCAGCTCGATCACGCCGCAGACCTTGGCGTCGACCTGCAGCGGTGCGACCAGGACCGCCCCCGGGGCCGAGCTGCCGAGCGCCGAGCTGATGCGCAGGTGCTGCGCCTGCAGGCCGTCCAGCCAGCGCGGCTGGCCGTCGTGCGCCGCCTGGCCGGCCAGGCCCTCGCCCAGGCGCGTCGGGGCGAGCGCGGTGACGGACAGGGCCAGGGAGTAACTCCCGAGCGCATGCAGGGTGTCGTCTTCCAGGCGATGCAGCACCGCGACCGCGGCACCGGTGTAGCGGGCCAGCGCGGTGCAGGCGGACTGGCCGAGCTCGGCGAGGCTCTGTTCGCCGGCCAGGCTTTGCATGACCGTGGTCTCGCCCTGCTGCAGCCACAACTGCAGCTGTTCGTGGGCGCGGCCGCGCAGCACGCGGTGCACCAGGATCGCCGTGCTCCAGATCGCCACCAGTCCCATCGAGCGGTTGACGATCACCTGCATCAGGCTGCCGCTGGGCGGCGAGAAGAACAGGCCGACGACGACCAGCACGGTGGCGATCGCAGCGACCACCAGCGGCACCACGAGGCGCGGCTGCAGCATGGACAGCGCCACCGGCAGCAGGTAGAGCACCCATTCGGCGACGCCCAGCCGGGTGACCAGGTCCACGGCGAAGATGGCTGCCGTGATCAGGCCGATGAGGAGGTAGACGGGCAGGGAGGAGGCAGGATGGGCGGGCATGCAGTCGGGCGGGTCCGTCGGGGGCCGCCGGACGGCCGGCGGGCGTGCCGACCCATTCTTTCAGCGTGATGCACGGCAGGTGTAACAGAACGCTGGTTCATCCCGCACCTGCGGGGCGCCCTGCCGGCCGGACATCGGCGAACGCAGCAACGGGTGTGCCTGGACGGCGGCCCCGCGCCCTCATCGTGCGCTGATCAGCCGCAGCGCTCGCGACGGCGCCGTGACCCGCGCGTCGTAGGGGTGCTGCGCCTGCCCGACCGCGTCGAGGATGCGCCGCACGTAGGCGCGGGTTTCCAGGTAGGGCGGGATGCCGCGGTAGCGCTCGACCTTGCCTTCGCCGGCGTTGTAGGCCGCCGCCACCAGCGCGACGTCGCCTTCGAAGTAGGCGAGCAGCCAGCGCAGGTAGGCGAGCCCGCCGCGGATGTTCTGCTCGGGATCGTAGGGGTTGCGCACGTTGAAGCGCGCCGCGGTCTCGGGGATCAGCTGCATCAGGCCCTTGGCGTTGCGCGGCGACAGCGCGACGATGTCGAAGTTCGACTCGGCCTGGATGATGGCCAGCGCCAGCTCGGGCCGCACGCCGAACTCGGGTGCCAGCTTCAGCACCAGGTCGCGCACGTCCTTGGGGGCGGTCGCCAGCAGCCCGGGCGCCGGATCGGCCTTGGCCGCCTGCAGCGTCGGTGGCGGCGGGACGGTCTCGCGCATGCAGGGCGGCACCTCGTTGGGCGGGCCGCCGACCATGCGCAGCATGTGCTGTGCCTGCTCGAAGCCCTGCTCGGCGGCGGCGTGGAAGAAGAAGGCCGCGGTGGCGTCGCTGCGCGGCACGCCGCGGCCGTGGGCGTACATCCAGCCCAGGTTGAACTGCGAGACCGGGTCGCCCAGGCGCGCGGCCTTGCAGTACAGCTCGGCGGCGCGGGCGCCGTCCTGCGGCACGCCATTGCCGTGCTCGTAGCTGGCGGCCTCGGTGCGCAGCAGGGTGATGACGAGGTGTTCGTCCCGCGCGGGCAAGGTGGTATCGGCGGCGCTGCCGGCCGGGGCGAAGCCCAGCCACCCGCAGCCGGCGGCCGTCAGCACCCAGCGCGCCCAGCCCCGCACCGGTGCCCCCTCAGGCGTTTTCCGCCGCGGCGATCTGCCGCAGCGCGCGCTCGAACACGTCGGGCGGCTGGCCACCCGAGATCAGGTGGCGTTCGTTGACCACCACGCCCGGCACGGCCTGGATGCCGGCCTCCTGGTAGTAGCGCTGGCGCTCGCGCACCTCCTCGGCATACAGCCCCTGGTCGACCACGCGGGCGGCTTCGGCCTCGTCCAGCACGGCCTCGGCGGCCGCGCGCAGCAGCACCGCGCGCTCGCCCGGGTTCTCGCCTTCGGTGAAGTAGGCCGCAAACAGCAGGTGCTGCAGCCGGCGCTGGGCGTCAGGGTCGACCAGCCCGGCCCAGTGCAGCAGGCGGTGGCAGTCGAAGGTGTTGTAGCTGCGCGTGCGCCGGTCCATGCGGAAGGTGAAGCCCACGGCCTCGCCGCGCTGGCGGATGGCCTCCTGGTTGCGGTCCACCTGCTCGGGCGTCAGGCCGTACTTGCTGCACAGGTACTCGGTCAGGTCCTTGCCTTCCGGCGGCGTGCCCGGGTCGAGTTCGAAGGGCTGGAAATGCAGCTCGACCGGGAAGTCGGGTCCCAGGCGCTCCAGCGCGATTTCCAGGGAATGCAGGCCGATGGCGCACCACGGGCAGACGACGTCGGAAACGAAATCGATTCTCATGATCCCGACATCCTAGGCGATGCGGGCGGGCTTTGCCGCCCCCGGACGCGGGGGGCCGTCCGGCACGACGCCGAGCTGCAGCAGCTGCGCGACCACCGCCACCGCGATCACCTCGGGCGCCTTGCCCTCGATGCCGGGCACGCCGATCGGGCAGGTCATGCGCTCGATGGCCTGCGGCGCGATGCCCTGTTCCAGCAGCCGGTGGGTGAAGCGGGCGCGCTTGGTCTGCGAGCCGATCAGCCCGAAGTAGCGGAAGTCGCCGCGGCGCAGGATGGCCTCGGTGATGCGCAGGTCCAGGTCGTGGCGGTGCGTGAGCACCAGGTAGCAGGCCCCGGGCGGGGCGGTGTCGACCTCGGCCTCCACCGCGTCGACGCAGACGCGCTCGACCTGTGGCGGCCAGCTGGCGGGGAATTCCGCCTCGCGCTCGTCGATCCACTGCACCTTGCATGGCAGCGTCGCGAGCAGCCGCACGATGGCGCGACCGACATGGCCGGCGCCGTACAGCTGCAGGTGGAACAGCGGCGCCTCGTCCGGCCAGCGTGCCAGTTCGGCGTCGCAAAGCGGCGCGAAGCGCAGCGTCACCACGCCGCCGCAGCACTGGCCGAGCGCGGGGCCGAGCGGGTAGCGCCGCTCGAAGGCGTCGCCGGGGCGCATCGCGAGGTGCCGGCGAGCCAGCTCGATGGCCTGCAGCTCGAGGTGGCCGCCGCCGATGGTGCCGCAGGTGCCGGCGGGGCCGACCAGCATGCGCGTGCCCGCCTCGCGCGGCACCGAGCCCTGCGTGGCGGCCACCTCGACCACCACCGCGGGCTCGCCGCGTGCCAGCCACTCGCGGGCGGTGTGTTTCATCGCTGCGCCCGGCGTGCCTTCACCGCGCGCAGCACCGACTCGGGCGTGGCCGGGGCGTCCAGCACCACCGGGTCGCGCCGTTGCGGCGCCACCGCGGCGATCGCATCGCGCAGGGCCTCGTAGACCGAGATCGCCAGCATGAAGGGCGGCTCGCCGACCGCCTTGGAGCGGAACACGCTCTCCTCGCGGTTGGGCTCGGGCCACAGCGAGACGTGGAAGTGCTCCGGCACGTCGCCGGCGGTCGGGATCTTGTAGGTGCTGGGGGCATGCGTGGTCAGCCGCCCCTCGGCGTTCCACTTCAGCTCCTCGGTGGTCAGCCAGCCCATGCCCTGCACGAAGCCGCCCTCGATCTGGCCGCGGTCCAGCGCCGGGTTCACGCTGCGCCCCACGTCGTGCAGGATGTCGACCGCCATCACGCGGTTCTCGCCGGTCAGCGTGTCGATCACCACCTCGGTGCAGGCCGCGCCGTAGGCGAAGTAGTAGAACGGCCGGCCCTGGAGGGTCTGCTTGTCGTAGTGGATCTTGGGCGTGGCGTAGAAGCCGTCGGACCACAGCTGCACGCGCGCCATGTACGCCTCGTGCGTCACCTCGGCGAACTCGCGGCTGCCCTGCGGCGTGATCACCTTGCCGCCGGCGAACACCACCGCCTCGGCCGGGCAGCCCTGCTGCGCCGCGACGAAGGCGGCCAGCCGCTGGCGGATCTGGCGCGCCGCGTACTGCGCGGCCTGGCCGTTCAGGTCGGTGCCGCTGGAGGCCGCGGTGGCCGAGGCGTTGGGCACCTTGTCGGTGGCGCTGGCGGTGATGCGCACCCGCTCGAACGGCACGCCCAGCTCGTCGGCGACGATCTGGCAGACCTTGGTGTGCAGGCCCTGGCCCATCTCGGTGCCGCCATGGTTGACCAGCACCGTGCCGTCGCTGTAGACGTGCACCAGCGCACCGGCCTGGTTGAACGCGGTGATCGTGAACGAGATGCCGAACTTGACCGGCGTGAGCGCCAGCCCGCGCTTGAGCACCGGGTGCTGCGCGTTCCACTGCGCGATGCGCTCGCGCCGTTCGCGGTAGCGGCACTCCTCGGCCAGACGCGCCACCAGCTGCGGGGCGATGTTGTCCTCGACCGTCATGCCGTAGGGCGTGACGTCGCGGCCCGGGCCGTAGAAGTTGCGCCGGCGCACCTCCAGCGGGTCCAGGCCCAGGTGCCGCGCGATGTCGCCCAGCACCGCCTCGGTGGCGATCATGCCCTGCGGCCCGCCGAAGCCGCGGAACGCGGTGTTGCTCTGCGTGTGCGTCTTGCAGCGGTACGAGTCGATCTGGACGTGCTCGAGGTAGTAGGCGTTGTCGATGTGCAGCACCGAGCGGTCGTTGACCGCGCCGGACAGGTCGGCCGAGAAGCCGCACTGCGAGGCCAGCTCCACCTGCAGCCCGAGGATGCGGCCTTCGCCGTCGAAGCCGACGCGGTAGCGGTACTGGTAGTTGTGCCGCTTGCCGGTGATCATGAAGTCGTCCAGCCGCTCCAGGCGCAGCTTGACCGGCTGGCCGAACTTGCGCGCGGCCAGCGCCGCCCACACCGCCAGGTGCCCGGCCTGGGTTTCCTTGCCGCCGAAGCCGCCGCCCATGCGCCGGCATTCGACGCGCACGTGGTGGCCGTCCAGCCCCAGCGCGTGCGCCACCCAGTGCTGCACCTCGCCGGGGTGCTGGGTGGAGCTGTGGATCGTCCAGCCGTCCTGCTCCTGCGGGATCGCGTAGGCGATCTGGCCTTCCAGGTAGAAGTGCTCCTGGCCGCCGACCGCGAAGGCGCCTTCGAGGCGGTGCGGCGCGGCCGCGATGGCACCCGCGGCGTCGCCGCGTTTCAGGTGCACCGGCGGCAGCACGTAGCTCTGCGCGGCCATGGCCTCGTCGATGGTCAGCACCGCGGGCAGCGGCTCGATGTCGCACTGCACCTGGCGCGCCGCGGTGCGCGCGGCGTTGACGTCGGTGGCGACCACCAGGCCCACCACCTGGCCGACGTAGCAGACCTCGTCGATCGCGAACACCGGCTCGTCGCGCATCGGGGTGGGGAAGTAGCGGTCGCCGGGGATGTCCGCCGCGGTGACGAGGCCCACCACGCCGGGCTGCTGCAGGGCCTGTGCGGCGTCGATGCCGCGCAGCCGGCCGTGGGCGACCGGGCTCAGGATGGGGGCGGCGTGCAGGGTGCCCTTCAGTTCGGGCAGGTCGTCGATGTAGGTGGCCGCGCCGCTGACCTGGGCGCGCGCGCTTTCATGGACGACCGGCTGGCCGCACACGGCGGCGGGGGAAAGCAGGTCGGGCGCGTTCACGAGAGGGCTCCATCAAGGCTGGCCAGGGTCAGGCGCTCCAGTCGCAGCGGGGCGGCCGCGCCCTGGCTTTCGAGCCAGTAGCGCCACAGCAGGTTGCCGGCCGCCTCGCGGCGGTACTCCGCGCTGGCGCGCATGTCGCTGATCGGGGCGAACTCCTGCTGCAGCACCTGCATGGCCTGCTGCACGGTGGCTTCGGTCCAGGGTCGGCCGACCAGCGCGGCCTCGGTCTGCACCGCGCGCTTCGGGGTCGCGGCCAGTCCACCCGCGCCGATGCGGGCGCCGCGCACCGTGCCGGCGTCGATCTCCAGGCGGATCGCCAGGCACACCGCGGAGATGTCGTCCTCGAAGCGCTTGGACAGCTTGTAGGCGCGCAGCAGCCCGCGCGGCGGCAGCGGCACCCGCACGTGGGTCAGCACCTCGTCGGCGGCCAGCAGGTTCTGCCGGTAGCCGGTGTAGAAGTCCTCCAGCGCCAGCTCGCGCACGCCGCGCGTGCCTTGCAGCCGCAGCTGCGCGCCCAGCGCGATCAGCAGCGGCATCGAGTCACCGATCGGCGAGCCGTTGACCACGTTGCCGCCCAGGGTGCCGGACTCGCGCACCGGCCGGCCGGCAAAGCGCGCGAAGAAGTCCTGCAGCTGCGGCCAGTGCGCGGCCAGCACGGCAAAGGCGTCGCTCAGGCGCACCGCGGCGCCGATCTCGAGCGCGTCGGCACGCACCTCGACCTGCTGCAGCTCGCGCACGCCGGTCACGTCCAGCGTGGTGTCGAAGCGGCGGTGCATCTTGGTGACCCACAGGCCGACGTCGGTGCAGCCGGCGATCACCTGGGCCTGCGGGTGCGCGGCGCGCAGCTGCAGCAGCTGCGCCAGGGTCTGCGGTCGCAGCGCGCGGCCGCTGTCCAGTGCCGGGGCCTGCTGCAGGGCCTGCAGCTGCCGCACCACCGCGGCCTCGTCGAACGCCGGTGCGGGGTAGTCGGTCATCCGGCGGGTCGCGTCGACGATGGGGCGGTAGCCGGTGCAGCGGCACAGGTTGCCCGACAGCGCCTCGTGCGCCTCGCCGGTGTCCACCGGGTCGGTGCGGCCGCAGGCGCGGCGCTGTTGGTACAGCGCGAACATCGACATCGCGAAGCCGGGGGTGCAGAAGCCGCACTGGGTGGCGTGGCTGTCGACCAGCGCCTGCTGCACCGGATGCAGGCTGCCGTCGGCGCCGCGCAGGTCCTCCACGGTCCACAGGGCGCAGCCGTCGATGGAGCTGACGAAGCGGATGCAGCTGTTGATCGCGCGGTAGCGCAGGCGCTCGCGGTCCAGCTCGCCGAGCACCACGGTGCAGGCGCCGCAGTCGCCTTCGCCGCAGCCCTCCTTGGTGCCGGTGGCGCCGGCGTCTTCGCGCAGCCATTCGAGCAGGGTGCGGGTCGGCGGGACGTCGTTCAGCGAGACGATCCGGCCTCGGTAGTAGAAGCGCACGGGGCGGTCGGACATGGGGTGCTGCCAGTCATTGGTGGATACCCGAACGATACCCGCTTGCGTCCCTCTGTCTATACGAAAATGTGGATAGAGGATATTTCCCGCTGGATATGGCAATGCGCACCGGATTCGACAAGATCGAGCTCCATCTCGTCCGGATCCTGCATACCTTGATCACCGAACGCAGTGTCTCGCGCGCCGCGCTCAAGCTCGAGCTGTCCCAGCCCGCCGTCAGTGCCCGCCTGCGGCGGCTGCGCGAGCTCACCGGCGACATGCTGCTGGTGCGCAGCGGCAACGGCATGGTGCCGACGCCGGTGGCCCTGGAGCTGGAGGCCCCGGCGGCGGAGCTGCTGCGCCAGGCCGACCGGCTGTTCGGCCGCCAGCAGTCCAGCCGCGGGTTCGACCCGGCCTCGAGCGACCTGGTGGTGCGCGTCGCCGCGAGCGACTACCTGGATCCGCTGTTCCTGCCCGAGCTGGTGACCTGGATCAAGCGCAGCGCCCCGGGCATGTCGCTGGAGCTGCTGCCGCTGACCGCCGAGTTCGACGTGCAGCGGCGCCTGGCCGACGCGGCGGTGGACCTGGTGATCGGCAATTGGCTCGAGCCGCCCGAGGACCTGCACCTGGGCCGGCTGCTGACCGACGAGGTGGTGTGCCTGGTCGCGCAGGACCATCCCGCGGTACGCAACCCACGCAGCTGGACGGTGGCGCGCTACCTCGCCTGCGAGCATGTCGCGCCGACCCCGCTGCATGCCGGCAGCGGCGCCCAGGGCGTCATCGATGCCCACCTGGCATCGCTGGGCTTGCGCCGCAACGTGACGGTGCGCAGTGCACACTTCGGCCAGATCCCGCACATGGTGGCCGACAGCCTGCTGGTGCTGACGACCGGGCGGCAGTTCTGCCAGCGCTACGTCGGGCAGCTTCCGGTGAAAATCGTGCGTTGTCCGGTGGCGGTGCCACCGATGAGTTATTACCAGCTGTGGCATGACCGCACCCACCTGTCCCCGGCCTACCGGTGGTTCCGGGAACAGGTGCGCGAGGTGGCGCGCAGCCTCGTCACCCGCAAAGAGATGAACCGATGACCGAACGCCTGGCCGTCCGCGCCGACCTGCTCGATTTCCCCGAGGACCCCGGCTGGCAGGTCGAGGCGCCTGCCGCGGTGCGCTACCTGCCCGACCACTGGCTGCTGGTGGAGGACGGCCGCATCGCCGGCACCCGCCCCGGCACCGAAGCGCCGGGTCCGGGCTGGCGCTGCATCGACCACCGCGGCCGGCTGCTGCTGCCGGGCTTCATCGACACCCACGTGCATGCCCCGCAGCTCGACGTGATCGCCAGCTACGGCACCGAGCTGCTCGAGTGGCTGAACACCTACACCTTCCCGGCCGAGTGCAAGTACGCCGACCCGGCCGAGGCCGAGCGCGGCTCGGCGCTGTTCCTCGACGCGCTGCTGGCGTCCGGCACGACCGCCGCGGCGGTGTTCCCGACGGTGCACAAGGTCTCGGCCGAGGCGCTGTTCGCCGCGGCCGCGCAGCGCCACATGCGCGTGCTGGCCGGCAAGGTGCTGATGGACCGCCACGCCCCAGACGGCCTGCGCGACGACGTGGCGCAGGCCGAGCGCGACTGCGTCGACCTGATCGAGCGCTGGCACGGCCGCGGCCGCGTGGCCTACGCGGTGACGCCGCGCTTTGCCGCCACCTCCACGCGCGAGCAGCTGGCGATGGCCGGCCGGCTGTGCGCCGCCTACCCGGACGTCTACATGCAGACCCACGTGGCGGAGAACCGCAGCGAGGTGCGCTGGATGGCCGAGCTGTTCCCCGAGGCGCGCAGCTACCTCGACATCTACGTGCGCCATGGCCTGATGACGCCGCGCTCGCTGTTCGCGCACGGCATCTGGCTGGACGACACCGACCGCGCCGTGCTGCGCGAGGCGGGCGCCTCGATCGCGTTCTGCCCGTCGAGCAACATGTTCATCGGCTCGGGCCTGTTCGACTGGGGCCGCACCGAAGGGCAGGGCGTGGCGGTGCACCTGGCCAGCGACGTCGGCGGCGGCACCTCGCTGTCGATGCTGCGCACCATCGCCGACGGCTACAAGGTGCTGGCGCTGCAGGGCCAGAAGCTCACCGCCTGGAAGGCGCTGTACACCGCCACCCACGGCGCGGCGCGGCACCTGCGACTGTCGCACGAGATCGGACACCTTTCGCCCGGTACACTGGCCGACTTCGTGGTGTGGGACTGGGCGCAAGGGCCCGTGGCCCGGCGGCGCATCGAAGTGGCGCGCGACTTGCATGAGCGCGTGTTTGCGTGGATGACGCTGGGCGACGAGCGCAACGTCGTCTCCACCTGGGTGGCGGGTCAGGAACGTTACCGCCGTCCGGAATGAACACCGCCATGCTCCGACTCGAACTCCGCGACATCAGCAAGCAGTACCCTGCGGTCAAGGCCAACGACGGCATCCACCTCAAGGTGGCCCCGGGGGAGATCCATGCCGTGCTCGGCGAGAACGGCGCGGGCAAGTCGACGCTGATGAAGATCATCTACGGCGCGGTGCGGCCGGATTCCGGGGAGATCCTCTGGAACGGCCAGCCGGTCGTGGTGCGCAATCCGCACGAGGCGCGCCGGCTGGGCATCAGCATGGTGTTCCAGCACTTCTCGCTGTTCGACACGCTGACCGCCGCCGAGAACGTCTGGCTCGGGCTGGACAAGACAATGAGCCTGGCCGAAGTGAGCGAGCGCATCCGCGCCGTCTCCGGCCAGTACGGGCTGGACGTGGACCCGCAGCGCCCGGTGCACACGCTCAGCGTCGGCGAGCGCCAGCGCGTGGAGATCGTGCGCGCGCTGCTGACCAACCCGCAGCTGCTGATCCTGGACGAGCCGACCTCGGTGCTCACGCCGCAGGCGGTCGAGAAGCTGTTCGTCACGCTGCGCCAGCTCGCCGCCACCGGCTGCTCCATCCTCTACATCAGCCACAAGCTCGACGAGATCCGCGCGCTGTGCCACCACTGCACGGTGCTGCGCGGCGGGCGGGTGACCGGCGAGGTCGACCCGACCCAGGAAACCAACGCCAGCCTGTCGCGCCTGATGATCGGTGCCGAGCCGCCTCAGCTGGTGCACCGCGAGGCGCACGGCGGCGAGGTGGCGCTGGCGGTGCAGGGACTGTCGCTGCCGAAGTCGCACCCGTTCGGCACCACGCTGGAGAACATCCACATGGAGCTGCGCGCCGGCGAGGTGCTGGGCATCGCCGGCGTCTCGGGCAACGGGCAGCAGGAGCTGCTCGCCGCGCTGTCGGGCGAGGACCTGCGCGCCGCCCCCGGCTCGATCCGCCTGTTCGGCCGGGACATCGCGCGCCACTCGCCGCGCCGGCGCCGGCGCGAGGGGCTGCACTTCGTGCCCGAGGAGCGGCTCGGCCGCGGGGCGGTGCCGACCATGTCGCTGGCCGAGAACACGCTGCTGACGCGCACCGAGGCGGTGAGCCCGCGCACCGGCTGGGTTCGAGTGCGCGAGGTGCGCGCGCTTGCACAACACCTGATCGAGCGCTTCAACGTCAAGGCCGGCGGCCCCGACGCCGCGGCGCGCAGCCTGTCCGGCGGCAACCTGCAGAAGTTCATCGTCGGGCGCGAGATCGACGCGCAGCCCCGGGTGCTGATCGTCGCCCAGCCGACCTGGGGCGTGGACGTCGGCGCCGCGGCGCAGATCCGCAGCGAGCTGCTCGCGCTGCGCGACGCAGGCTGTGCGGTGCTGGTGGTCAGCGAGGAGCTGGACGAGCTGTTCGAGATCTGCGACCGGCTGGTCGTGATGGCCCAGGGGCGCGTCTCGCCGGCGATCCCCACCTCGCAGGCCAGCGTCGAGCAGATCGGTATCTGGATGAGCGGGCTGTGGCCGCGCGAGGGCGCGGCAGGCCCGCGGGACAACAACGACAAGGTGCTCCATGCTGAAGCTTGAAGCCCGGCCGCAGGCGTCGACGCTGATGTCCTACGCCTCGCCGCTGCTGGCGCTGGCGATCACGGTCGTGATCGGCGTGCTGCTGTTCGTCGCGCTGGGCAAGGATCCGGTGCGCGGCCTGCAGATCTTCTTCTACGAGCCGGTGAAGAACGGCTACGCCCTGAGCGAACTCGCGATCAAGGCCACGCCGCTGATCCTGATCGCGCTGGGGCTGGCGGTGTGCTTCCGTTCCAACGTCTGGAACATCGGTGCCGAAGGGCAGTTCATCCTCGGCGCGGTGTTCGCCGGTGGCGTCGCGATGCAGGCCACGCCCGAGACCGGCCGCTGGATCGTCGTCGCGGTGCTGCTGGCCGGGGTGCTCGGCGGCATGCTGTGGGCCGGCATCGTCGCGCTGTTGCGCGACCGCTTCAACGCCAACGAGATCCTGGTCAGCCTGATGCTGGTCTACGTGGCCGACATGGTGCTGAGCTACCTGGTCTACGGCCCGTGGAAGGACCCGCAGGGCTACAACTTCCCGCAGACCATCACCTTCCTGCAGTCCACCCGCGTGCCGCGGCTGTTCCAGGGCATGCGCGTCAACGTCGGCTTGCTCGTTGCGCTGGCCATGGTCGCGGCGTTCTGGATCCTGCTGTTCCGCACCTACGCCGGCTTCCAGCTGCAGGTTGGCGGCCTGGCGCCGATGGCCGCGCGCTACGCCGGCTTCTCGTCGCGCCGGGCGCTGTGGCTGGCGCTGCTGGCCTCGGGTGGCATGGCGGGCCTGGCCGGGGCGCTGGAAGTGTCCGGGCCGCTCGGCCAGCTGACGCCCTACGTCCCGGTGGGCTACGGCTTCGCCGCGATCATCGTCGCCTTCGTCGGGCGGCTGCACCCGGTGGGCATCGTGTTCTCGGCCGTGCTGATGGGCATGTTCTACATCGGCGGCGAGCTGGCGCAGTCGCGCCTGGGGCTGCCCAAGTCCATCACCGGCGTGTTCCAGGGCCTGCTGCTGTTCACGCTGCTGGCCTGCGACACCCTGATCCACTACCGCATCCGCTGGCAGGCCGGTGCCGCCAAGGCCCGGCGGCTGGCTGCCAGGAAAGCCTGAGCATGGACGCCATCGCACTGCTGATCGCCGCCACGCTGAACGCCGGGACCGTGCTGGCCATCGCCGGCCTGGGCCTGCTGATCAACGAACGCGCGGGCATCGTCAACCTGGGCGCCGAGGGCATGATGCTGGTGGCCGCGATCGCCGGCTTCGCCACCGCGGTGCACACCGGCAGCGACTGGCTGGCGTTTGCCGCCGGCGCGGGCGCGGGCGCGCTGATGGCCGCCGCCTTCGGCGTGCTGGTGATCTGGCTCAACACCAACCAGTACGCCTCGGGCCTGGCGCTGAGCCTGTTCGGTACCGGCTTTTCGGCCTTCGTCGGCATCGGCTACACGCAGGCCAAGCTGTCGGAGCGCCCGCGCTTCGAGATCCCGGGCCTGGCCGACGTGCCGTTCTTCGGCCCGGCCTTCTTCAAGCAGCACCCGATGGTCTACTTCGCGATCGCGCTGACCGTCGCGCTGGCCTGGTTCCTGTACCGCTCGCGCGGCGGCCTGGTGCTGCGCGCGATCGGCGAGTCGCCCGAATCTGCGCATGCGCTCGGCTACCCGGTGCGCCGGCTGCGCCTGCTGGCGGTGGTCACCGGCGGGGCGCTGTGCGGCATCGCAGGGGCCTACGTGTCGGTCGTCTACACCCCGCTGTGGGTGGAAGGCATGATCGCCGGCAAGGGCTGGATCGCGCTGGCCCTGACCACCTTCGCGACCTGGCGACCGGCACGGGTGTTGCTAGGAGCCTACCTGTTTGGCGGCGTGACGATGCTGCAGTTCCACCTCCAGGGCCAGGGGGTGCAGGTCCCGAGCCAGGTGCTCACGGCCCTGCCCTACGTGGCCACCATCGTGGTGCTGGTGCTGATCTCGCGCAACCCGACCTGGATCCGGGTGAACATGCCGGCCTCGCTCGGCAAGTCCTTCTACCCGGGCAGCTGATTCCCCATAATCACCGTTTTCCTACCTCGCTCTTTCTCGGAGAGAACCCCATGACCGACCTGAACAAACGTTCCCTGCTCAAGCTGGCAGGGTTGGGCTCGCTGGTGGCTGCGGCTGCGCTGGCGGGCTGCGGCAAGAAGGAAGAGGCCCCTGCGCCTGCCCCCGCCCCGGTGAGCGAAGCGCCCGCGCCGGCGGCAGAGCCGCTCAAGATCGCGTTTGCCTACGTCGGTCCGGTGGGGGATGCCGGCTGGACCTACGCGCACGACCGCGCCCGCAAGGAACTGGAAGCCGAGTTCGGCGACAAGATCGTCACCAGCTACGTCGAGAACGTCCCCGAGGCGGCCGACGCCGAGCGCGTGATCCGCGACATGGTCAGCCAGGGCAACAAGCTGGTGTTCGGCACCACCTTCGGCTACATGGAGCCGATGCTCAAGGTCGCGGCCGACCACCCCGACGTCAAGTTCGAGCACGCCACCGGCTACAAGACGTCCGAGAACATGCGCACCTACGATGCGCGCACCTACGAGGGCGCGTACATGGCCGGCGTGATCGCGGGCAAGATGACCCAGACCAACACGCTGGGCGTGGTGGCGTCGATCCCCATCCCCGAGGTGATCCGCAACATCAACTCGTTCACGCTGGGCGCCCAGTCGGTGAACCCGGACATCAAGACCAAGGTGGTGTGGGTCAACAAGTGGTTCGACCCGCCCAAGGAAGGCGAGGCGGCCCAGTCGCTGATCAACCAGGGCGCCGACGTGCTGATGCAGAACACCGACTCGGCCGCCGTGCTGCAGACCGCCGAGAAGGCCGGCAAGCTCGGCTTCGGCTGGGATTCGGACATGAGCGCCTTTGGCCCGAACGCGCACCTGGGCTCGGCGGTCATCAACTGGGCGCCGTACTACAAGAAGGCCGTCAACGACGTGCTGAACGGCACCTGGACGACCGGTGCCGAATGGTGGGGCGTCAAGGAAGGCGCGATCGACCTGGTCTCGGTGTCCGACAAGGTGCCGGCCGACGTGCGCGAGCTGGTCGAGAAGATCAAGGCCGGCCTGAAGGACGGCAGCTACGTGATCTGGAAGGGTCCGGTGGTCGACCAGTCCGGCAAGCAGGTGCTGGCCGACGGCGAAGTGGCCGACGACAAGTTCCTGCACGGCATCAACTGGTACGTCAAGGGCGTCGAGGGCAAGGTCCCGGCGGGCAACTGATCCCGTTCCCGGATACCTCCAAAGGCCGCCTGCGGGCGGCCTTTTTTCGTCGTGGCGCCGCAGGGCAGGGCGACGCCCCGCCCGCACCGCGGGGCTCACTCCTCGTCGATCTCGCGGCGCAGGTCGTTGAGCACGCCCAGGCGCTGCGTGGCGCGCTCGCCCAGCCTCGGCGCCACGTGCTGCACTCGCAAGTGCAGCATGCCGGCCGCGGCCATCGCGGAGAACGCATGGTCGCTGCTGGCGCACCAGCAGGGCAGCACGATGCCCGCGACGCTGGACGGCATGGAGCGCCACGGCCGCCCGGTGACGCCGGCCGAGATCCGCGACACGCTGCCCTCGATCGACTACCTGGTCACCGGCACCGGCGCGATCCACGAGGAGGGGGGCGTTTCGGCAAGGGCCACGGCTTCTTCGGCGCCGAGCGGGGCATGCCCTACCGCATCGGCAAGATCGGCGTGCACACGCCCGCGGCGGCCGTGGCGCACGACTGCCAGGTGCTGCGCGAGACCCTGTACCCCGAGGGCTTCGACGCCGTGGCGACGCGATCTTCACGCCCACGCGCACCATCGAGGTGAGCCATCCGCACCAGCCGACCTGCGGCATCGTCCGGGACCTGCTCGACCCGGTGATGTACGAGACCATCCCGCCGCTGCAGGCGCTCAAGCGCCTCGAGGCGGACCTGCCGGCGCGCTGAAGCATGCGGTGCGCTGGCATGTTCCGTGCTGGCGCAACGCGCGCGAACGGCCGATTTGCTAGGCTCCCGGTCATGCAATCCCCGATGATCGAATCCACCCTCTGGCATCCCGTCGCAGCCTGCGACGAACTGTCGACCCGCAACCCCCTGCCGGTACGGCTGCTCGAGCAGCCGCTGGTGCTCTGGCGCGACGCGCACGGCGCGGTCCACGCCTTCGACGACCGCTGCCCGCACCGCGGCGCGCGCCTGTCGCTCGGCCGCGTGCACGAAGGGCGGCTGGAGTGCCCGTACCACGGCTGGCGCTTCGAGGCCGGCGGCCGCTGCGTGCAGGTGCCCGCGCTGCCGGACTTCACGCCGCCGCCCGGGCACAAGGTCGGCGCCTACGCTGTGGCCGAGCGCGCCGGCCTGCTGTGGGTGTGCCTGTCCGGCGACGCCCCGGCGCCCGAGTTCGAGACCGAGGCCGACGAGCGCCTGCGCAAGATCACGGTCGGCCCCTACGACGTGGCCACCAGCGCGCCGCGCGTGGTCGAGAACTTCCTCGACATGTCGCACTTCGGCTTCGTGCACGAGGGCTGGCTGGGCGACCGCGAGCATGTCGCGCAGGCCGACTACCGCGTCGAGACCACTGCGGCCGGCGTGCTGGCCACCGGTTGCCGTGCCTGGCAGCCGCGCAGCAACCGGCTGTCCACCGAGGGCAGCGACGTCGAGTACACCTATGCGGTGACCGCACCGTACACCGCGGTGCTGACCAAGCTGCCGCAGAAGCAGGACGGCTACCGCGACGTGATCTCGCTGTTCGTCTGCCCGGTCGAGCCCGAGCGCAGCCGCGTGTGGTTCCGCATGGCCGTCACCGACTTCGCCTCGAGCGACGAGGAACTGCGCGCCTTCCAGCACACCATCTTCACCCAGGACCAACCGGTGGTCGAATCCCAGGTGCCCCGCCGCCTGCCGCTGTCCGGCGGCGAGCTGCACAGCGCGGCCGACCGGCTGAGCGCCGCCTACCGTCGTTACCTGCGCGAGCAGGGCATCACCTTCGGAGTCTGCTGAGCATGTCGTACGAGTCCATCGCCCGCGATCGCCTGCCCGAGCTGCTGCGTGCCATGCCCAAGGCCGAGCTGCACATCCACATCGAGGGTTCGCTGGAGCCCGAGCTGATCTTCCAGCTCGCGCAGCGCAACCAGGTCGGGCTGGCGTATCCGGACGTGGACGCGTTGCGTGCGGCTTACGCCTTCACCGACCTGCAGAGCTTCCTGGACATCTACTACGCCGGCGCCAGCGTGCTGCTGAAGGAGGAAGACTTCTTCGACATGGCGATGGCCTACTACCGCCGCGCCCAGGCCGACCATGTCGTGCACGCCGAGGTCTTCTTCGACCCGCAGACCCACACCGCGCGCGGCGTGCCGTTCGAGACCGTCATCCGCGGGCTGACGCGCGCGAAGGAGACGGCGCAGCGCAAGCTGGGCGTCAGCTCCGAGCTGATCCTGTGCTTCCTGCGGCACCTGAGCGAGGACGAGGCCTTCGCGACGCTGGAGCAGGCGCTGCCCTGGCGCGATCACTTCATCGGCGTCGGGCTGGACAGCAGCGAGCGCGGCAACCCGCCGGAGAAGTTCGCGCGCGTGTTCGCGAAGTGCCGCGAGCTCGGCCTGCGCCTGGTCGCGCACGCGGGCGAGGAGGGGCCGGCGTCCTACATCCGTTCGGCCCTCGACGTGCTCCACGCCGAGCGCATCGACCACGGCGTGCGCTGCGTCGAGGACCCGGCGCTGGTCGAACGCCTGGCCGCCGAGCGCGTGCCGCTGACCGTGTGCCCGCTGTCGAACGTGAAGCTGTGCGTGTTCCCGACGATGGCGCAGCACAACCTCGCCACGCTGCTGGAGCGCGGCCTGTGCGTGACCGTCAACTCGGACGACCCGGCCTACTTCGGCGGCTACGTCAACCAGAACTACCTCGAGGCCTTCGCGGCGCTGCCGCAGCTGCACGCCGGCCACGCCTACACGCTGGCGCGCAACAGCCTCGAGGCCAGCTTTGCCAGCGACGCGGACAAGGCGCGCTGGATCGCCGAGCTGGACGCCGTGTTCGCGCGCTTCCGGTAGCATCGTCGCCTTCGGCTCCGCGCCCCAGGAGCCGTGCCGTTTCCCCGGGGCCATGTAGAGGAACACCATGTACAAAAACCTCAGGCGTGCCTTCCTGGCCGCCTCCGCACTGGGCACGCTGCTGCCCGCCACCTTCGCCCGCACCCCCGCTCCCCTCAAGGTCGGCTTCGTGTTCGTCAGCCCGGTGGGCGAAGCGGGCTGGACCTTCCAGCACAACCTGGGCCGCCTCGAGCTCGAACGCCGGCTGGGTGCGCGGGTGCAGACCACCTACGTCGAGAACGTGGCCGAAGGCCCGGACGCCGAGCGGGTGATCCGCGACCTGGCGCAGCAGGGCCACCGGCTGATCTTCACCACCAGCTTCGGCTACATGGACCCCACGCTGCAGGTGGCGGCCGATTTCCCCGAGGTGGTGTTCGAGCACATGGGCGGCTACAAGACCGCGCCCAACGTCGCCACCTACAACGCCCGCTTCCACGAGGGGCGCTACCTCGCCGGCATGGTCGCCGGCCACCTGAGCCGCAGCGGCCAGGCCGGCTACGTGGCGGGTTTCCCGGTGCCCGAGGTCGTGCAGGGGCTCAATGCCTTCGCGCGCGGGATGCGTGCGGTCAACCCCAAGGCGCAGGTGCGCGTGGTGTGGGTCAACAACTGGTTCGACCCGGCGCGCGAGCGCGACGCCGCCCTGGCGCTGGTCAACCAGGGCGTGGACGTGATCACCCACCACAGCGCCTCCACCGCCGCGATCCAGGCGGCCGAGGCGCGCGGCGCGATGAGCATCGCCTACCACAGCGACATGCGCGCGCTCGCCCCGCGTGGCCAGCTCACCGCCGTGACGCACCACTGGGGCGACTTTTACGTGGACACGGCGTTGCAGGTCCTCGAAGGGCGCTGGCGCCCGCGCCAGTTCATGGGCGGCCTCAAGGAAGGCGTGGTGCGGCTGGCCCCGTTCGGCAAGCAGGTGCCGCCAGCGGTCGCGGAGCAGGTGCGCCAGCGCGAGCGGGACATCGCAAGAGGCAGCTTCCATCCCTTTGCCGGCCCCATCCTCGACAACGAAGGCCGGCTGCGCCAGGCCGACGGCGTGATGGACGAGCAGGCGCTGGCGACGATGGACTGGTACGTCGACGGCGTGGTCGGCAGCTTTCCGAAGCGCTGAAGGGCGCCTGCGGCGCAGGCCGCGGCCCGCGCCCGGCGCGATGCGGGCCGCCTGCCCGCCCCGGGGCGCGCGTCAGCGCCGGAACTTGCCGTCCGCCCCGACGATGGACAGGTCGGCAAAGTCCAGGCCGGTGTGGTCGGTCGGGCTGTAGCTGACCTCCATGCCACCGATGTCGAAGTTCTTCAGCCCGTTCAGCGCGGCGGTGATGCGTTCGCGCGTCGGGCTGGGGCCGGCGCGGCGCAGGGCTTCGACCAGCACCTTGGCGGCGGCGAAGCCTTCCATCATGGCCGGCGAGATCTCCATGTTGCGACCCTTCGCGAGGTCGGCGGCCTCCTTGACCAGCGGCGAGGAGATGGAACGCTCGTACGGGAACACCTGCGAGATGATGGTGCCGTGCGCGTTCTCGCCCATCTGCTTGATGAAGCCGCTGGCCGCGTTGTTGGACAGGGTCACGATCTGCGCGCGCGAGCCGGCCTGGCGGATCGCGCGGGTGCCGTCGGCCACCGCCGAGCCCGAACCGATGAACAGGACCGCCTGCGCCTGGGCCTGAGCGACCTTCGGGGCGATCTGGCTGAAGTCGGGCTTGCTGCGGTCGAACTTCTCCAGCAGCACCGGCTTCTTGCCGACCGCCACGAACCCGGCGTTGGCGCCCTCGATCGCGTCGGCACCGAAGGAGTCGTCGACCTGCAGCACCGCGATGCGGTCCATGCCGATCAGGCTCAGGTGCCGGACGGCGCGTTCGGCCTCACGCTGGTAGGTGGCGCGTACGTTGAACACGTAGGGATGGACCGGGGAGTGCAGCGCCATCGCCCCGGTGGACGGCGCGATCAGCGGCACCTTGTGCTCCTCGAGCAGCGGCATGACCGCCTGGGTGTGGGGCGTGCCGCGCACCAGGAACAACGCGACCACCTTCTTGTCGACGATCAGTTCCTGCGCATTCTGCGCCGCCCGCTTGGGCTCGAACCCGTCGTCGAGCGAGATCAGCTCGATCTTCTGCCCGTTGACGCCGCCGCGGGCATTGACCGACTCGATGTACAGCAGGGCCCCGTCGGTCGTCTCCCGGACGCCGGCGGCCACCGGCCCGCTGAACCCGGCTGTCTGGCCGATCAGGATCTGGCTGGACGCCGGAGCGCTCAAGCCCATGCCGATGGCCAATGCCGCAAGCAGTCGTTTCATGTCGATCCTCCGAAAAGAAGGGGTGGTGCCCCTTTGTGGTTTCTTCTTCTGCAGACCCGGCAGGCGCAGGGTCAACCCTTACTTGTAATTATGAATTCTGGATCCTAGTATTCATTCAGTTTTAAGGTTCGTGAAGCCGCAGGTTACCTTGAACGCCCGGTATCGGCCATGACATCTGTCACTTCTGTCACGCTTTCGTGCAGTCCGATCCGTACGGCCTCGTTGCATGAAGAGGTGGCGTCGCGCCTGCGCACGCTGATCTTCGAGCGTCGCCTGCTGCCGGGCCAGCGCATCGACGAGCTGGCGCTGGTGCAGGAATGGGGCGTCAGCCGCACGCCGGTGCGCGAGGCGCTCAAGGTGCTGGCCTCCGAAGGGCTGGTCACGCTGCAGCCGCGGCGCGGCTGCGTCGTGACCGAGGTGTCCGAGGACGACGCCGAGCAGCTGTTCCCGGTGATGGCGCTGCTGGAGGGCCGCTGCGCCTACGAGGCCGCGCTGCATGCCAGCGACGACGAGCTGGCCGAACTGCGGCTGCTGCACGGCGAGCTGGAGCGGCACGCCGCCGCCCACGATGCCGACGGCTACTACCGGGCCAACCACGTGTTCCATACCCGCGTGCAGGAGGTCGCCCACAACGGGTGGCTGAGTCGCGCGACCGACCAGCTGCGCGGCTTCATGCGGATGTTGCGCGGGCGCCAGCTGGCGCAGCCCGGTCGCTTCGAGGCGTCGATCGCCGAGCACCGCGAGCTGCTCGACGCGCTGTGCGCACGCGATGCCGAGCGTGCCCAGCGCCTGATGCACGACCACCTCATGGCCCAGCTGGCCGCCCTCAAGGCCTTGCGCGCCAGCGAGGCGGCCCAGTCACGCGTGGCCTGACACCATGGCCAAGGGAGCGCACGAGATGTTCAGCCTGCCGTCTTCCACGCTGCGCCTGGGCATCTCCTCGCTGCGCGCCCGCGCGCGCCGCGGCGCGACGGACCCGCGCCGCATGCAGCGCGTGGCCGACACCTGCCGGCGCCTGCTGTCCGAGCGCGGCGAGGCCAACAGCATCGCGATCGCGGCCCACCTGCAGCGCGAGCTGCTGGCGCTGCCGCCCGAACAGCTGGTGGGGTTCTTCGAGCTGCTGGAGCAGCAGTTCGGACCGGACCCCGAAGAAGTGCTGCAGGCCGCGCAACGCTATGCCGAGGCGCCCACGGCCGAGCACCTGATCCGCCTGACGACCGCGGCCGAGCCGCCCCGCCAGGAGCTGCTGCGGCGGCTCAACCGGGCCCCGGGCGGCACGGCGGCCATCGTCGCGCTGCGGCGGGTGCTGCTGACCCTCCTGCCCAAGCGGCCGTACCTGGCCGCGGTGGAGGCGGACTTCCAGCACCTGCTGTCGTCGTGGTTCAACGCCGGCTTCCTGCAGATGGAGCAGATGGACTGGCGCTCGCCCGCCGAGCTGCTGGAGCGCATCATCGAGCACGAGGCGGTGCACGAGATCGCCGGCTGGACCGACCTGCGCCGCCGCCTGCAGCCCGATCGCCGCTGCTTTGCCTTCTTCCATCCGCAGCTGCCCGGCGAGCCGCTGATCTTCGTCGAGGTGGCCCTCGTGCCGGACATGCCCGGCGCGATCGGGCCGCTGATCGATCCGGCCTCGCCGCCGCTGGCGCCCAGGCATTTCAAGGTCGCCACCTTCTACTCGATCAGCAACTGCCAGCCGGGCCTCAAGGGCGTCTCGCTCGGCAACTTCCTGATCAAGCGCGTCGCCGAGCACCTGCACCGCGAGCTCCCGCAGCTGCGCACGTTCTGCACCCTGTCGCCCATCCCCGGCTTCACTGCGTGGCTGCGCCAGCCGCACGACTGGGCGTCCGGCGCGGCGAAGCCGAGGCTGCGTGAGCGCCTGCAGCGCGCCGACGCCGCGCTGCGCGAGCGGTTCGGCGCGGAGCTCACGGGGATGCCGGGCGACTTCACGCCCGATGCCGCACCGCCGGAGCTGCGCGATGCGATCGAACTGCTGGCGCACTACTACCTGGCGCACGAGTCGGTCACGCCGCGCGGGGACCCGGTGGCGCGCTTCCACCTGGGCAACGGCGCACGACTGGAGCGCATCAACTGGGCGGCCGACACCGGCCGCAAGGGGCTGAAGCAGTCGTTCGGCCTGATGGTCAACTATCTCTACGACCTCGGCGAAGTGGAGGAGCGGCACGACCGGTTCGTGCACGGCGAGGTCGTCTGCTCGAAGCGGATCGCGCAAAGGCTTTGACAGGCATCGTCCATGAGCGAGGGTCGGGCTCATCTCTTCGACATCGACCAACCACCAAGGAGACCTGAGACATGCTTACACGTCGTGATGCAGTGCGCGCGCTGGCGCTGGCGGTGGCCGCAACGGCAGCTATCGGTGCTTCGCCGGTGCGGGCGGACACCTGGCCGTCCAAGCCCATCACCATCATCGTGCCGTTCCCCGCTGGCGGCGGCACCGATGCGTTTGCCCGACCGCTGGCCGCGGTGCTGACCAAGCAGCTGGGCATGCAGGTGCTGATCGACAACAAGGGGGGCGCGGGCGGCACGCTCGGCGCGTCGGTGGCGGCGCGCGCTCCGGCCGACGGCTACACCTTCTTCATGGGCGCGGTGCACCACGCGATCGCGCCGGCGATGTACCCCAAGCTGGACTACGACATCCTGAACGACTTCACGCCGGTCGGCCTGGTTTCCAACGTGCCGCAGGTGATCGTCGTCAACCCGAAGCTGCCGATCAACACCGTCCAGGAGCTGCTCGCGGAGGTGCGCGCCAAGCCGGGCAAGCTGAACTACGGCTCGGCCGGCAACGGCACCTCGCACCACCTGGCTGGCGAGCTGTTCAAGATCCAGACCGGCACCTTCATCACGCACATTCCCTACCGCGGCGCCGGCCCGGCCCTGCAGGACCTGATCGCCGGGCAGGTGGAGATGATGTTCGACGGCCTGGGCTCGTCGGCCGGCCACATCAAGGCCGGGCGCATCCGCCCGCTGGCGGTGGCGGCACCGAAACGCGCGCCGGGCTTCCCCGACATCCCGACCTCGGCCGAGGCGGGCATCCCTGACTACAAGGTCAGTACCTGGTACGGCCTGTGGGTGCCGAAGGGCACGCCCAAGGAGGCGATCGACCGCATGACCGCCGAGCTGCGCAAGGCCTTCGCCTCCGAGGAGATCCGCAGGACCTGGACCTCGCTCGGCTCGGAGATTCCCGAGACCTACGGCCCGGCATTCGGTACATTCGTGGCCGAAGAAGTGAAGCGCTGGGCCGAGGTGGCCAAGGCGTCCGGCGCCAAGCTGGATTGAAGTACCGGCACCGCCGGGGCGTCGGGGACGCGGGCGGCGCGCTCGCCCGCGACCGGAGACCTCACACGATGAAGAACGAGAACCTTTTCTGTGCCCTGCAGACGGCCTTCCTCGCGCGGCCGGACGACATCGCCATCGAGACCGAAGACGGGCTCGGCTACACGTGGAACGACCTCGAGCGTGCCACCGCGATGCTGGCGAACCTGCTCGAGTCGCTGCAGCTGCCGGCCGGCAGCCGCGTGGCAGCGCACACCGACAAGTCGGTCGAAGCGCTGATGCTGTATCTCGCCACGCTGCGCGCCGGGCTGGTCTACCTGCCGCTGAACACGGCCTACCAGCGGGCCGAGCTGGAGTATTTCCTCAACGATGCGCAGCCCGGGGTGGTGGTGTGCGCGAGCCGCAACCTGCCTTGGGTGCGTGAGCTGGCCGACGCCGCGGGCGTCGCGCACGTCTACACGCTGGATGCCGACCGTACCGGCACGCTGCTCGAGCAGGCCGCGCGCCAGGGCGACCGCCACGCGCCGGCACGGCGTCGCGCCGACGACCTGGCCGCCATCCTCTACACCTCCGGCACCACCGGCCGCAGCAAGGGGGCGATGCTCACGCACGGCAACCTGCTGAGCAACGCGCTGACGCTGAAGGACTACTGGGACTGGCAGCCCGGCGACGTGCTGATCCACGCGCTGCCGATCTTCCACGTGCACGGGCTGTTCGTCGCCTCGCACGGCGCGCTGCTCAACGGCAGCAAGATGCTGTGGCTGTCGAAGTTCGAGCCGCGTGCGGTGATCGAGCGCCTGCCGCGCGCCACGGTGTTCATGGGCGTGCCGACGCTGTACGTGCGGCTGCTCGCCGAGCCGGGGCTGACCCGCGAGGCGTGTGCGCGCATGCGGCTGTTCATCTCGGGTTCGGCGCCGCTGCTGATCGAGACCTTCCGCGAATGGCAGGCGCGCACCGGCCACACCATCCTCGAGCGCTACGGCATGAGCGAGACGGTGATGCTCACCTCCAACCCCTGCCGTGCGGCCGACGGCGAGCGCATCGGTGGTACGGTCGGCAAGCCGCTGCCGGGCGTGGGCGTGCGCGTGGTCGACGATGCGGGGCAGCCCTGCCCGGTCGGCGAGATCGGCCACGTGCAGGTGCGCGGGCCCAACGTGTTCAAGGGTTACTGGCGCATGCCCGAGAAGACCGCCGAGGAGTTCACCGCGGACGGCTGGTTCAGGACCGGCGACGTGGGCCGCTTCGACGAGCGCGGCTACCTCACCATCGTCGGCCGCAGCAAGGACCTGATCATCAGCGGCGGCTACAACGTCTATCCGGCCGAGATCGAGGGGCACCTCAACGAGATGCCCGGCGTGGCCGAATCGGCGGTCGTGGGCGTGCCCCATGCCGACTTCGGCGAAGGCGTCATCGCGATCGTGGTGCCGCGGCCTGGCGCCCAGCTCGACGAGGCCGAGATGATCGCGCGGCTGAAGCAGCAGATCGCCAACTACAAGGTGCCCAAGCGCATCTTCTTCGAGCCCGAGCTGCCGCGCAACGCGATGGGCAAGGTGCAGAAGAACCTGCTGCGCGAGCAGCACCGCGCACTGTTCGTTTCCTGAGTGCGTGCGGCCGCCGGCGCGTCAGCCGGCGGCCTCCACCGGTTCGCCGCGCACGCGCAGCGAGAACACGGCGCCACCTTCCGGCCGGTTCTCGCCGCGCAGGTCGCCGCCGTAGCGCTCGACGATCGAGCGGCTGATCCACAGGCCCAGGCCGGTGCCGTCCTTCTTGCGCGTGACGAACGGCTGGAACAGCTCGGCCAGCAGTTCCTCGCTCAGCCCCGGGCCGGTGTCGGCGACCTGGACCACCACGCCCAGGTCCTCCCAGTCGCGCGTGGCCAGCCGCAGCACGCCGCCGCCGGGCATGGCCTGCACCGCGTTGACGATCAGGTTGATCAGCACCTGCTGCAGCTCCTGGCGGTTGATGCCCACCGTCCGGGTGGCGCGGAAGTCGCGCTCGACCTCGATGCGGGTCTTGGACAGCATGTGCCCGACCAGCACCAGGCTGGCTTCCAGCGCCTGGTGCACGTCGACCGACTCCACGTAGCCCGCGTACTCCGTCGGCCGCGCGAACTGCAGCAGCTGCGTGACGATCAGCCGCATGCGTTCGATCTGCTCGTCCATCAGCTTGAGCTCGGCGGCCACGCGCTTGGCGTCGGGGCCCAGCAGCTCGCGCACCAGGTCCAGGTTGCCCTGGATCACGGCGATCGGGTTGTTGACCTCGTGCGCGACGCTGGCAGTCAGCTGGCCGATCGCGGCCAGCTTCTCGCTGCGCACCAGCTGCTGCTGCGCACGCTCGAGGTCGCGCGTGCGCTCGGCCACCTTGCGGTCCAGCTCCTCGCCCCAGCGCTGCAGCGCGCGGGTCTTCTCGTCCACCGCAACGAGCAGGTGGTCCAGGTGGCCGGCCAGCTGCCCGATCTCGTCCTGCGAGGCCACTTCGCCGACCCGCGCCTGCGCGTTGCCGCCTTCGACCTCGCGCATCGTGCGCGCCATCTGCTCCAGCGGCTGGAAGATGCCGCGTGCCAGTCGCAGCGACACCCAGGCGGCACCGATCATCACGCCGAAGAACACGATGCCGATGCCGGCCAGCACCGCGTACTTCACCAGCGTGAACGGCCGCTCGAGGAAGCCGACGTAGAGCATGCCGACGCGGCGGCCCTGGCGGTCCTGCAGCGGCTCGTAGCCCGAGACGTACCAGTCGTTGACGACGAAGGCGCGGTCCAGCCAGGTGCTGCCGCGCCCCAGCACCGCGTCGCGCACCGCCTGCGAGACGCGCGTGCCGATCGCGCGCTCGTTGCCGAACAGGCGCACGTTGGTGGTGATGCGCACGTCCTCGAGGAACAGCGTCGCCGTGCCCTGGCTGCCGAACGGCAGCGAGCCTTCCGGGTAGACGATCTCGTTGATGTGGTCGATGAACGCGAGGTTGCGGTTGAGCAGCACGCCGCCGCGCACCTGCGCGAGCAGCCGCCCGTCCGCGTCGAGCACCGGCGCCGTGGCCAGCACCACCAGGGCGCGGTGTTCGACCTGGCGGTCGGTCGGGGCCGCGCCTTCGGTCGGCACCAGCGGGATGCCCAGGCGTCCCACCAGGGGCGGGGCGATGCCGGCCACTTCCTCGGGCTGCAGCAGTTCGACGCTGGCCGCCGGGCGGGCATCGCTCAGCGGCACGCGGTCCAGCGCCAGGCGGGGCTGCTCGGGCAGGCCCCAGCTGGCCGCGACCAGCCGGCCGGAGGCGTCATAGACATTCAGGAAATCCAGCCCGGCGCGCTGCCGGAAACGCTCCAGCAGGTCCTGCATCGCCTCGGGGCGGCCCTGGGCGAGCGCGAGATGCAGCGGGTGCGATTGCGCCGCGATGTCGGTGCCGGTGCTGACCTCGTCCAGCACGCGGTCGAAGTAGCCGCGCGCCACGGCCAGGTCGCTGCGCACCTTGGTCACCAGCAGGCGGTCGATCGCGGTGTTGCTCCACCCCAGCAGGATCACGCCCAGCAACGGCAGCACCACCACCAGCGGCAGCAGCACCATCCACAGCAGCTTGGCGCGGATCGACAGGCGTTCGAACTTCACGCGCCGGTCCCGCGCTCAGGACACCGACCACTCGGCGCAGCGCCGCTCCAGCGTGCGCCGCGAGATGCCGAGCATCTTGGCCGCACGCGTCTTGTCGCCCTGCACCGATTCCAGCACCGCGAGGATGTGCTGCTTCTCGAGGGTGTGCAGGTCGGTGGCCGTGCCGGGGTAGGGCCGTGCCGCGGGCAGCGACTGGTACAGCGCCGAGACGTTGAGCGAGCCGAGGATCAGCGAGCGCTCGATCAGATTGCGCAGCTCGCGCACGTTGCCCGGCCAGTGGTACTGCTGCAGGTACTCCAGTTCCTCGGGCGTGACCTCGATCGGCTCGACGCCGAGCTGCGGCGCGAGCGTGGCGATGAAGTGCTCGACCAGGTCGGGGATGTCTTCCTTGTGCTCGCGCAGCGGCGGCAGCGCGATCTCCACCACCTGCAGCCGGTAGTACAGGTCGGCGCGGAAGCGGCCCGCGGCGACCTCGGCGGCCAGCGAGCGGTTGGTGGCCGCGATGATGCGCACGTCCACCGGCACCTGCTGTTCGCTGCCCACCGGCCGGATGCGCCGGTCGTCGAGCACCCGCAGCAGCGCGGCCTGCAGCGACAGCGGCAGCTCGCCGATCTCGTCCAGGAACAGCGTGCCGCCCTGGGCGTAGTAGAACAGCCCGTCGCGGCTCTTCGTCGCGCCGGTGAAGGCGCCCTTGGCGTGGCCGAACAGCTCGCTTTCGATCAGCTCGGGCGACATCGTCGCGCAGTTGACCGGCACGAACGGGCCGTTGGCGCGCGGGCTGTTGCGGTGCAGGGCAAGCGCCGCCAGCTCCTTGCCGGTGCCGGATTCGCCGCTCAGCAGCACCGTGCTGGTCACCTGGGCGACGCGCTGCAGGGCGCGCTGCAGCTGCTGCATCACCGGCGAATGGCCCACCAGCCCGGAGAACGGCGGCGTGCGCTGCGAGATCGTGCGGCGCAGCACGTAGTTCTCGCGCGCCAGCCGGGCGCGCTCCAGGCTCTGCTGCACCGAGTTGAGCAGCTGCGTGACGCGGAAGGGCTTGAGGATGAAGTCCGAGGCGCCGGCACGCAGCGCTTCGATCGCGGTGTCCAGGTCCGCGAAGGCGGTGATCAGGATCACCTCGCCGGAATAGCCCTGCTCGCGCAGGTCGCGCAGCAGCGCGATGCCGTTCTTGCCCGGCAGCGCGATGTCGAGGATGAGCAGGTCGTAGCGGTGCGTGCGGATCAGCGCCTCGGCGGCCTCGGCGCTGTCGGCGCCATGCACCTCGCCGCAGCGCGGGGCGAGCGTCTTCTCGAGGAAGTTGCGCATGCCTTGCTCGTCGTCGACGACAAGGATGCTGCTGTGCCGCCAGCCTTCGGCGGCGCGGTCTCGGTCGGGGCGATCTGGAACGGCAGGGGTGCTCACGGCGGAATCGCTGGGGCTGCCGGGCGCGACACCGCGGCCCGGCAGGGTTCACACCGTGATGGTAGCCCGAGACGCGGCCTTCCCGAGGACTCTGGCTTTCAGGCGACCTGCACGGCGATGCGGCGCGGCTGGGCGTGCGCCTGCTTGGGGATGCGCAGCCGCAGCACGCCGTGGTTCAGGCTGGCCTCGATGCGCTCGGTGTCCAGCTCGCGGCTGAGCGTGAACGAGCGCCGGTAGGCCGGCAGGCGCAGCTCGGCGTACAGCGGCTCCAGGCCCTCGGGCCCGTCGGTCGCCACCTTGCCTTCGATGTGCAGGGTGTCGCCCTCGACCCGCAGTTCCAGCTGTTCCCTGGACACGCCCGGCAGGTCGGCCAGCAGCGTGATGCCGGCCTCGTCCTCGAGCACGTCCACGCGCGGCACGGCGGCGCGCGTTTCCTCGGGATGGCGCAGGACCGGTTGACGATCGCTCATGGCGTTGCTCCTTTCAGGTACGGCTCATTGCACGGTGATGCGGCGCGGTTGCGCCGGGCCCTTGCGCGCGATGCTCACGCGCAGCACGCCGTCGCGGTAGGTGGCCGCTACCTGCGAGAGATCGATGTCCTGGGGCAGGCTGACCGCACGCCGGAACCGGCCGCTGAAGCGCTCGCGGCTGTAGACGGTGGTCCTGGCGTCGCCGTCCGGCACGTCCGGGGCGCGCTCGCCGGCGATCGTCAGCACGCCGCGGTCCAGCGTCAGCTCGATCTTCGACGGATCGATTCCGGGCGCGTAGGCGTGGACTTCCACGCTGGTCGGCGTGGTGCCGATGTTCAGCGCGGGGAACGCCCCCGGAGCGCCAGAGCGGATGCTGGGCGCGAAGCCGGTGGCCTGGAACAGGCTGTCCATTTCCCGGCGCAGCCGCTCGAACTCGGCCGACAGGGCATCCGGGAAGCTGAAGAACGAAGTCGCATGCATGGGAATGGCTCCTTGTCCTGGCGGGCCGGCGCCTTGCCAACCGGCACCGGCGTGTCGTCCCTGAAGCCGAAATGGGCGCCGGGCAGGGGCTTTCAAGAGGGTCGCAGGCACTGCAAAAGCCAAGCAGGTGAGTCGGGTATGCAACAGTTTGCATAGGCACGGCTGCTGCGTCGCAGCATGACAGATTGTCGCGCCGGGTGCGACAAGTTGTCGCATCCGGCCGGAGCGCCATGCGGGAGTTGCCGGAAATCAAGGGTGTGCGCATCTCGTGTGCGCTGGCATGGATCGCGCTTGCATGTCCGCCGTCGTGCACCTCGGGCGTGCCTTGTTGCGGCGCAGCAAACGTACCTGCGGCGATCCGGGAAAGCCGGGCGTGCAAACGATGCGCCGCGCCGATAGGATCGGCTTGCGCCTCGTGTGCATGCGAGGCACAAGCCACCGTTTAAGGAAGCCAGGAAGCGACCATGAGCCAACCAGAAGCATCGATCACACGACGACGCCTGTTCGCCAGCGCCGGCGCGGCCACCGCTGCCGTCGCGGTTGCAAGCCTCGTGCCTTCCACGCCGGAACCGGCCCAGGTGGAGCCCCAGCCGTCGCCGCAGGAAGGCCAGCGCAAGGGCTACCAGCTCACCGAGCACGTGCAACGTTATTACCAGACCGCTCGCGTCTGACCGGGGGGCGCATCGCGCCGTCTCCTCTCCCAGCTGTCGCCAGGAGCCACCATGCTGCTCACTCGCAAATCGACCGGGTCGGCCCCAGCCGCCGGTGCTTCTTCCACGCTCGTCTCGAGCCTTGTCCGGGGGCTGAACCGCAGCATCCCGACCATGGATCGCCGGGCCTTCCTGCGCCGTTCGGGCATCGGCGTCGGGGCCGGCATCGCCGCCTCCCAGCTCACCCTGGTGCGCAAGGCCCGTGCGGCCGATGCGCCGAAGGCCGCTGAAGGCGGGGCCACCAAGGTCGAGGTCAAGCGCACCGTCTGCGGTCACTGCTCGGTCGGCTGCGCGATCGACGCCGTCGTCGAGAACGGCGTGTGGGTGCGCCAGGAACCGGTGTTCGACTCGCCGATCAACCTCGGCGCCCACTGCGCCAAGGGCGCGGCAGTGCGCGAGCACGGCCACGGCGAATACCGCCTGAAGTACCCGATGAAGCTGGTCAACGGCAAGTACCAGCGCATCTCGTGGGACCAGGCCCTCGACGAGATCTCCAAGCGCCTGCTCGAGATCCGCGAGCAGAGCGGTCCCGACGCGCTGTTCGTGGTCGGCTCGTCCAAGCACAGCAACGAGCAGGCCTACCTGCTGCGCAAGTGGATGTCGTTCTGGGGCACCAACAACTGTGACCACCAGGCGCGCATCTGCCACTCCACCACGGTCGCCGGCGTCGCGAACACGTGGGGCTACGGCGCGATGACCAACTCCTACAACGACATGCAGAACGCCAAGGCGGCGCTGTACATCGGCTCGAACGCCGCCGAGGCGCACCCGGTGTCGATGCTGCACCTGCTGCATGCGAAGGAGACCGGCTGCAAGGTGATCGTGGTCGACCCGCGCTTCACCCGCACCGCGGCCAAGGCCGACGAGTACGTGCGGATCCGCTCGGGCACCGACATCCCGTTCCTGTTCGGGGTGCTGTACCACATCTTCAAGAACGGCTGGGAAGACAAGAAGTACATCGCCGACCGCGTCTACGGCATGGACGAGGTGCGCGAGGAGGTGCTGGCCAAGTGGACGCCGGACAAGGTCCAGGAGGTCTGCGGCGTCGACGAGGCCACCTGCTACAAGGTGGCCGAGATCATGGCCAAGAACCGTCCGAGCACCATCGTCTGGTGCATGGGCCAGACCCAGCACTCGATCGGCAACGCGATGGTGCGCGCCTCGTGCATCCTGCAGCTGGCGCTGGGCAACATCGGCGTGTCCGGCGGCGGCGCGAACATCTTCCGCGGCCATGACAACGTGCAGGGCGCGACCGACGTCGGCCCGAACCCCGACTCGCTGCCCGGCTACTACGGCCTGGCCGAAGGTTCGTTCAAGCACTTCGCCGCCGCCTGGGGCGTGGATTTCGACTGGCTCAAGAGCCGTTATGCCCCCGGCATGATGACCAAGTCCGGCATGACCGTCTCCCGCTGGGTGGACGGCGTGCTGGAGAAGAACGAGCTGATCGACCAGGAATCCAACCTGCGTGCGCTGTTCTTCTGGGGCCATGCGCCGAACTCGCAGACGCGCGGCCTGGACATGAAGCGCGCGATGGACAAGCTCGACCTGCTGGTCGTGATCGATCCGTTCCCGTCGGCGACGGCGGCGATGGCGGCGATGCCCGGCAAGCCCGAGGACCAGAACCCCAACCGCGCGGTCTACCTGCTGCCCGCGACGACGCAGTTCGAGACCTCCGGCTCGTGCACGGCGTCGAACCGCTCGATCCAGTGGCGCGAAAAGGTCATCGAGCCGCTGTGGGAGTCGCGCACCGACCACATGATCATGTACCAGCTGGCCGAGAAGCTGGGCTTCGGCAAGGAGCTGGTCAAGAACTACAAGATGGTCGAGGGCAAGGGCGGCATGCTCGAGCCGGAGCCCGAGTCCATCCTGCGCGAGATCAACCGCTGCGTGTGGACCATCGGCTACACCGGCCAGAGCCCCGAACGCCTGAAGGCGCACATGCGCAACATGCACGTCTTCGACGTCAAGACGCTGCGCGCCAAGGGCGGGGTCGACAAGGAAACCGGCTACGTGCTGGACGGCGACTACTTCGGCCTGCCGTGGCCCTGCTACGGCACGCCGGAGCTCAAGCACCCGGGCTCGCCCAACCTGTACGACACCTCGCGCCACGTGATGGAGGGCGGCGGCAACTTCCGCGCCAACTTCGGCGTCGAGCGCAACGGCGTGTCGCTGCTGGCGGCCGACGGCTCGCATTCCAAGGGCGCCGACATCACGACCGGCTATCCCGAGTTCGACCACGTGCTGCTGAAGAAGCTCGGCTGGTGGGACGAGCTGACCGAGGAAGAGAAGCAGGCCGCCGAGGGCAAGAACTGGAAGACCGACCCCTCCGGCGGCATCATCCGCGTCGTGATGAAGAACCACGGCTGCCATCCGTTCGGCAACGCGAAGGCGCGTGCCGTGGTGTGGAACTTCCCCGACCCGATCCCGCAGCACCGCGAGCCGATCTATTCGACCCGCCCGGACCTGGTCGAGAAGTACCCGACGCACGACGACAAGATGGCCTTCTGGCGTCTGCCCACGCTGTACAAGACCGTGCAGCAGCAGAACAAGGACATCGGCCAGCGCTTCCCGCTGATCATGACCTCCGGCCGCCTGGTCGAGTACGAGGGCGGCGGCGAGGAGACCCGCTCCAACCCGTGGCTCGCGGAGCTGCAGCAGGAGATGTTCGTCGAGATCAACCCGGTGGCGGCCAACGACCGCGGCATCCGCAACGGCGATGCGGTGTGGGTGATGACGCCCACCGGTGCCCGCCTGCGCGTGAAGGCGCTGGTCACCGAGCGCGTGGACCGCAACACGGTGTTCCTGCCGTTCCACTTCTCCGGCCGCTGGCAGGGCGCCGACATGCTGCAGTACTACCCCGAGGGCGCTGCGCCGGTGGTGCGGGGTGAAGCGGTCAACACCGCGACCACCTACGGCTACGACAGCGTGACGATGATGCAGGAGACCAAGACCACGGTCTGCCAGATCGAGAAGGCAGCGTAAGGAGATCGACATGGCAAGAATGAAGTTCATTTGCGATGCCGAGCGCTGCATCGAGTGCAACGGCTGCGTGACCGCCTGCAAGGCCGAACATGACGTGCCCTGGGGCGTCAACCGCCGCCGCGTCGTCACGATGAACGACGGCGTGCCCGGCGAGAAGAGCATCTCGGTGGCGTGCATGCACTGCTCGGACGCGCCCTGCATGGCCGTGTGTCCGGTCGACTGCTTCTACCGCACCGAGGAAGGCGTGGTGCTGCACGACAAGGACATCTGCATCGGCTGCGGCTACTGCTCGTACGCCTGCCCGTTCGGCGCGCCGCAGTTCCCGAGCAACGGCACCTTCGGCCTGCGCGGCAAGATGGACAAGTGCACGTTCTGCGCGGGCGGTCCGGAACAGCCGGGTAGCCAGGCCGAATACGAGAAGTACGGCCGCAACCGCCTGGCCGAGGGCAAGCTGCCGGCGTGCGCCGAGATGTGCTCGACCAAGGCGCTGCTCGGCGGCGACGGCGACATCGTGGCCGACATCTTCCGCACCCGCGTGCTGACCCGTGGCAAGGGCAGCGAGGTCTGGGGCTGGGGCACCGCCTATGGCAAGCCCACGCAGGGCCCGACCCAGCAGCCGGCCACCGCGACCGAAGGAGGCAAGTCATGATGAAGGGCGCCATCCGCATCGCGGGCCTGGCCCTGGTGGCCGCGGCCCTGATGGCCTGCAGCGAGCGTTCGCAGACCGCCGACGCGGCCCGCAAGAAGGCTGGCACGCCGGCCTGGCAGGGGACCGACAACCCCTTCGCGGCCGGCGGCTGGCAGCGCGGCGACAAGGCCAGCTGGGAGCAGCACATCCGTGCCCGCAACCAGGGGCAGAACGAGTACACGCGGACGCAGTGACGTCCGTCCCGGCAGGAGATGCCATGCAAGGCCTGATCACCCGACTGATGCTGCTGGCGGCGCTGTGCATGCCGGCGGCCGTGCTCGCGCAGGCAGCACCGACCCATGCTCCGCCGGAGGGCTTCACCGCTCCGGCCGACCCCCGTCCCGAGGACACCAACGCCGAGCGGGCGCGCAGCCAGCCCGGCAACAACGCGCCGTTCTGGCGCGCCGTGCGCAACTCCGGCGAGCAGGCCGGCTACACCAGCCTGCCGGCGCCCGAGGCCGGCGTGCTGATCCAGCGCACGGTGCAGTATCCCGGCTCGCTGCGCACGACCGCCGGCGAGGCCTGGCGCCAGGTGCGCAACCAGTGGATCCTGCCCTACGGCGGGGCGCTGCTGCTGATCGTGCTGGTGGCCATCGCGCTGTTCTACTGGCGCAAGGGGCCGCTGGACGTGCACGACGCGCCCACCGGGCGGATGGTGGAGCGTTTCACCTACTTCGAGCGGGCGGCGCACTGGGTCAACGCGATCGCGTTCTCGATCCTCGCGATTTCCGGCATCGTGATGGCGTTCGGCAAGTTTTTCCTGCTGCCCGTGCTGGGCGGGACGCTGTTCGGCTGGCTGGCCTACGGGCTGAAGAACCTGCACAACTTCGCCGGACCGGTGTTCGCGGTGTCGCTGGTGGTGGTGATCCTCACGTTCATCAAGGACAACCTGCCCACGCGCGACGACCTGGCTTGGCTGGCCAAGGGCGGCGGCCTGTTCTCCGGGGAGCACGTGCCCTCGCACCGCTTCAACGCCGGCGAGAAGCTCGTCTTCTGGGGCGGCGTGCTGCTGCTGGGGCTGGTGGTGGTCGGCTCGGGCCTGGTGCTCGACAAGCTGATCCCGGGCTGGGGCGAGACCCGCGGCCAGATGCAGGTGGCCCACATGGTCCACGCGGTCGCGGCCATCCTGATGATGGCGCTGTTCCTGGGCCACATCTACATGGGTACGGTGGGCATGAAAGGTGCCTATCAGGCCATGAAGACCGGGTATGTCGACGAAACCTGGGCGCGCGAACACCACGAGCTCTGGTACGACGACATCCGCGCCGGCAAGATCCCGGCGCAACGGTCGGCCCGGCCCGCACCTTCGGGCCGCCCCGTGACCCCGTCGGCCTGAACGGCCGACCCAAGGAGGATGCCATGCCGCGTCGCTTCCTGCTCGCCGCGGCGTCCACCGTCCTGGCGCTGACCTTCGGCACCCCCGCGGCGGCCAAGCTGCCGCCGCCGTCCGCCGAGGCGCAGGCCAAGGCGGAGCTGGCCAAGGCCCGCGCCGCCCACGCCGACAAGGTCGGCGCGTACCAGCTGTGCGTGTGGCAGAACCGCATCGCCGAGCAGTACCGGCGCGACGCCCAGGCCCAGGGCAAGGCGGTGCAGCCGCCGGCCCCGACCCCGGCCTGCGCCGATCCGGGGCCCTTCGTCGAGCCGACCCCGCCGCTGGAACAGGCCGGGGCCCATTCGCCCGCACCGACGGCCGCCACGCCGCCCAACACGGCCGCCCCGCAGGAGCCGACCGCGCAGCAGAAGTGAGCCGGGCGAGCAAGGGGCGGCCCGCCCCGTCCGCTCCCGGGGCTTGAGGCACACTTGGAGTCACCCGATCTTCATGCCGGCGCTTGCGCCGGGCGTCGCTGTCTTGCCATGTCCGCCTTGCCTGAACCCGCCCGTCCCCGTCCGCTGCTGAGCAGTGCCTCCACCCGCTTCACCCACGAGGCCCGGGTGGTGGACGAGTTCGGCCACGAGCGCGTCGTGCAGATGCCCGCCGAGCGGGACCTCACGCTCTACCTCGACAAGCGCGAGCTGGTGACCTTGATGACCATGGGAGGGCAGCCCGAGCTGCTGGCGCTGGGGTACCTGCGCAACCAGCGCCTGGTGACCGACATCGCGCAGGTCGAGAGCGTGCAGGTCGACTGGGACGTCAACGCCTGCGCGATCACCACGCGCGGCGGCGTCGCGGACATCGAGGCGCGCACCGCGCGCCGCATCGTGACCACCGGCTGCGGGCAGGGCACGGTGTTCGGCGGGCTGATGGACGAGGTCGGGTCGCTGCGGCTGGGCGACACTCGCCTGACGCAGGGCGAGCTGTACGGCCTGCTGGACGCGATGCGCCGGCACGAGACGGTCTACAAGTCGGCCGGCTCGGTGCACGGCTGCGCGCTGTTCGAAGGCGAGCGCCTGCTGCTGTTCACCGAGGATGTCGGGCGCCACAACGCGCTGGACGCGATCGCCGGCTGGATGTGGCTGGAAGGCGTGAGCGGCGAGGGCAAGACGCTCTACACCACCGGGCGCCTGACCAGCGAGATGGTGATCAAGTCGGCCCAGATGGGCGTGGCGGTGGTGGTGTCGCGCTCGGGCATCACCGAGATGGGTCACCGGCTGGCCGAGCAGCTGGGCATGGCGCTGTTCGCGCGCTGCACCAACCGGCATTTCCTGCTCTATACCGGCCGCGAGCGCTTCGTCGCCCAGCCGGAGCTGGCGCCGCCGGCTCCACCGGCGGCCTGAACGCCGGGTTCAGGGCCGGGCGTTGGCCAGGTCGCGCAGCACGGTCGGGCCGGCACGCCGCTCGATCTCGTGCAGCATCTCGCGGTTCCAGCCCAGGGCGAACATCGCTTCGGCGACCACGAACATCGGGCCGACCAGCAGGCCGACCAGGTCGTCGACGAAGGCCGGCTTGCGGCCCTCGTAGTAGTGGCCGATGAACTGGATCACCCAGCCGACGAAGAACAGCCCGAGGCCCGCACCCAGCCACAGCGCGGTGCTGCCGGCGCCGACCTCGTGGCCCAGGGCGACCAGCAGCCCGACGGCCACGCTCACCGCGAGCCCGAGCACGAAGTGGCGCGTCAGGTACCACAGCGCCGCGGCGGCGAACACGATCCAGCCAGGGGTCAGCACGACCTCCCCGACCGGAATCGCGGGGCGGGCCAGCAGGATGCCGACCGCCAGCACGATCATCGGGATGCCGACGAAGTGGGTGACGATGTTGCGCCGGTCGCGGTGGTACTCGGCGTACTGGGTGAGAAGGTCGAGTGCAGTGCGCATGGGTCAGGCTCTCCTGCAGCTTGGCGACAGACGCATGGCTCAATGCTAGGACTTTTCGCGGCCGGCGGCCGCCCGAGATCCCGGAATTTGTCGCAGCTTTGCATCCAGGTTTACCCGAAACGGCCGCCCGGTCACGGTCCGCGGCGGGGCGGCGGACGCCGCTTCCCTACAATGCCGCCACTTACGGGGAATCTCATGAGCATCAAGAGCGACAAATGGATCCGCCGCATGGCCGAGGAGTACGGGATGATCGAGCCCTTCGAGCCCGGCCAGGTGCGCGAGGCTGCGGACGGTCACAAGATCGTCAGCTACGGCACCAGCAGCTACGGGTACGACATCCGCTGTGCGCGTGAGTTCAAGGTCTTCACCAACATCAATTCGACCATCGTCGACCCGAAGAACTTCGACGAGAAAAGCTTCGTCGACATCGAGTCCGACGTCTGCATCATCCCGCCCAACAGCTTCGCGCTGGCGCGCACGGTGGAGTACTTCCGCATCCCGCGCAACGTGCTGACGATCTGCCTGGGCAAGAGCACCTACGCGCGCTGCGGGATCATCGTCAACGTCACGCCCTTCGAGCCCGAGTGGGAGGGCTACGTGACGCTGGAGTTCAGCAACACCACGCCGCTGCCGGCCAAGATCTACGCCGGCGAGGGCTGCGCCCAGGTGCTGTTCTTCGAAAGTGACGAGGTCTGCGAAACCAGCTACAAGGACCGCGGCGGCAAGTACCAGGGCCAGCGCGGCGTCACTTTGCCCAAGACCTGACGGGCGCCGGCGCCGCCGGGCGCACGGCTTGCCGGCGCTGGGGGCATGCAGCCGACCGCCATCCCCGACCCGCGCCTGCGCCGTGCCGGCGTGCTGCTCGGCATCGCGCTGGGCGGTTTCTTCGACGGCATCCTGCTGCACCAGATCCTGCAGTGGCACCACCTGCTGAGCGGCCTGGACGGCCCGGGCTGGCAGGACCTGCGGGTACAGGTGCTGGCCGACGGTTTGTTTCACCTGCTGATGTACCTGCTGGCTGCGGCCGGGCTGTGGGGGCTGGTGCGCGCCGCACCGCATGCGCCTGGATCGGCCCGTGCCCTGTCCGCGGCGCTGCTGCTGGGCTTTGGCGCCTGGCATGTGCTGGACGCCGTGCTCAGCCACTGGTGGCTGGGCCTGCACCGCATCCGCATGGACGTCGCGCAGCCGCTGGCCTGGGACCTGGGCTGGCTGCTCGGGTTCGGCCTGCTGCCCGTGCTGGGCGGGTGGTGGCTCGGCCGGCGCGAGGGCGCCCGGCCGGCCGGTGCCTGGGCCGTGCTGGTGGGCGCGGTCACGCTGGCGGCGGCGACCGCGGCGACGCAGCCGGCCCCCCGGGGCGGCGCACCGGCTCACGCTGCTGCTGGCACCGGGCACGCCGCCGGCCCGGGCGCTGCATGCGGCCGCGCAGGCCGATGCGCGCATCGTCTGGGCCAGCCAAGGCGGCAGCGTCTGGGTGCTGGCGCTGCCGGAGGGGGCGACCCCTGCGAGCGGCTACCGTGCCGGCGTGCTGGCGCTCGGCGGACGCTGGGCTGCCGCGGCCTGTGCCGGCTGGGGAGGCGGGGGGCGTCGCCTGCCCTGAAACGGGCAGGCCGGCGCGGGAGCCGGCCTGCGGTCACGCGTGGCGCGACGCGCTCAGAGCGCTTCGTTCGAGACGGCGGCGGTCAGCCACTGGCGCACGCTCGCCAGGTGCTGTTCCTCCTCGGCCAGCGCGGCGCGGAAGCGCTCGGCCATCTCGTCGTGCCCGGTCTCCTCGGCCAGCTGCAGCAGCATTTCCCAGCTCGCGTTGTCCGCCAGCTCGGCCACCAGGATGGCGTTCAGGCTCTGCGGGATGGTGGTGCGCGGGTCGGTGACGACCTGCATGATGCCCTGCGACATCACCGCCGAGACGTCCGCGCAGGGCGTCTGCGCCGTCGGGTCGGCGCCCATGCCTTCGAGCACCTCGGCGAGCATGTGGAAGTGCTGCGCCTCCTCGTCGTGGATGCGCTGCAGTTCGGCCAGCGGCGGCACCAGCCCGGTGTCCGGCGTCATCTCGCACTTGGCGATCAGCGCTTCGTACAGCCGCGTGCCGGTGCGCTCGAAGGCCAGGCGCTCGCCGAGCTTGTCGAGCAGCACCTCGGGCTTCTCGCCCTTGAGCTTGGACACGCCTGTGGAGACCACGCCGCGTACGGTGCCGGGGATGGGCACCGAGCCGACGCGGTCGGCCTCGGCGATCGCCTCGCTGCGCATCATCGTGATGCTGGAGCCGTCGGGCTCGGTTTCGGGCGCGTTCATCGCCGCTTCTTCCATGCGACTGACGTCGATCGGCGACATCTTCGCCCCGGTGCGGTTCATGCCCATGTGGGTGGCGTTCTGCATCAGCGGCTCCTCGTGTTCAGTAGTTGACGACCTTGCGGTTCAGTTCGGTGCCCGGGGCCCAGCGGTAGCCGGCAGAGACGGCCTGCGACGGCGAGCCCTTGGCGTTCATGTGCTGGCGGTAGGCAAGCGTCGCCTCGCTTTCGCTGCCGTCGGGAGTGAAGTCCGGGCCGATGGCGCGGTAGCCCACTTCCTTCTCCAGCACGTCACGCACGAAGGTGCGCTGGCTCTGGAACGGCAGCATGGTCGGCACCTCGGCCAGCACCTCGGCCGGGTCGCGGCGCTCGATGTCCTTGAACAGCTTGATCGCCACCTGCAGGTGCCCCAGCTCGTAGTCGAGGAAGCGCTCCCAGATCGCCTTGACGCGCGGGTTGCCTTCCTGCTCGACGCACGAGTGGTAGAGGTAGACCTCGGTGGCTTCATGGATCAGCCACTTCTCGAGGAAGCTCTCGGTCGGGTCCTCCAGCGAGCCGTACTGCGTGACGTGCTGCTCCTCGATCGAGGCGATCTCGGCATACAGCTCGCGTGCCACGGGGTCGGCGAACAGCGGGCCGATGTTCATGTAGTAGTCGTGCGTCTGGTACTCGGCCGCGGTGATCATGGCCGCGTGGATCTTGCTGAGGGTGGCAGCCGCCGTCTTCTCGTAGGGCATGCGCACGTCGTCCACCGGGGCGCGGTGCTCCAGCATCGTCGGGCGGCCCGGCACGATGTCGGTGTAGCCCTGCAGGATGTTGTTCGCGTCCTTGCCTTCCAGGCGGTCGAGCAGCGCGGAGTAGCGATAGAGGTGGTCGAAGTCCTCCAGCAGCCCGAAGCGGTAGGCCTGGGCCAGGTACGGGTCGGGCTCGTTCTGTGCCACCGCGGCGGTCACCTCGATCGCGACCTGCTCGTAGGCGATGGTGGTCTCGATGGGCGAATGGTCGGCGCCCAGCAGCCAGTTGATGGTGGTGGCCTGGTGCTGTTCGACCCGGCGCAGTTCGGCCAGCGGCACACGCAGTTCGCCGTTGAACCGGGCGATGAGGTGCTTCAGGCGCAGCGCATCGAGCTCGATGCCGTTCATCAGGATGATGCGCACGCGCGTGAACGCATCGTCGTCCAGCTTGCTGATGGGCTTGGGACTGATGTCCTTCCAGGTGAAGCGCTGCCGGTCGAGCGGGCAGCCTTTCGCTTCGAAGAAGTTGATGTTCGCCATGGGACTCCTCGTGGGGCAGGGGATGGGAGAGCCCGCCGGCGGCGAGCCCACGGCAACAGGGTCAGCAACCGGTATGCCTTGGCCCGCCGGGCCGCCTGCCGGCGGTGCGCAGGCCGTCGTCCTGCGGGGATCCCTGCTGGCAGGGTAGTTTTTGCACGGCGCAGAATTTCTTGCTGACGCGGGCCGCGCAGTTTCCTGCCGCACGGGCACCGGCTACGATGCGGTCAGGGGCGCTGCGTGCGCCGTCCAACGGGGTGAGCAACGATGAAATGGGAAGGCCGCAGGGCCAGTCGCAACGTGGAGGACCGCCGGGCGTCCGGGGGCATGCCGCTCGGCGGCCGCGGCCTGGGCCTGGGCACGGTGGCCGTCGCCCTGGTGCTGGGCTGGGTGCTGGGCATCAACCCGCTGACCCTGCTGGGCATGCTCGACGGCGGCATGGGCGCGCCGCAGGAGGTGCCCTCGTCCGCCCCGCCGGCCGACGACACGATGGCGCAGTTCGTCGCGGTGGTGCTGGCCGATACCGAGGACACCTGGCAGGAGCTGTTCGCCCGCAGCGGCGCCACGTACCGCGAGCCCCGGCTGGTGCTGTTCCGCGGCAGCACGCCGACCGCCTGCGGGCAGGGGCAGGCCGCGATGGGGCCGTTCTATTGCCCGGCCGACGAGCGGGTCTACATCGACCTGTCGTTCTACGAGACGCTGAAGCACAAGCTTGGTGCGCCGGGCGACTTCGCGCAGGCCTACGTGATCGCGCACGAGGTCGGGCACCATGTGCAGAAGCTGCTGGGCCTGACCGAGAAGGTCCACTCGATGCGCAGCCGGCTCAGCCAGGCCGAGTACAACGCGCTGAGCGTGCGCCTGGAGCTGCAGGCCGACTGTTTCTCGGGCGTGTGGGCGCATCACGCCGACAGGGCGCGCCAGCTGCTGGAGCAGGGAGACATCGAGGAGGCGCTGAACGCCGCCGCGCAGATCGGCGACGACAACCTGCAGCGGCGCGCCGGCGGCACCGTGGTGCCCGAGAGCTTCACGCACGGCACCGGGGAACAGCGCGTCGCGTGGTTCCGCCGCGGCCTGGAAAGCGGCAGCTTCCAGCAGTGCAACACGTTCGAGGTCCGCGCCCCCTGAGGATGAGCCTGGTGGCGGACCGGGCATGCCGCTGGCAAGGAAGATGCAGCAGAGCAAGAGGGAACCTGCTTCACGATGCGAACCACAGTCCGCCCCGCCGCGCTGGTCGCGGCCTACTTCGACAACCTCGCCCCCGACGAGCGGGCCACGGCACAGGCGCTGCAACGCGCGGTTCTCGAGGCCGCGCCCGGCCTGGAGCAGACGGTGAAGTGGGGCAACCTGGTCTTCACCTGGCGCGGCACCAACGCGCTGGCCATCGTCACGCACAAGACGCACGCCAACCTGCAGTTCTTCCAGGGCGCCGGCATCGCGCCGCAGTTCCCGCAGCTGGAAGGCAGCAGGCGCGGGGTGCGGCACCTCAAGTGCCGCTACCGCCAGCCGGTCGACGAGGCCCTGGTCAGGGCCATGGTGCAGGCGGCGCTGGACGAGCTGGCGTGAGGCCGCAGGCCACGCGCCGGCTCAGGCCGCCTGCCGCAGGGCCGGCGTGCCGGGCGGCAGCGGGCGCCAGCCGTCCGGCAGGCGCAGCAAAGCAGGGCTCGCCTCGCGCACGTCGCGCGTGCCGGTCAACGCCATGCTGACGTCCAGCTCGCGGCGGATGAGCTCCAGCGCGGTGGTCACGCCGGCCTCGCCCATGGCGCCCAGGCCGTAGAGGAAGGCGCGGCCGATCAGGCAGCCGCGCGCGCCCAGCGCCACGGCCTTGAGCACGTCCTGCCCGGAGCGCACGCCGCCGTCGAACAGCACCTCGGTGCGGTCGCCCACTGCCTGCACGATCTCGGGCAGCGCGCGGATGCTGGAGATCGCGCCGTCCAGCTGCCGGCCGCCGTGGTTGCTGACGACGATGGCGTCGCATCCGGTGCTGGCCGCGATCCTCGCGTCCTCGACGTCGAGGATGCCCTTGAGGATCAGCTTGCCTGCCCACAGCTTGCGCACCCATTCGACGTCGGCCCAGCTGAGCGTCGGGTCGAACTGGCCGGCGATCCACTGGCTCAGCGTGGCCAGCGTGTCGGCGCCTTTCACGTAGCCGTCGAGGTTGCCGAAGCTCTTGCGCTTGCCGGCCAGCACGCGCAGCGCCCAGGCGGGCTTGCTGGCCACGTCCAGCGCGTTGGCCAGCGTCAGCCTGGGCGGCACGGCCAGTCCGTTCTTCAGGTCGCGGTGGCGCTGGCCCTGGACCTGCAGGTCCAGCGTCAGCACCAGGGCCGAGCAGTTCGCGGCCCTGGCCCGCTCGATCAGGGAGGCGGCAAAGCCGCGGTCGCGCATCACGTAGAGCTGGAACCAGAAGGGCTGGTCGACGAAGGCGGCCACGTCCTCGATCGAGCAGATCGACATGGTGCTGAGCGTGAACGGCACGCCGAAGCGCTGTGCCGCGCGGGCGGCGAGCATCTCGCCGTTGCCCCAGTTCAGGCCGGTCAGCCCGGTCGGCGCGATCGCCACCGGCATCGTCGCCGGCTCGCCGACCAGCGTGGTGGCGGTGCTGCGGTGCTCGACGTCGACCGCCACCCGCTGGCGCAGCGCGATCGCCTCCAGGTCGCGGCGGTTGGCGCGCAGCGTCACCTCGTCATAGGAGCCGCGGTCGACGTACTCGAAGATGGCGCGCGGCACGCGCCGTTGCGCCAGCCGGCGCAGGTCCTCGATGCAGGCGATGGGAGTGCTCACGGGTCTCTCCGGGACAGGGGTGCCATGTCGACCCATGCTAGGCAGCGGGGAGCGCCCGTGCCCGGAAAGATGCTCAGGCCAGGCGCGAAAGAAGTTCCGCCCCTTCGGCGGCGACCTGTTCGCAGATCTGCTGCAGCCAGGCGGCAAAGCCCGGCGCGGCGCCCTGGGCGGCGTGCGGCAGCAGGTGGTAGGGATGGGCGGCCGGGATGCTGAGCGTGGACACCGGCTGCAGTGCGCCGCTGCGCAGCCAGGGCAGCGCCAGGCTGGGCCGGGCCAGCGCGATGCCCTGGCCGCTGACGGCGGCCTCCAGCAGCAGGCCCAGGTCCACCAGGCGCGGGCCCCGGGACGGCTCCGGCCAGTCCAGCCCGGCGGCGCGGAACCAGGGCGTCCACGGATCCAGCGGGGTGCGCAGCAGCGGCGCATGGCGCAGGTCGGCCGGCGTGCGCAGGGCGGGCAGGCGCTGCAGCAGCGCGGGCGCGGCCATCGGCACGAGGACATCGCGCATCAGCGGCCGGGCGTCGGGCGAGGGGGGCGCGCCGTTGCGGATCTCCACGTCCGCGTCGGCCGGGCCGGCGTCGAGGTAGGGGATGCTCAGCACCACCTCCAGCTCCACCTCGGGGTGGGCGGTGCTGTAGCCCTGCAGGTGCGGCACCAGGACCTGGCGGGCAAAGGTGGGCGGGCTGCACACCCGCAGGCGCTGCACCCGCTGCGCGGCGCGCCGATGCAGCGGCACGGCCGCCAGCAGGCTGAGCACCTGGCGCACCTGCTCCAGGTATTCCTTGCCGGCCGCGGTGAGCCCCAGGCTCTTGCCGCTGCGCACCAGCAGCTGGGTGTTGAGCAGCTCCTCGACGGTGGCGACCCGCTTGCTCACCGCGCTGGCGGTGATGCTGAGCTCGTCGGCGGCGCGCTCGAAGGTGCCGAGGCGGGCCGCGGCCTCGAAGGCTCGCAGTCCTTCGATCGAGGGCAGGCGCAGGTCGGGTCGGGTCATGGCGCGATGCTAGCCGGACGCGGGCGTCCGCTCAGAACAGCGGCAGGGTGTAAGGCAGCGCCTCCTCGCGCGCGGCGGGGGCTTGGGCTTCGCGTGCCGGGGCCTCGGAAGCCTTGCACAGGCTGCCGACCCGCACGCCGAGCAGGCGCAGGCGCCGCTCCAGCGGCACGCGCTTCAGGCACAGGCCGGCGGCACGCCGGATCTCGCGGGCGTCGGCGGTGTGATGCGGCAGGGTGTGGTCGCGCGTGAGCGTGCGGAAGTCGTCGTAGCGCACCTTCACGCCGATGGTCTTGCCCACGTAGCCCTTGCGCGCCAGGTCGGCCGCGACCTGCTCGCACAGCCGGGTGAAGATGACGCCCAGCTGCTCGCGGTCGTGCCGCGCGTGCAGGTCGCGCTCGAAGGTGGTCTCGCGGCTGAGCGACTTGGGCTCGCTGTAGGTGACCACCGGCCGGTCGTCGCGGCCGTGCGCGGCCTCGTGCAGCCAGCGGCCGTAGCTCTGGCCGAACTGCGCGACCAGCCAGCGCGGGTCCGCAGCGGCCAGGTCGCCGATCGTGTGGATGCCGAACGATTCCAGCTTGGCGCTCGCCTTCGGGCCGATGCCGTTGATGCGCTTGGCCGGCAGCGGCCAGATGCGGCGCTGCAGGTCGCCCTCGGCCAGCAGCGTCAGCCCGTCGGGCTTTTCCAGGTCCGAGCACAGCTTGGACAGCAGCTTGTTCGGCGTCACGCCGATCGAGCAGCTCAGCCCGGTGGCGCGCCTCACGTTGTCCTTGATGGCTTGCGCCACCGCGCGCACCCCGCCCAGCGGGTCGCTGCCGGCCGGCTCCTGGGCGCCGGGCACCTCGGTGAGGTCGATGTAGATCTCGTCGATGCCGCGGTCCTCGATGTGCGGGGCGATCTCGGCGACGGCGGCCTTGAACAGGCGCGAGTAGCGCCGGTACTCGTCGAAGTCGGTCGGCAGCAGGATCGCATCGGGCGCCAGCGCGGCGGCCTTCATCAGGCCCATGCCGGAATGCACGCCGAAGGCGCGCGCTTCGTAGGTGGCGGTGGTGGCCACGCCGCGGCCGGCGTAGTCGCGCAGCCGGGCGAACTCGCGCCGGCCGTCCTCGCGCACGACCGGCTGGTGGCGCCGCCCGCCGCCGATCACTACCGGCTGTCCCTTCAGCTCGGGGTAGCGCAGCAGCTCGACCGACGCGTAGAAGGCGTCCATGTCGAGGTGGGCGATCAGGCGGCGCATGGTGCGTGCAAGGCCGGGACGGCTGGCCGGGAAAGCGGAAGCCGCAAGGGTACCCGAGCGCGCGCGGATCGTCCGGTGAGCGGGACGTCGCCCCTGGGACCTCACGGGGTCGCGAATCTTGGTATGGTCCCGGTCTTGGACGACAACAAGGGGTCCCCGGCCACGGGGGCCGAATACCGAACCGTCGAGAGGAGCGGCGGTGCCGGCGCAACCGGCCCTGCCCATGTGGAGATGAACTGGCACACCCTGATTTCCGACCCCGACTACGTCGACATGGTGGTGCGGCTCGTCGCCGCGCTGCTGATCGGCGGGCTGATCGGCCTGGAGCGCAGCTACCACGGCCGTCCCGCAGGCTTCCGCACCCACGCGCTGGTCTGCATGTCCACCGCGCTGCTGATGCTGGTCACGATCTACGAGACGCGCTGGTTCCCGCAGATCAGCGGCGGGCGCATCACGCTGGACCCGACGCGCATGACGCAGGGCATCATGACCGGCATCGGCTTCCTTGGCGCCGGCACCATCATGAAGGAAGGGCTGTCGGTGCGCGGCCTGACGACCGCCGCGTCGATCTGGACCACCGCGGCGATCGGGGTGTTGATGGGCATCGGCTTCTACTTTCCGGCGCTGGTGGCGACCGTGCTGACCCTGGGCACGCTGTCGCTGTTCCGCTGGATAGAAAGCCGCATGCCCTCGCAGTTCTACGCCCACTTCGTGGTGCGCTTCGACCGCCACGCGAAGATGGACGAGACCGAGCTGCGCCGGCTGATGCGGCGCTACGGCTTCACGATCGCCAACCTCAACTACCGCCTGGACACCGACGCCGGGTTCTTCGAGTACCGCATGGTGGTGCGCACCAGCAGCCCCGGCAACGCCAGCGCGCTGGCGGACATGCTGGACTCGCTGGAGATCGTCAAGGAGTTCCGCGTCTCGCCGCTGGGCGACTGACGCCACCTGACCCGGGGTTTGCGCCGCGCGCGCTTTGCGGCTACGGTTGGGGCTTCCGTTCCGGGAGGCACAACGCAGGAGTCGCATGGCCATGTGGAAAGCGCGGTACTGGGGACTGGTGCTGGCAGCCGGGCTGCTCGCCGGATGCGCCCACGGGCCCCGGCAGCAGGCGTCGCCGGCCGCGCCGAGCCCGCATCGCGTGGTGGCGGCCCGCTACGTCGGCATCCTGCCCTGCGCCGACTGCCGCGGCATCCGCACCGACCTGCAGCTGTACGCCGACCCGGGCGGGGCGCCCGCCGGCTACGACCTGCTGCAGACCTACCTCGGCCGCCCGGAAGGCGACCGCAGCTTCACCCAGTCCGGCACCTGGCGCTCCGCGCGGGGCGCCCGGCAGGACCCGCAGGCCCTGGTGATCCAGCTCGACCCGGAACAGCCCGGGCGCACGCGCGCCTTCCGTCAGGCCAGCCCGCGGGTGCTGCGCGCGCTGGACGTCAACCTGCTCGACCTGCCGCCGCACCTGCCGCGCAGCCTGCTGCGCGTGCCGGACAACCTGCCGCCGGCGGCCATCGTGCTGACCCAGGGCGATGCCGGCGGCACGGTGGAGGTGCCCGCCGGACAACCGGTCGTGCTGATGCTGGCCAGCCAGCCGGGGACGGGCTACGGCTGGGCGGCGGTCGACGGCAGCACGCCCCAGCTGTTCGAGGTGGCCCAGCCGCTCCACCTGCCTGACGTGCAGGGCAGCGGCTTCGACGTGTTCCGCTACGAGGCGCGCGAGCCGGGCGCACTGTCGCTGCGCTTCGCGTACCGCGCGCTCGGCAATCCCCAGGCGCAGCCGGTGCAGACGGTGAACTTCCAGTTCGTCGTGCGCTGAGCGGGCGCTCGCTCCTTCCGGTCCCGCCGGCGGCTTACCAGCCGCTACATCCGTCGCACTTTGCTGCCTGATCGAGGCTGGCGTGCACTTACCCTCAGGGCGTCCCGCATCCCTGCACGCTCCTGGTTTCTGTGGTCGTGGGCGCCCCGGTGTCGGGGCGCCGCCGCGGTCCGGGCCGGGCACGTCAGTTGATTCCCGGGTCCACGCTGCCGCGCCGACGCGCGGCAGCCTGTCCGGCCGGATCGCGGTCGGCTTCACCATCCCACGAGACCTCGAGGAGCAGAAGATGCAGAAGTCATTCTTTGGTTGGCCCTCCGGCGGCCTGCGCCATGCCGCGCTGGCCATGGTGTCCGCCTTTGCCCTGGCGGCCTGTGGAGGCGGCGGGGGCGGTGGTGGCGGCAGCGGCGCAGGAGGCGGTCCGGCGGGAGTGTTCGCGTCCGGTCGCATCGAAGGCTTTGCCTCCGTCATCGTCAACGACATCCATTTCGACCATGCCAACGCGACGATCCGCGACGAGGAGGGCAACTCGGTCGGCCCGGGCCACCTGCGGCTGGGCATGGTGGTCGAGGTCGAGGGCGGGCCGGTCTCCGAGGTGTCCGACGACGACCGCAGCACGGCCACCGAGCTGCGGTTCAGCAGCCTGATCCGGGGGCCGGTCACCGCGGTCGGCGCGGACTCGCTGACCGTGCTGGGGCAGACCGTGGCGCTGGATGCCCGGACCGTGTTCGAAGGTTTTGCCGACGGGCGCAACAGCGTGCGAGCCGGTGACCTGGTCGTCGTCTACGGGTACCTGGGCGCCGGCTCGGGCCACCATGCCGCGACCCGGGTCGAGTTCGAAGACAACCTCAACGCCTACCGCCTGCGCGGCCGGGTGTCCGGCCTCGACGCCACGGCCCAGACCTTCCGCATCGGGAACGCCACGATCTCGTACGCCGGCGTGCCTGCCGGCAGCCGGCCGGCGCTGGCCGACGGTGCGCTGGTGCGCGTGGTCCTGCAGACCGCGCAGCAGGGCGGCAACTGGGTCGCCACGGCCCTGGCCAGCGCCGCCCGCACGGTCGACGACATGGCCACGGCCGAAATCGAAGGCTACGTTTCCGACTTCCAGTCGCTGGCGGACTTCCGCGTGGACGGCATCCCGGTCGATGCCTCGGGGGCACAGGTGGAGTTCGACGACGGCAACAGCGGCAACCTTGCCGACGGGGTACGGGTGGAGGTCGAGGGCGCGATCCGCAACGGCGTGCTGGTCGCGCGCAAGGTGGACTTCGAGGACCGGGACGACGATGACGACGACGATTTCGAGGTGCGCGGGACGATCCAGTCGCTGGACACGACCGCCCAGGCCTTCGTCGTGGAGGGCGTCACCGTCGAGTACGCGGCGGCACAGTTCTCCGGCGGCACGCAGGCCGACCTGGCCAACGGCGCGCGTGTCGAGGTGGAAGGTCGCCTGAGTGCCAACGGGGCGGCGTTGCGCGCGCAGAGCGTGGAGTTCCGCAACTGAGGCCCGGCAGCCTGCTCAGGGAGACCGAAGGCGGCCCTGCGGGGCCGCCTTCTTCATGGGCCATGCGTGTCGCGGCCGCGGCGGCTCACCGCCCGTGCGTGCGCCCGAGGTGGGTGGTGCCGTGGCCGCTGGCCAGCGGGGCCGGGGTTTCCTGCTCCAGCCGGCCGAGGATGCCGCAGTCGCGGCCCGGGCCGTCGCCGTTGCAGGCCGAGCGCAGCTCGCGCAGCTGGGCCTGCAGCAGCTTCAGCTCGCGGATGCGTTGCGCGACGTGGCCCAGGTGCTCGTCGATGACGGCGTTGGCCTCGGCGCAGCTGGCCTGCGGGTGGTCGCGCAGCTCCAGCAGCGTGCGGATTTCGTCCAGCGACAGGTCCAGCGCGCGGCAGTGGCGGATGAAGCGCAGGCGTGCCGCGTGGCTTTCGTCGTAGTGCCGGTAGTTCGATGCGGTGCGCGGCGGCGCAGGCAGCAGCCCGGCGCGCTCGTAGTACCGGATCGTTTCCACCGGGGTGTCGCTGGCGGCGGCGAGGTCTCCGATCTTCATCGCTTGACTCTGGAGCAGGTACAGGGTTTCCAATGACTTTAACGTCGGAAAGGAAGCCCATGTCTGCACATTGCCATGACCATGCCTGTGCCCCGGCGGGCACGCACGCGAACGACCCGCGCTGGCGGCGCGCGCTGTGGGTGGCGCTCGTCGTCAACGCCGGGATGTTCCTCGTCGAGATCGTCGGCGGGCTGTCGGCCGAGTCGGCCTCGTTGCTGGCCGATGCGGTGGACTTCGGCGCCGATGCGGCCAACTACGGGCTGTCGCTCGCGGTGCTGGGCCTCGCGGCGGTGTGGAGCTCGCGCGTGGCCTGGCTGAAGGGCTGGGCGATGGTGGTCTATGGCGCGGGCGTGTTGCTGCACGCCGGCTGGCTGGCCTGGCAGGGGTCGCAGCCGGATGCGCCGACCATGGGCGGCATCGGCCTGGCCGCGCTGGTGGCCAACCTCGCGGTCGCCGCGATGCTCTACCGCTTCCGCAAGGGCGACGCGAATGCCGAATCGGTGTGGGTGTGCTCGCGCAACGACGCCCTGGCCAACGTCGCGATCATGCTGGCGGCGCTGGGCGTCTTCGGCACCGGCACGGCCTGGCCCGACCTGGTCGTCGCGACGGTGATCGCGGCGCTGGGCGTCAGCGGTGGCCTGCGGGTGCTGCGCAGCGCACGGCACGAGCTGCGCGAGCACGCCCACGCCTGAGCCGTATCGTCGGCTAGCCGCAGCTGCGGCTGCCGCAACCGGTGATGGGTTCGGCCGGCAACGAGGCGGCCGCGGCCTCGCGCAGGGTTTCGGTCTCGGTGTCGAAGCCGACCTGCTCGAGGTGCCAGGCCAGCGCGGCGTCCATGGTCTGCGCATGCTGCGAGAACCAGGCGCCCAGTTCGTCGGCAAAGCGCGGCAGGTTGACCGGCTGGTGCTCCAGCAGCTGACGCTCGATCTCGTACAGCACCTGCAGCACGTGGCGGTGCTGGCCCTGGTGGCAGTTCTCGGGCGCAAAGCCGGTCAGGCGCATCCAGCGGTCTTCCTGGCCGAAATGCTCCTCGGTGTGCTCGATCAGGCGACGGTAGCGCGACAGCACCTCGTCGCCGGTCGCGGCCTTCACCAGGTTGAGCAGTTCGACGAACTCGAGGTGGGTGGCGTCCATGCGCGGGTTGTCGAGCTTGAGCGCATCGGACCAGACGAGGGCGGGCATGGCGGCGTTCCTGCAAGTTGACTTGCCGGCAGGCTAGCGGCGCGCCGCCGCCGCGGCCTTGACGTGGCGCAAGGCGTGTGGTGCCTTGCGCGTCAAGCGTGAACGCGAGGCAACCGGCGTCGATCCGCGCTGCGCCGAGGCGGCTGCCGCCCCTCCCCGCCCTGGGGGAGGCGGGCTCAGCCGGCCAGGCGGGCGCGGTGGCGCGCGATCTGGGCGCGCACCTGCTCGGGCGCGGTGCCGCCCAGGATGTTGCGCGCGTTGAGCGAGCCGCGCAGCGACAGCACCTCGTAGACGTCCTCGCCCACCAGTGGCGAGAAGCCCTGCAGCGTGGCCAGCGGCAGCTCCGACAGGTCCACGCCCTGCTGGATGGCGGTCTTCACCGCGTGCGCGACCACCTCGTGCGCGTCGCGGAACGGCAGGCCCTTCTTGACCAGGTAGTCGGCCAGGTCGGTCGCCGTCGCGTAGCCCCGCAGCGCGGCGCGTTCCATCGCCTCGCGCTTGACGGTGATGCCGCCCACCATCTCGGCGAAGATGCGTAGCGTGTCCTTGAGCGTGTCGACGGTGTCGAACAGCGGCTCCTTGTCTTCCTGGTTGTCCTTGTTGTAGGCCAGCGGCTGGCCCTTCATCAGCGTGATCAGGCCCATCAGGTGGCCGACCACGCGGCCGGTCTTGCCGCGCGCGAGCTCGGGCACGTCCGGATTCTTCTTCTGCGGCATGATGGACGAGCCGGTGCAGAAGCGGTCGGCGATGTCGATGAAGCCGAAGCTCTGGCTCATCCACAGCACGAGCTCTTCCGACAGGCGCGAGACGTGCACCATCGCGAGCGATGCCGCGGCGGTGAACTCGATCGCGAAGTCGCGGTCGCTCACCGCATCCAGCGAGTTCTGGCACACGCCTTCCATGCCCAGCGTGCGCGCGACGCGTTCGCGGTCCAGCGGGTAGCTGGTGCCGGCCAGGGCGGCGGCGCCCAGCGGCAGGCGGTTGACGCGGCGGCGCACGTCGGCCAGGCGCTCGGCGTCGCGCGCGAACATCTCCACGTAGGCCAGCATGTGGTGGCCGAAGCTGACCGGCTGCGCGACCTGCAGGTGGGTGAAGCCCGGCAGGATGGCGTCGACGTTCTTCTCCGCGAGGTCGAGCAGGGCCTGCTGCAGCTCGGTGTACAGGCCGGCGATCACGTCGATCTCGTCGCGCAGCCACAGGCGCACGTCGGTGGCGACCTGGTCGTTGCGCGAGCGGCCGGTGTGCAGCCGCTTGCCGGCGTCACCGACCAGCTGGGTCAGGCGCGCCTCGATGTTCAGGTGCACGTCCTCCAGCTCGAGCTTCCATTCGAACTGGCCGGACTCGATCTCCTGCGTGATCTGCGCCATGCCGCGCTGGATCGCCGCATGGTCATCGGCCGAGATCACGCCCTGGGCGGCCAGCATCTCGGCGTGCGCCAGCGAGCCCTGGATGTCGGCGCGCCACAGGCGCCGGTCAAAGTTCACGCTGGCGGTGTAGCGCTTGACCAGTTCGCTCATCGGCTCGGAAAACAGCGCGGACCAGGCTTGGGACTTCTTGTCGAGTTGGGATTCGGACATGGTGAGCAGGTGATGTGGCGGCCGGCAGGCGTGGCGTATGAGGCTTGCCGCAGGCTGGGGCTGTCTTGGAGAATCGGCGCGGTATGTCGCCCACGACATACACGAGCGAACTGCAAGATTCTAGGAGACTCCCGCTTGCCACCCCCCGGCATGCCCGTGCGCAAGGCGCGGCCGGCCCCGCCGACCAGCCAGTTCGGCACGACCACCATCTTCGACCATGCCGTCGCCCGGCCGCCGGCCACGGTGTCGTCGCCCTTCGACGCCTGCCGGGTGGGGGTGGTGCTGCGCGCGGTGCTGTTCGTGCATGCGGTGGTCGCGGTGGCGGTCAGCTTCGTCGTCCATGACCTCGACGACTGGCTGCTGACCTTTGCCTACGGCGCGGGTGTGGCGCTGCCGGCCACGCTGGCCTGGCTGGTGGTCGCATGCGCGCTGAAGAAGCCGCTGGCACGGCTGTCCGAGCCGGTGCAATGGCTGGTCGCCGCGGGGCTGGGGGCGGCCTGCGCGGCCTACGGCTGGTGGCAGGTCGGGCTGCTGGGGCTGCCGTTTTCGCACCAGGTGTCGCAGGGCGCGCCCCTGCTGGCCGGCACGGCCCTGGCCGCGGCGCTGTTCTATGCCCTGCGCCTGCGCTCGCGCAGCGAGCTGCCGGCCGTGACCCAGGCGCGCCTGACCGAACTGCAGGCGCGCATCCGCCCGCACTTCCTGTTCAACACGCTCAACACCGCGATCGCGCTGGTGCGCATCGACCCGGCCCGGGCCGAGGCGGTGCTGGAGGACCTGTCCGAGCTGTTCCGGGTCGCGCTGATCGAGTCGGGCAGCGCGGTGACGCTGGACGAGGAGATCGATCTCGCGCAGCGCTACCTCGCGATCGAGCAGATCCGCTTCGGCGAGCGCCTGAAGGTCACCTGGGAGCTCGACGACGCGGCCGGGGGAGCGCGGGTGCCGCCGCTGCTGCTGCAGCCGCTGGTGGAGAATGCCGTGCGCCACGGCATCGAGCCGTCGCCCGAAGGAGGCTGGGTGCGGGTGCGCACCACGGTGCGCCGCGGGCAGGCGATCATCTCGGTGACGAATTCGTTGCCGGCCGCCCCCGCGGCGGGCGCCCGGGGCCACGGCATGGCGCTGCGCAACGTCAAGGAGCGGCTGCGCCTGATGCACGACGTCAGCGCGCACTTCGCCTCCGGTCCCGAACGGGACACCTGGCGGGTGCAGATTGCGGTGCCGCTGGCCTGAGCGCGCCGCGGCCGCCATCACGACCACACGATGGGAGCGAGAGGGAGTCATGCTGAGGGTCTTGATCGTCGACGATGAGGAACTCGCGCGCCTGCGCCTGCGCAGCCTGCTGGCCGAGTGCCAGGCGCCGGCGGCCGAGGTCGCAGGGGAGGCGGCCGGCGCGGTGCAGGCACTGAGCTGGCTGGCGGGCAACCGCTGCGACGTGGTGCTGCTCGACGTGCAGATGCCGGGTGCCGACGGCACCCAGCTCGCCGCGCAGCTGCGCACCATGGAGCAGGCGCCGGCGGTGGTGTTCGTGACCGCCCATGCGGAGCACGCCGTCACCGCGTTCGAGCTCGAGGCGGTCGACTACCTGACCAAGCCGGTGCGGCGCGAACGCCTGCAGGCCGCGCTGGCGCGCGCGGCCGAGCGCCTGAAGCTGCGCGGTGCGGCCACGGCAGGCGAGGAACCGGTGCTGGTGGTCAACGACCGGGGCCGGGTCACCCGCGTGCCGGTGTCCGAGGTGCTGTACCTGAAGGCCGAGCTGAAGTACGTGACCCTGCGCACCCTGCACCGCACCTACGTGCTGGACGATTCGCTCTCGGACCTGGAGGAGCGGCTGGGCCGGCGCTTCCTGCGCATCCACCGCAACGCCCTGGTGGCGCGGCGCGCGGTGCGGGCCCTGGAGCGGCGCCTGGTGGCCGGTGACGACGAGGACGCCGGCAAGGAAGGCTGGGCGGTGCGCGTCGACGGCATCGACGAGTGGCTGGCGGTGTCGCGCCGGCAGGTGGCGGCGGTGCGCGAGGCGCTGACCAGCGAAGGGCTCTGAGCCCTGCGCGGATGCCTGCATGCGCCAGGCCTCCCTATACTGGCCCGCATGAAAGCCGAGGTGTCCCGACGCGGCGCCAAGCTGGCGCTGCTCAACCGCGAGCGCGCGATCCTCGAGTTCAACCACCGGGTGCTGGCCCAGGCCCGGCGCCCCGACGTGCCCTACCTCGAGCGGCTGCGCTACGTCTGCATCGTCTCGTCCAACCTGGACGAGTTCTTCGAGGTGCGTTTCGGCGACTACCTCGACGCCTCGCGCCTGCCGGACGGTGGCGTTTCCGCCGGCGACCTCGCCGAGGTGGCGGCCGCGGCACACGAGCTGATCACCCGGCAGTACGCGGTGTTCAACGACGAGGTGATGCCGGCGTTGCAGCGCGAGGGCATCGTGATCCTCAACCATGCCCAGCGCAATGCCGCGCAGCGCCGCTGGGTCGAGCAGTTCTTCCATCACTACGTGCGCCCGCTGCTGGTGCCGGTCGGGCTGGACCCGGCGCATCCCTTCCCGCAGGTCGCGAACAAGTCGCTGAACTTCATCGTCAAGCTGGGCGGCAAGGATGCCTTCGGGCGCGAGAACGGCATCGCGATCGTCAAGGTGCCCCGCGTGCTGCCGCGCGTGATCCGCCTGCCGGACGAGCTCGCCGCGCGCGGACAGCAGGCCTTCGTGCTGCTGTCCAGCGTGATCCGCGCCCACCTGGAGGAGCTGTTTCCCGGCCGCCCGGTCGAGGCGTTCTCGCAGTTCCGCGTCACGCGCGACTCCGACCTGGCGATCGACGAGCAGGACGTGACCAACCTGCGCCAGGCGCTGCGCACGTCGCTCAGCACGCGGCACTTCGGCAAGGCGATCCGGCTGGAGGTGGTCAGCTCCTGCCCGCCGGAACTCTCGGCCTTCCTGCTGCACCAGTTCGGCCTGCCCGATGCGGCGCTGTACCGCGTCAACGGCCCGGTGAACCTGGTGCGCCTGAACCAGCTGATCCAGCAGGCCGACGCGCCGGCACTGCGCTTCCCGCGCTTCGAGCCGGCCTGGCCGGCGGCGCTGCAGCGCGCGGTGCCGATCTTCGAGCAGCTGCGCCAGCAGGACGTGCTGCTGCACCATCCCTTCGAGAGCTTCGAGCCGGTCGTGCAGCTGCTGCGCGAAGCCGTCTACGACCCGGACGTGCTGGCGATCAAGCAGACCATCTACCGCACCGGCGCGCAGTCGGTGCTGATGGACCTGCTGCTGGAGGCGGCGCGCCGCGGCAAGGAGGTGATGGCGGTCGTCGAGCTGAAGGCGCGCCACGACGAGGAAGCCAACATCAACTGGGCCGAGCAGCTGGAAGCGGTCGGCGCGCAGGTGGTCTACGGCGTGGTGGGCCTGAAGACGCACGCCAAGCTGCTGCTGATCACCCGGCGCGAGGCGGGCCGCAGCGGCCCGGTGCTGCGGCGCTACGCGCACCTGTCGACCGGCAACTACAACCCGCGCACCGCGCGGCAGTACACCGACGTCGGCTACCTCACCGCCGACCCGGACCTGACCGCCGACGTGGACACCGTGTTCCGGCAGCTGGCCAGCCTCACGCGGCTGCGTGCGCCGCGCCTGCTGCTGATGGCGCCGTTCACGCTGCACCGGCAGCTGCTGCGCCACCTCGGACAGGTCGCCGAGGCGGCCGCCGCCGGCCGGCCGGCGCGCGTGGTGCTCAAGCTCAACGCGCTGACCGACGTGCCGCTGATCGAGGCGCTGGTGCACGCGGCGCAGGCCGGCGCGCAGGTCGACCTGGTCGTGCGGGGCGCCTGCATCCTGCCGCCCGGCGTGAAGGGCTGGACCGAGCGGGTACGCGTGCGCTCGGTGGTCGGGCGCTTCCTGGAGCACTCGCGGGTGCTGTACTTCCGCTGGGGGCGCGGCGCGGACGAGGAGGTGCTGTACCTCTCCAGCGCCGACTGGATGAGCCGCAACATGTTCCGCCGCATCGAGGTCGCCTGGCCGGTGCGCGATGCGGCGCTGCGCCAGCGCATCATCGACGAGTGCCTGGTGCCCTACCTGCACGACGCCAAGGACGCGTGGCGGCAGCTGCCCGACGGCCGCTACGAGCGCATCGGCACCGACGGCCCGAGCGCACAACAGGCGCTGCTGGCACGCTACAGCGTGCAGCCTGCGGTCGGCTGACGGTCCGCTCCGCTCAATTCGCGCGCGGCAGCACCAACCGCAGCCGCCCGCTGCGTTGCCAGGCCGCCTGTTCCTCCTGCAACAGGTACAGCGTGCGCGGGTGCGCATCGGCCCAGCCGGGCGGCCAGTGCAGCCGCACCTCCCGGCCCTGGCGCTGCACGCGCAGGGCGTCGAACCGGGGCGGCATCGTGCGGCCGTGGCACAGCAGCACCGCCAGGCGCAGGCACAGCACCTGCCAGGCCGCACGCTCGTCGTGCAGCATGTCGCGCAGCTTGCCCAGCCCGCCGCGCTGGCCGAGCAGCAGGGTGGCCAGCCGGCGCTGCTGCGATTGCGAGAAGCCCGGCGCGTCGGCGTGGCCGACCAGGTAGGCGCCGTGGCGGTGGTACTGGTGGTGCGAGACCGACATGCCCACTTCGTGCAATGCGGCTGCCCACTGCAGTTCGCGCCGGGTCTCGGGCGGGGCATCCGGCTCCACGCGCTCGTACAGCGCGCGTGCCACCTGTTGCACCCGCTCGGCCTGGGCCAGGTCGACGTGGAAGCGCCGCTGCAGCTGGCGCACCGACGCGTCGCGCACGTCGTGCACGGCCCGGGAGTCCTGCGCGGCCAGCAGCCGCTGGTGCAGCTCGACGAGCACGCCGTGGCGCAGCGCGCCGCGCACCGGGTGCAGGGACTCGATGCCGAACTGCATCAGCACGGTGTACAGCACCGACAGCCCGCCGCCGATCAGCACCCGGCGCTCCTCCTTCAGCCCCGGCAGGTGCAGCGCGTCGACGCGCCGGGCCTGCAGGCATTGCTCGATGCACCAGCGCAGCGCCGCGGGCGTGATCGTGCCGTCGGTGAGGCCGGTGGCGGCCAGCACCTGCGCGACCGCCGCGACCGTGCCGGACGAACCCAAGGCCCGCTGCCACCGGCCGGCCGCGAAGGTCGGCAGGCCTTCCTCCAGCTCGGCGCCGGCGGCAATCTGGGCGGCCCGGAACGCCGCGGGGGTCAAGCGGCCGTCGCCGAAATAGCGCAGCGTCAGGCTCACGCTGCCGGTGCGGAACGACTCGACCACCAGCGGCGCAGGGCCGTCGCCCAGGATCATCTCGGTGGAGCGCCCGCCGATGTCGATCACCAGGCAGCGGCCGGGGGCGTGGGGCAGCAGCGCGGTCACCCCGGTGTAGATCAGGCGGCCCTCCTCGCGCCCGGAGATCACCTCGATCGGCTGGCCGAGCACCGCCTCGGCGCGTTCGAGGAACTCCTCCCGGTTGACCGCCTCGCGCAGCGTCTGCGTCGCGACGACACGCACCCGGTGCGGGGCAAAGCCGCGCAGGCGCTCGGCGAAGCGGGCCAGGCAGGCCAGGCCCTGGCGCATCGCGCGTTCGGTCAGTCGGCTGCGGTCGTCCAGCCCGGCGCCCAGGCGCACGGTTTCCTTCAGGTAGTCGATGCGCCGGTAGTGCCCGTCCTGCAGCTGCCCGATCTCGAGCCGGAAGCTGTTGGAACCCAGGTCCACGGCGGCCAGGGGGCCGGCGGCCTGCGCCGCCGGGTCGGATTTCCGCGAAGTCATGGCGCGCATTGTCTGCGCATTCGCCGCGCGTGCCGGCACCCCTCGACGCAGGAATGCGCTGCACGACCGACGTGTCTCGTGTACCCTGTGCAGCTTCCTTGCGTTCTGTGCAGCTGCGCCCCCGTGCGCGAGATGGCAGCGCCGGGCCCTGCGGTCGGGCCGGCGCTGTGGCCAGGCCGACGGACCGCGCCTTCCCGACCTCCCGGAGACCCGCTATGGAAAAGAAAGACTTCGACAGCCTCACCGCCACCCATGACTATTCCCGCCGCGACTTCGTGAAGACCACCGTGGGCGGCAGCTTCGCGGCCGCCGTGCTGCCGGTGGCGGCGCAGACCATCACGACCGACACCGCCGGCCTGACGGCCGGGCAGGTCACGATCCCGGTGGGCGACTTCCGCATGCCGGCCTATCGCGCGCAGCCCGAGGGCAAGGGCAACCTGCCGGTGATCCTGGTGATTTCCGAGATCTTCGGGGTGCACGAGCATATTGCGGACGTCGCACGCCGCTTCGCCAAGCTGGGCTACCTGGCGATCGCCCCGGAACTGTTCGTGCGCCAGGGCGACGCGAGCGCCTACACGGAGATCTCCAAGCTGCTGTCCGAGCTGATCTCCAAGGTGCCCGACGAGCAGGTGCTGGGCGACCTGGACGCCACCGTGGCCTGGGCCAAGGCCAACGGCGGGGACACCAGCCGCCTGGGCGTGACCGGCTTCTGCTGGGGCGGCCGCATCACCTGGCTGTACGCGGCGCATGCCCCGGTCAAGGCCGGCGTGGCCTGGTACGGCCGCCTGGTGGGCGACAAGACCGCGCTGCAGCCGCGCCACCCGATCGACGTGGCCGGCCAGCTCAACGGCCCGGTGCTGGGGCTGTACGGTGGCCAGGACACCGGCATCCCGCTTGACACGGTTGATAAGATGAAAGCCGCGCTGGCCGCCGGGAACGCCGCGGCCAAGCAGTCCGAGTTCGTGATCTATCCGGACGCACCGCACGCCTTCCATGCCGATTACCGGCCGAGCTACCGCAAGGACGCGGCCGAAGACGGCTGGAAGCGCTGCACGGCCTGGTTCAAGACCCACGGAGTCGCGTGACAGGCTGGTGACGTCGCAGCGCAAGGGGCTGCGCTGTCGGGCCGGAGGGGGGCATCCCGGCCGGCCCTGACATCCCTGCGGGGCCAAAGGGTCGCCCGCGCAGGGCCCGTTCGCGCGGCTCTTTGATCGATTCGACATGACGCTGACTTACATCGTCCTCGCCACCTTCCTGGGAGGACTGGTTTCGGTGCTGATCGCCGCGAGCCTGACGCTGGCCGTGCTCAGCAAGCTGGTGCGCCACCTTGTCAGCCTGTCCACCGGCGTACTGCTCGGCACCGCGCTGCTGCACGTGCTGCCCGAAGCCTTCGAGAGCGCCGCCGGCGCGCACGAGCTGTTCTTCACGCTGCTGGGCGGGCTGCTGTTCTTCTTCCTGCTCGAGAAGGCCGAGCTGTACCGCCACGGCCACCACCACGAAGGCGACGGCGACCACCACCATCACGGCTTCGACCACGACCAGGCGGGCCGCGGCGGCTGGAGCGTGCTGGTGGGCGACAGCATCCACAACTTCTGCGACGGCGTGATCATCGCCGCCGCCTTCCTCGCCGAGCCGCGCCTCGGGGTCGTCACCGCGATGGCGGTGATCGCCCACGAGATCCCGCAGGAGGTGGGTGACTTCATCGTGCTGCTCAACGCCGGGTTCTCGCGCGCGCGGGCCCTGTTCTACAACGCGCTGTCGGGCCTGGCCGCGGTGCTGGGCGGGGTGCTCGGCTACTTCGTCGTCGGGCCCTGGGAAGACCTGTTCCCCTACCTGCTGGTGATTGCGTCGTCGAGCTTCATCTACGTGGCCGTGGCCGACCTGATCCCGCAGCTGCAGCGGCGCCTGTCGCTCAAGGAAACCGCCGCGCAGCTGCTGTGGCTGGGCATCGGCCTGGTGTTCATCACGGTCATCGTCGGCCAGTTCCACCGGCACTGAAGCCGCCGGCCCCGGCCTGCGACCGGTTCAGCGCACCACCAGCACCGGGATGCTGGAGTGCGTGAGCACGCGGTTGGTCTCGCTGCCCAGCAGCAGGGCCTGCACCCCGCGCCGGCCGTGCGAGGCCATCACGATCAGGTCGCAGTTGTTCTGCTTGGCGTAGTCGATGACGGCCTCCCAGACGCTGACCGATTCCACCGTGTGTCCGGTGCAGGTCACCCCGGCCGCGGCGCAGGCCTCGCGCACCTGGGCGACGTTCTTGCTCGCCATGCGCTCCTGGGCATCGAGGAACTCCTGCGGCAGCGTCGGCTGCATCTCCGAGATCGCGCTGTAGGGGTACGGGTCCTTGACGCTGATCGTGAAGATCTCGGCGCCGGTCAGCTTGGCCAGCGAGACCGCCGTGGCGACGGCACGTTGAGTGATGTCCGACCCGTCGGTGGGAACGAGGATGCGCTTGTACATGGAGGCCTCCGTGGTTGGTCCGGGGTACTGCACTGCATCGTGCCCGTATCGAGCGGACCCATGTTGACGCAGGACAAGTGCATGGCGCAAGGCTTGCCCCCTCGGTGCCGGTCCGGAATCGCCCGGCACCGCCGCCCGATGCGTCAGACTGCGGGGGTGTGCCCGGTTCCGGCCTCAGGCCGCGCCGCGTGCGACCGGGCGCGCCGGGTCGGCGCACCATTCGCTCCACGAGCCCGGGTACAGCGACGAGCCCGTCAGGCCGGCAGCCTCCATCGCCAGCAGGTTGTGGCAGGCGGTCACGCCGGAGCCGCACTGGTGCACCACCTCGGCCGGGGGCTGCCCGCCCAGCAGGGACTCGAACTCCTGGCGCAGCTGCGCCGCCGGCTTGAAGCGGCCATCCGGGCCCAGGTTGAGCTGGAAGAAGCGGTTGAGCGCGCCCGGGATGTGCCCCGCCACCGGATCGAGGGGCTCGACGTCGCCGCGGTAGCGCTCGGGTGCGCGCGCATCGACCAGGCGCAGCGCGGGCGAGCCCAGGCGCGCGAGCAGGGCGTCGGCGTCCACCCCGGACACCAGCGGCTCGCGCAGCGGGTAGGGCGTCGCGGTGGCCAGCGGCGCGGTGGGCGTGGCACTCACGCGGCCGCCGGCGTCCTGCCAGGCCGCCAGCCCGCCGTCGAGCACCGAGACGGCCTCGTGCCCGAGCCACTTGAGCATCCACCACGCGCGCGCCGCGTAGGGCGAGCCCTGGCGGTCGTAGACCACCACGTGGGTGTCCGGCGTCACGCCCAGGCGCGCGGCAGTGGCCGCGAAGGCCTCTCGCGCAGGCAACGGGTGGCGGCCGTTGCGCCCGGTTTTCGGCGCCGACAGGTCTCGTTCCAGGTGCGCGTAGTGCGCGGCCGGGATGTGCCCGCTGCGCCAGGCGGCTTCGCCGGCCTCGGGGTCGGTGAGGTCGAAGCTGGCATCCCAGACCACGGGCGGCCGGGCGGAGGACAGGCGCAGCTGCAGGTCTTCGGCGGAAATCAGCACGGGCGTGTTCATGTGTCGGTCGTGGTCGAGGCGGACGTTGAAGGGGCGGCCCGGGTGCGCAGGAAGGTGGCGGCCACGCCGGCCAGCACGATCAGCACCATGCCGAGCAGCGCCATCCAGGTCACCGGGTCGTCGAACAGGAACGCACCATACAGGAACGAGTAGACGATGCCGAGGTACTGCAGGCTCGCGTTGACCAGGGTCTTGCCGGTCGCGTAGGCGCGCGTCATCAGCAGCTGCGCGACGGTGGCCAGCAGCCCCACCGCCAGCAGCAGCGCGAGGCCGGTGGGCGTGTGCGCGCTGATGCCGGTGTAGAGCATGGTCAGCGCCCCGGCGACCATGCCGCCCAGCGAGAAGTAGAACACCACGCGGTACTCGGGCTCGCCGCAGCGGCCCAGCGCCGTGACCTGCAGGTAGGCGGTGGCGCTGAGCATGCCCGACAGCAGGCCGACCAGCCCGTACCACAGCTGGTCCTGCTCGATCGTCGGGCGCAGCACCAGCGCCACCCCGGCAAAGCCGGTCAGCACGGTGGCGATCAGGCGCGAATCGATGCGCGAGCCGCCCATCAGGATCGCGCCGCCCAGCAGGAACAGGGCCATCCACACCGAGGACATGTAGTTCAGCGTCACCGCGGTGGCCAGCGGCAGGTTGCCGATCGCATGGAACCAGGTGCACAGTGCCGCGACGCCGGACAGGCTGCGCCAGAAGTGCATCCCCGGTACCGGGGTGCGCAGCGTGCCGCCACGGCGCCGGACCATGAACCACAGCACCAGCGCGCCGATCATGCCGCGGTAGAACACGATCTCGCCGGCGGTGTAGTACGCCGAGGCGTACTTCACGCACAGGCTCATCGTGGCGAACAGGAAGGTCGACAACGCCATCAGCAGCGGGGCCTGCATCACGGCTCCTCGTGGTCCTCGAGCGGGCGCAGCAGGTGCGCCGGCGGGGGCGGCAGCTCGGCGTCGCGCGGCAGCGCGAACACCTCGACGCTGCCGCCGCGGCCCTTGACCTGGTGGGCGCCGAGCGGCTGCAGCAGCGCCTGCAGGTGCGGCGGCAGCCGGTCGCGCGTCTCGCGGTTGACCAGCACCGCGGCCTCGCGATGCTGCTTGCTCAGGCTTTCCAGGCGCGCGGCGACGTTCACCGTGTCGCCGATCACCGTGTAGATGCATCGGTCCGGCGAACCGATCTGGCCGGCCAGCGCCGGGCCGCTGGCCAGCCCGATGCCGATGCGCAGCGGCGGGGCTCCGTAGGCCAGCCGTTCCTGGTTGAACTCCTTGAGGGCCTGCCGCATCGCGGCCGCGGCGTACAGGCCGCGCTCGACCTGATGCTCGTCCGGCGTGGGCGCGCCGAACACCACCACCATCGCGTCTCCCATGAAGTTGTTGACATAGCCGCCGTAGCGCTGGACGGCCTGCGTCATGCGGGTGAAGTACTCGTTGAGCGTCAGCACGATGTCGCGCGGCTTCATCGTCTCGCACAGCTGCGTGAAGCCGCGGATGTCGCTCAGCAGCACGGTCACCTCGACCTCGTGGCCGCCCAGCATCAGCTCGCCCTGCAGCAGCTGGTCGCGCACTTCGGGCGAGACCAGCCGGCCGAACACGTCGCGCTCGCGCTCGCGCTTCTCCAGCTCGCGGCTCATGTGGTTGAACGAGCGCGCCAGCAAGCCCAGCTCGTCGTCGCGTTCCAGCTCGACGTGCGCGTTCAGGTAGTGGCCGCGCAGGATGGCGCGCGCCGAGCGCGCCACGCGCCGCATGTCGTGCACCAGTCCCTGGGCGAAGCGCCAGGCCACGGCCGCGGCCAGCCCCGAGACGACCAGCACCACCAGGCCGTAGTGCAGCAGCTCGCGCCGCACCAGCGCGCGGTAGGCCTCCAGCGACTCGATCACCCGCACGCTCCAGCCGGCGTGCACGGCGGCCTCGGCGATGACGGTGTCCTCCGGCGCGCGCTGGCGCGCGACGATGGGCAGCCCCGCGGCGCGCTCCGGCCAGCGCGCCACCGAGGCGACCGGCTTGTGCGCCTCGTCGTGCAGCACCGCCCGCACCTCCTCCGAGGTGTCGGCCGGCAGCCCGATCGCGGCGACGATGGTCTCGTTGGGCAGGCCGACCACGACCCAGCCGAGCGGCTGCGGGCTGGCGGCGTCGCGTACCGGCAGCAGCAGGTCCACGCCGCCTTCCGGCGTGTGCCGGGGCAGCCAGCGCCGGGAGACGACGCCACGCCGCGCGGCCTCGAGGGTGGGGGCGGGCAGCGTGTGGGGCGGGTAGGCGGCCCGGGTCTGCCCCTGCGGGTCGAGCACCAGCAGCCGGTCCACCTCGGGGTGGCTGCGCACCACGCTGCCGAGGTGGCCGTCGAGCGTGGGGTCGGCCGACGTGTCCGCCGCCAGCAAGCGGGCGGTGGCCGGCATCGAGGCCACCAGCGTGGCCAGCTGTTCGCCGTTGAGCATCAGCTGGCGGGCCCGTCCGGCGATCAGCTCGGCAGTCTGCCGGGTGCGCCGTTCCTGTTCCAGTCGCAGCCGTTCGGTGCTTTCGGTCAGCGCCAGCAGGCCGGCGATCACCAGCGGGACGATCGTCAGCAGCAACACTGCCGCGGGCAGGGTGCGACTGAGGGACCGGCGCTGGAGTTCAGCAGGCGCGGCGTTCACGAAGAAGGGAGGCCGTGCGACACGCCCGCGATGATAAGACCGGCGTGCCACATGGCATCAGGCGGAAGAAACGGAAACGCCCGGACGGGCCGGGCGTGCACGGGAAGGAAGGACCGCTCAGTCCTTGAAGTCCATGACCTTGCGGTACCACTCGTGGAAGTGCTGCATGCCGTCCTCCATCGGGCTCTGGTACGGGCCGACCTCGTTGTCGCCCCGCTCCAGCAGGGCCTTGCGGCCCCAGTCCATGCGCTGCGCGATCTCGTCGTCCTCGACGCAGGTCTCCATGTAGGCGGCCTGCTCGGCCTCGACGAACTCGCGTTCGAAGGCGGCGATTTCCTCGGGGTAGTAGAACTCGACCACGTTGAGGGTCTTCTGCGGCCCCTTGGGGAACAGCGTGGAGATCACCAGCACGTGCGGGTACCACTCGATCATGATGTTCGGGTAGTACGTCAGCCAGATCGCGCCCTGCCTGGGCGGCTGCCCGCCGTTGAGGCGCAGCACCGCGTCATGCCACTTGCGGTAGGTCTCGGAGCCGGGCTTCTGCAGCGCGTTGGCCACGCCCACCGTCTGCACCGAGTACTCGCGGCCGAACTCCCAGCGCAGGTCGTCGCAGGTGACGAAGTTGCCGAGGCCAGGGTGGAACGGGCCGACGTGGTAGTCCTCGAGGTAGACCTCGATGAAGGTCTTCCAGTTGTAGTCGCACTCGTGCAGCTCGACCTTGTCCAGCACGTAGCCGGAGAAGTCCAGCTCGGCCTTCGGGCCCAGCTGGGCCAGGTCGGCGGCGATGTCGCGGCCGTTGTCCTCGAACACCAGCCCGTTCCAGGTGCGCACCTTGTAGCGGTTGAGGTTCAGGCACGGGTCCTGCGGGAAGTGCGGCGCGCCCAGCAGCTGGCCGTCCAGGCCGTAGGTCCAGCGGTGCAGCGGGCAGACGATGTTGCTCTTCGTGTTGCCGCGCCCGCGCAGCATCACGGCCTGGCGGTGGCGGCAGACGTTGGAGATCAGCTCGATCCCTTCGGGCGTGCGCACCAGCGCGCGGCCTTCGCCTTCCTGCGGCAGGGCGTAGTAGTCGCCGACCTCGGGCACTGCCAGCTCGTGCCCGAGGTAGCGCGGACCGGACTGGAAGATGAGCTCCATCTCGCGGCGGAACAGTTCGCCGTCGAAATACACCGATACCGGCAGCTGCGTGCGGCTTTGCGCGAGGGCAATGCTCAGGTCTGACATGATCCCCAGGATCTCCAAAAACCAATGTCCAACCACCACCCACGGTGGGCCCATCTCCCCGGGCGGGGCGATCCGGACCGTGGGAAGCCCGGGCCTCGCAGCAGCGCAGGCGCACCGGATCGCAAGAGGGGGAACCCCTCATTCTAGTCGGCCCGGGGGGGCGGGGTTTGCCTGCGGTCAATCTCCCGTCAAATGCGGGCTTTCGTCGCAAAATGCACCACAATGGTGCGCGGCTCGCTGACTACAATCAACAGTTTCAGCGCACGTCATGCCCAAGACCACGTCCCCCGCCGCACCTCCCGAACCGGCCAGCTACGAAGAGGCGCTGGCCGAACTGGAGCGCCTGGTGTCCGAACTCGAATCGGGCCAGCTGCCGCTGGACCGCCTGCTGCAGAGCTACCAGCGCGGGGCCCAGCTGCTGTCGTACTGCCGCGCCCGGCTGGAAGCCGTGGAGCAGCAGGTCAAGGTGTTGGAAGACGGCCAGCTCAAACCGTGGATGCAAGCATGAGCCTGACCTCGACCGATCGCACCCCTGCCGCCTGCGCCGCGGCGGACTTCGACGGCTGGATGCAGGCCCAGCTGCTGCGCGTGGAAGACGCGCTGTCGCGCTGGGTGCCGGCCGATGCGCCGGCCGGTCTCGGGGCGGCGATGCGCTACAGCGTCCTCGACGGCGGCAAGCGGTTGCGGCCGCTGCTGGTGCTGGCCGCGGCCGAAGCGGTCGACGGCCACGCCGAAGCCGCGTTGCGCGCGGCCTGCGCGGTGGAGCTGATCCACGCGTATTCGCTCGTGCACGACGACATGCCCTGCATGGACAACGACGTGATGCGGCGCGGCAAGCCCACCGTGCACGTGAAGTTCGGCGAGGCGGTCGCGATGCTGACCGGCGACGCGATGCAGGCGCTGGCCTTCGAGGTGCTCACGCCCGAGGGCGAGGTCGTGCCGCCCGCGCTGCAGGCGACGCTGTGCCGGCTGCTGTCGCGTGCCTCGGGCTGCGAGGGCATGGCCGGCGGACAGGCGATCGACCTGGCCAGCGTCGGCCGCATGCTGGACGAGACCGAGCTGCGCGACATGCACCGCCGCAAGACCGGCGCGCTGCTGCGCGCCAGCGTGCAGATGGGCGCGGCCTGCGGGCGCACCGACGGCCCGGCGTGGGATGCCTTGTCCGACTACGGCTGGAGCCTGGGGCTGGCGTTCCAGGTGGTCGACGACATCCTGGACGTGACGCAGGCCTCGGAGACGCTCGGCAAGACGGCCGGCAAGGACGCCGACAACGGCAAGCCCACCTATGTCTCGGTGCTCGGCCTCGACGCCGCGCGTCGCTATGCCGGGCAGCTGCGCGAGCAGGCCCACCAGGCCCTGGCACGCTCGGGCCTCGCCGACGTGCGCCGGCTGGCTGCGCTCGCCGACAAAGTCGTGGATCGGCAAAGCTGATGAAATACCCCCTGCTCGAAACCATCCAGTCGCCCGCGGACCTGCGCCGGCTGCCGCGCAGCGAGCTCAAGCGGCTGGCCGCGGAACTGCGCGACTTCGTGCTGCAAAGCGTGTCCCAGACCGGCGGCCACCTGTCGTCCAACCTGGGCACGGTGGAGCTGACGATCGCGCTGCACTACGTCTTCAACACCCCGCACGACCGCCTGGTGTGGGACGTGGGCCACCAGACCTACCCGCACAAGATCCTCACCGGCCGGCGTGACCGCATGCCGACGCTGCGCCAGCTGGGCGGCATGAGCGGCTTCCCGCGCCGCGACGAGAGCGAGTACGACACCTTCGGCACCGCGCATTCGTCGACCTCGATCTCTGCCGCGCTCGGCATGGCGCTGGCGTCCCGGCTCAAGGGCGAGGAGCGCAAGGCGGTGGCCATCATCGGCGACGGCGCGATGACCGCCGGCATGGCCTTCGAGGCGCTCAACAACGCCGGCGACCCGCATGCCGTGGGCGCGGCCGACCTGCTGGTGATCCTGAACGACAACGACATGTCGATCTCGCCGCCGGTCGGGGCGCTGAACAAGTACTTCGCGCGGCTGATGTCCGGGCGCTTCTACGCCGCCGCGCGCGAAGGCGCCAAGCAGGTGCTCAAGGCCGCGCCGCCGCTGCTGGAGCTGGCACGCCGCATCGAGGAGCACGCCAAGGGCATGCTCGCGCCGGCGACCATCTTCGAGGAGTTCGGCTTCAACTACGTCGGGCCGATCGACGGCCACGACCTCGATGCGCTGATCCCGACGCTGGAGAACCTGCGCAACCTCAAGGGCCCGCAGTTCCTGCACATCGTCACGAAGAAGGGCTACGGCTACAAGCTCGCCGAGGCCGACCCGGTCGCCTACCACGGCCCCGGCAAGTTCGACCCGCAGGAGGGACTGAAGAAGACCTCCGGCGGCAAGCCGACCTTCACCCAGGTGTTCGGCCAGTGGCTGTGCGACATGGCCGAGCGCGACGAGCGGCTGGTCGGCATCACGCCGGCGATGCGCGAGGGCTCGGGCATGGTCGAGTTCGAGCAGCGCTTCCCGAAGCGCTACTTCGACGTCGGCATCGCCGAGCAGCACGCCGTGACCTTCGCCGCCGGCCTGGCCTGCGAAGGGCTCAAGCCGGTGGTGGCGATCTACTCCACCTTCCTGCAGCGCGCCTACGACCAGCTGATCCACGACGTGGCGATCCAGAAGCTGCCGGTGGTGTTCGCGTTGGACCGCGCCGGCATCGTCGGTGCCGACGGCGCGACCCACATGGGCGCGTTCGACATCGCCTACCTGCGCTGCATCCCGCACATGAGCGTGCTGACCCCGGCCGACGAGGACGAGTGCCGCCAGATGCTCTACACCGCGTTCCGGCAGGACCACCCGGTGGCGGTGCGCTATCCGCGCGGCACGGGCGTGGGCGTGGAGGTGCGCAAGGAGATGGTCGAGCTGCCGTTCGGCAAGGGCGAGGTGCGTCGCCAGGGCCGGCGCATCGCGATCCTCGCCTTCGGCACGCTGCTGTACCCGGCGCTGCAAGCCGCCGAAGCGCTCGACGCGACGGTGGCCAACATGCGCTTCGTCAAGCCGCTGGACACCGCGCTGGTCGAGGAACTGGCGCGCACCCATGATGCGCTGGTGACGGTCGAGGAAGGCTGCGTGATGGGTGGCGCAGGCAGTGCGGTGGCCGAGGCCCTGCACGCGGCCGGGCTGACCACGCCGGTGCTGATGCTGGGCCTGAAGGACGAGTTCGTCGAACACGGCGATCCGGCCCGGCTGCTGGCATTGCAGGGGCTGGATGCGGCCGGCATCGAGCGCTCCATCCGGCAACGCTTTGGTGCGAAACTCCAGCTGGTGTGGCCGGCCGCCAACCAGTGATGACGATCTCCCTGCGCCTGCAAAGGAAAGCCTGAAGGCCGCAGACTGTCGCGCGGGCGGTGCCCAAGCGCCCGCGGCAGAGGACAACGATGAACGACATGACCAGCCTGAAAAACCTGGTGCCTGCATCCGAGGCGATGCCGGACGTGCAGAGTTCGCGCGACGAGCGTCGCCTTGCGATCCAGCGCGTGGGCGTCAAGGACGTGCGCTACCCCATCCAGCTGCGCGTCGGCGGCCAGGTGCAACCGGGCGTGGCGCTGTGGAGCCTGGACGTGGCGCTTCCCGCGGAGCAGAAGGGCACGCACATGTCGCGCTTCGTCGCCTGGCTGAACGAGCAGCACGGCAAGCCGATGGACGCGTCCGGCCTGCGCGAGGACCTGGCCGGGATGCTGCGGCTGCTCAATGCCAGCGAGGGCCGCATCGAGGCGAGCTTCTCGTTCTTCATCCGCAAGACCGCGCCGGTGTCGGGCGTCGAGAGCCTGCTCGACTACCAGGGCAAGTGGATCGCCGAGACCCGCGCGGGCCGCACCACGGTGTGGGCCGAGGTGGTGGTGCCGGTCAAGTCGCTGTGCCCCTGCTCGAAGGAGATCTCCGACTTCGGTGCGCACAACCAGCGCTCGCACGTGACCATCCGCGCCGAGCTGCTCGGCGACCTGGACTGGCACGAGTTCGTGCGCTTCGCCGAGGAGAGCGCTTCCAGCGAGATCTGGCCGCTGCTCAAGCGCACCGACGAGAAGTGGATCACCGAGCGCGCCTACCAGAACCCGAAGTTCGTCGAGGACCTGGTACGCGACGTGGCGCTGCGCCTCAACGCCGAGCCGCGCATCGGCCGCTACCGCGTCGAGGTCGAGAACTTCGAGTCGATTCACAATCACTCGGCATTCGCGGTCATCGACCGCGAATGACACGGGCCGCCGTGCGGCCCGTGGCGGCGCTGCCGCGCCGGCGAGGATTGGGCAACTCGCGTTGTCACAACCACTCGGCATTCGCGGTCATCGACCGCGAATGACGCGTCCCGCTGCGCGGGACGCGACGGCGCATTGCGCCCCCGAGGGTTGGGCAGCCTGCGGTTGTCACAACCACCCGGCATCCGCGGCGAACGCCTGCGAATGACGCGTCCCGTGACGTAGGGCGCGCCGGTGCGTTGAGCCGCCGAGGGCGGGCAGCCTGCGGCTGCCAGCATCATCCGTTTGCCGCGGTCATCGCCCGCACACGGAAACGCGATCACGCCGTGTCGACGGGATCGCGCGCATCGCGGGCCCTCCTGGACAGGGGCTCAGCGCACCACCAGGCCCGCCGGGCCTTCGGCCACCGAACCGACCACCGCCGCGGTCTCGAAGCCGTGCTGCCGGAAGGTCTGCAGCACCTGGTCCACGGCGTCCGGCGCGCACGAGACCAGCAGGCCGCCGCTGGTCTGCGGGTCGGTCAGCAGCGCGCGGTCTTCGGCCGCGAAGCCCTCGGGCAGCTGCACCTGCGCGCCGTAGCTGTTCCAGTTGCGCCCCGAGGCGCCGGTGACGAAGCCCTGCGCGGCCAGCTCGCGCACGCCGGGCAGCAGCGGCACGCGTGTCCAGTCGACCTGTACCGTGACGTTCGCGCCGCGCGCCAGCTCCAGGCCGTGGCCGGCCAGCCCGAAGCCGGTCACGTCGGTCAACGCGTGCACGCCCGGCAGGGCGGCCAGGTCCGGGCCCGGGGTGTTCAGCTTCGTGGTGCTGGCGACCATCTGGCGGTAGCCCTCGGCGTCGAGCTGCTCCTTCTTCAGCGCGGCAGAGAGCACGCCCACGCCGAGCGGCTTGCCGAGCACCAGCACGTCGCCCGGCCGGGCGTCGGCATTGCGCTTGATGCGCGAGGGGTGCACCAGCCCCATGACCACCAGCCCGTAGATGGGCTCGACCGAGTCGATCGTGTGGCCGCCCGCGACCGGGATGCCGGCCTCGGCGCAGGCGCGCTGGCCGCCTTCCAGGATGCGGCCGATCACGTCCAGCGGCAGCACGTTGATCGGCATGCCCACCAGCGCCAGCGCCATGATGGGCCGGCCGCCCATGGCGTACACGTCGGAGATCGCGTTGGTGGCGGCGATGCGCCCGAAGTCGTGCGGATCGTCGACGATGGGCATGAAGAAGTCGGTGGTCGCGATCAGCGCCTGCTCGTCGTTGAGCTGGTAGACCGCGGCGTCGTCGGAGGTCTCCAGCCCGACCAGCAGGGCCGGGGGCACCGGCAGGGCGGTGCCGCTGTGCTTGAGGATGTCCGACAGCACGCCGGGCGCGATCTTGCAGCCGCAGCCGCCGCCGTGGGAGAGGGAGGTCAGGCGCGGAACGGCAATGGAGGAAGAGGCAGTCATCGTCTGGTGCGGAGGCAAGGATGCGGGCAAACATCAAAGTTTAGGCGCCGGGCGTGACATTGTCTGCGCCGGACGGGGCTTTCCCTGCCACGGGCCGTGCCGGCGCGGGTGCGACAATGCCCTGCGCTTGACGCCGCGCCGGCTGCCGCGACGGCCTGGCGCGCGAGCGACCACGAGCGAGGGTGGAGCTGAGGTGGACATCGATTCCCCGGAGATGCGCAGTGCCGGCCGCGACCTGCTGTCGCTGGCCCTGATCGACAGCCGCAACTGCACCCTGCACCGGTTCGGCGCGTTCGAGCACGCGCAGCCGGTGCTGCCGTCGCCCGAGCTGAACCCGCCGCTGTGGGAACTGGGCCACGTGGGCTGGTTCCAGGAGTACTGGATCGCCCGCAACGTCGAGCGCCATCGCGGTCCGGAGGCCGACGGCACGCGGCCGCGGCTGGCGTCGATCGAACCGCGCGCCGACCGCCTGTACGACCCGGTGCGCGTGCCGCACGAGCAGCGGTGGACGCTGTCGCTGCCGGATGCCGAAGCCACCCGCGCGTACCTGGTCGACACGCTGGAAACCACGCTGGACCTGCTTGCGCGAGCACCGGAGACCGATGCGGGGCTGCACTTCTTCCGTCTCGCGCTGTTTCACGAGGACCGGCACGCCGAAGCGCTGGCGCGCATGGCCCAGGCGCTGGGCTTGCCGATGCCGGAGCTGTCCTGGCCGGTGCCCTTTGCGCTGCGCCCGGCGGTGCACGTGCCCGCGACCCGCTGGCGGCTGGGCTGCGAGCCCGGCCGCGGCTTCGTGTTCGACAACGAGTGCGGGGCGCACGACTGCCCGGTGGCGGAGTTCGAGATCGACGCGCAGCCGGTCACGTGGGCGCAGTACGTCGAGTTCATCGAGGACGGTGGGTACGACGAGCGCGGCTGGTGGTCGCCCGAGGGCTGGGCCTGGCTGCAGGCCACCGGCCGGCGTGCGCCGCGCTACGTCGAGCAGGTGCGCCACGGCGTGCTGGTGCAGCGCGGCGACATGATGGTGCGCGCGGCGATGAACGCCCCGGTGATGCATGTCAGCTGGCACGAGGCGCAGGCCTGGTGCCGCTGGGCCGGGCGGCGCCTGCCGACCGAGCTGGAGTGGGAAACGGCGGCCGGCGTGGCCGCGGGGCGCGGCTTCCGTTGGGGCGAGGTGTGGGAGTGGACCGCCAGCCGCTACGCCCCCTATCCCGGCAGCGAGCGGCCTCGCCAGGCCGCAGAGAGCGCGCCGCCGGCCGGCGGCCTGCGGGTGCTGCGCGGGGCCTCGTTCGCGACGCGCCCGCGCATGAAGCACCTCAAGGGGCGCCTCGCCTGCGCGCCCGAGCGCGACGACCTGTTCTGCGGTTTCCGCAGCTGCGCGGTGTGAACGGGGCCGTTCAGCGCTTGGGCTTGCGCCAGGTCCACCACGGCAGCACCTGGCGCAACGACAGCACCTCGCCGCTGCGTGCCGGCGCATAGCCGGGCAGGGTGGCCAGCACCTGCTGCCAGGCCGCGCTGCGCAGCAAGGCACGCAGCTTCAGCACCTCGGGCTGTTCCAGGTGCGAGCGCAGCGTGACCAGGAAATACTGCTCGCGCGCCAGCTCGATGAAGTCCAGCCCGCGCCGGCGTGCCGCTGCCTCGATGCCGAAGGCCACGTCGGCGCTGCCGCTGGCCACCGCCTCGGCCACCGCCTCGTGCGACGGCTCGGCCTGCTCCCAGGTGGCGATCGCCGAGGGTTCCAGCCCGGTGCTCGCGAGCAGCTGCTCCAGCACCACCCGCGTGCCGGTGCCGCGCTGCCGGTTCGTGAAGCGCAGCCCGGGGCGGGCCAGGTCCGCGAGTCCCTGGATGCCCAGCGGATTGCCGGCCGGCAGGATCAGCCCCTGGGTGCGTTCCGCGAAGCCGATCAGCTTGTGGTGGCCGGGCTTGAACATCGGCCGGTAGACGCGCGCCGTGGGCGAGCTCGGCGGGGTCTGCACCAGTGCATGGAACCCGGCGACGACGCAGCGGCCTTCGTTGAGCGCGGCCAGTGCATCCACGCTGCCCATGAACTGGATCTCCAGGTGCAGCTTGTGCTGCGCGATGGCCATCTCGCGCAGCCGCGGCAACGCCGCGTCGTGGCTGGCATAGACCGACAGCACGCCCGCCTCGGCGTCGAAGGCCACCGCGAAGGCGCGCTCCAGCTCGCTGCGCAGGGCCTCCACCTGCGGCGCGAGGCGCGCACGCGCACGGCGCTCGGCCCACAGCAGCTTCTCGCCGAACGGGGCCAGCTGCGCGCGCTGGCCCTTGGACCACACCAGCAGCGACTGGCCCAGCTCCTGCTCCCAGCGTTTCAGTTCGCCCCACACGTGGCGGTACGACAGGTTCACCTCGCGCGCCGCAGCGGAGATCGACCCGCTGCGATGGATGGCTTCCAGCAGGTGCAGCAACGGGTGATGCAGGTCGTCGTCCGGCGTCCTGTCGTTGCCCAGGGAGTAGGTGAGGCGAATCCTATGCATGCGAGTTCATATCGCGTGACGTGAAAGGCTCGCCTAGGATAGCCGGGCTGCCTTGCTGCGGCGTCGTTCCATGTCATCCTCTTTCGTCGAAGCCCTGCGCAGCACGTTGCACCTGCTCGTCACGCTGGACCCGCAACTGCTGCAGATCGCCTCCCTGTCCCTGAGCGTCAGCGCCGCCGCGACCGCCATCGGTACCGGCCTGGGCCTGGTGCTGGGCGCGTGGATCGCGGTGAACCAGTTTTCCGGCCGGCGCGCCGTGCTGGTCGTGCTCAACACCCTGCTGGCCCTGCCGTCGGTGGTGGTCGGCTTGCTGGTGTACCTGCTGCTGTCGCGCGCCGGCCCGCTCGGCGCGCTGGGCATCCTGTTCACCCCGGCCGCGATGGTGGTGGCGCAGACCGTGCTGGTGCTGCCCATCGTCACCGCGCTGTCGCGCCAGACCATCGAGGATGCGATGCGCGACCACGGCGAGCAGCTGCGCTCGATGGGCGCCGGGCGGCTGGGCTGCGCGCTGATCCTGCTGTGGGACGAACGCATGGCCATGCTGACGCTGGCGCTGGCCGCGTTCGGCCGGGCGATTTCCGAGGTCGGCGCGGTGATGATCGTCGGCGGCAACATCGAGGGCGTGACGCGGGTCATGACCACCGCGATCGCGCTGGAAACCAGCAAGGGCGACCTGCCGCTCGCGCTGGCGCTGGGCGTGGTGCTGCTGTCCATCGTGCTCCTGCTCAATGCGCTGATCGCGCTGCTGCGCGAGTGGCGCGTGCGTGCCGACGAGGCCTACGCATGAGTGCAGCCTTGAAACCGTCCCCGCAGGGGCTCGGCGCGCCGGCGGTGCCCGCAGAGGCGGCGCCCTCGGCGGCGCTGCCGCAGCTTGCGCTGCACCAGGCGAGCGTGCGCTTCGGCCGCAAGCTGGCGCTGCAGCAGGTCGACCTGGCCGTGCGCGGCGGCGAGCGCGTCGCGCTGGTCGGTGCCAACGGCAGCGGCAAGAGCACGCTGCTGCGCGCGCTGCACGGACTGGTGCCGCTCAGCGAGGGGCGCCGCGAGGTGGCGCCCGGCCTGCGCCTGGCCATGGTGTTCCAGCGCCCGTTCATGCTGCGGCTGTCGGCACGGGCCAACGTCGAGCTGGCGCTGTTCCTTGCCGGCGTGCCGCGTGCCGAACGGCGCGACCGGGCCGAAGCGGCCTTGAAGCGCGTGGGCCTGGCCGACGAGGCACGCCGCAACGGCCGCGTGCTGTCCGGCGGCCAGCAGCAGCGCCTCGCGCTGGCACGTGCCTGGGCGCTGCGGCCGCAGCTGCTGCTGCTCGACGAACCCACCGCGAGCCTGGATCCGACCGCCAAGCGCGAGGTCGAGGAACTGATCGAGGAGTTCGCCGCGGCCGGCATCACGGTGGTGATGAGTTCGCACAACCTCGGCCAGGTCAAGCGCCTGGCCCGTCGCGTGGTCTACCTGGAGCAGGGCCGCATGCTCTGCGACGTCACGACCGACCACTTCTTCCAAGGACCGCTTCCCCGCGAAGCCGAGCTTTTTCTCAAAGGAGAACTTCCATGGCATTGATTACCGGGCTGCGCAGGCGCGCGCTGCTGGCGTGTGCCGGCATGGTGCTGGCTGCGGCCGGCACGACCTCCTGGGCGCAGGAGCGCCACATCGTGATGGCGTCGACCACCTCCACCGAACAGTCGGGCCTGTTCGCCCACCTGCTGCCGGCGTTCAAGCAGGCCACCGGCATCGCCGTGCGCGTCGTCGCGCTCGGCACCGGGCAGGCGCTGGACATGGGGCGCCGCGGCGATGCGGACGTGATGTTCGTGCACGACAAGGCGGCCGAGGAGAAGTTCGTCGCCGAGGGCTACGGCATCAAGCGCCAGCCGGTCATGTACAACGACTTCGTGGTCATCGGCCCGAAGGACGACCCGGCCGGCGTGCGCGGCAAGGACGTGGTGGAGGCCTTCCGCAAGCTGGCCGCCTCGTCCCATCCGTTCGTCTCGCGCGGCGACAAGAGCGGTACCCACTCGGCCGAGCTGCGCTACTGGAAGGAAGCCGGCGTCGACGACCCGGTCGGGAAGGTGGCGGGCTACAAGGCCTGCGGCTGCGGCATGGGCCCGGCGCTCAACATCGCCTCGTCGTCCAATGCCTACGTGCTGGCCGACCGCGGCACCTGGCTGTCGTTCAAGAACCGCGGCGACCTGGTCGTGCTGGTCGAGGGTGACAAGCGCCTGTTCAACCAGTACGGCGTGATCGTCGTGAACCCGGCCCGGCACCCGCACGTCAAGCGCGACCTGGCCCAGGCCTTCGCCGACTGGGTGGTCTCGCCGCAGGGCCAGGCCACCATCGCCGAGTACAAGATCAACGGCGAACAGCTGTTCTTCCCCAACGCCAACGAAGAGCGCTGAGCCGCACGCGCCCGCGCCATGCGGGCCGCCCGGCCCGGCCGGGCCGGACCTCGGCCTGCGGGGAGATCACCCGGCCGTCGCCGGGGCGGCATCCTGGCCGGATGTCCCGCCACGCTCCCTCGCGCACTTTCCCTGCTTCCCCGTCCCCGGGCCATGACGCCTTCATGGCCGGCATCCTGAGCAACCGCCACGACCGCGCCATCCTCGCTGGCCATGAACCCGCTGGTGCCGCGCCGGAAGCCGTTCGAGCGCAAGCCGGCATCCTGCCGGCGGCGCTGGTCATGCTTGCAGGTGGGCGAACCGGTGGCCGGCGTGACCCTGCGCGGGGTGCGGCACCTGGCCACGCGGCGGCACACGCGACAATCGGCGCCAGGGTCGTCACGGACAGGCAAGGCGGCATGACGTCGGAGATGGGGGTGATCGCGCTGGGCGCCATGGCGGCCGGCTTCGTGCAGGGGCTGTCGGGCTTCGGCTTCGGCATGGTCGCGATGTCGATCTGGGTCTGGAGCCTGGATCCGCACCTGGCCGCGGTACTGACCGTGGCCGGTTCGCTGGCCGGGCAGGTGCTGGCCGCCCTGACCCTGCCGCGGCGCTGGAACTGGGCGATGCTGCTGCCGCTGCTGGGCGGCGCGGCGCTGGGCGTGCCGCTCGGGGTGCGCGTGCTGCCGATGCTGGACGTGCACTGGTTCAAGCTGGCCTTCGGGGCCTTCCTGTTGGTCACCTGCCCGTTGATGCTGCTTGCCCCGCGCCTGCCGCGGGTGCAGGGTGGCTGGCGGGGCGATGCGCTGGCCGGCATGGCCGGCGGCGTGATGGGCGGGCTGGGCGGCTTCACCGGCGTGATCCCGACGCTGTGGTGCACCCTGCGCGGGCTGGAGAAGGAAACCCAGCGCGCGCTGATCCAGAACTTCAACCTCGCCACGCTGATCGCGACGATGGTGGCCTACCTCGCCTCCGGTGCCGTGCAGCCGGCGATGGCGCCGGCACTGGGCCTGGTGGGCGTGTCGCTGTGCGTGCCGGTGCTGCTCGGGGCGCGCTGGTATGCGCGGCTGAGCCAGCAGGCGTTCCGGCAGGTGGTGCTGGGCCTGCTGACCGCCTCCGGCGGGGTCGTGTTCGTCTCGGGCCTGGTCGCGCTGCTGCGCAGTTGAACGCAGGGCCTCAGGCGGGGCGCAATGCCCGCTGCAGCGCCGCACGCGCGAGCAGGCGGGTGGAGTCCAGCGTCGGCAACGGTGAGCGGTCGTCGTCGACGAGCAGCGGGATCTCGGTGCAGCCGAGCACCACGGCGTCGCAGCCCTGCTCCTTCATGCGCTGGATCACCTGGCGGAAGCTCGCGAGCGCCTCGGGCGTGAAGATGCCGCGCACCAGCTCGTCCATGATGAGGCGGCCCAGCATGTCGCGTTCGGCCGCCGTGGGGCGCTGCCATGCGAGGCCGCGCGCCGCCAGGGCTGCGGGGTAGACGTCGCTGTCGACCAGCCAGCGCGTGCCGGTGATGCCCAGCCGGCGGAAGCCGCGACGCAGCGCTTCGTCGGCCACCACCTCGGCGATGTGCAGCCACGGCAGCGGCGAGGCCGGCCGCACGAGGTGCATCGCCTGGTGGATGGTGTTGTCGGGGCAGATCAGGACGTCGGCGCCTGCCTGCGCCAGCTTGCGGGCCGAGGAGAGCATCAGCGCAGCCACGCCTTGCAGGTCGCCGCGATCGAGGCAGGCGACGTAGTCCTCCAGCGAATGCGTGTGCATCGACACCTCGGGGTGGGCGTGGCCACCCAGCCAGCGCGGGCCTTCGGTGCAGATCGTGCGAAAGCACAGCGCGGCACCCTCGGCCGAGCAACCGACGATACCGATGTGTTGCGGCATGGACAGGCTCCCGTGCCCCGGCGGGGCTCGGCCGATTCTGCAACGCGGGCACGCAAGGCACAGGGCTTGCCCGGACGGCTGGCATGGCCTTGGACCGCATGAGCTCGCCCGACCCTCACCGCCTGTCGCTGAATGCCGATCCCCGCCAGCAGCGGTTCGAATGGCGCCTGCAGCGCATCGTCTGGCCGCTGCTGGCGCTGCTGCTGGTCGCGGTGGCCGCCGGCCTGCTGGGGCAGGGGCCTGCGGCCCGGGCCTCCGGCGGCTCCGAGGCGGCGGGCCTCACGATGCGCTACCAGCGCTTCCTGCGCCGGGGCTCGCCCGAGGCGCTGGAGCTGCGCCTGCGCGCCGCGTCGGACGAGGTGCGCCTGCAGGTGGCCGCGCGCTACCTCGAATCCGTGGCGTGGAGCGAAGTGTTCCCGGCGCCGCTGCGCGTGACGGCCGACGACGAGGCGGCGACGCTGGTGTTCCACGCCCGGCCGGGGCAATGGACCGTGGTACGCGTGCAGCTCCAGCCCCGCGGCGTCGGCACCGCGCAGGGATGGCTGGCGGTGGATGGCGGGCCCCGGCAGCCGATCGGCCACTTCGTCTATCCGTGAAGAAGGTGGGAGCTGCACCATGGACGTCATCCTGCGCACGCTGGCGATCTATCTGTTCCTGCTGGTGCTGTTTCGTCTGGCCGGCAAGCGCGCGCTGAGCGAGCTGTCGACGCTGGACTTCATCCTGCTGCTGATCGTCAGCGAGGCCACGCAGAACGCGCTGATCGGCGACGACCATTCGCTGGTCACCGGGATGACGGTGATCCTGACGCTGGTGCTGATGGACCTGGGACTGTCCGTCGTCAAGAGCCGGTCGGCGACCATCGAGAAGATCGTCGAGGGCACGCCGCTGCTGCTGGTCGAGCACGGCCGGGTGCTGCACGGCCCGATGCGGCGCTCGCTGGTCACCGAGGACGACGTGCTGCAAAGCGCGCGGCTCACGCACGGCCTCGAGCGGCTGGACCAGATCCGCTTTGCGGTGCTGGAGTCCAGCGGCGGCATCTCCATCGTGCCCCGGGACGATGCACCGGACGCGGACGCGATCGCGCGCCTGGTCGAGCAGGCCGTGCGGCGCGCACTCGCCGAGCCGCGGCCGGATTGACGCCCCTGAGCGAGGGCTCAGGCGCAGCCGCGCGCCAGTTCCCGGGTGAGTTCGGCCGCGCCGACCTCGCGGCAGCCGCTCGCGTCCTGCCCGGCCCACAGCGGCGTGAAGTCGCCGCTGCCCAGGCTTTCGGCCTTGGCGCGCAGCGGCGCGATCGCGCCCGTGGCCAGCGGAAATGCCGGTGCCGTCGGGCAGATCGGCCCCAGCTCGCGCATGACGCGGTTGACGATGCCGCGCGCCGGACGCCCCGTGAACACGTTGGTCAGTGCGGTGTGGCGCGCCGCCTCGCTGCGCAGCGCGCGGCGGTGGATCTCGCTGGTCGTCGCTTCCGGGCACAGCAGGTAGGCAGTGCCGACCTGTACGCCGGCGGCCCCCAGCGCCATCGCGGCGGCCACGCCCTGCGCGTCGGCGATGCCGCCGGCGGCGATCACCGGGCGGTCCAGCGCCTTGACCAGCTGGCGCACCAGCGGCAGCGTGCCGACCTGGGTGCTGAGGTCGTCGGTCAGGAACATGCCGCGGTGGCCGCCGGCCTCGACGCCCTGCGCGATCACCGCGTCGACGCCGCGCCGCGCCAGCCAGCGGCCTTCCTCGACCGTGGTGGCCGAGGCCAGCACCTTCGCGCCCCAGCTGCGCACGCGCGCCAGCAGCGCGTCGTCGGGCAGGCCGAAGTGGAAGCTCACCACCGGGGGCCGGAACGCCTCCAGCACCTCGGCGGCCGCAGCGCTGAACGGCGCGCGGCCCGGGCCGGCGGGGATGCCGGCCGGATCGATGCCGAACTCGCGGTAGTAGGGCGCCAGCGTCTCGCGCCATGCGGCTTCGCGCTGCGCGTCCGACTCCGGCGGCGCGTGGCAGAAGAAGTTGACGTTGTACGGTCGAGGGGTCTGCGCGGTCAGGCGCAGCAGTTCCTGCCGCATCGTTTCGGGCGTGAGCATCGCGCAGGGCAGCGAACCAAGCGCACCGGCGTTGCAGACGGCCACGGCCAGCGCGGCGCCTTGCACGCCGGCCATGGGCGCCTGGATGAGCGGGATCTCGATGTTCAGCAGTTCACGCAAGGTGGTCATGGCGTCTCGTCGGCAAGGGTCCGTCGGGCAACCTGCCGGCCTGCGGCAGGAAGGATACTAACGTCTGTGATGTGAAAGCGGGAGGAACGCATGGACAGCACTCGATGGTGCCGCAGGTTGGCGACCTGCGTGGCGGCGATGGTCATCGGCCTGCAGGCGGCGACGGCTGCGGCCGACCCCTGTCCGCCGCAGCCCGTGCCGCCTTCCGGTGCCGATGCGCAGCACGCGCGGCTGAACGCACGCGACCGCGGCCTGCTGTGGCGCATCGAGCGCGACGGCCGCAGCTCCTGGCTGTACGGCACCATCCATGTCGGCCGCCACGAGTGGAGCGTGCCCGGCCCGGCGGTGCGGGCGGCCCTGGCGCGCAGCCGCCGCATCGCGGTGGAACTGGACCTGACCGATCCCGCCACGGTGCAGCAGGTCCAGCAGGTGCTGACCGGTTCGCTGGACCTGCCCGAGCCGCTGCGGCGTCGCCTGGCGCGTCAGGCCGAGCGCGCCTGCGTGGACGCGGAGCAGCTGGCGGGGCTGCATCCGGTGGTCCAGGCGATCACTTACGGCGTGCTCGAGGCGCGCTGGGAGGGCCTGCATTCGGCCTGGGCGCAGGAGTTCATGCTGGCCGGGTACGCGCGCCGCACCGGCAAGCCGGTGGTGTCGCTGGAGACGCCGCAGCAGCAGGCCGACGCGCTGCTGCCGCGCAGCGCCGAGGAGGCGCTGCGGGCGATCGAGGACCAGCTCGAGCAGCTGGAGCAGGGCCAGGTCCGTCGCATCACCCGCCGGCTGGCCGACGCCTGGGAGCGCGGCGACCTGGAGGACCTGGCCGGCTACGAGCAGTGGTGTGACTGCATCCGCAGCGAGGCGGACCGGGCCGCGCTGCGGCGCCTGCAGGTCGACCGCAATCCCGGCATGGCCGCGCGCATCGCCGCCCTGCACGACGAGGGGGAGGTGTTCGCCGCAGTCGGTGCGCTGCACATGGTGGGGCCGCAGGGCCTGCCGGCGTTGCTGGCCGCGCGCGGCTTCCGGGTCGAGCGGGTGCATTCCGGCGCCCCCGTGGCAGGGCCTGCGCGGTAGCCCGCGTGCCCGCTTGCCGCGTGGGGGTTCGTGCGAGGCAAGCCCGGCCGGAGTAGAGTCGGTGGACGCGACAGGAGATGCCGTCGATGAAGCCCAAGCCCCTTGCCGCCATGGTCCTGGCGGCCTGCACGCTGGGCGCCGTGCACGCGGCGCTGCCGGTCGGCGCTCCGGCGCCGGTGTTCACCGCCGAGGCCGCGCTCGGCGGCCGGACCTTCACGTTCTCGCTGGCCGAGGCGCTGCGCGAAGGGCCGGTGGTGCTGTACTTCTACCCCAAGGCCTTCACCAGCGGCTGCACGATCGAGGCGCACGCCTTCGCCGAGGCCACGCCGCAATTCCAGGCACTCGGTGCGCGCGTGATCGGCATGTCGGCCGACGACATCGCGACGCTGCAGCGCTTCTCGGTCGAGGCCTGCGGCAGCAAGTTCCCGGTGGCCGCCGACCGCGAGGCGCGCGTGATCCGGCAGTACGACGCGGCGCTGGCCGCGCGTCCCGACACCGCGGACCGCATTTCCTACGTCATCGGCCCGCAGGGACGCGTGCTGCACGTGCACGCCGGGTCGGACCCGTTGGCCCACGTGCGCAGCACGCTGCAGGCCGTGGAGGCATGGCGGCGCAGCCAGGCCGGCAAGTGAGGCCGGGGTTCAGGCCGGGGCCGCGGCCAGCGGGGCGGACGGCCGCCGTCGCGCCAGGCCGAACCACGGCCGCAGCAGCGCGACGCGTCGCACCCCCTCGTAGCCCGCGAAGCTGAGCGCCAGCGTCAGCACCACCAGCACCGGGCCTTCGGCCAGCGGCGGCCATGCCAGCGGCGCGAGCGCCTGCGTCAGCAGCACGATCAGCGTCTGGTGCAGCAGGTAGACCGGAAACACCGCATCGCACAGGTAGCGGCGCCAGGCGTGGTCGCGGTCCCAGTGCACGCGCGCAAAGCCGATCGCGGCGGCGATCCCGCACCATTGCGCGGTGCCGAACGCCACCGGCCGCAGGCCGCGCAGCGCTTCTGCCCCGGGCCAGCCGGTGTAGCGCAGCGCGAGCATCGCCCAACCGGCCAGGGCCAGCACCAGCGCCGCATGGCGCAGCCGCGCGAACCCGTCCCACGCCTCGGGCCGGCGGGCGAGCACCGCACCGAGCAGGAACAGGCTCAGGTAGGCGGCATGGTTGTACCAGTCGTCGACCAGCGCGTGGGTGGACGGAAAGCGCGGTGCCAGCATCCCCCGCCAGGCGACCATCAACGCGAGCGGGGCCAGCAGCAGCGCCGGGCCACGCAGCAGGCGCAGCGCGGGGACGGCCGCGCGCTCCAGCGCCGCAGGAACGCCGCGCACCAGCGCCCACAGCACCAGCGTGTAGACCCACAGGTAGGCCACGAACCAGAGGTGGTTCCAGGTCGGCAGGATCAGGCAACCGGCACCGGGGCGGCAGAAGCCGCCGTGGCCCTGGAAGTACAGCCGCAGGAAGTCCAGGTAGCCGCCGGCGTAGCCGTGCTGCTGCACCACCTCGAAGTACGGCTGGGGCGGCACGACCAGCAGCATGCCGCAGGCCAGGGGCAGCAGCAGGCGCTGCGAGCGCGCGCGCAGCCAGCCGCGGCCTGCGTCGCGCGCCAGCATCGTCGACGTGGCCACGCCCGAGACCAAGAACAGCAGCCCCAGCCTCCACGGCGAACTGAGCAGCATCCAGGGCTCGGGTGCCGGGCCGGCGTGCGGGCTCTTCACATGCCAGTCCCAGCTGACGTAGTACATGCCGACGTGGTAGAGCACCAGCACGCCGAAGGCGGCGATGCGCAGCCAGTCCAGGAAGTACAGGCGGGAGGTCGGTGCGTGCGTCATGACAGCAGCCTAGGCGCTGGCGCACCGTGCGGCAGCGGCCTGGGGCGAAGCGCGGGCAGGCCGGGGCGAACCGGACTCAGCCGGGCCCGAGCCGCGCCACCAGCGCCGCCCGCCACGCCCGGCTGCAGGGCACCTCGGCGCCGCTGCGCAGTACGACGAGCGCATCGCCCTTGTCGCCGCGCGGCAGCACATGGGCCACGCGGTGCAGGTTGACGGCCGCGCTGCGGTGCACCCGCGCGAAGTGCGACGGCAGGTCCGCGAGCAGCGCCGCCAGCGGCCGTCGCATCAGCCACTCCCGCGCACCGACGTGCACCGCGACGTAGTTGTCCGCCGCTTCCAGCCAGTCGATCTGCGCGCAGTCCACCACGTGGACCCGGCCGCGGTCGGCGATCAGCAGCTGCTGCGCGGGCAGGGCGGGGGCGGCGGCCGGGCGGTCGCGCTCGAGCAGGCGCTGCACCGCGCGCGCCAGGCGCTCGGGCTCCACCGGCTTGAGCAGGTAGTCCAGGGCCGCGGCGTCGAAGGCCTGCAGCGCATAGCGGTCGAAGGCGGTGACGAACACGACCTCCGGCGCCGGGTCGGGCAGCGAGGCGGCCACGTCCAGCCCGCTGCAGCCGGGCATCTGCACGTCGAGGAACACGGCATCCGGGGCCAGGGTGGCGCACAGCTGCAGGGCCTGCACGCCGTCGCCGGCTTCGCCCACCACTTCCAGCGCCGGCCAGGGGGCGAGCATGCGGCGCAGCTTGGCGCGCGCCAGCGGCTCGTCGTCGACGATCAGCACGCGCATGGCAGCTCCATCACGGCCGCCACGCCGCCGCCGGCCAGCGGCTCCAGGCGCAGCCAGGCGGCCTTGCCGTGCAGGGCCTGCAACCGCTGCATGACGTTGCCGAGCCCCACGCCGGGGGCGGCGGACGGCGCCAGCGTGCCGCCGTCGTCGCGCACCGTCACGCGCAACCGGCCGGCCTCGACGCCGGCCTGGACGACGATGCGGGTCGGCTCGCGCCGGCGTTCGACCACGTGCCGGAAACAGTTCTCGAGCAACGGCTGCAGGGACAGCGTGGGCACGGGGCACGCGAGCGCCGCGGCGTCGACCTGCCAGGCGATCGAGACCCGGTCGGCGAAGCGTTCGCCCATGATCTCGGCGTAGGCGTGCAGCAACCTCAGCTCCTCGTGCAGCGGCTGCTGCGGGCGCTGCACCAGGTCGGTGGCGGCGCGCAGCAGCGTGGCCAGCCGGGTCAGCAGCGCGTCGGCGCGATCGGGGTCGGCATGGATCAGGGCCGAGATGGTGTTCAAGGCGTTGAACAGGAAATGCGGCTGCAGCTGCTGCGCCAGCAGCAACAGCTGTGCCTCGCGCGCGAGCGCCCGTTCACGCTCGGCCTGCAGGCGTGCGCCGTTCCAGGCGAGGTAGGAGCGCACGCCGAACTGCACGCCGCAGAACAGCAGGTAGAACACCGCGAAGCGCGCGGTCTCGGGCAGGACCACCTCGGCCAGCGGTTCGTGCGGGTAAGCTTGGCCGGCGGCGGCGTACAGCGCGACGCGCAGCAGGTGGACCAGCGGCACGAACAGCAGCGACAGCGGCAGCGTGATCGCGAGCATCGTGCCGAACCAGCGCGCCGGCTGGTCCAGCCAGCGGTCCAGGCGGCGGGCCTGGTGCCACTGCACCAGCAGCACCGCGGTGGCAAGCAGCGCCGAGCTGCCTTCCAGCACCAGCGCGCGCCACGCCGCCTCCCAGCCGCCTTGCGGATGGTTGCGCATCTCGGCCACCATCATCAGCAGCCAGAAGCCGGCCCAGGCCGTTGCCATCGCCCAGCCCAGCGAGCGCCGGGCCGCGGGCGACGACGCGACCGCTTGCGCTGCGTCGTCCATCGTCGCGCCTCCACGCGGGGCGGATGCCCGGACCCATGTTAGCGAAAGCCGCGCAGCGTCCACCGCCTGCGGCGGGCAGGACGACGCCGGCGCGGCGCTAGGCGCTGGCGGCGCGCACCTCGTCCAGGGAGGTGATGCCCTGCAGCACCTTCTCGATGCCGTCCTGCCGCAGCGTGCGCATGCCTTCGCGCAGCGCCTGCTGCTGGAGTTCCTCCGACGTCGCACCGGTGCGCACCAGGCGGCGCAGCTCGCGCGAGACGACCATCAGCTCGTGCATGCCCGTGCGGCCGTGGAAGCCGGTGCCGTGGCAGTGCGGGCAACCCGGGCTGTAGTGGTGCATCAGCCGGCCGTCGTGGCCGAAGCGTTGCAGCCAGTCGTCCAGCACCTGGTCGCGGTCGAACTCCGGGGCGTCGGCGGGGCAACCGTGCAGGTAGTCGTCGAGCAGCTCCTCGACTTCCTCGTCGGTGGCCGGGTGCGTCTGCCGGCACTTCTCGCACAGCCGGCGCACCAGGCGCTGGGCCAGCACGGCTTGCAGCGCGTCGGCGACGTTGAACGGGTCCAGCCCCATGTCCACGAGGCGCGAGACGGCCTCGACCGCATGCCCGGCATACAGCGACGACAGTACCAGGTGCCCGCTCAGCGAGGCTTCGATCCCGACCAGCGCGGTGTCGCGGTCGCGCACCTCGCCGGCCATGATGACGTCCGGGTCGGCGCGCAGGAAGGCGCGCAGGGCCCGCGCGTAGGTCCAGCCGATGCGCGGGTCGATCTGCACCTGGCGCAGTCCGGGCTGGGCGATCTCGATCGGGTCCTCGGCCGTCCAGATCTTGCGTTCGGGCACGTTGATGAAGCTCAGTGCCGAATGCAGCGTGGTGGTCTTGCCGGCACCGGTCGGGCCGACGCACAGCACCAGGCCCTGGGGACGCTCGAGCACTTCCTTGAGGCGGTCCAGGTTGGCGGCCGACAGCCGCAGCTTCTCCAGCGGCAAGGGCTGGGCGGCGGTCAGGATGCGCATGACAACGTCTTCCAGGCCGTCGTGGGTCGGGATGGTGGCCACGCGCAGCTCGACCGGGCGGTTCGGCACGAAGCGCGCGAAGTCGATGCGCCCGTCCTGCGGCCGGCGGCGCTCGGCCACGTCCAGGTTGCTCATGATCTTCAGGCGCGAGACCAGGGCCTGGCGGTGGGTATACGGCAGTTCCAAGTGGTCCTGCAGCAGCCCGTCCTTGCGGAAGCGCACCTTGATGGTCTCCTGCCCGGGGTAGCACTCGACGTGGATGTCGGTCATCCCCTGCTCGTGGGCGTCGACGATCATCGCGTGCACCAGCCGCAGCAGCGTCGGGTCGGCGGGGCCGACCTGCAGGTGCCGGCCCGCCTCGGCCTCGCGCATCAGCGTGGCGGCGAGCTGGCGGGCGTTCTCCGGCTGCGGGTCCACCGACCCGATGACCGGGCTGATGTAGCCGAGCTCGCTGCTGGCGGCCCAGACGTCCAGGCTGTGCGCCTCGTAGGCGGTCTGGATCGCTTCCGGCAGCGCACCGAACTGCGCGAGCGCCGGCACGATCTTCAGCTGCGTGTGGAACTCGAGCTCTTCGAGCACCTCGGAGCGCGAGGGGTCCTCCAGCGCGACGACCAGCCGCCCGCCGCGCAGGAGCAGCGGCAGCGCGTTGAGCCGCACCGCGATCAGGTAGGGCAGCTTGCCCAGCGCCTGTGCCTCGACGGGAAACTGCGTCACGTCGACGAGCGGGTAGCCCATCTTGTCGGCCAGCGCGGTCTGCAGCTCCTGGCGCGACACCCATTGCCGCTGCACCAGCAGCTCGCCCAGCGGCATCGAGCGTTCCCTGGCCTGCTGGGCCAGCGCCTGCTGCAGCTGCTGTTCGTCGATCACGCCCAGCGACACCAGCGCCTCGCCGATGCGCATGGCCGGGGCGCGTGCCTGCTGCTCGAGCGCGGCCATCAGCCTGTCGGCATTGACGATCTTCTGCGCCACCAGCAGGTCTCCGAGCTTGCGGCCGCGCAGCTGGGTCTGCTGGCTCGCGGCGGTGTCCACCTGGTCCTGCGTGGTGACCTGGCGCGTCACCAGCACCTCGCCGACGCGCGGACCGATCTCCACCGAACGGTAGGCATGGCGCGGGATGAACAGGCGGGTCACGCCGCCGTGTTCGTCTGCCGGGGGGAACAGGAACAGCCCCAGCTTGGTTTCGACGTGGCCCACCGTCTCGCCTTCGAGGTCGCGCCCGGTGGTGGCGCGGACGATGAAGTGCACCCGCGGGCGGCGGTCGAGCATGTCCGCATGCGGGTCGTCCGGGGCCACGCCGATCGGCCGCAGCACCTCCAGCAGGTGCAGCGACCGGAAGTGGGAGAACTGCACCGGCATGGTCGTGCGCGCCGGAGGCACCTGGACGTGCGCCACCGTCTCCTCCGGGACGAAGAAGATCAGCCGGCCGGCCATCTGCCGGCCGTTGAGGCCTTCGATCTCGCAGCAGATCGGGTGCTGCTGTTCGGTGGCTTCAGGGTAGGCGCCAAAGGGCGGTGTCGGCCAGCGGAACACCGAACGCCGCGACTTCTCCCGCACCGCGGGGGCGGCGGAGATCGGGCCGGACGTCGGCTCGGGCAGGTCGTCCGGCGGTATGCGCCGGGTCTCGATCAGGGACAGCGGTGCCGGGACGGGCATGTCGACCTCACATCCTCTTGTTGTTGCATCTGATTTTTAAGCAAGGCTTGTGCTCGCTTACATCGCGAGCGGCGAAACCGCCAACTATGCCGGACGCGCGTGAGCAGGAAGGGAGCAAAAGCACTGACGGTGCGACAGATTTGGCACCATTGTCACCCCTGTGGCGCAACCTTGCTGCCCGATCAGGCGGTTGGCATACTGCGTGCAAGACCCCGTGGCGTATGCCCCGCGCCAACCTTCTAGGACGACGCGTTTGCCCTTGGACCTTTCTGCCGTTTCGATCGCGAGTGCTGCACTGGTGTTGCTGCTGGCGGGGCTGACGGGGCTTGCGGTGCGCCGGGTGCCGGACAGCCAAGGGGCCCGTTACTGGGCGCTGGCATTCGTTCCCCTGAGCATCGGCAGCTTCCTGGTGGGCCAGGGCGATGCCTTGCCGGCGCTGTGGCAGGTCCTGCGCGAACCCATCCTGCTGTCGGGCTACGGCCTGCTGCTGATCGGCCTGCGCCAGTACCTGCGCCGCTCCCGGCCCTGGGTGCTGGCCGGGACCGTGGTCCTGACGGCGCTGGTCGCCGCGGCCTTCTTCTCCGCCGTGGTGCCGTATCCGCCCGCGCGCGTGGCGGTGCGCTGCGCCGGGATCTTCGTGCTGATGTGCGCGGCGCTGCTGGCCCTGCGGCACCTGCGCGACGAGATGCTGCGCGACGTGCGGTACTACCTGCAGGCCTGCTTCTGCGCGATCGCGGTCCTCGCGGTGGTGCGCGCCGGCGTGCTCCTGCTGCCACAGGACGGTGCACGGGCGCAGTACCTCCATGCCGCCCTGACGCTGGTGATGACCATGCTGGTGCTCGCCGTGGTGGCCGGCCTGGCGTTGTTGATGACCGCGCGCATGAACGACGCCCTGGCGCGCCTGACGGTGCGCGACCCGCTGACCGGCGTCTTCAACCGCCGCGGGATCGAGGCGGCAGCGGCGACCACGCTGTCGTTCGCGCGCCGGCTTGGCTGCCCGGTGGCCCTGCTGGCCTGCGACGTCGACCATTTCAAGGCCATCAACGACCGCCATGGCCATGCCGGCGGCGACGAGGTACTGAAGGCGTTCGGGCGGCTGCTGGCCGAGCACTTCGCCGCCGCGGAACTGGTCGGCCGCGTCGGCGGGGAGGAGTTCGTCGTGCTGCTGCCCGGGGCCGACGAGGCCCAGGCCCGTGCCACGGCTGAAACCCTGCGGCTGCAGGTCGAGCGGCACCCCTTCGCACTGTCGAGCGGTCACTCGCTGCACCTGACGCTCAGCATCGGCGTGGCGGTGCAGGCGCGTTCCGAGACGAGCTGGGACGACCTGTTGCGCCGCGCGGACCAGGCGCTCTACCAGACCAAGGAGGGCGGGCGCAACCGCATCGTGGTGGCGCAGGCGGCGCCGCCGTCGGTGCCGGTGCGCCGCCTGCGCACCGGGGAGCGCCACGCATGACCGACGCACTGCTCGTGTTCGACCTGGCGAGCTACTGGGGGCTGGTGTTCGGCTTCGGGTTGCTGCTGCTCATCACCTCGGTGCTGCTGTGGGTGCTGCACCGCATGGTGCGCACCCCCGGCCCGGGCTTGTGGAGCGTCGCAGCGCTCGTCGCCCTGGCCGGGATGACGCTGGCCGGCAGCCAGATGCAGGGCACGGCCGCCTGGCAGCGCGGGCTGTTCGTGCTGGGCGAAACGCTGGTGGTGCTGGGCATCGCGATGGTCGGCGAGGGGCTGCGCCGGTTCTGCGGAAGGCAGTCCTCGCTGCGCTGGGTCGCGGCCCTCGCCGCGCTGCAGCTGCTGCTGGGGGCCGTGCTGGAGGCCGCGGGGCGCCCGCTGCACCACGGCATCGCGATGTCGGTGCTGGTCGGCGCGCTGTGGCTGTGGATCGCCTGGACCGCGATCCGCCACACGCAGGCGGACTGCCTGCTGCTGTCCGTCGGGCTGATGCTGTGCGCGATCGTGGAAGCCGCCGGCTGGGGCGCGCGGGCCGTCGTGCTCGCGCGGTCGCTGCAGGGGGAGGCGGGGCTGGGCATCGTGCAGGCGAACGCGGTGCTGCTCGTGCCGTCCTTCGTCGCGACCGGCGTGCTGGTCATGCTCTACGTGCTGCTGGTGAACTTCCGCCTGGCCCGCGAGCTGCACGACAAGGCCGTGCGCGACCCCCTGACCGGTGCCTTGAACCGTCGCGGCTTCGAGGAAACCACCAACCGGCTGGCCTCGCTGTCGGCCGAACTCGACCAGTCGGTGGCGGTGCTGGTGCTGGACATCGACCACTTCAAGCAGGTCAACGACACGCACGGCCACCATGTTGGCGACCTGGTGCTCAAGGCGCTGGCGCGCCTGGTGCTCCGTGCCAAGCGCGAGACCGACCTGTTCGCGCGGCTGGGCGGCGAGGAGTTCTGCCTGGTGCTGCCGGGCACCGACGTGCCGGGTGCCAAGGTGTTCGCCGACCGCCTGCGGCGCAGCTTCGAGACGCTGGAGATCGACACCGGCCGCAGCTTCCTCAGCTGCACGGTGAGCGTGGGCGTGGCCTACGCGTCGGCCGCGGCGCTGCGCAGCGGCCGCACCGACGTGCTGGACCTGCTGCAGCAGGCCGACGAGGCGCTCTACGAGGCCAAGCGCGCCGGGCGCAACCGGGTGCGCTTCTTCGCCTCGCCCGAAGTGCTGTCCAGCCGGCTCGACTCGCGCCTGTTCGCGCCGAGCAGCAACTTCGAGCCGACGCTGCCGCCGCCGACCACGGCGGCCGGCTGAGCGGGCCGATAGACTGCAGGGCACGGGCTTGCGGGAGGAGCCACGCCATGCCTGAGACGTCTGCCCCGGCCACGCTGGTCGACCACTATGCGTGGATGGCACGCTACAACCAATGGATGAACCGGCGCCTGTACGACGCGGCGGCGCGCCTGGACGATGCCGAGCGCAAGCGCGACCGCGGCGCGTTCTTCGGTTCCATCCACGGCACGCTGAACCACCTGTGCGTGGCCGACAAGATCTGGCTGCGCCGCTTTGCGGACAGCGGCATGGACTTCCCGATGCTCACGGAGGAGGTGCTCGCGCTGCCGGCGTTCACCGGGCTGGACATGGTGCTGTTCGCCGACTTCGAGGCGATGCGCCGCCATCGCGAGGTGATGGACCGTGCCATCGTCGCGTTCGCGCAGGCCCTGACGCCGGCGCAGGCGAGCGGCACCTTCCGCTACGCCAACACCCGGGGCGTGGAGCGCAGCCACCCGTTCTGGCAGGCGCTGAGCCACTTCTTCAACCACCAGACCCATCATCGCGGGCAGGTGACGACGCTGCTGGTGCAAGCCGGCATCGACCCGGGCGTCACGGACCTGATCGTGCTGGCCGACGGCGCGCAGGGTTGAGGCGCCTGCGCGCGCGCCGGGTCACATGTCGCGCGGGCGGAAGGTGATCTCGATCGGCGAGGGCACGCGGCCGTTGTCGTCACGCGGCAGCTTCTGCGCCTTCTCGATCGCACGCAGCACGGCGTCGTCCCACTCGGCATTGCCGCTGGACTTCGTCAGCCTGGACGACAGGATGGTGCCGTCGGGTGCGGCGCGCACTTCCACTTCGGCGACGATGTTCGCCACCGAGGTGTCGGTGAACACGATGTGCGGCCGGATCGCCGCCTTGAGCTTGCCGGCGTAGCTGGGCGAGGGCGAACCCGCCGCGCCGCCTTGCGCCGCGCCGGTGTCCTGTACCCCGCTGGCGGCCTGGCTCATCAGGCGCTTGAGGCGCTCCTCGCGCTGGGCCTGCAGGCGCTGCTCCTGCTCGGCGGCCAGGCGCTTGCGTTCGGCCTCTTCCCTGGCCTTACGCTGTTCCTCCTGCTTGCGCAGTTCGGCCTGCCGGCGCTTCTCGGCTTCTTCCTGCTTGCGCTTTTCCTCCGCGAGGCGGCGCTGTTCCTCCTCGCGCTTGCGCTGCTCGGCTTCCTCGCGCTGGCGCTGTTCTTCCTTCTTGCGCTCGCGTTCCTTCTCGAGCGCGATCTCGGCCGCGCGGTCGGGCTCCTCGCGCTGCACCGGCGGGGCCGGGGGCGTGGGCTTTTCCTCCACGACGGGTGGTGGCGGCGGAGGCGGCGGCGCGGGGGCGGCAGCCTGCGGGACGGCGGCCCACAGTTCGGCCTCGACCGCATCGGGCTCGCTCGATTTCCAGTTCACCCCCAGGGCCAGCCCCAGCACCAGCAGCGCGTGCATCAGCAGGGCCAGCAGCAGCCCGCGGCCGCGCCGGTCGGGCGCGCGGGGCATCAGGTCGTCGCGGCTGTAGGTGCTCGGGTTCATGCCGGTACTTCGTTCTTCAGCCGTCATCCGGTGGTCTTGGTCAGCAGGCCGACGCGCTGCACGCCGCCACGGCGCAGCAGGTCCATCACCCGGACCACCGCTTCGTACTTGACGGCCTTGTCCGCCGAGATCACCACGGGCGCATTCTCGGTGCCCTGCAGGGCCGACTGCACGTCGGTGACCAGGCGGTTGAGGCTGGTGCTGCCCTGGTCCTTGCCGCCCACGCGCAGCTTGAGCGCGTCATCCGTGCCGACCACCACCTCGACCACCCGGTCCGGCTTGCTGGAGGCCTTGCCCACCGTGGGCAGGTCCACCACGCCGGTGGTGATCAGCGGCGCGCTGACCATGAAGATGATCAGCAGCACCAGCATCACGTCGATGAACGGCACCATGTTGATCTCGCTGATGGTACGGCGACGCGAGCCGCCGCCACGGGGCGTGACGGCCGGCATCTCAGCGGCCTCCCGTCGCCGCGCCGGTCACGCCGGAGGCGTGGCCGATGTTGCGATGCAGGATGTTGGAGAACTCCTCGATGAAGGTCTCCAGCTTGATCGCGATGCGGTCGATGTCGCGCGCGAAGCGGTTGTAGGCGACCACCGCGGGGATGGCCGCGAACAGGCCGATCGCGGTGGCCACCAGCGCTTCGGCGATGCCCGGCGCGACGGTGGCCAGCGTCACCTGCTGCAGGTTGGCCAGCCCGGTGAAGGCGTGCATGATGCCCCACACGGTGCCGAACAGGCCGATGTATGGCGCGACCGAGCCGACCGTGGCGAGGAAGGACAGGTGCGACTCGACCGCATCGAGCTCGCGCTGGAAGCTCGCGCGCATCGCGCGGCGCGCACCGTCGAGCAGGGCGCCGGCATCGGTGACGCGGCGTTCGCGCAGCTTGAGGAACTCGCGCATGCCCGAGGCGAAGATGCGCTCCATCGGCCCGCCCTGGCGCGGGTTGTCGCTGGCCAGCTGGTACAGGTCGTTGAGGTTGCGTCCGGACCAGAACTCGCGCTCGAACTCGTCGTTCAGGCTGCGCACCCGGCCCAGGCCGAAGTACTTGCCGAAGATGATGGTCCAGCTCGCCAGCGACATTACCAGCAGCAGCGCCATCACCAGCTGCACGATCACGCTTGCGTGCAGCACCAGTTGAATGATCGACAAGTCCTGATTCATGTTGTCGTTTCCTGAAGGATGCCGGCGGGGATGCGCCGCGGCCGGAAGGTGGACGCATCCACGCAACCGATTTTGATATCCCCCTGGGCCAGCAAGGTTCCGTCGCGCCAGGCCTCCTGGGCGATCACCAGCGCTGCCTTGCCGGCCTCGCGCACCTGCACCGTGACGTGCAGCAGGTCGTCCAGGCGGGCCGGGGCGAGGTACTTCACCTCGGTGTGCACCACCACGAACATGACGCCGGCCTCGCGCCGCATGCGTTCCTGGCTGTGGCCGAGCGCGCGCAGCCACTCGGTGCGGGCGCGCTCGAAAAACTTCAGGTAGTTGGCGTAGAACACGACGCCGCCGGCATCGGTGTCCTCCCAGTAAACGCGCACGGGGAAGACAAAGGGTCGAGCCGGCCGGCTCAGGCGGTCATCGGACATGCAGGATGGTGGGGTGCGGCCGGCAGGGGCCGGCGCCTGTCCAAGGGTCGAAAGCGATCAATTATCGCTGGCTGCGCTGGTAGACCGGGCCCCAAAGGGGATGGCCGGCCTCGGACTTGCCCAGCGCGAAGCCCGGATCGGCGGCGCGCGCCGCGCGGAACGCGGCCTCGCACTCGGCGGTGCGCCGGCTGGTGCAGTAGATGAAGGCGAGGTACTTGTGTGCGGCGGCCTGGTCCTTGGGCGAGGGCAGGCCGGCCTGCAGCGCCGCGTTGAGGCGCTTTTCCGCCTGCGCGTACTGCCCGTCCTCGTAGGCCCGGATGCCGGCCAGCAGGGCCCCTTCGGCCGGGCGGGCGGCCAGCTCGATGATCCCGACGACGGGCTGCTGCGGCAGCTGGGCGCAGCCGGTCAGCACGGCGAGCAGCGCGACGGTCAGTGTCCACGACGGTTTCATGATCCGAATTTGTGTCTGATGGTCACGGGCTGCCCCGGCGTGACGTGCACCGTCACCTGGTGGGGCGGGAAGGCATCGTTGCGCAGGGTGATCGTGTGCCGGCCTTCGGGCAGGGTCAGCGTGGACAGCGGCGGCACGGTACCGGCCGGCGAACCGTTCACCTCGATGTGGCCCCAGGGGCTCACCGCCAGCTGCACCACGCCGGTGGCCGCGGCAGCAGGGGCGGGGCTTGCAGCCGTGGTGCGGGCGGCGTCGCGTTCGCGCGCACGGCGCTCGCGGGCGGTGTCCGCGGCACGGGTCGGCCTGGGTGCGGTCGCCGCCGGGGGCGTGGCGGCGACCACGGGCGCCGACGCCTCGCCGGTGCCTTCGACCGGTGCGGGAGGCGGCGGGGCGTCCGCCGTCTCCAGGGGCGCGGCGGGAGGCAGCGGTTCGGCTGGCAGTTCCGTCCCGGCCGCGGGGCCGGCAGGGGCGTCGGCGGCGAGGGCCGGGGCGGGTGCCGGGGTACCCGCCAGGTGCAGCCCGAGGGCGGCCAGCACGGCCACCACGGCGGCGCCGGCGCCGATCATCAGCCGGGTGCGCCGGGAGCGGCGGGCATCGGCCTCGGCCTCCTCCTGCTGGGCGGCTTCGGCCTGCTCGTCCAGCCAGTGACGCAGCTCGCGCGACAGCAGGCGCGCGGATCGGTAGCGCTGGTCCGGGTCCTTCTCCATCGCCCGGGCGGCGATCAGCGACAGCGCGACGGGCACGGCCGGGTTGACCTCGTGCGCCGGCGGCGGGGTGTGGCTGACCACCGCGGTGGCGATCTCGGTGAGCGTGGCGCCGGTGAACGGCCGGGTGCCGGTCAGCAGCTCGTACAGCACCACGCCGAGCGAGAACACGTCGCAGCGGCGGTCCACCGGCTGCGTCTGCTTCACCTGCTCGGGGGCCATGTAGTAGGGCGAGCCGGCCGCGAAATCGTCGGCGTCGTCCTGCTGGCTGGCGACCCGCGCGATGCCGAAGTCCAGCACCTTGGGCTGGGTGCGCCCGACCATGAAGATGTTGGCCGGCTTGATGTCGCGGTGCACGACGCCCTTGGCGTGCGCGTAGGCCAGTGCGTCGGCGACGCGCCGCACCAGCAGCGCGGCCTCGACGGGGGAGGGGCGCCAGCCTTCCTTGAGCAGCTGGCGCAGGTCCTTGCCCTTGAGCAGCTCCATCGCGATGTACGCGCCCTGCGGGCTGGTGCCGGCGTCGAACACCGTGACGATGTGCGGATGGTTGAGGCCGGCGGCGGCGCGGGCCTCGTTCAGGAACATCGCGGTGAACCGCTCGCGCGCCTCGGGCGAGAGGTCCAGGCTGACGGTCTTGATCGCGACCAGGCGCGACAGCAGCGGATCCTGTGCGGCGTAGACCGTCCCCAGCCCGCCTTCGCCGAGGCGGTACTTCAGCGCGTAGCGGCCGATGTGGCCGATGGTCGGCAGGTCGCGGGCCTGCACCGCGTCCGCCATCGCGGAGGTCGGGTCGACGACCGGCGCGGTCGCGGTGGTTCCGGCGCCGTCGGCGCGGGAAGGCGCGCGCAGGCGGGCCCGTTCGGCCTCGAGGGCCTGCTCGGGCGTCATCGCGAAGACGGTCTTCTGAAAATCCACGGCGGCAGCTTAGTGCATGCGATAGGCAGGCTCAATAACCGTAACCGTGACAAAAGCCCCGCATTTCGCCCACTCGGGTAACGGGGTGTGACCGCAGCGGCGGTCCGGGCGCTAGCCGAGCAGCTGCTGGAGGCGGTGGACGGCCTCTTCCAGCAGGTCGCGCCGGCTGGCATAGGACAGCCGGATGTAGCGCTGCGTGTCGGCGTGGCCGAAGTCGCGCCCCGGCGTGATTGCCAGCTGCGCGCGCTGCATCACCTCGAAGGCGAAGTCCCAGCTGCTGGCGTGGTGCTTCGAGCAGTCGGCCCAGGCATAGAACGCGCCGTCCGGCTCGACCGGCACCGTCAGCCCGAGCCGGTTCAGCGCCGGCACCAGGAAGTCGCGCCGCGCCTTGAACTCGTCGCGGCGGCGCTCGTACTCGGCCAGGCTGTCGGGCTCGAAGCAGGCCAGCGCGGCGTGCTGGGACACCGTGGACGGACAGATGTAGAGGTTCTGCGCCAGCTTCTCGATCGCCGGCACCAGCGCGTCGGGCACCACCAGCCAGCCGAGCCGCCAGCCGGTCATGCAGAAGTACTTCGAGAAGCTGTTGATCGTCACGACGTCGTCGCCGTGCTCGAGCGCGCTGTGCCCGAAGGTCGCATCGAAGCTCTGGCCGAGGTAGATCTCGTCGACCAGCGTCACGCCGCCGCGCGCACGCACCGCCTCGACGATGCGGCGCATCTCCTGCGGGTGCAGCGAGGTGCCGGTGGGGTTGGAGGGCGAGGCCAGCAGCACGCCGCGGGTGCGCTCGCCCCAGTGGGCCTCGACCTGGTCGGCGGTGAGCTGGAAGCGCGTTGCAGCCGTGCTCGGGATCATCACCGCCTTGCCCTGCGCCGCGTGCACGAAGTGCCGGTTGCAGGGGTAGCTCGGGTCGGGCATCAGCACCTCGTCGCCGACGTCGACCAGCGCCAGGCAGGCCAGCTGCAGCGCCCCCGAGGCGCCGGCGGTCAGCACGATGCGCCGCGCCGGCACGTCGATGCCGAAGCGCTGCGCATACCAGGCGCTGATGCGCTCGCGCAGCGCCTCCAGGCCCAGCGCCGGGGTGTACTGCGTCCGCCCGTCGCGGATGCAGCGCTCGGCGGCTTCCTGCACCAGCGGCGGGGCGGTGAAGTCGGGCTCGCCGATGTTCAGGTAGATCATCGGCCGGCCGCCCTGCGCCGGGTCGCACGCCGGGCTGCGCGCCAGTTCGGCGGCGGCCTTGGCCCATTCCATCACGTAGAAGGGTTCGATCAGCCCGGTGCGTGCGGCGAGTTTCATGGCGGGGCGGGAGAGTCAGCGGCGGGCGTTGCGCGCGGCCTCGACCTCGGCCGGGCGCAGGTCGACGGCGGCCTTGTCCAGCACGCCGTTGACGTACTTGTGGCCGTCGGTGCCGCCGAAGCTCTTGGCCAGCTCGACCGCTTCGTTGATGGCCACCTTGTACGGCACGTCGATGCAGTGCTTGAGCTCGTAGGTGCCGATCATCAGCACCGCATGCTCGACCGGCGACAGCTCGGTCGTCTTGCGGTCGACGTGGCGCGAGAGGATGGCGTCCAGGTCGGCGGCTTCGCGGATGCAGCCGTGCAGCAGCGCGTCGAAGTGGGCGCTGTCGGCCTTGTCGAAGCCTTCGATCTCGCGCAGGTTGGCCTCGATCTCGCCGGCGTCCGAGCCGGACACCAGCCACTGGTACAGGCCCTGCAGCGCCAGCTCGCGCGAGCGGCGGCGCGCCGACTTCTGCGGCGAGCGCCGGCCGGCGGCCTTGGCGGGGGATTTTCCGGAGGAGGTCACGACAGGTCTTCCAGCAGGTTGGCCATCTCCACCGCCACCCGGGCGGCGTCGCGGCCCTTTTCTTCCACGCGGGCCCAGGCCTGCGCCTCGTTCTCGACCGTGAGGATGGCGTTGGCCACCGGGATCTGGTAGTCGAGCGAGACGCGCGTGACGCCGGCCCCGCTTTCGTTGGCGACGAGCTCGAAGTGGTAGGTCTCGCCGCGGATGATGCAGCCCAGCGCGATCAGCGCGTCGAAGCGCTCGCTGTCGGCCATGGCCTGCAGCGCAAGCGGCACCTCGAGCGCGCCCGGCACGGTCACGTGCTGGACGTGCTTGTCCGCCACGCCGAGGGCTTTCAGTTCGGCCAGGCATTCCTGCGCCAGCCGGGCGGTGATGGCCTCGTTGAAACGGGCCTGGACGATGCCGATGCGCAGGTCGGTGCCGTCGAGCCGGGCAGCCTGGCCTTTGTCAGCGCCTTGCATGAGGATCCTTCAAGTTCAAGTAGTGGCAGACACGGACGGCCACCGGCTCACTGCCCCTCGGGCGACAGGAAGCCGGTCACCTCGAAGCCGTAGCCGGCCATCATGCTGGGCATGCGGCGCGGCGTGCCCAGCAGCTTCATGCGCTTGACGCCGAGGTCGCGCAGGATCTGGGCCCCGACGCCGTAGGTGCGCAGGTCCATCTGCGCGCGCGACGGCGTGTGCGGGCGTTCCTCCTCGCGGAAGATGCCCAGCAGGTCCTCGACCGACTCGCCGCAGTTCATCAGCACCGCGACGCAGGCCGGCTCCTGCTGCAGGCGTGCCAGTGCCTTGGGCAGCGGCCAGGAATGCGGGCTGTGTTCGGAGGCGAGCAGGTCGAACACCGACAGCGGCTCGTGCACGCGCACCAGCACCTCGTCCGACGGCCCCCAGCTGCCCTTGACCAGCGCCAGGTGCAGGCCCTCGGAGCGGTCGCGGAACGCGATGCAGCGGAACTCGCCGTACGGCGTGCGCAGCGGCCGTTCACCGACGCGCTCGACCAGCGATTCGTTGCGGCTGCGGTACTCGATCAGGTCCGCGATGGTGCCGATCTTCAGGCCGTGCTTCTCGGCGAACACCTCCAGGTCCGGCAGGCGGGCCATGGTGCCGTCGTCGTTCATGATCTCGCAGATCACCGCGGCCGGCGTCAGGCCCGCCATGCGCGCCAGGTCGCAGCCGGCTTCGGTGTGGCCGGCGCGCATCAGCACGCCGCCGTCCTGGGCCTGCAGCGGGAAGATGTGGCCCGGCTGCACCAAGTCGCTCGGCTTGGCGTCCTTGGCCACCGCGACCTGCACGGTGCGGGCGCGGTCGGCGGCCGAGATGCCGGTGGTCACGCCGGTGGCCGCCTCGATCGAGACGGTGAACGCGGTGCCGTGCTTGGTGCCGTTGCGTGCGGCCATGGGCGGCAGCTGCAGCTGCTCGCAGCGCTCGCGCGTGAGCGTCAGGCAGATCAGCCCGCGGCCGTACTTGGCCATGAAGTTGATCGCTTCGGGCGTGACATGGTCCGCGGCGAGGACCAGGTCGCCTTCGTTTTCACGGTCTTCTTCGTCGACGAGGATGACCATCCGCCCGGCGGCGAGCTCGGCGATGATCTCGGGAACAGGTGAAATCGGCATGATGGACGCCATTGTAGGTGGCCGGCCCGCGGCCGGCCGGCGGCAGCTCAGCGGGCGGGGACGGCAGCTGTGCCCAGCATGCGCTCGACGTAGCGGGCGATCAGGTCGACCTCGAGGTTGACCCGGCTGCCCGGTTTCAGCGTGCCGAGCGTGGTGTGCCGGACCGTGTGCGGGATCAGGTTGATGCTGAACTCGCAGCCGTCGGCGCGGTCCTCGACCCGGTTGACGGTCAGGCTCACGCCGTTGACGGTGATCGAGCCCTTGTAGGCCAGGAAGCGCGCCAGCTCGGCGGGCGCCAGCACCCGCAGCTGCCAGGATTCGCCCACCGGTCCCAGGTGCGTGACCGTGCCCAGGCCGTCGACATGGCCGCTGACCAGGTGCCCGCCCAGCCGGTCGTGCGCGCGCAGCGCCTTCTCGAGGTTGACCGGGCCGGGTTCGGCCAGGCCGGCCGTGCGCGCCAGGCTTTCGGCCGAGACGTCGACCGTGAACACGCGCTGCGCGGGGTCGAAGCTGGTGACGGTCATGCAGGCGCCGTTGAGCGCGATGCTGTCGCCCAGCTGGACGTCGTCCAGGAAGCCCTCGGGCGTCTCGACCGCCAGCCGCACGCCGTGCTGCGCGCTGTCGCCCAGGGGAGAAACGGAACGGATGTGGCCGAGGCCGATGATGATGCCGGTGAACATGACCCGGATTGTCGCAGGAGCGTGGGCAGGCGTTTTCAGAAGCGGTCCCGTCCCGGCGGGCGGGCGATGACGCGCAGGTCGGGGCCGACGCGCTGCACGTCGACGAATTCCAGCGCGACGGACTGCTCCAGCGCGGCGAGCGGGGCGAGCTCCAGCATGCCCCGTCCCGGGCCGATCAGCCTGGGCGCCAGGTAGACCAGGAACTCGTCGACCAGTCCCTCGCGCACGAACGAGCCGTTGAGCTTGTGCCCGGCCTCGACGTGCAGCTCGTTGATGCCGCGCGCCGCCAGGTCCGTCAGCATGGCCGGCAGGTCGACCTTGCCGTGGGGGTTGGGCAGGTACTGCACCTCGGCACCGGCCGCACGCAGGGCCTGCGCGGCGGCCTCGTCGGGGCGGGCTGCGTAGACCAGGACCTGGCCCGGCGGCGGCAGGATGCGCGCCGCAGGCGGCGTCTGCAGGCGCGAGTCGACGATCACCCGCAGCGGCTGCCGGGGCGTTTGCACCTCGCGCACGTCCAGCCGCGGATCGTCCTCCAGCACCGTGCCGATGCCGGTCAGCACCGCGCCCGCCCGGGCCCGCCAGGCGTGGCCGTCGGCGCGCGCCGCGGGCGAGGTGATCCACTGGCTGAGGCCGTTGTCCAGCGCGGTGCGGCCGTCCAGCGAGGCGGCCACCTTCATGCGCACCCACGGTCGCTGGCGCAGCATGCGCGAGAAGAACCCGAGGTTGACCTCGCGCGCCTCGTCGGCCATCAGCCCTTCGTCCACCTGGATGCCGGCCGCGCGCAGGCGCTCGATCCCGCGGCCGGCGACCAGCGGGTTCGGATCGCGCACCGCCACCACGACGCGGCGCACCCCGGCGCGGACGAGCGCGTCCGCGCAGGGCGGGGTGCGGCCGAAGTGGGAGCAGGGTTCCAGGGTCACGTAGGCCGTGGCGCCGTGCGCTGATCGCCCGCTGGCTGCCAGGGCCTGCAGGGCCGCGGCTTCCGCATGGGCGGATCCGGTCGCCTGGGTATGGGCGGCCACGCTGGACCCGTCGGGCAGCACCAGCACGCAGCCCACGGCGGGATTGGGCGGACAGATGATCCTGGCCTGGCGGGCCTGCTCCAGGGCCTGCGCCATCCAGTGGCGGTCGTCGTCGGATCGGCTCATTTCGTGAAATTCATCGCGTTCGGTCGCGGACAGGTGGTGCGGCCCTGCCTTTCATCACACGGCGGGCGCCGGTTGTCGCGATCAAATTGTCGGTGCAGGTGGCGGTCGATAGAGTGGCGACCGTCAGGATAAGGCGAACATGAACAGCAGATCCAATCGCGGCTTCACGCTGATCGAATTGCTGGCAGTGATCTCCATCATGGGGGTGCTCATTGCCATCGGCGTGCCGAGCTTCCGCACTTTCGTTGCCGGTCGCGCCGTCACGGGGCACGTGAGCGAGATCGCGAGCGCCATGCGCCTGGCGCGGGCGGAGGCGATCAAGCGCGGCGCGCCGGTGACGCTGTGCCGCACGACCGAGCCGGACAGCGACGAGCCTTCCTGCTCGTCCGGTGACTGGACCACGGGCTGGGTGATCTTCGTCGATCGCGGCACCCAGGGACAGTTCAACGCGGAAACCGACCAGGTGGTCCAGGTCCACGGGCCGGTGACCAACAGTGGCGGCATCACGCGCAGCGGCAGCGCCTCCATCACCTTCCTGCCCAGCGGTGTCGCCACCGGGGCGGCGGGCAGCTTCACCTTCCTGCCGACCCTGCCCGAAGGCGATGCGAACTTTGCGCGACTGCGCCGTGTCGTGTGCGTGAACTTCGTCGGTTCCACGCGCATGAGCACCACGGGGACATGTTCATGATGAGACCTTCCTTTGCCGCAGGCCATGGCCGCAGGCGCTCCGCCGCCCGCGGGGCGAGCCTGATCGAGGTGCTGGTGGCGTTGCTGATCCTGTCGTTCGGCATGCTGGCCATGGCCGGCCTGCATGCCGCGGCCTTCAGGTACGGAAAGATGTCCCAGTTCCGTGGCGTGGCCACGCAGCTGGCCACCGAGATGGCCGACCGCATGCGCGCCAACGTCGACGGGGCGATGGCGGGGAACTACGTCCACGAGGAAGCCTACGACAGCGGCGCCTCGGCGGTCACGGTGCCCGCCTGCGCCAACCCCGCCGAATGCACGCCGGCCGAGATCGCGGAAGTGGACCTGGCGCAGATGCTCAACACGGTCCGCCTGGCCCTGCCGGGCGGTGGGCTGTACGTCGAACGCGACGCGGCGCAGCCCAACGCCTACAACGTCTGGGTCCTGTGGCTGGATCCCGAGGCTCACGGCAACGACGAGCAGGACGACTCGGCCTCGCTGTCCGGGCTGTGTCCTGAAGGCGCGGGCGTGTCGTCGCCACGGCCGCAATGCATGCCGGTGAGGGTGGTGCTATGAGGATGGATCGACTTCGACATGACCGTCGCCGTCAGGCGGGCCGTTCGCTGGTCGAGATCATGGTGGCGCTGGCGATCGCCGCGGTGATCCTGGCGGCGATCCTCATCACCGTCTCGGGGACGGGCTTGTCCGGACGGCGATACGACGCGCAGGCCCGCCTGAACGACGAGGGCCAGGTGGCGCTGAGCCTGATGAACCGCCACCTGCGCATGGCCGGGTTCTGGATCCCGGGCTCGCCCGTGCAGTCGCTCGACAGCGAGGACATGCTGCGCGGCTGCCGCAACGGCTTCAACAACCCGACGGCGGCCAACTTCGCCAACCTCAGCTGCGCCAGCGGCGCCGGCAACGACGCGATCGCGGTGCGCTACGACGGTCGCCAGCCGGGGATCACGCCGACCGACTGCCTGGGCGCGTCCGCCGGCATCCCGGCCGACGGGTGGGTGGACAACCGCTTCTACATCGCGCAGAGCCCGAGCACCGGCAATCCGGCGCTGTACTGCCGCGGCAACGGTGGCGGCGGGCCGGAGGCGCTGGTCGACAACGTCGAAGCGATGCGCATCCAGTACGGCATCGCGGCTCAGGGGACCCTGTCGGACGATCCGGTGGTCTTCGATCCCCCGGCCTATGGCGGGCGTACCGTCCGGTACCTGAACGCGGACAACATTGCCAGCTGCGCTTCCGGGTCGACCCCGGCCAACTCGTGGTGTGCGGTCACCAGCATCCGCGTCTGCCTGCTGATGCGCACCGAAGACGGTGCAGCCGACGAGCCCAACACGCCGTACATCGATTGCGACGGCAACACGACCTCCCAGGCGGACCGTCGCATCCGCCGCGCGATGGTCACGACCATCAGCCTGCGCAATCGCACTTCCGTTTCCGCTCCGTGATGACAGAGGCCGCCATGACGATGCAAAGGGCAAGTTCCGGGGGCGCCAGGCGCCGGCACCGAGGACCGCGCCGCGCGCAGTCCCGCGGCGTGGTGCTCGTGATCGCACTGATCCTGCTGGTCGTGATCGGCATCAGCTCGTCTGTGGCGATCCGCACTTCGCTGTTCGGTGACCTGGTCAGCCAGAACATGCGGGCCCAGGCATTGGCCCTGGAGGCCGCGGAGCTGGCGTTGCGCTACTGCGAGAGCCAGGTCGCGGCAGGCAATTACGCCGCCATTTCCGTCATCGAGGGCGGGACCGACGACGAATGGCGCACCGAGAGCAACTGGGATACGGCCAACTCGGTGCCGGCCAGCGTGCTCGGCTCGAACATCAACTATGCCGTGACGCCGCAGTGCATGGTCAAGCGCATGAGCTATGCGGAAGCCTTCCCCGCCGAGAACGTGCCGCCGAACGCCAAGCGCATCAGGGATCGCCTGGAGGATGGCGAAGAGTACGTGTTCATCTTCCGCATCACGGCCCGCGGCTACAGCCCGGACTTCCGTCGGGACGGAGACGGGCGACCCGTCTCGGGCGCACAGGTGACGGTGCAATCGGCGCTGCGCGCGATCTTGTGAGCACTGCGCGATGCACGAAATCCACCGTATCGCAGGACCGATGGTCACGCAAAGGATGACTGACATGGACGCTCCGATTTCCATTGCCCGCCGCGCTGCCCGACGCCGCAGCGCATTCGTACTGGCGGCCGTGCTGGCCGGCATGCAGGCGGTCCCGGCCTGGTCGGCGCCCGCCCAGATGCCGTTCCTGACGCGTACCACCAACCCGGCGCATCCCAACCTGGTCTACACGCTGGACGATTCCGGCTCGATGCAGTGGCAGTTCATGCCCGATTCCACGTTGCCCAGCAACGTGAACAGCTACAGCATGACCTTCCATCACCAGGATCGTCGGGCACGGGTGCTGTCGGGCAGCCCCAGCTACGAGCCGCAGGTCATCCCGACACGGACCAACGACCTGATCTCGGCGCGGATGCGGTCACCCGCGTACAACACGCTCTACTACAACCCCGAGATCCGCTACCAACCGTGGTACCGGTCCGACGGGACCCAGTTCGAGAACTCCAACCCTGCGGCGGCATGGATCTATCCGACCAACCGTCCCCCGGTGGGCACTGCCACACAGCGGGAGAACGCCATCAACAACGGGCTGGCGGTCAACCTGATCGGCGAGATCGAGGCCCCCTCGAACGTCGTCTGGTGCCGCTCCAACACCAGCCGGACGGCCAACCCGACGTCGGTGAAAGACAGCGAGGCCAACCGCACCAGCGGGACCTGCAACGCGATGAACTCGGGGAGGGAGAAGTACGCGCCGGCGACCTACTACGTGCTGAACGGTGCCGCCAACAACCACGCGAACTTCACACGGGTCCGCATCATGGACTCGACCACCTTCACCCGCGGGCCGGGGCGCACCGACTGCACCGTGGTCGGCAACGTCGCCACCTGCACGCAGGAGCAGGAGTACCAGAACTTCGCCAACTGGTTCACCTACTACCGGACGCGCCAGTACCTCGCGATCGGCGCCAGCACGCAGGCGTTCGCAACGCTGGATCCCGACTCAGGGCTGCGGGTCGGCTACGGCCGGATCAACAAGGGGCAGACCAACATCGACGGGCGCAGCAGCACCGGCACGATCGAGCGGGGGGTGCGGCGCTTCATCGGCAACGACCGCGAGCAGTTCTTCAACTGGCTGCACGGCCAGGGCTGGAGCACCTCCGGTACGCCGCTGAAGCGTGCCATGGACGACGTCGGGCAGTACTACTCCTGGACCGATGCGCGCGGCCCCTGGGGCAACACGCCGGGCACCAACGACACGTCCGCGCAGCTGGAGTGCCGCAAGGCCTACCACATCCTGATGACCGACGGCTACGCCAACGAAACCGGCGGTGCACGTGACACAGCGCGCCAGGGCGACTTCGACAACTCCAACGGCCCGGTGATCACCGGGCCCGGCGGGGCAAGCTACCAGTACACGCCCTCGCGTCCCTACCAGGCCTCGGGCGGCGGCACGCTGGCGGACCTGGCGATGTACTACTGGAACCGCGACCTCAACCCGAACCTGGCCAACCGCGTGCGTCCCGACGCGAGCAACCCGGCGTTCTGGCAGCACATGGTGAACTTCACCGTCGGCCTGGGCGTGGGCGGCACGCTGGCCTACCCGGATGACCTGGCGCGCATCCAGGCCGGCACGCTGAACTGGCCGACCGTGCAGAACAACCATGCCACCACGGTCGACGACCTCTGGCACGCTGCCGTCAACAGCCGCGGGCGCTACCTCAGCGCGCGCGATCCGGCGGAGTTCGCCTCGGCCCTGACCAGCATCCTGGAAGAGATCGCCGAGCGCGAGGCCAGCGAGGGTGGCGTGGCGGCCGCGGCCGCCACGCTGCAGGCCGGCAACCGCAAGTACGTGCCGACCTACCGCACCGGTTCCTGGACCGGCAACCTGACCGCCTACGAGCTCGATGCCAACGGGCAGCAGCTCGAGAAGCTCTGGGATGCCGAAAGCAGCCTGCCCGCTGCGGCGAGCCGGAACATCTTCATCGGGACCCGCGCCACGACCGGGGCGAAGGCGGTGGCCTTCACCTGGGATGCGATGTCGACAGAGATGAAGGCCGAGATGGGGGCGAACGCGGTCGCGGCCTGGGTCAACCACCTGCGCGGCGACACCTCGCTGGAAGGCACGACGCAGGGCGGCATCACGCTGCGCCGCCGCATGGCCCGGCTGGGCGACATCGTCAACTCGCAGCCGACCTACGTGGGCGGGCTGGTGGACATGCAGTACCAGTACCTGCCGGAAGGCACGGCGGGGCGTGAGTCCTATCGGGCCTTCGTCAATGCCAAGCGCAGCCGCACCGGCGTGATCTTCGTCGGTGCCAATGACGGCATGCTGCACGGGTTCCGCGACACCGACGGGCGGGAAGTGTTCGCGTTCATCCCCCGCGCGCTGCTGTCGTCGCTGCCGTCGCTCGCATCGTCGTCGTACACGCACCGCTACTTCGTCGATGGCCAGCAGACCGAGAGCGATGCCTACCTCAACGGCTCCTGGCGCAACGTCCTGGTCGGCAGCACCGGTGCGGGCGCGCGGGCGGTCTACGCGCTGGACGTGACCAACCCGACCAGCATGAACGCCGGCAGCGTGCTGTGGGAGTTCGACTCCACCATCGATCCGGAGCTGGGCCATGTGATGGCCCCGATCGAGGTCGGCCGCATGAAGAACGGTGAGTGGGCCGCGGTGTTCGGCAACGGGCCGGACAGCGCCAGCGGCCTGGCGCGCCTGTTCATCGTCAACCTGCGCACCGGCGAGCTGATCCGCAGCATCCAGGCCGGCAACGCGACCAACAACGGCCTGGGCGGCGTGCGCCTGATCCGCGATGCCAACCAGGTGGTGATCGGTGCCTACGCGGGCGACCTGCAGGGCAACGTCTGGAAGTTCGACCTGACTTCGACGACCTCGGCGCAATGGCGGGTGGCGTTCAGCGGCGCCCCGCTGTTCACCGCAACCGATTCCGGCGGTGCGCCCCAGCCGATCATGGCGACGCCGCAGGTGATCAGCCATCCGCGCGGGGGCTACATGGTGCTGGTCGGCACCGGCAAGCTCTACGAGGAAGGGGACCAGACCAACGCCCAGCAGCAGAGCCTGTACGGCCTGTGGGACCAGCAGATCCTGGTGCAGTCGGGCGAGAACTGGGTCTGGTCCAGCGCCGAACGGATCACGACCCGCTCGAGCATCGTCGACCACAGCATCGACGCGGACACGATCTCGGGTTCCGGCGATTCGACCTACTACACGGTGACCACGACGCCGCTGGACTGGACCACGCACCGTGGCTGGTCCCTGCCGTTGACCATCGTGGCCGGCCAGCGCAACCTGCTGTCGCCGCAGTTCCTGTTCGGCTATGCGCTGTTCGAGACCATGGCGCCGTCGGCCGAGGGCACGGTCAACCCGTGCGAGGATGCCAACAGCGGGGTCGGCTACAACCTCGTCCTCAACCCGCTGACCGGTGCCATGCCGACCATCCCGATCTTCGACACCAACGGGGACGGCGTGATCGATTCGCGGGACACCGTCGCCGCGGGCGCGCAGACCACCTGGGACGGCCGCGACGTGGTGCTGCGGGAGCGTCCCAACCCCTGTCCGTCGGGCGACTGCGGGGACAATCCTTCGCCGTGCCCGCCCGGCACCAAGCAGGCCGTGCTGGCGGGCGCGTCGGCGGGCAACATCTCCACCTGCATCCCGATCCCGCCGCCGCAGCGTTGGTGGTGGCGCCAGCTGTTCGAATGAAGGAATCGAGAGTTTCTATGAGTGATGTCGCAAAGCAGCGTGCGATCCGTCGGGCCAGGGGCTTCACGCTGATCGAACTGATGATCGTCGTGGTGATCCTGGGTATCCTGGCCACGATTGCCTACCCGAACTACAGGGAGTACGTGCGGCGCGGCCAGCGTGCCGAGGCGCGCTCCACGTTGCTCGAGGCGGCGCAGTTCATGGCCCGCTTCTATGCGGCCAACGACCGCTACGACGAGACCCGCAACGGGACTGAAGTGGCGCTGCCCGAGACGCTGCGCCGCTCGCCCGCCAACGGGACGCAAAGCTACGCGATCAGCCTGGCCAGCGTGACCGCGACGTCGTACACCCTGCAGGCGGTGCCGACCGGCGGGATGGCCGATGACCGTTGCGGCACCCTGACGCTGACCAGCACCGGCCAGCGCGGGGCCAGCGGTGGCGCACCCGTCGCCGAATGCTGGAAGTAGGGATCCCGCCTGGCACATCGGTTCGTCCCGATGTGCCTGCCAGCCGCACCGGGCCGGCCTGCGGCCAGCGGCTTCAGATCTCCTTGATCAGCCGGCTGAACTCGTCCACGTCCTCGAAGCTGCGGTAGACCGACGCAAAGCGCACGTAGGCGACCTTGTCCAGCTTCTTGAGCTCGCGCATCACGAGCTCGCCCAGCTTCGAGCTCTGCACTTCGCGCATGCCGCTGGAACGCAGCTTCTGCTCGATGCGCTGCAAGGCCGCGTCGACCTGTTCCAGGCTGACCGGTCGCTTGCGCAGCGCCAGCATCATCGAGGCACGCATCTTGGCCGGATCGAACTCGGCGCGGCTGCCGTCCTTCTTGACGACGGACGGCATGGTCACCTCGGCCCGCTCGTAGGTGGTGAAGCGGGTGTCGCAGGACAGGCAGCGCCGCCGGCGCCGGATGACGTCGCCCTCGTCCGATTCCCGGGTCTCGACGACCTGGGTTTCTTCGTGGCCGCAGAAGGGGCAACGCATGGGACGAGGGCCTCGGGCTCAGCGGTAGACCGGGAAGCGCCGGGTCAGCTCGGCCACCTTGGCGCGCACCGTCTCGATGGTCGCTTCGTCGTGCGGGTTGTCGAGCACGTCGGCGATCAGGTGTGCGGTCTGGATGGCCTCGGCTTCCTTGAAGCCGCGCGTCGTCATCGCGGGCGACCCCAGGCGGATGCCGCTGGTGATCATCGGCTTCTGCGGGTCGTTCGGGATGCCGTTCTTGTTGCAGGTGATGTGGGCACGGCCCAGCACCGCCTCGGCTTCCTTGCCGGTCAGGCCCTTGGGACGCAGGTCGACCAGCATCACGTGGCTTTCGGTGCGGCCGCTGACGATGCGCAGGCCACGCGCGATCAGCGTCTCGGCCATGGCCTGGGCGTTCTTCACCACCTGCTGCTGGTAGGCCTTGAACTCGGGCGACAGCGCTTCCTTGAAGGCCACGGCCTTGGCCGCGATCACGTGCATCAGCGGGCCACCCTGGATGCCCGGGAAGATCGCGCTGTTGATCTGCTTGGCGACATGGTCCTTCATCAGGATGATGCCGCCGCGCGGGCCGCGCAGGCTCTTGTGGGTGGTCGAGGTGACCACGTCGGCGAACGGCACCGGGTTGGGGTAGACGCCCGCGGCGACCAGGCCGGCGTAGTGGGCCATGTCGACCATGAAGTAGGCGCCGACCGCCTTCGCCACCTTGGCGAAGCGTTCGAAGTCGATGCGCAGGCTGTAGGCCGAGGCGCCGGCGATGATCAGCTTGGGCTTGTGCTCGTGGGCCAGCCGCTCCATCGCGTCGTAGTCGATCTCTTCCTTCTCGTTCAGGCCGTAGCTGACGACCTTGAACCACTTGCCGCTCATGTTCAGCGGCATGCCGTGGGTCAGGTGACCGCCTTCGGCCAGGCTCATGCCCATGATGGTGTCGCCGGGCTGCAGCAGCCCGAAGAACACGCCCTGGTTGGCCTGCGAGCCGGAGTTGGGCTGGACGTTGGCGTGCTCGGCGCCGAACAGTTCCTTCACGCGGTCGATCGCCAGCTGCTCGACGATGTCGACGTATTCGCAGCCGCCGTAGTAGCGCTTGCCGGGGTAGCCCTCGGCGTACTTGTTGGTCAGCTGCGAGCCCTGCGCGGCCATCACGGCCGGCGAGGCGTAGTTTTCCGAGGCGATCAGCTCGATGTGGTCTTCCTGGCGCTGGTTTTCCTTCTGGATGGCAGCCCAGAGTTCGGGATCGACGTTGGCAATGGTGGAAACGGAGCGGTCAAACATGACTGGCAGTCCTCTTCGTGGCAAGAAGTCCCTCTACTCGACAGCTGCCGCGCACCAACGGCATGGCAACGGACGTGATCGACAGAGGGCTGCCCAGGCGAACGGCTGAAACGGCGAGGCGCCGGCTGCACTTCCCGGTGGTTCACCACCTTCGGCGCGCGGGGATCGCAAGGGGGCGGTCCCGGGGCCTTATCGCCAGTTGTGCAACCGGCGAAGTGTACTGGATCACGAAAAAAGGGGCCCGCGCGGGACCCCTTGTCGGCGTCGGCGCCAGGCTCACTCGGCCAGCGCGACCTGTTGCGTGGCGCTGCGGGTCAGCTTGTCGTCGGCCGGCTCGGCCGATGCCGGCGGTGTGGCCGGCGCGGTCGTGGCCGGACTGGACTGCACGGTGCGGATGGTGTGCGGCGCCATGACGGGCACGTGGCGGCCGGCCGCCACGTTGCGCAGGTGCTGTTGCTCGGACAGCACCTTGGCGGCATAGCCGCCGTCGTCCGGCAGGTTGGCCGCGCCGACGTAGTGGCGCAGGCCGCCTTCCAGGCTGCCGGCGCGCGCGATGCATTCGCGCAGCACCTTCACGCCCACGCGCAGGTTGGTGACCGGATCGAAGGCGGCATGGGTGCCGCCGAAGGGCTCGTACTTGTCGTTGTGCACGCGGGTCATCACCTGCATCAGCCCCTGCGCGCCGACCGGGCTCTGCGCGAACGGGTTGAAGCCGGATTCGATCGCCATGATGGCCAGGATCAGCGTCGGGTCGACTCCGGCGCCTTCGCCGACGTGCCAGGCTTCCTTCACCAGCCGCGCCAGCGGCTCGGGGGCGACCCGGTAGCGGCGCGACAGCCACAGGGTGATCGCGGCCTGCTGCTGGGACAGCTCGGACGGGTCCGCCGCGGTGGCGCGGGTGATCGCCTTCGGGTCGGCCAGGTGGGCGAGGAAGCTGTCGGGCGAGGACGCCACGCGCGCTTCGTGGCGGGCCTGCAGCCAGCCCAGCGCCTGCACCTCCAGCGCATGGCGCAGCTCGGGCTTGCCGAAGGCGAACACGGCGGCTGCCAGCACCAGGAAGCCCACGAAGGCCAGCCCGTTGTGGCTCAGTTCCAGCAGGCCATGGCCGACGTCCTTGATGAACACCGAGGCCGAGTTGATGGCCGCGTCGCGTGCGCTCTGCAGGGAGCGCCATCCATCGAACGCTGTCATGTCACTCCTTTCCTCCCGTCGGGTTCGATGCTGAGCGCTGGTGGGGTGGCTCATGCCCGACGGCGATAATGCGCCGCGTCCTTGGAATGCGGGCGTCGAGCCAAGCGGCTCGCGCCGGCTGCGGCTTTGATAGGCAGCGTCGCACCGATGACCGGTGCGGGTAATCCCCTAAGCAAGGGGACTGGCGGATTCTAGGGATGCGGCAAATAACCGGTCAAGCATTTCAATGCTGTGCCTAATGAGATTTGGTAATGAAATATCGGGATCTGCGTGACTTCGTGGCGCAGCTGGAGCAACAGGGCCTGCTGCGTCGGGTGCACGAACCAGTCTCCACGCGGCTGGAAATGACAGCGCTCGCTGACCGCGTGCTGAAGGCCGGCGGGCCGGCGCTGTGGTTCGAGCAGCCAATCGGTTACAAATTCCCGGTGCTGGCCAACCTGTTCGGCACGCCGCAGCGGGTGGCGCTGGGCATGGGGGCCGATGACGTCTCCGAACTGCGCCGGATCGGCCAGGTGCTGGCCAACCTCAAGGAACCCGAGCCGCCCCGCGGCCTGAAGGACGCCGGCAAGCTGCTGCAGATGGCCAAGGCGCTGTGGTCCATGAAGCCGGTGCAGCGGCGCAGCGCGCCCTGCCAGGAGGTGGTGTGGGAAGGCGGCGACGTGGACCTCACGCGCCTGCCCATCCAGTACTGCTGGCCGGAGGATGCCGCGCCGCTGGTGACCTGGGGCCTGGTGATCACGCGCGGGCCGCAGGGCGTGGCGCGTCCGCGGCGCCGGCAGAACCTGGGCATCTATCGCCAGCAGCTCATCGGTCGTCGCCAGCTGATCATGCGCTGGCTGGTCCACCGCGGCGGGGCGCTGGACTTCCGCGACTTCGCGCTGGCCAACCCGGGGCAGCCGTTCCCGGTCGCGGTGGCGCTGGGCGCCGATCCGGCCACCATCCTCGGCGCGGTGACGCCGGTGCCGGACACATTGTCCGAATACCAGTTCGCGGGGCTGCTGCGCGGCGGGCCGACCGAGGTGGTGGCCTCGGGCGTCGGCGAGGGCGAGCTCAAGCTGCAGGTGCCGGCCAGCGCCGAGATCGTGCTCGAGGGCCACATCGTGCCGGCTGCGCCGGGCTACACTGGAACCTCCGAACACGGCGTGCCGCTGAAGGAGAAGGGTGGCTACCTGCACGCGCTGGAGGGGCCGTACGGCGACCACACCGGCTACTACAACGAGCAGGACTGGTTCCCGGTGTTCGAGGTGCAGCGCATCACGATGCGCCAGGACCCGGTCTACCACTCGACCTACACCGGCAAGCCGCCCGACGAGCCGGCGGTGCTGGGCGTGGCGCTCAACGAGGTGTTCGTGCCCATCCTGCAGAAGCAGTTCCCGGAGATCGTGGACTTCTACCTGCCGCCCGAGGGCTGCAGCTACCGCATGGCCATCATCAGCATCCGCAAGAGCTACCCCGGTCATGCGAAGCGCCTGATGTTCGGGCTGTGGAGCTTCCTGCGGCAGTTCATGTACACGAAGTTCATCGTCGTGACCGACGACGACGTGAACATCCGCGACTGGCAGGACGTGATCTGGGCCATCACGACGCGGGTCGATCCGGCGCGCGACACCACGCTGGTCGAAAACACGCCGATCGACTACCTCGACTTCGCGTCGCCCGTGTCGGGCCTGGGTGGCAAGATGGGGCTGGATGCGACCAACAAGTGGCCGGGCGAAACGGACCGCGAATGGGGCCGGCTGATCCGCATGGATGCCGAGGTCGAGCGGCGCGTCGACGGCCTGTTCGCGCAGCTGATGGACGATGGCCGCGGGCAATGAGGGCGCCCGCCCTCATTGGAAAGCTGCGCTTGCTCACCCGGCGCCGGCTTGGTACCTTAGAGGTGCCTGTTCGATACAGGCCTACCACTTGCGCAGTCGCTGCGCGCAGGGGCCCCGCGCCGTGAAGCCCGGAGCTCCGAAGGTGGCGTGAGCCACGCACCCCTTCAGGCTGCAATGGTCTGGAGGGGTTTCTATTTGGGACCGGCTGCGGCGCTCAGGCGCCGGCGATCCAGCCCAGCAGCTCGCGCAGCGCGATGCGGTTCTGCGCGATGCCCTCGGTGCTGGGCAGCCAGTCCAGCAGGCGGTCGGGGCGCGGGTTGAAGTAGCCCATCGGGGCCGGCACCACGGCCACGTCGCTGCCCAGCGCTTCGCCGAATGCGCGGGCCGCGCGGCGCATGTGCCAGGCGTGCGTGACCAGCAGCACCTTCTTCACGCCGGACTGGCGCAGCAGCGGCGCGGAGCGGCCGGCGTTCTCGCGGGTGTCGCGCGAGTGCTCCTCGATCCAGCGCAGCGTGACGCCGTATTCCTCCTTCGCGATGCGCGAGGCGATGCGGGCTTCCGGGTGTTCGCCGTCCTGCTGGGCCCAGCCGAGGCCGCCGCTGAAGCCCAGCGGTGCACCGGTCTGCCGCGACAGCCACACGCCGTAGCGCAGCCGCTCGAGCGAGGCGCCGGACAGGTCGGAGACGCCGTATTCCGGCGCGCGCGGCTTCATGCCCCCGCCCAGCACGAGGATGGCCACCGCCGGCGCCTCGCCGCGGGGGAGCGCGTGCACCTCGTCGCGCAGTGCCTGCAGGTCGATCGGCCCGAGCGGGCGTGGCGCGCGCAGCGCATAGGTCTGCAGCACGGCGGCGAAGCCCTGGGTCGAGGTCAGCCACATGCTGCCGAGTGCCAGCAGCACGACCAGGAAGCCCCAGCCGCGGTGGCGCGTCATCACGCGGATGCCGACGAGCACCAGCAGCATCAGCGGCACCGGCGGCAGCAGCAGGGCGGCGAGGAAGGGTTTGAACGAGGCCAGGGTATCGAGCATGGAGCGGACTGGTCTGCAGTGAAGACGGTGCGGCGGGCCGGCGCGCCTGGGCCGGGACTGCCGCGATCGGCGCGATTGTGCAGGAAACACCTGCGAGGGCCGTGCTTGGGTAAGCTGCGGGCTTCCTGTTCTTGTCCTGCAAGGAGCTGGCGATGTCGCATGCACGCACGACCGAAACCATCACCCTGGGCGGCGGCTGCTTCTGGTGCACGGAAGCGGTGTACGACCGCGTCGAGGGCGTGCTCGACGTGGAATCCGGCTATGCCAACGGCCATGTCGACCACCCGACCTATGAACAGGTCTGCACCGGCACCACCGGCCATGCGGAAGTGGTGAAGGTGGAGTTCGATCCGTCGCGCATCAGCCTGCGCGAGATCCTGGAGATCTTCTTCGTGATCCACGACCCCACCACGCCGGACCGGCAGGGCAACGACGTCGGGCCGCAGTACCGCTCGGCGATCTATTTCCATGCGCCGGAGCAGGAGACCGTCATCCGCGGCGTGGTCGCGCACGTGGCGGCGCAGCTGTTCGACCGCCCGGTGGTCACCGAGATCGCGCCGCTGCGCTCGTACTGGCCGGCCGAGGACTACCACCAGAACTACTTCGAGAAGCACCCGCAGCAAGGCTATTGCGCGTTCGTGGTCGCGCCCAAGGTCGAGAAGTTCCGCCAGACCTTCGCGAACAAGGTGCGGCGCGCCTGAGGCCTCGCGGGCGGCATCGGTGGCCGCCCGTTCCGGTCGTCGTCCAGGGGCGCCGGTCTTGACAGGCTTGCTAGGCTGGATGCCGTGGCGTCCGGTGCCTGCCGGGGCCGCGTCGATGGAACCTTGAACGTGGAGAGAAGAAGAATGAAGAAGACGTGGGTCGCGCTGGGGTGCGCGGCGCTGGCGCTCGCGATGCCGGTGGCGGCGCATTCCGACAAGGCCGGGGCGACGGTGTCGGAGCATGTGCGCAAGGACATCGAGCGCCACCGCGCCATGGCCGCCGCGCACGAGGCGGCGGCGCGCTGCCTCGAGTCGGGACGCTCCGAGGAGGATTGCCAGCAGCAGCTGCAGGCGGCCTGCAAGGGGCTGGCGATCGGCAAGCACTGCGGCATGCGCCACCAGCATTGACCGCATGCCGGGCGACGGGGCGCTCGCCGTCCGGCCGCGGGCTCAGGGGGCCAGGCGTTCGCGTATCCAGCGGCCGTCCTGCAGCCGGTAGCGCAGCCGGTCGTGCAGGCGCGACTTGCGGCCCTGCCAGAACTCCCAGCAGTCCGGCACCAGCCGGAAGCCGCCCCAGTGCGGCGGGCGGGGCGGGTTGAGGCCGAACTTCGCGCCGTACTTCGCGGCGTTGGCCACCAGCACCGCACGCGAGGGGATCACCTCGCTCTGCGGCGAGGCCCAGGCGCCCAGGCGCGAATCGAGCGGGCGGGAGCGGTAGTAGGTGTCGGACTCGGCCTCGCTGACCTTCTCGACGCGGCCCTCGATGCGCACCACGCGTTCGAGCTCGACCCAGTGGAACTGCAGCGCGGCATAGGGGTTGGCGGCCAGCTCGCGGCCCTTGCGGCTGTGGTAGTTCGTGTACCAGACGATGCCGCGCTCGTCGAAGCCCTTGATCAGGACGACACGGGTCGAGGGGCGTCCGTCGGGCCCGACCGTGGCGACGGTCATCGCGTTGGGTTCGGGCAGCTGGGCGGCCAGCGCCTCGTCGAACCACTGGCGGAACTGGGCCACCGGGTCGTGGTGCGCGGCCGACTCGTCCAGCTCGGCGCGCTCGTAGCTCTTGCGCAGGTCGGCGATCTTGTCATTCATGCATGCCAGTATAGGAATCCCTGACGAGCTCACTGTACGACTTGACAGGGTGGGCAAGTCCTTAAGTGCGAATCCCACTTCCGTGTCCCGTCCGGGTGGGTTCCCATGTGGGCATGGGCCGGCGCCGCTCGCCGGTCCGGTCGAGACGATGTTCAACCGCAGCGATCGCAGGAAGACCTCATGACTGCCGTGCCGGTGGTGATCGTCCTGGCCGCGGGAGCAGGCTCGCGCTTTGCCGGACAGCACCACAAACTCGCGCAACCGTTCGGGCACTCCACCGTGCTGGGCACGACGCTCGCGCAGGTGGTGTCCAGCCGGCTGCCCGTGGTGGTCGTGACCACGCGCGGGCTGCGCGACGTCGCGCACGGCTGGGTGGCCGCGCAGGACATCGTCGAGCTGCCCGAAGTGGGCAGCGGCGACCCGCAGCTCGGCATGGGCTATTCGATCGCCGCGGGCGTGCGTGCGCGCGGCGATGCCGCGGGCTGGCTGGTCCTGCCGGGCGACATGCCGCTGGTCAAGCCCGCGACGCTGCGCGCGGTGGCTGCGGCCTTGCAGCAGCACCCGGTGGCCTACGCGCAGCACCAGGGGCGGCGCGGGCATCCGGTGGCGTTCTCGGGCGAGCTGTTCTCCGAGCTGGCCACGCTGAGCGGCGACGAGGGCGCCCGCCGGCTGATCGCCCGCTATCCGTCGGCCGCGGTCGAGGTCGACGATCCCGGCGTGCTGCTCGACCTGGACACGCAGGACGACCTGGAGCGCCTGCGCCAGGTGCACGAGGCGCCGGCCACGGCTCAGCAGGGGCCGGCGTCCTGATCCAGCAGCCCGTGCGCGCGCGCCAGCGCCAGCAGCGCGCCGATCGCGCGGTCGCGGATGCCGTGCTCGCGCAGGCAGGCATCGGTGCGCAGCACGTAATCCAGTGTCGTGCCGTAGCGCCCGCGCGCCTCGCGCAGGATGGCCAGCAGCTGCGCCTCGGACAGCTCGCCGGTGTAGTTGGGGCTGCGCCGGCTCAGCGTGAAGGCCAGCGCGCGCACCGTGCCCTGCGCGGTGCGGCAGGGCAGCCAGCGCGGGTCGTAGACCCCGGTCGGCATCTCGCGGTCCCAGAGCTTGACCAGTTCGGCCAGCGCGCGTTCGCGCGGCACGCGCAACACCATGCCGCGGCAGGCGCCGCCCGGCATCAGCGCAAACACGAGCCCGGGGCAGGCCGGCGTGCCGCGGTTGACGCGCGACCACATCCTCAGCGCCCGGTGATAGCCGCGCACGTCGGCCAGCCGCTGCTCGACGTGGGCGATCTCCGGGCGCCAGATCAGCGAGGCGTAGCCGAACACCCACAAATCCTCGTCGGGGTTCCAGCCGCGCAAGGTCTGGTCCAGCAGCGGACGCGGGTCGCGCACGGCAAGCGCGTCGAAATCGGAGGACAGGGCAGGCAGTTGCGACACGGCAGCAGGTGAGGACGGCACGGCAAGAGGTCCACTATGACCCCGCAGGCAAGGCGCTGGCAAGCGGCGGGCGGGCTCGCAACCGCAGGTGTCACATGACCACGGCGCCCAGGGGGCGGCGTGCGCGGTTGATTTGACGATGTAACTGGGTTACCTAATAATCGATCGAATAGTTACAAACCTGACGCCTGCGAGATGCATCCCACCGTCCTCCAAGTCACCGAGCGCATCCGGGCGCGCAGTGCGGCCACCCGGCGCGCCTACCTGCAGCGGGTGGAGCAGGCGGCCAACCGGCCGCGCGGCGCCGACCGCATGGGCTGCGCGAATGTCGCCCATGCCTTTGCCGCCCTGCCGGACGCGATGAAGGTCAAGGTGGTCGCCGAGCGCGCACCGAACCTGGCCATCGTGACCGCCTACAACGACGTGCTGTCGGCCCACCAACCCTACGAGGGCTACCCGGCGCTGATCCGCGACGAGGCGCGCCGCCAGGGCGCGAGCGCGCAGGTCGCCGGCGGCGTGCCGGCGATGTGCGACGGGGTCACGCAGGGGCTGCCCGGGATGGAGCTGAGCCTGTTCTCGCGCGACACCATCGCGATGAGCACGGCGATCGCGCTGACGCACGACACCTTCGACGCGGCGCTGCTGCTGGGTATCTGCGACAAGATCGTGCCGGGCCTGCTGATCGGCGCGCTGCACTTCGGCCACCTGCCGTGCGTGTTCGTGCCGGCCGGGCCGATGAGCAGCGGCCTGTCCAACAGCGAGAAGGCGCGGGTGCGCGAGCAGTACGCGCAGGGGCTGGTCGGGCGCGACGAGCTGCTGGCGGCCGAATCGCGTGCCTACCACGGCCCCGGCACCTGCACCTTCTACGGCACGGCCAACAGCAACCAGATGCTGATGGAGGCGATGGGCCTGCACGTGCCGGGCGCGGCCTTCGTGCACCCCCACGACGGGCTGCGCGAGGCGCTGACCCGCGAGGCGGTGCGCACCGCGCTGGCCAACCTGAAGGAGCGCCGCTACACGCCCATCGGCGTGATGGTCGACGAGCGCGCGATCGTCAATGCGATGGTGGCCTTGCTGGCCACCGGCGGCTCGACCAACCACCTGATCCACTGGGTCGCGGTGGCGCGCGCGGCGGGCATCCTGATCGACTGGAACGACTTTTCCGACCTGTCCGCGGTGGTGCCGCTGCTGACCCGCGTCTATCCGAACGGCTCGGCCGACGTGAACCGCTTCCAGGCCTGCGGCGGGCCGGGCTTCGTGATCCGCGAGCTGCTCGACGGCGGCTACATGCACGAGGACGCGCTGACCGTCACCCCGGGCGGCATGCGCGACTACGCCCGCATCCCGGCGCTGCAGGACGGGCGGCTCACCTGGGCCGAGCCGCCGCGGGACAGCGTCGACGACTCGGTGGTGCGGCCGGCGTCGGCGCCGTTCAGCCCGAGCGGCGGCCTCAGGCTGCTGCAGGGCAACCTGGGCCGCGCGGTGATCAAGGTCTCGGCGGTGCCCGAGGACCGCCACGTGATCGAGGCGCCGGCGATCGTGTTCGACAGCCAGGACGCCTTGCAGCGCGCCTTCGCGGCCGGCGAGCTGGAGCGCGACTTCGTCGCCGTGGTGCGCTTCCAGGGACCGCGTGCCAACGGCATGCCGGAGCTGCACAAGCTGACCCCGCCGCTGGCGGTGCTGCAGGGCAAGGGCTTCCGCGTCGCGCTGGTCACCGACGGGCGCATGAGCGGTGCTTCGGGCAAGGTGCCGGCGGCCATCCACGTGAGCCCCGAGGCACTGGCCGGCGGGCCGCTCGCCAAGGTGCGCAGCGGCGACCGGATCCGCCTCGACGCCGTGGCAGGCACGCTCGATGCACTGGTCGATGCTGCCGAATGGGCGCGCCGCGAGCCGGCCGTGATGCCGCAGGAGCTGGCCGAGGCGCACGCGTACCAGCTGGGCCGCGAGTTGTTCGCGGGCATGCGCCGCAACGTGCGCTCGGCCGAAGAAGGCGCCTGCACCTGGCTGTGATCCCCGTCCCCCGGAAGAGACCCCCCACCATGAACACCCTCGAACTGGCCACTCACGGCCCCGTCATCCCCGTCATCGTGATCGAACGCGTCGACGACGCGGTGCCGCTGGCCGAAGCGCTGGTGGCCGGCGGCATCCGCGTGCTGGAGGTGACGTTGCGCACCCCGGTGGCGCTGCAGTGCATCGAGGCGATCGCCAAGGCCGTGCCCGAGGCCATCGTCGGCGCCGGCACGGTGCGCACCGGCGTGGACGCCAAGGCGGTGAAGGACGTGGGGTGCCGCTTCGCGGTCAGTCCCGGCTACACGCCCGAGATCGGCCGCGCCTGCCAGGACCTGGACCTGCCGCTGCTGCCCGGCGTGGCCACCGCGAGCGAGGTGATGCAGGCCACGGCCGACGGCTATCACTTCCTGAAGCTGTTCCCGGCCACGGCGGTGGGCGGCGTGGCGCTGCTCACGGCGCTGGCCGGCCCGTTCCCCGACGTGGCGTTCTGTCCGACCGGCGGGATCACGCCCGAGACGGCGCCGCAGTTCCTCGCGCTGCCCAACGTCAAGGTGTGCGGCGGCTCGTGGCTGACGCCGGCCGATGCGGTGAAGGCGCGTGACTGGGCACGCATCACGCGCCTGGCGCAGCAGGCCGCCGCGCTGCGCCCCTGAACGCGTCAGTCCGGCTTGCGCTCGATCAGCTCGATCTTGTAGCCGTCCGGGTCGGTGACGAAGGCGATCACCGTGGTGCCGCCCTTGACCGGGCCGGCCTCGCGCGTGACCTGTCCGCCGTTGGCGCGGATGCGCTCGCAGGCGGCGTAGGCGTCCGGCACCTCGATCGCGATGTGCCCGTAGGCCGTGCCCATCTCGTAGCGGTCGACACCGTAGTTGTAGGTCAGCTCGATCTCGGCGTGCTCCGGGTTGGAGCCGTAGCCGACGAAGGCCAGCGAATACTGCTGGTCCGGCCGGTCGGTGGTGCGCAGCAGCTTCATGCCCATCACGCGGGTGTAGAAGTCGATCGAGCGCTGCAGGTCGCCCACCCGCAGCATCGTGTGGAGGATTCTCATGATCGCGGGGAAGTGGGTGGGGGAACGTCAAGGATAAAGCAGGTCGTCGAGGCGTGCGCGTAGAGCGTGCCGTCGGGCCCGAGCAGCCGGCCGTCGGAGGTGGCCAGCCGGCCGCCCACGTGGATCGCCTGCCCGATCGCGCGCACCAGCGGCACCTTCTCGGTCAGCGCCTTCACGTAGTTCACCTTCAGTTCCACCGTGGTGTAGCTCTTGCCGGGCGGCAGCATGGTGTGGATCGCGCAGGCCACCGCCGAGTCCAGCAGCGTGGCGATCCAGCCGCCGTGCACCGAGCCGAGCGGGTTGTAGTGCTGGAACAGCGGCTGCCCCTGGAACACGGCGCGCCCGCGTTCGGCTTCCACCAGCAGGAAGCCCAGCGTCGCGGAAATCGGCGGCGGGGGCAGCGCTCCCTCGAGCATGGCCTGGAAGATCTCCAGGCCGGTCTTGCCGCGCACCTGGTCCGGGTGGCTCAGGCCGGGCGGCGCGAAGCGCGGGCGCAGCTCGGCCTCGCGCTGCCGCCATGCGGCCAGGACATCGTCGGGGGAGGGGGCGCGTGTCGTCATGGGGTCTCCTGCACGGGGCGCAGCCGCGGGGCGGAGGCGTCCGGGTAAATTTGTATCTACAACAGTTGTATCTACAATATAAACCATGCCCAAGCCGACCGCCAGGCCCGCCTCGCCAGCCGCCGTCCCGCGCGGCTGCACCCACCTCAAGCTGCGCCAGCTCGTGCGCCGCGTCGGCCGGCACTACGACGCGGCGATGGCCGCTGCGGGGCTCAAGGCCACGCAGTACTCGCTGCTGTCGCACGTGGTGCAGCTGGGGCCGATCCGTCCGGGCGAGCTGGCCGCGCGCCTGCAGCTGGAAGCCTCGACGCTGACGCGCAACCTGCAGCCGCTGGTCGCGCAGGGGTGGGTCGAGCTGCGGCCGGGCGAGGACGCGCGCAGCCGCCTGGTCGTCGCCACCGATGCCGGGCGTGCCAAGCGCGCGGAGGCGCAGCGCGCCTGGAAGCAGGCGCAGCTTGCACTCAATGCGGTGCTGGGGGAAGAACGGGTGGCGCGCCTGCACGCGCTGCTCGACGAGTGCCTCGAGCGGCTCGGCGCCGACCAGGCCGCAGGCGGCGCGGACTGACGCCGCGACGGCCGCTGCATGCGTTGGCGGGCGGGCTGCCGTGCAACGTGTCGGCAGCGCGGGTGGGGCGGTGGACGGGCTCAGCCGCCCGAGCCGACGCCGGCGAGCACCAGCACGCCCAGCGTCAGGAAGATCGCCGCGGCGATCCAGCGCACCCAGTGCAGCGGCACGAAGTGCATCGCCTTGTCGCCCAGGTACACCGCCGGCACGTTGACCAGCATCATGCCCAGCGTGGTGCCGGCCGTGACCATGAAGACCGAGTCGTACTTCGCGGCGAGCATCACGGTGGCGATCTGCGTCTTGTCGCCCATCTCGGCGAGGAAGAAGGCGATCAGCGTGATGCCGAACACGCCCCAGTGCCCGCGGACCTGGGTGTCTTCCTCGTCGACCTTGTCGGGAACCAGCGTCCAGATCGCCACGGCGATGAAGGACAGGCCCAGGGTCCAGCGCAGGATCGAGGGGCTGACCATGCTCTGGATCAGCGCGCCGACGGCGCTGGCCGCGGCGTGGTTCAGCAGGGTGGCGACGAGGATGCCCGCGACGATGGGCAGCGGGCGGCGGTAGCGCGCGGCCAGCAGCAGGGCGAGCAGCTGGGTCTTGTCCCCGATCTCGCTGGCCGCAACGACACCGGTGGACACGAGCAGGGCAGAAAGCATGGGGAGGGGGACGGACAGGCGCCGGCAGCAGGGAAACGGCCCGTAGTGTAGCCGGTGCGCGTGTCGCGCACGTCCCTCAGGCCGCCGCGCTGGCGGTCGCCGCCTGCTTCATCTGCTTGCGCAGCTGCACCGCGTCGGGCTGCGTGAGGCGGGCCTTGTCCAGCCTGAACACGCTGACCGATTCGGTCAGCGCCTCGGCCTGGCCGTGCAGGCCGGTGGCCGAGGCCGCCAGCTGCTCCACCATGGCCGCGTTGTGCTGCGTGATGCCGTCCAGGTGGTTGACCGCCTCGTTGACCTGCGAGATGCCCTGCAGCTGCTCGGTGGCGGCGATGCTGATCTCGCCGATCAGCGAGTTGGCCTCGCCGACGCGCTCGACCGCCTGCTGCATGGTCGAGGCGGTGGCCGCCACCTGCTGCTCGCCTTCGGCCACGCGGGCCCCGGATTCCTCGGCCAGCCGCTTGATCTCGCTGGCCGCGTTCAGGGTGCGCTGCGCCAGGGCGCGCACCTCGCCCGCGACGACGGCAAAGCCGCGGCCCTGTTCGCCGGCGCGGGCGGCTTCCACCGCCGCATTGAGCGCGAGCAGGTTGGTCTGGAACGAGATGCCGTCGATGTCCTCGATGATCTGGCCGATGCGCAGCGACGACTGGCTGATCGCATGCATCGTCGCTTCCAGCCGGACCATCTCCTCGCTGCTGCGTTCGGTGGCGTCCTGCGCCTCGCGCACCAGGGAAGCGGCCTGCCGGGCGCGGTCGGAGGTCTGGCGCACGGTGCCGGTGATTTCCTCCATCGAGGCGGCGGTCTTCTCGACGCTGCCGGCCTGCGCCTCGGTGCGCACCGACAGCTCGCTGCTGCCGGTGGCGATCTCGTTGGCGGCCACGCGCACGCGTTCCACGTTCTGGCGCACGTCGCTGACGATGGCCGCAAGGTTGACGTTGAGCTGGCGCAGCGCACGCGCGAAGCGGCCGGCCAGGCCGCGCCGCACCGGGATCTGCTGCGTCAGGTCGCCGGCGGCCATGCGGTTCGCGGCGGTGATCATCTCCTGGAAGGGATGGATCAGGGTCGAGTTCAGGCGCGCAGCGGCCGCCAGTCCCACCGCGACGCTGCCCGCCAGCGCGGCCAGCACCGGCAGCGCGGCACCGCCCGTCGCCGGCGTGGCCCAGGCTCCGAGCGCGCACGAGGCCAGGCAGGCGCTGCCGCACAGCACCTGCAGCCGCGACACCGGGCTGCGCCGCCCGATCGCGGCGAGCACCCCGCGCCAGCCGGTGGGCAGCGGCTCGCCGGCCTGCAGGCGGTGCACCAGCTTGCCCTGGGTTTCTTCGCGCCGCATCGTCGCGTACAGCGCTTCGGCTTGCGCGATCTGCTCGGGCGAGGCCCAGGTGCGCACCGACATGTAGCCGATCGGGCGGCCGTTCTCGACCAGCGGGGTGACGTTGGCGATCACCCAGTAGTAGCGTCCGTCCTTGCGCCGGTTCTTCACCGGCGCCGACCAGGGTTGCCCGGCGCTGATGGTCTCCCACATGTCGCGGAAGGCTTCTTCCGGCATGTCGGGATGGCGCACCAGGTTGTGGGGCTGGCCGAGCAGTTCTTCACGGGAGAACCCGCTGACCTTGATGAAGGCCGGGTTGGCATAGAGGATGCGGCCCTTGAGGTCGGTCTTCGAGACCAGCGTGACGTCGGCAGGAAAGTGGTACTCGTCGGGAAGGACAGGCAGGTTGACCCGCATGATGGCTTTCTGTTGTAGTCGTACCCGGTCTGGGGATCCAGCCCGGCTCGCTCAGGGTGTGTTATGAGGTCCATATCGGCCAACCCGCACGAAGCTTGAGGGCTTTGTGCGATCCGCGTGCGGGCACCCGGCAGGCGCCGCCGGTGCTATCGTGCGCGGCTTGGCAGTTTTCCCGTCTTCCCGTTCCTCATGCTGATGCTCTTTGCCGCGGCCATGGCGCTCGGCTTCGTCTTCAATGCCGCGCCCGGCGCGGTCTTCGCGGAAACCGTCCGGCAGGGCGTACGCGGCGGCTTCCGTCCGGCGCTGGCGGTGCAGGTCGGCTCGCTGGTGGGCGATGCGCTGTGGGCGGTGCTGGGGCTGGCCGGCGTGGGCCTGCTGGTGCAGAGCCCGGCGCTGCGCCTGCCCGTCGGGCTGGCCGGGGTCGCCTACCTGCTGTGGCTGGCGTGGGACAGCTGGCGGGCCGCGAACCAGGAATTCCAGGTGCAGCCAGGGGCCGCGGGCCTGCCGGTGCGCCGGGCGCTGCGGGCCGGGATGCTGCTCTCGGTGACCAACCCGCACAACGTGGCCTACTGGGCGGCGATCGGCAGCGCGATGGGCGCGGTCGGCGTGCGCGAGCCCTCGGCGGCGCAATACGCCACCTTCTTCGCCGGCTTCATGACCTCGTCGGTGCTGTGGTGCTTCATCTGCGCGGCGCTGGTCGACCGGGTGTTCCGCAACGTCGGGCAGCACTGGGCGCGCCTGACCTACCGTGCCTGCGCGATCGCCTTCCTGGTGCTGGCGCTGTCCTCGCTGCGCGACCTGGTCGCGCAACGGCAGGAGGCATCCGCCGCCGAGGCCGGCCCGCCGGCGCTGCACGGCCAGCCCTGATCCGGCCGCCGCGCTGTCGCCTGCGCGACTGGCGCCGGGCGGCGCGGGGCGCACGATGGCCGGGCGGCGGTGCCGTCATGACCTCCGAGGTCATTGCGACGAAGCGGCTTGCATTGCAAGCTGCGCAGGCACCCGTTCCGGACAGGAGACCCCATGGACACGCCCCCCGCCACAGCGGTCGCACACCGCATCTGTCCCGTCTGCGAAGCCTGCTGCGGCCTGGAGCTGCAGCTGCAGGGCGAGCGCATCGTCTCGATCCGCGGCCACGCGGGTGATCGCTTCAGCGGCGGCTACCTGTGTCCCAAGGGCGTGGCCCTGAAGGACCTGCACGAGGACCCGGACCGCCTGCGCGCGCCCCTGGTGCGGCGCGGCGGCCGGTTCGTCGAGGTCGGCTGGGACGAGGCGTTCCGCGAGATCGAAGCGCGCCTGGTGCCGCTGCGCGAGCGCCACGGCCGGGACGCCCTCGGACTCGTGATCGGCAACCCGACCGTGCACAAGACCGGGCTGATGCTCTACGTGCCGCGGCTGGTGCGCGCCGCGGGCACGCACAACGTCTTCACCGCCTCGACGCTGGACCAGATGCCCAAGCAGCTCGCCAGCGGGCTGATGTACGGCCACTGGCTGACGATCGCGGTGCCGGACATCGAGCGCTGCGAGCACCTGCTGGTCCTGGGCGCCAACCCGGCCACCTCCAACGGCAGCATGTGGACCGTGCCGGACTTCCGCGGCAAGGCGCGCGCGATGCAGGCACGCGGCGGGCGGCTGGTCGTGGGCGACCCGCGCCGCAGCGAGACGGCGGCGCTGGCCGACGAGCACCTGCCGATTCACCCGGGCGCCGACGTGCATTTCCTGCTGGGCCTGGTGCACACGCTGTTCGACGAGGGCCTGGTGCGGCTGGGGCGGCTCGCGCCGCATGTCGCGGGGCTGGAGGCGCTGCAGGCGGCCGTGCAACCCTATGCCGCCGAGCGGGTGTCCGCGCGCTGCGGGATCGCCGCCGAGGCGATCCGCCGCCAGGCCCGGCTGCTGGCGACGGCGCCGCGCGCCGCGGTGTACGGCCGCATCGGCACCTGCACGCAGGCCTACGGCACGCTGGCCAACTGGCTGGTCGACGTGCTCAACGTGCTGACCGGGCACCTGGACGAGCCGGGCGGCGCGATGTTCCCCAAGGCCGCGGTGTTCGCCGCCAACACGCTGGGGGCACCGGGGCGCGGGCGCGGCATCGTCACCGGGCGCTACCGCAGCCGCGTCTCGGGGGCGCCCGAGGTGCTGGGCGAGTTCCCGATGGGCTGCCTGGCCGAGGAGATCGAGACCCCGGGCGAGGGGCAGGTGCGGGCCTTGATCACGGTGGCCGGCAACCCGGTGCTGTCGGCGCCCAACGGGCCGCGCCTGGCGGCCGCGCTCGAGCAGCTGGAGTTCATGGTCAGCGTGGACCTCTACCTCAACGAGACCACGCGCCATGCCGACGTGATCCTGCCCGGGCGCTCGCCGCTGGAGGATCCGCACTACGACGTCGCCTTCGCGCAGCTGTCGCATCGCAACCATGCACGCTACAGCCCGGCGGTGCTGCCGGCCGCGCCCGATCATCCGCCGGAATGGCAGGTGCTGCTGCGCCTGGTGGCGATCCTGCGCGGCGAAGGCGCGGGGGCGGACCTGCGCGCGCTGGACGACCGGCTGTTCGCCGAGGACCTCCAGCGCCTGCCGCCGGAGCAGGCCGGGGCGGTGATGCGCCTGCTCGCGCACCGCGAGGGGCCGGAGCGGCTGCTGGACTTCGGCCTGCGCTCGGGGCCCCATGGCGATGGCTTCGGGCGCCGGCCCGACGGCCTGACGCTGGACAAGGTCATGGCCGCCGCGCCGGCCGGCATCGACCTCGGGCCCCTGCAGCCGCGCGTGCCCGAGGTGCTGCGCACGCCCTCGGGTTGCATCGAGCTGGCGCCGGCAATGCTGCTGGAGGACCTGGCACGGGTCGAGGCCGACCTGGCGCAGCCGGTGCCGGAGCTGGTGCTGGTCGGCCGCCGCCAGGTGCGCTCCAACAACAGCTGGATGCACAACCTGCCGGTGCTGGCCAAGGGGCCGTACCGCTGCACGCTGCTGGTCCACCCGGACGACGCGCGGCGGCTCGGCCTGCGTGACGGGGCGCCGGCGCGCATCGAGGCCAACGGCCGCGCCATCGAGGCGCCGGTGGAGGTGAGCGAGGAGATGCGGCCCGGCGTGGTCAGCCTGCCCCACGGCTGGGGACACGGGCTGCCGGGCACGCGCATGGCCGTGGCGGCCGAGCGGCCGGGGGCCAACCTGAATGCGTTGCTCGACGAGGCGGCGCGCGATCCGCTGTCGGGCACCGCGGTGCTGTCGGGCGTGCCGGTGCGCCTGACGGCGGCCGGCTGAACGGCGGCGCAGCCGGTGGCCCGGCCCGCCGCGGCGGGCACGCGCCTTACTTGCCGGCGCGCACCTTCCGGATCTCGGCCTGCACCTCGTTCCAGAGGTCCTGGCCGACGCTGGCCGCGATGCTCGCGTTGACCTGCGAGAGCCTGGTGCGCATGCGGTCGACCTCGGCGGCGGACAGCTCGGTGACCTGCATGCCCTTGGCCTTCAGTTCGGCCAGCGCCCGGGCGGCTTCCTCGCGGGTGTCCTTGCGCTCGAAGTCGCGGCTCTTCTTCGCCGCGTCGAGCAGGATCTTCTGTTCATCCTTGGACAGGCCGTCCCACCACTTCTTGCTGACCGTCACGATCCACGGGCTGTAGACGTGGTTGGTGACGGTGAGGTACTTCTGCACCTCGTAGAACTTGCTCGACAGGATGGTGTTGTACGGGTTCTCCTGGCCGTCGACCGCGCGCGTCTCGAGCGCCGTGAACAGCTCCGAGAAGGGCAGCGGCACCGCGTTGGCGCCCAGCGCCTTGAAGCTGTCGAGGAACACGTTGTTCTGCATCACGCGCAGCTTGACGCCGTTGAGGTCCTCCAGCTTCGCGATGGGCTGCTTGTTGTTGGTCAGGTTGCGGAACCCGTTCTCCCAGTAGACCAGGCCCACCAGGCCCTTGTCCTGGAGCTTGTCCATCACCTTCTGGCCGACCGGGCCGTCGAGCACCGCGTCGGCTTCCTCGGCGTTGTTGAACAGGAAGGGCGTGTCCCAGATCGCCATTTCCTTGGTGATGCCCACCAGCGTGGCGGTGGAGCCGACCATCATCTCCTGCGCACCGCCGATCAGCGCCTGCTGCATCTGGATGTCCGAGCCCAGCGCCGCGGCGCCGATCGCGCGCACCTTCATCTTGCCGCCCGAGGCCTTCTCGACTTCCTGCGCGAACAGGCGCACGGCGCGTCCCTGGTTGGAGTCTTCCACCAGGCCGTAGCCGAAGCGGATCAGCCGCGGCTTGATGTCCTGCGCGCAGGCCGCGCCGGCGGCGACGAGGGCGATGCCGAGGGCCGCGACGAGTTGCTTGAGTTTCATGGGGTCATCTCCTTCAGGGCGTGTGGATGGTGGCTCTCAGTGGATCCACTTCAGGGGGGTGAGGATGAGCTGCGGGAACAGCACGAACAGCACCAGCAGCACGAAGTACATGACGAGGAACGGCGAGGTGCCGCGGATGACGGTCTCCATGCGCAGCCGCCCGACGCCGGCCACGACGTTCTGCACCGTGCCCACCGGCGGGGTGATCAGGCCCAGGCAGCCGGTGTAGATGAACATGAAGCCGAAGTACACCGGGTCGATGCCGGCCTTGGCTGCCATCGGCGCCACCACCGGCGCGAAGATCAGGATGGTGGGCGTCAGGTCCATTGCGGTGCCGACGATCACGAGGAACACCATCATCAGCGCCATGAACAGCACCGGGCGGTCCATCACCGGTGCGAACACCCGCGACAGTTCGTTGGGCAGGTCGGCCAGCGTGATCATGTAGGCCGTCACCGTGGCCGCGCCGCACAGGAACATCACCACCGCGGTGGTCTTGCTGGAGGCGACCAGCACCTCCCAGACCCCGCGCGCATCCAGCTCGCGGTAGACGAACACCGAGACGAACAGCGCGTAGACGGCGGCGACCACGGCGGCTTCGGTCGGCGTGAACACGCCGCCCTTGAGGCCGCCCAGGATGATCACCGGCATCATCAGCGCCCAGGCGCTGCGACCCAGCGCGCGCAGGCGGTCGCGCCAGCTGACGCGCTCCATCGGCGCGAGCCGGTGGGTGCGCGCGATCCACCACCAGGCGAAGATCAGGAACAGGCCCATCATCAGCCCGGGGAAGATGCCCGAGAGGAACAGCTTGCTGATCGAGGTGTTGGTGGTGACGCCGTAGATGACGAAGGGCATCGACGGCGGGATGATGGGGGCGATGATGCCGCCGCCGGCCAGCAGCCCCGCGCTGTAGCTGTCGGGGTACTGCTGCTGGCGCATCATCGGCAGCAGGATGGTGGCCAGCGCCGCGGTGTCCGCGATGGCCGAGCCGGACATGCTGGCCAGCAGCACCGCCGCACCGATCGCGACGAAGCCCAGTCCGCCGCGGATGTGGCCGACGAAGGAGCGGGCCAGGTCGATGATGCGGCGGCTCAGGCCGCCGGCGTTCATCAGCTCGCCGGCCAGGATGAAGAACGGCACGGCCAGCAGCGGGAAGCTGTCGAAGCCGGCCTGCAGGTTCTGCGCCAGCAGCTGGGCATCGAAGAAATCCAGGTGGTACATCAGGGCCACGCCCGTGAGCACCAGCGCGTGCGCGATCGGCATGCCGATCAGCATGGCTGCCAGCAGCACGGCGATGAAGATCAGGGTCACGACCATCGACTACTCCACCAGCCCTTCGTCCTTGCCATGCGGTGCGCCCGGCCGCTCGCGTTGCAGCACCTGGACCGCGAGCACCGCCAGCATCCCGACCGCCAGCACCAGGGTCGAGGCGGCGGCCAGCGCGAGCGGGTAGCCGATCACCGTGCTGCGGCTTCCCATGCCCGCTTCGACCTGGCGCCACGAGCCGATGGCCATCAGCACCATCACGTAGGCGATGCCCAGGCGGGCGAGCACCGCGCACGCCGTGCGCGGCCAGCCCTTCAGGCGCGAGGTCAGCATGTCGAAGCCCAGGTGCTTGTGCTCGACCGAGGCCACGATCGCGCCGATGCACACCAGCCAGACGAACAGCAGGCGCGACAGTTCCTCGTAGAACACGATGCCGGTGTCGAATACGTAGCGCAGCACGACGTTGGTGAACACCGCGAGCACCATGCCGGCCATGCCGAGCGCCATCGCGGCTTCGGCCAGCCGGCGCAGCCACAGGCCGCAGCGGGCGAGGGTGGGCGAGTTCATGCGGACTCCTTCGCGTCAAGCTCGCCGCGCATCCAGGCGACGGTCTCGTCGCGCAGCTCGCACAGCGGGCGCAGGGCATCCAGGCGCAGCACGCCCGGCTCGCCGACCGGGGATTCCAGCGTCGCGAACTGGCTGCGCACCAGGCTGGGCGGGAACGGATGGTTCGGCCGTGCGGCGACGCGCGCGTAGGCGTCGGCTTCGCCGAGCTCGAGGAAGGCGAAGCGCAGGCCGGGCACGAAGCTGCGCAGGCGGTCTCGGTAGCGCTGTCTGAGCGCAGAACAGGTCAGCACCGCGCCGTTGCCGGCATCGCGCAGCAGGCTGCCGAGGCGGTCCAGCCAGCCTTCGCGGTCGGCATCGGTGAGGGCGATGCCGGCACGCATCTTCTCGATGTTGGCCGCCGGGTGGTATTCGTCGCCTTCGAGCAGGGGCCAGCCGAGGGCCTCGGCGCAGGCCTGTCCCAGGCTGGACTTGCCGCAGCCGGCCACGCCCATCACGACGAGCGCGGGGGAAACGGGCCGGCCGGCAGGTTGGGTAGCGCTATCCATCTTGATCCAGAAAACGCCAGCTCCTGGCTGGCCCGACGATTCCCAGAGGGGAAGCTCTCCGCCGGCACCCCTGCCCTGCGGCCAGGGTTGGCGCCGTTGTGATGACGGTAAGGTAGCGCTATCCTACGCATCGAGATTCCAAAACGAATAGGGAAAACCCCAGATGACCTCCCCGGCAGCCCGCCGCCGTCGCTCCAGCGGCCGCGTGACGCTCACCGACGTGGCCCGCGAGGCGGGCGTCAGTCCCATCACGGCGTCGCGCGCGCTGCGCGGCGAGCGTGGCGTCGGGGCCGAGCTGGTGGCGCGCGTGCAGGAGGCGGTCAAGCGGCTCGGCTACGTGCCCGACCCGGCCGCCCGGGCGCTGGCCTCGTCGCGCAGCACGCAGGTGGCGGTGCTGGTGCCGATGCTGTCCAACACCCTGTTCGTCGACCTGCTGGAGGCAGTGCACCGCATCCTGTTCCCGGCGGGCTACCAGTCGCTCATCGGCGTGACCCACTACGACCCGGCCGAGGAGGAGCTGCTGCTGCGCAGCTACCTGGCGCATCGCCCGGCGGGGCTGCTGGTCACCGGCTTCGATCGCACCGAAGCGAGCCGCCAGCTGATCCTGGGCAGCGGGCTGCCCTGCGTGCACCTGATGGAGACCACCGAGGCGCCGGGCGTGTACTGCGTGGGCTTCTCGCAGGTCGAGGCCGGCGCGGCCATCACCGAGCACCTGCTGTCGCGCGGTCGACGGCGCATCGCCTTCGTCGCGGCGCAGCTGGACCCGCGCACGATGCAGCGTGCCGAGGGCTACCGCCGCGCGCTGCGCCAGGCCGGCTGCTACGACGCGCGGCTGGAGCTGCTCAGCCCCGAGCGCTCGTCGCTGGCGCTGGGCGCGCAGCTGTTCGAGGAGCTGCTGGCCACGCGGCGCGACATCGACGCGGTGTTCTTCTGCAACGACGACCTGGCGCAAGGCGGCCTGCTGGCTGCGCACCGCCTCCGCATCCCGGTCCCCGGGCGCGTCGCGATCGCCGGCTTCAACGACCTGGCCGGCAGCGACCAGATGCTGCCGCCGCTGACCACCGTGCACACGCCGCGCGTCGAGGTCGGTGAAGCGGGCGCGCGCATGCTGCTGCAGCTGATGCGCGGCGAGAAACCCTCGCCGTCGTGCGTGAAGCTGCCCTATCGCGTCGTGGTGCGGCAGAGCACCTGAGCCGCTGCGCGCTGCGGTCACGAATGTTCACCATTCGGCCGCGACCCTGGCAGCCGCTTTCCCTAACCTGTGCGGTTTGACGTCGCGCAGCGTCCGGCGCCGGCCGGCATGCGAGAGTGCGCGAGGTCTCCACATCACGACAGGGAGCTTCGACATGTCCGCCAGGAAACGCAGCATCGCGACCGCCCCGCCCGGACCGGCCGGGGACGTGCCTGCCGTCGCCGGCCTTCCCGTCCCCCCCGAGGTGCCCGTCGCCGATGCCGGTGATGCGATGCAGGCCTGGACCGCGGCCTGCGAGGCCGCCACGCGCACGGCGTTCGACGCGATCGAGCAGGGCACCCACGCCTGGGCCGAGATGCAGGCGCTGCTGTGGCTGTGGCCGCTGCACTGGTGGGCGCCGAGCCATCCGCTCACGCCGGACGCCGTCGATGCGGGCACGGCGGCGCGCGACTGGTTCGGCAAGTTCCTCGCCGGTACCACGCCGCCGCAGCCCGTGCAGGAAGCCACGCGCGAGTGGCTGGCGCTCGGCCTGCGCTCGTGGACGTCGCTGTGGGCGCCGTGGACCGGCGCGCCGTCCTGCCGCGGCCTGCACCCGGCCTGAGGCGCGGCTAGGGAGTCCGTTGCGGGCCGGCCGGCACCGCGCGTTGCAGGCGGCCCAGCCAGCGGTGCGCACACCACGCCGCGGCGGCGAGGTAGGCGGCGCCGCCGGGCACCCACATCAGGAGACCGGCCAGCTGCTGGTCCCACAGGTCGCGCGACTCCGGCGCGTACAGCGGTGCGCGTGCGAAGGTGAGCAGGGCGCCCAGCAGGCCGGTGTGCATCAGGGTGAACAGCAGCGCGAGCGCGGCCTGCGCCTCGTGCCCGCGGCGCGCGCGCAGCACCGCCCACCAGAACAGCCAGGCGCTGAACGCGAAGCTCGCGTGCTCGGCGACATGCCACCAGTTGTTCCCGACCGCAGCCAGGTAGGGCTGCGGCAGGTGCCAGGCCCAGATCGCCGCCGCATGCAGGGCTGCGCAGGCCACCGGATGCCGCCCGGCCCGCAGTACCGCCCGCCACCATGGATCGACCCAGGGGCCGAGCGCGGCGCGCCAGGCGGGCAGCGGGCGTGCCAGAACCCACAGCGGGGCCGCGACCACCATCAGCAGCATGTGCTGCACCATGTGCATCGCGGTGCTCGTCGCTGCCCGCTCGTCGAACGGCCCGAACAGCGCGACCGCGGTCACGGCCGTGGCGGCGTGGAACGCGAGGCGCTCCCCGAGGCGGGGCCGCACGCGCGCGGCGCCGGCCAGCCCGGCGATCCACAGCGCGAGCAGCAGGGCCTGCGCACCCCACACCGGCAGGTGCGACAGCGGACCGGTGTCCCACGCCGCATGGGCCTGCGCGGTCGCCGGCAGCGCCAGCAGCAGGGCCAAGCGCACGGTCACAGGCATGGCGGCGTCCACAGGGCCGGCAGGCCGACGAAGAGCGTCGCCGCGGCCGCCGCCGCATGCAGTGCTGCCGCCACCGGGGCGACGAAGCGCGCGCTGGCGGGGGGCTCGGCGACCGTCGCGAGGCGGGCCCGCCAGCAGGCCCGGGCGCACAGCAGCAGCGCGAGCGCGGTCAGCACCGCAAGCAGCACCAGCGCCGCGTTGATCCAGGTGAGGGCGCCGGCCTGCACGTCCGGCGGCGCGATCGCGCAGCCGATCGACAGGGCGCCGTAGTTGAGCACGAACCACGCCGACCAGACGATGAAGCCCAGCGCCAGCTGCATCGGGTGCGGTGCACGCTTCACGGCGACCTCCCGAACGTGGCCGGGAACAGCAGCAGCGCGCCGCTGGCCACCCAGGTGCAGCCGGCCTGGAACAGCCACAGCTGCGCCAGCACTGCCGGCTCGTACGGCGCATGCAGCCCGACGTAGCGGTGGCCGACCCGCCAGGCCTGCAGCAGCGACAGCACCGCGGCCAGCGCACCGTGCAGCAGCAGGAAGCCCAGCACCACGCCGATGACGGCGTCGTGCGCGTTCGTGGTCGGCGCGATCGGCGAAGCCCGCAGCAGCCACAGCGTCAGCGTCGCCTGTGCGAGGCCCAGCAGCCCCAGCCCGAACAGTTGTCCTTGCAAGCCGCGTTCGTCGCCGCGCCGCAGCTGCCGCACGAGCCGCGCCAGCCACGCCGCGCCCGCGCTCGCCAGGGCGGCGGCGCCCAGCATGGCGGCGGCCGGCAGGGGCGAGCGCGCCGGCGCGGTGAACCCGGGCGATGCGGTCCACAGGTACATCCAGCCGAACATCAGCGACAGGAACAGTGCGCCGTCGGCCAGCAGCGTCAGCCCCATGCCCCACAGGCCCGGGCCGTCGAAGGTGCGCGAATGCAGCCGCAGCCCGGGCGGCAGGTCGTCGGTCCCGGGGGCCGCGCGCGGGTGCGCGCCGTTCTCCCACGCCCAGCGCAGCAGCAGCGCGACGGCGACGACCGCGGCCAGCGCCGCGACGACATAGGCCTTGAGCAGCAGCGAGAGGCAGACCGTGGCCAGCACCAGCCCGGCCTGGAACGGCAGGAAGGAGTTGCCTGGCAGGTGCACGACCTCGCGCGGCGCACCGGTGAGCGGGTCGCTGCCCAGCGTCTCGCGCCGCCCGTGGCGTGCGTGGGGCAGGGCGTGGCGTGCCTCGGCGATGTCGCGCGGCAGTGCCGGGCGTTCCCACAGCGGATGACGGGTTTCGACGGGCGGCAGGCTGACGAAGTTGTACGGGGCGGGCGGCAGGTCGGTGGCCCACTCCAGCGTGTCGGCGTCCCAGGGGTTCTGGCGCGCCGGCCGGCCGAAGCGGAAGTGCAGCGCGAAGTCCAGCAGCACGGTCGCGATGCCCGCGGCCATCACGAAGCTGAAGATGGACGAGACCAGGTTCGGCACTTCCCAGCCCAGGCCGGGGTCGTAGGTGTAGACGCGCCGCGGCATGCCCAGCAGCCCGGTCCAGTGCATCACGAGGAAGGTGCCGTTGAAGCCGGCGAAGGTCAGCCAGAAGCCCCACCTGGCCAGTCGCTCGGAGGGCATGCGGCCGCTGAAGTGCGGCATCCAGTAGTACAGGCCGGCCAGCAGCGGGAACAGCATGCCGCCCACCAGCACGTAGTGCATGTGCGCGACGACGAAGTGCGTGTCGTGCACCTGCCAGTCGAACGGTACCAGCGCCAGCATCACCCCGGTCAGGCCGCCGGCGACGAAGATCACCAGGAAGCCGACGATCCACAGCATCGGGATGCGCATCACCGGCCTGCCGGTCCACAGCGTGGCCAGCCATGCGAAGAGCTGGATGCCGGTGGGCACCGCGACCAGCATGCTGGCGGCCGAGAAGAACGCCTGCGCAAGCTGCGGGATGCCGACCGTGAACATGTGGTGCACCCACAGGCCGAAGCTGATGAAGCCGGTGCTGATGACCGCGACCACCGCCCAGCGGTAGCCCACCAGCGGCCGGCGCGCGAACACCGGCAGCACGGTGGAGACGATGCCCGCGGCAGGCAGGAAGATGATGTAGACCTCGGGGTGGCCGAACAGCCAGAACAGGTGCTGCCACAGCAGCGGGTCGCCGCCGCGGGTGACGTCGAAGAAGGGCAGCCCTGCGGCACGTTCCAGCTCGAGCAGGATGCTGCCGAGGATCAGTGGCGGAAAGCCCGCCACGATCATCAGCGCCATGACCAGGATGTACCAGGCGAAGATCGGCATGCGGTGCAGCGCCATGCCGGGCGCGCGCGTGCGCAGGATGGAGACGGCCACCTCCACGCCGGCCGACACCGCCGAGATCTCCACGAAGGTGATGCCCAGCAGCCAGAAGTCGTTGTGGATGCCGGGCGAGTGGACGTTGCTGGCCAGCGGCACGTACATGAACCAGCCGGAGTGCGGCGCCACGCCGAGGAGCAGGCTGGAGGTGACGATCGCGCCGCCGAACAGGTAGCACCAGTAGCCGAACGCACTCAGGCGAGGGAACACCAGGTCGCGCGCGCCCAGCATCTTGGGAATCAGGTAGCACGCGAGGCCCTCCAGCATCGGCACCGCGAACAGGAACATCATCAGCGTGCCGTGCATGGTGAACGCCTGGTGGTAGGCCTCGGCCGTCATGAAGGCGTGGTGCGGGACGGCCAGCTGCGAGCGCATCAGCATCGCCAGCAGCCCGGCGATCAGGAAGAACACGCCGCCGGTGACCATGAAGCGCAGGCCGATCGACGAGTGGTTGACGATGGCCAGCGCCCTCCAGCCGGTCGGGTTGGCCCAGACGGCCTCGAGCTCGGCACGCGCCTGGGCCTGCGCGCGGGCCGGGGAAGCGGAAGGGGGGGACCCGCTCATCGTCGCGCCGCGGCCAGCCAGGCCTCGAATTCATCGGCATGCAGCGCGCGCACCCGCATCGTCATGTGGGCGTGCGCATCGCCGCAGAACTCGGCGCACTGCCCGCGCATCGCGCCGGCGCGGTCGGCCCGCAGCCGGATCACGTTGGTGCGCCCGGGGATCGCGTCGATCTTGCCGCCCAGCCGCGGGACCCAGAACGAGTGGATCACGTCGCGGCTGCTCACGTGCACGTCCACCGGGCGGCCGACCGGCAGCACCAGCTCGTCGCGCAGCTGCAGGCCGGCGTCCGGGTAGCGCACCTCCCACCACCACTGGTGGCCGACGACCTCGATGCGCAGCGCCGCCGGCCCGGCCGCGACGGGCCACGGCAGCATGCCGTGGCCGGCGGGTACGCCGAATGCCAGCAGCACGGCGATGCTGGCCAGCGGCAGCAGCAGGCCGCCGCCGACGATCCAGCGCCGGCCGGTGCGCCGGGCCTGCGCCTCGTCCGGTTCGGGCCGGCGCCGGTACAGCGCATGCAGCCACAGCCCGACGACGACCAGGAGCACCAGCGTGCCGTACCCGAACATCCACCACCAGAGCGTCGCCACGACATCGGCCGCCGGCCCCGCCGGGTCGAGCGTCGACTGAGGCCCGCTGCATCCGGCCAGCGCCGCCGTTCCCGCCACGAGCCCGCCATGCCCCGCCAGGAAGGACCGATCCAGAGCCGCGCCGCGATCGCCGGGCACCCGCTGCACCCGATGATGATCCACTTCCCGGTGGCGGCGCTCCTCGGCCTGGTGGCGGTGGACGTGGCCTACGTCCTCGGCCGCGACCCGTTCTGGGCGCGTGCCGGCGTCTGGCTTGCGGGCGTCGGCGCCGCGGGCGGATGGATCGCGAGCCTGGCCGGCCTGGTCGACCTGGTGACGGTGGCGCCGGTGCGGCGCCTGGTGACCGCCTGGTGCCACGCGATCATCGCGGTGATGATGCTGTCGCTCGCCTCGTTCAACTGGCTGCTGCGCGTGGGCGACGCCCAGGCACTCGTCGTACCGTGGGGGCTGTACGTCTCGCTGCTGACCGCCGCGATGATCGCGCTGGCGGCCTACCTGGGCGGACGCCTGGTCTACGAGCACGCGGTCGGCGTGGACCTGTCCGGCTAGGGGGCTCGCACGCAACGGCATGGGGCGCGCCTTCGGTCAGAACGGCTTGCCCAGCACCAGCCACGCGATCGCGCCGATCAGCGCCAGCGCCACCAGGGCCACGAGGCTGCACGCCGCGCCGACCGGCCGTTCGCGGTCGCGCTCGACGCGCAGCAGCAGCACGCCGCAGGCGGCATGGCACAGCACCAGCGCGCACACCAGCGTCAGCTTGACGATCAGCCACAGCGCGAGCGTCTGGTCGGCCAGGAACACCGCGGTACCCGAGGCGATCGCGACCAGCGCGGCCGGCGTGGCGACCAGCGTGAACAGCGAGCGCGCCATCTGGTCGTGCGGCGCGTGGAACAGCTCGCCCACCGACCGCGCCGAGCTGGCCGCGATCGCGCCCGGCAGGTACAGCAACGCGCCGCACCAGACGATCAGGGCCGCGATGTGCAGCAGCTTGAGCCAGGGCATCGGCGCGGCCGTCGAGGCGCCTCAGCGCGCGGCGTCCTTGTTCGCCTGCGTGATGGTCCAGGCGTAGATGGTCTTGTTGGCGACGTTCTCGGTGTGCTCGGGCGGCCACTGGCTGCCCATGTCGAAGTCGTGCGAAACCACCCGCGCGCCCACGCGCAGCTGGCGCCACAGCTGCGGACGCAGGCGCTGGTTGATCGACGGCAGCAGGTACAGCGTGACCACCGTGGCCTCGGAGAAGTCCGCCTCGAACAGGTCGCCGATGCGGAACTCGACCTTGTCCGTCACGCCGGCGCGCTTCGCATTGGCGCGCGCCTCGGCGATGCGCTGCGGGTCGATGTCGATGCCGACCCCGCGCGCGCCGTACGCCTTGGCGGCCGTGATCACCACCCGGCCGTCGCCACAGCCCAGGTCGTAGACCACGTCGTCCGGCCCCACCCGGGCCAGCTGCAGCATGCGGTCGACCACGGGCTGGGGCGTCGGCACGTAGGGCACGTCCAGCGCGACGGCCGTGCCTTCCTGGGCGCGCACCAGCGGCAGGGCCATGGGCAGGGCCACGGCCGCGGCGGTGCGCAGCGTGGAGGCCATGAACAGGCGACGGGACGAAATGTGCTTCATCGAAGTCTCCGGTCGGACGTTGGAAGGGGACGACACGCGGTCACGAAGCGGGGGCGGTGCGGGCGGCACCGCGCAGCCACCACAACAGCAGCAGGCCCAGCGCGAGCACGCCGACGCTGACCCAGGCGGCATTGAGCCCGCCCAGCGTCTGTGCGCCGACATAGGAAAGGCTGGACCACAGCATGTAGCCGCAGGTGGCGCAGAACACGAGCGGCAGCAGCGGGTACAGCGGCACCCGGAACGGGCGCACGGCCTGCGGCTCGCGCCAGCGCAACACCATCAGCGACAGGCCCGAGAGCAGGAAGAACAGCCAGAACACCGGCGCGGTGAACTCGACCATGGTGTTGAAGCCGCCGCCGGTGGCCAGCCCCAGCGCGACCAGCGCCAGCGCCACGACGCACTGCAGGCGCAGCGCGTTGGCCGGCGCGCCGCGCAGGTCGTTCCATTCGCCGAGCCAGCGCAGCGCGGTCCAGTCGCGTCCGAGCGCATAGCTGGTGCGCGCACCCACGATCATCGTCGCATTGATCGAGGTCAGCGCCGTGATCGCGATCATCACCGAGATCACCACCTGGCCGGCAGCGCCGAACTCCAGCGCCAGCACGTCGGCGGCCAGCGCCTGCGAGTCGGCCATGCCCTGGAGCCCCAGCGCGCGCCAGTAGGCCCAGTTGACCAGCAGGTACAGCAGCGTGATCAGGCCGATCGACAGCACCAGCGCCTTGACCATGTTGCGGCGCGCGTCGCGCACCTCGGCGCTGATGTAGGCGGCCTCGTTCCAGCCGCCGTAGGTCAGCAGCACGAACACCATCGCCAGCCCGAAGGCGGCCGCCGACGGCGTCGCGGCCGGGGCAGGGGAGGGCGGCGCGGCCGGCGCCGCGTTCGCGAGCAGCGCGGCGGCAAGCACCAGCAGCAGCCCGCCGATCTCCAGGCAGGTCAGCCACAGCTGCGTCGAGCTGCTGGCGCGGATGCCCAGCAGGTTGATCCAGCTGAGCCCGACGATGGACAGCGCCGCGTAGACCGCGGCGCTGCCCGCAGGGCTCAGGCCGGGCAGCGGCAGGATGGCCGTCATGTAGTCGCCGAACACGAAGCCCAGCAGCGCGATCGAGCCGGTCGTGATCACCGACAGCCGGGCCCAGCCGAACAGCAGAGAGACCGAGCGCCCGAAGGCGCGGTGCAGGAAGTGGTAGTCGCCCCCGGCGTGGGGATAGGTGGTGGCCAGCTCCGCGTAGCACAACGCGCCGACCAGCGAGATCAGGCCGCCGAGCAGCCAGGCGCCGAACATCCACGCCGGATCGCCGGTCAGTCCCGCCACCATGGCCGGTGCCTTGAAGATGCCCGCGCCGATGACGATGCCGACCGTGATCGCGACGGCTTCCCGCAAGCCCAGCACCTCCCGCGGACCGGCACCGGCGGGCGCACTCACGGGTGGCTCCTCCAGGGGCCGGGGCGGCCGACGTACGGGGACGCAGAAGGGTGGGGCATCGGTGCACTCCGGTGGCAGGCGGGAACCGACTTCTCTTCCCGCGCGAATGCTGCGGCATCAGCGGGGCGCCTGTCGGCACAACCCCACTTCCGTCGCAGGAATCAATCCGCGTGCCTGGGGCCGCGTGCCCGTCGCGCAGGGCCGGCCGGCGCCGTGCCGTAAGTTTTTCAAACCGGCTTGCCGGTGCCTCCAACGACAACGGGCGCCACCCCCGGCCGGGGAGCGGCGCCCGTCGAAGAGCGCTTCGGATACGGTTACTGCAGCGTGCCTTCGTGCATCGTGCTTTCGCCGCGGTGCGGGGTGTAGCCGGGCTCCAGCTCGGGGGCGCTCGAGACCTCGCCGTCGCCGGCCACGCCGCCCAGCGCCGAGCCGGTGGAGCCGGCCGGGTAGGCGCCGGCGCTGTCGCGCTTCCATTCGACCCGCTGGAGGCTGCCGCCGTGGCCGTAGTCGTCGTGCCGGGTGCGGTCGGCCGAGGTCGCGCCGTAGCCGGTCCCTTCCGACGGGTCGCGCGTCACCGCGCCTTCGCCCGCCGCGCCTTCCAGCTGCGAGCCGGTCTGGCCCGCCGGGGTGCCTGTCGTGCCGTAGGCGTCGTTTGCATGGGCCCCGACCACCATCAGGGCTGCCGCCACACCGCTGAACAGGTGCTTCGCATTCATCGTCGCTTCCTTCGTTCCGGGTTGAACATGACTTCAGGTTAGTGAAGCGACGCAGGCCTGGCTGTCTCAGCGCGGTGGCGCTGCCCGTAGTCGGCGTCCTACGCCTGTCGGCGGGGGTCAGCGCGCCGGCGCGGGCCAGTGCTGCGCGACCCATTGCACGAAGTCGTTCGCCATCGCCTCGTGCAGCCGGGGGCGTCCGGGGTAGTCGCGGTATGCCACCTCCACGCCGTGCTCGGCCATGGTGCGCATCGCGTCCTCCGCGTAGTCCGTCGCGGTGATGCCGTCGGCGCCGCCTTCGGCGAAGAACACGTGCAGCCGCGACAGCTGCTCCCCGGGCGCCAGCTGCCACTTGACCTGAGGCAGGATGCGGCCGCACAGCATGCCGATGGCCGCCACCCGGTCCGGGCGCGTCAGCCCGACGCTGGCGGCGATCACCGCTCCCTGCCCGAATCCTGCCACGCAGACCTGCTGCGCATCGTAGGGCTGCACCTGCTGCAGCTGGTCGAGGAACTGCAGCACCTGCACGCGTGCCGCCTCGGCTTCCAGCGCGTTGGCCCGTGCGCCTTCCTCGCTGACCTGCACGCCGTACCAGGCGTGTCCGCCTTGCGGTCCGGCCAGCGGGGCGCGCGGCAACGCGACGTGCAGGTGCCCGGGCAGTCGGTCGGCCAGCGTCGCGAGGCTGTGCTCGTCGCCGCCCACCCCGTGCAGCAGCACGAGCAGCGGGGCCGGCGCGCGCGCTGCGGTGCGCGCCGGGCGGAAGCGGTAGGGCAGGGCCACGCCAGGCGGTGCGGGATGCGTGGCGCGGGCCGCGGCCCCTCCGGTTGCAGTCATGTGTCCTCCTTGTCTTTCTGTTCTGGTTGCGTCGATGTCCGACACGGGGCCCTGGTCGGCTGCGCTCGTGCCCCCGCAGCGGGCGGGACCCGCGCACAATGGGGGCGCCCGGGTGCCTTGCCCGGCGACCGTCCCTGTCCACCCCTTGACCCACGAAGGAGGTTCCATGAGCACGAAGGTCTACGTCGTCTTCTACAGCATGTACGGCCACATCCATCGCATGGCCGAGGCCGTGGCCGAAGGGGCGCGTGCCGTGCCCGGGGCGGAGGTCCGGCTGTGGCAGGTGCCCGAGTTGGTGCCGGAGGACGTGCTCGAGAAGAGCGGCGCGAAGGCGGCACGGGCCGTGTTCGCGCAGGTGCCGGTCATCCGGCCCGACCAGCTGCCCGAGGCGGACGCCATCATCTTCGGCGCGCCCACCCGGTTTGGCAACATGTGCGCCCAGATGCGCAACTTCCTCGACCAGACCGGCGGCCTGTGGGCCAAGGGCGCACTGATCGGCAAGGTCGGCAGCGTGTTCACCAGCACCGCGACCCAGCACGGCGGGCAGGAGTCCACGCTGCTGAGCTTCCACACCACGCTGCTGCACCACGGCATGGTGATCGTCGGCCTGCCGTATTCGGAGGCGCGGCAGATGACGCTGGCCGAGATCAGTGGCGGCTCGCCCTACGGCGCGAGCACCATCAGCGGCGGCGACGGCTCGCGCATGCCCAGCGAGAACGAGCTGGCGATGGCGCGCTTCCAGGGCCGCCATGTCGCGCAGATCGCGGCGAAGCTGGCCGCCGGCGGACAGTGAAAACGATGTGCGGAAGGCGCACCGAACGGACCTAGAATCTCTGAACCAATTATTTCGAGGTTCGAGGGATTCAATGTCGGGCGCCATCCAGTACCGGGATCTGCCACAGGCCCTGATCAGGGCGCGCGAGGCCGTCGCGCGCTATTTCCGTCCCGGCCTGAAGCAGGCAGGCGTCACCGAACAGCAATGGCGCGTGATCCGCGCACTGTCCCAGTCCGGGGAGATGGAGGTCGGCCGGATCTCCGAGATCTCCTGCATCCCCGGCCCGAGCCTGACCGGCGTGCTCGAGCGCATGGAGCGCGACGACCTGGTGCGGCGCTTCCGCATCTCGACCGACCAGCGCAAGGTGCTGGTCGAGCTGACCGCCAAGAGCCGCAAGCTGGTCGAGAAGGTCGCAGCACGCATCAACGCGCGCTACGAGCTGATCGAGCAGCACCTGGGGCCCCAGGTGCTCGCACAGCTGTTCACGCTGCTGGACAAGGTCGCCGAGCTGCCCGACCCGAACCAGGCCGAGCCGGTGAAGCTGCCGATCGCGCGCCGGAAGAGCCCGGCCCGCCCCGCGGCGAAGGCGGCCGCGCGCCGCTAGGCCGGTTCACGCGAAGCGGCCGGCGCGGAAGTCCTCCACGGCCTGGAAGATCTCCTCGTGGCTGTTCATCACGAACGGCCCGTACTGCGCGATCGGTTCGTTGAGCGGGCGCCCCGCGATCAGCAGCGCGCGCGCCGGCTCCTGCGCTTCCAGCACCACGCCGTCCGCATCCGGCGCGTTGGCCAGGATGGCCATGCGCTGTCGCGGCACCTCGGTGGCGCCGATGCGCAGCTGCCCGGCATAGACGTAGACGAAGGCGTTGTGCCCGGCCGGCAGCGGCTGCTCGAAGCGGCTGCCCGGCACGAAGTGCAGGTCCAGGTACAGCGGCTCGGTGTGCTCGCGCTGCATCGCGCCCGCCACGCCGTGGCTGCTGCCGGCGATCACGCGCGCGGTCACGCCCTGCGGGGTCGTGAACTGCGGGATCTCGTCGGCCTGGAAGTCGCGGTACCAGGGCTCGCACATCTTGTCCTGGGCCGGCAGGTTCAGCCACAGCTGGAAGCCTTCCATCAGCCCGTCTTCCTGCTCCGGCATCTCGGAGTGGATCACGCCGCGCCCGGCGGTCATCCACTGCACGCCGCCGTTGCTGAGCAGGCCTTCGTGGCCGGCGCTGTCGCGGTGGCGCATGCGCCCGGCGATCATGTAGGTGACGGTCTCGAAGCCGCGGTGCGGGTGGTCCGGAAAGCCCGCGCCGTAGTCGTTCGGGTCGTCGCTGCGGAAGCTGTCGAGCATCAGGAAGGGATCCAGCCGCCGCTGCAGCGGCTGGCTCAGCACCCGGGTCAGCTTCACGCCGGCGCCGTCGGACGTCGCGATGCCGTGCACCAGGCGCTCGACGGCGCGCGGCCGGGTGACGGTGGAGGAAGCGAGGACGGTCGACATGAAGTGACTCCTTCGACGAGGTGCAAGGGCCGGCCGCGCCTCAGGCGACGGCGGCTTCGATCTGCTGCTGGGCCGAGACCAGGGCTTCGCGTTCCGCGTCCGGGCCCATGGCCAGTCCTTCAGCATAGATGAACTGCACGTCCGTCATGCCGAGGAAACCCAGCAGCGTGCGCAGGTAGGGCACCTGGCTGTCGGCCGGCGTGTCACGGTAGCGGCCACCGCGGGTGAGCACCACATAGACCTTCTTGCCGGTCAGCAGGCCTTCGGGGCCGTTCTCGGTGTAGCGGAAGGTCACGCGGGCGCGGGCGATCGCGTCGATCCAGTTCTTCAGCTGGGTGGAGATGCCGAAGTTGTACATCGGCACGCCCAGCACCACCACGTCGGCGGCCTGGATCTCGGCGATCAGCGCGTCGTCCAGGGCCACGCGCGCGGCCTGTTCCGGCGTGCGCTGCCCCGGGTCGGTGAACAGCGCCTGCAGGGCCGTCTCGTCCAGGGCCGGGTGGGGGTTGCGTGCGAGATCGCGCACGGTGACCTGGGCATCGGGGCGGGCACGGCGCAGGCGGTCCACCAGGGCGGAGGCCAGGCGGGTCGACTGGGAGCCTTCGGCACGGGCGCTGGAATTGACTTGCAGGATGTTCATCGTCGGTCCCTTCATCATGGATAGACACGCGGTATCGATGAAGGAAAGTTTATTGACGGCGTGTAGGTATAAAAAGATCGCCAGCCGGATAACATTGTTCCGTCCAGGGAACAATGCCGTGAACCTCGATCCGAACGACCTGCTGCTGTTCTCGCGCGTGGCCGAAGCCGGCAGTTTCACCCGGGCGGCCGCCCGGGTCGGCCTGCCCAAGAGCACGGTGTCGCGGCGCATCTCCGCCCTGGAGCGCCAGCTCGGCGAGCGGTTGCTGACGCGCACCACGCGCAAGCTGAGCCTCACGGACTTCGGCTACGCGCTGCTGGAGCACGCCCGCCAGGTCGCGGCCGAGGTCGACGCGGCGGCCTCGCTGGTGCTGCACCGCCAGGCCCAGCCGAGCGGGCGGCTCAAGGTGTCGATGCCGGCCGGCTTCGCCGGCAAGGAGCTGGGGCGCATCCTGACCGACTTCCTGACCCGCTACCCGGGCATCTCGATCGAGATCGACCTGTCCTCGCGCCGGGTGGACCTGATCGGCGAGAACTTCGACCTCGCCATCCGCATGGGCGACATGCCCGATGATGCGACGCTGGTCGCGCGGCGCCTGCTCACGCACACCTGGGGCCTCTACGCGGCGCCGATGTACCTTGCCCTGCACGGCACGCCGCAGGCGCCCGAGGACCTGCTGCAGCACACGGGGCTGGCGCTGCGCTCGCGCACCGGCGAGCCGACGCCGTGGAACCTGCGCAACGGCGAGGCGCGCTGGACGGGGCTGGCGCCGCCGCGCGCCGTGGTCAACGCACCGGAGCTGCTGGTCGAGATGGCACTCGAAGGCGCAGGCATCACCGCTGCGCCGGACGCCATCGTCACCCGGCACGTCAAGGAAGGTCGGCTGGTGCGCGTGCTGCCGCAGTGGTGCCTGCCCGAGGCGCCTGGCTGGGCGGTGCTGCCCGGACGCCGCCTGGTGCCGGCCAAGACGCGGGTGTTCCTGGAGATGCTCGACAGGCTGATCGCCGAGGGGCGGCTGGGCGTCTAGGACAGCCCCAGCGGCTCCAGCCATTCGCGCCGCCCCTTGGGGCTGATGCGCAGCGCGCGGCCCTCCAGCTCGCGCGTGACCCAGCGCCGCTGCAACGCGGCCTCGAGCAGCGCCGCGCCCAGCGCGCCGCCCAGGTGCGGCCGGCGCTCGCTCCAGTCCAGGCAGTCGCAGGCGAAGCGGCGCCGCCGCGCGCGCGCGCCGGCCACGTCCACGCCCCAGGCGGCGAGCGTCGCTTCGCCTGCGGCGCTGAGGCGGTAGCCGTCGTCGGCCGGCTGCAGCCAGCGGCGCCGGCGCAGCACCGCCAGCAGCCCCACCGCGATTTCCCCGGCCATGTGGTCGTAGCAGGTGCGTGCCGCGCGCAGCGGCTCGGGCGTGCGCGGCGCAAGAGGCGCCTGCGGGCGACCTGCCACGACCAGCAGGGCTTCCAGCGCGTGCGCCACGTCGGCATGGCGCAGGCGGTAGTAGCGGTGCCGGCCCTGCGGCACGCACTCGACCAGCTGCTCGCCGACCAGCCGCGCCAGGTGCGCGCTGGCGGTGGAGGCCGTCACCTCGGCGACGGCGGCCAGTTCGGTCGCGGTGCGGGCGCGGCCGTCGAGCAGCGTGCACAGCATGCGCGCGCGTGCCGGCTCGGCGATGGCCGCGGCGACCGCCGCGATGCCCTGGTCTGCATCCATGATTCGTCCTTCATCGAAGCATCCCTGCTTCCAGCCTAGCAGACTGCGTGCAGGTTTTTCAACGGAGGTGGGCCGATGGACGAGGAGATCCTGGATCCGGTCGCGGCGGTCACTGCGCCGGACCCTTATGCCGCCTACGCGGCCTGGCGTGCGCGGGGGCCGCTGGTCTGGCACGAACGCCTGCAGCTCTGGCTGGCCACCGATGCGGCGGCCGTCGAAGCGGTGCTGTCGCATCCTGCGCTGCACGTGCGCCCGGCGGGCGAACCGGTGCCCCGGGGCCTGGCGGGCAGCGCGGCCGGTGCGGTGTTCGGGCAGCTGGCGCGCATGAACGACGGGCCGGCACACCAGGACGCACGGCAGGCGCTGCAGGCACGCCTGGCGCACATCGAGCTCCCGCGGTGGAGCGCCCTGGCGCAGCGCCATGCGCGCCGCCTTCCGGTCCCGGGGGCCGGCGCGCTGGACGAGTGGGTGGTGCGCGTGCCGCTGCTGGCGGTGGCCGAGGTGCTGGGGATCGCGCAGTCGCTGCAGGACGAGGTGGTCACGCAGGCGCACCGGTTCGCCGCGGGGATCTCCCCGCTGGCCAGCATGTCGCAACGGGAGGCGGCCGCCGAAGCAGCGCAGCGCCTGGCCGGGTGGCTGGATCCGGTTGCCGGGCCGACGCCCGAAGGGCTCTCGCGCGCGTGCTGGGTGGCCAACCTGCTCGGCCTGCTGTCGCAGACCTGCGATGCCACGGCCGGCCTGATCGGCAACACGCTCGTCGCGCTGGCCCGCGAACCCGGCCTGTGGCCGCGCTTGCGCGACGATGCCGGTGCGCTGCGCGAGGCGATCGAGGAAGTGGCGCGTCACGATGCCCCGGTGCAGAACACGCGCCGCTACGCCCATGCCGAGGGCGCGCTCGTGCTCGGCCAGCAGATCGCGCTTGGGCAGGCGGTGCTGGTGCTGCTCGCCGCGGCCGGCCGCGATCCGGCGCGGCATCCCGAGCCGGACCGGTTCATGCTGCGGCGTGCCCCGAGGGTGCCATACGGTTTCGGCCACGGACCGCACCGTTGCCTCGGCGAGCGCATCGCCTGTGCGCTGGCGCAAGGGGCGCTGTCGGTGGTGCCGCCCGGGGCTGTCGAGGTGGCGCGCGCCTTCCTGCAACGTCCGCGTTACCGCCCTTCGGTCAACGCGCGCATTCCGTGGTTCGCTCCCGAGGAGGCCGCATGATCGCGATCATCTTCGAAGTCTGGCCTGCGCAAGGCCGCAGGCAGCAGTACCTCGACCTTGCCGCGCGCCTGCGCGAGGAGCTGGCGCAGGTCGACGGCTTCATCTCCATCGAGCGCTTCGAGAGCCTCAGCGAGCCGGGCAAGCTGCTGTCGCTGTCCTTCTTCCGCGACGAGGCCGCGGTCGCCGCGTGGCGCCAGCGCGAAGCGCATCGCGCCGCCCAGGCGGCCGGGCGGGGCGGCATCTTCCGCGACTACCGGCTGCGCGTGGCGTCCGTGCTGCGCGACTACGGCATGCACGAGCGTGCCCAGGCACCGCAGGACAGCCGGGCGGCGCACGGGGGCTAGGGGGTTGGCATGGCGGCGGGCATGGCGGTTGCCATACAGGCCTGCAAGGCAAAGGAGCCATCGCCATGACCACGAAATCCCCCAAGTCCTCCCCGGCGCGTGACCGGACCGAGACGTCCGACCCGATCGACAAGCAGGAAGGCGTGCCGACCTACCAGGAGTTGCTGGACGAAGCGCTGGACGAGACCTTCCCCGCCAGCGACCCGATCTCGCCTTCGGCGGCCGAACGGGCCGAGCGCGAGGTCTCGACGCCGAAGGACGACAAGGACTGGAAGCTGGAACCGGACAAGCCGGAAAAGGGCTGAGCGTTCGCCCAGGCAGGCACTGCAAGGGCCGCAGCGGTCCGGCGTGTGGCGCACGCCAGGCGGCCGCGCGTCGGCCGTGCACGGACGCCCGGTGCAGCGGTGGCCGCACCACCGCCTGCGGGTTCGCGCACCGGTGACATCGCCCCCAGCCGCCTGAAACATCCCGTATCAACCTCGTCGCCCCCGGATGGGGGGAGGCGAGGCCGTGCACGGCCGCGCGCCGCATACACTGCGCCGCGTTCGCAAGGCGCGCCGAGAAAGCGCCGCGAAAGGATGCTTCAGGGAGGAACTCCGTGCCGAGCCGATTCCGGGTCCGTGCCGGCCTTGCACGCCTGCCGGTCCAGGGCCCCTCATGCGTGCGCCTCGTCGGGGAGCGGGGCGCATGAACGACCGGATCTCGCCGTCCGCATGGGTGCAGGCCTTGCTGTGCGGCTACACCCAGCAGGACCGGCTGCTGCGCCTGACCACGCCGCTCGGCCCGGAGGTGTTGCTGGCCGAGCGCGTCGAGATCGACGAAGGCATCGCGCCGCTTGCCGGCGGGCTCGGCGCGCGTTGCGGATTCGAGATCCGACTGACCGCGCTGAGTGCCGATGCCGGCCTGGAGCTGGCGCGCCTGATCGGCCAGCCGGTGCTGCTGCAACTGCTCACCAGCCACAGTCGCAGCGAGCTGCGTCCCTTCCACGGTCACGTCTGCGAAGCCACGCTGCTGGGCGCCGATGGCGGCCTGGCGCGCTACCGGCTGGTGGTGCGTCCGTGGCTGGCATTCCTCGAATGGCGGCGCGACAGCCGCGTGTTCCAGGGCCTCAGCGTCATCGAGATCATCGAGCAGGTGTTCCGCGCGTACCAGGGCCAGGGCCGGCTGCTGCCCGCGTGGCGCTGGGCGCTGGCCGACCGCAGCGTCTACCCGAGGCGGTCGCTGTGCATCCAGTACCAGGAAACCGACCTCGCGTTCGTGCAGCGCCTGATGCGCGAGGAAGGCCTGTTCTGCTGGTTCGAGCACCAGGGCGATCGGGGGGCGGCGCCCTATGGTGGCCACACCCTGGTCATCGCCGATCACAACGGCGCCTTCGAGCCCAACCGCCAGCCCCGGGTGCGCTACACCCAGCCCGGCGCCACGCTGCCGGAGGACAGCCTGTTCGAGTGGGCCGCACGCCATGGCGTGCATACCGCCGCGACGCGCATCGCGAGCTGGGACTACCGCAGCGTGGGCCTGCGCCCGGTGCACGAGGGCAGCGCGCTGCCGACGGCCCTGCCCGGCGCGGCATGCATCGACGTGCCGGGCGTCTACGCCTACGAGGACACGCGCCAGGGCGAGCGGCTGGCACGTTGCCAGCAGCAGGCCCTTGATGCCGCTGCCCGGCTCCATACCGGCCGCGGCACCGTGCGGACCTTCGCACCGGGCACCACCTTCACGCTCGCCGACCACCCGCGCCACGACGGCGGCGAACGCGACCGCTTCGTGCTGCTGCGCCTGCGCCACCGTGCACGCAACAACCTCGCTGCCGACCTGCGCGCCCAGCTGCAACACCTGCCCGCGGTGCCGACGCGAGGGGCCGCCCTGGCCAACGACAGCGACGAACCGCTGTACGGCGTCGAGATCGACGCCCTGCCGGCCGACGTGCCGGTGCGGGCCCCGGCGCTTGACGTCGCCTCGGGGCTGGGCCTGGCGGCCGTGGTGCGTCGTGCACGGCCGAAGGTCCATGGCGTGCAGACTGCGCTGGTGGTGGGCCTGCCCGAGCACCCGGTCCACACCGACCGCGACCACCGCATCAAGGTCCAGTTCCACTGGCAGCGCGGGCGCCAGGGCAGCCACCGGCTGGATCATCCGTACGGCCACGACCATGCGCCGGCCAGCGATGCGAGCGGCACCTGGGTGCGCGTGATGACGGCGGTGGCCGGTCGCAACTGGGGCAGCCATTTCGTGCCGCGGGTCGGGCAGGAAGTGTTGATCGCTTTCCTGGACGGCGACATCGACCGCCCGGTGTGCATCGGCAGCCTGTACAACGGCCAGGGCAACCACAACGCCCAGGGCAACCGGGTGGGCGGCGGGGCGGCCGGTGCCACCGGCAGTGCGCCGGCCTGGTTCCCCGGCACGCAGGCCGCGGGCGGGCTCCCGGGCCACCGGCACGGTGCGGTGATGGCCGGCATCAAGACCCAGGAACTGTGGACCAGCGCGCACGGCGCCGGGGGTTGCAACCAGCTGGTCTTCGACGACACGCCGGGCCAGGGCCGCATCCAGCTGGCCAGCAGCACGCGGCGCAGCCAGCTCAACCTGGGCCATCTGCTGCACCAGCACGACAACCAGCGCCTGCACCCGCGCGGCCACGGCGCCGACCTGGGCACCGACGCGCAAGGGGCGATCCGTGCCGGCAGCGGCCTGTTCCTCAGTGCTCACGAACGGCCCGCCGGCTCCACCGGCACCAGTGCGCAGCTCGACGCCCGCGAGGCCGAGCAGCAGCTCCAGCAGGCGGCCGACCTGACGCGCAGCCTGGCAGCGACCGCCCGACAGCATGGCGCCCGGCTGCCCGGCGAGGGCGGTGTCGACGAGCTGCCGGTCATGCAGGCCCAGCGGGCATTGAAGGAGAGCCTGGGAGCCACGGCCACCCGCGGTCATGCCGGTGACACCGGCGACGCGGCGGGGATCGAGGGCGGAGCGGGCACCGTCAAGGCCTGGTCGCGCCCCGAACTGCTCACCAGCGCACCGGCGGGCATCGGGATCTTCACGCCGGCGCATGCCCTGTGGTCGGCAGGCAGGACGTGCAGTCTGGTCGCCGGCCAGGACCTCGGCCTGGTCGCCCAGCGCGATCGCAGCCTGGTCGCCGCGAAGGGCGTGGCCTGGTTCACGCAAGGCCAGGCGGCCGACCCGTCCAGACCCCGCCAGGAGACCGGCATCCGGCTGCACGCAGCGACCGGCAGCGTGACCGTGCGTGCCGACGCGGACGCCATCCGCCTGACGGCGCAGCGGGCGGTCCACACCAGCAGCACCCACGCCGCCATCGAGATGGCCGCGCCGCGTCACGTCCTGCTGACCGCCGGCGGTTCGGCGATCCGGCTGGACGGCCCCGACATCACGCTGACCACGCCCGGTGCCGCCCGTTTCAAGGCCAGCATGAAGGAGCTGACGGGGCCGGCAGGGGCGACGGCGAAGCTCGAGCTGCCTGCCGGCACGCTCAGAGGGTGTGCGATGAAGCTGGCTGCGGCGACGAAGGGGGGCGCCGTGGGGGTCGAACGCTAGGTGCGGGCATGTGGACGGATGAGGTCGCATCTGCCGTGTGGACTTGCGCCAGTGGCCGCAGCCACTGCGACGTCCTCGTCGATCCCGAAGCCGATGCGCATGTGCGGGAGTGGCTCCATGAAGGTCCCGGGGCATCCGCTGCGGTCGAAGCATCGCTCCTGGATCCGTTGTTTGCCGACGCACCCGAACGCGCGCCGTTCGTGCTGCGTGTTCCGAAGGAGGAATTCCCGTTGCTGGAACGCCTGGCCGAGCGGGCATGTGAAGAAGCGCTCGCAGGCCTGGATCAGCCGCGTTGCGTCTGCGGTTTCATCTTCACCAGGCTGCCGTTGATGCAGCTGCGGACAACGCTGACGCAGGCATTGGCGATCACGGTGGAGCAGACCCGCTACTACTTTCGCTACTTCGACCCGCGCGTGTTCCACCACCTGATGCGCCTGCTGTGCCCGGAGCAGCTGGCGATGCTGCTGCACGGTATCGACCGGTGGGGCTTCTTTCTGTGGGACGGCCGCTTCGTGGTCCATGACGTCCGGCATCCCGGCAGCCGAGGTCTCATGCCTTCTTCCCGTTTCCGGTTGCCATTGCGGATGTGGCGGCTGCTTGCTGCCGTTGAGCACTTCAACGCCACGGTGGCATTGCTGGCTCGGCATCGGAAGCCGTGCGCCCCGCCGGAGACGGAGCGGCTGTTCAGCGACGTCTGCGAAGCGCTTGGTGCCGGGTTGGCTCAGCCGCATGACGTCGCTGAGTTCGTGCTCTGGAAGCAGAAACACGCGACGACCCCCTCTGCGCTGCCGGAGTGGCCGCGGCTGTGCGAACAGGTACGTGCCGGCGTGCCGCTCTCCGAACTTCTGCCCGTACCGACCTTGTGACGTGGGAGGAGGCTGGTGTCCGAAAAGAAGAACCAACCGATCACTGGCAAACAGGGGTGCAGGTTCTGCGACAAGGAGGGCCTGCGGTGGCTGCCGTTGCGTTACGCGGCGATCGTGTCGGACGAGCAGGAGACTCTTGACACCCTGCCAGCCCTTTCCGGGACGCTGGGCCGGGGCGTCACCGACATCGGGCTGAAGCGTGCCGTCTACGGAGTGCGCCTGTTGCGGGCCGGGTTCCTGTACGTCCTGCTGTCGAGGAAAGGGGTGAGGTACTGGACGGCCTATCAGGTGCTGAGCGACGGGCTCCTCTACGAGTTCCCGCCGAACGACCCGCCACCTCCAGTGCAGCAGGTCGATTTCACGTGCGAACGCCATACGTGCGGTGTCAACGCCAGCATGGTGGCCATACCGAAGGCGGCGGAGGTCGATCGGGCGTGGGCACTCTTTACACCGACGCCGATGACCCCGGGCCAGTTGCTCGAATACAAGTCGCATGCAGACCGGTACGAGGCCGAGGGCAGGCTGCAAGGCTTCAGCCCTGCAGCCTGGGTTGCAGGCAGACGCGGCCAGACGCACACCTTGCATGCCTCGCAACTCCGGGGCCAGGTCTGCGAGTTCAGGTTGTGGTCGCAGGAGGGGGAACCAGCCTTGTCTCCCCTGGGACGTGCACTGCAGCAGCAGCTCTATCCTGCCTGCGAGGATGCGTACCTTCGTCCCTCGGGCCAGGACGGCACGCAAGCCGCGGGCCGGTTGGGTGCACTGCTGCACCTGATGGGCGACGAGAACCTGCCGGCGTTCGTGCTCCACGATGCCATCGGTATCACGCAGGAGCTCAACAACTTCCGCAACGCCGCCATGGACGAGCTGAAGGCCTACCTGGATCGCGAGGAGGCCGGGCGCGGTGTCAGCAACCGGCGTCGGCTGCACGTGTTGACCGCGATCGACGACGTGCGGGAGGCCTACATCCGGGGCGTCGTCACTTCAGCGGAAGAGTTTCAGTCGCGGCACCGCGAGCAGAGCGACCAGCGGGTGCTGCGCTGGCGCTCGCTGGCGCAGACGCTGCGCCTGCAAGGGCGCTACAGGGAGGCAGCGCAGTTGGAGCGCGACGCCGACGCCGTGCTGGCGCGCCGGGAGCGCAACTACGCAGAGGGTCGTGAGCGGGCGAAGGCGCAGGCGGTGCGCAACTGGGATCGGTACGCGCGCAAGCTCGACCTGCAGGCCATGGACCGGTTCAGGACGGAATGCGAGGCCGTGGCCCGGCGTTGCGAGGACCGGTTGCAAGCGCGCGCGGACGATCACCTCGCGTGGCTGCGCAGCGAGGCACTGTTGCGTGCGCTGCATGCCTACGACCGCGAGGATCCGGTCTCGGGTGGCGGGTTTCGCAAGGAGGTGGGCCTCGCCCTGTTCGGCATGAACTGCACCGAAGCCGGCATGGCGCTGGTGCAGCAATGGGCGACCGACCTGGACATCGCTCCCCACAACCTGCTGATGCGGGCCAACTGCGTCAACCAGGCCGCGGTCGAGGCGGAAGTGCGCCAGGGCTTGCGGCAGCTGCAGGCCGAGTTCGCTGCGGCGCCCGCGCCGAACATGGCCATGTTCGAGCGGGCCATGACGGTGATGAAGAACGCCACGACCCTGTTCGAGAAGGTCGATGACCTGCTGGAACACCTGCCTCACGGCCACGGTGGCACGCCGGCCGGCATGGCGCTGGTGGGATACGCCTTGCTGGGGCAGGCGGCGTTCCGGACGCGGCTGGTGCCGGGAGAGGAGTGGTTCGGCAAGCTGTACCTGTGCTTTCTCGGGAGCACCCTGGGCCGGCTCAACGCGCGCATCCGGTGGCTGGACCTGATGCACCAGGGCAAGCCGCTGCCTGACCTCGCGCGCAGCCAGCAGCAGCTCACCCGCGCGGTGAAGCGAGCCCTCGAGCAGGAGATCCTCGATTCCCCGCGAAGCCAGTACTACAAGCTGCGCGTCGCCGCCGTCGTGACCCTGATGGAAGGTGTCGGCTTCCTGATGCGTGCGCTTGACGACCATGGCCGTGACGTGGTGGCGCGCGAGCGTCTCGAATTGCTGGGCGCGGGGCTCGTCGTGACGAGTGCTGCCTTCGAGATGCTGGCCGAAGGGGTCGAGTTGGCTGCAAGACGGTACACCCCACGTTCGGCGACCGTGCGCGGGGCGTCCATCGTGCTGGGAGGCATTCGGTTCTGGGCCGGGGCACTGGCGATGGCCGGGGGGGCCATAGGCGCGGTGTATGACTTCGTTGATGCCCGCGGCGCGGCACGGCAGGAGAAGAGAGGGGTTGCGGGGCTGCTCGCGCTGCGCGGAATGGCCAACAACTTGTTGGCGATGACGGGATTCATCATTGGATTTTCGTATTGCGGCCCTCTGTTCGACTTCGCGCGTCGCATTGCTGTGAACGAGGCCGTGAAGATGCACGCGGGGCGACTGCTGTCCATCGCCAATGCTGCAAAGGCGAGGATGTCGTTGCTGCTCAGGGTGACGGTCGGGTTGAACCTTGCGGGCATGGGCCTCTCGTTTGTCCTGTTCCTGGTCGAGGACGATGCATTGGAAGCGTGGTGCGAGAGGTGCAGCTTCAGAAAGGATCCTGACAAGAACCAGGCGGGCTTCCCGGATCAGGATGCAGAGCTGGACGCGCTGTATCGCGCGTTCCTGGAGGTGCGGTGATGTACTTCTTCGAGAAGTGTTCCTGGGATGCTGTTGCCAATACTGACGATCCTGAAACCCGGAAGTACCTGAAGGACTTGGAGACGCGGTTCGCCGGCGAGCCTGAGCTTATCCGCACGACCGGCAAGGACAGCAAAGGCGTTCGTTGCTACCGGATCACGGAATCGGTGAGTGACGCGCCTCAAGGCGAGCATGTCGTCTACGAGTTCAACGACACCTTCATGGACCTGCGGACCCCATTCGAGGAATGGCGGGGATTGGTGACGCTGGCCATGGTGGGGGGGCTGGCGGGTCCAGCCGGCGTGGGGATCCCGATGCTGGTGACGGACGTGATCCCGACCCTGGCAGCCGGGGCAGATCTACGGACCGATGAGCCGCTGGAGTTCATCGACTATTTGTCGTTGATGGTGGTGCTCGTGGTGGTCGTCGGATGGATCTGGGCCATGTTCCGTTTCGGATGGCGGTACTTCCGGCTCGAGTCGTGCGTCCAGCGGCGCCTGCTGGTCCGGTTCAACAGGGTGACGAGAAAGGTGTATTTGCACCGGCCTCGATATGCCGGGGGCATTGTCGAGCTGGACTGGAACTGCGTGATCAACTCGATCGAACCGCCACACGTCCGCAGGGGCGACTCTGTCCTGGGCATGCCGCTGGCGTTGTTCTGGTATCCATCGGAGACACCGCACGGCAAGCCGGAAATGGTGTTCGTCGGCCGGTGCGCGCAAAGCGGCGACGAGCTGGAACGGCTGTGGGAGTTTATCCGGCGCTACATGGAAGAAGGGCCGCAGTCGGTGCCGCGGCCGAGGTGCATCGGCAAGTTTCCGTGGCCGTGGCGCTCGGTGATGGCCAGCGGCTCGCTGGCGTGGCCACTGTTCAAGATGGGCGGGCTTCGCTGGTTGTTGCCCTTGGTCGTGCTGGTCTCGCCCGCGATCGCCTGCACGGCCACGGGCCATTGGATCTCGCAACTGCTGTGCTGGGAGCCGGTGTTTCCAAGACGGATCCGCCAGGCTTGCGGTGAGGGGATCGGGGCGGTGATAAAGGCCCGCCTGATCGATGCTGGTGCATGGTTGATGGCGGCTGCGGTCGGCTGGGGACTCTACAGGTTCATCTCCAGTCTGCTTGCCCAAGCATAAGGCGGCATGACGGTGTGTTCCCCCTCATCTGTTCAAGGACGAGGTGCAAGGGGAGGACTCAACTGGTTTCATGATCTTGATGCACCTCATGCTGCCGTTGCCCGTCCCGACGAGGTTGCCGCGGGGCAACCGGCGACTGGCAGGCCGCCCCACGGCAATCCCGGTGCGGTGGCCCGCAGCAGTAGGCGGTGGCCCCCTGGGTCCGGCAAGGCAAGCAAGGCACCGGTGCGCGCCTTCCCGGGGCGTCTTCCGGGGAGTCATGCCTTGCAGCGTGTGCCCGTGCTGCCCGTCGGCTCTAGAGCCCGCACGGTCGCTCTGCCTCTTGTTGATCTTGGTTGGCTCCGGCGGTCACCGGCCCGCCACGCGGTCCCGCTCGCGCACCGCGATCCGTGCGGTGGGTGTCCTCGCTGTCGATCGGGTTCCTTCTTGCGATAGGTCAAGGCCGGGCGTATAAGTTCCTGCGTGGTTGGCCCCGGTTTCACACCGCGTGACGGAAGGAGGGTGCCATGAGCAGACGCATCTACTGGCTCGTGCCGGATGTGGCCAGCGCGCAGCAGGTTCTCAAGGATTTGCTGCTCGCCCGCATCACCGAACGACAGATTCACTTTGTCGGGCGGGACGGCATGGATCTGTCCGGGCTCCCCACGGCCAACATCCTGCAGACATCCGACGTCGTGCGGGCCGCGCAGATGGGCTTGGTGGTCGGCGGAGCAACCGGCGCGGCCGCGGGCGTGCTGGCGGCGGTGTGGTTCCCGATCGTGGGGGACACGCCCCAGTGGGGCATTGCCGCGGTGCTGGCGATGATCGGCGGCGGCTTCGGTGCCTGGGCGGCGAGCATGATCGGCGTGTCGACCCCCAGCGGCCGGTTGAGGCGCTTCGAAGGGGCGATCGAGCAGGGGCAGATCCTGCTGATGGTGGATGTCCCTGCGTCCCGTGTGAAGGAAATCGAGGAACTGCTCGGTGCCTCGCATCCGGAGGCGAAATTCGAAGGCGAGGAACCCAACATCCCCGCGTTCCCCTGAGAACGCCGGGCACGCTTCCAGGGAGCGGCCCGGGGCCGCTCCTCCATCGGGGAGTAGGCCATGGAACTTCACGCACATACGCATCACTGGGTACGCCGCAGTCCCGACTGGCGTGCCGCGGCGGTGGCGGGCTTTGCCGCGGGCGCGATCCTGATGGTGCTCGAGCTGTTCTGGTCGGCTTCGGGCGCAGGCGAGAACCCCTGGGAGATCTCGCACATGGTGGCGGCGATCGTCGCCGGGCCGGACAGCCTCGGGCCGTCGGGCTTCGAGCTGGGCGTGATGGCGCTCGCGCTGGTCATCCACTACGTGCTCGGCATCATGTTCGGCCTGATCCTGGGTGCGGTGATGGCGCCCTTCCATCTCGATTCGAGCGCCGGCCTGGCGTTGACCATCGGCGGCGTGTTCGGCCTGCTGCTGTACGTCTTCAACTTCTTCGGGCTGACCGCGCTGTTCCCGTGGTTCGTGGAGCTGCGCAGCGGGGCCACGCTGGTCGCGCACCTGATCTTTGGCATGAGTGCTGCCTTCCTGTACTGGAAGCTGGAAAGGGACGACCACAGTCTCTGAGGCAACGGACGGCTGCGCCGTCCGTGGAGGCGGCGCATACCGCACAACCACTGCTGGCGCCGCCGGGTTCCGACCCAGGTTCCCCACGGCACCGGGAGGAGACGAGCCATGGTCATCGCCGTGGTGCTGATTGCGATCGTCGTCGGGTCGGTGCTGTTCCACGTCGCGAGCCCGTGGTGGACCACGCCGCTGGCCTCGAACTGGGAGGACATGGACGACACGCTCACGATCACGCTGGTGATCACGGGCGTGTTCTTCGTCGTCATCAACCTCCTGCTCGCGTACACCGTGCTGCGCTACCGCCACCGGCCCGGCCGCCGGGCGGACTACGCCCCCGAGAACCGGCGCCTCGAGCGCTGGCTGATCGGCGTGACCACTGTCGGCATCGTCGGCCTGCTCGCGCCCGGCCTGGTCGTCTATGCGAGCTACGTGAAGCCGCCGCAGGATGCGCTGGTGGTCGAGGTGCTGGGGCGGCAGTGGCAGTGGTTCTTCCGCATCCCCGATGCCGAGGGCAAGCTCGGGCCGACCGATGCGCGCTTCGTCGATGCGAGCAACCCGTTCGGGCTCGATCCGAAGCATCCGGCCTCGCAGGATGACCTGCTGGTGTCGGGCGGCACCGTGAAGCTGCCGGTCGGCCGCCCGGTGAAGATGCTGCTGCGCTCGCACGACGTGCTGCACGACTTCTACGTGCCGCAGTTCCGTGCCCGCATGAACATGGTGCCGGGCATGGTGACCACGTTCTGGTTCACCCCCACCGAGACCGGCCGCTTCGAGATCCTGTGCGCGCAGCTGTGCGGGGTGGGGCATTCCAACATGCGAGGCGTCGTGGAGGTGGTCGACGAAGGGGAGTTCCAGGCCTGGCTGCAGACCCTGCCGACCTTTGCGAAGCTGCGCGAGCCCGCACCGGCGGTGGCGGCCGCCGATGCGGGCGCGGCCGCGCCGGGTGACGACCTGGTCGCACGGGGCCAGGCACTGGCGCAGGCCAAGGGCTGCACCGCCTGCCACACGGTCGATGGCAGCGCCGGGGTGGGGCCGACCTGGAAAGGCCTGTTCGGCAAGACCGAAACCTTCACCGACGGCAGCACCGCGCTGGTGGACGAGGAGTTCCTGCGCGGGTTCATCCTCGATCCGCAGGCGCGCAACGTGAAAGGCTTCCCGCCGGTGATGCCGAAGATCGAGCTCACCGACGCGGAGCTGTCCGCCCTGGTGGCCTACATCAAGTCGCTGGGCGGCGATGCCGCGCCGACCGCGCAGCGCTGAGACGAGGGGGCAACGCCATGGCCCACGCCGACAGCTCCCACCACGGTCCGCAAAGCTTCTGGACCCGGTACGTCTGGAGCCAGGACCACAAGGTCATCGCGGTGCAGTACTCGCTCACGGCGATCGCGGTCGGCCTGATCGGGCTGCTGCTGTCCCACCTGATGCGCCTGCAGCTGGGGTTTCCGGGGACGTTCGGGTTCATCGATGCCGAGCGCTACTACCAGTACGTCACGATGCACGGGATGATCATGGTGATCTACCTGCTGACGGCGCTGTTCCTGGGGGGCTTCGGCAACTACCTGATCCCGCTGATGGTCGGCGCGCGGGACATGGTGTTCCCGTTCCTCAACATGCTGAGCTACTGGGTCTACCTGCTGTCGGTGCTGGTGCTGCTGGCAAGCTTCTTCGTGCCGGGAGGACCCACCGGCGCAGGCTGGACCCTGTATCCGCCGCAGGCCATCCTGCCGGGCACCCCGGGGCAGGACTGGGGCATCATCCTGATGCTGGTGTCGCTGCTGATCTTCATCGTCGCGGCGACCATGGGCGGCCTCAACTACGTCACCACCGTGCTGCAGGCGCGTACCCGGGGGATGACGCTGCTGCGCATGCCGCTGACCGTGTGGGGCATCTTCATCGCCACCATCCTCGCGCTGCTGGCGTTTCCGGCGCTGTTCGTCAGCGGCGTGATGATGCTGCTGGACAAGACGCTGGGGACCAGCTTCTTCATGCCGGAGCTGGTCTCGATGGGGCAGGTGCGCGAGTACCGCGGCGGCAGCCCGCTGCTGTTCCAGCACCTGTTCTGGTTCTTCGGCCACCCGGAGGTCTACATCGTCGCGCTGCCGGCCTTCGGCATCGTCTCGGACCTGATCAGCGTGCACGCGCGCAAGAGCATCTTCGGCTACCGGATGATGGTGTGGGCCATCGTCGTGATCGGGGGCCTGAGCTTCATCGTGTGGGCGCACCACATGTTCGTCAGCGGCATGAATCCGTACTTCGGGTTCTTCTTCGCGGTCAGCACGCTGGTGATCGCGATCCCGACCGCGATCAAGGTCTACAACTGGCTGCTGACCCTGTGGCGCGGCGACATCCACCTGTCGGTGCCGATGCTGTTCGCCCTGGCCTTCATTTGCACCTTCGTGATCGGCGGGCTCACCGGGCTGTTCCTCGGCAACGTCAGCGTCGACATCCCGCTGTCGGGCACCTACTTCGTCGTCGCGCACTTCCACATGGTCATGGGGGTGGCCCCCATCCTGGTGATCTTCGGCGGCCTCTACCACTGGTACCCCAAGGTCACCGGCCGCATGCTGGACGACCGGCTCGGCAAGCTGCACTTCTGGGTGACCTTCCTCGGCACCTACGCGATCTACTTCCCGATGCACTACCTTGGCGTGCTCGGCATGCCCAGGCGCTACTACACCTTCGATGCGTACGAGTTCATCCCGCCGTCGGCGCATGCGCTGAACACGTTCATCACGGTGGTGGCGCTGCTCGTCGGCGTGGTGCAGCTGGTGTTCGTCTTCAACCTGTTCTGGAGCCTCAAGCACGGTCGCAAGGCCGAGCCGAACCCCTGGCGGGCCGCGTCGCTCGAGTGGCAGACCCCGCAGACCCCACCGGTGCACGGCAACTGGGGCGAGGCGCTGCCGGTGGTGCATCGCTGGGCCTACGCCTACAGCGTGCCGGGTGCCAGGGACGACTACATCCCGCAGAACGCGCCGCCGGAGGATGGCGGGCAGGAGCCCGAGCCCCACGGCGGCGTGAAGGAGGCCACCGCATGAACCACGCGCACGCGATCCAGGCACCTGCCCTGCGCGGGATGCCGCCTGCGGCCGAGGTCGGGCTGTGGGTGTTCATCGGGATGGCTAGCTCGCTGTTCCTGCTGTTCATCGCCGCCTACCTGATGCGCATGGACGGCGGCGACTGGACGGCCATCGTCCTGCCGTGGCAGCTGTGGTTGAGCACCGCCAGCCTGGTCGCGGGCAGCGTGGCGATGCAGGGCGCGGCCGTGGCGGCCCGCCGTGGCCGGACGGCAGCGACCTGGCGCGCGCTGCTGGCCGGCGGCCTGCTTGCGCTGGTGTTCGTGGCCGTGCAGCTGTGGGGCTGGGGGGAGCTGCAGTCGCGCATGGTGAGCGCCACGGGCAACCCCGCGGCCAGCTTCTTCTACCTGCTGACCGCGGTGCACGGCCTGCACGTGCTGGGCGGGCTGGCAGCCTGGGGATACACGCAACGGCACCTGCACGCGCGGGCCGATCCGTCCGGCGACGCGCTGCGCATCGCGCTGTGCGCGCGCTACTGGCATTTCCTGCTGGCCGTCTGGCTGCTGGTGCTGGCGACACTGACCGGGATCACGCCCGAGGTGGTGCGCTACATCTGCGGCAGCCCGGCCGGCGTGTGAGGCGAGGGGAGGCGAGCATGGCAGCCGTGCACGACATGCCGCTCAAGGGTGGCCCTGACGTGGTGGCGGCGGACGGGCATGCCGCGCCGCAGGGCTGGCGCGGGCTGGTCGCGGACTGGTCGTCCGACCGCGAGACCTTCAAGGTCTCGTGGGGCAAGGCGATGATGTGGATCTTCCTGCTCAGCGACACCTTCGTCTTCGGCAGCTTCCTGACCGGCTACATGACGGTGCGCCTGTCCACCACCGAGCCCTGGCCGAACGCGAGCGAGGTGTTCGCGCTCGACTTCGGCGGCGCGCCGGTGCCGTTGGTGCTGATCGCGATCATGACCTTCGTGCTGATCACCAGCAGCGGCACGATGGCGATGGCGGTGAGCCAGGCGTACCGCCGCAACCGCCGGCCCGCGGCGCTGCTGGTGCTGGCCACGGCGGCGCTCGGCGCGGTGTTCGTCGGCATGCAGGCCTTCGAGTGGAGCAAGCTGATCGCCGAGGGCGTGCGTCCCTGGGGCAACCCGATGGGCGCGGCCCAGTTCGGCGCCAGCTTCTTCATGATCACCGGCTTTCACGGCCTGCACGTGTCGGCCGGCGTGATCTACCTGCTCGTGGTGGCCTGGCGCGTGCTGCGCGGGCACTACGAGCGCAGCGGCAACTACCAGGTCGTGGAGATCGCCGGGCTGTACTGGCACTTCGTCGACCTGGTGTGGGTGTTCATCTTCGCGCTGTTCTACCTGTGGTGAACAGGCGCCTCGCGGAGCGGACCATGTCATCTGCCACCGGCCAGCAACATCCGATCGGGTTGTACCTGAAGGTCTGGGGCCTGCTGTTCCTCCTCAGCCTGCTGTCCTACCTGGTCGACTACTTCCACCTGCAGGGCCTGCTGCGCTGGGGCCTCATCCTGCTGTTCATGGTGCTGAAGGCAGGCCTGATCGTGGCGGTGTTCATGCACCTGGCCTGGGAGCGGCTGGCGCTGGTCTGCGCGATCCTGCTGCCGCCGCTGTGCCTGCTGGTGCTGGTGGCGCTGATGGCGCTGGAAGGCGAGCACACCTTCCTGACCCGGCTCGAGTTCTTCCGATGAAGCAGCCCGACGCGACCCCGGTGCGCGAGCGGCTGGTGCCGATGCTGGCCGCTCGTGCGTCGCGTCCCGCCTGGCGCGAGTACGTCGCGCTGACCAAGCCGCGCGTGGTGGGGCTGATGTGCTTCACGGTGCTGGTCGGCATGCTGCTCGCCCGCCCGGTGCCGGCGGTGCCGTGGACCGTGCTGGTGTTCGGCGTCACCGGCATCGCGCTGGTGGCCGGGGCCGCCGCGGCGCTGAACCACCTGATCGACCGGCACGTGGATGCCGTGATGGCGCGCACGCGTGTCCGGCCCCTGCCGCGCGGCGCGCTGGGGGTGCGCGAAGTCGCGCTGTTCGCCGTCGCCGCCTGCATGCTGGGCATGTGCCTGCTGCTGCGATTCACCAACCCGCTGTGCAGCTGGCTCAGCCTGGCCTCGCTGGTCGGCTATGCCGGGATCTACAGCCTGTACCTGAAGCGCGCGACACCGCAGAACATCGTGATCGGCGGCGCGGCGGGCGCGATGCCGCCGCTGCTGGGCTGGGTGGCGGTCACCGGGCAGGTCGAGCCGGGGGCGCTGCTGCTGTTCCTGATCATCTTCATCTGGACGCCGCCCCACTTCTGGGCGCTGGCGATCCACCGGCGCGACGAGTACGCGCGCGCGGGCATCCCGATGCTGCCCGTCACGCACGGCGTGGCCCACACCGCGCGGCGGGTGCTCGGCTACGCGCTCGTGCTGTGGGCGGTGACGCTGCTGCCGGTGGGCATCGGCATGAGCGGCGGCTTCTACTTCGCGGCGGCGCTGCTGCTGGGCCTGCGCTTCGTGCTGCATGCCATCGCGTTGTGCCGCAACGTATCGGCGGCGATGCCGACCTTCCGCTACTCCATCGTCTACCTGGCGGCGCTGTTCGCGGCCATGCTGCTGGAGCACCTGATGCTTGCTCCCTCGACGTAGTGCCAGCGTTCCCGGCTGGGGCCATGCATGCGCCTCCTGGCGTATGCAGATCGCGGCGCGTTTGTGTCAGGATGGCGGCTGTCGATCCCAGACAGGAGCGTCCCGTGCAGTTCACCCTGCGACCTGCCCAAGCGGCCGACTGGCCAGCGATCGAAGCACTGTTGCACGGTGCGGCCTTGCCGGTGGCCGGCGCGCGCGAGCACCTGGACCAGTTCGTGGTGGCCGAGGCCGGGCGCATTGTCGGGTGTGCGGGGCTCGAACCTCACGGCGAGGCGGTGCTGCTGCGCTCGCTGGCCGTGGAGGCATCGGATCGCGGGCGCGGGCTGGGGCAGGCGCTGACGCGCCACCTGCTGGCGCGGGCGATGGAGGAGGGCCGGCAGTCGGTGTGGCTGCGCACGACCACGGCGGCCGACTTCTTCGGGCTGCTCGGCTTCCTCGTGGCGGCCCCGGAGACCGTGCCGGAGGCCCTGCGCACCAGCGCCGCGTTCCAGGGCGCCTGCCCGGACGGCGCCGCGACGCTGCTGCTGGACCTGCGCCCCGGGGTGACCGTGCGTCCGGCGCGCGCAGACGACATGGCCGCGGTGCTGGACATCTACAACCACGAGGTCCGCACCAGCACGGCGACCTACCAGTACGCAGAGCGCACGCCGCAGGAGCAGCTCGAGCAGTGGGCGGCCAAGCAGCGCGACGGGCACGGCTTCTTCGTGGCCGAGACGGCGGCGGGCGAGGTGGTCGGCTATGCCTGCTACGGGCTGTTCCGGCCCCGCGAGGGCTGGCGCTTCGCCTGCGAGCACTCGGTCTACCTGCATGCGCAGTGGCGCGGCCGCGGCATCGCGCGCATGCTGATGGCCCCGGTGATGGCGCATGCGCGCCGCCGCGGCTTCCACACCATGGTCGGCGTGATCGATGCGTCCAACGCGGCCTCGGTGCGCATGCACGAGGCGATGGGCTTCCGCGTGGCCGGGGTGCTGCGCGAGGGGGGCTACAAGTTCGGGCGCTGGCTCGACGTGGCCTTCGTCCAGGCCATGCTCTAGGCCGCTGCACCGCGGGGCGCCGGGCGGCTCCGCTACCATCGCGCCCGTCTTCGTTTTTTCCGTTGGAGAGGAACGCGATCATGGCCATGGACGTGGTGGACTACGAGATCCGCGGCAGCGAGATGCAGTTCGTCGAGATCGAGCTCGATCCCGGCGAGGCGGCGGTGGGCGAGGCCGGCAGCATGATGTTCATGGACGCGGGCATCGCGATGGACACCGTCTTCGGCGACGGCTCGCGCCAGCAGGGCGGGCTGCTGGGCAAGCTGATGGGCGCGGGCAAGCGGCTGCTCACCGGTGAATCGCTGTTCACGACCGTCTACACCAACACCAGCCAGCAGAAGCAGCGCGTGGCCTTTGCCGCGCCGTATCCCGGCAAGATCCTGCCGATGGACCTGAAGCAGCTGGGCGGCACGCTGATCTGCCAGAAGGATGCCTTCCTGTGCGCCGCGCGCGGCGTGTCGCTGGGCATTGCCTTCCAGCAGAAGCTGTCGGTGGGCTTCTTCGGCGGCGAGGGCTTCATCATGCAGAAGCTCGACGGCGACGGGCTGGCCTTCGTGCACGCGGGGGGCACGGTCGTGCGCCGCGAGCTGCAGCCCGGCCAGACGCTGCTGGTCGACACCGGCTGCGTGGTGGCCTACACGCCGGACGTCAGCTTCGAGGTCCAGTACGTCGGCAAGATCAAGACCGCGCTGTTCGGCGGCGAAGGGCTGTTCTTCGCGAGGATGACCGGCCCCGGCACCGTGTGGCTGCAGTCGCTGCCGTTCTCGCGGCTGGCGTCGCGCGTGTTCGCCGCGGCGCCGCAGACGGGCGGAGGCGGTCGCGGCGAGGGCTCGGTGCTCGGCGGCTTCGGCGCCGGGGGGCTGCTCGGCACGGTGCTGGGCGGCGACGACGAGTGAACCACGGGCACGGCGCCTGACCGTTCTGCGAGGGCGGACGCCCTCCCGCTGCGGGCAGGTCCGCAGCTTGCTACCCATCCGCTTTCCGCAGCACCGGCCCCCGGGTACGGACAAAAAACGTCACACCCCGGCGGCCCGGCGGACGGCCTGCGGCGGCAGTTGACCGAGTGCCGTCGCCGTCCCCGCCCGGTGCGGCCGTCATCGCAAGCCTGCTGTCATCCATGCATTTCACTGAAGCCGCCACAGCCCTGCCCGAACTCGACCTCGAGGGCGAGAGTCGGTTCGCGGCACACGGCGAGTACCGGCTGACGACCCACTTCCAGCCGATCTACAGCCTGTCCCACCGCCGCGCGGTCGGGCACGAAGCCCTGCTGCGCGCCCGCAATGCCCGCGGCGACCCCGTGGCGCCGCACGAGGTGCTCGGCCAGGCGCAGGATTTCGACGAGCTGGAGCGCGTGGACCGGCTGTGCCGCTGGCTGCACGCCAGCAACTACGTGGCGCAGCAGCAGCGCCAGGACCACTGGCTGTTCCTCAACATCCACCCCAAGGTGTTCGCCGACGGGTCGGAGCGCGGGACCCGGCTGTTCCTGCAGCAGCTCGCCGAGCGCCTCGGGCTGGCGCCGAGCCAGCTGGTGCTGGAAGTCACCGAGGACGTCACCCACCAGAACGAGAACTTCGAGGCTGCCGTACGGGTGGCGCGGGACGTGGGCTACCTGCTCGCGCTGGACGACTTCGGCGCCGGGCATTCCAACTTCGACCGCGTCTGGCGCATCCGTCCCGAGATCGTCAAGCTCGACCGCAGCGTGGTCCAGCGTGCAGCATCCGAACCGCGTATCGCACGGGTCGTGGCCCAGATGGTGTCCCTGCTGCACGAATGTGGGGCGCTGGTGCTGACCGAAGGCATCGAAACCATGGACGAGGCCTACCTGGCGCTGGATTCGGATGTCGACTTCGTCCAGGGCCACCTGTTCGGGCGTCCCATGCCGCAGCTGCACGACACCCAGGGCTATCCTGCGGTGATCGACGCCGTCTGGCGCCGTTTCGACGAGCAGCACGAATCCCGCGAGCGCCGCTACCAGGAGCGCATCGCGCCCTACGTGCACGCCCTGGGCTACGCGGCGACCCTGCTCAAGGCCGGCCGCAGCATGGAGCAAGCCTGTGCACGCTTCCTGGCGCTGGAACACGCGGAGCTGTGCTACCTGCTCGACGAACAGGGCCTGCAGGTCGGCTCGAACCTGACCTCCCGGCGCTTCAAGGACGACCAGACGCGGCGCTTCGCCCCGCTGGCCGACGGCAGCCACGCACGCTGGGCCCGGCGACCGTACTTCCGGCGGGCGCTGGAGTTCTTCGGGCAGGTGCAGGTGACGCGGCCGTACCTCACCGTGCACGGCGCACGGCTGTGCGTGACCGTCTCGGTGGCGTTCCGCACCCAGGATCGCACCCTCGTGCTGGGCGGCGACATCGCCTGGGAACGCGAGTGACGAGGGTGTTCCCCCATGCGGCGCCGGCCTGCAGCGGCGGCTTCTGCGCTAAGCTGCGGGGCTGCACTTTTTCCGGACCTGCCTGCCCCATGCCGACCACGTTGCCGGTGTCCTCCGCTGCGCCCGTGCGCGCCGCAGCCTTGCCCCCGAGGGCGCCGACCGGCGCCGGCCTGCCGGCCCGGCCCCGGACGCCCGCACGGCCCGGGATGGCGAGGGCATGACACGCCCGCACCTGCGCGGACGGCACCGGGAGCCGGCCGGCCGAGTCCTTGGGGCGCACCGCGTCGGTGGCCCGTGAGCCCATGAACGCCGGCACCTCTTCCAGCCTTCCGCTCGCCTTCGATCCGCAGGCGGTCGAGCGGCTCGAGCAGCGCATGCAACGCCACATGTTCTGGGTGGCGGCGTGGGTCTCGCTGGTCGGCGGCCTGGTGTTCACCGCCTTCTTCTTCAGCCAGGGGCCGGTCGCGGTCGCCTGGGTGGACGTGGGCCTGGTGGTGCTGGCGTTGCTCGCGGCCGCCTGGGTGCGCAGCGGTGGCCGGCCGGATGTCGGCATCACGCTGCTGGCCGCCGGCGTGACGATGGTGTTCACGCTCAAGATGTGGCTGCAAGGCGGGCTGACGGCGCCGACGCTGTGGTGGCTGGTCGTGCTGCCCTGGGCGGTGATGCTGGCCGGCACGGTGCGTGCCGGTGCCTGGCTCGGGGCCGCGGTGCTGGGCATCCTGGGGCTGACCTATCTGCTGCAGGCGCAGGGCCTGCTGCCGCCGGCGGCGACCAGCCGCTCGCCGCACCTGCACCATGCGCTGTCGATGGGCGGGGCGCTGGTGCTCTACGGCGCCTTCATGGCGCTGTCGCTCAAGCTGCGCAGCGACCTGCAGCGCGAGCTGAGGCGCGTGATGCAGGAACTGCACCGCTCGCACGACGAGGCCTGGCGCGCCTCGCAGATCAAGGCGCGCTTCCTCTCCAACATGAGCCACGAGCTGCGCACGCCGATCAACGGCATCCTGGGCGCCACCGAGCTGCTGCGCACCACCCCGCTGGATGCACGGCAGCAGCAGATCCTGTCGATGCAGCGGCAAAGCCTGGACAGCCTCATGGCGCTGGTCAACGACGCGCTGGACTATGCGCGCCTGGATGCGGGCGGCGTGGAGCTCGAGCGCGTGCCGGTGTCGGTGCGCACCGTGGTGCTCGATGCGCTGGACCTGTACGCCGGCGCCGCGTTCGAGAAGGGGCTGGAGCTGACCTGCAGCCAGGATCCGGACGTGCCCGACGCGGTGCTCGGCGACCCGATGCGGCTGCGGCAGATCGTCTCGCACCTGGTGTCCAACGCGGTGAAGTTCACCCAGCGCGGCGGCGTGCACGTGCACGCCTCGGTGGTCGACGACGACCCGCAGTCCCCGGACCTGCGGCTGCGCATCGAGGTGCACGACACCGGCATCGGCGTCGACGTTTCCCAGCTGCCGCAGCTGTTCAGCGGCTACGGCCACGGCGAGGAGGCCCGCGTGCGCCGGCCGGGCGGGGCGGGCATCGGCCTGGCGCTGTGCCGCGAGCTGGCCGAGCTGATGGGCGGCAGCGTCAGCGCCACCGGGGTGCCGGGCGAGGGCTCCTGCTTCACGGTCGAGGTCCAGTGCGGGCGGACCACCGAGCTGGCCGAGCCGGCACCGCCGCCGCTGCCGCCGCTGCGCGTGATGATCGTCGCCGACCACCACCGCCTGGTGCGCCACGTCGACGCGCTGCTGCGCGGCACCGGGGTGCGCTACGAGATCCACGCGGTCGCGCCTTCGCGCGCGCAGCTGCAGGCCGCGCGCGACCGGCAGGTGGCCGCGGTGCTGATCGACGAGCGCCTGCTGGGGTCGCGCGCCGGCGAACGGCTGGAGCAGATCGTCACCGAGGCCGGGCTGCCGGTGTTGCTGCTGCGTGCACTCACGCACGACTCGTCGCAGATCGCGCTGGACGGCGTGTTCGTGCTCAGCAAGCCGGTGCGCCAGCGCGCGCTGCACGAGGGGCTGCAATGGGCGGCGCAGGCAGGCGCGGCCCAGGGCGCGCAGCCGCCACAGCCCAAGGCCGCCGCGCCCCGGCCCTCGGTGGCTGCGCTGCTGGCCGGGCGCGTGCTGCTGGTCGAGGACAACCCCGTCAACCAGGTCATGACGCAGGCCATGCTCGAGCGCCTGGGGCTGCAGGTGGTGGTCGCCGGTGACGGGCAGGAGGCCTTGCAGCGCTATGGCGAGCAGAGCTTCGACATGGTGCTGATGGACGTGCAGATGCCCGGCATGGACGGGCTGACCGCGACGCAGCGCCTGCGCGAGCTGGAGCGCCAGCATGCCCGGCCGCGCACGCCGGTGGTGGCGGTCACCGGCAATCCCGAGCCGGAGATCCGCGAGCGCGGCCGCGCCGCCGGCATGGACGACTTCCTCGGCAAGCCGTTCACGCTCGAGCAGCTGGAGATGATCCTGGTGCGCTGGCGGCGCGGCGCGCAGGCGGCCTGAGCGCCCGCGCTTTCCCTAGGTGAGTTTGTCGCCGGCGTGACAGCCCGGCGCGGGCCGCATCCGGTGTACTCCCCGCATGGGCGACCGTGGGGTCGCCACCCGCTACAGGAGTGCTGCCCGTGTCCGCGCCTGTCGACCCCCCTCACGCGAAGTTCTGGCCCCGGCGCCTGCCGCGCGCCCTGACCGTGCCGGAAACCTCCCTGTGGTTCAACCTCGAGGTGTCCGCCGCCCGGTACCCGAACAAGGACTGCCTGATCTTCTTCGGCCGGCGCTACACCTACGCCGAGGTGCTGCGCCAGGCCGAGGCGCTGGCCGGCTGGCTGCAGCAGCACGCCGGCGTGCGGCGCGGCGACCGCGTGCTGCTGTACACGCAGAACTGCCCGCAGCACGTGATCGCGACCTACGCGATCCTGCGCGCCGATGCGGTCGTGGTGCCGGTCAACCCGATGAACCGCACCGAGGAGCTCAAGCACTACATCACCGACCCCGAGGCCAAGGTCGCGATCTGCAGCGCCGAGCTGGCGGGCTACATGGACGCGGCCAGTGCCGCGCTGCCGCCCGCGCAGCGGCTGCAGCACCTGCTCGTGACGCGCTACGCCGACGCGATGCCGGCGCAGGACGACCCGCAGGACGCGCCGCCGCCCGCGATGGCCGAGTGGCTGCGCGCCGACCCGCCGCTGCCGGCCGGTGCGGTGCGCTGGACCGACGCGATCGCCAGCGGCATGGCGCCCGGCGCCCATACCGCGCGGCCGGACGACCTGGCGGTGATGCCGTACACCTCCGGCACCACCGGGCTGCCCAAGGGCTGCATGCACAGCCACCGCACGATGATGCACAACGTGGTAGGCGGCAGCCTGTGGAGCCAGGGCGGGGCCGATTCGGTCACGCTCGGCGTGGTGCCGATGTTCCACATCACCGGCATGCAGTACTGCATGCACACGCCGATCTGGGGCGGCTCCAGCGTGGTGCTGATGCCGCGCTGGGACCGCGAGCTGGCCGGACGCCTGATCTCGCGCCACCGCGTGACGCACTGGACCTGCGTGCCGACCATGGTCATCGACCTGCTCGGCAGCCCGAACATGGACCGCTTCGACCTGTCCAGCCTCACCTACCTGGGCGGCGGCGGGGCGGCGATGCCGCAGGCGGTGGCCGAGCGCCTGCACGAGCGCTACGGCCTGCTGTTCGCCGAGGGCTACGGCCTCACCGAGACCGCCGCGCCGTCGCACGCCAATCCCCCGGAGCGTCCCAAGCTGCAGTGCCTGGGCATGCCGTTCTTCGGCGTCGATTCGCGCGTGGTCGACCCGGAGACGCTGCGCCCGCTGCCGCCGGGCGAGGTGGGCGAGATCCTGATCCACGGGCCGCAGGTGTTCCTCGGCTACTGGCGCAAGCCCGAGGCCACCGAGGCGGCCTTCGTCGAGATCGACGGCAAGCGCTTCTTCCGGTCCGGCGACCTGGGCTACACCGACGACGAGGGCTACTTCTACATCACCGACCGGCTCAAGCGCATGATCAACGCGAGCGGCTACAAGGTCTGGCCGGCCGAGGTCGAGGCGCTGCTGTACAAGCACCCGGCGGTGCAGGAGGCCTGCGTGATCGCCACGCGCGACGCCTACCGCGGCGAGTCGGTCAAGGCGGTCATCGTGCTGAAGGACGCTGCCCGCGGTCAGACCACCGGGGCGGACATCATCGAGTGGGCGCGCCAGAACATGGCCGCCTACAAGTACCCGCGCGTGGTCGAATTCGTGGACGCGCTGCCCAAGTCCGGCTCCGGCAAGGTGATGTGGCGCCTGCTGCAGGAGCAGGAGGACCGGCGCGCCCAGGCCGCCTGAGGCCGCATCAGAAGCCGGCGCCGGGCTGGCTCAGGTAGGCCCGTTCCTCGGGCGAGCTGTCTCTCCCGAGGATGGCGTTGCGGTGCGGAAAGCGGCCGAAGCGCCGGATCACGTCGCGGTGCCGCAGGGCATGGTCCAGCGGCCCTTCGAAGCCGGGCGCGGCCTGCGCCAGCGCGGTGAACAGGCGCACCGACTCGTCCTGCACCGCCAGGTCCTCGGCATGCTCGAACGGCATGTAGACGAACCAGCGCAGCATCGGCGCCAGGCGCAGGTCGTCGCCACGGTCCCCCAGCCGGCGTGCCAGCGCCAGCGCCCGCTCGTCGCCGGCAAAGGCGCGCGGCGTGTCGCGCCAGGCGTTGCGGGTGAACTGGTCCAGCAGCAGGATCTGCGCGAGCGTGTCTTCCGGCGTGTCGTCCCAACCGGGCAGCGCGCCTTGCAACGCGGCCTCGATCGTGGGGCCGAAGCGTTCGCGGATCGCCTGGTCGAAGGCCGGGTCCTTGCGGAACCAGGCGTCGCGCGGCCGCATCCCGGCCCGCTGCGACGCGGGGCCGAACCAGAACTCGAGCACCTCGGCCGGGGTGGCGGTGGTCGTCATCGCATGACCGAGGCGGACTCAGGACGTGGCCAGCAGGTCCTGCGTCTGCGGGTGGCGCTGCATGTAGCTGCGCACGTAGGAGCACAGCGGGTTGATCTTCAGGCCCTGGCTGCGGGCATGGGCCAGGGCGCCTTCCACCAGCGCGGCAGCGATGCCGCGGCCCTGCAGCGCGGCGGGCACCTCGGTGTGGGTCATGTGCATGATCCCGTCGCTCAGGCGGTATTCGGCCACGCTCAGGTGCCCGTCGACACGGGTCTCGAAGCGGTGGGCGGCGGCGTTGTGGACGATCTCGGGTGGGGTCGGCATCGGGCGTCGGAACGAATCGGAACGGACAGGCTCCCACTGTAGCGGCCGGCGCATCGCCCGTGCAGCCCCGGGGGGATGAGAACCATGCCACAGGTCCGCCCCGCCGGGGGATACCGCATGCGGGCTGGCAGGGGTACGCTGGCTGCAGGTTCCGCGAGGGTGGCGGCCCTGCGGCCGGCGGCCTTGCTGCACCGCAGCAGGCCTGGGCGCGGGGATTGCACCCCGGGAGGAAACCGCCACGCGTGCAAGGAGATGTCCATGAGCGAGCTGATCGCCGGCTGCCAGGAAGCCGCACCGCCCTTGCGGTTTCGTACCCTGCTGTACCGCTACTGGTTTTTCGCGTGGCTGTTCCGCGACGCCGGGCGCGGCAACCTGTTCGAGCGCGCCGCCGCCTGGCGCCACAACCAGCAGCAGGCGCGCTGGCTGCCCACCTACATGCGCCGTTGGGGCGTGGCCGGCGCGGTCGCCTTCGTGCTGGGCGCGGCGGTGGAGCAGCTCGGCGGCGCGGCGCTGCTGGCCGCGCTGTTCTTCGTGCCGTCGGCGATCACGGTACCGGTCAACGCGGTGATCGGCGCCGCCTGGCTCGGCCTCAAGCTGCTGCCGGCCCCCGGCTGAGCCCGCCGGAGGCGGCGCCCGTGCCCGTCGACGCTACTTGCGGCCCTTGCCCCCCGGGCGTCGCGGTTCGTCGCGGCGCGGCCCGCGCGGGCGCGGCTGCGGCGGCGGGCTGGCCTCGCGCAACAGGCGTTCGAGCTGCACCGGATGCATGCGGCGCTGTTCGGCAAAGGCCGCCACGCTGAGCCCGCTGGCCTTGTAGCTGGCCAGCAGCTCGGCGAGGAACTGCTTGCGCTGCTCGCGTTCCTGGCGCGCCGTCTCGAGCAGGGCGTCCAGCTGGTTCGGATCGACGCCCTTGAGCGCGCAGAAGTTCTCGCGCGTCAGCGTGGTGCCCTCGTAGTCACGCAGCAGCGCGGCGCGGAAGTTGCGCTGCGCGTGGGCCTGGGCCCGCTCGGCCTGTTCCTGCGCACGGCGCTCCTCGTGGCGCGCGCGTCGCTGGGCCAGCGTCTGCTGTGCCACCTGGCGGTGCTCCTCGCTCAGCTCGCCGGCCGGGTTGCCGTCCAGGTCGTAGCGGTGCGTGCCGGTGCTCACGGCGCGCAGGTAGGCGTCGCTCATCGTGTAGCGGCGCAGGAAGGCGGACAGCGTCTGCTTCGGGAAGGTGTCCGGGCAGCGCGCCTGGATGTCGACCTGGATGCGCAGCTTCAGCGGTTTCGGCTTGCCTGCGAACAGCGCAGGAAACTTCTCCTTCAGCAGGGAGGCGCAGGCCGCGACGGTCATGGCCTCGTCGCTGGAGGCGTTTTGGGGCTCTTGGGAATCCATCCGGTCAGTGATGCAGTGAGTGCGGTGCGTATTGTGATGCCTTGCGCCGCAACGGGTGGACTGTCGTCCGGCCGGGCGGCCGTGCACAATGTTGCCGTCGATCCCGCCGAGCCGCGCCGAGGAACATCGTGAACATGGCCTTGCCGACCGAGACTTACATGGAGGGGCTGCCCGTGGGGGTGCCTGCAAGCGGCGCATGAGTGCACGACCCGCGCCGCCCTTTGCCCGCTTGTTCTTCGCGCTGTGGCCGGATGCGGCGACCCGCGCCGAATGGGTCGCCTGCCAGCAGGACTGGGCCTGGCCCGAGGGCGCCCACCTCACGCCGCAGGACCAGCTGCACCTGACCCTGCACTTCCTTGGCCGCGTGCCGCGCGACCGGTTGCCCGCATTGCAGCAGCAGGCGCAGGTCCCGTTCGAGCCGTTCGAGCTGTGCCTGGACCGGGCAGGCACTTGGCCGTCGGGCATCGCCTGGCTGCAGCCATCGGTGCTGCCCGAGCCGCTGCTGGCGCTGCATCGTGAACTGGGCACGCTGCTGCAGGGACAAGGCTTCGAGCTCGAGGACCGGCGCTATCGCCCGCATGTCACGCTCGCGCGCAACGCGCGGGCCGCCAGGGCGCCGGCAGCCGTGGCCATTCCCTGGCGCGTCGACGGCTACGTGCTGGTCGAATCGCATGCGGGCACCGGCGGCGGCTACGAGGTGCTGTGCCGCTACGGCGAGACCATCGGCGCCTGAGCGCCGCGCACTCCGGGGCGCTCAGCCCAGGTCGTGCCGGTCCACCGAGATGGGACCCGGCCCGAAGGCCGCGACGAACAGCAGCCCGCCGGTGATCGCGAGGTTCTTGTAGAACGAGATGCTCTGCGCCGCCTGCTCTGCCGCCGGGAAGGCCCAGAAGTTGTGGAAGAACAGCGCGGCGAGCACCGCGAAGGCTGCCAGCGCCAGCGCCGCCCAGCGCGCCTTCAGCCCGACGAGCAGCGCCAGGCCCGCACCGATCTCCACCACGATGGTCAGCACGGTGAGCACCGGCGGCAGCGGCAATCCTTTCGAGGCGATGTAGGCGGTCGTGCCGTCGAAGTTGCTGACCTTGCTGAACCCCGAGGGCACGAACATCAAGGCCAGCAGCACCCTTCCGGCCAACGGGCCGAATTTTTCGATGAAGCCCATGGCGTCCTCCTTGGGTAGGCGACCCAAGCATAGGAGGGCGCGTGCACGGGCGCAATGCCGGCCGTCCGCCGCCGCCCAAATCCGCTGCGCGCGCAGGGCCGTCCCGGGCAGGGGCCCGCGGCGCGGGCACACTGCCCCCATGTGCAGCCCGTGTGGAAAGGTTCGCCATGGCGCAGCATCCGGCCCATGACCTGGTGGTGATCGGCGGTGGCAGCGGCGGGGTGCGGGCCGCGCGGCTTTCCGCGCAGCGCGGTGCACGGGTGCTGCTGGCCGAAGCCGCGCACCTGGGCGGCACCTGCGTCAACGCCGGCTGCATCCCCAAGAAGCTCTACAGCCATGCTGCGCACTACCGGCACGCTTTCGACGAGGCGCGCGGCTACGGCTGGCAGGTCGAGCCGCCGGTGCTGGACTGGCCGCGGCTGCGCCGCCAGCGTGCGACGGAGATCGAGCGGCTTCGCGGCGTCTACGCGCGCCTGCTGCAGGACGCCGGCGTGCAGGTACGCCAGGCACGAGCGCGGCTGCTCGACGCGCAGACGGTGCAGGTCGGCGACGAGGTCGTGCAGGCCCGGCGCATCCTGCTGGCCACCGGTGCGGCGGCCAGGCGGCCGCCGGTCGAAGGCGCAGGGCTGGCGCTGACCTCGGAGCAGATCTTCGACGTCGATCCGTTCCCGCGCCGGCTGGTGATCGTCGGGGGCGGCTACATCGGCTGCGAGTTCGCCTCCATCTTCCAGGGGCTGGGGGCGCAGGTGACGCTGCTGCAGCGCGGTGCCCACCTGCTGCCGGGCTTCGACGAGGAACTCACCGCCTTCCTCGCCGGCGAGCTGCGCAAGAAGGGCGTCGTGCTGCGCTTCGACGCGCACCTGCAGCGGCTCGAGCGCACCCGCGACGGCACCGCGGTACATCTGGAAGGCGACGCGCCCCTGGTCGCCGATGCGGTCCTGCTGGCCACCGGACGCGCGCCCAACACCGCCGGGCTGGGCCTGGAGGCCGCGGGCGTGCGCGTCAACGACAAGGGGGCGGTCGAGGTCGACGGGGAGTTCCGCACCAGCGTGCCGTCGATCCATGCGATCGGCGACCTGGTGGACCATCGCGCACTGACGCCGGTGGCCCTGCTGCAGGCCGGTGCGTTGGTGGACCGGTTGTACGGCTGCGAACACGAGGCGCCGCGCGAGATGCGCTACGAGGACGTGCCGTCGGCAGTGTTCTGCGATCCGCCGGTGGCCGCGGTCGGGCTGACCGAAGCACAGGGCCGCGAGCGCCACGCGACACTGCGCGTCTACCGGTCCGAGTTCAGGCCGTTGCGCCACACGTTGAGCGGCAGCGACGAGCGCGCCTTCATGAAGCTGGTGGTCGACGACGCCAGCGACCGTGTGCTCGGGGTACACATCGTTGCGCCCGAAGCGGGCGACATCGTGCAGGGGTTCGCGGTGGCCCTGAAGGCCGGGGCGACCAAGGCGCTGTTCGACAACACCGTGGCCGTGCACCCGAGCGTGGCCGAAGAGCTGGTGCTGATGCGCGAGCGCCGCTGCGCAGGCGGCATGAGCATCGCCTGATCCTCGCGTCGCCTGCGGGCGACATCCGTGCAGACATTGTCAGCCGGCGCCGACAGGCCGGGCTCGGCCGTGCTGACATCCTGCGCGCGGCCGCAAACCTACAGTGGGTCCATCGGCGGTCGACGCCGCCGAGTGGCAGACCCACCCGATGATTCACCAGCAAAGGAGATCGACAATGAAAGCACTGACCTTGATGGGCACCCTGGCGGCGGCGGTGGCGTTGACGGCCTGTGGCCGCCCCGACGACGGCACGGCGGCGCGCAGCACCGACGCGCCTGTGGTCGCGCAGGCCGAGCCGCGCGACGAATCGCTGGGCGAACGCACGGCCCAGGCGGCGCGCGATGCCGGTGACGCGATGGAGCGCGGTGCCGAGCGTGCCGGTGATGCGATCGGCGACGCCGCGATCACCGCCTCGGTGAACTCCGAGCTGGCGCGTGACGACGAGCTGAGCGCGCTGGGCATCGACGTCGACACCGACAACGGCCGCGTGACGATGTCCGGGACGGCCCCGAACGAAGCGGCGCGCGAGCGCGCGACCCAGCTGGCTTCTGCCGTGCGCGGGGTCGTGAGCGTCGACAACCAGCTGCGCATCGAGAACCAGGGCGACGCCCAGCCGGCGCAGTAACGCCGGCTCGCATCTCCCCACAGCCTTCGCCCGGCCGGGCGGAGGCCGTGCTTCGTTCAGCCGGCGGAAACCTGCAACACCAGCTTGCCGAAGTTCTCGCCGGAGAACAGCTTCAGCAACGCCTCGGGGAAGGCCTGCACGCCGCCTTCGACGACATGCTCGCGCGACTTCAGGCGACCGTCGCGCAGGTAGCCGGCCAGCTCGGCCACCGCCTCGGAGTAGCGGTCGGCATAGTCGAACACCACCATGCCTTCCATGCGGGCGCGGTTGACGAGCAGCGAGAGGTAGTTCTTCGGGCCCTGCACCGCGGCGCTGTTGTATTGCGAGATCGCGCCGCAGACCACGATGCGCGCCTTGCGCGCCAGGCGCGTCAGCACCGTGTCCAGCACCTCGCCGCCCACGTTGTCGAAGTAGACATGCACCCCGTCCGGGCAATGGCGGCGCAGCTCCTCCTTCAGTGGCGCACTCTTGTAGTCGAGGCAGGCGTCGAAGCCCAGCTCCTGCACCACCCACTCGCACTTGGCCTGGCCGCCGGCGATGCCGACCACGCGGCAGCCCTTGATCTTCGCGAGCTGCCCGACGGTCTGGCCGACGGCACCGGCCGCCCCCGAGACCACCACCGTCTCGCCCGGCTGCGGCCGGCCCACGTCCAGCAGGCCGAAGTAGGCCGTCATGCCGGGCATGCCCAGCACGTTGAGCCACTGGGTCAGGCTGCCGGCCCGCAGGTCGATGCGGGTGAGGCCGGCGCGCCTCAGTTCGTCGCCGGCCAGGCTCGCGTACTCCTGCACGCCCAGCGCGCCGCTGACGTGGTCGCCGACCTGGTACTGCGGGTGGCGCGACGCGATCACGCGGCCCACGCCGCCTGCGCGCATCACCTCGCCGATGCCCACCGGGGCGATGTAGGACTTGCCTTCGTTCATCCAGCCCCGCATCGCGGGGTCGATCGACAGGTACAGGACCTGGACGACGAGGCCGCCCTCGGGCGGCTCGGCCACGGGCTCGGCGGTGTGCTGCCAGTTGTCGCGCGTGGGCAGGCCGACCGGGCGCGAGGCCAGGCGGACCTGGTGGTTGGTCAGGGCGGAGAGGGTGCTCATGGACGTCCTCACGTCGGCAGGGAAGGCCCGCATGTCACCACATTCGGCCGGCCCCGACCGTCACCAAGGTGACGGTACGTGACGCGCAAGGCCGCTTCAGGCCTTGGCGGCCGCGCGCACCGGGGGCTCGGCCACGGCGGGCGGGGGCGGCGGCTCGGTCGCCAGCCGCACCGGCGGGCGGGGCAGCCGCCGGTCGGGGCAGTCGTCGTCGTTGAGCCGGTCCAGCGCCGCCTCGCGGGCTTCGTTGAGGAAGTCCAGCATGATCGGGGCGCTGTCGGCCAGCGCGCTGCGGTCGCGGTGGAACTCCGGGTGCCACTGCACGCCGCGTGCGTAGCCGTTGCCGGTCCAGCGGATCGCCTCGATGATGCCGTCGATCGTCGAGACCGCCTCGACCTCGATGTCGCGTCCCAGCTTGTTGATCGCCTGGTGGTGGATGCTGGTGACGCGGATGCGCGAGCCCTTGGGGTAGAGCTTGGCCAGTTCGCTGTGCTGCAGGAAGGTCACCTCGTGCTCGTACTCGTCGTACAGCTCCGGGTCGACATGCTTGTGCGCAGCCGGGCACTGGGTGCGCACGTCCTGGTACAGCGTGCCGCCGAAGGCGACGTTGAGCAGCTGGCAGCCGCGGCACACCCCGATCACCGGCTTCTGCTGCTGCAGGAAGGCACGCAGCAGGGCGAGCTCGTAGCGGTCGCGGATCGGGTCGCCGGCCCACAGCGGGTCGAGCGGCTCCTCGCCATAGGTCTGCGGCGCGACGTCGGCCCCGCCTTGCAGCACCAGGCCGTCCAGCTCGTTGACGTAGTCGAACACCGACAGGTGCCGGGCAGCGCGCCGGCTGTCCTCGGCCACCGCCGGGATCATCAGCGCGACGGCGCCGTGCTCCATGATCCAGTGCGCCAGCGACTGCTCGAGATACTGCAGCGTCTTGTTGCGGAATCCCAGTTCGGACGGCACCTGGTACAGCAGGCGGGCCGAAATGCCGATGCGCAGCGGGCGGGTCGGCTCGGAAGGCTGGGTCATGCAGGCATCTCCATCGCAACGGCACCGTAGCCGAAGCAAGTTGTGCGCCGATCGTACTGCGGCGCCGCACCGAGGTGGTACAGGATGTGATCGCGAAACGGCAGTGCGTCACGCGCCGGCACGCGACGTGGCGCGGCAGGCACAATGCCGGGCCATGCGGATCATCGATTTCGAACTGCGCGGCGAGTTCATCACGCTCGACCGCCTGCTCAAGGCCACCGGGCTGGCCGACAGCGGCGGCGAGGCCAAGGCCGCGGTGGCGGCGGGCAAGGTGCAGGTGGACGGGCGCGACGAACTGCGCAAGACCTGCAAGATCCGCGCGGGCCAGGTGGTGCAGGTGCACGGGGCGCGCGTGCGGGTGCACGCGCCGCCGGCCGGCGCGCCCGGGGATGCCCACGACGACGGCGCGTCGGGGTGAGCCTTGTTACAGTGACGCTACATCTTCCTCCGCACGGAGCCTCTGCATGAGCCTTTCCCCGCCTTACATCGATGCCGCGCAACTCGTATCCGAAATGCGCGGGCAGGGGTATGCCGTGCTCGGGCCGGCGGAGTTCTGCAGCTGGCTGCCGGCCGACCCGACGGAGCTGGAGGCGCTGCGCCCCTCCTGGAACCGGCTGCCGCCGGACACCTACCTGCGCGACGGCGGGCGCTACCGCCGGCGGCGCCACTCGTGCTACCACGCCACCGCGACCGAGCTGACGCTGGTGCCGCACCGCGCGCACTGGCAGCCGGTCGAGTACAACGCGCTGCACGGCGGGCTGGAGCGCTGGTTCGAGCCGATCGAGCCCGAGGTGGTCGCGCAGCCGGTGTGGACCACGCTGCTGCGCCGGCTGGCCGCCTGCTGCACCGCGCTCAAGCCCGGGGTCGAGGGGTGGTACGTCGAGGCGCACCAGTTCCGCATCGACACCACCGACGGGATCGGACGTCCCACCCCCGAGGGGGCGCATCGCGACGGGGTCGATTTCGTCGCGGTCATCCTGGTCGGGCGCGAGGGCGTCAAGGGCGGGGAAAGCCGCGTCTTCGACGCCCACGGCCCGCAGGGCCTGCGCTTCACGCTGGACCAGCCGTGGACGCTGTTGCTGCTCGACGACGAGCGCGTCATCCACGAGACCACGCCGATCCAGCCGCTGTCCGACGGCGGGCACCGAGACACGCTGGTGCTGACCTACCGCCAGGGCGGCTTCCAGGGGCCCTGAAGCGGCTCATTGCATGGTGTGGCTGGCCAGGTACTCGCGCACCGCGAGCGCCTGGGGCCCGACCGTCTCGACGGCGCGGCGCAGGTCGTCCGCGCTGACCCCGAGTTCGGTGACCCAGTGATCGAGTTCGCTTTCCTCGTCCACGTCGACCACGATGCGTTCGTGGCCGGCGCGCTCGTATATCTGCATTGCGGTCATGGTCAATCTCCTGGCATCCTCGGGCCGTCTTGCAGGCAGCGGACATGCCCGCTGCTTCCTGCGCGCCACGATCCGCCGCCGGAGGTCGTGGCGCTGCGGCCGCAGGGGCGGGCAAGCGGCATGCCGGTTCGTGGACCGGCCGAGCGGGAATTGCAATTGCCGTGTTCTCGCGGCCATGGACGGAGGTGCTCGTGGACGTCGATGCCCTGCTGCTGTCTCGCATCCAGTTCGTCTGGGTGGTCGCCTGGCACATCCTGCTGCCGGCCTTCACCGTCGGGCTGTCGTGCTACATCGCGACGCTCGAGACGCTGTGGTGGGTGAAGAAGGACCCGATCTACCTGCGCCTGTCGTCGTTCTGGATCAAGATCTTCGCCGTCTCGTTCGGCATGGGGGTGGTCTCCGGCATCGTCATGCCGTTCCAGTTCGGCACCAACTGGAGCCGCTTCTCGGAGCAGACGATGGACGTGGTCGGCGCGCTGATGGCCTACGAGGTGCTCACGGCCTTCTTCCTGGAAGCCGCCTTCCTCGGCGTCCTGCTGTTCGGGCGCAAGCTGGTGCCGCAATGGGCCCACGTGTTCGCGGCGGTGATGGTGGCGCTGGGCACGCTGCTGTCCTCGTTCTGGATCCTGGCGGTCAACAGCTGGATGCAGACGCCGCAGGGCCACGAGGTCGTCGATGGCCGCTTCGTGCCGGTGGACATGCTGTCGGTGATGTTCACCCCGTCCTTCCCGTACCGCCTCGCCCACACGGTGGTGGCGTTCGTCGTGACCACCGCCTTCGTCGTGCTGGGGGTGGCCGCAGGCTACCTGCGCCAGGGACGGCATGTGGCCGAAAGCCGCACGATGGTGAAGATGGCACTGGGCTTCCTCAGCATCATGGTGCCGCTGCAGGTCCTGATCGGCGACCTGCACGGGCTGAACACGCTGGAGCACCAGCCGGCCAAGGTCGCGGCGATGGAGGGGCTGTGGGAGACGCAACGGCGCGTGCCGGCCTCGCTGTTCGCGATCCCCGACGAGGAGGCCGAGACCAACCGGTTCGAGATCGCCATCCCCGCGCTGGGCAGCCTCTACCTCACCCACGACTGGGACGGCGAGGTCAAGGGCCTGAAGGAATGGCCGCGCGAGGACCGGCCGCCGGTGGCCATCGTCTACTTCGCGTTCCGCGTGATGGTGGGCATCGGGATGCTGATGCTGGCGCTGGTGGTGTGGGGCTGGGTCCAGCACTGGCGCGGGCGGCTGTACGACTCGCCGGGGTTCCTGGCCGCCGCGCGCTGGATGACGCCGGCCGGCTTCGTCGCCGTGCTCGCGGGCTGGACCGTCACCGAGGTGGGGCGCCAGCCCTGGACGGTGTACGGGCTGCTGCGCACGGCCGACTCGGTCACGCCCTCGCTCACCACGGCCGACGTGTCGCTGTCGCTGGCGGGCTACGTGGTGGCCTACCTGGTCATCTTCAGCGGCGGCTTCACGCTGTTGCGCCGCATGGTGCGCACCGGCCCGCAGGTGGCCGAGCAGGACGAAGGCCGCGAGGACCCGGAGGCGCGGCCGGCGCGGCCGCTGTCGGCAGTCACGCAGGCGCCATCGGCGTCACGTCACGAGGAGGGCGGCCATGCAGCTTGATCTGGTACCCCTGTGGGCGGCCATCCTGGCGCTCGCCGTGTTCATGTACGTGCTGCTGGACGGCTTCGACCTCGGTGTGGGCATGCTGTTCGCGTTGCGCCGCGACCCCGCGGATCGCGACCTGATGGTGGCCTCCGTCGCGCCGATCTGGGACTTCAACGAGACTTGGCTGATCCTCGGCGCCGGCGGCCTGCTGGCGGTGTTCCCGCTGGCCTTTGCCGTGATCATGCCGGCGCTGTACTTCCCCATCCTGCTGATGCTGCTGGGCCTGCTGTTCCGGGGGGTGGCCTTCGAGTTCCGCGAGGTCGAGGGGGCCCGGCGCGGGCTGTGGGACCGGGGCTTCGTGATCGGCTCGCTGGTCGCCACCTACGCGCAGGGCGTGGTGCTGGGCAACTTCATCACCGGATTCCCGGTGCAGGGACGCCAGTTCGCCGGCACCAGCTGGGACTGGATCGCACCGTTCCCGCTGCTGGTGGGGCTGGGGCTGGTGTTCGGCTATGCGCTGCAGGGGGCCACCTGGCTGGTGATGAAGACCGAGGGCGAGCTGCAGGACTGGGCGCGCCGCATGGCCGGGCGCTGCCTGTGGGGGGTGCTCGCCTTCATCGCGTTGATCAGCCTGTGGACGCCGCTGGCCGAGCCGCGCATCGCCGAGCGCTGGTTCAGCTGGCCCAACCTCCTGTGGTTCTCGCCGGTGCCGGTGCTGACCGTCGCGCTGGCGGTGGTGCTGGTGCGCGCGCTGCGGCGCGGCGCCGAGGTGCTGCCCTTCCTGTGCTCGATCGGGCTGTTCTTCCTTGCCTTCACCGGGCTGGTGATCAGCCTGTGGCCGTACGTCGCGCCGCCGTCGATCACGCTGTGGGACGCGGCGGCCGCGCCCAAGTCGCAGGCCTTCATGCTGATCGGCACGCTGTTCCTGCTGCCGGTGATCCTGCTGTACGTCTTCTGGTCGTACTGGGTGTTCCGCGGCAAGGTGAAGGCGCACGGCGGCTACCAGGCGTTGTAATTCCTACAGCATCGGCTTCGTGAGGAATTGCCGCCGCAGGCGGACTATCGCCGTTTTGTTTCCGTGCTGTTGCGTTTGCGGGGAACCGGATGAGGTTTCATAGGGTCCTCTCCTTTCGTGACCGCCATGAAGCCCTTCAAGACCTGGCCCCGCTGGGCCCGCTACCTTGCCGGCACCGCTGCCGGCATTCTTGTGCTGGCTGCTGCCATTGCCGTCGACTACCACACCGGCACCGCGTCGCCGGGGCAGAAGACCGAACTCGCGCAGCAGTTCGAACGCGAGGCGCGCAGCTGGCTGGACCATCCGCGCGACGTCTCCGAGTTCGAGCAGGCGTTGCAGCAGGGCCGCGTGGAGGCGGTCGGGGTCGACGGGCAGCGCGTCTTCGTGACGACCCGCGGCGGCGAGCGCTACAGCACCCGGCTGCTGTCGGCGCAGGAAGGGCTGCCCGCCAGGCTCGAGGCGCTGAGCCGCGAGCACGGCTTTGCGCTCACGCCGATCGACGTCGACGAGCGCAGCACCGCCGCGCGCCTGGCCGACAGCGCCAGCCAGGTGATCCAGCGCCTGGCCGGATTGCTGACCGTGGCGGTGATGGCGCTGCTTGCCGTCTACCTCGTGCGGCAGACGCAGGGCGCCGGCGGCAAGGCACAACTGGCGGAAAAACCCGACACCCGCTTCGACGACGTGATCGGGGCCGCCGAAGCCAAGGCCGCCTTGCAGCAGGTGACCGCCTTCATGCGCCAGCCGGACAAGTACCTCGCCCTGGGGGCCAAGCCGCCGCGCGGCGTGCTGCTCGAAGGGCCGCCGGGCACCGGCAAGACGCTGCTGGCGCGCGCGCTCGCCGGTGAATGCGGGGCCAACTTCATCGCGGTCGACGGATCCTATTTCTCCAGCATGTTCTACGGCGCGGGCATCGGCAAGGTGCGCGAGCTGTTCGCCACCGCGCGCAAGCACGCGCCGTGTATCGTCTTCATCGACGAGTTCGACGGCATCGGCAGGCGCGCGGCGGGCAGCAAGGTCGCTGCCGGCCAGTCGGAGGAGAACCGCATCATCAACAAGCTGCTGGTCGAGATGGACGGCTTCTCGCCGTCGGACAACGTGGTCGTGGTCGGCGCGACCAACCACGTCGGCAACGTCGACGAGGCGCTCAAGCGTCCCGGGCGCTTCGACCTGGTCGCGCGCGTGGGCCTGCCCAACGTGAACGACCGGCACGCGCTGTTCCGGCTGTGCCTGTCGCGCGTGAAGGCCGCCAGCGGCATCGACGTCGAGGCGCTGGCGCGCTCCAGTTCCAGCCTGTCCCATGCGGACATCACCAACGTCGTCAACCGCGCCACCGTGCTGGCGGCCGAGGCCGACAGCCCGGCCGTGACGCAGGAGCACCTGCACCGCGCGCTGGAGACGCACCAGCTGGGGGGCGAGGTCTCGAGCGTGAAGGCCATGTTCACGCCCGAGGCGCGCCACCGCATCGCGATCCACGAGAGCGGCCATGCGATCGTCGCGCACGTGCTGGCAGCCGGCACGGTCGAGCGGGTCACGATCGAGCCGCGCGGCCACGCGCTGGGCGTGACCTTCGTCACGCGGCCCAACGAGGTGCCGCTGTACGGCGAGCAGGAGCTGCAGGCGCGCCTGGGCATGATGCTGGCCGGGCGCGAGGCCGAGCTGATGACCTTCGGCAACACCACCTCCGGGGCGTCCGACGACCTCAAGCGCGCCTCGGAACTGGCGATCGAGATGGTGAGCTCGATGGGCTTCAGCAGCGAATTCGGCCTGCTCAGCCTGCAAGGGGTGCCGGAGCGGCTGGTCGGCCCGCACATCCAGGACAAGGTGCTGGCCGAGGCGCGTGCCCTGCTGGAACGCGCCCAGGCGCGCTGCCGCGAGGCGCTGCACCAGCACCGAGACGCGCTGCATCGCCTGACCGAAGCGCTGCTGCGCGACGAGACGGTCTCCGGCGTGGCGCTGCGCGCCCTGCTGCCGCAGCCGCAGGCGCAGGCCCTGCCGCACGCGCCGGCGCTGCGCGTGGCGATGGACGGCGCCGCCTCGCGCAGCCTCTGACGCAGCGCTTCAGCCGCCGCTCTTGTCCATGGGCTTGGGCGCCCATTCGTTGCCGACCTCGCTGCGCAGCAGCGCCACCAGCTCGTCGATCACCTCGGGCGGCACCTTGCCGTCGAAGCGCCGGTGCAGCACCTGGTCGGCCTGGTAGGGACCGCCCGTGGTGTAGAGGAAGCCGCCCTGGCCGTCGGGCGGGGCCGCGAGCTGCGGCTCCTCGTAGCGGGTCGCGAACCAGCGCCACATCGCGGCCTGCTGCTGCGCCGGCGCGGCGCCTTGCAGCCAGTCGTCGTTCACCTCGAAGACCGGCGCGTCCACGTTGCCGGCCTCACGCGGCAGCGTCACGATGCCACCATCTCCGATCCTGTCAGCCACTGCCATCCTGCGTCTCCTGGGGGATTTCCGTCGGATGCAGCAAGGCTCGCGCCCGAGCACCGATAATCGCACGTCACGGAACCTGTGGCCGTCGCCCCGCTCATACGAACATGTCCGAGATGTCCGTCCTGCTGCAACGCCTGTTCGCCACCCTGCTGCGCGTGTGCGCGCTGGTGGCCGGCGCCGTCTTTGCCCTCAGCCTGTTCGTCGCCGGGCTCATCGCGATGGCGGGCATCGTCGGCTGGAGCCTGCTGCGCGGGCGCAAGCCGGTGTTCCTGCGCTGGGGACGTTTCTCCGCCGGGGGCTTTTCGTCGGCCCACCGGCGCGCCGCCCCGGCGAACGACGACGTGATCGACGTTGTTGCGCGCGAGGTGCCCGGTCCCAAGCAGCGCCTGATGCAGGACTGATCCCGGGTACGGCGCTTGCCCAGCGGGGCGGATGATCCGCCCCGAGCCGTACAGTGTCATGCCCCTCGACCCCGGCGACCGCCATGGCGCGGGTGGCGCGCCTGCGGTCGCTGCACCCGCGCCGCGCGGGCCCCTGATCATCGTGATGAACCTGCGCTCGGGCGCGCAAGACCGGCAGCGCACGCTGGCGACCTTGCAGCAGGTCTGTGCCGCAGCGGGCACCGGGCATGAAGTGCTGCAGGTGCCGCGTCCTCGTCAGCTGGTCCCGGTGGTGCGCGATGCGGTCGAGCGCGCGCAGCGCCGGCAGGGCATCGTCGTGGCCGCCGGCGGCGACGGCACGATCAACACCGTGGCGCAGGCCGTGCTCGACGCGGACCTGCCCTTCGGCGTGCTGCCGCACGGCACCTTCAACTACTTTGCGCGTGCGCAGGGCGTGCCGTTGGACATCGAGGCGGCGGCTCGCACGCTGGTCGAGGGCGTCGTGCGCCCGGTACAGGTGGGCACGCTCAACGACCGCATCTTCCTCGTCAACGCGAGCCTGGGGCTCTATCCGCAACTGCTCGAGGACCGCGAGACCTACAAGCGTCGCTACGGCCGCACGCGCTGGGTCGCGCTGCTGGCTGCCTTCGCGACGCTGTGGCGCCCGCCTTCGCGGATGCTGCTGCGGCTGGAGCGCGAGGGCGAGCCCCGGGTCGAGCCGAGCGCGACGCTGTTCGTCGGCAACAACCGCCTGCAGTTGCAGCAGGTGGGCGTGGCCCAGGCCCCGGCGGTGGAGCAGGGGCGCCTGGTGGCCCTGAGCGTGCAGCCCGCCAGCCGCCTGGCCTTGCTCGGCATGCTGTGGCGCGGGGCGCTGGGCCGCCTGGAGGACGACGCGCACGTGCGCAGCTTCACCTTCGCGCATCTCGAGGTCGAGCCGGTGCGGCGTCGCGCGCGCGCCGCCCGGCTCAAGGTGGCGATCGACGGCGAGGCGCGGTGGATGGACGCGCCGCTGTCGTTCGGCGTGGCACCGCGTCGGCTGCGTCTGCTGGTGCCGGCGCAGGCATGACGGTGCTGCTGCATCTGTCGGACACGCACTTCGGCACCGAGCAGCCGGAAGTGGTGGAGGCGCTGGTGCGGCTGGCGGTGCGGCTGCGCCCGCAGTTGGTGGTGCTCTCGGGCGACATCACACAGCGCGCGCGTGCGGCGCAGTTCCGCGCCGCGCGGCGCTTCGTCGACCGGCTGGACGCGCCGGCGACGCTGGCGATTCCCGGCAACCACGACATCCCGCTCTTCAACCTGGCGGCCCGGCTGTGGGCACCGTACGCGAACTACCGGCGCGCCTTCGGGACCCGGCTCGAGCCGGTGCACGACGCGGACGGGCTGCTCGTGGTGTGCGTCAACACCACGCGCGCGCACCGCCACAAGGACGGCGAGGTGGACGCCATGCAGGTGCGGCGCGTCGCCGAGCGGCTGCGCCGCGCCCGTCCCGAGCAGTTGCGCATCGTCGTGACGCACCAGCCGGTGCACGTGACGCGGCCCGAGGATGCGAGCAACCTGCTGCACGGGCGCGAGGACGCGCTGCGTGCCTGGGCCGAAGCCGGCGCCGACCTGGTCCTCGGGGGCCACATCCACCTGCCTTACGTGCAGCCGCTGGCCGGAACCCTGCCGGGGGTGTCCCGCGCGCCGTGGTGCGTGCAGGCCGGCACCGCGGTCTCGCGCCGCGTGCGCGACGGGGTGCCGAACTCGGTCAACGTGATCCGCCACGACCCGCAGGCGTGGCCGCGGGAATGCCTGGTGGAGCGCTGGGACCACCGGAGCACGTCCGGCCGGTTCGAGCTCTTCGAGGCCACGCGCATCGCGCTGGTGCGCTGATCCGGACGCCGAAAACAAGAACGCCCGGCCAGGGGCCGGGCGCGGTACGAGCGGACGGTGGGCGCGGGCTCAGGCGTCGTAGTGCTGGATGCCCGCGATGGCCCATTCGCGGCTGCCGTCGCTCGGGCGCACCAGGTGCCAGACCTCGTCGAACGGTTCGGCCACGCCGTCCTTCTCCTCGCGGATCAGGCCGTGGTAGCGCACGCTGACGATGTCGCGTCCGTCTTCCTGCGCATGGTCGATGACCTCGGCATCGAGCTGCACCACGTCGGTCTGCTGCGGGGCCTGGCCGCGTTCCTGCAGGTCCAGGCGGATCGAGGCGAACATCTCCGGCGTCGTGAAGCGGCGCAGGTCTTCCAGGTCGGCCGTGTCGTTGGCCGCCTGCATGCGGATGAAGATCATCTTCGCGATGCGCTCGAACCCGGCAGCGTCGAAGCCGGCGGGCAGCACGGGCCCCGCCGGCACGTCAGCGGCCGCCCCGCCCGCGGCCCCGACGCCCTGGGCGGCAGGCTGCAGCGGTGCCCGCAAGTTCGCCGGGGCGGCGCCCGCACCGGCGCCGGCATAGCTGGGCGCGGGTTGCGGGGCCAGGCGCCGCAGCAGCAGGCGCACGACGAAGATGCCTGCCAGCACCAGCAGCACCAGGGTCAGGAAGTTGGCGAACTCGGCTCCCAGGCCCAGGTGGCTCATCAGCGCGGCCAGGCCCAGGCCTGCGGCCAGGCCCGCGATCGGGCCCATCCACGAGCGGCGGCCGGCATTCTGCGCGGGCGCGCCCGCCGGAGGGGTGGCGTTCTGGTTCGGCGTGGCCTGCTTGGGCGGCGTGCTCGGGGCCTGGCGCGGGGGCAGCTGCCGGCTCATCCCGCCGCCGCCCAGGCGCTTGGCGTCGACCTCGGGCGTGCCCAGGGCCAGGCCCAGTCCCATCATGACGGCGCACAGCGTGGCGAACAGTCTTCTCATCCTCAGGGTGCTCCTTGTTCGTGTTTCAGGTCCGGCGGCATGCCGCCATCGGCCGATGTTACGGCTTTCCCGCGCACGCGCCGAAACTTGGAGGTGCGGGCGGCAAGGGCAATTGCAAGGGGGCGCGGCTCAGGCCGGGCGGGAGCGCATCCACGACTCGAAGGCCGCGGCGCTCAGCGGGCCGCTGATCAGGTCGCCTTGCACGTCCTCGCACCCCTGGGCGCGCAGGAATTCCTGCTGGCGTGGCGTCTCGACCCCTTCGGCGATCACCGTCTGGCCCAGGCTGTGGGCCATCTGCACGATGGCGCGCACGATGGCCGCGGCGTCCTGCGCATCGGGCAGGTCGCGCACGAAGGAACGGTCGATCTTCACCTTGTCGATCGGCAGCTCCTTCAAGTGCCGCAGCGAGAAATAGCCCGTGCCGAAGTCGTCCACCGAAATGCAGATGCCCAGCGCCTTGAGCCGCGCGAGCTTCTGCGACACGTCGGGCAGGTCGTCCATCAGCATGCGCTCGCTCAGCTCGAGCTCCAGCGCCTGCCCGGGCACGCCTTCCTCGCGCAGCACCTGCTCGACCGCCTCGACGAAGCCGACCGACTTGAACTGCACCGTGGTCAGGTTGACCGCGATCGGCAGCCGTGCATGGCCGGCTTCCTCCCAGCGGCGCGCACAGCGCACCGCCTCGCGCAGCACCCACTGGCCCAGCGGCAGCATCAGCCGCTGCTGTTCGGCCACCGGGATGAAGCGGTCCGGGTAGAGCAGGCCGTGCTGCGGGTGGTTCCAGCGCAGCAGCGCCTCGGCGCCGACCAGCCGCTGGTCCTGCAGGCGCACCTGCGGCTGGAAGTGCAGCACGAACTCCTGGCGTTCCAGCGCCTGCACCAGCTGGCTCTCCAGCACCAGCGCGTCGTAGGCGGTCTGCACCACCGAGCGGTCGAAGAACTGGTAGTTGGCGCGGCCGCGCGACTTGGCGAGGTACATCGCGCTGTCGGCGTGCTTGATCAGCTCGGCCGGCGAGCGCGCATCGGCAGGGAACAGCGCGATGCCGATCGAGGGCGTCACGCAGATCACCCGGCCGTCGGCGTCCACCGGCGCCTCAATCGTCGCCAGCAGCTTGCGCGCGACGTCTTCCACGTCCTGCCGCAGCCGCGCGTGCGGCAGCAGCACCATGAACTCGTCGCCGCCGAAGCGTGCCACGCGGTCGGTGGCACGCAGCGCCGAGGTGATGCGCAGCGCGATCGTCTGCAGCAGCTTGTCGCCGGCCAGGTGGCCGAGCGAATCGTTGACGCGCTTGAAGTCGTCCAGGTCGATGAACAGCAGCGCGAGCTGCTCGTCGGTCGAGCGGGCCATGGACATGCGGTAGTCCAGGTCCTCCATGAACGACATGCGGTTCGGCAGCCCGGTCAGCGCGTCATGGTGGGCCAGGTAGTGGATGCGCGCCTGCGCGGCGTGGCGGTCGCGGATGTCGCGCACGATGGACATGCGCAGGCGCTCGCCGTTGCGCACCATCGTGCGGCCGATGAACTCCACCGGCACGCGCGTGCCGTCGCGGGTGATCACTTCGCTTTCGTAGGTGGCGTCCTCGGCGTTGTGCCACAACGCCTGCACCTTGGCGTGGTATTCCGGAGGCACGAACTCCAGCGTGTGCCGCCCGAGCAGCTCCTCGAGCGTGTAGCCGATGAGCCGGCAGATCGGCGGGTTGGCGTCGGTGATGATGCCGTCCTGGTGGAACACCACGCCTTCCATGCTGGCCTGCATGAACTTGGCCAGGCGTTCCTCGGATTCGCGCATCGCCTGCTCCGCAAGGCGGTGGCGCGTGATGTCGACGATCAGCACGAACGCGCCGACCAGCCGGTCGTCCGCGGTGAGGTGCGGCAGCAGGCTGACCTCGATCCACTGCGGCTGCCCGTCGGGCAGGAGGCGGCGCCGTTCATACGACACCGCCTCGCGCAGGCCGAGCACCCGCTCGACGTAGGGCTGGATCTCGTGCGTCGCCTCTTCGCCGATCACCTCGGCGAAGGTGCGGCCGAGGATGTTGTCCTCGTCCCAGCCGAAGCTGTGCGCGTACTGCTTGTTGGCGAACAGACAGCGGAAGTCCCGCGAGTCGTAATAGGCGATCAGGGCCGGGACGTTGTTGGCAACGAGCCGCAGCAACTCGGCGGGCACCTGAGTCGCGAACGAAGCCTGATCCGGCGTTTCGGTGGCGGCCATCGGGATCCTGTCGTCGGCGCGGGGGAGGGGACGTGTGATCGAGCCATCATAGCGGTCCCATGCGTCGCGCGACAGGCGGGCCTTCCTCCTTTTGACCGATGCCGGGCGGCATGCGCACGCCCGGCAGGCCCGGCGTGCTCAGCGGTCCTTCTTCTTGCCGGTCTGGTTGCCGATCACGCCGCCGACGGCCGCGCCGCCGATCGTGCCGGCCGCACTACCGCCGGTCAGCACGGAGCCGGCCACGCCGCCGACGCCGGCACCGATGGCCGTGTTGCGGTCACGCTCGCTCATGTTTGCACACCCCACCATTGCCAGTCCCAGGGCCAGCGCGCCGGTGGTCTTTGCCAGGGTCAGGATCGGGTTCATCGCGTTTCTCCAGAATCGAAGCCACGAACATTCATGGCCTGATTCCAGCGTAGGACCATGCGCCCTGGGAGGCCGTCGGCCTGCGGCCGCCGGGCCTGTCGGCCGGCACCTACAGGCTCAGCCGAGGCACACGCCCAGCCCCCGGGCGGCCTGCAGCAGCGGATGAGCCGGCGGCACCGTGCGGTTGCGCCCGGCCACGTCGGCCAGGGGCACCTCGGTGCAGCGGTCGCCGGCCAGCGCCACCATGCAGCCGAAGCGCCGCTGCGCGACCAGCTGCGCCGCGTGGTAGCCGAAGCGGGTGGCTAGCACGCGGTCGAACGCGGTGGGCGAGCCGCCGCGCTGCACGTGGCCCAGCTGCACCGAGCGCACCTCGCTGGACAGCAGCGGCTGCAGCTGCTGCTGCAACACCGCCGCGATGCCGCCCAGGCGCAGCGGGTCGGGGCTGTCGGGCAGATGCGCCTGGACCTGCAGGCTGCCGCCCACCGGATGCGCGCCCTCGGCAATGCAGATGACGGTGTAGCCCTGCGCGGTCTCGCGCTCGCGGCAGTGCTGCGCGACGGCCTCGATGTCGTAGGGGAGCTCGGGCAGCAGGATCACGTCGGCCGCCCCGGCAATGCCGGCCTCCAGCGCGATCCACCCCGAGTAGCGGCCCATGGTCTCGACGATCATCACGCGCCCGTGGCTGTGGGCGGTGGTCTCCAGCCGCTCGATCGCGTCGGTGACCACCGCGACCGCGCTGTCGAAGCCGAAGGTGCGGTCGGTGTGCATCAGGTCGTTGTCGATGGTCTTGGGCACGCCCACGACCGGCAAGCCCAGTTCCTGGAAGCGGTGGGCGATGCTCATGCTGCCGTCGCCGCCGATCACGACCAGCGCGTCCAGCCCCAGTTCGCGCACGTAGTCCATCACCTGCGCCGAGCAGTCCGCACCGCCCGCGCCGAAGTAGCGGAACGGATCGGCGCGGTTGTGCGTGCCGAGGATGGTGCCGCCCAGGTGCAGGATGCCGCTGACTTCCCGCCTGCCCAGCGGCCGCACGCGTCGCTCGAGCAGGCCGAGGAAACCGCGCTCGATGCCGGTGACCCGGGCGCCGCATTCGTTGATCAGCGCCTTGGTCACGGCCCGGATCACGGCGTTCAGGCCGGGGCAGTCCCCGCCGCCGGTGAGGATCCCGATGTGCATCTGTCGTCTCCCGTTGGTGGTCGTGGTGGGGCCGGCCTCAGGACTGCGCGGGCCGGGGCGCCAGCGCGCGGGTCTCGAAGGCCTCGCCGATCGCGAAGAAGGCGCCGCCGGCCACGTAGTGCAGCGTGCGCAGCGCCGGGTCGGTCTGCGCATCGTAGTGCCAACGGCCGCCCGAGAACACGCGCGCATCGGCGTGCGCGGCGACCACCTCGCCGATGAACAGGTCGTAGGTGCGCTCGTTGTGCGGCTCGCGAACCACCTGGCATTCCAGCCAGCCGACGCAGCCCTCCAGCAGCGGGGCGACGATGCGGCTGGCGGCGAAGGTGGCCAGGCCATAGCGGGCGAACTTGTCCTCGCCTTCGGGCAGCTCTCGGCCGGAGGCATTGCCCACGGCCAGCGTCGCTTCCGCGAGCGCGCGGCCGGGGATGTTGAGCGCGAAGTGGCCCGACGCCTCGACCAGCTCGCGCGTCAGCGTGGCCTTGTCGATCACCACGGCCACCTTGGGCGGGTCGAAGTCCAGCGGCATGGACCAGGCCGCCGCCATCACGTTGCGGCGGCCGCCATGCTGGCTGGTCACGAGCACGGTCGGGCCGTGGTTGAGCAGGCGGTAGGCCTTGGGCAGTTCTACGGGTTGTCGCATGGGAAGAAGGCGTTCGGGTCGGGCGCGAGAGGAGGCGCCCGTCGGGTTCAGAACCAGTCGACGAAGCCGGACTGGGCGGCATTCTGCGGGTTCGAGCCGGCATCGCGCACGCGTTGCAGCGCCTCCTGCGTCGGCAGGCCCAGCTGCTTGAGCACGCAGGCGGCGGCCGAGCCGGTACGACCCATGCCGGCGGCGCAGTGCAGCAGCACCGCATCGCCGGCCTGCACGCGCTCGGCCAGCCGTGCGATGCCGTGGCGGAAGCCGCCGGGGTCCTCGGGCAGGCCGAAGTTGCGCATCGGCAGGTGCAGCCATTCGAACGGCAGGCGGTTCAGGCGGACGGCCTCGGCGTAGTCGGGCGACAGCTCGGCCAGCTCGTCCAGTGGCGTCAGGCAGGTCACCAGCGCGAGGTGCCGGTGCGTGGCCTCGGCGAGGAAGTCCCGCCAGGGCTCGAAGCGCCCCGGCATGGACGACAGCCACAGCGAGCCGCGCACCGCAGGCGGCAGGATCACGCCACGCAGGTTCATGACGCGGGCCTCCAGTGCATCAGGTCGTCCAGCACCGGCAGCGCCGCCATCGCGACCAGCAGCAGGGCGAACGGCACTGCCGCAGCGAAGCCGAACAGCTTGAACGCGGCCGCACCGGCGATGCCGCCGGCGAGGAACATCGCCAGGATCAGCGCGTGGATGCGCAGCTTGTCACGGTCGGCGCGCACCTCGCCGTGCCCGGCGCTGGCGCCGCGGCGGTTCCAGTACATCAGCCGGCCCAGCTCGATGCCCAGGTCTGTCACCAGGCCCGTGACATGCGTGGTGCGGATCTCGGCCTTGGAAATCTTCGTCACGATGGCATTCTGCAACCCCATCACGAAGCACAGCAGCAGCACGGTCGCCGGGGCAAGCAGCTCGGTGTGCACGGCGAGGTTCGCCCCCAGCAGGCCGAAGACGAGCAGCAGCGCGGCTTCGACCAGCAGCGCGATCGCGTATTCGCTGTGCATGCGCCGCCGGCGGGCCCAGTGGATCAGCATGGCGGTCTGGGCGGCACCGAGCATGAAGGCCAGCACCAGCACCACGCCGGTGAGGGCGAAGCGGACCTGGCCCAGCACCAGGTCGTCGGCCACTGCCGAGACGATGCCGGTCATGTGCGAGGTGTAGCGCTGCACGGCGAGGAAGCCGCCGGCGTTGATGCCGCCGGCCACGAAGGCCAGCGCGCAGCCGAGCTGGCGGTTGGCCGCGCGGGTGCGGGTACGGCCGGTGAGCCGGCGCAGGAAATGCAAGGGCATGGAAACGGAGCTCGTGCCAAGGGATTCACGATAGTGTGCACTGGGCGCAGGGCCATGCGTCCAGGTCGTTTGACGCCCCGGACGGCGGCTACGTACACTGCCGTCATGTCCCGAGGCCTGCAATCCTCCCCGACGGCAAGCGGTGTGCGCGTGGCGCGCGCCGGATGTTGTTGTCGCTGTCGTTGCGGGCCGCGGGGGAGGTTTTCCTCCTGGTGAATGTCCCAGCATTCTCTCGAGGCCGCAGCGCACCCGCCCTGCGGCCTTTTTGTTGTCCCACGATCCTTTCATCATGAGTTCATCGATGTCGGTGCTCCGGGCCCGCGCAGACGACGCGGCCCCCGGGCATGACGAGGCGGCCGGCCTGTGGCGCCGCATCGCGGGCGACGCCCGCGCGCTCGCATCCACCGAACCCTGGCTGCGCCGCCGCATGCACGCGCTGCTGGCTGCCGGCACCCCCGAGCGCATGCTGGTGCAGGTGCTGTCGCGGCGCCTGGCCACCCTCGACTGGCCGGAGCCGGACCTGCGCGCGCTGCTGACCGAAGTGCTGGACGCCGCGCCCGAGCTGGTGCAGCTGGCCGCGCGCGACCTGGGCGCCGTGACCGAGCGCGATCCCGCCTGCGCCGGGCCGCTGCACGTGCTGCTCAACCTCAAGGGCTTCCACGCCCTGCAGATGCACCGGGCGGCCCACTGGCTGTGGCAGCAGGGGCGGCGGGACCTGGCGCACTCGCTGTCGAACACCGTGGCCACCGTGCTGGCGATCGACATCCACCCGGCCGCGCGCATCGGCAGCGGCGTGATGCTCGACCACGCCAGCGGCATCGTGATCGGCGAGACCGCGGTGGTCGAGGACGACGTCTCCATCCTGCAATCGGTCACGCTCGGCGGCACCGGCAAGGAACACGGCGACCGCCACCCCAAGGTGCGCCGCGGCGTGATGATCGGGGCGGGCGCCACCATCCTCGGCAACATCGAGATCGGCATGATGAGCAAGGTGGCGGCCGGCAGCGTGGTGCTCGAGCCGGTGCCGCCGCACTGTACGGTGGCCGGCGTGCCGGCGCGCGTGGTGCGCTGGCACGACGCGCAGCACGTCCCGGCCCGCGAGATGGACCAGCGGCTCTGAGGCCGCGGCAGCCGCACGGGCAAGCGGCTTGCTAGGGCGGGGCATGCCGGCCTCGTCCCCTTCGTTCCTGCAGCGCCTGTTGCTGACCACCGCGGTGGTGGTGCTGGTGCTGCTGGTGTGGCACCTGCGGGACGTGTTCGTGCTGTCGTTTGCCGGCGCGGTGGTCGCGGTCACGCTGACCGCGTTCATGGCGGGGTTGCAGCGCCTGCTGCCGCTGTCGCGCCATCTTGCGCTGGTGCTCGTGCTGCTGCTCCTGCTGGCGGCCACCGTGGGCGGCGCGGCCCTGCTGGGGCCGGCGCTGGCCGGGCAGTTCGAGCGCCTGCAGCAGGAACTGCCCCGGGCCCTGGACGCCGTCACCCGCTGGCTGGACGACAGTTCCTTCGGGGCGCTGGTGCACGAGGCCTGGACGGGGTTCAAGGCCGACGGGGTGCCCTGGGCGCGCGTTGCCAGCGTCGCCAGCGTGACGCTGGGCTCGCTGGGGGCGATGGGCCTCGTGCTCGTGCTGGGCATCTACCTCGCTGCCGACCCGCACACCTACCGGCGCGGCATCGTGCGCCTGGTGCCGCCGGCGCGGCGCCCGCTCGTCGACGAGGCCCTGGGTGATGCGGGCGAGAAGCTGTACCGCTGGCTGGTCGGGCAGGGCCTGTCGATGCTGGCCGTCGGCGTGATGACGACGCTGGCGCTGTGGGCCATCGGCATGCCGCTTGCGCTGGCACTCGGCATCATCGCCGCGGTGCTCGATTTCGTGCCGTTCTTCGGCCCCATCGTGGCCGGTGCGCTGGCGGTGCTGCTGGCCTTCACCGAAGGGCCCCGCACGGCCTTGCAGGTGGCGGTCGCGGTGGTCGCGATCCAGCAGATCGAGGGCAACGTGCTGGTGCCCCTGGTGCAACGCTGGGCCGTGTCGCTGCCACCGGTGCTGGGCCTGCTGGCGGTGGTGATCTTCGGCCTGATGTTCGGCCTGCCCGGCGTGCTGCTGGCCACGCCGATGATGGTGGTGGTCGTGTCGCTGGTCGAGTCGCTTTACCTGCGCGCCTACATCGAGGCCGACGGCGAGCCGTCGCCATGACGGCCTTTGCGACGATGCGCCGCGTCGCGGCCGCACGGATCGCAGCGGCCGCATCCAGGGAGTGAACGCCATGGCGGGAGCCAGCCTGCTCGCATTGATCGACGACATCGCCTCGGTGCTGGACGACGTGTCGATCCTGACCAAGATCGCGGCCAAGAAGACCGCCGGCGTGCTCGGTGACGACCTGGCGCTCAACGCGCAGCAGGTCGCCGGCGTCAAGGCCGACCGCGAGCTGCCGGTGGTGTGGGCGGTCGCCAAGGGCTCGCTCGTGAACAAGGCCATCCTGGTGCCGGCGGCGCTGGCGATCAGCGTGTTCGCGCCCTGGGCGATCACGCCGCTGCTGATGGCAGGCGGCGCCTTCCTCTGCTACGAGGGCTTCGAGAAGCTCGCGCACCGCTTCCTGCCGCACGACGCGGCCCGCGAGCGCGAGCTGGAGACCATGACACGCGCGCTGGTCGACCCCGGCGTCGACGTCGTGGCGCTCGAGAAGGCGAAGATCAAGGGCGCGGTGCGTACCGACTTCATCCTCTCGGCCGAGATCATCGCGATCACCCTGGGCACCGTGGCCGACGCGCCGTTCGCGACCCAGCTGACGGTGATGGTCGCCGTCGCGGTGGCGATGACGGCGGGCGTCTACGGCCTGGTGGCGGGCATCGTGAAGCTGGATGACGGTGGGCTGTGGCTCAGCGCGAGGCGCGGCGACGGCATGCTCGCGCGCCTGCAGCGCGGCCTCGGGCAGGGCATCCTGCGTGCCGCGCCCTGGCTGATGAAAGGCTTGTCGGTCGCAGGCACGGTGGCGATGTTCCTGGTCGGGGGCGGCATCCTGGTGCACGGTGTGTCCGTGCTGCATCACCTGGTCGAGGTGGCCGGGGAGGGCATGCACGCGCTGCCCGGGGTCGGCAGGCTGCTTGGCGCGCTGGGGCCGATGGTGCTCAATGCGCTGGTCGGCGTGGCCGCCGGCGGCCTGGTGCTCGCGGCGGTGACGCTGGTGAAAAAGCTGCTGCCGGCCCGCGCCTGAGCCGCGGCTTCATGATCTCCGAGGTCATCGACGCGACGACGCGCCACCGTGAAGATGGGCCCAGGTCGCGCGAGGTGTGACGCCCGTGCGGCCGATGGTCCCACTTCTGGAGTTGCACATGACAGGCTCAGACCTCCTTCCCCTGGCCGTGGCCCTGCTGATCGGGCTGGCCGCGATCGGTTCGTGCATCGGCGTGGCGATGTCCGGCATGAAGCTGCTGGAATCCTGCGCGCGCCAGCCGGAGCTGATGGAGCGGCTGCAAGGCAAGTTCTTCCTGGCCGCGGGCCTGACCGACGGGGCCTTCATCATCGCCACCGGCATCGGGCTGTGGTTCGCCACGGCCAACCCGTTCGCCGGCTGAGCGGCAGGCGGGGCGGCGACGCGGCGGCCGTGCCGGGGCAGCCCCGGCCGGCGGGCCGCATGACGGGCTCTTGAAATCGGCGCACCCGACCACAATTCGGTGGCGTCATCACAGGAGCACGCTCGCAGGAGCCATCCGTCATGCAGGTCACGCAAACCGTCCGGATCCCCGGCAGGCTGGTCCCGCTGGCCATGCTGGCCCGCCTGTTGCAGCGCCTGGAAGCGAGCGAACAGCCGGTGTCCGCCGAGCAGTACCGCCTGGTGGTCGACCGGCTGGCGCAGGAGCTGCAGACCGCGCCGCAGGGAGCCGAATTCGACGCCGTGCTGGAAGCCTATCCGGCCGCGCGCGAACTGTACGAGAACCTCCACTACCAGCACGCCGGCCTGTGCCGCTCGCCGCTGGAGCCGGCGCTGAACGCCGAGCTGGAAGCGGTGCGGGTCATCGCGCGCGCCGCGGGCCGCTGAAGCCCGGCGCCCGGGCTCCCGGCGGCAGTCGGGGATCTTCGCCGGGCGGCGTGCGCCGCCGGCGTCCATCCTCGCCCGCGCGCCCCGCGGGACTCACTTGCCCCAGGTGTCCTTCAGGCTGGTGATGCGGTTGAACGCCAGGCGCCCGTCCCGGGCGTCGGCGACGAAATAGCCGTGGCGCTCGAACTGGAAGCGCGTCCCCGGCGCGGCGGCGGCCAGTGACGGCTCGACGTAGGCCTGCACCACCTTGACGCTGTCGGGGTTCAGCGCCGCCTTGTAGTCCTTGCCACCCGCATCGGGGTGCGGGTCGTTGAACAGCCGGTCGTACAGCCGCACCTCGGCCTGCGCGCCGTCGCGCACGCCGACCCAGGTGATCACGCCCTTGACCTTCACCGCATCGGCGCCGGGCGTGCCGCTCTTGGTGTCGGGCACGACTTCGGCGAGCACCGCCGTGACGTTGCCGTCGGCGTCCTTCTCGCAGCCGGTGCACTTGACCACGTAGCCGTACTTGAGCCGCGCCATGTTGCCCGGGAACAGGCGGTGGTAGCCCTTGGGCGGCTGCTCGGCGAAGTCCTCGCGCTCGATCCACACCTCGGCCCCCAGGCGGAACTCGCGCGTGCCGAGGTCGTCGCGCTTGGGATGCGCCGGGGCGCTGCACGGCTCCAGGTGGTTGGCGCTGCCGAACACCTCGGCCCAGTTGGTGAGCTTGAGCCGGACGGGGTCGAGCACCGCCATCGCGCGCGGGGCCTTGCCGTCCAGGTCGTCGCGCACCGCGGCCTCGAGCAGGCCGTAGTCGATCCAGCCGTTGGCCTTGCTGACGCCGATGCGCTCGGCGAACAGGCGGATCGCCTCGGGCGTGTAGCCGCGCCGGCGCATGCCGACGATGGTGGGCATGCGCGGGTCGTCCCAGCCGTCGACGATGCCCTCGTCGACCAGCGCCTTGAGCTTGCGCTTGCTGGTCACGACGTAGGTCAGGTTGAGGCGGGCGAACTCGTACTGGTGCGGCAGGTTGAAGGGCTCGACGCAGTAGGGCTCCAGCGCGTGCGCCAGCAGCGGCGTGAACTGGTGGGCCTGCGATTTCAGCAGCGCGAAGAAGGCCGGCAGGTCGGCGATCACCGCGTCGCGGTCGCGCTCCCACTTCTGGAACAGCGCGCGCATGCGCTCTTCCGGCTCGCTGTGGTCGAGCTTGTGCGCATGGTTGTGGCAGCGCAGCGCGAACTCCTTGCCGGCCTCGATGCCCTGCTGCTCGATGCGCTCGACCAGCTCGCAGGCGCGGCGGAACTCGGGCTCGCGCAGGATCGGCACGATGCGCTCGAGCACCCAGTCGTAGAACGGGCGCTGGTCCTCGAACTCCAGCGTGCAGATCGAGTGGGTGATGTTCTCCAGCGCGTCCTCGATCGGGTGCGCGAAGGTGTACATCGGGTAGATGCACCAGCGGTCGCCGGTGTTGTGGTGCGTGGCGTGCTTGATCCGGTAGATCGCCGGGTCGCGCAGGTTGATGTTGGGCGAGGCCATGTCGATCTTGGCCCGCACCACCATCGCGCCGTCCGGGTGCTTGCCGTCGCGCATCTCGCGCAGCCGTGCCAGGCTCTCGGCGGCCGGGCGGTCGCGGTAGGGGCTGTCGACGCCGGGCGTCGTGAAGTCGCCGCGGTTGGCGCGCATCTGCTCGGGCGTCTGCTCGTCGACGTAGGCGTGGCCGTGCTCGATCAGGTACTCGGCCGCGCGGTACATGAAGTCGAAGTAGTCGCTCGCGTAGTAGAGGTGGCGGGTGCCGTGGGCTTCCCAGGTCCAGCCCAGCCACTGCACCGCGTCCTTGATCGCGTCGACGTACTCCTGTTCTTCCTTCTCGGGGTTGGTGTCGTCGAAGCGCAGGTGGCAGACGCCGCCGTATTCCTGCGCGAGGCCGAAGTTCAGGCAGATGCTCTTGGCGTGGCCGACGTGCAGGTAGCCGTTCGGCTCGGGCGGGAAGCGCAGGCGCACGCGGGCCGGGTCGGGCTCGCCGTGCGCGTGGTGGTTGCCGTCCCCGGGGCTGCCGCCCCAGCGGCGGCCCTGGTGGCGCCCCTGTGCCAGGTCGCGTTCGATGATCGCGCGCAGGAAGTTGCTCGAGGACGGCTTGTTGTCTTCTTTGTGGGCAGGGGCCGACATAGGGCTGTGGACGCTCCGTGAAGGAAAGTAAGCTCTGGCGCCATTCTACGGGGCGGCTGCCTTGGCCCTTCGCAGGCGCTGCGCCCGTTCCGCGCCGCAAGCGGCACGGCACGGGCGTGTGGCGGGAACCACGGCCCGCGCGGCCCGGTCTGGCCATGCTGTCCAGTCCAGGCGAGGTCGTGCCGGGGCTGGCCGGTGAGCGGGCACTTCCTTGCCGGGCCGGAAAAGACTGGTTGCATGGTGAAGTTGGGTAAAGCTGGGTAAAGCCTGCGCACCGCACCCGCAGAAGGTGCGTTAATTGCGCCAGGCCCGCTCAACCCGGGCCCAGCCTAAGGAGAAATCGCTATGAACCGACGAGCCCTCTTCGCAAGTGCTGCGCTGGCGCTGGCCGGACTGGCGGGCGCACCGGCCCACGCGGGCGACGTGTACTGGTCGATCGGCGTCCACGCTCCCGGTGTCTCGACGCATGTGTCCAACGTCCGTCCCGTGGTCGTGCACCCGGCGCCGGTGGTGGTCTATCCCGCGCCGCACGTGGTGTATGCGCCGGCGCCGGTGTACGTGAAGCCGCGGCCGCTGGTGGTGCACAAGCACCATCACCACCACCACGCGCACGTCAAGCACCCTCACGGCCACGGTCCGCGCCACGGGCACCACGGCCACCGGCATCGCTGAACTCCGGAAGCGGTGCTTCCCCGGGCGCCCCGCGGCATCGCGGGGCGTTTTCGTTTCGGCGCGTTCAGCCGCGCTGCTGCAGGCGGCTGGTTTCGGCGTCGACCAGGCGCCGGACCCAGCCCTCGCCGGCCAGGCGCAGTCCCACGACGAGGCCGTGGATCGCCAGGCCCAGGCCCCAGCCGGCCAGCGGCCAGACCCCGTCGCTGGCGCCGCCCGCCCACAGGCCGGCGTTGACCAGCACGAAGACCAGCAGGTGGACAAGCCAGCCGAGCTGGCGCCGCACGCGACGGCGGGCGAGGTGACGCAGGTCGGCGGCAGGGGGGGTGGCGTTCATCGCGGTCTCCTGAAGGGGTGGACGATGGCGCCATGGTCGCGCGGCCCGCGGGGGCGCGCCGCACCCGTGCGACGGAATGCCGCAGCGGGCGACGAAGTGCGCCGTTGCGGGGGCGGACGGCGCAGGACCTCACCACTGGTCCGAGCGCGTCAGGGCCTCCCAGATGCCGGGGCGGGCCTCGTAGACGCTGACCACGCCGTAGTGCTGCTCGCCCTGTTCGTTGAAGCGCACGCCATGCGTCACCGGTGCGAGCGCGTCGATGCGCTTGAGCTCGGCGGTCAGTTTCTTCGGGTCCACCGTGCGCGAGCGCTCCATCGCCGCCTTGAGCACCCAGACCGCGTCGTAGGCGTAGTGCGAGCCGTACACCGGATCGGTGCCGTAGGCCGCGCGGTACCTGTCCAGGAAGGCCTGGCCCTGCAGGAACTCGCGCGGCTCGATGATGGGCGAGGTGGCGTAGACCTTCAGCGGCAGCGCCGCCTTGACCAGCTTGTCCGTCTTGATGGTGTCGCTGCCGAGGATGCGCACCTTGCGCAGGCCGGCGCGGGCGAGCTGGTCGACCAGCGCCAGCACCTGGAAGTCGGCCAGCGTGGTGACGATCGCGTCCACGTCGGCGCGCTGCAGCTCGGGCACCAGGGCCTGGAAGTCGGTGGTGCGGTCGTCCAGCGACTGGCGCACCGCGACGGTCTTGCCCGCGCGGCGGATCTCGTCGGCCGCGGCGTCGGCCAGGCCTTTGCCGTAGGGCGTGCTGTCGTCGATCACCGCGAACGACTGCCCGTTGAGCGAGCGCACGGCATAGGCGCCCATGGCCTTGGCCTGCAGCGCGTCGTTGGCGACCAGGCGCAGCGTGGTCGGCAGGCCGAGCCGGGTGTACTCGGGCTTGGTCGAGATCGCCAGCTGCGGGACGTGCTTCTCGGCGTAGACCGGCGCGGCGGCGATGGTGACGCCCGAGTTGAGGTGGCCGACCACCGCGACCACGCCGGCGTCCACCAGCTGCCGGGCCACGGTCTTGCCGGTCTCGGGATCGGAGCGGTCGTCGACCGCCAGCACCTCCAGCCGGACCGGCTGCCCGTCGATGCGCAGGCCTTGCCGGTTGATGTCCTCGACGGCCAGCCGCACGCCGTTGACCATGTCCTGGCCCAGCGAGGCGAGCGGTCCGGACAGCGGCTGTGCGACGCCGATGGTCACGGTCTCGGGGATGCGGTTGCAGGCGGTCAGGGCCAGGGCGGCGAGCAGGCCGCCGAGCCCGAACAGGCGACGAAACATGGAACAACCTCCTCGTGTGCGAGATGCGGCGCAATCTAGCGACGCTCGCTCCGAGGAACCGGCGGTATTCGGGGCCGGGCGGCAAAGATTCCGGGGATCGCGGGGCCGGCCGGCCGAGGATCCTGCGGATTTCAGGGTCTACCCGGAGGGCTCACATCGGCCTGAAGCGGTGCGCGTGGATGCGGCTGACCACCGGGCGCTCGGGGCGGCCGCGCAGGTGCAGCCGCAGCTTGCCGGTCTCGTCGCGCACCGCGGCCTCGATCGCGGTGGCCCGCACCACGACGCCACGGTGCACCTGCCAGAACTGCTGCGGGTCCAGGCGCGGCAGCAGCTCGCGCAGCGAGGTGCGGATCAGGTACTCGCGTTCGGCGGTCAGCACGCGCACGTACTTGTCGGCCGCCTCGAAGCAGATCACCTCGGTCACCGGCACCATGTGGATGGCCTGGCCGACGCCGGCCTGGATCACCTGCAGCGGCTCGGCGCCCGCGGGCGCGAGGCCGGGGGCCTGCAGCAGCGCGCGCAGCTGCGCGACCGCGGCCTCGAGCGGCTGGCCGGTGCCGGCGCGCTGCGCCAGGCGCGAGCGCAGCCGCGCGCAGGTCTGCGCCAGGCGCGCCGGATCGACCGGCTTGAGCACGTAGTCGACCGCGGCGGCCTGGAAGGCCTGCAGCGCGTACTGCTCGTAGGCGGTGACGAACACGATGAGCGGAAACGGCGCGCCCGTGCCGGCGTCGTCGGGCCAGTCCTCGGCCAGGGCCTGGGCGGCCTCGATGCCGTTCTGTCCGGGCATGCGGATGTCCAGGAAGCAGATGTCCGGGCGCAGCGCCAGCGCCTGCTCGACCGCCGCCGCCCCGTGGCCGACCGTGGCCACCACCTGCAGTTCGGGCCACAGCCGCTGCAGCTCGGCGGCAAGGGCGGCGGCCAGCAGCGGTTCGTCTTCGGCGATCAGGGCGGTGGCGTGCATGGCCTCAGGCCTCGGGCGGGGTGGGGGAGAGCGGCAGGCGGATCTCCGCCAGCGTGCCGCCGGCGGCGTCGTCGGCGGGGACCAGGCGCAGCGTCGCGCGCCCGCCGTACATGGTCGACAGGCGCCGGCGCACCTGGTCCAGCCCGAAGCCGTCGCCGTCCGCCGCGGGCGTCGGGTGCGGCAGGCCGACGCCGGTGTCGCGCACGCGCAGCACCAGCCGGTCGCCGTCGAGGGCGGCGCTCACCTCGACGCGGCCGCCGTCGACGCACGGCTCCAGGCCGTGCTTGATCGCGTTCTCGACCAGCGGCTGCAGCAGCAGCGGCGGCACGGGCAGGCCGGCGCAGGCGGGCGGCAGCTCCAGCCGGGTGGCCAGGCGGTCGCCCATGCGGATGCGCATCAGCTCCAGGTAGTCGGCCAGGCGCTCGAACTCCAGCCGCAGCGGGTGCAGCTCGGTGCGCGAGGCGTTCAGCGTGGCGCGCAGGAAGGCGATCATGCGGTCGAGCATGGCCTGGGCGCGTGGCGGATCGAGGGCGATCAGCGCACGCAGGTTGGCCAGCGTGTTGAACAGCATGTGCGGCTCGAGCTGGGACTCGAGCAGCTTCAGCTGGGTCTCGAGCGCCTCGCGGCGCGCGGCCTCGGCCTGGGCGCGGTGGTACTGCAGCTCGCCGCGGGTATAGAAGAAGTAGACGATGGCGCTGCCGATCAGCAGGCTGAGCCCGGCCAGCGACAGGAACGCATCCGGCGCCTGGCGCAGCAGCGCCCAGGTGGAGCGGCCCGAATAGGCGTCGGAGACCAGCGTGCCGGCGATGTAGCCGGTGACGATGCCGAACGCCAGGAACAGCAGCTTGCGCCAGCCGTGCCCCATGCGGTCCGGGCTGCCGGGCTGGCCGAAGAAGAAGCGCCCGACGTCGATCAGCAGCCAGCTCGTCACGCCGATCGCATGGACGTTGACCAGCTGCTCGTCCAGGCGCCGGTGCTCCATGAAGTGCCACATCAGCAGCGCGACGGCCGTGTTCAGGCCGAGCACCACCGGGGCGCGGCGCGCGATCGCAGGCAGTTCCTGGCGCAGGTCCGGGGGCAGCTTCACGGGCACGGGGCGGGCAGCGGGTTCAGATCAGGCCGAGTGCATGGTGCCACAGCAGCTGGCCGAGGTAGCGGCTGGGCAGCAGCGTGAACGCCCCGGCGAACAGGCAGCCGCCGATGTAGACCGTCCACATCAGCTTGCGGTGGCGCTGCACGTTGCCGTGCGCGACCTGCCACAGCGCCGAGCCGATGCCGAAGAACACCAGCAGAACCAGCAGGTGGATGGGCGTGTAGCCGGCGATGTTGGGGCGCTCGAAGCTGCGGATGAACAGGCTCGACAGGGCCGCGCCGGACATCAGCGTGACCCAGGCATAGCCCGTGCCGCGGTGCACCCGCGAGCCCTTGCGCGCGGCCAGCGCCACCGGGCCGAGCAGCAGGGCGGCCAGGGCGAGGCAGAGGTGGATCGCGACGGCGGGCGGCAGGGCTTCGGGGGTGGACATGGCGGTCTCCATCGAGGGATCGGTCATGTCCGGACTGTGCGCAGCCCGGCCGGCGCCGGCGAGCGTCGTGCGACGAAACGCCGCCCGCGGGGCGCGAAACGCCGCCGCCGCGGCGCGAACGGGGGGCTCAGCGCTTGCGCGAGCCGCCCAGCAGGCTGCCCAGCACGCCGCGGATGATTTCCCGTCCGACCGTGTTGCCGATGGTGCGCGCGGCCGACTTGGCCAGCGCGTCGACCACGCCTTCGCGCCGTCCGCCGCGCGGGCCGGTGGAGCCGAACAGCACGTCGGTCCAGCCGCCGCTGGTCGCGGCCGGCCCCTTGGCGGCGGCCTCGCGCGAGGCCTTGTCGGCGCCGGCGTTGGCCTGCTCGGCGCGGGCCTTGAGCTTCTCGTAGGCGGATTCGCGGTCGACGGTGCGTTCGTAGACGCCGGCCACCAGCGAGCCCTGGAGCAGCGCCTGGCGCTGCTGCGGCGTGATCGGGCCGATCTGGCTGCCGGGCGGCAGCACGTAGACGCGCTGGGTCACCGACGGGCGGCCCTTCTCGTCGAGGAAGCTGACCAGCGCCTCGCCGACGGCCAGCTCGGTGATCGCCGCCTCGATGTTCAGGCCCGGGTTGGCGCGCATCGTCGAGGCGGCCGCCTTGACCGCCTTCTGGTCGCGCGGCGTGAAGGCGCGCAGCGCGTGCTGCACCCGGTTGCCGAGCTGGGCCAGCACGGTGTCGGGAATGTCCAGCGGGTTCTGGGTGACGAAGTACACGCCCACCCCCTTGGAGCGCACCAGCCGCACGACCAGCTCGATGCGCTCGATCAGTGCCTTGGGCGCGTCCTTGAACAACAGGTGGGCCTCGTCGAAGAAGAACACCAGCTTGGGCTGGTCCAGGTCGCCCACCTCGGGCAGCGTCTCGAACAGCTCCGAGAGCATCCACAGCAGGAAGGTGGCGTACAGGCGCGGCGCGTTCATCAGCTTGTCGGCCGCCAGGATGTTGATGACGCCGCGGCCGCGCACCGTCTGGATGAAGTCGCCGATGTCGAGCATCGGCTCGCCGAAGAAGCGGTCGCCGCCCTGTTCCTCGATCTGCAGCAGGCCGCGCTGGATCGCGCCGACGCTGGCCGCGCTGATGTTGCCGTACTCCGTGGTGTACTGGCTGGCGTTGTCGCCCACGTGCTGCAGCATCGCGCGCAGGTCCTTCAGGTCGAGCAGCAGCAGGCCCTGGTCGTCGGCGATCTTGAACACCAGCGAGAGCACGCCCTGCTGGGTGTCGTTGAGGTCCAGCATGCGACCCAGCAGCAGCGGGCCCATGTCCGAGATGGTCGCGCGCACCGGGTGGCCCTGCTCGCCGAACACGTCCCACAGCGTGGTCGGGCAGGCGACCGGCTCGGGCAGGGGCAGGCCGCGCTCCTCCAGCGTTTTCGCCATCTTGGGCGCGATCGTGCCCTCCTGCGAGATGCCGGTCAGGTCGCCCTTGACGTCGGCCAGGAACACCGGCACGCCGATGCGCGAGAAGTTCTCGGCCAGCGTCTGCAACGTCACGGTCTTGCCGGTGCCGGTGGCGCCGGTGATCAGCCCGTGCCGGTTCGCCAGGCCGGGCAGGAGATGGCATTCGATGTCGTCGTGCTTGGCAATGAGGAGCGGTTCGGCCATGGCGTGCGCTGTCCAAGGTTGCGGGGATGCCCCCGGATAAAATCGCAGTCTATCCAACACTTCCCCATCTTTGCGCCGCGGCGTGTCACCCCAGCCGCGGTGCCTCAGGAGCTTGCTTCATGGCTGGTCATTCCAAGTGGGCCAACATCCAGCACCGTAAGAGCCGCCAGGACGAGAAGCGCGGCCGCATCTGGACCCGCGTGATCCGCGAGATCATCGTCGCCGCCCGCCAGGGCGGGGGCGACCCGAACGCCAACCCGCGGCTGCGGCTGGCGATCGACAAGGCCAAGGCCGCCAACATGCCGGCCGACACCATCAAGCGCAACATCGACAAGGCCACCGGCAACCTCGAGGGCACGACCTACGAGGAAATCCGCTACGAGGGCTACGGCATCGGCGGCGCTGCGGTGATGGTCGACTGCATGACCGACAACCGCGTGCGCACCGTGGCCGAGGTGCGCCATGCGTTCAGCAAGCACGGCGGCAACCTGGGCACCGACGGCTCGGTGGCCTTCCAGTTCAAGCACTGCGGGCAGTTCGTGTTCGCGCCCGGCACCAGCGAGGACAAGGTGATGGAAGTCGCGCTGGAAGCCGGGGCCGAGGACGTCATCACCGGCGACGACGGCTCCATCGAGGTGCTGTGCGCCCCGGGCGACTTCGAGGCGGTGCGCAACGCGCTGAAGGCCGGCGGGCTGAAGCCCGAGATCGCCGAAGTCACGATGCGTGCCGAGAACACCGTCGCCCTGAGCGGCGAGGATGCGCTGAAGATGCAGAAGCTGCTGGACGCCCTCGAGGACCTGGACGACGTCCAGGAGGTCTACCACAACGCCGAGCTCGACCTATGACCCGCCTTCCCCTCCTGGCGCTGCACCCCGCGGGGCTGGCGGCATCGTGCAACCTGACCGGCCGGAGGCATGCATGAAGGTGCTCGTCATCGGCTCGGGCGGTCGCGAGCACGCGCTGGCCTGGAAGCTGGCGCAATCGCCCCGCGCCCCGAAGGTGTTCGTCGCGCCGGGCAACGGCGGCACCGCGCTCGACCCGCAGCTGCGCAACGTCGAGATCACCGACCCGCAGGCGCTGGCCGACTTCGCCGCAAGCGAGGGGGTGGACCTGACCGTGGTCGGGCCGGAAGCCCCGCTGGCGGCCGGCGTGGTCGACCTGTTCCGCGCCCGGGGCCTGCGCATCTTCGGCCCGACCCGCGCGGCGGCGCGCCTGGAAAGCTCCAAGGCCTACGCCAAGGAATTCATGCGCCGCCACAACATCCCGACTGCGGCGCACGAGACCTTCAGCGATGCGGCCCAGGCGCACGCCTACGTCGACCGCATCGGTGCGCCCATCGTGATCAAGGCCGACGGCCTGGCAGCAGGCAAGGGCGTGGTGGTCGCTTCCACGCTGGCCGAGGCGCACGAGGCCGTCGACTGGATGCTGCTCGACAACAAGCTGGGCGTGCAGCACAACGACGGTGGCGCGCGCGTCGTGATCGAGGAGTTCCTGCAGGGCGAGGAAGCCAGCTTCATCGTGCTGTGCGACGGCCGCAACGTGCTGCCGCTGGCCACCAGCCAGGACCACAAGCGCCTGCTCGACGGCGACCAGGGGCCCAACACCGGCGGCATGGGCGCGTACTCGCCGGCGCCGGTGGTCACGCCCAACGTGCACGCCCGCGTGATGCAGGAGATCATCCTGCCGACCATCGCCGGCATGGCCAAGGACGGCATCCCGTACACCGGCTTCCTCTATGCCGGCCTGATGATCGACGCCGAGGGCCAGCCCAAGACGCTGGAGTTCAACTGCCGCATGGGCGACCCCGAGACCCAGCCGATCCTGATGCGCCTCAAGAGCGACCTGCTCGAGGTGCTGCTGGCCGCCACCGACGGCACCCTGGACCAGGTCGAGCTGCAATGGGACCGGCGTGCCGCGCTGGGCGTGGTGATGGCCGCGCAGGGCTACCCGCTGCAGCCGCGCAAGGGCGACGTGATCACCGGGCTGCCCGCGCCGCAGCCGGACGCCATGGTGTTCCACGCCGGCACCGCGACCCGCGACGGGCAGACCGTCACCTCCGGCGGCCGGGTGCTGTGCGTCACGGCACTGGGCGATTCGGTCAAGGCTGCGCAGCAGCGCGCCTACCAGGCCATGCACGGCATCCACTTCGACGGGATGCAGTTCCGCAGCGACATCGGCTACAGGGCGATCAAACGGTGAACACGCAAGAGGTCCGCAACTACCTGCTCGACCTGCAGGAACGCATCGTCCGGACCATGGAGGCCGAGGACGGCAGCGCGTTCCTGCGCGACGCCTGGCAGCGCCCGGCCGGCGGCCGCCTGGAAGGCGACGGCATCTCGCGCGTGATCGAGGAGGGCGGCCTGCTCGAGCGCGGCGGCTGCAACTTCTCGCATGTCAAGGGCCCGCAGCTGCCGCCTTCGGCGACGCAGCACCGTCCCGAGCTGGCCGGCGCGCCGTTCGAGGCGCTGGGCGTGTCGCTGGTGTTCCACCCGCGCAACCCCTACGTGCCGACCGTGCACATGAACGTGCGCATGCTGGCCGCGCAGCCGGCAGACGGGCCGATGGTGACCTGGTTCGGCGGCGGCATGGACCTCACGCCCTGCTACGGCTTCGAGGAGGACGCGCGCCACTTCCACGCCGTGTGCCGGCGCGCGCTGGCCCCCTTCGGCGAGGACAAGTACCCGCGCTTCAAGCGCTGGTGCGACGAGTACTTCTTCCTCAAGCACCGCAACGAGCCGCGCGGCATCGGCGGCATCTTCTATGATGACTTCACCGAGGGCGGCTTCGAGACCGGCTTTGCGATGATGCGCTCGGTGGGTGACGCCTTCCTCGACGCCTACCTGCCCATCGTGCAGCGCCGGCGCGACACGCCCTACGGCGAGCGCGAGCGCGACTTCCAGGCGTTCCGGCGCGGGCGCTACGTCGAGTTCAACCTGGTGTGGGACCGCGGCACGCTGTTCGGCCTGCAGTCGGGCGGGCGCACCGAATCGATCCTGATGTCGATGCCGCCGGTCGTGAAGTGGCGCTACGACTGGCGCCCCGACCCCGGCACGCCCGAGGCGCGGCTGTACAGCGACTTCCTGGTCGCGCGTGACTGGGCCTGAGGCTTGAAGCGCATAGGCATCTTCGGCGGCAGCTTCGATCCGGTGCACAACGCGCACCTGGCGCTCGGCCGCCTGGCGCTGCAGCACCTGGGCCTGGACGAGCTGCGCTGGGTGCCGGCCGGCCTGCCGTGGCAGAAGAGCCGCCAGGTCACGCCGGGTGCGCAGCGGCTGGAGATGCTGCGCCTGGCCCTCGAGGGCGAGCCGCGCTTCGTGATCGACACCTGCGAGCTGGACCGCAGCGGCCCGAGCTACACCATCGACACGCTGCGCGCGCTGCAGGCGCACGAGCCGGCGGCCGCATGGTTCCTCGTGATCGGGCAGGACCAGTACGCGCGCCTGGACACCTGGCGCGAGTGGCCCGAGCTGCTGCAGCGCGTCACGCTGGCCGTGGCCGGCCGCGCCGGCGTGCCGCCGCAGCCGCCCGCCGCACTGGCCGCGGTGTCGCACCGCATGGTGCCGCTGCCGCTGCCGCCGATGGCCGTGTCGGCCACCGAGATCCGCGCCCGCGTCGCGCAGGGCCAGCCGGTCGACGCGCTGGTTCCGCCGCCGGTCGCACGTTATATTGAGCAACACCGCCTGTATCAGGCATAACCCACCACGAACAACGCCCCCGCATGGACATCCGCAAACTGCAGCGCGCCATCGTCGATGGCCTGGAAGACGTCAAGGCCCAGGACATCCAGGTGTTCAACACCGAGCACCTTTCGCCGTTGTTCGAGCGCGTCATCATCGCTTCGGGCACCTCGAACCGGCAGACCCGGGCCCTGGCCGCCAGCGTGCGCGACAGCGTGCGCGACAAGGGCTTCAAGGTGCTGCGGGTCGAGGGCGAGGAAAACGGCGAGTGGATCATCGTCGACTGCGGCCCTGCCGTCGTGCACATCATGCAGCCCAACATCCGCCAGTACTACAACCTGGAGGAGATCTGGGGCGAGAAGCCGGTGCGCGTGAAGCTGGGCGAGGCCAAGGGCCTGCCGCGCGCCTCGGTCGAGGCGGACGACGGGCCCGAGGCCGCACCGGCCGCGAAGAAGGCCGTGGCGCGCAAGGCACCGGCGAAGACGACACCTGCGGCGAAGAAGGCCGCCACCAAGGCCCCGGCGGCGAAGAAGGCGGCAGCGAAGTCCGCCCGGCCCGCCGCGAAGAAGGCCGCGGCCAAGGCGCCGGCGAAGAAGGCTCCCGCAGCGAAGAAGGCACCTGCAGTGAAGAAGGTGGTCGTCGCGAAGAAGGCGGCCGCCAAGGCGCCCGCGAAGACGGCGGGCAAGGCCGCCGCGAAGCAGGCCGGCACCGCCCGCAAGACGACCGCGCGCAAGGCATGAAGCTCGTCGTCGTGGCGGTCGGCCAGCGCATGCCGGCGTGGGCGGACGCGGCCTACGACGACTACGCCAAGCGCTTTCCGCCCGAGCTGCGGCTGGAGCTGAAGGCGGTCAAGACCGAGCCGCGCACCGGTGGCAAGCCGGTCGAGGCCCTGATGGCAGCCGAGCGCAGCCGCATCGAGGCCGCGCTGCCCAAGGGCGCGCGCGTGGTCGTGCTCGACGAGCGCGGCGACCGTGTCACCACCGTGCAGCTGTCGGCGCGCCTGAAGGCCTGGATGCACGACGGCCGCGACGTGGCCTTGCTGATCGGCGGCCCCGACGGCCTGGACCCGGCGCTGCGCGAGTCGGCCGACGAGCGCCTGCGCCTGTCCGACCTGACCCTGCCGCACGCCTTCGTGCGGGTCCTGCTGGCCGAGCAGCTGTACCGCGCCTGGTCGGTGATGGTCGGCCATCCCTACCACCGCGAATGAACTCGCCGTCGCGCGACCCATGAGCCGCACGCTGCACGACTTCGTCTACCTCGCCTCGCAAAGCCCGCGACGTCGCCAGCTGCTGGAGCAGATCGGCGTGCGCTACGAACTGCTGCTGCCCGACCCGCACGAGGACGCCGAGGCGCTCGAGCTGCCGCTGCCGCGCGAGGCGCCGTTGCGCTACGTCGAGCGCGTCACGCGCGCCAAGCTGGCCGCCGCCCGCACGCGCCTGCAGCGGCGCGGCGGCGTGGCCGCACCCATCCTGTGCTCGGACACCACGGTGGCGCTGGGCGGGCGCATCCTCGGCAAGCCGCAGGACGCGGCCGAGGCAGCGGCGATGCTGCACGCGCTGTCGGGCCGCGAGCACCGGGTGCTGACCGCGGTGGCGCTGGGCCACGGCCGGCGCACGCAGTGCCTGGTCAACGTCTCGCGCGTGAAGTTCGCGCCGCTGTCGCGTGCCGAGGTGGATCGCTACGTGGCCAGCGGCGAGCCGATGGGCAAGGCGGGCGCCTACGCCATCCAGAGCCAGGCCGCCGCCTGGATCGAGCGCATCGCCGGAAGTTACTCCGGTATCATGGGTTTGCCTCTGTTCGAGACGGCGCAGCTGTTGCGGCGCTTCGGCGTCAGGTTCTGAGCTTCCCCAGCCCCAGCACGCATGCAGGACATCCTCATCAATTGGTCCCCCCAGGAGACCCGGGTCGCGATCGTCGAGAGTGGTGCCGTGCAGGAGCTGCACGTCGAGCGTGCGCTGGAGCGCGGGCTGGTCGGCAACATCTACACCGGCAAGGTGGCGCGCGTGCTGCCCGGCATGCAGTCGGCCTTCATCGACATCGGGCTGGACCGCGCCGCGTTCCTGCACGTGGCCGACGTCTGGCAGCGCGGCAGCCACGGCGAGGGCGGCAATGCCGCGCCGGTGCCGATCGAGAAGCTGGTGTTCGAGGGGCAGTCGCTCACCGTGCAGGTGATCAAGGACCCGATCGGCACCAAGGGGGCGCGGCTGTCCACCCAGATCAGCATCGCCGGCCGGCTGCTGGTGTTCCTGCCGCAGGACGACCACATCGGCATCTCGCAGAAGATCGGCTCGCCGGAGCTGCGCGAGCAGCTGCGCGCGCGCATGGCCGCGCTGGTCGGCGACGAGGGGGGAGGCTTCATCCTGCGCACCAATGCCGAGGACGCGACCGACGAGGAGCTCGCCGCCGACATCGCCTACCTGCGCAAGACCTGGGCCGCGATCCGCCAGGCCAGCTTCCGCAGTCCGCCCGGCACGCTGCTGCACCAGGACCTGAACCTGGTCCAGCGGGTGCTGCGCGACATGGTCACCGACGAGACCCAGTCGGTGCGCATCGACTCGCTCAGCCAGTACGAGGCGCTGCTCGCCTTCGGCAACGAATACACCCCGAGCGCGGTGCAGAAGCTGCAGCTGTACCGCGGCGAGCGCCCGATCTTCGACCTGTTCAACATCGACCAGGAGATCGAGAAGGCGCTGGGCCGGCGCGTGGACCTCAAGTCCGGCGGCTACCTGATCATCGACCAGACCGAGGCGCTGACCACCATCGACGTCAACACCGGCGGCTTCGTCGGCGCACGCAACTTCGACGACACCATCTTCAAGACCAACCTGGAGGCGGCGCAGGCCATCGCCCGCCAGCTGCGGCTGCGCAACCTGGGCGGCATCATCATCATCGACTTCATCGACATGATGCGCGAGGACCACCAGGAGGCGGTGCTCGCCGAGCTGCGCAAGCAGCTCTCGCGCGACCGGGTCAAGATGACGGTCAGCGGCTTCACGCAGCTCGGGCTGGTCGAGATGACGCGCAAGCGCACCCGCGAGTCGCTGGCGCAGATGCTGTGCGAGCCTTGTCCCACCTGCGGCGGCAAGGGCAACGTCAAGACGCCGCGCACGGTGTGCTACGACATCCTGCGCGAGATCGTGCGCGAGGCGCGCCAGTTCAACCCGAAAGAGTTCCGCGTGATCGCCTCGGCCGCGGTGGTGGAGATGCTGCTCGACGAGGAGAGCACCCACCTGGCGGCCTGTTCCGACTTCATCGGCAAGCCGATCTCGCTGCGGGCCGAGCCGACCATGTCGCCCGAGCAGTACGACATCGTGCTGTTGTGACGATGCGCACCCGGCCTGACCACGGAACTCCGGCCCGCGGCCCGGGACCGAAGCCGTGGTCGGGCGGCCGCGATTTCGTTACCGACGTTACGCGATCCGGCGCGCCGTGGGCCGTCGGGCGCGGGATGATCGATGTCTTTGCGCGTGCCGCGACAATACGACGGTTGCCGCCCCGCGGCTCACGACTAGGAAGGATGCAAGAAGGACAATGAATTACTGGTCCCGTCGCCGCTTTTTGTCCGTTCCGGCTGCCCTGACGGCCGGCCCCGCATTGGCGCAGTTCCGGGTCGACATCTCCGGCGTCGGCGCCACGCAGTTCCCGATCGCGATCGCCCCGTTCCGTGGCGAGGCCGGCTGGACGCAGCAGGTTTCGCGCATCGTGCGTGCCGACCTCGAGCGCAGCGGCCAGTTCCGCGGCATCGACGTCTCCGACACCGGGCTGGACGAGAACGCCCGCCCCGTGCCCCAGGACTGGCGTGGCCGGGGCGCCGACGCGCTGGTCGCGGGCAGCCTCACCAAGCTGGCCGACGGCCGCGTCGACGTGCGCTTCAAGCTGTGGGACACGGTGCGCGGCCTCGACCTGGGGGGCCAGGCCTACGCGGTCGTGGAAGCCGACCTGCGCCTCGTGGCACACCGCATCGCCGACTACGTGTACGAGAAGCTGACCGGCGAGAAGGGCGTGTTCGCCACGCGCATCGCCTACGTCACGCAGGCGGCGCGCCGCTACACGCTGTGGGTCGCCGATTCCGACGGGGAGGGCGCGCAGGTCGCGCTGTCCAGCGGCGAGCCCATCATCTCCCCGGCCTGGTCGCCCGACGGCCAGGAGCTGGCCTACGTGTCGTTCGAGGCCAAGAAGCCCATCGTCTACGTGCAGGACGTCGCCAGCGGCCGGCGCCGCCCGGTGGCGGCCTACAAGGGCTCGAACAGTGCCCCCGCCTGGTCGCCGGACGGCCGCACGCTGGCCGTGGTGCTGACCCGCGACGGCCTGTCGCAGATCTACGCGGTCAACGCCGACGGCGGCAACCTGCGCCGCCTGGCCACCAGCTCGGGCATCGACACCGAGCCGGCCTGGTCGCCGGACGGCAGCCAGATCTACTTCGTCAGCGACCGCGGCGGCTCGCCGCAGATCTACCGCATGCCGGCCTCGGGCGGCGCGGCCCAGCGCGTGACCTTCACCGGCAACTACAACATCAGCCCGGCGATCAGTCCCGACGGGCGCTGGATGGCCTACGTCACCCGCACCAGCGGGGGCGCCTTCCAGCTGCAGCTGATGGAGCTGGCCAGCGGCACGGTCACCTCGATCTCCGAGACCAGCGACGACGAAAGCCCGAGCTTCGCGCCGAACAGCCGGCTGATCCTCTACGCCACCCGCTCCCAGGGACGCAACGTGTTGATGACCACCACGCTCGATGGCAAGATCAAAGCCACTCTGCTGTCCAATCGGGGCGACGTCCTCGAGCCCGTCTGGGGACCTTTCCTGCGCTGAATCGGTCTGATCCATCGTTGCAGCCCGCCCCGGCGCGGGCCTGAGCTTCCGGCGCCGGCCCAGGCGGGCGTCCGTTCATACACAGGAGAATCCGTCATGAAACTTCGCACTGCCTCTTCCGTGCTGGCGGCTGCATGCATGCTCGCGGTGCTGGCGGGCTGCGGGTCCAGCGTGAAACTCGACGAAACCCCGGTGGAAAGCCGCACCGGCACGCCGGTGGATCAGGTCGGCGGGGCGCAGGGCGGTCGTGCCGCGCAATCGCAGGTGTCGTCGGTCGACCTGGCCGGCCAGCAGGACGCCGCCAACCAGCTCGGCCGGGTCGTCTACTTCGACTTCGACAGCTACGTCATCAAGGACGAATACCAGCCGATCATCGCTTCCTATGCGCGCACGCTGAGCGGCAACGCCGACCGTCGCGTGACCATCGAAGGCCACACCGACGAGCGCGGCGGACGCGAGTACAACCTGGCCCTGGGCCAGAAGCGTGCCGAGGCGGTGCGCAAGGCGCTGGCGCTGCTGGGCGTGCGCGACAGTCAGATGGAAGCGGTCAGCTACGGCGAGGAACGTCCTGCGGTGCAGGGCTACGGCGAGGAAGCCTGGGCCAAGAACCGTCGCGCGGAGCTGAACCTGCGTTGATGCGATGACGATGTACCGCTTCCTTCCCCGCCTGGCGTCCGGGGCCACCGTGCGCGCCGCACTGCTGGCCCTGGCCGTCGCCGGCTCGGCGCCGGCTCACGCGCTGTTCGGCGACGACGAGGCGCGCCGCGCCATCCTGGACCTGCGCCAGAAGTTCGAGCAGGCCAACGAACAGCATCGCAACGAACAGCAGCGCCTGGCCGAGCAGCTTGACATGGTGCGCCGCAGCCTGCTGGAACTGAACAACCAGCTCGAGCAGATGCGCAACGAGATCGCGCAGATGCGCGGGCAGGACGAGGAGATGGCGCGCCAGCTGGCCGAGATGCAGCGCCGGCAGACCGACCTGTCGCAAGGCATCGAGGAGCGCATCCGCCAGATCGAGCCGCAGAAGACCGTGGTCGACGGCAAGGAGTTCCTCGCGCGGCCGGAGGAAAAACGCGACTACGAAGCCGCGCTCGACCTGTTCCGCAAGGGCGCGTTCGCCGAGGCGGCGGAGGCGTTCCAGTCGTTCCAGCGGCGCTATCCGGGCAGCGGCTACAACGAGGTGGTGCTGTACTGGCTCGGCAACGCCCAGTACGGCAAGCGCGACTACAAGAACGCGATGGCCACGTTCCGCAGCATGGTCGCGCTGGCGCCCACGCATCCGCGTGCGCCCGAGGCCATGCTGTCGATCGCGATGTGCCAGATCGAGCTGAAGGACCGTCCCGGCGCGCGCCGCACGCTCGAAGAGCTGATCAAGGCCCATCCCCAGAGCGAGGCCGCGGCCGAAGCCAAGGAACGCCTGGTGGCCCTGCGCTGACCGCCGCACCCCCGCGCCGTCATCCCGGGCAGGGGCCCCCTACAATCCGGGCCCATGCCGGACGTTGATCTTTCCTCCATCGCAGCCCAGGTCCTCTGGGCTGCTTTTGCGCTGTCCGTTGCCTTTGGCGCGATTGCCCAGCGCACCCACTTCTGCACCATGGGCGCGGTGGCCGACATCGTCAACATGGGCGACTGGACCCGCATGCGCATGTGGGTCATGGCCATCGGCGTGGCCATCATCGGGTTCAACGCGATGGTCGGCCTCGGCTGGGTCGATGCCTCCAAGACCGTCTACGGCGGGCCGCGCCTGATGTGGCTGTCGGCCCTGGTCGGTGGCTTCCTGTTCGGTTTCGGCATGGTGCTGGGCTCCGGTTGCGGCAGCAAGACGCTGATCCGCATCGGCGGCGGCAACCTCAAGTCGCTGGTGGTGTTCCTCGTGCTCGGCCTGAGCGCCTATGCCACGCTGCGCGGCATCACCGGGGTGCTGCGCGTCAACACCGTCGACCGGGCGAGTGCCATGCTGCCCGTGGCGCAGGACCTGCCGACCCTGCTGAATGCGGCCACCGGCTGGTCCAAGGCCACGCTCGTCTGGGTGCTGGGACTGGGGCTGGGCGGGGCCTGCCTGGCCTGGGCGCTGGCCACGCCGGACGGGCGTGCCGGCAACACCGTGCTCGGTGGCCTGGGCATCGGCGCGGTGATCGTCGGCGTGTGGTGGGTGTCGGGCGTGCTGGGCTACGTCCCCGAGGATCCCGACACGCTGGAGGAGGCGTTCCTCGCCACCAACTCGCGGCGCATGGAGTCGCTCAGCTTTGTCGGGCCGGTCAGCTACACGATCGACTGGCTGCTCTATTTCAGCGACACCAGCCGCGTACTGACCGTCGGCATCGTCTCGGTGTTCGGCGTGGTGGTCGGCTCGGCGCTGCATGCGATGGCCACGCGCAGCTTCCGCTGGGAAGGCTTCCGTGACGTGGAAGACATGGCCAACCACCTGATCGGCGGCGTGCTGATGGGCGTGGGGGGCGTCACGGCGCTGGGCTGCACCATCGGGCAGGGGCTGTCGGGCATCTCGACGCTGAACCTGTCCAGCTTCCTCGCGCTCGCGGCCATCCTGGCCGGCGCCGTCGCGGCGCTGAAGTACCAGGGCTGGCGCATGGAGCGGCTGCTCTGAAGCGGCGATGGACGCGAACGACGCCCAGTCCTGGCAGGCCGACGAGGAGCGCCGCTTCGGCGGGCTGCGCCGGCTGTACGGGAGCGCCGGCTACGAGCGGCTGCGCGCGTCGCGCGTCGCGGTGGTCGGCGTGGGGGGGGTCGGCTCCTGGGCGGCCGAGGCGCTGGCGCGCAGCGGTGTCGCCGAGCTGGTGCTGATCGACCTCGACCACATCGCCGTCTCCAACGTCAACCGCCAGATCCACGCGCTCGAGCACACCCTCGGCCAGGCCAAGGTGCAGGCGCTGCGCGAGCGTGTCGCGGCGATCCACCCCGGTTGCACCGTGCATGCGGTGGAGGAGTTCGTCGAGCCGGCCAACTGGCCCGCGCTGCTGCCGGGGCCGGTCGATGCCGTGATCGACTGCTGCGACCAGGTGCGTGCCAAGCTCGCGATCGCCGCCTGGGCGCTGCGCGAGCACGTGCTGGCCGTCACCGTGGGCGCGGCGGGCGGGAAGCTGCGCGCGCAGGAGGTCGAGGTGGCCGACCTGTCGCAGACCACGCACGACCCGCTGCTGGCCGCGCTGCGCCAGCGCCTGCGCAAGGAGCATGGCGCGCCGCGCAGCGGGCCGATCGGGCTGGCCTGCGTGTTCTCGCGCGAGACCATCACCCGGCCGCCCGAAAGCTGCGAACTCGACGGCAGCCTCAACTGCCACGGCTACGGCTCGGTGGTGAGCGTGACGGCCACCTTCGGCATGGTGGCTGCCGGCGAGGTGCTGCGTCGCCTGGCCGGGGCTTGAGCGGCCGGGCTGGAACCGGTTAGAATGTCGGGCTTTCGGGTTGTTAGCTCAGCTGGTAGAGCAGCGGACTTTTAATCCGTTGGTCACAGGTTCGAATCCTGTACAACCCACCAGAACAGAAGCCCCGGATGCCTGCGTGGATGCAGGCATTCGGGGCTTTTCCTTTTCTTGCGCCTGGCGTGAGGCGATGAATTGATCACCCTCACTGGGGGGCTTTGCGGGGCCTTTGGAGGCCGATGCAGGCACTCCCGCTTCGTCCTGTGTGCAGGCCGGGCCCCGAGCGTCCTCGGGGCAGGGCGGCGCCTTGGGCCCGGCCTGCGCCCGCACCTCGCACGCGTTGCGAGGCGCCCCCTTCAAATCCGCACGGAGTCCATGCTAGAATTGCGTTCTTCGCGCTTGACAGGGTCTTTGACCCGCAAACGCAGGGCTCTTAGCTCAGTTGGTAGAGCAGCGGACTCTTAATCCGTAGGTCGTAGGTTCGAATCCTACAGGGCCCACCAAGATTTCTTCGACAGCCACCGATGCGTCCGCACGGTGGCTGTTTTGCTTTGCGGCCGTGGGAGGCTGTCGGTTGCGCGCCGGATCACGGGGCGGTGGCGGCGTCCTCCTGCGTCCGGTATCCCAGCGACCGGCTGACGGCTTCGGCTTCCTCGCGCACGGTGCGGGCGATCGGGCCCTGCGGCGACGGGTCGAACCCGCCGGTGGCCCCGAGCGCGGTCAGCACCGCGCGCACCTGGCCGGTGTAGTCGATCAGCGGCGCGGCCACCGCGCTGACACCGGGCAGGTAGGTGTCTCGCACCGTGGCGACGCCGGCGGCGCGCACCTGCGTGCGCAGCGTGCCGATCGGGTCGCGCGGGTCCAGCCCGCGGCGCTGTTCGGCGCTGGCGGCCTCCAGCTCCGCGCGTGCCAGCGCCTCGACCCGGCCGTCGTGCGTCATCGCCAGGAACACCCGGCCGGTGGCCGACCACAGCAGCGACAGCACCGAGCCGACACGCACGTTCAGCGTCACCGGCAGCGCCGGCTCCTCGAACCGCACGATGGTCGGACCCTTGTTGCCCATCACCGCCACGAAGCAGGTCACTTCCAGCTGCTCGCGCAGACGTGCCAGCGACGGTTCGGCCGCGCGCAGCGGGTCGGCCTGGCGCATCGCGGCGATGCCGAGCTGGATGGTCTCGGCCCCCAGGTAGTAGTGCTGCGAGACGGCGTCCTGTGCCACCAGCCCTGCCTCGAGCAGGCTGATCAGGTAGCGGTGCACCTTGGCCGGGCTTTCGCCCAGGTGGGCTGCCAGCCGGGTCAGGCTGGCGCGCCCGCCGAGGCGCGACAGCCCCTTGAGCACCGCCACCCCGGTGGCGGCGGCCTGCACGCGCTGGCGACGCGCGCGCGGCGCGCGGGCGGGGGCTTCGGTCGGCGGGGCGGTGGCAGGGCGGGGCATGGCAGGTGGCGGGACGTTGGCGCGATGTTAGCGGGCCGGTGCATCGGTGCGGGCAGCTCGCAGGCCTCGGGTAAGCCAGTATGCATTGATTACGCATTGCGTACCAGAATTGCGCAAAGCGTAATTGATGCGCATCAGAGAAAGGAGCCGCGATGAAGAAGTACCTGTCCGCCCTGCTGCTGGCGCTGCCGCTGCTGGCCCCTTCGGCCGCTTCCGCGCAAGCCGCCGCCTACCCCTCCAAGCCGCTGCGCTGGGTGGTGCCGTACGCTGCCGGCGGCGGCTCGGACTTCCTGGCCCGCACCATCGGGCAGGCGCTGGCCGCGCGCATCGGGCAGCCGGTGATCATCGACAACAAGCCGGGCGGCAACACCTCGATCGGTGCCTCGGACGTCGCGCGCTCGCCCGGTGACGGTTACACCGTGCTGTCGGCCGACAACGGCACGCTGGTGTTCAACCCGGTGCTGTACAAGTCGCTGACCTACAACGCCACCAAGGACTTCACGCCGGTCACGCTGATGGGCCGGTTCCCGATGATCCTGGTGGTCAACCCGGGCTTCGGGGTGAACAGCGCCAAGGAGTTCATCGCCAAGGCCAAGGCCGAGCCGGGGGCGCTGAGCTTTGCCTCGGCCGGCGCGGGCAGCCCGCACCACCTGGCCATGGAGCTGCTGAACACCGAGGCCGGCCTGTCCATGGTGCACGTGCCCTACCGCGGTGCTGCGCCGGCGCTGGGCGACGTGGTGAGCGGCCAGGTGCCGGCGATGATGGTCGACTACGCTGCCGGCGCCGCCTTCATCCGCAGCGGCAAGCTCAAGCCGCTGGCGGTGGCGCATGCCAGCCGCCTGGCGCAGCTGCCCGACGTGCCGACCTTTGCCGAGCTGGGCTACAAGAGCGTCGAGGCCGCAGCCCTGGTGGGCATGGTGGCGCCCGCGTCGACCCCGGCCGACATCGTGGCGACGCTGAACAAGCGCGTGGTCGAGTCGATCAAGGATCCCGAGGTCCACAAGCGCCTCGTCGAGTTCGGCGTCGAGCCGGTGGGCAGCACGGCTGCCGAGTACGCCGAACTGCTGCGCACCGAAAGCCAGCGCTGGCACAAGCTGATCCGCGACCTGAACATCACGCTGGACTGACCACCTGCCGGAGCGCCGTTCATGGAGCTGAAGTCCCATGCCGCCGGGCGCTGCCCGGTGGCGCACGAGGCCGTGACCGGCGCGCCCACCGGCTGTCCGGTGAGCGCGCGCGCCGCGGCCTTCGATCCGTTCCAGGACGCGTACATGGAAGACCCGGCCGAGTTCGTGCGCTGGGCACGCGAGCAGGAGCCGGTCTTCTATGCGCCCAGGCTCGGCTACTGGGTGGTGACGCGCTACCAGACGATCAAGGACATCTTCCGCGATCCCGTCACCTTCAGCCCGTCGATCGTGCTCGAGCGCATGTCCCCGACCTCGGACGAGGCGCTGCAGGTGCTGAAGCAGTACGGCTACGCGATGAACCGCACGCTCGTCAACGAGGACGAGCCGATCCACATGGCACGGCGCCGCGTGCTGATGGCGCCGTTCACGCCGGAGCACCTCGCCGGGCATGTCCCGATGGTGCGCGAGCTGGTGCGCAAGGCGGTCGACCGCTTCATCGACGACGGCCGCGCCGACCTGGTGGACCAGCTGCTGTGGGAAGTGCCGTTCACCGTCGCGCTGCACTTCCTCGGCATCGACGCGGAAGACCGCGAGAAGATGCGGCGCTTCTCGATCGCGCACACCGTCAACGCGTTCGGGCGGCCCTCGCCCGAGCAGCAGGTGTCGATCGCGCACACCGTCGGGCAGTTCTGGCAGTTCGCTGGCGAGGTGCTCGAGAAGATGCGCCGCACGCCCGACGGGCCGGGCTGGATGCGTTATTCCATCCGGCAGCAGAAGCTCTACCCGGACATCGTCACCGACTCGTACCTGCACTCGATGATGATGGCCATCATCGTCGCGGCGCACGAGACGACGGCGTTCGCCTCGGCCAACGCGATCAAGCTGCTGCTGCAGCATCCGACCGCCTGGCGCGACCTGTGCGAGGACCCGGCGCTGATCTCGCCGGCGGTGGAGGAGTGCCTGCGCTACAGCGGCTCGGTGGCCTCGTGGCGGCGCCGCACCACGCGCGACGTGGTGCTCGACGGCGTGCCGGTGCCGGCGGAGTCCAAGCTGCTGCTGGTCGTCTCGTCGGCCAACCATGACGGCGCGCACTTCGTCGACCCCGACCTGTTCGACATCCGCCGCGAGAACTCGGCCGAGCACCTGACCTTCGGCTTCGGCGCGCACCAGTGCCTGGGCAAGAACATCGGGCGCATGGAGATGCAGGTCATGATCGAGGAGCTGGGCCGCCGGCTGCCGCACATGAAGCTCGCGCCGCAGACCTTCGAGTACGTGCACAACGTGTCGTTCCGCGGCCCGCAGCACCTGTGGGTCGAATGGGACCCGGCGCGCAACCCCGAGCGGCGCGACCCGTCGATCCTGCAGCGCCGGCATCCGGTGCGCATCGGCGCGCCGCACGCGCGCGACAAGGTGCGCCCGCTGGTCGTGCGCGCCGCCGAGCCGGTGGCCGAAGGGATCGTGCGGCTGCGCTTGGCGGCGACGGATGGCCGGCCGCTGCCGCAGTGGGCGCCGGGCGCGCACATCGACATCGAGTGCGGCGAGACCGGGCTGTCGCGCCAGTACTCGCTGTGCGGGCCGCTGTCGGACACCTCCGAGTGGACCGTCGCAGTGCAGCTGGATCCGGCCAGCCGCGGCGGCTCGGCCTGGATCCACCGCCACGCGACGCCGGGCACGGTGCTGCGCGTGCGCGGCCCTCGCAACCACTTCCGGCTCGACGAGCAGGCGCGCCGGCTGATCTTCGTCGCAGGCGGCATCGGCATCACGCCGATCATGGCGATGGCCGAGCGTGCCCGGGCGTTGGGGATTCCCTACGAGATCCACTACAGCGTGCGCTGCCGTGCCTGCCTCGCGTTCGAGCGCGAGCTGCGGGAGCTGCACGGTGAACGCCTGCACCTGTACGTCAGCGAGGAAGGGCGGCGCAACGACCTGGCCGGGTTGCTCGCGACGCCGGACCCGCAGGCGCGCATCTACGCCTGCGGGCCGCAGCGCATGCTCGAGGCGCTGGAACGCCTGGCCGCGGGCTGGCCCGAGGACGCGTTGCGCATCGAGCACTTCTCGGGCAGCGCACCACGCCTGGATCCCTCGCGCGAGCGGCCGTTCGAGGTGGAGCTGCGCAACAGCGGGCTCAGGCTCGAGGTGCCCGCCGACCGCACGCTGCTCGAGGTGCTGCGCGCGTCCAACGTCGACGTGCAGAGCGACTGCGAGGAGGGCCTGTGCGGCAGCTGCGAGGTGGGCGTGCTCGAAGGCGAGGTCGACCACCGCGACAGCGTGCTGGGCCGGGCCGAGCGCCAGGGCCACCGGCGCATGATGGCGTGCTGCTCGCGCGCCCGTTCGCAGCGCCTGGTGCTGGACCTCTGAGGCAGGACGGATGCCCGAGCGCCGGGCATGGGCTCTGGCTGCGGGCCCTTGCCCGCGGCCGGCGGGCTGGCGATCATGGGGCCTCCGGACGCGGTCCGTCCGCAGCCGCCTGACTGCCATGTCCACCATGTTCCATCGCCTGTTCTTCGTGTGGCTGCCGGCGCTTGCGCTGGGCGCCGCACTGGCCGGCTGCGCCGGCTATTCGCCGCGCGGCGTCACTCCGGGCATGCCGGCCGACGAGGTGATCGCCCGCATGGGGCGGCCGACCGGCGAGCACCGGCTCGCCGACGGCACGCGGCGCCTGGAGTTCGCCCGCGGGCCGTACGGCAAGCACACCTACATGGTCGACCTCGACGCGCAGGACCGGGTGCTGCGCTGGCAGCAGGTGCTGACGGAAGCCGTGTTCAACGCGATCCCGCGCGGCATCAGCCGCGAGGAGGTGCTGCGGCGCATCGGTCGGCCGTCCCACGAGATGCTGATTCCGCGCCGCAACGAGCGGGTCTGGTCGTATCGCTACGAATCGCCGTTCTGCCAGTGGTTCCAGGTCAGCCTGGACCTCGACACCCACAAGGTGACCGAAACGGGGTACAACGTCGACCCGATTTGCGACGCGAACGACAACGACCTGGACCCTCGCTGACACGACGATGATCAAGCTCTACGGCATCCCCAACTGCGACACCGTCAAGAAGGCCCGCCGCTGGCTCGACGAGCACGGTGTGGCCTACGCCTTCCACGACTTCAAGAAGCAGGGCGTGCCCGAAGACCGGCTCGACGCCTGGATGGCCGCACGTGGCTGGGAGAAGCTGGTGAACCGCCAGGGCACGACCTGGCGCAAGCTGGACCCGGCCGTGCAGGCCGGCGTGACCGGCCCGGACAGCGCCAAGGCGCTGATGCTCGCGCAGCCGAGCGTGATCAAGCGCCCGGTGGTCGAAGCCGGCCCGGAGGTGCTGGTCGGCTTCGACGAGGCAGCCTACGCGAAGCTGGCCGGCTGACGCGTCGCCTCATCCTGCAGACGCAAAAGGAGGAGGCCGCCTGCGGGCCGCCTCTTCGCTGGCGGGGAACGCCGGGCGGCTCAGACGAGCAGCTGGCGCAGCACGTAGGGCAGGATGCCGCCGTGCTTGTAGTAGTCGACCTCGATCGGCGTGTCGATGCGCAGGCGCAGCGTCACGCGCTGTTCGGAGCCGTCGGCGCGGCGGATCACCAGCGTCGCGTCCTGCTGCGGGCGGATGTCCTCGCCGATGAGGATGTCGAACTCCTCGTCGCCCTTGATGCCCAGCGACTCCCACGAGTCGTTGCCGAGGAACTGCAGCGGCAGCACGCCCATGCCGACCAGGTTGGAGCGGTGGATGCGCTCGAAGCTGCGCGCGATCACGGCCTTGATGCCCAGCAGCTGCGTGCCCTTGGCCGCCCAGTCGCGCGACGAGCCGGTGCCGTACTCCTCGCCGCCGAACACGATGGTCGGGGTGCCCTGCGCGATGTACTTCATCGCGGCGTCGTAGATCGACATCTTCTCGCCGCCGGGCTGGAACAGCGTCCAGCCGCCTTCCTCGCGCGAGCCGTCGGCGCGCGGCGGGATCATCAGGTTCTTGATGCGCACGTTGGCGAAGGTGCCGCGCATCATCACCTCATGGTTGCCGCGGCGCGAGCCGTAGCTGTTGAAGTCGGCCTTGAGCACGCCGTGTTCCTTCAGCCAGCGGCCGGCGGGCGAGTCCTCCTTGATCGAGCCGGCCGGCGAGATGTGGTCGGTGGTGATCGAGTCGCCGAACAGCGCCATCGCGCGCGCGCCCCTGACCGCGGCGGACGCGGCAGGCGGCTCGAGCGCGAAGTCCTTGAAGAACGGCGGCTCGGCGATGTAGGTGGACGTGGGCCAGTTGTAGGTGTCGCCGGTGACGCCCTTGATGTTCTCCCACAGCTTGCCGGGCTTGCGCGTGACCTGGTCGTAGTTCTCCTTGTAGGCCTTGGGATCCATCGCGTGCTTCATCAGGCGATAGATCTCCTCGCTGCTCGGCCAGATGTCGCCCAGGTAGACGTCGCGCCCGCCCTTGCCCTTGCCGACCGGCTCGGTCATCAGGTCGCGCATGACGTTGCCGGCGATCGCATAGGCCACCACCAGCGGCGGCGAGGCCAGGAAGTTGGCCTTCAGGTTGGGGTGGATGCGCGCCTCGAAGTTGCGGTTGCCCGACAGCACCGCCGCGCACACCAGGTCGTTCTGGATGATCGCCTCGTTCAGCTCGGGCGCCAGGTCGCCGGCGTTGCCGATGCAGGTCGTGCAGCCGTAGGCCGCCAGGCTGAAGCCGAGCTTCTCGAGGTAGGGCAGCAGCCCCGAGCGCTCCAGGTACTGCGTGACGATGCGCGAGCCCGGGGCGAGCGAGGTCTTGATGTGCGGCCTGACCTTGAGCCCGTACTCGACGGCCTTCTTGGCCAGCAGGCCCGCGGCCAGCATCACGCCGGGATTGGAGGTGTTGGTGCAGGAGGTGATCGCGGCGATCAGGATGTCGCCGTTGCGCAGCTCGATGCCGTTGGCGGTCGTGTAGACCCGGTCCAGCTTCTCGGCCGGCTGGTTGAAGCCGTTCTCCGCCGTGGGCCTGCTGAACAGCTCGGTGAAGGTGGACTTCATGTGGCCGATCTCGATGCGGTCCTGCGGGCGCTTCGGGCCGGCCAGGCTCGGCGCCACCGTGCCGAGGTCCAGGCGCACCACCTTGCTGTAGGCGATCTCGCCGGCACGCGGCACGCCGAACAGCCCCTGGGCGCGGAAATAGGCCTCGAAGGCCTCGATCTCGCGCTTGCTGCGGCCGGTGCCCCGGAAGTACTCGACCGTCTTCTCGTCGACCGGGAAGAAGCCCATGGTCGCGCCGTACTCCGGCGCCATGTTGCCGATCGTCGCGCGGTCGGGCACGGCCAGCGACGCGGTACCCTCGCCGAAGAACTCGACGAACTTGCCGACCACCTTCTCGCGGCGCAGGATCTCGGTGATCGTGAGCACCAGGTCGGTGGCGGTGACGCCCTCGCGCAGCCGCCCGGTCAGCTCGAAGCCGACCACGTCGGGCGTCAGGAAGTACACCGGCTGGCCCAGCATGCCCGCCTCGGCCTCGATGCCGCCCACGCCCCAGCCGACCACGCCGATGCCGTTGATCATCGTGGTGTGGCTGTCGGTGCCGACCAGCGTGTCAGGGTAGTAGACGCCGTCGGCGCGCTGGTGCACGCCGCGCGCCAGGTACTCCAGGTTGACCTGGTGCACGATGCCGAAGCCCGGGGGCACGACGCCGAAGGTCTCGAACGCCTGCATGCCCCACTTCATGAACTCGTAGCGCTCGCGGTTGCGCTGGAACTCGAGCTTCATGTTCAGGTCCAGCGCCTTCTTCGAGCCGTAGTGGTCGATCATCACCGAGTGGTCGACCACCAAGTCCACCGGCACCAGCGGCTCGATCAGCTTGGGGTTCTTGCCCATCTTGTCGGCCACCGAACGCATCGCGGCCAGGTCGGCCAGCAGCGGCACGCCGGTGAAGTCCTGCAGCACCACGCGCGCGACGATGAAGGGGATCTCGTCGACCCGCTCGGCGTTGGGCTGCCAGTTCGCCAGCTGCTCGACGTGCTCGGGCGTGACCTTCTTGCCGTCGCAGTTGCGCAGCACGCTTTCCAGCACGATGCGGATCGAGACCGGAAGCTGTCTGACGTTGGGATACTGCTTGGCCAGCTCGGGCAGGGAGAAGAAGCGGCCCTCCTTGCCGGAGGCGGTCTTGAAGGTCTTGAGGGTCTTGGCGAACGCGTGCGCCGCAGCGGCGCCCTTGTTGGAGGCTTTCTTCAGAGCAGCATCTGCCATGGGCGGACTCCGTGGGGGTGGGTGGGGGAGGACCATCAGGTCCGGATCATTGTCGCAGTTTGCGTCCCGGGGACAAGGGCCACGGCACCACACCTCACGCGCCGAGGCCCGGGCCGTTCCCCGGGCCGCGCGCTGCGCGCGTCAGAGACCGATCATCGCGCGCAGCGTGGCCGCATCGACCGCGCCCGAGTGCATGCCGTACTGGCCGGTCTGGGCGTGCCGGTAGACGATCAGCGGCACGCTTTCGGCGCCGAGCTCGTTGAACAGGTCGGTGTTGGCCTTGATCTTGTCCTTGATCTCGTCGGACACGCCCTGGTTGGCGGTGATGCCGCCCTTGCGCTCGAGCACCAGGCGCTCGTTCTCCTCCATCGCCGCGGCGGGGTCTTCGGCCGCGAGGATGGTGGCACTTTGCGGGCCCGACGAGGGACGCAGCCAGCCGAGCGGGATCCACACCATCTTCAGCTGGTTGTGCAGCGGGCGTGCGTTGGCCCACAACTGGGCGCAGTGCGGGCAGGCCGGGTCGAAGAAGACGTACACCGTGTTGGCGGCCATCACCGGGCCGACGCTGAAGCCGGCGGCCCGCTGGGCGGCTTCATAGGCTTCCTGTGCCGACTTCTTGACAGGGGCGGCGGCCTCGGCCGGCGCGGCGCTGCTGGCAGCGGGCTTGTCGTTGCAGGCGGCCAGCCCGAAGGCGGCCAAGGCCATGGCGGTCAGGGTGAAGGAGCGACGGTTCACGGGAAGGATCCTCTTGTTGGCGCGGCGGCGCTGGGTGGCCCCGCAAAGACTGGAATCGTAGCGTCTTGCGGCCCGGCTCGCGGACCGCCTGGCGCTCAGGCCTCGACGACGATCGGGAAGTGCGCCTGCAGGGCACCGTCGCCGGGGCGAAACGGCACGGTCAGGGCGCGCCGGCCGTCTTCGTCGAGATGGCGCCACAGCCAGTCGCGCGCATTGCCCGGCTCGCCCTCGACGTACACCTGCGTGGTCAGCAGCTCGCGCCGGCCCAGGCGCACCTTGACGTGGATGTGGGGCGTGCGGCCGGTGTAGGGCACCGGGCGGATGGTGCGGAAGCGGTAGCGCCCTTGGGCATCCACCGTCACGCGCCCGTAGCCCTGGAAGTCCGGATCGGCGCGTCCGCCGTCGCCCGGGTGGTGGTAGCGGCCCTGGTGGTCGCACTGCCAGATCTCGACCGTCGCGCCGCGCACCGGGCGCCCGGCGGTGTCGAGCACCCGGCCGTCCAGCCAGGCCGGCTGCCCGCGGGTGTAGCGCCGCGTGCCCCGCACCAGCAGGTCGAAGTCGGTGTCCTCGGGCAGCTCGACCGGGTAGTACGGTCCTTCGGTCTGCGCCGGCGTCGGGCGCAGGCGCGGCTGGGCACGTGCATGGTGCACGAGCGCGGGCAGGGCGATGGCGGCCGCGGTGCCGGCGATCAGGCGGCGGCGCAGGCGGGCAGGAGCATGCATGGCGGGGCAGGGCGAAGGCAGCGGATGCCCGGTTGGAGCCGCCGCTGCGGCCTTGGTTTCATCGCCCGGGGCACAAGAAGAAAAGGCCCGCACGGGGCGGGCCTGGAGGCGAGCGGTCGGGGCCGGCGTCAGACCGACACTTCCTTCGCGACCTCGGCGAACTCCTCGATCTGGTCGAAGTTCATGTAGCGGTACACCTTGTCGGCATCCTTGTTGATGATGCCCATCTCGGCGTGGTACTCCTCGACCGTCGGGATGCGGCCCAGCTTGGAGCAGATCGCCGCCAGCTCGGCCGAGCCCAGGTACACGTTGGTGTTCTTGCCCAGGCGGTTCGGGAAGTTGCGGGTCGAGGTCGACATCACGGTCGCGCCTTCGCGCACCTGTGCCTGGTTGCCCATGCACAGCGAGCAGCCCGGCATCTCGGTGCGCGCACCGGCGACGCCGAACACGCCGTAGTGGCCTTCCTTGGTCAGCTCGGACGCGTCCATCTTGGTCGGCGGCGCCACCCACAGCTTGACCGGGATGTCGCGCTTGCCTTCCAGCAGCTTGGAGGCGGCACGGAAGTGGCCGATGTTGGTCATGCACGAGCCGATGAACACCTCGTCGATCTTGGCGCCCTGCACTTCGGACAGCGTCTTGGCATCGTCCGGGTCGTTCGGGCAGCAGACGATCGGTTCCTTGATCTCGTTCAGGTCGATCTCGATCACCGCGGCGTACTCGGCGTCCGCGTCCGGCTCCAGCAGCTGCGGGTTGGCCAGCCACTCTTCCATCGCACGGATGCGGCGCTCCAGGCTGCGCTTGTCCTGGTAGCCGTTGGCGATCATCCACTTCAGCAGCGTGATGTTGCTGTTGAGGTACTCGATGATCGGTTCCTTGTTCAGGCGCACCGTGCAGCCGGCGGCCGAACGCTCGGCGGAGGCATCCGACAGCTCGAACGCCTGTTCGACCTTCAGGTCGGGCAGGCCTTCGATTTCCAGGATGCGGCCGGAGAACACGTTCTTCTTGCCCTGCTTCTCGACGGTCAGCAGGCCCTGCTTGATCGCGTACAGCGGGATCGCGTGCACCAGGTCACGCAGCGTGATGCCGGGCTGCATCTTGCCCTTGAAGCGCACCAGCACCGATTCCGGCATGTCCAGCGGCATCACGCCGGTGGCCGCGGCGAAGGCCACCAGGCCCGAGCCGGCCGGGAACGAGATGCCGATCGGGAAGCGGGTGTGGCTGTCGCCGCCGGTGCCGACGGTGTCGGGCAGCAGCATGCGGTTCAGCCAGGAGTGGATCACGCCGTCGCCCGGGCGCAGCGCGACGCCGCCGCGGGTGCTGATGAACGTCGGCAGCTCGCGGTGCATCTTCACGTCCACCGGCTTCGGATACGCGGCGGTGTGGCAGAACGACTGCATCACCAGGTCGGCCGAGAAGCCCAGGCAGGCCAGGTCCTTCAGCTCGTCGCGGGTCATCGGGCCGGTGGTGTCCTGCGAGCCGACGGTGGTCATCCTGGGCTCGCAGTAGGTGCCCGGGCGCACGCCCTTGCCTTCGGGCAGGCCGCAGGCGCGGCCGACCATCTTCTGCGCCAGCGTGTAGCCCTTGCCGGTGTCCTGCGGGGCGACCGGCAGGCGGAACGCAGTGGAGGCGGGCAGGCCCAGGAACTCGCGCGCCTTGGCGGTCAGGCCGCGGCCGATGATCAGGTTGATGCGGCCGCCGGCGCGCACTTCGTCGAGCAGCACGTCGGACTTCAGCTTGAAGGTCGCGACGACCTCGCCGTTCTTCTCGATCTTGCCGGCATAGGGGTAGATGTCGATCACGTCGCCCATCTCGAGCTTCGAGACGTCGACCTCGATCGGCAGCGAGCCGGAGTCTTCCTGGGTGTTGAAGAAGATCGGGGCAATCTTGCCGCCCAGCGTGACACCGCCGAAGCGCTTGTTCGGCACATAGGGGATGTCCTGGCCGGTGTGCCAGATCACGCTGTTGGTGGCGGACTTGCGCGACGAGCCGGTGCCGACCACGTCACCGACGTAGGCGACCTGGTGCCCCTTCTTCTTCAGCTCCTCGATGAAGCCGATCGGGCCGCGCTTGCCGTCTTCCTCGGGCTGGAAGGGCGCGCCGGGACGCGCGTTCTTCAGCATCGCCAGCGCGTGCAGCGGGATGTCGGGGCGCGACCAGGCGTCCGGGGCGGGCGACAGGTCGTCGGTGTTGGTCTCGCCGGGCACCTTGAAGACGGTGACGGTGATCTTCTCGGGCACCGCCGGGCGCGAGGTGAACCACTCGGCGTCGGCCCAGGACTGCACCACGGCCTTGGCGTTGGCGTTGCCGGCCTTGGCCTTTTCCGCCACGTCGTGGAAGTAGTCGAACATCAGCAGGGTCTTCTTCAGGCCCTCGGCGGCGATGGTGCCGACTTCGGCGTCGTCCAGCAGGTCGATCAGCGGCTTGACGTTGTAGCCGCCCACCATGGTGCCGAGCAGCTCGGTGGCCTTGGCGCGCGAGATCAGCGCCACCTGCAGGTCGCCGTGGGCCACGGCCGACAGGAACGAGGCCTTGACCTTCGCGGCGTCGTCCACGCCCGGCGGCACGCGGTGGGTCAGCAGGTCCAGCAGGAACTGCTCCTCGCCGGCCGGCGGGTTCTTGATCAGCTCGATCAGCTCGCTGGTCTGCTGGGCCGACAGGGGCAGGGGCGGGATGCCGAGGGCGGCACGCTCGGCGACATGTTCGCGATAGGTTTGGAGCATGGTGTGGGCTTTCGCAGGATGATCGGCCGGCCCCGATGCAGGCCGGCGGCCCCTGTATTTTATGTCTTATATAAGACTTGCGGGAAAATTCCCGACTCCGGAAACGACGAGGGCTGCCCGGAGGCAGCCCTTGTGGGGAAGGCGCCGGGGCCGTTCAGTCGGCCTGGGCCGCCTTGACCGCCATCGCGGCGGCGCGCTGCTGCTCGTGCACGCAGTCGTCGACCATGCGCTGGCCCTGGCGCATGTTCAGCAGCATCGACTTGTTGGCGATCTGGATGTAGAGCACCTCGCCGCGGACATCCTCCAGGCGCATCGCGCCGGTGGGCGAGAGCACCGGCTTCATCAGCCAGGTGCGGTTGCCGTGGCGCAGGTCCACGTAGCCGGGATGCTTCTCGCTCGGGGTGATGTGCACCGACTGCTTGAACTCGCACTGGCTGGTGCCCATGTGCACCAGCCGCGCCGCGTGCAGCTGCTCCGGCGTGGCGGCGGCCACCTGCACCTCTGCGGGGGCTGCGGCGGCCTTCTTGGCCGGGGCCTTCTGGGCATGGGCGGCGCCCGCGCACAGCAGCAGGGTGGCGATCAGGGCGCTCGCCGCACGCATCGAGGTCTTGTCCACGGTCGATCTCCTCTCTCTCGTCAGGGAAGGTTCCCGGATTCTGAGCCTGTGCGTTTGGTAACAAAGGGCCGATTGACGCGTGGACGCGACAAATTTCGCGACTTGCGAATCAGAATGCGTCGCCGGGCACGCGCACCCAGCCCTCCATCAGCACCCGGGCGCTGCGGCTCATCACCGCCTTGGTGACCACCCACTCGCCGCTCGGCTCGCGCCGTGCCTGTGCGCCGACGCGCAGCGTCCCGGACGGGTGGCCGAAGCGCACCTGCTCGCGCTCGCCGCCGCCGGCCGCCAGGTTCACCAGCGTGCCGGGGACGGCCGCGGCGGTGGCGATCGCCACCGACACCGTGCCCATCATCGCATGGTGCAGCTTGCCCATCGACAGCGCGCGCACCAGCAGGTCGACGTCGGCCGCCCTGACCGGCTTGCCGCTGGAGGCGACGTAGTCCGCCGGCGGCGCGACGAAGGCGATCTTGGGCGTGTGCTGGCGCTTGGCGGCCTCGTCGACATGGCCGATCAGCCCCATGCGCACCGCGCCGTGCGCGCGGATGGTCTCGAACATCGCCAACGCCTTCGGGTCGCTGTTGATCGCTTCCTGCAGCTCGGTGCCGGTGTAGCCGATGTCCTTGGCGTTGACGAAGATCGTCGGGATGCCGGCGTTGATCATCGTGGCCTTGAGCGTGCCGATGCCCGGCACCTCGAGGTCGTCGACCAGCTGCCCGGTCGGGAACATCGCGCCGCCGCCATCGCCTTCGCCCTCGTCGGCCGGGTCCAGGAACTCCAGCTGCACCTCGGCGGCGGGGAAGGTGACCCCGTCGAGTTCGAAGTCGCCGGTTTCCTGCACCTGGCCGTCGGTGACGGGCACGTGGGCGATGATGGTCTTGCGGATGTTGGCCTGCCAGATGCGCACGGTGCAGAGGCCGTCGCGCGGGATGCGCGAGGGATCGATCAGGCCGGCCGCGATCGCGAACGGCCCGACCGCCGACGACAGGTTGCCGCAGTTGCCGCTCCAGTCCACGAAGGGCTGGTCGATCGACACCTGGCCGAACAGGTAGTCGACGTCATGGCCGGGCTGCGTGCTCTTCGAGACGATCACCGTCTTGCTGGTGCTCGAGGTGGCCGCGCCCATGCCGTCGATCTGCTTGCCGTACGGGTCCGGGCTGCCGATGACGCGCAGCAGCAGCCGGTCGCGGGGCTCGCCGGGCACGCGGCAGCGCTCGGGCAGGTCGTCCAGGCGGAAGAACACGCCCTTGGAGGTGCCGCCGCGCATGTAGGTGGCGGGGATGCGGATCTGGGGTACGTGGGCCATGGCGGGGTCCTTCTTCACCGGGCGTTGGCTTCGAGGAAGTCCTGGGCGAAGCGCTGCAGCACGCCGCCCGCCTCGTAGATCGACACCTCCTCGGCGGTGTCGAGGCGGCAGGTCACCGGCACCTCGACGGTCTCGCCGTTGCGGCGGTGGATCACCAGCGTCAGGTCGCAGCGCGGCTTGCGCTCGCCGATGACGTCATAGGTCTCGGTGCCGTCGAGCTGCAGCGTCTTGCGGTTGGTGCCGGGCTTGAACTCCAGCGGCAGCACGCCCATGCCGATCAGGTTGGTGCGGTGGATGCGCTCGAAGCCCTCGGCGACGATGGCTTCCACGCCGGCCAGCCGCACGCCCTTGGCCGCCCAGTCGCGCGAGCTGCCCTGGCCGTAGTCGGCCCCGGCGATGATGATGAGCGGCTGCTTGCGGTTCATGTAGGTTTCGATGGCCTCCCACATGCGCATCACCTGGCCGTCCGGCTCGACGCGCGCCAGCGAGCCCTGCCGCACGCTGCCGTCCTCGTTGCGCACCATCTCGTTGAAGAGCTTGGGGTTGGCGAAGGTGGCGCGCTGCGCGGTGAGGTGGTCGCCGCGGTGCGTCGCGTAGGAGTTGAAGTCCTCCTCCGGCAGGCCCATCTTGGCCAGGTACTCGCCGGCTGCCGAGTTGGGCAGGATGGCGTTGGACGGCGAGATGTGGTCGGTCGTGATGTTGTCCGGCAGGATGGCCAGCGGCCGCATGCCGCGCAGCGTGCGTTCGCCCGCGAGCGCGCCTTCCCAGTAGGGCGGGCGGCGGATGTAGGTGCTCATCGGGCGCCACTCGTACAGCGGGCTGACCGGCTCGCTGCGCTCGTCACGCGCGGCGAACATCGGCATGTAGACCTTGCGGAAGTGATCCGGCTTGACGGCGGCCTTGACCACCGCATTGATCTCCTCGTCGCTCGGCCAGATGTCCTTGAGGCGGATCTCCTTGCCGTCGACCACGCCCAGCACGTCCTTCTCGATGTCGAAGCGGATGGTGCCGGCGATGGCGTAGGCCACCACCAGCGGCGGCGAGGCCAGGAAGGCCTGCTTGGCGTAGGGGTGGATGCGGCCGTCGAAGTTGCGGTTGCCGGACAGTACCGCCACGGCGTACAGGTCGCGGTCGATGATCTCCTGCTGGATCTTCGGATCGAGCGCGCCGCTCATGCCGTTGCAGGTGGTGCAGGCGAAGGCGACCACGCCGAAGCCGAGCTTCTGCAGCTCGGCCTCCAGGCCGGCTTCCTGCAGGTACAGCTGCACGGCCTTGGAGCCCGGGGCGAGCGAGGACTTGACCCAGGGCTTGCGCACCAGGCCCAGCCGGTTGGCGTTGCGCGCCAGCAGGCCGGCGGCGATCACGTTGCGCGGGTTGCTGGTGTTGGTGCAGCTGGTGATCGCGGCGATGATCACCGCGCCGTCGGGCAGCAGGCCCTGGGCCTCCTGTTCGCGCGCCCTGTCCAGGTCCACGGCGATGCCGCGCTCGGCCAGCGCACGCACCGGCAGGCGGCGGTGCGGGTTGGACGGGCCGGCCAGCGTGCGCTCGACGGTGGACAGGTCGAACTTCAGCACGCGCTCGTACTGCGCGCCGCGCAGGCTGTCGGCCCACAGGCCGGCGGTCTTCGCGTAGGTCTCGACCAGGCGCACCTGCTCCTCGTCGCGGCCGGTCAGGCGCAGGTAGTCGATGGTCTGCTGGTCGATGTAGAACAGCGCCGCGGTGGCGCCGTACTCGGGCGCCATGTTGGAGATGGTCGCGCGGTCGCCGATGGTCAGGCTCTCGGCGCCTTCGCCGTAGAACTCCAGGTAGGCGCCGACCACGCGTTCCTTGCGCAGGAACTCGGTCAGCGACAGCACCACGTCGGTGGCGGTGATGCCCGGGCCGACCCGGCCGGTCAGCTCGACGCCGACGATCTCGGGCAGGCGCATCCACGAGGCGCGGCCGAGCATCACGTTCTCGGCTTCCAGGCCGCCCACGCCCACCGCGATCACGCCCAGCGCGTCCACGTGCGGGGTGTGGCTGTCGGTGCCGACGCAGGTGTCGGGGTAGGCCACGCCGTTGTCGGCGTGGATCACCGGCGACATCTTCTCCAGGTTGATCTGGTGCATGATGCCGTTGCCCGGCGGGATCACCTCGACGTTCTTGAACGCCAGCTTGGTCCAGTTGATGAAGTGGAAGCGGTCGTCGTTGCGGCGGTCCTCGATCGCGCGGTTCTTCGCGAACGCGTCCGGGTCGTCGCCGCCGCATTCCACGGCCAGCGAGTGGTCGACGATCAGCTGTACCGGCACGACCGGGTTGACCAGCGCCGGGTCGCCGCCGCGCTCGGCGATCGCGTCGCGCAGGCCGGCCAGGTCCACCAGCGCGGTCTGGCCCAGGATGTCATGGCAGACGACGCGCGCCGGGTACCAGGGGAAGTCGCGCTCGCGCTTGCGCTGCACGATCTGCTGCAGGCATTCGGTCAGGATGGCGGGGTCGCAACGACGCACGAGGTTTTCCGCGTGCACGCGGGCGGTGTAGGGCAGGGTGTCCCAGGCGCCGGGCTGGAGGGCCTCCACGGCCTCGCGCGCGTCGAACCAGTCGAGCGACGTGCCGGGCAGAGGCTTGCGATAGGCAGTGTTCATCGTGGTCATCTCATGCCTTCGGTGGCGGCGGGGCACCGCTGCGATGCCCCGACCGGGCACGGGCGGATGCGTCGCGGCCAAGGCAGGGGCCGCGACGCTCCCGGGGCGCTTACTTGCGGTCCTTCAGCGGCACGAACTTCAGGTCTTCCGGGCCGACGTAGTTGGCGCTCGGCCGGATGATCTTGCCGTCGATGCGCTGCTCGATGATGTGCGCGCTCCAGCCGGAGGTGCGCGCGATCACGAACAGCGGGGTGAACATGTTCGTCGGCACGCCCATCATGTGGTAGCTGACCGCGCTGAACCAGTCGAGGTTGGGGAACATCTTCTTGATGTCCCACATCACGGTCTCCAGGCGCTCGGCGATGTCGAACATCTTCATGTTGCCGGCATCCTGCGACAGGCGGCGCGCGACCTCCTTGATGACCTTGTTGCGCGGGTCGCTGACGGTGTAGACCGGGTGGCCGAAGCCGATGATCACTTCCTTGTTCTCGACGCGGCGGCGGATGTCGGCCTCGGCCTCGTCCGGGCTGTCGTAGCGCTTCTGGATCTCGAAGGCCACCTCGTTGGCGCCGCCGTGCTTCGGGCCGCGCAGCGCGCCGATGGCGCCGGCGATGCAGCTGTACATGTCGCTGCCGGTGCCGGCGATCACGCGGCCGGTGAAGGTCGAGGCGTTGAACTCATGCTCGGCGTACAGGATCAGCGAGGTGTGCATCGCGCGTTCCCACAGCTCGCTGGGGCGCTTGCCGTGCAGCAGGTGCAGGAAGTGACCGCCGATCGAGTCGTCGTCGGTCTCGACGTCGATGCGCTTGCCGTTGTGGCTGTAGTGGTACCAGTACAGCAGCATCGAGCCGAGGCTCGCCATCAGCTTGTCGGCGATGTCGCGCGCGCCGGGGTGGTTGTGGTCGTCCTTCTCGGGTGAGACGCAACCCAGCGCCGAGACGCCGGTGCGCATCACGTCCATCGGGTGCGCCGAGGGCGGCAGCTGCTCGAGCACGGCCTTGACCGCGGCCGGGATGCCGCGCAGGGCCTTCAGCTTGGCCTTGTAGGCGGCCAGCTCGGCGACGTTGGGCAGCTTGCCGTGCACCAGCAGGTAGGCGATCTCCTCGAACTCGCAGGCCTCGGCCACGTCCAGGATGTCGTAGCCCCGGTAGTGCAGGTCGTTGCCGGTGCGGCCGACCGTGCACAGGGCCGTGTTGCCCGCTGCCGTGCCCGACAGGGCCACGGACTTCTTCGGCTTGAAGCCGGGCGCAGCAGTTGTCGTCTCGCTCATGGGTTCTCCTTCAGTGCGTACTACGTTCACCACTCACTTCTTTGCCGCGAACAGGGCATCCAGGTGCTGTTCGTAGGCGTGGTAGCCGATGCGGTCATAGAGCTCCTCGCGCGTCTGCATCATCTCGACGACGTTGCGCTGGTGGCCGTCGCGGCGGATCACCTCGTAGACCGTCTCGGCCGCCTTGTTCATCGCGCGGAACGCCGACAGCGGGAACAGCTGGATCGCCACGCCGGCGCTGGCCAGTTCCTCGCGCGAGAACAGCGGGGTCTTGCCGAACTCGGTGATGTTGGCCAGCACCGGCACCTTCACCGCCTCGACGAAGCGCCTGTAGGTCGGCAGGTCGTAGGCCGCCTCGGCGAAGATGCCGTCGGCGCCGGCCTCCACGCACTTGATCGCGCGCTCGATCGCCGCGTCCACGCCTTCGACCGCGATCGCGTCGGTGCGCGCGATCAGGAAGAAGTCGGGATCGGTCCTGGCGTCCGCCGCGGCCTTGACGCGGTCGGCCATCTCCTGCGCCGAGACGATCTCCTTGCCCGGGCGGTGGCCGCAGCGCTTGGCGCCGACCTGGTCCTCGATGTGGCAGGCAGCGGCGCCGAACTTGATCAGGCTCTTGACCGTGCGCGCGATGTTGAACGCGCTCGGGCCGAAGCCGGTGTCGATGTCGACCAACAGCGGCAGGTCGCACACGTCGGTGATGCGGCGCACGTCGATCAGCACGTCGTCCAGCGTGTTGATGCCCAGGTCCGGCATCCCCAGCGAGCCTGCGGCCACGCCGCCGCCGGACAGGTAGATCGCCCGGTAGCCGGCGCGCTTGGCCAGCAGGGCGTGGTTGGCGTTGATCGCGCCGATGACCTGCAGCGGCGATTCCTGCCGCAGGGCTTCACGAAAGCGTGCGCCGGGGGTGAGGGTGCTCATGGGGTGTCTGTCTCCGGGAAGAAGTGGGATCGGGCTTCGGGCGGCAACGGCCGTCCGGTGCGATGGGCACGTTCGAGCACGTGCCAGTAGTAGCGGTAGCTGGCCCGGTCGTGCAGCGTGTCCTTGCCGCGGGTCCTGTGGCGCACGGGGCCCCAGCCGGCCGCCTGGGCCGCAAGCAGGATGGCCGCGGCGTCCTCGACGTCCTGCTCGTCCGGCGCGAAGGCCTCGACGATCGGCAGGATCTGGTTGGGGTGGATGCTCCACATGCGCGTGTAGGCCAGCTCGCGCGCCGCCTTGCGGGCCGCGGCGCGCAGCGCGTCCAGGTGGTTGAACTCGGTCACGACGCAGTGCGAGGGCGTCTTGCCGGCTGCGTGCGCCGCGGCGGCGATCTCGATCTTGGCGCGCAACACCAGCGGGTGGCGGAACTGGCCCTCGGCGCTCATGCCGTGGGCGGGGATGGCGCCGCGGTGGGCCGAGACGAAGTCCATCAGCCCGAACGAGATCGACTCCACGCGCGGGTGGGCGGCGATCTGCCAGACGTCGCGCAGCGCGCCGTGGGTCTCGACCAGCACGTGCACCGGCACCTGCCGGGCCAGCCCGACGTCGCGCGCGATCGCGTCGATGCGGCGGCATGCCTCGGCGACGTCGGCCGCGTCCCCGGGCTTGGGCACCATCAGGTACGCCAGGCGCTGCCCGCAGCGCGACAGCAGCGTGTGCACCTCGTCGTCGAACGCGGCATGGCGCACCGGGTGCACCCGGGCGCCGACGCGGTCGTAGCGGTTGTCGGCCGAGTTGACCAGCTCGGCGATCAGCAGCGCGTGCTCGTGCTCGCCGCCGACCGGCGCGCCGTCCTCGCCGTCCAGCGTGGCGTCGAACACCGCGCGGCCGTAGCGCTCGCCCAGCTCGGCCTGCAACGCCAGGCTCTTGCGCATGCGCGCCTCGACGCCGGCGTAGTGGTCGCACACAGGCAGCGCCGGCAACGCCTCACCCGCCTCGAACAAGGCTTGCCGGGGATGCAGCGGGGCGGGGGTGGGGGCGGCGCTCAATTGACGTATACGTAAATTCGGGACCGTAAAAAAGGCCGAGCAGCTGCAAGGCTGTCGGCCTTCTTGCGCCGGGGCTCGCGCCCCGGTGTCGCCTGATTGCCTTACAGCAGGTGCTTCACGCCGTCCTGCTCTTCCTGCAGTTCCTTCAGCGTGATGTTGATGCGTTCCTGGCTGAACTCGTCGATCGGCAGGCCTTCGACGATCTTGTACTCGCCGCCTTCGCAGGTGACCGGGAAGCCGAACATGGTTTCCTGCGGGATGCCGTATTCGCCGTTGGACGGCACGCCCATCGTGACCCACTTGCCGTTGGTGCCCAGGGCCCAGTCACGCATGTGGTCGATGGCGGCGTTGGCCGCCGAGGCCGCCGACGACAGGCCGCGGGCCTCGATGATGGCCGCGCCGCGCTTGCCGACGGTGGGCAGGAACACGTTGCGGTTCCAGTCCTCGTCGTTGATCAGCTCCTTGACCGACTGGCCATCGATGGTCGCGAAGCGATAGTCGGCGTACATCGTGGGCGAGTGGTTGCCCCACACGCACAGCTTCTCGATGCTCGACACCGGCTTGCCGGTCTTGGCGGCGATCTGGCTGGCGGCCCGGTTGTGGTCCAGGCGCAGCATCGCGGTGAAGTTCTTGGCCGGCAGGTCCGGGGCCGACTTCATCGCGATGTAGGCGTTGGTGTTGGCCGGGTTGCCGACCACCAGCACCTTCACGTTGCGCGAGGCCACGGCGTTCAGCGCCTTGCCCTGGGCGGTGAAGATCTGGGCATTGGCCGACAGCAGGTCCTTGCGCTCCATGCCGGGGCCGCGCGGACGGGCGCCCACCAGCAGGGCGTAGTCGGTGTCCTTGAAGCCCGTCATCGGGTCGCTGTGCGCTTCCATGCCGGCCAGCAGCGGGAAGGCGCAGTCCTCGAGCTCCATCATCACGCCCTTGAGGGCCTTCTGGGCCTTCTCGTCGGGGATTTCCAGCAGTTGCAGGATGACCGGCTGGTCCTTGCCCAGCATTTCGCCGGAAGCGATGCGGAACAGCAGGGCGTAGCCGATCTGACCTGCCGCGCCGGTGACGGCCACACGTACGGGTTTCTTGCTCATTGATGAGACTCCAGAATCGAATCGTTTTTGCGGATGATGGAACGTCGAGACGCCCGCTTCGCCGCATGACCGGACCGCAGGCGCCTGCTCCAGCGCGAAGTGTAGGTGAGTCTAGGCGTCCGGTCTCCCTCCTGTCAACAGTCTTATGTCTTATATAAGACATCATTCATCAGTTTCTGGACTTCACCCGGGCCTTGTGATGCAATCGCGCCCATGGCGACCCAGCCTCCCTCCCACCTGACCGACCCGAGCGCTGCCGGCCCCGAGACGGCCGGCCCGGCGTTCAGCCCGCTGTACCAGCAGATCAAGGCGCTGATCACGCGCAGCCTGCAGGCGGGCGAATGGAAGCCGGGCGAGGCGATCCCGAGCGAGGTGGAGCTGGCGGCCCGCTTCAAGGTGAGTCAGGGCACGGTGCGCAAGGCGATCGACGAGCTGGCCGCCGAGAACCTGCTGGTACGCCGGCAGGGCAAGGGCACCTTTGTGGCCACCCATGCCGAGGAGAAGGTGCAATACCGCTTCCTGCGCCTGACCCCGGACGATGGCGACACCGGCCCGGTGCAGCGCCGCTTCATCGACTGCCGCCGCCTGCGCGCGCCCGCCGAGGTGGCGCGCGCGCTCGACCTGAAGTCCGGCGACGCGGCGCTGCAGATCCGCCGGCTGCTGCTGTTCAAGGGCAAGCCGGTGGTGTTCGACGACATCTGGCTGCACGGTGGCCTGTTCAAGGGCCTGACCGCCGAGCGGCTGAGCGAATACCGCGGGCCGATGTACGCGCTGTTCGAGACCGAATTCGGGGTGCGGATGATCCGCGCCGAGGAAAAGCTGCGCGCGGTGGCCGCCGATGCCACCGCGGCCGAGCTGCTGCAGCTGCCCGTGGGCACGCCGCTGCTGAGCGTGGAGCGGCTGTCGCGGACCTACGAGGACCGCCCGGTGGAATTCCGCCGCGGGCTCTACAACACGGCAGAGCATTTTTATCGCAATGAAGTGAGCTGATCGTGCGGTGTGCGGAGGTGTGACGCGGCGCATCCCAGGTGCGTTGCCATAAAATCGGCCGGTTTCACCGTCGGTACAGCCGTCTCTACAAACGGAAAAGGTTGGATATGCCTGAAATCGCAAAACAACGACCCGGGCCCATGCGCTTGCCCGATGCGCTCAAGTACCGTCTGCCGGTCGCCGGGTGGGTGTCGATCCTGCACCGGGCCAGCGGCCTGCTGATGTTCCTGCTGCTGCCGTTCATTCTCTGGCTGTTCGACAAGAGCCTCACCTCCGAGATTTCCTACGGCGAGTTCACCAGTGCCTTCTCCGCCGGCGTGTGGATCTTCCCGGGCTGGTTCGTCAAGCTGGTCGTGCTCGCGCTGGCCTGGGCCTATTTCCACCATTTCATTGCCGGCCTGCGCCACATCTGGATGGACGTGTTCCACACCGTGAGCAAGCAGCAGGGCCGCAGTTCCGCGATCTTCACGCTGGTGCTCAGCCTGGTGCTGACGGTCGCTGTCGCCGTCAAGCTGTTCTCCTGATCCCGACAGGTAAATCCCGCGATGAACAAAAACTACGGTTCCAAGCGCCTCGTGGTGGGTGCGCACTACGGCCTGCGTGACTGGCTCGCCCAGCGCGTCACCGGCGTCCTGATGGCGCTGTTCACGATCGTCCTGCTGGCCCAGGTCTTCTGGCCCTGGAAGCGCCGTGACGAGAACGGCAACGTGATCGGCGACATCGTCGGCTACGACAAGTGGGCAGGCATCTTCGCCCAGCAGTGGATGAAGTTCCTGACCTTCGCCGTCGTCGTTGCGCTGCTGTACCACGTCTGGGTCGGCATGCGTGACATCTGGATGGATTACGTCAAGCCGGTGGGCGCAAGGCTCACGCTGCAGGTCGTCACCATCGTCTGGCTCGTCGGCTGTGCCGGCTGGGCGATCCAGGTCCTGTGGAGGCTGTGAAAGAAATGCAAATCGGAACCTCTCTTCCCACGCGCAAGTTCGACGTCGTCATCGTCGGTGCCGGCGGCTCCGGCATGCGCGCCTCGCTGCAGCTGGCCCAGGCCGGTCTGAACGTCGCCGTCCTGTCCAAGGTCTTCCCGACCCGCTCGCACACCGTCGCCGCGCAGGGGGGCATCGGCGCCTCGCTGGGCAACATGAGCGAGGACAACTGGCACTACCACTTCTACGACACCGTCAAGGGCTCGGACTGGCTCGGCGACCAGGACGCGATCGAGTTCATGTGCCGTGAAGCGCCCAAGGTCGTCTACGAGCTCGAGCACTTCGGCATGCCGTTCGACCGCAACCCCGACGGCACCATCTACCAGCGCCCGTTCGGCGGCCACACCGCCAACTACGGCGAGAAGCCCGTGCAGCGTGCCTGTGCCGCGGCCGACCGTACCGGCCACGCGCTGCTGCACACGCTGTACCAGCGCAACGTCGCGGCCCGCACCAACTTCTTCGTCGAGTGGATGGCGCTGGACCTGATCCGCGACGCCGACGGCGACGTGGTGGGCGTGACCGCGCTGGAGCTGGAAACCGGCGACGTCTACATCCTGCACGCCAAGGTCGTGCTGCTGGCCACGGGCGGCGCCGGCCGCATCTTCGCCGCGTCGACCAACGCCTTCATCAACACCGGTGACGGCCTGGGCATGGCCGCGCGCGCCGGCGTGCCGCTGCAGGACATGGAGTTCTGGCAGTTCCACCCGACCGGCGTGGCCGGCGCGGGCGTGCTGCTGACCGAAGGCTGCCGCGGCGAGGGCGCCATCCTGCGCAATGCCAACGGCGAGCGCTTCATGGAGCGCTATGCCCCGACGCTGAAGGACCTGGCGCCGCGCGATTTCGTCTCGCGCTGCATGGACCAGGAGATCAAGGAAGGTCGCGGCTGCGGTCCCAACAAGGACTACGTGGTGCTCGACATGACCCACCTGGGCGCCGAGACCATCATGAAGCGCCTGCCCTCGGTCTACGAGATCGGCCACAACTTCGCCAACGTCGACATCACCAAGGAGCCGATCCCGGTCGTGCCGACCATCCACTACCAGATGGGCGGCATCCCGACCAACATCAGCGGCCAGGTGGTGGTGCCCAAGGGCGACGACTACCGCGTGCCGGTCAACGGCCTGTACGCCGTGGGCGAGTGCTCCTGCGTGTCGGTGCACGGCGCCAACCGCCTGGGTACCAACTCGCTGCTCGACCTGGTGGTGTTCGGCCGCGCCGCGGGCGACCACATCATCCAGACCCTCAAGGGCGAACCCAAGGCCCACAAGCCGCTGCCCAAGGACGCTGCCGAACTCACGCTGTCGCGCCTGGCCCGCCTGGAGGCCAGCACCGCGGGCGAATATGCCCAGGACGTGGCCAACGACATCCGCTCGACGATGCAGGCGCACGCCGGCGTGTTCCGCACCCAGAAGCTGATGGACGAGGGCGTGCAGCGCATCGCCGAAATCCGCGAGCGCGTCAAGAACATCACGCTGAAGGACAAGTCCAAGGTGTGGAACACCGCGCGCATGGAGGCGCTGGAAGTCGACAACCTGATCGAAGCCGCGCAGGCGACGATGGTGTCGGCCGCCGCCCGCAAGGAATGTCGCGGCGCGCACACCGTGCACGACTACGAGCGCGGGGCGGACGATCCGGAGTTCCCGCTGGGTCGCAACGACAAGGAGTGGCTGAAGCACACCCTGTGGCACAGCGCGACCAACAGCCTGACCTACAAGCCTGTGAACCTCAAGCCGCTGACGGTGGACAGCGTTCCGCCCAAAGTCCGTACCTTCTAAGCGCGTCACAGGAGCCTGCTAGCCATGACCACCAAGCGCATCTTCAAGATCTACCGCTACGATCCGGACAAGGACGCCAAGCCGTACATGCAGACCATCGAGCTGGAGCTCGAGGGCAACGAGCGCATGCTGCTGGACGCCCTGGTCAAGCTCAAGGCGGTCGATCCCAGCCTGTCGTTCCGTCGTTCCTGCCGCGAAGGCGTGTGCGGCTCGGACGCGATGAACATCAACGGCAAGAACGGGCTGGCCTGCCTGACCAACCTGCGTTCGCTGCCGAACGAGATCGTGCTGCGCCCGCTGCCGGGCCTGCCCGTGATCCGCGACCTGATCGTGGACATGACGCAGTTCTTCAAGCAGTACCACTCGATCAAGCCGTACCTGATCAACGACACGCCGCCGCCCGAGAAGGAGCGCCTGCAGACGCCGGAAGAGCGCGAGGAGCTCAACGGCCTGTACGAATGCATCCTGTGCGCCAGCTGCTCGACCAGCTGCCCGAGCTTCTGGTGGAACCCGGACAAGTTCGTCGGCCCGGCGGGCCTGCTGCAGGCCTACCGCTTCATCGCCGACAGCCGCGACGAAGCCACCAACGAGCGCCTGGACAATCTGGAGGATCCGTACCGGCTCTTCCGTTGCCACACCATCATGAACTGCGTCGACGTCTGCCCCAAGGGCCTGAACCCCACCAAGGCGATCGGCAAGATCAAGGAACTGATGGTGCGCCGCGCGGTTTGATCCGCCGGCAGCCGTTCAGCTTTGCGCAAGATCCATCATGGACACTGACCGGCTCGATGGGCAGTCGCTGAACAAGCTGCGCTGGCGCTGCCGGCGCGGCCTGCTCGAGAACGACCTGTTCATCGCGCGGTTCTTCGCCCGCTACGAAAGCACCTTGACGGTGTGGCAGGCGCGAGGATTGCAGGCCCTGATGGAGCTGTCCGACAACGACCTGTTGGACCTGCTGCTGGCTCGCAAGGAACCGGAAGGCGAACTCGATCGGCCGGAGGTCCGCGAGGTTCTCCGTATGATGCGCCAACCGGCCTAAAGACTTTCGAAAACCCAAGGAAATGCCATGACACCGTCAGACGTGAAAGCCACCCTTTCGTTTTCCGATGGCAGCCCGAGCATGGAGCTGCCCATCTACAAGGGCACGATCGGCCCGGATGTGATCGACATCCGCAAGCTGTACGCGCAGACCGGCAAGTTCACGTACGACCCCGGCTTTCTGTCGACGGCGTCGTGCAACTCGACGATCACCTACATCGACGGTGACAAGGGCGAGCTGCTGTACCGCGGCTACCCGATCGAGCAGCTGGCCGTGCAGTGCGACTTCCTGGAAGTCTGCTACCTGCTGCTGTACGGGGAGCTGCCCAGCGCCCAGCAGAAGAAGGAGTTCGTCTCTCGCGTGACCAACCACACGATGGTCAACGAGCAGATGCAGTTCTTCCTGCGCGGCTTCCGTCGCGACGCGCACCCGATGGCGGTGCTGACCGGCCTGGTGGGCGGTCTGTCGGCCTTCTATCACGACAGCACCGACATCAACAATCCCGAGCACCGCGAGATCTCCGCGATCCGCCTGATCGCCAAGCTGCCGACGCTGGTGGCGATGGCGTACAAGTACTCGATTGGCCAGCCGTACATCTATCCGAAGAACGACCTGTCGTACGCGGCGAACTTCATGCGCATGATGTTCGCCACCCCGTGCGAGGAGTACGTGCCGAACGACGTGCTGGTGCGCGCGATGGACCGCATCTTCATCCTGCACGCCGACCACGAGCAGAACGCCTCGACCTCGACCGTGCGCCTGTGCGGCTCGTCGGGCACCAACCCGTTCGCCGCGATCGCCGCGGGCGTGGCCTGCCTGTGGGGCCCGGCGCACGGCGGCGCGAACGAGGCCTGCCTGAACATGCTGGAGGAAATCCAGGCCATGGGCGGCGTGGCCAAGATCGGCGAGTTCATCAGCAAGGTCAAGGACAAGTCCTCCGGCGTGCGCCTGATGGGCTTCGGCCACCGCGTCTACAAGAACTACGACCCGCGCGCCAAGCTGATGCGCGAGACCTGCCACGAGGTGCTGGGCGAGCTGGGCCTGGAGAACGACCCGCTGTTCAAGCTGGCGATGGAGCTCGAGAAGATCGCCCTGGAAGACGAATACTTCGTCGCCCGCAAGCTGTACCCGAACGTCGACTTCTACTCGGGCATCGTGCAGCGCGCCATCGGCATCCCGGTGAGCCTGTTCACCGCGATCTTCGCGCTGGCGCGCACGGTGGGCTGGATCGCCCAGCTCAACGAGATGATCGGCGATCCCGAGTACAAGATCGGCCGTCCGCGCCAGCTGTACGTCGGTGCGGCCAAGCGCGACGTCAAACCGATCGACCAGCGCGGTTGAGGGGGCGGGCCGGCCCCCGGCCCGATCCCGTCCCACGACAAACCCCGGCCCTGGCGCCGGGGTTTTTGTTGCATAGCAACTAAAATCAACGGTTCGGTTCGCGTCTGGCGCGAGCTCCCCCGAAACTGCATTTGGCGAGTCATCCATGGGCCGCACCCTCTACGACAAGATCTGGGACGAACACGTCGTCCACACCGAGGAAGACGGGACCGCCGTCCTCTACATCGATCGCCACCTCGTGCACGAGGTGACGAGCCCGCAGGCCTTCGAGGGCCTGGATCTGGCCGGCCGCAAGGTCTGGCGCCTGTCGGCCAACCTGGCTGTCAGCGACCACAACGTGCCGACGACCGACCGTTCCCAGGGCATCGCCGACCCGATCTCCCGGCTGCAGGTCGAGACGCTGGACCGCAACTGCGACCGCCACGGCATCACGCAGTTCAAGATGAACGACAAGCGCCAGGGCATCGTGCACGTGATCGGCCCGGAGCAGGGTGCCACGCTGCCCGGCATGACCGTGGTCTGCGGCGACTCGCACACCTCCACCCACGGCGCCTTCGGCGCGCTGGCGCACGGCATCGGCACCAGCGAGGTCGAGCACGTGCTGGCCACCCAGACGTTGCTGGCCAAGAAGGCCAAGAACATGCTGGTCAAGGTCGAGGGCCAGCTGCCGCGCGGCTGCAGCGCCAAGGACATCGTGCTGGCCATCATCGGCAAGATCGGCACCGCCGGCGGCACCGGCTACACCATCGAATTCGCCGGCAGCGCGATCCGCGCGCTCAGCATGGAAGGCCGCATGACGGTGTGCAACATGGCCATCGAGGCGGGCGCCCGTGCCGGCCTGGTGGCGGTGGACGACACCACGATCGAATACGTCAAGGGCCGCCCGTTCTCGCCCAAGGGCGTGGAATGGGACCAGGCCGTGGCCTACTGGCGCACCCTGCATTCCGATCCCGACGCGCACTGGGACGCGGTGGTCGAGCTGGACGCCTCGCAGATCCGACCGCAGGTCACCTGGGGCACCTCGCCCGAGATGGTGGCCTCGATCGAGGACCGCGTGCCCGATCCCGACAAGGAAAAGGACCCGGTCAAGCGCGCCGCGATGGAGCGCGCGCTGCAGTACATGGCGCTGGAGCCCAACAAGCCGATGAGCGACATCTTCGTCGACAAGGTGTTCATCGGCTCGTGCACCAATTCGCGCATCGAGGACCTGCGCGAGGCCGCCAACGTCGTGCGTCGCATCGGCGGGCGCATCGCCTCTAACGTCAAGCTGGCGATGGTCGTGCCGGGCTCGGGCCTGGTGAAGGAACAGGCCGAGCGCGAGGGCCTGGACCAGGTCTTCAAGGCGGCCGGCTTCGAGTGGCGCGAACCCGGCTGCTCGATGTGCCTGGCGATGAACGCCGACCGGCTCGAGCCGGGCGAGCGCTGCGCCTCGACGTCCAACCGCAACTTCGAAGGCCGCCAGGGCGCCGGCGGCCGCACCCACCTCGTCAGCCCGGCGATGGCGGCTGCGGCGGCGATGGAAGGGCATTTCGTCGACGTGCGCCGCATCGCCTGAGCGGAAGGGACAGGGCAAGGACGAAGGAGAGGGCCATGAAACGCATCGCGACGCTGATGGCTGCGCTGGCGCTGCTGGCGGGCTGCAACACCTTCGAAGGGCTGGGCAAGGACATCCAGAAGGCCGGCGAAAAGATCGAGGACGCGGCCCGCCGCAAGTAACGACGGGCCGGGTGGCCCTCACGAGAGACACACCATGGAAGCATTTCGAGTGCACAAGGGGCTGGTGGCCCCGATGGACCGCGAGAACGTCGACACCGACGCGATCATCCCGAAGCAGTTCCTGAAGTCCATCAAGCGCACCGGCTTCGGGCCCAACCTGTTCGACGAGTGGCGCTACCTGGACCAGCCGGGCCAGCCCGGCGTGCCCGAGTCGCAGCGCAAGCCGAACCCGGACTTCGTGCTGAACCAGCCGCGCTACAAGGGCGCCTCCATCCTGCTGGCGCGCAAGAACTTCGGCTGCGGCTCCAGCCGCGAGCACGCGCCCTGGGCGATCCAGCAGTACGGCTTCCGCGCGCTGATCGCGCCCAGCTTCGCCGACATCTTCTTCAACAACTGCTTCAAGAACGGGCTGCTGCCCATCGTGCTGCCCGAGCACGAGGTCGCGAAGCTGTTCGACGAGGTCTATGCGTTCGTCGGCTACGAGCTGACCATCGACCTGGAGCGCCAGGTGGTCGTCAAGCCCGACGGCACCGAGCTGCCCTTCGACGTGCAGCCCTTCCGCAAGTACTGCCTGCTCAACGGGCTGGACGACATCGGCCTGACCCTGCGCCATGCCGACAAGATCAAGGCCTACGAGGCCGAGCGCCTGGCCAGCAAGCCCTGGCTGAACAACAGCATTCTGTAAGCACGACGGCCGCCTCCGGTGCCGGAGGCGGCCCTGATGGGACCGACCGGCGCCCGGTGGCGCCGGGCAGCAAGGATGGCGCGGCGGGAGAACGGAGCCGCCGGGCCGGGAAAGGAAAAGATGAAGATCGCAGTTCTGCCGGGTGACGGCATCGGCGTCGAGATCGTGGCCGAGGCCGTGAAGGTGCTCCGCGCGCTGGACCTGAAGTTCGAGATGGAAGAAGCGCTCGTGGGTGGCGCCGCCTACGAGGCCCACGGGCATCCGCTGCCGGAGTCGACCCTCAAGCTGGCCAAGGAGGCCGATGCCGTGCTGTTCGGCGCGGTGGGCGACTGGAAGTACGACAAGCTCGAGCGCAAGCTGCGGCCGGAGCAGGCCATCCTGGGGCTGCGCAAGGAGCTGGGCCTGTTCGCCAACTTCCGTCCGGCGATCTGCTACGAGCAGCTGACCCATGCCTCGAGCCTGAAGCCCGAGCTGGTGGCGGGGCTGGACATCCTGATCATCCGCGAGCTGACCGGCGACATCTACTTCGGCCAGCCGCGCGGCCGCCGCGAGGCACCGGACGGCGCGTTCGCGGGCCAGCCGGAAGCCTTCGACACGATGCGCTACACCCGTCCGGAGATCGAGCGCATCGCCCACGTGGCCTTCCAGGCCGCGCGCAAGCGCAACCGCAAGGTCACCAGCGTCGACAAGGCCAACGTGCTGGAGACCTTCCAGTTCTGGAAGGACGTGGTGACCGAGGTGCACGCCCAGTACCCGGACGTCGAGCTGGAGCACATGTACGTCGACAACGCGGCGATGCAGCTGGTGCGCGCGCCGAAGAAGTTCGACGTGATCGTCACCGGCAACATGTTCGGCGACATCCTGAGCGACGAGGCGGCGATGCTGACCGGCTCGATCGGCATGCTGCCCTCGGCCTCGCTGAACGAGCGCAAGCAGGGCCTGTACGAACCCAGCCACGGTTCGGCGCCGGACATCGCCGGCCAGGGCGTGGCCAACCCGCTGGCGACCATCCTCAGCGCGGCGATGATGCTGCGCTACAGCCTGGACCAGGAAGAGGCCGCCCGGCGCATCGAGGCGGCAGTGAAGGATGTCCTGGCGCAGAACCTGCGGACCGCCGATATTTACAGCGAAGGCACGACGAAGGTCGGGACGAAGGAGATGGGCGACGCCGTGGTCGCCCGCCTCAAAGCCCAGGGCTGAGGACCGGTAGGCGGCATGGCCGCCTTCTCACCCCGCAGGCCGGCCCGCACGACGGGGCCGGCGCCAAGAGCAAGACTGTTACAGGATCGAGAGAAATGGCTACGACTTTGGTTGGACTGGTGGGCTGGCGCGGCATGGTCGGCTCCGTGCTGATGGACCGCATGCAGCAGGAAAACGACTTTGCCCTCATCGAGCCGGTGTTCTTCAGCACCAGCAACGCGGGCGGCAAGGCGCCGGCGATGGCGAAGAACGAGACTGTCCTGAAGGACGCGTTCGACATCGACGAGCTCAAGCGCTGCGACATCATCATCACCGCCCAGGGCGGGGACTACACCACCGAGGTGTTCCCCAAGCTGCGCGCCGCCGGCTGGAAGGGCCACTGGATCGACGCCGCCTCGACGCTGCGCATGAAGGATGACGCGGTGATCGTGCTGGACCCGGTCAACCTGCCGGTCATCAAGAACGCGCTGGCCAACGGCGGTCGCAACTGGATCGGCGGCAACTGCACCGTCAGCTGCATGCTGATGGGCGTGGGCGCGCTGTACAAGGCCGGTCTGGTCGAGTGGATGACCTCGATGACCTACCAGGCCGCCTCCGGCGGCGGCGCCCAGCACATGCGCGAGCTGCTGAAGCAGTTCGGCACGCTGAACGCCGAGGTGCGCGACCTGCTGGACGATCCCAAGAGCGCCATCCTCGAGATCGACCGCAAGATCATCGGCCGCCAGCGCGCGATGAGCGCCGACGAGACCGCCAACTTCGGCGTGCCCCTGGGCGGCTCGCTGATTCCCTGGATCGACAAGGACCTCGGTGGTGGCGTCAGCCGCGAGGAATGGAAGGGCGGCGCAGAGACCAACAAGATCCTGGGCCTGGACGCGGCTGCCGCGATCCCGGTGGACGGCTTCTGCGTGCGCATCGGCGCGATGCGCTGCCACAGCCAGGCGCTGACCTTCAAGCTGAAGAAGGACGTGCCGCTGGCCGACATCGAGGCGATGGTCGCCAATGACAACGCCTGGGTGAAGCTGGTGCCCAACACCCGCGAGGACACGATGCGCGACCTGACCCCGGTGGCGGTGACCGGCACGCTGACGATCCCCGTCGGCCGCCTGCGCAAGCTGGCGATGGGGCCGGAGTACCTGGGCGCCTTCACGATCGGCGACCAGCTGTTGTGGGGGGCGGCCGAGCCGCTGCGCCGCATGCTGCGGATCCTGCTCGAGGCGTAACGCGTTCGCGCCGTTGCCCAGGTGAAGGCGTTGTGAACAGGCCACATCTCACGGCTTGTTACAACGCCTTCATTGCCATGGGAATGTCAGCAATTGCATGAGCTTGTCAGTGTATCTGCTTGATGTTATTGTGATTTCTGCAATTCCCTGAGGGGGGACCGTGAACTATCCTCACCGAAATGAAGGCCACGCAGGGTGGGCTGTTTGATCCACTGGGAGACGCCTTGAAACGAAATACACGATCCGTAGGGCGTTTCGCTCTGTCCGGAGTTGCCGCCGCCGCCATGTACCTCGCGGTGGGTAATGCCGCCGCGCTCGGTCTCGGCCGGCTGACCGTGCAATCCGCGCTTGGCGAGCAACTTCGTGCCGAGATTGACGTCACGAGCCTCACCCCCGAGGAGGAGGCCAATTTCCGTGCCCGCATCGCCGGTCCGGACGCGTACCGCGCCGCGGGCGTCGAGTACAACAGCGCGCTGCCCGGCGCGCAGGTCACGCTGGAGCGCCGGCCGGACGGTCGTCCCTACCTGCGCATCCAGAGCGAACGGGTCATCCAGGAGCCGTTCGTCGACGTGATCCTCGAGCTGTCCTGGGCCTCCGGCCGGCTGGTGCGCGAATACACGCTGCTGCTCGACCCGCCGGTCACGCGCCAGGCTGCGGCTCCCCAGGTGCCGCCCGCGATGTCCTCGGGCGCGCCCGCCGCGGCGTCGCCGGCGCCGCGCACCACCGCGCCCAGCGCGCCGCCCGTGGCGCGGGCCCCGGCACCGGCTGCGTCGCCTGCGCCGGCCGAGCGCCGCCAGGCCAGCCGCAGCGAACCCGCCCCGTCGGCGGCCGACGCGGTCGACGAGTACGCCGTGCGCCGTGGCGACACGCTGTATGGGATCGCCTCGCGCGTGCAGCGCCCCGGCGTCTCGCTGGACCAGATGCTGGTCTCGCTGTACCGCGCCAACCCGCATGCCTTCATCGGTGACAACATGAACCGGCTCAAGGCCGGTGTCGTGCTGAACGTCCCGGGCGAGGAAGAAGCCCGCTCGGTGTCGCAGAGCGAGGCGCGCCAGATCATCCAGGCGCAGAGCGCCGACTTTGCCGCCTACCGCCAGCGCCTGGCCGGCGCCGTGCAGGATGCCGGCGCTGGCGGTCCGGGTCGCGAGGCGTCCGGCCGCGTCGAGGCCTCGGTCGAGGACCGCAAGGCCGCGGCTGCCGGCTCGCCCGATCGCCTGACGCTGAGCAAGGGGGCGGTCGCCGCCCAGGGGGCTGCCACGCCCTCGCAGGAAGACCAGATTGCCCGCGAACGCGAGCGTCGCGAGGTGGAATCGCGCGTGGCCGAGCTGTCGCGCAACCTGCAGGAACTGCAGCAGATCTCGCCGTCGGCTGCGGCGTCCGCGCCGGCCGCTGCGGCGCCGGCCCCGGCCGCGTCGCCCGCCCTGCCGGGCGTGCAGGTGCCCGTGGCCGCGCCGGCGGGCGTGACGCCGCCCGAACCCGTCGCGGCGGCCGAGCCGGCCTCCGCCGCGCCGCAGGCTGAAGCCGCGGCCGTGGCCGAGGCGCCTGCCAGCGCCGAAGACACCACCGCCACGGTGGCCGAGGCGGCGTCCGCACCGGAAGCCGCCGAGGTGGCCAGCGCAACTGCGCCTGCCGCCGCGCCGGCGCCGAAGCCGGCGCCGAAGCCGCCCGTGGCGGCCCGACCCGAGCCGAGCTTCGTCGACGAGCTGCTGGACAACCCGCTGCTGCTGCCCGCAGCCGGGGGCCTGGTCGCGCTGCTGCTGGGCTTCGGCCTGTACCGCATGCGCAGCAGGTCGAAGAAGGACAGCGGCGAAACGTCCTTCCTCGAAAGCCGCCTGCAGCCTGATTCCTTCTTCGGCGCCAGTGGCGGCCAGCGCATCGACACCAAGGATGCGTCCGGGGCGCCGTCGTCGCTGAGCTACTCCCTGAGCCAGCTGGATGCGATCGGCGATGTGGACCCGGTGGCCGAGGCTGACGTCTACCTGGCCTACGGTCGCGACCTGCAGGCCGAGGAAATCCTCAAGGAAGCCATGCGCGCCAATCCGGAGCGCCTGGCCATCCGCACCAAGCTGCTCGAGGTCTACGCCAAGCGCCGCGACACGAAGGGCTTCGAACTGCTGGCCACCCAGCTGTACGGCCTGACCGGCGGCGAGGGTGAAGACTGGGCCAAGGCGCAGGAACTGGGACAGCAGATCGATCCGGAGAACCCGCTGTACAAGCCGGGTGGTGCGCCGGCCGAGGCCCAGGCGGCCCCCGGCAAGGCCGAGCCGCTCGGGGCGAGCACGATGCCGCAGTCGATCATGCCGACGCCCTCGAAGTTCGAGGAGCCCCCGGTGGCCAGCGTCGACCTGGATCTGGACCTGCCGCTGCCCGACACCCCGGCGGTCACGCCGCTGGCGGACCCGGAGGTCACCAAGCCGCTGGCGCCTGCGCCGGTGGCCGAGGCGCCGGCCGTCGAGTCGCTGGACTTCTCGCTGTCGGAGTCGGCGGACCCGGCGCCGGCCGCGGCCTCGGCCGGCGTGCAGGACCTGAACATGTCCTTCGACCTGCCGGAGGTCGCCGCGGCCGCGCCCGCCACCGCCGACGCGCAGCCGTCGAACACGCTGGAGTTCGACCTGGGCGACATCTCCCTGGACCTGGACGGCGTCAAGGACGCGGCGCGTGACTTCGGCGGCCCGAGCCAGCCGGGCGTGCTGGACGAGCTGCCTGACCTGGACCTGGGCGACGGCGACGCGGGTGATCCGCTCGCGCGCAAGCTGGAGCTGGCCGAGGAGTTCCGCCAGATCGGCGACCGTGAAGGGGCACGCGAACTGCTGCAGGAAGTCGTCAGCAAATCGAGCGGAGCCTTGAAAGCGAAGGCGCAGACCATGCTCGCCGAACTCGCATGAGTCGGTACGGCATGCTGTGCCCGAGGCCGGACACGCCTTGAGGATCGCGCTCGGCATCACCTACCGGGGGACCGCCTACAAGGGCTGGCAGAGCCAGCCCGGCGGCGGGACCGTCCAGGACCACCTCGAATCCGCCCTGCGCCGCTTTGCCGGCCAGGGCGTTCGTACCATTTGCGCCGGCCGCACCGATGCCGGCGTGCATGGCCTGAACCAGGTCGTGCACTTCGACACCGAACTGCAGCGCGAACCGTTCTCCTGGGTGCGCGGCACCAACACCTACCTGCCGGCGGACATCGCGGTGCAATGGTGCCAGCCGGTGCCGGACCATTTCCACGCCCGCAACAGTGCGCTGGGACGGCGCTATGTCTACCTGCTGCGGGAATCGCCGGTGCGGCCGGCACTGGAGACGGGGTTCGCGGGCTGGGTGTTCCGGCCGCTGGATGTCGAGGCGATGCGCGCGGCGGCGGCCTACCTGATCGGCGAGCACGACTTCTCGGCGTTCCGCTCGTCGGAATGCCAGGCCAAGTCCCCGGTCAAGGTCCTGCGCGAGATCACGATCCGCCGGCAGGGGGCATACTGGCGGTTCGAGTTCGAGGCCTCGGCCTTCCTGCACCACATGGTGCGCAACCTGATGGGCTGCCTGGTGGCGGTGGGCGCCGGCAACCAGCGACCGGAATGGGTGCAGGAGGTGCTGGACAGCCGCGACCGTCGCCGGGCGGCGCCGACCTTCGCCCCGGACGGGCTGTATTTCGTCGGCCCGCGCTACGACCCCGCCTTTGGCCTGCCCGAAGTCAACGCTGCCCTGGACTGGCTGCCCTGACCATGCGCACGTCTTCGCAACGTACACGGATCAAGATCTGCGGCCTCACCCGCGAGGCCGACATCGACGCCGCGGTGGAGGCCGGGGCCGATGCGGTCGGATTCGTCTTCTACGAACGCAGCCCGCGCCACGTGCGCCTCGAGCGCGCGGCCGAGCTGGCGCGCCGGCTGCCGCCGTTCGTCACGCCGGTGGGCCTGTTCGTCAACGCCACGCCGGAGCAGGTGCAGGCCGCCTGCACGGCGATCCCGCACCTGCTGCTGCAGTTCCACGGCGACGAGTCCCCGGCCGACTGCGAGCGCCACGGGCGCCCCTACCTGCGGGCGGCCCGGATGGCCCCGGGTTTCGATTTGCTAAACTTTGCCGCTCGGTTCGCCACCGCGTCCGCGCTGTTGCTGGACGCGCATGTCGAGGGTTATGGTGGCGGCGGAAAGGTATTCGATTGGTCACTCATACCACCAAGCGTGCCCTGTCCAGTCGTTTTGTCTGGTGGGTTGACGCCTGCAAACGTGACCGCTGGAATTCTTCAGGTGCGGCCCTGGGCCGTTGACGTGAGTTCCGGTGTGGAAAGCGCCAAGGGCATCAAGGATGCCGTGGCGATCCACCAGTTCTGCGAAGCCGTGCGCGAGGCCGATGCCCGCATCGCAGACGCCGCCGGGACCTGACTGGCACCCCTTTTCGACCTGAAGTCATGCATCCCTATCAGCAACCCGACGCCCGCGGGCATTTCGGGCCGTACGGCGGCTCGTTCGTCGCCGAAACCCTGGTCCACGCGCTGGACGAGCTCAAGGCGGCGTACGAGAAGTACCGCAACGATCCCGAGTTCATCGCCGAGTTCCGCAACGAGCTGGCGCACTACGTGGGCCGGCCGAGCCCGGTCTACCACGCCGCGCGCATGAGCCGCGAGCTGGGCGGCGCACAGATCTACCTCAAGCGCGAGGACCTCAACCACACCGGCGCGCACAAGGTCAACAACACCATCGGCCAGGCGCTGCTGGCGCGCCGCATGGGCAAGCCGCGCGTGATCGCCGAGACCGGCGCCGGCCAGCACGGGGTGGCCACCGCGACCATCTGCGCGCGCTACGGGCTGGAGTGCGTGGTCTACATGGGCAGCGAGGACGTCAAGCGCCAGTCGCCCAACGTCTACCGCATGCACCTGCTGGGCGCCAAGGTGGTGCCGGTCGAAAGCGGCTCGAAGACGCTGAAGGACGCGCTCAACGAGGCGCTGCGCGACTGGGTCACCAACGTCGAGAACACCTTCTACATCATCGGCACGGTGGCGGGCCCGCACCCGTACCCGATGATGGTGCGCGACTTCCAGAGCGTGATCGGCGAGGAATGCCTCACGCAGATGCCCGAGATGACCGGCCGCCAGCCGGATGCCGTGGTTGCCTGCGTGGGTGGCGGCAGCAACGCGATGGGCATCTTCTACCCCTACATCCCGCACGAGGGCACGCGCCTGATCGGCGTGGAGGCCGCAGGGCAGGGGCTCGACTCGGGCAGGCACGCGGCCAGCATCAGCCGTGGCTCGCCCGGCGTGCTGCACGGCAATCGCACCTACCTGCTGCAGGACGACGACGGCCAGATCCTGGAGACGCATTCGGTGTCGGCCGGGCTGGACTACCCGGGCGTCGGCCCCGAGCACGCCTGGCTCAAGGACACCGGCCGGGCCGAGTACGTCGGCATCACCGACGACGAGGCGCTGGCGGCGTTCCACTACCTGTGCCGCACCGAAGGCATCATCCCGGCGCTGGAGTCCAGCCATGCCGTGGCCCATGCCATGAAGCTGGCGAAGACCATGCGCAGCGACCAGTCCATCCTGGTGTGCCTGTCGGGCCGGGGCGACAAGGACATCGGTACCGTGGCCAGCCTGTCGGGCGTGGGCCTGCCCGAGGCGATGCCGGGCGGAGGTGCGCAATGAGCCGCATCGCGCAGACCTTTGCCCGCCTGCAGGCGGCCGGCCGCAAGGCGCTGATCCCGTACCTGACCGCCGGCGACCCGTTCCCGCAGCGGACCGTCGAGGTGATGCTCGCGCTGGCGCGCAACGGCGCCGACGTGATCGAGCTGGGCGTGCCGTTCTCCGATCCGATGGCCGACGGCCCGGTGATCCAGAAGGCCGCCGAGCGCGCGCTCGCGCAGGGCGTGGGGCTGGCCAAGGTGCTCGACGACGTGCGCGAGTTCCGCGCGCAGGACGACGCGACGCCGGTGGTGCTGATGGGCTACGCCAACCCGATCGAGCGCTACGACCAGCGCCACGGGCCGGGCGCCTTCGTGCGGGCCGCGCAGGCCGCGGGCGTGGACGGCGTGCTGGTGGTCGACTATCCGCCGGAAGAGTGCGAGGAGTTCGCCCGCACGCTGGCCGGACACGGCCTGGATCCGATCTTCCTTCTCGCGCCGACCTCCACCGAACAGCGCATCCGCGAGGTGGGCCGCATTGCCAGCGGGTACGTTTACTATGTCTCCCTCAAGGGCGTGACGGGTGCCGGCCACCTCGACACCCGGGCCGTGGCGGAGATGGTGCCGCGCATCAAGGCGCACGTGAAAGTGCCGGTGGGCGTGGGCTTCGGCATCCGCGATGCCGACAGCGCCAGGGCCGTGGCCGCGGTGGCGGACGCGGTCGTGATCGGCTCGCGCCTGGTGCAATTGCTCGAAGAACAACCGCCCGAGCGCGTGGCGGACGCCGGGGGGCGCTTCATCGCGGAGATCCGCGCGGCCCTCGACACCCTGTGATAGGAGTTGACGCATGAGTTGGCTAGACAAACTGCTGCCGAACAAGATCCAGCAGACCGATCCCGCCGAACGCCGCTCGGTGCCCGAGGGCCTGTGGATCAAGTGCCCGTCGTGCGAATCGGTGCTCTACAAGACCGACCTGGAGCAGAACGCCTATGTCTGCCCCAAGTGCTCGCACCACCACCGCATCAGCGCGCGCGCGCGCCTGGACCAGTTCCTCGATCCGGAAGGGCGTTACGAGATCGGCCAGGAAGTGCTGCCGGTCGACGCGCTGAAGTTCAAGGACAGCAAGAAGTACCCCGACCGCCTGAAGGACGCGCTGGAAGCCACCGGCGAGACCGACGCGCTGGTGGTGATGGGCGGGGCGGTGCACAGCATCCCCGTGGTGGCGGCCTGCTTCGAGTTCGACTTCATGGGCGGCTCGATGGGCTCGGTGGTCGGCGAGCGCTTCGTGCGTGGCGTCGAGACCGCCCTCGAGCAGAAGACGCCGTTCATCTGCTTCACCGCCACGGGCGGCGCGCGCATGCAGGAAGGGCTGCTGAGCCTGATGCAGATGGCCAAGACCAACGCGGCGCTGACGCGCCTGGCCAAGGCCAAGCTGCCCTACATCAGCGTGCTGACCGACCCGACCATGGGCGGCGTGTCGGCCAGCTTCGCCTTCATGGGCGACATCGTGATCGCCGAGCCCAAGGCGCTGATCGGCTTTGCCGGCCCGCGCGTGATCGAGAACACCGTGCGCGAGAAGCTGCCCGAAGGCTTCCAGCGTGCGGAGTTCCTGCTGCAGAAGGGGGCGCTCGACATGATCGTCGACCGCCGCGAGCTGCGCCAGACCGTGGCGCGCGCGCTGGCGATGCTGCAGCGCCAGCCGGCCGACGCGGTCGCCTGATCGCGGGTCTTCCTGCACCGCAAAGGGCCGGCTCGATGCCGGCCCTTCTCGTTGGGCGCCGGCGTTGCCGGCGCGGCTGCTCTACCATCCCCCATCATGCCGCTGTCATCCTCATCCCCGCCTGTGACGCTGGAGGCCTGGCTGGCCCATTGCGAGCGCCTGCATCCCTCGACCATCGACCTCACGCTCGAGCGCGTGCAGGCGGTGGCGCAGCGCCTGCCGCTGCGCTTCGGCGGCCCGGTGTTCACGGTGGCCGGCACCAACGGCAAGGGCTCGACCTGCGCGATGCTGGAAGCCGTCCTGATCGCCGCGGGCTACCGCGTCGGCGTCTACACCTCGCCGCACCTGGTGCATTTCGAGGAGCGCTGCCGCATCGACGGCCAGCCGGTGCAGGCGCAGGACCTGCTGCCGCACTTCGAGGCGGTGGAGCAGGCGCGGCAGGGCGCGGCGCTGACCTACTTCGAGTTCACGACGCTGGCGATCCTGAGCCTGCTGGCCGCGCGCGCCCTCGACGCCGTGGTGCTGGAAGTCGGCCTGGGCGGCCGGCTCGACGCGGTCAACGCGGTGGACACCGACTGCGCCATCATCACCAGCATCGACCTGGACCACATGGACTTCCTGGGGCCGGACCGCGAGGCGATCGGGCGCGAGAAGGCCGGCATCATGCGTCCCGGGCGGCCGGTGGTGGTCAGCGACCCGGTGCCGCCCGAGAGCGTCGTGCGCCATGCCGAGGCCATCGGCGCCGACCTGTGGCGCTTCGGGCGCGACTTCAACTACGCCGGCCAGCAAAGCGGCACCGGCACCTGGCAGCAGTGGTCCTGGGCCGGGCGCCAGAAGCGCTACACGGGGCTGGCCTATCCGGCGCTGCGCGGTACCAACCAGCTGCTCAACGCCTCGGGCGTGCTGGCCGCGCTGGAGGCGGTGCGCGACCGCCTGCCGGTGACGGCGCAGGCGGTGCGCAACGGCCTGGCGGTGGTGGAGCTGCCGGGGCGCTTCCAGATCGTGCCCGGGCAGCCGACGCTGGTGCTGGACGTGGCGCACAACCCGCACGCCGTCGCGGCGCTGGCGCAGAACCTGGACCAGATGGGCTTCTTCCCGCGCACCCATGCGGTGTTCGGCGCGATGGCCGACAAGGACACCGCGGCCATCCTGCGCCGCATGGCACCGCTGGTCGATGCCTGGCATTTCACCGACCTGCCCACGCCGCGCGCAGCGGCGGCGGCCACCCTGGCCGCGCAGTGGCGCGAGCTCGCGCCCGGGCTGCCGGCGCCGCAGGCCGGCGTGTCCTGCCATGCGGACCCCGTGGAGGCCCTGCGGGCTGCCCTCGAAGAGGCAGACCCCACTGATAGAATCCTGGTCTTCGGTTCGTTCTATACGGTGGGCGGCGTGCTGGAGCAGGGCCTGCCCCGGCTGGCAGCCAAGCACGTCGGCTGAGTCGTCCATCACCGTACTGCCGTAGAGCCCGGGCTGCCTCCCCCACGGCCTCAGAGCCAATTCTTCGACGCATGGGTCTGCTTTCCTTCTTCAAGCGTTCTGCGGCGGACTCGCCCAAGGCGGTGTCGGCCCCCGAAACGGTCGAGCAGGCGCGTGTGCGCGCCCGCCATCGCCTGATCGGCGCGGCGGTGCTGGTCGGGATCGCGGTGATCGGCTTCCCGATCATCTTCGAGACCCAGCCTCGTCCCATCCCGGTCGACCTGCCCATCGAGATCCCGCAGCGCGACGGCGCGGCGCCCCTGGCCCTGCCGGCGCCTGCCCCCGCACGCAGCAGCGGCGGGCCGGTCGTCATCGAGGAATCGCCGGCTGATGCCGGCCGCGAGGTGGCCACCGCGCCGGTGACGCCACCGGTCGAAGTGCCCGCGCCGCCCCAGCCGGAGACGGTGCGGCCGCAGCCGCGCCAGCCCGAACCCGCCCCACCCGCGCCGCGCGCCGAATCCCGGCCGCAGGCCCCGGCGGCCGCGGCGACGCCGGCCAAGCCTGCAGCGCCGGCGCGTTCCTCCGCGACCGAGGCCGCCCGCGCCCAGGCCTTGCTGGAAGGCCGGGACGCGCCCCCCTCCACCGCGGCGGCCGCGGCCGGCAGCCGCTTCGTCGTGCAGGTCGGCGCCTACAGCGAGACCGGCAGCGCGCGCGACGTGCGGCAGAAGGTCGAAAAGATCGGCCTCAAGACCTATACCCAGGTGGTGGAGACCAGCAACGGCAAGCGCATCCGCGTGCGCGTCGGTCCCTATGCGAGCCGGGAAGAGGCCGAGCGGGCCCTGGCGAAACTCAAGGCGGCGGGGCTGCCGGGCGCGGTCCTGACGCTGTGAACCATGTCCATCGGCTGGGTCGATCTGGCGCTGCTGGCGCTGCTGCTGGTGTCCATGGTGGTGGGCATCGTGCGTGGCCTGATGTTCGAGGTCATGTCGGTGGCCGGCTGGGTGGTGGCGTACATCGTCGCCCAGTGGATGACCCCGCAACTGGCGCCGGACGTGCCGGTCGGCGTGCCGGGCTCGACGCTCAACCATGTCGCGACCTTCGCGCTGGTGTTCGTCGGCACGCTGTTCGTGTGGGCGCTGGGGGCATGGCTGGTCAAGAAGCTGGTGCGGGCCAGCGTGCTGAGCACGGCCGACCGCGTGTTCGGCGCAGGATTCGGACTGGTGCGGGGCGTGCTGATCGCACTGGTCGTGGCCACCCTGGTGGCCTGGACGCCACTGGCGCGCAGCGACGCGTGGCGGGCATCGCATGGAGCGGCCATGCTGCAGGACGTGCTCTCGGGCCTGAAGCCCCTGATGCCGGCAGAGTTGGCGCAGCGGCTACCCTGACGGGTGGCGCAAGACGGAAGGTGAATTTATGTGCGGCATCGTAGGCGTCATTTCCAAGGCGCCGGTGAACCAGTTGATCTATGACGCGCTGCTGCTGCTGCAGCACCGCGGCCAGGACGCGGCGGGCATCGTCACCGCGGTGGACCGGAAGTTCTTCATGCACAAGGCCCGCGGCATGGTGCGCGACGTCTTCCGCACCCGCAACATGCGGGCGCTGCCCGGCTCGGTGGGCCTGGGCCAGGTGCGCTACCCGACGGCCGGCAACGCCTACAGCGAGGAAGAGGCGCAGCCCTTCTACGTGAACGCGCCGTTCGGCCTGGTGCTGGTGCACAACGGCAACCTGACCAACGCGCACGCGCTGCGCCAGGAGCTGTTCGCGATCGACCGGCGCCACATCAACACCGAGAGCGACTCCGAGGTGCTGCTCAACGTGCTGGCGCACGAGCTGGAACGTGCCGCGCGCGACCTGCCGCTGACCGAGGACGAGATCTTCAAGGCGGTCAGCGCCGTGCACCGCCGCATCAAGGGCTCGTACGCGGTGGTCTGCCTGATCGCGGGCTACGGGCTGCTCGCGTTCCGCGACCCCAACGGCATCCGTCCGCTGTGCTACGGCGAGATGGAGATCGAAGGCGGCAACGAGGTCATGGTCGCCAGCGAGTCGGTGGCGCTCGAAGGCACCGGCCACCGCTTCGTGCGCGACGTCGCGCCGGGCGAGGCGCTGTTCATCGACCTGGACGGCAACGTGCATGCGCGCCAGTGCGCCGAGCAGGCCTCGCTGCATCCGTGCATGTTCGAGTTCGTCTACCTGGCGCGTCCCGACTCGGTGATCGACGGCATCTCGGTCTACCAGGCGCGCCTCAACATGGGCGAGACGCTGGCCCAGCGTGTCATCTCGACCATGCCGCCCAGCGAGATCGACGTGGTGATCCCGATCCCCGAGTCGAGCCGCCCGTCGGCGATGCAGCTGGCGCAGAAGATCGGCAAGCCCTACCGCGAGGGCTTCGTGAAGAACCGCTACGTGGGTCGCACCTTCATCATGCCCGGCCAGGCGGTGCGCAAGAAGTCGGTGCGCCAGAAGCTCAACGCGATCGCGCAGGAGTTCAAGGGCCGCAACGTGCTGCTGGTCGACGACTCCATCGTGCGCGGCACGACCTCCAAGGAGATCGTGCAGATGGCGCGCGAAGCCGGCGCCCGCAAGGTCTACATGGCTTCCGCCGCGCCGCCGGTGCGCTATCCCAACGTGTACGGCATCGACATGCCGACCAAGAGCGAGCTGATCGCGCACAACCGCAGCATCGAGGAGATCCGCGAGTTCATCGGCGCCGACGCGCTGATCTACCAGGACGTCGCGGCGATGAAGCGCGCGGTCGGCGCGCTCAACCCCGCGATCGACGGGTTCGAGGCCTCCTGCTTCGACGGCTGCTACATCACGGGTGACGTCTCGGCCGAGGACTTCGCGGCCATCGCGACGCAGCGCGCCGCGCAGGGCGACGAGGAAGACACCCAGCGCAGCCGCCTGACCCTGCACAACACCAGCGAGCAGTGAAGGGGGCGCGGCCATGACCGACAAGAAGATTCCGCGCACCGGGCTGCCGCCCGACCTGCGGCTGGACACGCTGGCGGTGCGCGAGGGCCTGCCGCACACCCCCTGGGGCGAGAACTCCGAGGCGCTGTTCCTGACCAGCAGCTTCGTGCACCCCGACGCGGCCACCGCCGCGGCGCGCTTCGCCAACGAGGAAGAGGCCTTCGTCTACACCCGCTTCAGCAACCCGACGGTGATGATGATGGAGCGGCGCCTGGCGGCGCTGGAAGGCACCGAGGCCTGCATCGGCACCTCGAGCGGCATGGCGGCCATCCTGCTGCTGGCGATGAGCCTGCTGAAGGCGGGCGACCACGTGATCTGCTCGCAGAGCGTGTTCGGCTCGACCATCAAGCTGTTCGGCGGCGAGTTCGGCAAGTTCGGCGTCGAGACCACCTTCGTGTCGCAGACCGACCTGGACGCCTGGCGCAAGGCGGTGCGGCCGAACACCAGGCTGCTGTTTGCCGAGACCCCGAGCAACCCGCTGACCGAGGTCTGCGACATCGCCGCGCTGGCCGACATCGCCCACGATGCCGGTGCGCTGCTCGCGGTCGACAACTGCTTCTGCTCGCCGGCGCTGCAGCAGCCCGCCAAGCTCGGTGCCGACCTGATTGTGCATTCGGGCACCAAGTACCTGGACGGGCAGGGCCGCGTCGTCGCCGGCGCGCTGTGCGGCAGCGAGGCGCTGGTCAACGACAAGTTCGTGCCGCTGATGCGCAGCGCCGGCATGTCGCTGTCGCCGTTCAACGCCTGGGTCGTGCTCAAGGGCATGGAGACGCTGTCGATCCGCATGCAGGCCCAAAGCGAGCGCGCGCTGCAGCTGGCGCAGTGGCTCGAGTCGCACCCGGCGGTGGAGCGCGTCTACCACCCGTGGTTGCCGTCGCACCCGCAGCATGCACTTGCACGCCGCCAGCAGAGCGCGGGCGGTGCAGTGGTGTCGTTCATCGTGCGCGGCCAGGCCGAGGGCGGCCCGGCGCGGGCGCGCCAGAACGCGTTCGCCGTGATCGACGCGACGAAGATCTGCTCGATCACCGCGAACCTGGGCGACACCAAGACCACGATCACCCACCCGGCCAGCACCTCGCACGGTCGCCTCACCGAGGACCAGCGCCAGGCGGCCGGCATCACGCAGGGCCTCATCCGCGTCGCGGTGGGCCTGGAAGACGTCGAAGACCTGAAGGCCGACCTCGCACGCGGCCTGGATCCGATCGCATGACACAAGTACGCACCCGTTTCGCTCCGTCGCCGACCGGCTTCATCCACCTGGGCAACATCCGCTCGGCGCTGTACCCCTGGGCGTTCGCCCGCGCCAACAACGGCGTGTTCATCCTGCGCATCGAGGACACCGACCAGGAGCGCTCGACGCAGGCCGCGGTGGACGTGATCCTCGAAGGCATGAAGTGGCTGGGCCTGGACCATGACGAGGGGCCGTACTACCAGATGCAGCGCATGGACCGCTACAAGGAGGTCATCGCGCAGATGCTGGAGCAGGGGCTGGCGTACCGCTGCTACATGACCCAGGCCGAGCTGGATGCGCTGCGCGAGCGCCAGATGGCGGCCAAGCAGAAGCCGCGCTACGACGGCACCTGGCGTCCCGAGCCGGGCAAGGTGCTGCCGCCCGTCCCGGATGGCGTGCAGCCGGTGATCCGCTTCAAGAACCCGATCGGCGGCTCGGTGGTGTGGGACGACAAGGTCAAGGGCCGCATCGAGATCAGCAACGACGAGCTCGACGACCTGGTGATCGCGCGCCAGGACGGCACGCCGACCTACAACTTCTGCGTGGTCGTCGACGACATGGACATGGGCATCACGCACGTGATCCGTGGCGACGACCACGTCAACAACACGCCGCGCCAGATCAACATCTTCCGTGCGCTCGGCAAGGAGCCGCCGGTGTACGCGCACCTGCCCACCGTGCTGAACGAGCAGGGCGAGAAGATGAGCAAGCGCAACGGCGCCAAGCCCGTCACGCAGTACCGCGACGAGGGGTTCCTCGCCGACGCGGTGGTCAACTACCTCGCGCGCCTGGGCTGGAGCCACGGCGACGACGAGATCTTCACGCGCGAGCAGTTCCTGCAGTGGTTCGACCTGGACCACCTGGGCAAGAGCGCCGGCCAGTTCGACGAGGCCAAGCTGCGCTGGGTCAACGCCCAGCACCTGAAGATGACCGACGACGCCAGGCTCGCGCCGCTGGTGGCCGAGCAGCTCGGCAAGCGCGGCCTGCAGGTCCAGCCCGACGAGCGCCTCGCGCGCATGGTGGGGCTGTTCAAGGACCGCTGCTCGACCACGGTCGAGATCGCCGAGTGGCTGGCGATGTACTTCGCGCCGGTGCAGCCGGCCGAGGCCGACCTCGCGCAGCACGTGACCGACGCGGTGCGCCCGGCGCTGGCGGCGCTGCGCGAGAAGTTCGCGACCATCGAGTGGAACAAGGCCGCGATCCAGCAGGCCATCAAGGAAACCATTGCGGCGCACGGCCTGAAGCTGCCGCAGCTGGCCATTCCGGTGCGCGTGCTGGTGTGCGGTCGCGCCCAGACGCCGTCCATCGACGCGGTGCTGGAACTGTTCGATAAAAAAATTGTGCTGGAACGCTTGCAACGCTGAACAACATCGGTATATACTCTCGTTCTCGCTTGAACGGCGCGACAAACGAAAGCGAAGCGCAAGAGTGGCGACACTGATGCGAAGCGCTTTCGGCCCGAACGAAACGTTGGGGGTATAGCTCAGCTGGGAGAGCGCTTGCATGGCATGCAAGAGGTCAGCGGTTCGATCCCGCTTACCTCCACCAAAAAAGGTGGCGCGCAGTTCAAGTGGACGAAGATTTCTGTCCCCTTCGTCTAGAGGCCTAGGACACGACCCTTTCACGGTTGTAACAGGGGTTCGAATCCCCTAGGGGACGCCAAGTTTGGCGGTGCTTGTCGCGGAGACGCGAGAAACCCGCTACCGACGCGGAGTGGTAGTTCAGTCGGTTAGAATACCGGCCTGTCACGCCGGGGGTCGCGGGTTCGAGTCCCGTCCACTCCGCCAACTTATGGAAGCCGTTGCATCGATCAGGTGCAACGGCTTTTTCATTTTCAGTGGTGCGTTTTTCGCCGCCGGGCTTGCACCGAACGCATCAGGCACCATGCGCGCCACGCCGGACCGCCGTCTTCACCGTCGGGCCTGCCGGTTTCGGGCTGCCTGCCATCGGGCGGGTGGCGACTCGACGAAGTGGACACGTCCCACGGCGCGGTGGGCGACATGCTGTTCTTCGTGCAGCTCCCCGACGCGACCGAGGCGGATCGCATCGCCGGGCAGGCGCGGGCGTCGTGCCGTTCGCTCGGCCTGGCCGACAGGCCGGTGCACGTCACGCTGCATGCGGGTGGGCACCACGGGGGGCGCGGCGGCCGCCGCGTGACGGCGAGGCGTTTCCGGCACGTTCGACCGGGTCATGGGCTACCCGCGCCGTGCCCGAACCGGCGATCGACCCGGTGCAGTGGACGGCGCGGCGCCAGGTGCTCGTCCTGAGCCACGTGGGGGCGAGTCACCACCCGTGGATCGACCAGCGGGTGCTGCGCGAGGTGTGCTGATCAGCGCTCGCGTAGCACCTTCGCCAGCTCCCGCTTGCCTTGTTGCCGCTCGCCGGAGCGGCTCTTGCGATGCTTGCCGGCCTTGCGCCGGGCCGCCGGGGCGACCAGCGGGTTGCGCGGCTTCGGTGCCGGGATGCGCAGCTTGTGCTTGCGTAGGGAAGGCATGGTGCGATGGTCCGTGCGTGTCTCACTGCCTGGCCGGTGCCGCGACGGCCTTGGCCTGCCGCGGGCGCGGCAGCAGCCCGGTGGCCAGCGCGGTGCCGAGCAGGATCACTGCGCTGCCGAGCAGCATCGCGAGCGTCACGCGTTCGGCGAGGAACACCCAGCCCCACAGCACCGCGAAGGCCGGCACGAGGAAGGTGACCGAGATGGCGTTGGCCGGGCCGATGCGCGCGATGAGCCGGAAGAACATGATGTAGGCCACGCCGGTGCACAGCAGCGCGAGCGCCAGCGTCGCACCCCAGGAGCGCGCCGACGGCGTCTCGGCGGGCCACCAGATGGCGGCGGGCACCGCGAGGAACAGCGCCGCGGCCACCTGGGTGCCCGTGGCCACGACCAGCGAGGGCACGCCCGTGAGGTGGCGCTTCACGTAGCTGGCCGACAGTCCGTAGCAGAAGGTCGCGGCCAGGCAGGCGAGCACCGCCCAGCCGGTCGAGGTGGCGCCGGCCTTGAAGCTGGCCTTGTCCCACGCCAGGCCCAGCACCCCGGCGAAGCCGATCGCCAGCCCGACCATGCGCCACGGGGTGGGGCGGTCCTTCAGCCACACCCAGGCCACCAGCGCGCCGAAGAGCGGGGTGGTGGCATTGAAGATCGACGACAGTCCGGCGGTGATCGACAGGGCCGCGTAGCTGAAGCACAGGAAGGGCAGGCCGCTGCTGAACAGTCCGGCGACGGCCAGGTGCGCGGCGTGCCGGCGCAGCAGGTGCAGCTGACCGTACAGCGCGAGCAGCGGCACCAGCAGCAGGCTGGCGCCGGCCACGCGCAGGGCCGCCAGCGCGACCGGGCCGAATTCCCCGGCGCCGATGCGCATGAACAGGAAGGACGAGCCCCAGATGGAGGCCAGCAGCAGGAGTTCGAGCAGGTCGCGGGGTTTCATGCGTTCAGAGGGCCAGCACGCCTTCCAGGCGCAGCAGTTCGATCTTGCGTTCCAGTCCCCCGGCGTAGCCGGTCAGGCTGCCGCTGCTGCCGATGACGCGGTGGCAGGGCACGATGATGGACACCGGGTTGCGGCCGACGGCGGCCCCCACGGCCCGGGTGGCCGTCAGGCTGCCGAGCTGCTCGGCGATGCGCCGGTAGGTCCAGGTGACACCATACGGCACGCGCAGCAGCGCGTCCCAGACGGTGCGCTGGAACGGTGTCCCGTGCAGGTCGAGCGGCACCTCGAACTCGCGCCGCTGGCCGCGCCAGTATTCGTCGAGCTGCCGTTCCACGTCGGCGAACAACGGGTCGCCGCCGTCCTGCGGGACGGCCAGGGTGCCAGGATGGTCTTTCTGGCCGGCAAACCAGAGGCCGGCCAGCCCGCGTTCCGTGCGGGCCAGCAGGATCTCGCCGAGCGGCGAGGCGATGCGGTGCTGTGCGATATGGCGGGATGGGTTCATCGGGACGGACTCCCAAGGGAAATGGGTTGGGCCAGCGCGTGCCACAGCCGCAGCACCGCGTAGGAGCGCCACGGCCGCCACGCCTGCGCGCGCGCCTCGGCCTCGCGGGCGCTGCAGTTCATGGCCTTGAGCACGGCCACGTCGCCGGGCGGGAAGGCGTCGGGCCATGCGAGCGCGCGCATCGCGATGTAGTGCGCGGTCCAGGGGCCGATGCCGGGCACGGCCTCGAGCGCGGCGATCAGCGCGGAGGCGGGCTCGCCGGCGTGCAACCGGGCCTGCAGCGCGTCCCACTGCCGGGCCAGCGCGATGATGGCGGCAGCGCGCTGGCGCACGATGCCGAGCGCACCCAGGTCCGCCGGCTGCAGTGCGGCGAGCTGGCGCGCTGCAGGGAACAGTCGGCTCACCTCGGCCGCCCACGGCGTGGCCACCGGCTCGCCCCAGGCCTGCGCCAGCCGGGTGGCCAGCGTGCGCGCGGCCGCGACCGTCACCTGCTGGCCCAGCACGGCGCGTACCGCCAGCTCGAAGGCGTCGAGCGCGCCCGGCAGCCGGATGCCGGATCCGGGCAGGTCGCGCAGCGCGAGGTCGATCGCATCCGGCACGGCGTCCAGGTCGAGCCAGCGCCGGACGGCGCGGATCAGCGTCGCACTGGCCGGCGCGAACTGCGGCGCGAGCTCGACGCGCACCAGCGGCCGCTGCGCGACGAACTGCACCTGCAGCCAGCCGTGCAGCTCGCGGTCGTCGCAGCGCAGGCGCAGCGAACGGCGGATCGTCGTGTCCCCGACCGATTCGACGCCCGGGATCGCGCGCTGCGACAGGAAGCGCAGCATGGCCCCGCGATCATAGGGCTCGCGGAACGCGAGATGCAGCGTGAGGGCGTCGGCGGACGAGGCGCGCGGCCCGCTGCGCCGTCGCAGCGTGCTGGGATTGAGGCGGTACCGCTCGACGAAGGCGGCGTTGAAGCGGCGCAGGCTCGTGAAGCCCGCCGCCAGCGCCACCTGGGTGACCGGCAGGTCGGTGTCGGTCAGCAGCTGCTTGGCCAGCAGCAGGCGGCGCGTCAGCAGGTATTGCAGCGGCGTCACGCCGTGTTCGGCGACGAAGATCCGGCGCAGGTGCCGGTCCGTGATGCCCAGCGTGCGCGCCAGCGTCTCGACGCTGGCCTTGCCGCCCGAGGCGGCATGCTGGTCGAGCCAGCGCGCGGCCTGCTGCGCCAGGGTGCGCGAGGCGTCCATGACGGTCCAGGGCTCGGTGCGGCCGGGGGCGATCTCGGGCCGGCACTTGAGGCAGGGGCGGAACCGTGCCGCTTCCGCCTGGGCCGCGCTCGCGAAGAACCGGCAGTTCTCGCGTCGCGGCGTGCGCACGCGGCAGATCGGCCGGCAATACACGCCCGTGGAGGTGACCCCGACGAACAGCATGCCGTCGAAACGCGCATCGCGAGCCTTCAGGGCCAGGTAGGCGGCGTCAGCGTCGAGCATGGGTGCATTATCGGCACCGGGGCACGCCGGACTCGCCGTTTCCGGACATGTGGCCAGGCGGTGCCGCCGCGCGGGGACGGTAACCGTTGCAGACACAAGGAGCGCGCAGGCGCTCCCTACAATGCCCCACGGTCAACCGCAACAGATTCAGGGGAACACTCAGTCGTGAAAGTCACTGCATCGATCTTCAAGGCTTACGACGTACGCGGCATCGTCGGGCAGACGCTGGACGAAACCGTCGCCGAACACCTCGGACGTGCCTTCGGCACCGAGGCCCGCGCGGCCGGCGAAACGACGGTGGCGGTGGGCCGGGACGGCCGGCTGTCCGGCCCGGCGCTGGCGGCTGCGCTGATCCGCGGCTTGCGCAGCACCGGCGTCGACGTCATCGAGCTCGGGGCCGTGACCACGCCGATGACCTACTACGTGGCGGCGACCCGCTGCCGCTGCGGCATCCAGGTGACCGGCAGCCACAACCCGAAGGACTACAACGGCTTCAAGATGGTGCTGGCCGGCCGCGCGATCCACGGTGAGGAGATCCAGGCGCTGCGCCAGCGCATCGAGCGCGAGGACTACGCCAGCGGCGCGGGCGGGCTGACCCGGCTCGACGTGCTGCAGGAATACAGCGACCGCATCACCGGCGACGTGAAGCTGGCGCGCCCGATGAAGGTCGTCGTCGACTCGGGCAACGGCATCCCCGGTGCCTCGGCGCCCGGCATCCTGCGCGCGCTGGGCTGCGAGGTGATCGAGCTGTACTCCGAGGTCGACGGCGACTTCCCCAACCACCACCCGGACCCGTCCAAGCCGGAGAACCTGGCCGAGCTCATCCGCACCGTCAAGGACAGCGGCGCCGAACTGGGCCTGGCCTTCGACGGCGACGGCGACCGCCTCGGCGTGGTCACGCGCGACGGCAACATCATCTACCCCGACCGCCAGCTGATGCTGTTCGCGCAGGACATCCTGGCGCGCCATCCGGGGGCGACGGTGATCTACGACGTCAAGTGCACCCAGCGCCTGGCCCCGGTGATCCGCGAGGCCGGCGGCGTGCCGCTGATGTGGAAGACCGGGCACTCGCTGGTCAAGGCCAAGCTCAAGGAGACCGGTGCGCCGGTCGCCGGGGAGATGAGCGGGCACATCTTCTTCCAGGAGCGCTGGTACGGCTTCGACGACGCGACCTACACCGCGGCACGCCTGCTCGAGATCCTATCGCGCCACGCCGACGCGAGCGCGGTGCTCGACGCGCTGCCGACCAGCTTCAGCACGCCCGAACTCAACGTCCCCTGCGCCGAGGGGGAGCACCACCGGGTGATCGAGGAACTGCGCCGGCGCGTGGAGCAGGGCGCGCGCTTCGAAGGGGCGAAGGAGATCGTCACGATCGACGGCATCCGTGCCGAGTACGACGACGGTTTCGGGCTGGTGCGTGCGTCCAACACGACGCCGGTGCTGGTGCTGCGCTTCGAAGGGCACACCCAGGCGGCGCTGGAGCGCATCGAGATGCAGTTCCTGGCCGCGCTGCGTGCGGTCAAGCCCGACGCACAGGTGGGCGCCAGCGCCCACTGAAGCGGCCCGGCAGGCCGCGGACCGCGGCGCGGTTTCGTGGACAATCGCGCCGTGCTTTCCCGTTTCCCGATGCCCGTGCGCGGCCCCGTCGTGGCCGCTTTCCTTGCGCCCTGGCGCGCCGGAGGTCCCGCTTGAGCGCGGTGCGCCACGGCGTGGCCCGTCACGCCTATTCCCTGCTGCTGTCGCTGCTGACGCCAGCCTACCTGCTCAAGCTGTGGTGGCGCGGGCGGGAGGAGCCGCCGTACCGCCATGCGATCGCCGAACGGCTGGGCCGTTACCCGCAGCCGCCCTCGCAGGGCTGGGTCTGGGTGCACGGGGTCTCGCTGGGCGAGACGCGCGCGGCCGCCAGCCTGGTGGCCGCGCTGCGCGAGCAGCTGCCCGGCATGCGGCTGCTGCTGACCCATGGCACGGCCACCGGCCGCGAGGCCGGGCAGGCCCTGCTGCAGCCCGGCGACGTGCAGACCTGGCTGCCGTACGACACGCCGGCGGCGGTGCGGCGCTTCTTCGCGCAGTTCCGGCCGGCGGTCGGCGTGCTGATGGAAACCGAGGTCTGGCCCAACCTGCTGCACGCCGCGCGCGCGGCCGGCGTGCCGATGGTGCTGGCCAATGCGCGGCTGAGCGAGAAGAGCCTGCGCCGCGGGCAGCGGCTCGCCGCGCTGATGCGCCCGGCCGTCGAGGCGATCGACCTCGTGCTGGCGCAGACGCCGGGCGATGCCGCACGGCTGCGCGCGGCCGGCGCCGCGCAGGTCGAGGTCTGCGGCAACCTGAAGTTCGACATGAGCCCCGCGCCCGAGCTGCTCGAGCGCGGCCGCCGGTGGCGCGCCGCGCTGGGCGAGCGGGCGGTGGTGCTGGCGGCCAGCACCCGCGAAGGGGAGGAGGCGCCGTTGCTCGCGGCCTGGCAGGTGCGGTCTGCGCCGCAGCCGCTGCTGCTGCTGGTGCCGCGGCATCCGCAACGCTTCGACGAGGTGGCGCAGCAGGTGCGTGCGGCCGGCCTGCGGCTTGCACGGCGCAGCGAGACCGCCCCGCCGCCCGCGGACGCGGACGTCTGGCTGGGCGACTCGATCGGGGAGATGCCGGCCTACTACGCGGCGGCCGACGTGGCCCTGCTGGGCGGCAGCTTCGCGCCGCTGGGCGGCCAGAACCTGATCGAGGCGGCCGCCTGCGGCTGCCCCGTGGTGATGGGCCCGCACACCTTCAACTTTGCCGAGGCGGCCGAGCTGTCGCTGGAGGCGGGGGCGGCGCGCCGGGTGGCGGACCTGGAGCAAGCGGTGCCGCTGGCCTGCGCGCTGGTGGCTGCACCTGCCGAGCGCGAGGCAATGTCGCGGCAGGCGGTCGCTTTCGCCACCGCCCACCGCGGCGCCGCGCGCACGATGGCGCAGCGCATCGCGGCGCTGGTCGCGCCGCGCCTCAGGGCGCCAGCAGCGCGTTGATCGGCGCGAGGTCGTCCGGGGCCAGGACGCCGGCGGCCTGGCGCAGGCGCAGGCTGCCGACCAGCACGTTGTAGCGCGCCTGGGCCAGCTCGCTTTGCGTGTTGAACAGCTGGGTCTGGGCGTTGAGCACGTCCAGGTTCACGCGCACGCCGACCTTGTAGCCGAGCTGGGTGGCTTCCAGCGCCAGCTTGCTCGACGCTTCGGCCGCTTCCAGCGCGCGCACCTGGGCCAGGCCCGACTGCACGCTGGAGTACGCCTGGCGCGTGGCCAGCGCCACCTGGCGGCGCGCCGCGTCCAGCTCGTTGCGGGACTTTTCTTCCAGGGCCAGGGTCTCGCGCACGCGGTTCTGCACCGCGAAGCCGGCGAACAGCGGCAGGCGCAGCTGCACGCCGACGCTGGTGCTGCCGTAGTGGCCCGAGGGCTGCTGGGGGTTGTTGCTGGTCACGCTGCTGCGACCTACCTCGCCGACCAGGTCCAGCGTGGGCAGGTGCCCGGCGCGGGCCTTTTCGGTCTCCAGCTCGGCGATCTGCAGGGCGAGCGCGGCCTGGCGCACGCCGGGTGCGTTCTCGCTGCGCTGCACCCAGTCCTGTTCGGTGCCGGCCGCCAGCGAGGGCAGCGAGACCGGCGCGGCCAGCGGGCGCGGGTCGACGTCGTTGCGGCCGACCAGCTGGTTCAGCGCCGCCTGGGCGATCTCCAGGTTGTTCTGCGCCGCGATCTCCTGCGCGGTGGCCAGGTCGAAGCGGGCCTGCGCCTCGCGGGTGTCGGTGATGGTCGCGGTGCCGACCTCGAAGTTGCGCTTGGCCGAGGCCAGCTGTTCGGAGATGGCCGCCTTGTTGGCCTGCGCCGAAGCCAGCGTGTCGCGCGCGGCGAGCACGTTGAAGTAGGCCTGCGCGACGCGCACGATCAGGTCCTGCTCGGCGGTCTCCAGCCGGGCGCGGGCGATCTCCAGCGCACGCTCGGCCTGCTCGATGCTGACGCCGTTGGCGCGGTTGAAGAGCGGCTGGGTGGCCTGCAGCGCGGCCTGGCGGGTGGTGGTCTCGCGGTCGTTGCCCACCGGCGGATCGGTCTCGCTGCGGCTGATGCCGGCGGACAGCCCGACGCTCGGGCGGCGCAGCGCATAGGCCTGCTCGGCGGCGTACTGGGCCGACTCGGCCTCGGCGCGCGCGGCCAGGTAGGTGGCGTCGTAGTTGCGCGCCGCGTTGTAGACCTCCAGCAGGCTCTGCGCCTGCACCGCACCGGCTGCCAGCAGGGCGACGAGGCCCCCTGCCACGGACCGCATCACGCGGCTCGACCATGGGCGGGCGGGACGGGAGGAGGGCGGTTGGACGCGCTCGAACATGGTGCTTCCTTGTTGTTGCATTTCGCGGAGGTCTCGGGACGGGCGGAACTCAGTATCGCGGCACGCCGGGGTCGACCTGCTGCGACCAGGCGTCGATGCCGCCGTGCAGGTTGACGACGTCGTCGTAGCCCTGCCGTGCAAGGTAGTGCGCCACATGCAGGCTGCGCATGCCGTGGTGACAGACGCAGACGACGGTGCGCTCGGGATCGATCTCGGACAGCCGCGCGGGGATCTCCTGCATCGGGATGTGCAGGGCGGTGGCGCGGCCGGGATCGATGGCCGCGACAGCCACCTCCCAGGGTTCGCGCACGTCCAGCAGCTGCGGCGCGTCGTCGCCGGCAGCCGTGGCGAGCAGGTCCCGGACCTCGTGAGCGGTGAGCTGGCGCAGCATCGTGGACCTCGTTCGTCTCAGGGCTGTCGGCGGCAGGCATCGCCGCGGCGGGCGGGGCCGCGCAGGCCGGGCGCCGCAGGCGGGAATGCCAGGAGGAGGGTGCCCCCGGCGGAGCCCACGTGGGGGACGGGTCGGGGGCGGTGCATCAGAACTTGAACTTGGGCGGCTCTTCGAAGCCGAGCAGCCGCGGCGCGACCGTGTCGAAGATCTCGACGGTGCGGAAGGCGTGCTCGTCCACGCGGGTGACGACCACCGCGCGCATGATCGGTTCCGTCCCGACGATGGCCGCCAGGCGGCCGCCGACCTTGAGCTGGTCCAGCAGCACCTGCGGCACGGTGGCCACCGAGCCGGAGGCGACGATGACGTCGAACGGGCCGTCGGCCTGTGGCCCGCGCGAGCCGTCGGCATGGCGCACCTCGACGTTGCCGATGCCGGCGCGCTTGAGGTTGTCGGTGGCCATCCTCGCCAGCTCGGCGTCGATCTCCAGCGTCAGCACGCGCTGCGCCTTGCGGCCCAGCAGGGCGGCCATGTAGCCCGAGCCGGCGCCGATCTCGAGCACCTTCTCGTGCGGCTGCACGTGCAGTTCCTGCAGGATGCGGGCCTCGACCTTGGGTTCCAGCATGCAGCGGCCCTGCGAGCCGCCGTCGGCCAGCGGCACGCACAGGTCCATGAAGGCCATCGAGCGGTAGGCCGCAGGGACGAACTCCTCGCGCTTGACCGCAGCCAGCAGCGACAGCACCGACTGATCCAGCACCTCCCAGGGGCGGATCTGCTGTTCGATCATGTTGAAGCGAGCTTTTTCGATGTTCATCATGTGGACCGTCCTGGAGGATGGGAGCAGGAAGGGAAAACGAGCATTTTATTTCGCCTCACCTGTCAGAACCTGTGCGGCAGGCGCCCCGCGGCCCCCGAGCTTGCGCTTGAGCCAGGTGCCCAGGTCGTCCAGGTAGCAGTAGACGACCGGCACCACGACCAGGGTCAGCAGCGACGAGGTGATCACCCCGCCGATCACCGCCTGGCCCATCGGCGCGCGCTGCTCCGAGCCTTCGGTCAGCGCGAAGGCCAGCGGCACCATGCCGAACACCATCGCCAGCGTCGTCATCATGATCGGACGCAGGCGCACCCGGGCGGCCATCAGCAGGGCCGCCTCGCGGTCGAGTTGCCGCCCGTCCAGCCCCTCGGCGCTGTGGCCTTCGCGGGCGCGGTTGGCGAAGTCGACCAGCAGGATCGCGTTCTTGGTCACCAGGCCCATCAGCATGATCACGCCGATGATCGAGAACAGGTTCAGCGAGGAGCGGAACAGCAGCAGGATCAGCACCACGCCGATCAGCGTCAGCGGCAGCGAGGACATCAGCGCGATGGGCTGCAGGAAGCTCTTGAACTGCGAGGCGAGGATCATGTAGATGAAGATCACCGCCAGCGCCAGCGCCGACAGCGCGTAGCCGAACGATTCCTGCATGTCCTTGGTGGAGCCGCCGAAGCGCGAGCGGTAGCCGGGCGGGAAGGCCTGTTCCGCCAGCACGCGGCGGATGTCGGCCGAGACCTCGCCGAGCGAGCGGCCCGAGACGTTCGCGGTGATCTCGACCTCGCGGCTGAGGTCGCGCCGGTTGATCTGCGTCGGCCCGGAGGAGGGCACCACGTCGGCCACCTGCGACAGCCGCACGATGCGCGTGCTGCCGTCGGCCGCCGGCACCGTCAGGCCCAGGCGCGCGATGTCGGCCAGGGCCTGGCGCGAGTCGGGGCGCAGCCGCACCTTGACGTCGTAGCTCTGGTCGTCGGCAGCGCGCCAGTTGCCGGTGGTCTCGCCCGCCACCAGCGCGCGCAGCGTCGCGGTGATGCTGCCCACGCCCAGGCCCAGGTCGGCGGCCGCCTCGCGGCGGACGTTGACGTCCACCGTCGGCTTGTCGTCCTTCATGGAGGTGTCGATGTCGACCAGCCCGGGGATCTCGCGCAGCCGGGCGAGCAGGTCGCGGGTCAGGCGCTGCAGCTCCTGCAGGTCGGTGCCCTGGATCGACAGCGAGATGGGTTTCTGCCCGCCCACCGGGTCGAGCAGGCCGACGTGGGTGACCGTGATGCCCGGCACGCGCGCCAGGCGCTCGCGCAGCTCCACCGACATGCGGTCCACGTCGCGCGTGCGCTGGTCGCGGTCGACCAGGCGCACGTAGGCGGTCGCGTAGTTCTTCCCCTGGGCGGCACCGGTGTTGATCGTCATCAGCGTGTAGCGCACCTCGGGGTACTCGCGCAGGATGGCGTCGACCTGGCGCGCCTTGGCCTCGGTGACCTCGATCGACGAGCCGGCCGGCGTGTAGAAGCTGACGGTGGTCTCCGAGAAGTCGGCCTTGGGCACGAACTCGGTGCCCAGCACCGGAACCAGCGCGAAGCTGGCCACCAGGGTGGCGAGCGCGATGCCGAGCGTGGCGGCCTTGTGCTTCAGCGACCAGCCGAGGATGTGGTGGTAGACCTCGCCCAGCGAGTGCGAGAAGCGGTCCACCGCGGCGGTCAGCCGCCCCAGCGTGCGGTCGTACAGCGATGCCGGCTTGCCGCCGCTGCCGCCGTGCACCGCCGGGTCGTGCCAGACGCTGGAGAGCATCGGGTCCAGCGTGAAGCTGACGAACATCGAGATCAGCACCGCCGCGACGATGGTGATGCCGAACTGGTGGAAGAAGCGGCCGATGATGCCGCCCATGAAGCCGATAGGCAGGAACACCGCGACGATGGACAGCGTGGTGGCCAGCACCGCCAGTCCGATCTCCTGCGTGCCGTCCAGCGCCGCCTGGCGCGCATCCTTGCCCATCTGGGCATGGCGCACGATGTTCTCGCGCACGACGATGGCGTCGTCGATCAGCAGGCCCACGCACAGGCTCAGCGCCATCAGCGTGATCATGTTGATCGAGAAGCCGAACCAGTACATGAACAGGAAGGTGCCGATCAGCGCGATCGGCAGGGTCAGGCCGGTGATGACCGTCGAGCGCCACGAGTTGAGGAACAGGAAGACGATCAGCACCGTCAGCACCGCGCCCTCGATCAGCGTCTGGCGCACGTTCTGGACCGCGACGCGGATCGGGCGCGCGTTGTCGCGCACCACCTCGACCGCCATGCCGGGCGGCAGTTCGGGCCGCAACGCCTCGACCACGGCGTTCAGGCCGTCGACCACGTCGATGGTGTTCTCGCCCTGGGCCTTGAGCACGTCCAGTGCCAGCGTGCGCTGGCCGTTGTAGAGCGCCAGGCTCTCGAGCTCCTGCGGGCCGTCGACCACGTCGGCGACCTGCCACAGCTTCACCGGCACGATGCTGCCGTTGGCCACCTTGCGCGCGACGACGATCTGCTTGAAGTCCTCGGGCCGTTGCAGGCGCCCGGTGACCTGCACCACGCGCTCGCTCTCGAGCGAGCGCAGCGCGCCGGCAGGCAGGTCCTGGTTCTCGGTGCGCACCGCGCTGATGACCTGGTCGACGCTGACGCCCAGCGCCTCCATCGCGTCGGGGCGCAGGTAGATGTTGATCTCGCGCTTGACGCCGCCCACCAGCGTCACCGAGCCGACGCCGCGCACGTTCTCGAGCCGCTTCTTGACCACCTGGTCGGCGTAGGTGGTCAGGTCCACCGGGCTGCGCGAGCCGTCGGGGGACGTCAGCGCCAGCGTGTAGATCGGGCGCGAGGCCGGGTCGAAGCGCAGCACGCGCGGCTCCTCGACCTCGTCGCGCAGCGTCGGGCGGATCGCGGCGATCTTCTCGCGCACGTCCTCGGCGGCCTTGCGGCCGTCGACATCGAGGTTGAACTGGATGATGACCACCGAGCTGCCGTCATAGGAGCGCGAGTACAGCTCGTTGATGCCGGCGATCGAGTTGACCGCCTCCTCGATCTTCTTGCTGACCTCGGTCTCGACGATCTCCGGCGAGGCGCCGGGGTAGTCGACCTGCACCACGACGATCGGGAACTCGATGTCCGGGAACTGGTCGACCTTGAGCCGCTGGTACGAGAACACCCCGAGGACCACGAAGGCGAGCATCACCATCGTGGCGAGCACGGGGTTGGCGATCGAGACGCGGGTGAACCACATGGCCGGTGCCGCGCGTCAGTGGCTGGAGGCCGGCGCCACGGCCGTCAGCTTGACCGGGGTGCCGTCGCGCACCAGGCCGACGCTGCCGGCCAGGATGCGCTCGCCCGCCTGCAGGCCTTCGGTCACGATCACCAGCGGCGGGCCGCCGGCCTCGGTGGAGCCGCGCGCGCCCAGCGTGACCGGCCGCTGCGAGACGCGCCCGTCGGCCACCACGAGCACGTAGGGCAGGGGCTGGTCCAGCCGTACTGCCGATTCGGGGATCGCGACCGCCTCCTGGCGTTCCAGCTCCAGCGTGCCGGTCGCGAACAGCCCGTGGCGCAGGTCCGGGTGCGCCTCGACCGCGAAATAGACCATCACCGCGCGCGTGCCGGGCTGGGTGCCGGGGTTGATGCGCGCCACCCTGGCGCGCACCGGCTCGGCCAGGCCGTCGACCTTCAGCAGGGCCTGCTGCCCGATGCGCACCGCACCGACGTCCTCGGGCGCGAGCGCCGCGGCCAGCTCGATCTCGGACAGGTCCACCACCTCGAGCAGCTTGGTGTCCACGGCGACGCGCTCGCCCGGCTGCACCAGGCGCTGGGCGACCTGCCCGGCGATCGGTGCGCGCAGCACCGTGTCCTCCATGGCCTTGCGCGCCAGGTCGATGTTCGCCTGCGCGGCCAGCAGCGACGCGCGTGCCGCCGCGGCGTTGGAGACCGAGGTGTCCAGGGCGTTCTTCGAGATGAAGCCCTGCTCGACCAGTGCGCGGTTGTTGGCCAGCGTGCGCTCGGCGATGTCCAGCTGCGCCTGCGCCGAAGCCGCCTGCTCGCGCGCCTGGCGCAGCCGCGCGGCGTATTCGGTGTCGTCCAGGCGGCCCAGCACCTGCCCGGCGCGGACGGTGTCGCCCTCGCGCACGCTCAGCTCGCGCACCTCGGCGGCGACCTTGGCCTTGACCACCGCCGTCTGCACCGCCTTGACCTCGCCGGAGATCGCCAGCGTGCGCACCAGCGATTGCCTTTGCACCTCGATCACGTCGGTCGCGGCGAGGTCCAGCGTCGGCTGGGCGCGCGGCACCGCCGCCTGGACCTGCTCGGCCTTGCGGGCCGACAGGCCGCGCCCGACCAGCAGCGCCAGCAGCAGGATCAGCAGCAGGGGCAACGCCCATTTCAACGCGCGTTTCAAGGTCTTGTCTCCGTGGTCATGGGGGCTGCGGCGAGGGGTGCGGGTCAGGCGGTGCGTGCCAAGAGGCCCTGCAGCATCAGGTCGAGGTGATTGTCGATGAAGCGCCGCGGATCGTGCACGATGGCGTCCGCCGAGGGGCAGGCGCCGATCGAGTGCTTGTGCAGGCACAGCATCAGCAGCGGAAAGATCAGCGAATGCGCCGTGTCCAGCGGGTTCGGGGTGGTGCGGAACTCGCCGCGGTCCACGCCGCGCTGCAGCAGGCGCACCAGCAGGCGCTCGCCCGGCTCGATGACTTCCTGCGCATAGAAGGCGGCCAGGTCGGGGAAGTTGCGCACCTCGGTGATGATCAGCTTGAAGATGCCGGACGCCTGCGTGGCGCCGACCTGCTCCCACCAGGTGGCCGCGGCCAGGCGCATCAGGTCGGCGGTGGAGCCCTCGAACTGGTCGACCAGGTCGTCGACCTGCGAGATCGTCAGCGTCAGGTTGTGGCGGATCACCGCCTTGAGCAGTTCTTCCTTGCTCGGGAAGTACAGGTAGACCGTGCCCTTGGAGACGCCTGCCCGCGCGGCGACGTCGTCCATCTTGGTGGCGGCAAAGCCCTTCTCGACGAACAGGTCCAGCGCTGCATCCAGCAGCTCCTGCGGACGGGCTTCCTTGCGCCGGCGGCGCGACGGCCCCGGTTCGGCGGGCGCGGGAGCAGGGGAGGTGGACAACATGGGGAAATAAATGACTGACTGGTCAGTAATGTATCTCCGGGGGGCGAACGGGTCAAGGAAGCGGCTGTCAAGCCCAGGGCGGGGCGACCCCCCTACCCGGGCGGGCGGTTGCGAAGCGCAACGGTCTGGCGCCGACCGCTCGGTATCATGCCCGCGTCTTGCACGAGAGGGGTCGGTTTGGACATCGTTCTGCTGTTGAAGGCTGCCGTGATGGGCATCGTCGAAGGACTCACCGAGTTCCTGCCCATTTCCTCCACCGGCCACCTGATCCTCGCGTCCTCGCTGCTCGACTTCACCGGCGACACCGTCAAGGTGTTCGACATCGCGATCCAGACCGGCGCCATGCTGGCGGTGGTCTGGGAGTACCGCGCGCGGCTGGCCGCCACCGTGCGGGGCATCGGCCATGACCCGCGGGCGCGGCGCTTCGCGGCCAACGTGGTGATCGCCTTCCTGCCGGCGGTGGCCGTCGGGCTGCTGTTCGGCGGCTGGATCAAGGAGCACCTGTTCTACCCGGTGCCGGTGGCGGTCGCCCTGATCGCCGGCGGCTTCGTCATCCTGTGGATCGAGCGCCGGCACCGGCGCCTGTACGGCGAGCGCGACCTGGAAGGCGCACGCCTGGCGCGCGTCGAGACCGTCGACGACATGACCGCGCTGGATGCCCTGAAGGTCGGGCTGCTGCAGTGCTTCGCGCTGATCCCCGGCACCAGCCGCTCGGGCGCGACCATCATGGGCGCCATCGTGCTGGGCTTCTCGCGCAAGGCCGCCACCGAGTTCAGCTTCTTCCTCGGCATTCCCACTCTGACCGGCGCAGGCGTCTACTCGCTGTGGAAGCAGCGCGACCTGCTCAGCTGGGGCGACGTGCCGATGTTCACGGTCGGCACCGTGCTGTCGTTCGTCAGTGCCCTGCTGTGCATCCGCTGGCTGATCCGCTATGTCTCCAGCCACGACTTCGTGCCGTTCGCGTGGTACCGGCTGGTGTTCGGTGCGCTGATCCTGCTGACCGCCTGGACCGGCTGGATCGAGTGGCACGGGCAGGGCTGAGCCGGCCCGCGCCGGGTCAGACGCGCCGGAACACCAGGTCCCACACCCCGTGGCCGAGACGCAGGCCGCGCTTCTCGAACTTGGTCTGCGGCCGGTACGCCGGCCGCGGCGCGAAGCCGGCTGCGGTGTTCTGCAGCTCGGGGCAGGCTGACAGCACCTCCAGCATCTGCTGGGCGTAGGGCTCCCAGTCGGTCGCGCAGTGCAGGTAGCCGCCCGGTGCCAGGCGCGTGACCAGCTGCGCGACGAAGGGCGGCTGGATCAGCCGGCGCTTGTGGTGGCGCTTCTTGTGCCAGGGGTCGGGGAAGAAGATGTGCACGCCGGCCAGCGAGGCGGGCGGGATCATGTGCTGCAGCACCTCCACCGCGTCGTGCTGCACGATGCGCAGGTTGGTGAGCCCCTGCTCGCCGATGTGCTTGAGCAGGGCGCCCACGCCCGGTTCGTGGACCTCGCAGCCGATGAAGTCATGCTGCGGCTGCAGCGCGGCAATGTGCGCGGTGGCATCGCCCATGCCGAAGCCGATCTCCAGGATCACCGGGGCCTGGCGACCGAAGACGGCGGCGAAATCGAGCGGCGCTTCGCGGTAGGGCAGGATGAAGCGCGGCCCCAGCGTCGCGAGCGCGCGGGCCTGGCCTTCGGTGGTGCGACCGGCCCGCATCACGTAGCTGCGGATCGTGCGCGGATGCTCGACTCGGGCCGGCGCGGCGGCGGCCTCGTTCGGGGTTTTTTCGTGCTCTTGTGCCATGGACGCGCATTGTGCCCGTCTCTATAATTGCCGCCGCATGCGGGTGTAGTTCAATGGTAGAACGCCAGCTTCCCAAGCTTGATACGAGGGTTCGATTCCCTTCACCCGCTCCAGAGGTTTCCCGGGCCGTTGCAGCGTTGCTTCTCCTGGGCGAGGCTGCAGCGTCCTGACGACCCTGCTTAGCGCGGGCCGCCGCTGAGGCTTGCCAGCAGTACCGCCTTCAGCGATCTTTTTTGGCACAAAGGTCCGCCGCCCGAGTTTCTTCCTGCCTTTTCCTCCCCTCCTTTCTCCTCCCCGAGCGGCTGCAGTCGGCCTGGCGATGGGGCCTGGGCATGACCCTGGCGACCCCGCAGCGATCCTTGCCCGCGAACTCTGCCTGGTAGTACGTCGTCGATGAGTTGGTTGTTGCAAGGTCGCGCAAGCAAAGCAGACTGGAATTCCCGGAACCCCCCCGCCACCGCACCGACCGCCTGGTCCGTCGAGCGCCTCGTGCTCGTCGTGGTCGCGCTGCTGGTGATCTTCGGCAACCTGCCGTTCTGGCACGCCACGCTCGCCGGGCGCAGCTTCGCCGAGGCATCCACGTGGAAGTTCACCGTGGCTGCGGCGCTGGCGATCGCCTGGCTGCACGCGGTGCCGCTGCTGCTGCTGGGCACCCGCCGGACGGTGCGGCCGTTGCTCGTCCTGCTGGTGGTGGTCACCGCGGTGGCGCAGCACATGATGCGGCAGTACGGCGTGGTGCTCGATCCGCCGATGCTGCGCAACACGCTGCGCACCGACGTCGCCGAGGCGTCCGAGCTGATTTCGCCCTGGCTGCTGGCCAACGTCGCGGTCGCGCTGGTCGTGGCCGCGCTCATCTGGCGCGTGCCGCTGCGCGAGCGGCCCTGGCGCCAGGCGCTGGGGGCACGGGCGATGGCGCTGCTGGGCGTCAGTGCCGTCGGCGTGGCCGCGCTGCTGCTCGGCTTCCAGGACTTCTCGTCGACGATGCGCAACCAGAAGGAGCTGCGCTACCGGATCTCGCCGGGCAACGTGGTCTATTCGACGGCGCGCGTGCTGGTCGAGGACCTGCGCGAGGCGACCCGCACGCCCGAGCCGCTGGCGCCGGCGCGCCTGGCCGACCCCGCGCCGGACCAGAAGCCCCGGCTGCTCGTGCTGATCGTCGGGGAGACGGCGCGCGCGATGAACTTCTCGCTCAACGGCTACGAGCGCGAGACCAACCCCGAGCTTGCGAAGCGCCCGGTCATCAACTTCCCGCAGACCGAGGCCTGCGGCACCTCCACCGAGGTGTCGCTGCCGTGCATGTTCTCCTCGCTGGGGCGTGCCGGCTACAGCAAGGCGCGCGCACGTGCCAGCGAGTCGCTGGTCCAGCTGCTGGCGCGCGTGGGCATGCGCGTGGTCTGGCTCGACAACCAGAGCGGCTGCAAGCGGGTGTGCACGGGCGTCGAGTACCGCCGGTTCAGCGACGAGCGGATCGTCTCGCCGCTGTGCGAGGGCAGCCGCTGCCTCGACGGCCTGCTGGTCGAGGAGCTGGGCAAGCTGATCCAGGCCGCCGAAGGCGCGCCGCCGCGCGACACCGTCGTCGTGCTGCACCAGCTGGGCAACCACGGCCCGGCGTACGCGAAGCGCTATCCCCGCGAGTTCGCCCGCTTCCAGCCCGAGTGCACCAAGGTGGAGCTGCGCGACTGCAGCCGCGACGAGATCGTCAACGCCTACGACAACGCCATCCTCTACACCGACCACCTGATCGCCTCGGTCATCGACATGCTGGCCGCGCAGGAAGCGCGCTACGACGTCGGCATGATCTACGTGTCCGACCACGGCGAGTCGCTGGGCGAGAAGGGGCTGTACCTGCACGGCATGCCGTACGCCATCGCGCCACGGGAGCAGCTGGCCGTGCCGATGATCTGGTGGCTGGGCGGCAGCGGCGTGCGCGGCTGGCAGGGCCTGGACGAGGCCTGCCTGCGCCGGCGCGCCAGCCAGCCCGCGAGCCACGACCACCTGTTCCATTCCATGCTGGGGCTGCTGCGCGTCGAGACCACGCGCTACGTCGCGGACCGGGACCTGGTCAGCCCCTGCCGGCAGGAGCGCAGTGCACTATGAGCGTCGTCAATCCCCACAAGGGCCGCGTCGGCCTGCCTCGCCTCGTCCATGCGCTGGGCCATTCGATGGCCGGGCTGAAGGTGGCATTCCGGGACGAGAGCGCGTTCCGCCAGGAGGTGCTGGCCGCGCTGGTGCTCGCGCCGCTGGCGTGCTGGCTGGCGGGTGACTGGAAGGAGCTCGTGCTGCTGCTCGGCTCGCTGCTGCTGGTGCTGATCGTCGAGCTGCTCAACTCGGGGCTGGAGGCGGCCATCGACCGCATCTCCTACGAGCACCACGAGCTGTCCAAGCGCGCCAAGGACCTGGGCAGCGCCGCGGTGCTGGTGGCGCTGGTGCTGTGCGGCCTGGTCTGGGGCCTGGCGCTGTGGGCGCGCCTGTCCTGACCCCGCGCCCAATCCGCACTGCCGCGCAAGCTTATTGAGCCGCCCGGCTTGCCCCGCCGGTGGGGCTTGCCTACACTGGCGGCCATGTCGAACCACCCGCTGTCCTTCCTGCCCATGCAGGCGCTGCCCGTCCAGGTGCAGGCGCGCGGCTGGTGGTGCGCGCCTTCGCGCGCGCGTGTCGCCACCCAGGCTCCCGTGCTCGCCGCACATCCCTGAGCCCGGCGACCATCCCCACCCACAGCGCTAACTCTCTCTCCAGGTCGCCGGGCATCCATAGCGCCCCTGGCCCATTGCGGCCATCGTTCCCGCTTGCTGGAGTGCGACATGGAAGTGCTGGCGCAAGAGCGTCTTCTCACCGGGCTGGACCACGCCCGATTGTCCTCGCTGCTGTTCAAGCCGCGCTTCGCGGCGAGCCTGCCGGCCGGCTTGGCCGAGACCGCGCGCGAGCTGCTCGACTTCGCCCGGGTGGTCGATGCCACCCAGGTCGACCCCGACATCGTGACGATGCGCTCGCGCGTCATCGTCGAGCGGCCCGGCATTGGCGAGATCAACCTCTGCCTCGTCTACCCCTCCGAAGCCGACCCCGACAGCGGCTGCATCTCGGTGCTCACGCCGCTGGGCCTGAGCCTGCTCGGTGCGCGCGTCGGCCAGGTCATCACCTGGACCGGGCCGGACCAGCGCGAGCACTCGGCCAAGGTGCTGCGCATGGTCTACCAGCCCGAATCGGCCGGCGACTACGCCGTGTGAGGAACGGCGCGGGCCCGGCAACGGGCCCGCGTTCCGGTCCGCATCCGACGGGAGGAACGAGATGGCACGCATCCTGGCGTGGGCCGCGCCGCCGCACGGGCGGCAGGCGGTGGTCCGGGGCCGGCAGCTGGCGCAGGCCCTGGGCTGCGAGCTGCAGGTGGTCGACGCCGCACGCACGCCGGCGACGACCGGCGACGCACTGGCCCTGGTGGTTGTCGGAGCGCCGGCGACGCTGGAACGCGCTGCGGCGTTCGCGGCGGCGGCGACCTGCCCGGTGCTGCACGGGCGCGTGCAGGACGGCCGGCCTGCGCCGCAGCGCGCGTTGATGGTGTTGCCGGCGCAGGGAGGGGCGCTCGACGTCGAGGCCGCGTTGCGCGTGGCGTCGCTGCGCGAGCTGTGCGTGCTGCAGCTGGTCGACGAGGCCGAGCTCAAGGCGATGCAGCTGGCGGGCCTGTCGCTGTCGGCCCTGCTCGACCACCTGCGCGCGCGGCGCGAGCGCCTCGAGGCGCGCGTGCGGCGCGCGGCGCGCCTGCCCGACGGGGCGGTGCGCGTGCACCAGCGTACCGCCGGCGACTTCTTCGAGGCCCTGCGCGGCCATGCGGCGCGGCTGCGGCCGCAGCTGCTGATCGTGCCCGGGAGGCTGCCGTTCAGCTGGCGCCGCCCGTTTCCTGCGGCCCGCCTGCGCCACCTGCTGCGCAGCGCCGGGGCCGACGTGTTGACGATACCCCTGCAGCGGCGCGAAGCGTGCGCCGCTGCCTGGCCAGTGAGGTCACGATGGACATCTCGCCCGATCTGATCCGCGCCAAGCGCCCCTGCGCGGCCGGCTACCGCTGGTACCTGCGCAGCGGCCGGCATGACGCGTCATACCTGGAACTCATGCAGGCCCTGGTCGAGGACGGCCGGCCGGGTGACGCGGTGTGGCTGCTCTCGCAGTTCGGCCCGACCGACGACGTGCTCGACGTCGACGAGCTGTACGACGACACGCTGGTGTTCCCCGGCACGGTGCGCGTCAGGGGCAACGTCGACGTCACCGGGACGATCTGCGTCGGCGGCCGCTTGCTCGCGGGCGGTGGCGTGCGCTGCGGCGGCGAGCTGCACGTGCGCGAGGCGCTCGAGTGCGGCGGTGCGGTGCAGGCCGCAGGCGAGATCCGCTGCGCCGCGTTGAAGGCCGGCATGTCGGTGCGCGCGGCGTCGCTGCACTGCGGTGGCTCGCTGCGCGTGGCCGCGTCGCTGGAGCTGGCCGGCGACCTGGTCGTCGCGGACCAGGCGCATGTCGGCGGCGGGCTGCAGGCGGGCGGCCACGTCGAGGCGGCCAAGGGCCTGTACCTGGGCGAGGACAGCGAGGTCGCGCGCAGCCTGCGCGTTGGCCACGGCGTGCTGTGCAAGGGCTCGCTGGTGTGCCGCGAGGCGCTGGTGGTCGGCTGGGGCATCAAGGCCACCGGCGACGTGATCGGCGGGCGCGCGATCCAGGTGGGCGAGAGCCTGCTGGCCGGCGGCGAAGTGCGCGCCGGCGAGGGCTACGGCATCTACGCGGGGCTGAGCGCCCGCGAGGCCGACTGGGAACACAGCGGGCGCGTCACCTGCCCGCGACGCCCGGCCGCGCTGCTCAGCGGCATCTGGTACCCGCTGTCCCATGAGGTTTGACGTCCATTACACCGACGCGATGGTCGAGCGCGACCTGCGCGACGCGCAGGCCCGCCTGCTCGAAGCCGGGCTGCTGGCAGGGGACGCGTGGCGGCCGACCATCGTCTGCGACGTCAGCTGGCTCGCGCGCGAGACGCCGGAGCACCGCTTCGTCTACCTGAAGGACGCGCGGCTGGACAGCGTCGTGGGCGTGTTCTCGTTCCAGTCCTCGCGGCCGCGGCGCAGCAGCGCGGCGGTGGAGGTGCCGCACGCGAAGCTGCGGCGCGCCTACCGCGGCTTCGGGCTGGCCAGCTGGGTGTATGGCTGCGCGCTGGACAGCGGCGTGTGCCTGGTCAGCAGTGCACGCCAGTCGCCGGCCGCGGGGCGCCTGTGGCAGGCGCTGACGCGCCGCTACGCGCATGGCTATGTGTGGGTCGAGCGCCGCTCGATGCGCTACCTCGGCACGGAACTGAGCGAGGCGCAGAAGGCGCAGCTGGCGGTGCGCATGATGCTGCACGGCCCGCGCTATCCGCTCGAGGCGCTGTTCGAGGCGCCGCGCCAGGGCCTGCGGCGCCAGGGCTGAGGGCGGGGGCGCAGCGCGGCGCCCCCGGGGCTCACTTCTGGATGTCGCCCAGGCACAGGTACTTGATCTCGACGTAGTCGTCCATGCCGTGGTGCGAACCCTCGCGGCCCAGGCCGGACTGCTTGACGCCGCCGAACGGCACCTCGGCCACCGCGACCAGTCCGGTGTTGATCCCGACCATGCCGTACTCGAGCGCCTCGCCGACGCGGAAGATGCGACCGATGTCGCGGCTGTAGAAGTAGCTCGCCAGCCCGAACTCGGTGTCGTTGGCCAGCGCGATCACTTCCTCCTCGGTCCTGAAGCGGATCACCGGGGCCACCGGGCCGAAGGTCTCCTCGCGCGAGCACAGCATGTCGGGCGTCACGTCGGCCAGCACGGTGGGCTCGAAGAAGCGGCCCTGCAGGCGCTTGCCGCCGGTGAGCACGCGCGCGCCCTTGCCGACGGCATCGGCCACGTGGCGCTCGACCTTGGCGATCGCGTTGTCGTCGATCAGCGGGCCCTGCTGCACGCCGTCCTCGAAGCCGTTGCCCACGCGCAAGGCCTTGGCCTTCTCGGCCAGCTTCGCGACGAACGCCTCGTAGATGCCGTCCTGGGCATAGATGCGGTTGGCGCAGACGCAGGTCTGCCCGGCGTTGCGGTACTTGCTCTGCATCGCGCCCTCGACCGCGCTGTCGAGGTCGGCGTCGTCGAACACGATGAAGGGCGCGTTGCCGCCCAGCTCCAGCGACAGCTTCTTGATGGTCGGCGCGCACTGCTGCATCAGGATGCGGCCGACCTCGGTCGAGCCGGTGAACGACAGGTGCCGCACGGTGTCGCTGGCGCACATGACCTTGCCGACCTCGACCGAGCCTTCGGCGTCGGCCGTGACCACGTTCAGCACCCCGGGCGGGATGCCGGCACGCACCGCCAGCTCGGCCGTGGCCAGCGCCGACAGCGGCGTCTGCTCGGCCGGCTTGATCACCACCGGGCAGCCGGCGGCCAGCGCCGGGGCGACCTTGCGGGTGATCATCGCGATCGGGAAGTTCCACGGCGTGATCGCCGCGCACACGCCGATCGGCTGCTTGATGACGACGTAGCGCTTGTTCGGGTCGGTGGTCGGGATGGTCTCGCCGTAGACGCGCTTGGCCTCCTCGGCGAACCACTCGATGAAGCTGGCCGCGTAGGCGACCTCGCCGCGGGCCTCGGCCAGCGGCTTGCCCTGCTCGGCGGTCATGATGCGCGCCAGGTCCTCGGCGTGCTCGCGCAGCAGGTGGAACCACTTCATCAGGATCGCCGCGCGCGCCTTGGCGGTCTGCGCGCGCCAGCCGGCCCAGGCCCGGTCGGCGTCGGCGATCGCCTGTTCGGCCTCGGCCGCCCCCAGGTTGGCCACCTCGGCCAGCTTCAGCCCGGTGGCCGGGTCGTGCACGGCAAAGCGCCGGGTGCCGGCCACCCAGGCGCCGTTGATCAGCGCGTCGGTCTTGAGCAGGCCAGGGTCTTTCAGGCTGGCCAGCGGGGAGGTCTTCATGTCCATGTTCGCGGGCTCCTCGGCGGGATGCAGGACGGAAAAAGCGTGAAAACCATCATAAAGGGCGGCGCCGGGCGGCACCTGTCGCCTGCGTGCCACCGCCTTGCCGGCCGGGTCTTCCGCAGGCACCCCACCTATAATGGAAAGCTTCGCCAGAGCTGGAAAGCTTCCTTCGTCAAAGCCAGCATTCATGCCGCTTCTGCGACCAGGGCAGGGCGCGCGAGCCAGAAAGACATCCGGATGAAAGCCGCCGAGATCCGCCAGACGTTCCTGAAGTTCTTCGAGTCCAAGGGCCACCAGATCGTCGCATCCAGCCCGGTGGTGCCGGGGGACGACCCGACCCTGCTGTTCACCAACGCCGGGATGAACCAGTTCAAGGACGTGTTCCTCGGCTTCGACAAGCGGCCCTACAGCCGTGCGACCACGGCGCAGAAGTGCATCCGCGCCGGCGGCAAGCACAACGACCTGGAGAACGTCGGCTACACCGCGCGGCACCACACCTTCTTCGAGATGCTGGGCAACTTCAGCTTCGGCGACTACTTCAAGAAGGACGCGATCACCTACGCCTGGGAGCTGCTGACCCGCCACTTCAAGCTGCCGCCCGAGCGCCTGTGGGTGACCGTCTACGCCGAGGACGACGAGGCCTACGAGATCTGGAGCAAGGAGGTGGGCGTGCCGGTCGAGCGCATCGTGCGCATCGGCGACAACAAGGGGGCGCGCTACGCCTCGGACAACTTCTGGATGATGGGCGACACCGGCCCCTGCGGCCCGTGCACCGAGATCTTCTACGACCACGGCCCGGAAGTGGCCGGCGGCCCCCCGGGCAGCCCGGACGAGGACGGCGACCGCTACATCGAGATCTGGAACCTCGTCTTCATGCAGTTCAATCGCACCGAAGACGGCCAGATGCACCCGCTGCCCAAGCCCAGCGTCGACACCGGCATGGGCCTGGAGCGGGTCGCGGCGGTGCTGCAGGGCGTGCACTCGAACTACGAGATCGACCTGTTCGTGAACCTGCTGGCCGCGGCGCGCCAGGCGGTCGAGTCCTCCGGCGCGCAGGGCGTCGATCCGGCCTCGCCGTCGCTGAAGGTCATCGCCGACCACATCCGCGCCTGCTCGTTCACCGTGGCCGACGGCGTCATCCCCGGCAACGAGGGCCGCGGCTACGTGCTGCGCCGCATCTGCCGCCGCGCGATCCGCCACGGCTACAAGCTGGGCGCGCGCACGCCGTTCTTCCACAAGCTGGTGGCGGCGCTGGTGCGCGAGATGGGTGACGCCTACCCCGAGCTGCGCCAGCAGCAGGAGCGCATCACCGAGGTGCTGAAGCAGGAAGAGGAGCGCTTCTTCCAGACCATCGCCAACGGCATGGAGATCCTGGAGTCGGCGCTGGCCGCGCTGGCCCGGTCGGGCAAGACCGAGCTGGACGGCGAGACCGCGTTCAAGCTGCACGACACCTACGGCTTCCCGCTGGACCTGACCGCCGACGTCTGCCGCGAGCGCGGCGTGACGGTGGATGCGGCCGGCTTCGACGCCGCGATGGCGCGCCAGCGCGAGCAGGCGCGCGCGGCCGGCAAGTTCAAGATGGCGCAGGGCCTGGAGTACAGCGGCGTGCCGACCACCTTCCACGGCTACGACGCGCTGGTGCATGAAGGCTGCAAGGTGGTCGCGGTGTACGTCGACGGCACCGCGGCGACGTCCGCGCGCGCCGGCGACGACGCCGTGATCGTGCTCGACCACACCCCCTTCTACGCCGAGTCGGGCGGCCAGGTGGGCGACACCGGCGAGCTGCGCAACAACACCAGCCGCTTCCTGGTCGAGGACACCCAGAAGATCCAGGCCGACGTGTACGGCCACCACGGCCGCGTGGTCGAGGGCGAGATCAAGGTCGGCGACACCATCAACGCGCGCGTCGACGGCGAGAAGCGCGCCCGCACGATGCGCAACCACAGCGCGACCCACCTGATGCACAAGGCGCTGCGCGAGGTGCTCGGTGCGCACGTGCAGCAGAAGGGCTCGCTGGTGACGCCCGAGCGCACCCGCTTCGACTTCTCGCACAACGCGCCGCTGACCGACGAGCAGATCCGCCGCATCGAGGCGCTGGTCAACGCCGAGATCCTGGCCAATGCCGACACCCAGGCGCGCGTGATGCCGATCGAGGAAGCCCAGAAGCTGGGCGCGATGATGCTGTTCGGCGAGAAGTACGGCGACGTGGTGCGCGTGCTCGACATCGGCTCCAGCCGCGAGCTGTGCGGTGGCACGCACGTGCGCCGCACCGGCGACATCGGCCTGTTCAAGATCGTCGCCGAAAGCGGCGTCGCCGCGGGCATCCGCCGCGTCGAGGCGGTGACCGGCGACAACGCGCTGGCCTACCTGCAGTCGCTCGAATCCACCGTCACCCAGGCCGCCGGCGCGCTCAAGGCCGCGCCTTCGGAGCTGGCCGCGCGCCTCTCGCAGGTGCTCGAGCAGGTGCGCAGCCTGGAGAAGGAAGTCGCCGCGCTCAAGGGCAAGCTGGCGTCGGCCCAGGGCGACGAGCTGGTCAGCCAGGCCGTCGAGGTCAAGGGCGTCAAGGTGCTGGCCGCCACGCTGGAAGGCGCCGACGCCAAGACCCTGCGCGAGACCATGGACAAGCTCAAGGACAAGCTCAAGAGCGCGGCCATCGTGCTGGCCTCGGTCGACGGCGGCAAGGTGCAGCTGGCCGCCGGCGTCACGAGCGACCGCACCGGCCAGGTCAAGGCCGGCGAGCTGGTCAACTTCGTCGCCCAGCAGGTGGGCGGCAAGGGCGGCGGCAAGCCCGACATGGCGATGGCCGGCGGCACCGATGCATCGAAGCTCGGCGCGGCCCTGGCGTCGGTGCAGGGCTGGGTCGCCGAGCGGCTCTGACCGGAGGGCGACCCGTGGGCGCGATCCGGCGACTGTCGGCGGCGCTGGCGGCGGCCTGGATGGCCGCGGCGGCCGCGCAGGACTCCGAACCCGTGGCGCAGACCCAGCCGGTGTCGCCGCCCGGCGTGATCCAGGCACGCACGCTCGACCAGCCGCCGGGCGTGGTCTACGCCATCGCGCCGCCCGCTCCGGAGGCGGTGGCACGCGCCTTCGTGGAGGGCTGCATCGCCCACGAGGGCGACCTGACCGCGGTGGTCGACTGGGCGATCTCCGAAGGCTACCTGCCGCGCGATCCGCTGTCGTCCGAGGCACAGACCCTGCTCGACGGGCGCGCCGGCTCGGTGTTCCTGATGCCGGGCAATGCCGCGCCGGTCTACCTCGTGGCCATGTCCGGCGGGCGCTGCATCGTCTGGGCCGAGGGCGCCGTGGGCCCGGCCACCCACCAGGCGCTGTTGCGCGCCCTGGGCGAGCTGGCCGGCCGCACCGGGCGGCTGGAGAAGACGCTGGAGCGGCACATCGAGCGCGGTGGCACCTGGCGCCGCCAGCTGCAGTGGCGCTACCGCCGCGCCGGCGGCTACCAGGACTTCGGCATCGACGCCGTCACCACCCTGACCGAACAGCCCGGCGTGCAGGCCTTCCACCTCGCCCCGGTGGCGCGCACGTCGCGCTACGACCCGGACGGCATGCCGGCACGTTGACGGCAAGGAATAAGGCCCCGCGGGGCCATATTCCGTTCACGCGTAGCGCAGCTCGCCGGTCTTGCCCCAGAACACCCGGTAGGCGAACACCGTGTAGACGATGATGGCCGGCACCGAGATCGCCGTGCCGATCAGGATCACTGCCAGCGAGGCGGGAGCGCTGGCGGCCTGCCAGATCGTGATGCGGTCCATCACGACGTACGGGTACAGGCTGTAGGCCAGGCCGAAGAAGCTCAGCACGAACACCCCGACGACCAGCGCGAACGGCGCCCAGCAGTCCTTGCCGAGGATGCGCGAGGAGTTCAGCAGCAGGCGCGCGGCCACCAGCGCGACGGCGGTGGTCAGCGGGATCGGCAGCAGCGCGATGATGCCGGGCATGCTGAACCAGCGCTCGCGCACCGTGGCGCTGACCAGCGGCGTGGCCAGCGAGATCAGCACGATGCCGGCCACCATCGGCGCCCAGGCCAGCTTGGCCCAGCGCACCGCCTTGGCCTGGAGTGCGCCGTCGGTCTTCATGACCAGCCAGGTGGCACCGAGCATCACGTAGGCCGCCGGCAGGGTCAGCGCGATCGCGGCGGCGAACCCCGTGGCCAGCGCCCCGTCGGCAAAGCCGGTGACGTAGCGCCCCAGCATCCAGCCCTGCGCCAGCGCGGCGATCGCCGAGCCGGCCATGAAGGCGCGGTCCCACAGCGGCTTGTGGTGCGCGCGCGCCTTGACGCGGAAGTCGAACGCGACGCCGCGCAGGATCAGCCCGATCAGCATTGCCGCGGTGGGCAGGTACAGCGCGGTCAGCACCACGCCCTGGGCCTTGGGGAAGGCGATCAGCAGCAGGCCGACACCGAGCACCAGCCAGGTTTCGTTGGCGTCCCAGAACGGGCCGATCGAGGCGACCATGGTGTCCTTCTCGGCGTCGTTGGCGCGGTGCATCAGCATCCCCACGCCGAGGTCGTAGCCGTCGAGCACCACGTAGGCCAGCAGGGCCAGGCCCATGACGGCCATGAAGATCACGGGCAGCAGCGTTTCGGCGTTCATGCGGGGCTCCTTTGGGCGGCTGCCACGGCCGTACGGGCACCGGCACGAGGGGCGTCGGGCAGCAAGGCTTCCTCGGGTTTTTCGGCCAGGTAGCGCAGCACCCCGACGTAGGCGACGATCAGCACGGCATAGACGACCAGGTACGCGGCGAGCGTCAGCCCGATCATCGGCGGAGGCACCGTGGAGGCGACCTCGGCGGTGCGCAGCACGCCGAACACGATGTAGGGCTGGCGGCCGATCTCGGTGACGTACCAGCCGGCGACCGTGGCCACCCAGCCGGAGAAGCTCATCGCCGCCAGCGACCACAGCAGGGGCCGCGGCAGCCGCTCGGCCACCCAGCCGCGGCGGCGGGCGATCCACCAGCCCGTCCAGCTGACCGCGAGCATCAGCACGCCGACGCCGACCATCACGCGAAAGCCATAGAACAGCGGCGCCACGGGGGGATGCTCGCCGGGGAACTCGTCCAGCCCCTTGAGCTCGCCGTCACCGCGGTGGGTCAGGATCCAGCTCGCGCCGCGCGGGATGGCGACCGCGTAGTGGTTGGCCCGCTCGGCCTCGTCGGGCACCGCGAACAGCAGCAGCGGGGCACCGCGTTCGGTCTGCCAGATGCCTTCCATCGCGGCGATCTTCTGCGGCTGGTGTTCGAGCGTGTTCAGCCCGTGCAGGTCGCCGGCCAGGATCTGCAGCGGGATCAGCACCGCGCCCAGCGTCAGGCCGGTGCGCAGCGCCAGCGGCGTGGAACGGTTGGCCGTGCCGCGCAGCACCTGCCAGGCACTCACGCCGGCCACCAGGAATGCCACCGTCAGCCCCGAGGCGAGCAGCATGTGCGCGAGCCGGTACGGGAACGAGGGGTTGAACACCGCCTCGACCCACGAGCGCACGTGCACCTCCCCGTTGACCAGCTCGTAGCCGGCAGGCGTCTGCATCCAGGAGTTCAGGCTCAGGATCCAGAACGCCGACAGCGTGGTGCCGAAGGCCACCAGGAAGGTCGCGATCAGGTGCATGCGCTCGGAGACCTTGCCGTGGCCGAACAGCATCACGCCGAGGAAGGTGGCCTCGAGGAAGAACGCGGTCAGCACCTCGTAGCCGAGCAGCGGGCCGGCGATGTTGCCGGCGCGCTCCATGAAGCCCGGCCAGTTGGTGCCGAACTGGAAGCTCATCGTGATGCCCGAGACCACGCCGAGCGCGAAGGTCAGCGCGAAGACCTTGGTCCAGAAGCGGTACGCGGTGAGCCAGCCGGTGGCCTGGGTCCGCAGCCAGCGCCAGCGGAAGAACAGCAGGGTCCAGCCCAGCGCGATGCTGATGGTCGGGAACAGGATGTGGAAGGTGATGTTGGCCGCGAACTGGATGCGGGCCAGCAACAGGGCGTCCATGGCGGCCTCCTCAATGCACCTTGCCGCCGGGCAGGGCCTTCACCTTGCCGGTGAACTCGAGCACCTTCTGCACCTTGGAGCCCATGCGCATCAGCTGCGACAGGGTCTGGGCGTCCAGGCGCTGCACGTCGTCGAACCAGGTGAGCATCAGCTCGATCAGGTCGTGCATGCCCTTCATGCGCTCCTGCGCGATGCGGTCTTCCTCGGTGGAGGGGGTCTCCAGCAGCGCGTTGCGCAGCATCGACAGCGTCGGCTCGATCTCGCGCCGGCGCCGTTCCTCGGCCAGCGTGCGGAAGATTTCCCACGCGTCGGTGGGGGCCTCGAAATACTCGCGCCGGTCGCCCGGCAGGTGCCGCAGCCGCACCAGACGCCAGGCCTGCAGCTCCTTCAGCCCCATGCTGACGTTGGAGCGCGAGAACTCCAGCTGCTCGGCGATCTGCTCGGCGTTGAGCGGTTCGGGGGAGACGAAGATCAGCGCATAGATCTGGCCGACGGTGCGGTTGATGCCCCAGCGGCTGCCCATCTCGCCGAAGTGCGACACGAAGCTGCGGACGAGCGGCGACAACGTGCTCACGGAAGACTCCTGGAATTGCGTTGCATCAAGTATGGTCTGAAATTTCAAGAAATTCTGAAATTACAGAATGACCAGGTGAGTCACTCGGATTTCCCTGTGCCGCAGGCGGATGCCGCGGCGGTTCCCCCTGCCGGCCGGGCCGGCTGCCGATAATCGACCGTTGCCCCTGCCTCGCTGCCAGCGATGTCCCGGTCCCGTGTTCCTGTCGCCTCCCGCGTGCGCCGCGCGCTGCTGCCGGCCGCCGGAGGGCGCCGTGCCGCCCGGGCAGGGCCGCCGCAGGCGATGGTGCGTCCCTGGCCGGCCGGGCTGCCGCACGAAGCCCTCGACCGGGGCGCTCCAGTGCCCCGGGGGACTGCGTGCGCAGGACTTGTGGCAACCGCTCGTCGACGAGCCGGCGTCCGGTCTGCCGCGATAATCCGGCGAACTTTTCGTCTTGCCCCGAAGGGAAGTGCCATGACTCCATCGCGCCGTCGTCTTCCGGTCCTCGTCGCCCCGTGCCGCGGGCAGCGTCACCCCGCCTGCCGCGAGGCGCGATGAGCTGCGGGCTGGAGCTGCAGGGCCGGCGCATCGTGCTCGGCCTGAGCGGAGGAATCGCCTGCTACAAGAGCGCCGAGCTGGTGCGCCTGCTGACCAAGGCGGGCGCCAGCGTGCAGGTGGTGATGACCGAGGCGGCGCAGCAGTTCATCACCCCGGTGACGATGCAGGCGCTGTCGGGCCACCCGGTCTACACCGACCAGTGGGATGCGCGCGAGCCCAACAACATGGCGCACATCAACCTGACGCGCGGGGCCGACGCCATCGTGATCGCGCCGGCCAGCGCCGACTGCATCGCGAGGCTGGCGCACGGCCGCGCGGACGACCTGCTGAGCCTGACCTGCCTGGCGCGGCCCTGGGGTGCAGCCGAGGGGCGCTGCCCGCTGCTGGTCGCCCCGGCGATGAACCGCGAGATGTGGGCGCACCCGGCCACGCAACGCAACGTCGCGCAGGTGATCGCCGACGGCGCGATCGTGCTGGGCCCGGACCGGGGCGACCAGGCCTGCGGCGAGGTCGGCGACGGCCGCATGCTGGAGCCGGCCGACCTGTTCGAGGAGATCGTCGCGGCCTTCCAGCCCAAGGCGCTGGCGGGCAAGCGCGTGCTGGTCACGGCCGGGCCGACCTTCGAGGCGATCGACCCGGTGCGCGGCATCACCAACCTGTCCAGTGGCAAGATGGGCTTCGCGATCGCGCGCGCGGCACGCGAGGCCGGCGCCGAGGTCACGCTGGTGGCCGGCCCGGTGGCGCTGCCCACGCCGCGCGGCGTCACGCGCGTGGACGTGCGCAGCGCCCGGCAGATGCTGGAGGCGGTGCTGCCGCGCGCGCCGCAGCACGACGTGTTCGTCGCCACCGCCGCGGTGGCCGACTGGCGGCCGGCGACGCTGTCCGAACACAAGATCAAGAAGGAAGGCAAGAAGCTCGCGCCGACCTTCGAGCTGGTCGAGAACCCGGACATCCTCGCCACCGTCGCGGCGCTGCCCGACCGCCCGTACTGCGTCGGCTTCGCCGCCGAGAGCGAGAACCTGCTCGCCCACGCGCGCGCCAAGCTGGAGCGCAAGAAGGTGCCGCTGGTCGTCGGCAACCTGGGCCCGGCCACCTTCGGCCGCGACGACAACGCCCTGCTGATCGTCGACGCGCAGGGGCACCGCCCGCTGCCGGCCGACGGCTCCACCGCGGACAAGCTCACGCTGGCGCGCGAACTGGTGCGCGAGATCGCCGCGCGCATCGCTCCCCACTCTGCCTGAAGAAGACCCGTTCCATGCTCCGACGCATCGAGGCCCGCATCGTCAACCCGCTGCTGGGCACCCGCATCCCGCTGCCGACCTATGCCACCGACGGCGCCGCCGCGATGGACCTGCGCGCCTGCCTGGAGGAGCCGCTGGTGCTGGCGCCCGGCCAGCGCGCGCTGGTCAAGACGGGCCTGGCGATCAACATGATGGACCCGGGGCTGGTCGCGATCGTCGCGTCGCGCTCGGGCCTGTCGCTCAAGCACGGCATCCGCGTCGCGCAGGGCATCGGCGTGATCGACGCCGACTACCACGGCGAGATCGGCGTGATCCTGGCCAATGACGGCGAGCAGCCCTTCACCATCGAGCCGGGCGAGCGCATCGCCCAGCTGATGTTCCAGCCGGTGGTGCAGGTGGGCCTGCAGTTCGTCGACAACTTCTCCACCACCACCGCGCGCGGCGAAGGCGGCTTCGGCAGCACCGGGCGGCTCTGAGCGCGCGCGGCGCGCCTCAGCCGTGCGCCGGGCGGGGCAGCGCTGAGGGCACGCGCCTGAGCGCCAGCAGCAGGCCGGCCATGATGCAGGCCGCGCCGGCCCAGCCTGTGGGGGTGAGGCGGTCGCCGAACAGCGCGAAGGCAAACAGCGTGGCGAACAGCGGGTCGCTGGTCTCGATGATCTGCACGCTGCTGGCTGGGCCGGTGTGCACCGCGCGGGTCGTGAAGTAGAAGCCGCCGATGGTCGGCAGCAGCACCATCCCGGCGATCGCGGCCCCGGCCTGCAGGCCGGGCCAGGAGAAGCCCTCGAGCAGCACCGGCACCAGCAGGTACAGGCTGCCCAGCCCGAACAACCATGCCAGGTGCGCCAGCCCGCTGCCCATGCGCCACAGCTTGGAGACGAAGATGAACAGCGCGTAGCCGAGGCCGGCCAGCAGCGCCAGCGCGATGCCCAGCGGGCTGCCCGAGACATCCGCCTCGTGCGAAAAGATCATCCAGACGCCGCCGACGATCAGCCCGAAGGCCAGCGCGCGGAACAGCCCGATGCGTTCTCCCAGGCACAGGGCCGACAGCAGGATCGTGACCCCGCCGGCCGCATAGGTGAGGAACGACACCAGCGGGATGCTGGCCTCCTTGAAGGCCCAGGTTTCCAGGTAGTACAGGCTGAACATGCCGAGGAAGGCCAGCACCGCCAGCCGCGCCGCCTGGTGGCGCAGCGCCACGACCTGCCGCCGCCGGCCGGGATCGACGGCGCACAGCGCGAGCACGACCAGGAAGGCGAAGAAGCACTTCAGGAACGCGATCTCGTGGTACGAGGCCCCGCCCCGGAACGCAAGGCGGTTCCACGAACCGAGCGTGCCGTTCAGGATGGCGGCGCTCAGGGCATAGAGCTCGGGGCGAGCACGCGGCGTACTCGGCATGTCGGCAACTCCGGGAAAAGGAACCGCCGCGCGGGGCGCAGCGGGCTGCGGCGGGGCGGGGGGCTGATGTCGCTGCGACCGGTGCGGGACCGGCCGCGGGTGCCGGTCAGTGCACCGAGGTGCCGGGCGGCGCGCTGTTCAGCACGGTGAAGACCGGCTGGCCGACCGAGCGGTTGGCGATCTCCTCGGGGGTGGCTTCGCGCACGTCGCGCACCTTGAGCAGCAGGCGCAGCGCGATGCCGGCCAGCGGATGGTTGCCGTCGAGCACCACGTGGCTGTCGTAGACCTCGGTGACCGTGTAGATCACGTCGTTGGGCATGCCCTGGGTGGTGGCGCCCTCGGGCACGCCGTCGAACTGCATGCCCGGCTCGATGTGTTCCGGGAAGATGCGGCGCTCCTCGAAGAACACGAGTTCGGGGCGGTAGTCGCCGAAGGCGTGTTCGGGTTCGAGGTGCAGGCGGGCTTCGAAGCCGACGGTCTGGCCTTCCAGCACTTCCTCGACCTTGGCCAGCAGGTCGTCTCCGCCGTAGAAGAACTCGACCGGCTCGGTGAGCTCGTCGATCAGGCGGCCCAGGGTGTCTTCGAGTCGCCAGGTGAGGCTGACGACGCAAGGATTCGCGATCAACATCAGGCAATCATCGCACAATGCCTTCATGGACATCGACAAGAAGCTTTCCCTGCTCGGGGGTCTGACTCCCGCGCAGTTCATGCGTCGCCACTGGCACAAGAAACCCCTGCTGATCCGCCAGGCCGTCCCGGGCCTCGAGCCGCTGGTGTCGCGCGCCGAGCTCTTCGAGCTGGCCGGGCGCGACGACGTCGAATCCCGCCTGATCGTGCACGGCGAGCGCGGCTGGACGCTGCGCCACGGGCCGTTGCCGCGCCGCGCGCTGCCACCGCTGTCGCGTCCGGGCTGGACGGTGCTGGTGCAGGGCGTGGACCTGCAGGTGGACGCGGTGCACGCGCTGATGCAGCAGTTCCGCTTCGTGCCGGACGCGAGGCTGGACGACCTGATGATCTCCTACGCCACCGACGGCGGCGGCGTCGGCCCGCACTTCGATACCTACGATGTGTTCCTGCTGCAGGTGCACGGCCGGCGGCGCTGGCGCATCGGCCGGCTGGACGACCCGCAGCTGGTGCCCGGCGTGCCACTGAAGATCCTCGCCAACTTCGAGCCCGAGGAGGAATGGGTGCTCGAGCCGGGCGACATGCTGTACCTGCCGCCGCGCTGGGCGCACGACGGCATCGCCGAGGGCGAGTGCATGACCTACTCGGTGGGCTTCCGCTCGCCGCGCCGCAGCGAGCTGGCGCGCGAGGTGCTCGTGCGCATGCTGGAAGCGCAGGAGGAGGACGAGGTGCTGTACCGGGATCCCGGCCAGCCGGCCACCGGGACGCCCGGGCTGATCCCGCCGCCGCTGCGCGACCATGCCGAGCGGGCCATTGCACGGCTGCTGGGCGACCGCACGGCGCTGGACTGCGCGCTGGGCGAGTACCTGACCGAGCCCAAGCCGCATGTCTGGTTCGACGGTGCCGCAGCGCGGGAGGCGGCGGACCTCTCCGGCGGCGTGCGCCTGGACCGGCGCACCCGCATGATGTATGACGCGCGTCACGTGTTCATCAACGGCGAGTCGTATCGTGCCGGCGGGCGCGACGCGGTGCTGATGCGCCGGCTGGCGGACCGCCGCGAGCTCGGCGCGGCCGAGGTGGCCCGCCTGAGCGACGGCGCGCGCCAGCTGCTCGAGCAGTGGGCCGATGACGGCTGGCTGCACGCCCTGGACCCCTCCTGAAGGAGCTGACCATGGACCCCACTTCCGGCACCGACGTCTACCGTCGGTTCGAGTCGCGTTCACAGTTCCAGGACGAGCTGCGTGCCGCCTTCGAGCTGGCGGCCACGCAGGGGGCCCGCGAGATCTGGTTGTGCGACGTCGACTACGCCGACTGGCCGCTGGGCGAGCGGGCGGTGGTGGACAGCCTCGCGCGCTGGGCGCACAGCCACCGGCGGCTGCGGGTGCTGGCGCTCCACTTCGACGAGATCGTGCGGCGGCATGCGCGCTGGGTGAACTGGCGCCGTGACTGGGCGCACATCGTCGAGTGCCGGTCGATCGAGAACCTGCGCCCCGAGCAGGTGCCGCGTGCGTGGCTCGCACCGGGGTTGCACGGGGTGCGGTTGCTGGATGACCGGCTGTACCGCGGGGTGGCGGAGAACCGGGCCGCGTCGATGCTCAGGGCCGCCGAGGCGCTGGACGAGCTGTGGCACCAAGGCACCGATGCGTTTCCTGTCTACACACTTGGGCTGTGAATTCTGGTTTTCCCGGGGATATAATTTTCGATTAGCGTGGAAATGGTCACGTGAAACTGAACATTTTGCGCTCGGCTGGGACTCAGTTCATCAGGGTTCTGCCGAACACCGGTGATTGGTCGAAAAAACTTACTGAGGAATAAGGAATGAACAAGTCGCTTCTGTTGACGTCCGTGATCGCTGCCGCCATGGCCCTGGCCGCCTGCGGCAAGAAGGAAGAACCGGCTCCTGCTCCGGCCGTCGAGGCCCCGGCTCCGGCTCCCGCGGAACAACCTGCCGAGCAGCCGGCCGAGCAACCGGCCGAGCAGCCCGCTGGCGAGCAGCCGGCCGAAGCCGCACAGCCCGCCGAGGAAGCCGCTTCCGACGCTGCTCCGGCCGCCGAAGAGCCCGCCTCCAACTGATCGGTTCGAGGCCACTCGTGAAAAGCCGCCTGCGGGCGGCTTTTTTGTTGCCTTTTTGTTACGAACGTTAAGCGGATTATCAGGCGCGCAGCCAGGAAAAACCGTCGAGCGGCCCGGCGACCACGATCTCGTCCGCCGCGCAATCCAGCGCCGTCGCCAGCGCCCGGGCTGCCTGCGCCGGGGTGTTGTTCTGCTCGCTCAGGTGCGCGGCCACGACGTGGCGCAGGCCGTCATGGCCGCAGGCGGCCAGGATCTGCGCGGCCGTGTCGTTGGACAGGTGCCCCAGGCGCCCGGCGATGCGCGCCTTCAGCGAGGCCGGGTAGCGCGAGGCCTGCAGCATCTGCAGGTCGTGGTTGCATTCCAGCAGCAGCGCAGTGCAGGCCTGCAGCTGCGCCAGCAGGTGCGCGGTGGCACAGCCGGCATCGGTGAGCAGCCCGAGCTTGGCGTCGCCGTCGGTGCAGGTCAGCTGCAGCGGCTCGCGCGCGTCATGCGGCACGGTGTAGGGCGTGATGGCCAGCTCGCCCAGATCGACGGGCAGGCCGTCGTGCACGAAATGCACCGGAAGGCCGGCCTCCTCGGGCGCGCCGATCGCCTGCCAGGTGCCGCGGCTGGTGTAGAGCGGCACGCGGTGGCGGCGCGCCAGGGTCAGCGCGCAGCCGACGTGGTCGCCGTGCTCGTGGGTGATGAACACGCCGGACAGCTCGGTGGCGGCCACGCCGGCGCGGGCCAGCCGGGCTTCGAGCTCGCGCAGCGAGAAGCCGCAGTCCACCAGCAGCCGGGTGGCCGGGCCGGTGCCGCTGCTGGCCTCGATCAGCGTGGCGTTGCCGGTGCTGCCGCTGCCCAGGCTGCAGAAGCGGATCATCGGCCGGCAGCGGGGGAGGTCAGCGCTTGAGGTCTTCGGCCAGCAGCTGGACGATGCGCTGCGCCACGGCTCCGGTCTCGGGCGCGCCCTGGGCGTTCTGCACCGACACGAGGGTGCGCTGCTCGCCGTCGCCGCGCACGGCGATGCGGTAGCGCGCCGGGGCGATGTCCTCGGCCTTGCCGCCGATGCCGAACCAGCGCGTCAGCAGGCCTGGTTCACGGCGGCCGTCCTCGGGCGAGGGCTGGACGTAGCGGACGAAGTACAGGCCTTGGGCGCGGTCGCGGTCCTCGACCGTGAAGCCGGCGCGGTCCAGCGACAGGCCGACGCGCCGCCAGGCGCGGTCGAAGCCGTCGTCCACCTGCACCGCAGGCTGGCCATCGGCCGAGACGACGCGGGCTCGCTCGGGTGCGGCCGGGGCCGCCGCCACGGCGGCTTCGGCGTCCTTGGTTTCCTTGGCCGCGCCCAGCTTGACCATCAGGCGGGCCAGGATCTGCGCTTCCAGTTCCGGATCGGCCGGCGCGGGTTGCCAGCGGGTCTGGTCCTGCAGCTGGTTGGTGTAGACCTCTTCCATCCGCCGGTGGCTGATGAAGATCTCGGTGCCGCCCGCGGTGCGCTCGACGCGCGTGCGGAAGCGGTCCATCTCGCCGGTGGAGTAGAGCGAGTCCAGCACCCGGCCGACCGTGCGGCGGATGATGTCCATCGGCAGCTTGGCGCGGTTCTCGGCCCAGTCGGTCTCCATGACGCCGGTGTCCTGCGAGTCGGTCGTCAGGTTGAAGCCGAGTTCCTCCCAGAACTCCTTCAGCTGCGGCCAGAGCTGCTCGGGCGTCTGCGAGGTGACCAGCCAGCGCTGGTTGCCGGCGCGTTCGATGCGCACGTCGCCGACCGCGTCCGGCGCCACCGGGGTGGCCGCGGCGGCCGCCGGCGCGGCGGCGACCTGCTGCTGGTAAACGGTCGCGCTGACCGAGCCGCTGCCGGGCACCTGGTAGCGCGGGTCACGGGCCAGCTGGGTGAGGTCGGGCGGCACTTCCAGACGCGCCGTCTTGGCGCCGCCGGAGCGGTAATCGACCTTGTCGCCCTCGAGCATGGAACCGAGGGACGAGCAGCCGGCCAGCGCGGCGGCAAGGGCCAGCGCAGTCAGCCGGGTCGCGGGTGCTGCCAGCCGGTACAGGGGCGCATTCACAGAAGACATCTCCGTTTCGAGCTGAGGGGATGCCGGCGCGGCCGTGCCTGCCAGGCCGCCGCGCGCGGCGCTCAGATCAGATTCGCTTCGCGCAGGGCTTGTTCCAGCGCGGCGTGGTGGGGGGCGGACAGCGGCACCAGCGGCAGGCGCAGTGCGCCGCCGATCCTGCCCATGCGGGCCAGCGCCCATTTCACGGGAATCGGGTTCGGTTCGACGAACAGCAGCTTGTGCAGCGGCAGCAGCTGCAGGTGCAGCTCGGCGGCGCGCTTGGCGTCGCCGGCCAGGGCGGCGCGGCACAGCTCGCTCATCGCGCGCGGGGCCACGTTGGCGGTGACGCTGACGTTGCCATGGCCGCCGAGCAGCATGAGGGCGACCGCGGTCGCGTCGTCACCGGAATAGATCGAGAAGCCCTTGGGGGCCTGCTTGATCAGCCAGGCCGCACGCTCGATGTTGCCGGTGGCTTCCTTGATGCCGACGATGCCCGGCACCTGCGCCAGGCGCAGCACGGTGTCGTGCTGCAGGTCGGCCGAGGTGCGGCCCGGCACGTTGTACAGCACCATCGGGATGTCGACCTTCTCGGCGATGGTGCGGAAGTGCTGGTACTGGCCTTCCTGGGTGGGCTTGTTGTAGTAGGGCACCACCTGCAGCGTGCAGTCCGCGCCGACCTGCTTGGCGTAGCGCGACAGCTCGATGGCCTCGGCGGTGGAGTTGGCGCCGGCGCCGGCCATGATCGGCACGCGGCCCTTGGCGTGTTCCACCGCGGCGCGGATGATCTCCGCCTGCTCCTCGACGGTGACCGTCGGCGACTCGCCGGTCGTGCCGACCACGCCGATGCAGTTGGTGCCTTCGGCGATGTGCCAGTCGATCAGTGCGCGCAGGGTGTCGTAGTCGACACTGCCGTCTTCGTGCATCGGCGTCACGAGCGCGACGATGCTGCCAACAATCGGAGTCATGGGTCCTGGTTCCTTGGAATCTGGGGATTTTACTCGTGCCCGGAGGCTCATCCGGGCAGCCGGTAACGGGGCGCGGCGACGTCCGCCCGCTCGTGGACCGCGACCAGGCGCTGCACGTAGCGCGGCGGCGCGTCGAGGAATCCGTCCTCGTAGGCCACCGGGCGCAGCCGGCCCTGGACCGCCTGCAGCAGCTCGCCCGGACGCAGCAGGAAATCCGGCCGCGACGGCCGGCCGACCGTTTCGTTGCCGACCGCGAAGGTCTCGTAGATCAGCACGCCGCCCGGGGCGACCCGCTCGACCAGCAGGGGCAGCAGCCGCCGCCACAGGTAGTTGGTGACGACCACCGCGTCGAAACGGCGCTCGCCGAGCGGCCAGGGGCCCTGCTCGATGTCGGCCACGACGACCTCGGCGCAGTCCGCGAGCGGCGCGACGGCGGCGGCGTCGCGGTCCAGCGCGGTGACGCGGCAACCGCGCGCGGCGAACCAGCGCACGTGCCGGCCCGCGCCGCACGCCACGTCCAGCACGGTGGCGCCGGCCGGGACCAGGTGGCCGTAGCGCTGCACCCAGGGCGAGGGCGCCTGGCTGGCGTGGGGGATCGGGGCGCTCATCGCCGGCCTCCGCGCAGGGCGCTTGCCCCGGGGCAGGCGGCAGGGCGGCACGGGCGTGCCGCGACGGAACGGGCGGGCAGGCTCAGAAGCAACTCCAGATCTGGTTGGCGATCTCGACCATCAGGTCGGGCTGCTGGTACCACATGAAGACGGCAGCCAGCGCCGCCAGCGCCAGCGCCCACAGCAGGGCGCGCAGCCACAACGGGGTGGAGCGGGGCGTGTCCATGGCCTGCCATCATGCCGCGGCCTGCGCCGGACGCGAAATGGCGCTTTCCCGCACGGGGAGATTCACCAGCGCGGCGAACACGCCCAGCGCCACGGCCAGCCACCAGACCACGTCGTAGCTGCCGGTGCTGTCGTACAGCTTGCCGCCCAGCCACACGCCCAGGAACGAGCCGATCTGGTGCGACAGGAACACGAAGCCGCCCAGCATCGAGAGGTAGCGCACCCCGAAGATCTGCGCGACCACCGCGTTGGTCGGCGGCACGGTGGACAGCCACAGCAGGCCGATGACGGACGAGAAGACGTAGACGCTGGCCGGCGACAGCGGGACGAACAGGAAGATCACGATCGCCACCGAGCGCAGGAAATAGATGCTCGCGAGGATGTGGCGCTTCTGCAGCCGCTGTCCGAGCACGCCGGCGATGTAGGTGCCGAACACGTTGAACAGGCCGATCAGGGCCAGCGCGTAGGTGGCGACCTCCGGTGCCAGGCCCTGGTCCTTCAGGTAGCTGGGCATGTGCACGCCGATGAACACCACCTGGAAGCCGCAGACGAAGTAGCCGGCCGTCAGCAGCTGGAAGCTCGGGTAGGTGAAGGCCTCGCGCAGCGCCTGGCCGATGCTCTGTTGCACTCCCCCGGCCGCGGCCGCGACCTTGGGCTCCTTCAGCCCCCAGGACAGCGGGATGATCGCCAGCGCCAGGCAGCCCAGGATGAACAGCGCGTTCTGCCAGCCGAAGCCGCCGATCAGCCAGTTCTCCACCGGCACCATCAGGAACTGCCCGAACGAGCCGGCGGCTGCCGCCACCCCCATGGCCCAGGAGCGCTTCTCCGGCGCGACGTTGCGCCCGATGACGCCGTAGATGATCGCGTAGGTGGTGCCGGCCTGCGCCATGCCGATCAGCACCCCGGCGCTGCCGGTGAATGCCAGTCCGGAAGTCGCCAGCGCCATCAGCACCAGGCCGCCGGCGTACAGCAGCGTGCCGACGATCAGCACCCGGAATGCCCCGAAACGGTCGGCCAGCATGCCGGCGAACGGACCGGCCACGCCCCACATCAGGTTCTGCACCGCCATCGCGAAGGCGAAGGTTTCGCGGTTCCAGCCGCGGTCCATCGTGATCGGCTGCAGCCACAGGCCGAAACCGTGACGGATGCCCATCGACAGGGTGACGATCAGGGCGCTGCACACCAGCACCTGGACCATCGAGAGCTTGGGAGGGGGGGAGGACTGCATGATGCGGTGACTGTAGCGAAACCTGCACTGTTTTGCCGGAACGGGGGCGACGGAGCGGCCGACGAGGCGCCTAGAATCCGCCGCCATGGCGACCAAACCGAGTTCGAAACGCGACGCCGGCTACGGCGAGGCGTCGATCCGCGTGCTGAAGGGCCTGGAACCGGTCAAGCAGCGCCCGGGCATGTACACCCGTACCGACAACCCGCTGCACATCGTGCAGGAGGTGATCGACAACGCCGCCGACGAGGCGCTGGCCGGCTACGGGCGGCGCATCGCGGTGACGGTGCACACCGACGGCTCCGTCAGCGTCGAGGACGACGGCCGCGGCATCCCGGTGGGCCTGCACCCCGAGGAAAAGGTGCCGGTGGTCGAGATCGTGTTCACCCGGCTGCACGCCGGCGGCAAGTTCGACAAGGGCGCAGGCGGCGCCTACAGCTTCTCCGGCGGCCTGCACGGCGTGGGCGTGAGCGTGACCAACGCACTGTCCAAGCGCCTGGAAGTGTCGGTCTGGCGCGATGGCCAGGTCGCCAGCATGGTGTTCAGCGGCGGCGACGTGGTCGAGCCGCTGAAGAAGCGCAAGGCCGACCCGGGCGACCGCAGGTCCGGCACCACGGTGCGGGTGTGGCCGGATGCGAAGTATTTCGAGAGCGCCGACCTGCCCAGGCACGAGCTGGTGCACCTGCTGCGCAGCAAGGCGGTGCTGATGCCCGGCGTCGAGGTGACGCTGACCTGGGAGAGGAGCGGCGAGACCCAGACCTGGCTCTACAAGGGCGGCCTGCGCGACTACCTGATGCAGACCCTGTCGGCCGACCCGGTGATCCCGCTGTTCGAGGGCGAGCACTACGCCGAGGAGGGCGAGACCGAGAACTTCGCCGAAGGCGAGGGCGCGGCCTGGTGCGTGGCCTTCACCGAGGACGGTTCGCCGGTGCGCGAGAGCTACGTCAACCTGATCCCGACGGTGGCCGGCGGCACGCACGAGGCGGGCCTGAAGGACGGCATGTTCGGTGCGGTCAAGGGGTTCATCGAGCTGCACTCGCTGCTGCCCAAGGGCGTCAAGCTGATGCCCGAGGACGTGTTCTCGCGCGCCAGCTTCGTGCTCTCGGCCAAGGTGCTGGACCCGCAGTTCCAGGGCCAGACCAAGGAACGCCTGAACAGCCGCGACGCGCTGCGCCTGGTGTCGACCTACGTGAAGCCGGCGATGGAGCTGTGGCTGAACCAGCATGTCGAGGTCGGCAAGCGGCTCGCCGAGCTGGTCATCAAGCAGGCCCAGGCGCGCCAGCGCGCCGGCCAGAAGGTCGAGAAGAAGAAGGGCTCGGGCGTGGCGGTGCTGCCCGGCAAGCTGACCGACTGCGAGAGCCGCGACATCTCGGTCAACGAGGTGTTCCTGGTCGAAGGCGACTCGGCCGGCGGCAGTGCCAAGATGGGCCGCGACAAGGAGACCCAGGCCGTCCTGCCGCTGCGCGGCAAGGTGCTCAACGCCTGGGAGGTCGAGCGCGACCGGCTGTTCGCCAACAACGAGATCCACGACATCGCGGTGGCGATCGGCGTCGACCCGCACGGGCCGAACGACGAGCCGGACCTCTCCGGGCTGCGCTACGGCAAGATCTGCATCCTCTCGGACGCCGACGTCGACGGCTCGCACATCCAGGTGCTGCTGCTGACGCTCTTCTTCCGGCACTTCCCCAAGCTGATCGAGCGCGGCCACGTCTACATCGCCAAGCCGCCGCTGTTCCGCATCGACGCGCCGGCGCGCGGCAAGAAGCCGGCGGCCAAGATCTATGCGCTCGACGAGGGCGAGCTCACCGCCACGCTGGACAAGCTGCGCAAGGAGGGCTGCCGCGAAGGCTCCTGGACCATCAGCCGCTTCAAGGGCCTGGGCGAGATGAGCGCCGAGCAGCTGTGGGAGACCACGCTGAACCCGGACACGCGCCGGCTGCTGCAGGTCGGCTACGGCAAGCTGGACTTCGCGCGCACCGAGCAGCAGCTGGCCAAGCTGATGGGCAAGGGCGAGGCGGCCGCGCGCCGCGAACTGATGGAACTCCACGGCGATGCCGTGGAGGTCGACATCTGACGGCGCCGGCATGATCGGCAACGCCCGCATCCGGCTGCGGCCGACGCTGGTCGACGACCTGGACTACGTGCTCACGGTCGAGAACGATCCCGTCAACCGGCCCGCCATCACCCCGTGGGAGCGCACCCAGCACGAGGCCGCGGTGCGCTTCCCGGATTTCCGGCACTTCATCGTCGAGGCGGGCGACAGCGCCGAGCCGGCCGGCTTCGTGATCCTGGTGGGCTGCCGCAGCCCGCACCGCTCCATCGAGCTCAAGCGCATGGTGATCCAGCGCAAGGGCGAGGGCCTGGGACGCGCCTGCCTGCGGCTGCTCAAGAAGATCGCCTTCGAGGACCTCGGCGCGCACCGCTTCTGGCTGGACGTGAAGGTGCACAACGTGCGCGCCAAGGCCCTGTACGACAAGGAAGGCTTCGTCGAGGAAGGGCGGCTGCGCGAATGCGTGCGCACCGAGGGCGGCTACGAATCGCTGGTGGTGATGTCGCTGCTCGACCGCGAATACGCCGAGCGCCGCCGTGCGGGCCTGGAGGACGCCTGAAGGCGAGCAACACCGGACTGAACCATGACGCAAGAGACGATCGACCTGTTCGAAGGCACCATCGGCGGCGAGGGCGACGACATCACGCTCGCCCACTACGCCGAGCGCGCCTACCTGGAGTACGCGCTGTCGGTGGTCAAGGGCCGCGCGCTGCCCGACGTGACCGACGGCCAGAAGCCGGTGCAGCGGCGCATCCTGTTCACGATGGAGCGCATGGGGCTGGCCTACACCGGGCCCAACGGCGCCAAGCCGGTCAAGAGCGCCCGCGTGGTCGGCGACGTGCTCGGCAAATACCACCCGCACGGGGACCAGGCGGCCTACGACGCGCTGGTGCGCATGGCGCAGGATTTCTCGCAGCGCTATCCGCTGATCGACGGGCAGGGCAACTTCGGCTCGCGCGACGGCGACGGGGCGGCCGCGATGCGCTACACCGAGGCGCGCCTGGCCCCGATCGCGCGGCTGCTGCTCGACGAGATCGACGAGGGCACGGTGGACTTCGTGCCGAACTACGACGGCTCGTTCCAGGAGCCGCGCCAGCTGCCCGCGCGCCTGCCCTTCGTGCTGCTCAATGGCGCGAGCGGCATCGCGGTGGGCCTGGCGACCGAGGTGCCGAGCCACAACCTGCGCGAGGTCGCGGCCGCCACGGTGGCGCTGATCCGCAACGAGAAGCTCTCCGACGACGAGCTGCATGCGTTGCTGCCGGGACCCGACTTCCCGGGCGGTGGCCAGATCATCAGCAGCGCGGCCGACATCCGCGAGGCCTACGCCAGCGGGCGCGGCAGCGTGAAGGTGCGCGCGCGCTGGAAGATCGAGGACCTGGCGCGCGGCCAGTGGCAGCTGGTGGTCACCGAGCTGCCGCCCGGCACCAGCGCGCAGAAGGTGCTCGAGGAAATCGAGGAACTGACCAACCCCAAGGTCAAGGCCGGCAAGAAGACGCTGACCGCCGAGCAGCAGCAGCTCAAGGCCACCGTGCTCAGCGTGCTCGACACCGTGCGCGACGAGTCGAGCAAGGAATCGCCCGTGCGCCTGGTGTTCGAACCCAAGACCAGCCGCGTTGACCAGCAGGAGCTGGTCAACACGCTGCTGGCCCACACCAGCCTGGAAAGCTCGGTGCCGATCAACCTCACCGTGGTCGGCGGCGACGGCAGGCCGACGCAGAAGTCGCTGCGCCAGATCCTCGCCGAATGGATCCAGTTCCGCCTGACCACGGTGCAGCGCCGCACGCGACATCGCCTCGACAAGGTGCTGGACCGCATCCACGTGCTCGAGGGCCGGCAGCTGGTGCTGCTCAACATCGACGAGGTGATCCGCATCATCCGCAACGCGGACGAGCCCAAGCCGGCGCTGATCGAGCGCTTCCGGCTCACCGACCGGCAGGCCGAGGACATCCTGGAAATCCGCCTGCGGCAACTGGCGCGGCTGGAGGCGATCAAGATCGAGCAGGAACTGAAGGAGCTGCGCGCCGAGCAGGAGAAGCTCGAGGACATCCTCAACAGCCCGGCCAGCCTGCGCCGCACCGTCATCAAGGAGATCGAGGCGGACGCCAGGCAGTTCGGTGACGAGCGTCGCACCCTCATCCAGGAGGAAAAGCGCGCGGTGGCCGAGGTCAAGGTGATCGACGAGCCGGTCACCGTGGTGGTCAGCCAGAAGGGCTGGGTGCGGGCGCGCCAGGGCCATGGCCACGACGCGGCCAGCTTCGCGTTCAAGGCGGGCGATGGGCTGTACGGCACCTTCGAGTGCCGCACCGTCGACACGCTGCTGGTGTTCGGCAGCAACGGGCGCGTCTACAGCGTGCCCGTCTCGGCGCTGCCGGGGGCGCGCGGCGACGGCCAGCCGGTCACGACGATGATCGAGCTGGAGTCCGGCACGCAGCTGGTGCACTACCACGCCGGCCCGGCAGACACGACCCTGCTGCTGGCCAACACCGCGGGCTACGGCCTGCTGGCGCGCATCGGCGACATGGTCTCGCGCCAGAAGGGCGGCAAGGGCTTCCTGACGCTGGACGAGGGCGCCCGGCTGCTCGCGCCGGCGCGCGTCGGCGCCGGGTCCAAGGTGGCCTGCCTGTCGTACAGCGGCCGGCTGCTGGTGTTCGGGCTGGAGGAGCTCAAGCTGCAGTCCAACGGCGGACGCGGCCTGACGCTGATGGACGTGGACGCCAAGGACCCGCTGGTGTCGGTGGCGGTGTTCGCCGAGGCGCTGGTCGTGGAGGGCGTCGGCCGCGGCGGCAAGCCCAAGTCCGAGACGCTGCGCGGTGCGGCGCTAGCCGCCCACGCCGGCAAACGCGCCCGCAAGGGCAAGGCCACCGAGCTGGGCATGAAGCAGGCGCAGCGCGTACTGCCGGCCTGAGGGGACCCGAAGCCGGTCAGCGCCGGCGCGCCTTGCGCAGGCGCCTGACGTTGGCGTTGACGGCGCGGCTGTAGGGCAGCATGGCCCGGTTGGCCAGGCGCACCGCCTCGAGCGTCGCCTGCGGCCGGGCGGCCCCGAGCCACAGCGCGGGCCAGGCGGCAGTGCACAGCACCACGCCGGTCTGCCAAGCCGCCAGCGCCTTCTCCCACACCATGCGCTGCGATTCGAGCACGGTGGCCAGCGGCCAGGGGCCGGGCTGCCCCATCATCGACAGCCGCCGGTGCATCACTTCGGGCGTGCCGAACGCGATGTCCGCGACGTGCGTCCAGAACGTGAACCAGGGGGGCATCTCGGGCCTTTCGCGCAGGTGGGGCACCCCAGCCTAGCGCTGCGTGCGGCCCGGGCCGTAACAACCCTGACCGCCCAGGGGCGATGCGGCCGGCGGTCAGCGCCGCAGCGCGGCGGCCAGGCAGGCCAGGCCCAGCACGGCGAACAGCGCGCCGCTCCACGCCTCGTAGGGCAGGCCGAGCAGCGACACCGCGGCATCCGCGCAGGAGGCCTGGATCGCGAACAGCTTCGGCGCCAGGCTTTCCAGGTGCAGCGCGGCCACGACGCGGTCGGCAAAGGTGAGCGCGCACGATTCCGAGCGCGCCGCGACGAAGTGCTGCCACAGCGCGGCGGCCAGGCCGGCGCCGGTCAGCAGCACCGCCAGCCCGGCCAGCGCCGCCTTGAGGCCGCGCCACGGCAGCAGCCAGGCCAGGCCGGCGACGACGCCGAGCATGACGAACAGGAAGCGCTGCAGGATGCACCACGGGCAGGGCAGCATCCCGAACTGGTACTGCGAGAGCAGGGCCGCGGCGACCGCGGCGAAGCTCGCGAGGCAGGTGAAGCCGAGCAGGGCGTTGCGGGTCAGGCGCAAGGTCACTCCACGCTGGATCGTTGCGGCCGGGTCACTCGACCTCGGCGATCAGCTCGATCTCGACGCAGGCGCCGAGCGGGATCTGCGCGACGCCGAAGGCGCTGCGGGCGTGCGCGCCCTTGTCGCCGAACACCTGCACGAACAGCTCCGAGGCGCCGTTCGTCACCAGGTGCTGCTCGGTGTAGTCCGGCGTGCTGTTGACCAGGCTCATCACCTTGACGATGCGGCGCACCTTGTTCAGGTCGCCGACGGCGGCCTGCAGCGTGCCCAGCAGGTCGATCGCGATCGCGCGCGCGGCGGCCTGGCCGTCGGCCGTGCCCAGGTCCTTGCCCAGCTGACCGACCCAGGGCCTGCCGTCCTTGCGCGCGATGTGTCCCGACAGGAACACCAGGTTGCCGGTGCGCACGAACGGGACATAGGCGGCCGCGGGCGTGGCGACCGGCGGCAGCTCGATGTTCAGGGCCTTGAGTTGGTCGTAGACGGACATCGTGTATCGCTCCTCTGAGGGGTATGGACGGTTGACCGGCAATCCTACACTTGGCGTCCGATCAGGGAGAGACCAGGGTGAGGGAGGAGGCCGGATCGGGCCCGGCGGCCTGGGTCGTGCCGCTGGGCATCGTGCTCGGCGCAGCCCTGCAGCTGCAGGAGCGCGCGCTGTGGGCGGGGGTGGGCTATGCGCTGGCGGCGCTGGCGGCCGTCGCGCTGCTGGCCGTGCTCGCCTGGTGGCGGCCGCGGCGGCATGTGCCGGCGGCCCTGCTGGCCGCGCTGGCGCTCGGCTGGGGCGGGGCCGGCTGGCAGGCGCAGCAGCGGCTGGCCGAGCGGCTTGCTCCCGCGCTGGAAGGCGTCGACCTCGACGTGGTCGGCGTGGTCGCGGCCATGCCGCGCGTGCAGCCTTCGGGCATCCGCTTCCGCTTCGCAATCGAGTCGGCGCATGACACGCACGGCCCGGTCCCGGTGCCGCGCGAGGTGCTGCTCGGCTGGTACACCGGCTGGCGCGAAGGCGGCCCGGCGCAGGGGCGACCGCCGGTCGAGCTGAAGGCCGGGCAACGCTGGCAGCTGCGCGTGCGCCTGCGGCAGCCACACGGCAACCTCAACCCGCACGGCTTCGACTACGAGCTGTGGCTGTTCGAGCAGGGCATCGGCGCGACCGGCTACGTGCGCGACACCGGTGCGGCCCCACCGCGCTTGCTCGATGCCGCGGTGGGCCATCCGGTCGAGCGGTGGCGCCAGGCGGTGCGCGACGCGATCCACGCGCAGGTCGACGACGAGCGCGCCGCGGGCGTGCTGGCGGCGCTGGTCACCGGCGACCAGGCAGCGATCGACCGCGATGACTGGGAGGTGTTCCGCATCACCGGCGTCGCGCACCTGATGGCGATCAGCGGCCTGCACGTCACGATGTTCGCCTGGCTGGCCGCGGCCGTGCTGCGGCGGCTGTGGCGGTGCAGCGCCCGCCTGATGCTCGCGCTGCCGGCGCCGGTGGCCGCGCGCTGGGGCGGACTGGCGCTGGCAGCGGCCTATGCCGTGTTTGCCGGTTGGGGCGTACCGGCGCAGCGCACGGTGCTGATGCTGGGCGCGGTCACGCTGCTGGCGCAGGCGGGCCGCCAGTGGCCCTGGCCGACGGTGCTGTGCGCGACCGCCGCGGTGGTCACGCTGTGCGATCCCTGGGCGCTGCTGCAGCCGGGCTTCTGGCTGTCCTTCGTGGCGGTGGCGCTGCTGATGGCCACCGATGCCGACCAGGTGGTCGCCGCGACCTGGCGCGTCGATGCCGGCGCCAGCCTGTGGCGGCGCCTGCGCGGGCAGGCGTGGGCCAGCGTGCGCGGCATGCTGCGCACCCAGCTGGTGGCCACCGTGGGACTGGCCCCGCTGACCATGGCCTTCTTCCACCAGGTCTCGCTGGTGGGGCTGCTCGCCAACCTGGTCGCGATCCCGCTGGTGACGCTGGCAATCACGCCGCTGGGCCTGCTCGGCGTGTTGGCGCCGCCGCTGTGGACCCTGGGCGCCGCCTGCGTCGAGGGATTGGGCGCGCTGCTGCAGGCCATGGCCGGCTGGCCGGCCGCGCTGTGGCTGACCGCAGCCGGTCCCGGCTGGGCGGTGGCGGCGGCCGTGGCCGGCGGGGTGCTGGTGGTGCTGCCCCTGCCGTGGCGCGTGCGCCTGCTGGCCCTGCCGCTGCTGCTGCCGCTGGCCTGGCCCGCGCCGCCGCGGCCGCCGGCGGGGAGCTTCGAGCTGCTGGCGGTGGACGTCGGGCAGGGCACCGCGGTGCTGGTGCGCACCGCCCGCCACACCCTGCTGTACGACGCCGGCCCGCAGTACTCGCCCGACAGCGATGCCGGCCAGCGGGTGCTGCTGCCCTTGCTGCGCGCGCTCGGGGAGCGGCGCATCGACCGGCTGGTGCTGTCGCACCGCGACGTCGACCATGTCGGCGGCGCCCGCGCGGTGCTGCAGGCCTACCCCGAGGCCCAGGTGACCAGCTCGCTGGAGGCGGGGCATCCGCTGCTGCAGGGCCGTGCGGATGCGGTGCACTGTGCGGCGTCGCCGTCGTGGACATGGGACGGCGTGCACTTCGAGATGCTGCATCCCGGCCCTGACGAGCACTCGCCGCCGCTCAAGCCCAACCAGGTCTCCTGCGTGCTGAAGGTCAGCGGCGGCGGCCACGCGGCGCTGCTGACCGGCGACATCGAGCGGCGCGAGGAAGCGCGCCTGGTGGTCGAACAGGCCGGGCGGCTGCGTGCCGACCTGCTGCTCGTGCCGCACCACGGCAGCAAGACCTCCAGCTCGGCGGGTTTCCTCGACGCGGTCGCGCCGCGCGTGGCGGTGATCCAGGCCGGCTACCGCAACCGCTTCGGGCATCCGGCCGCGCCGGTGCTGGCGCGCTATGCCGAGCGCGGCATCGAGGTCGTCGCAAGCCCGGCCTGCGGTGCCTACCGCTGGTTTGAGGGGGATGGGGTCTGCGAGCGTGACCTGCGGCGCCGATACTGGCACCATGGGGGCGTGAACCCCGCCTTGCAAGGAGGCAGCCAGCCGGTGGAGGCCCCATGACCCCGACCTACGACGAGATGCACGCCAGCAGCGCGGTGGTGCGGGAGCACTACCGGGTGTACGACCGGTGGCTGGCCAGGCAAGCGCGGGACGTGATGCGCTCGCGGCGAGAGGAAGCCGAGGTGATCTTCCGGCGGGTGGGCATCACGTTTGCGGTGTACGGGGCGCAGGACGAGGACGGGGCGGGCACCGAGCGGCTGATCCCGTTCGA